>ERZ1370068.2184-contig-1343_pt1 | contig 240536 bp, 391 predicted proteins | sample MGYA00561227_ERZ1370068 | MGnify/ENA primary metagenome ERZ1370068 (study PRJEB38410, sample SAMEA6850437) | metagenome | study: Metagenomic assessment of the ecological functions of the soil: analysis of the soil microbiota associated with the...
GGCGCGTGTGGTTCAGTTAAAAGAGGAGGCCGTTGCCAGGCTGCGCGTGATCGGGGCTCATCAAGGAGGGATGCTCATGGGCACCCCACTCGTGAAGGCAGAGCAAGACCGTTCCATCCGAGTCGAGGATTTGACCGAAGTCGTCATGGGCGGGAGCCGTCTCCGGCAGGCCAAGTAGCGACTGGTACCACTTGAAGCTGCCAGGCACATCGCCAACGCCAATGATCGTCCACGTGCGCCTCATGGGGTCCCTCACCGGCTAACGCGATGCCGCTTAAGCTGCGGCTGACTGGCAAGCGGCAGGTTAGACAGTGCACACTTTGAGACTATCCAGTATGTTTCCACCAAACTCTCTCTTGGCGAGAAAGGGAGTCGTGCTCTCTGACTAACTTCTTACCTCCAGAATAGAACTGGATTCATTTCAGTGATGTACAGTTCCAGGAAGTAGCATGAGGACATGGACGCTGCCTCTGCAGATGGCACTGGCGCTGGATCTGCCTCAATCCCTCGAGTTTTAATCGAGCCAGCCCTATGTTTGGCGCAGGAGTATCCACGCCTCCGGACAAAAACGACAATCCATCTCGGAGTTCTTATTAGGTTTCAACTTACCGCCCATTTCCGATCTAAGGAAACTAAAAACAAACCACTGAGACAGAACAATAAGATAGCGTTGCTCGCGTCGAACAATCCTCGTAGGTCTCGAGGGGCTCTTGAGTTTTGGCAACTCGATTCTCTATGACTTCCATCCTTCCTGGTACAGCTGCTCGCCGCCTCTATAGCTCGACACTCTTATTGCCAGTTGCTTCAGGTGGACGAGAGGTTCGGGCGGATCCAGTACCGCAGCCACAATATCGTAACGTAAAAGCTAAGTGGACCAGGGCCGGGGCGTTACGGCGGGGATCCGAGATCCATTTCGGCCAGTGTTAGAACTCTCTCATCCTCGTTTTCTAAGTCAAAGATTAATCGAGCTTTTAGTCCAATCATACTGGCGAGATTAACGTGAACTCATTCCTGTGCGCGCAACAATAGGCTGTAATTGCACAGATCCGATCAATCATATCGAGCGGCATCAGTTCATTGAAGTTCGGTACTCGACGAAGCTGACCTCTAACTGTCGGTGACGACACGCCAGTTAATCGGCGAATACGCGCTGGCATTCTCGATAACCTGGATCGGATCTAACTCGCTGCTGAGATAGACGTTGTCCGCCGGTGCCCGCGACGTTACTGAACGAGGCATTGCCGAGACCGGGCGGAGCGTCTCGGTAGGAAGGAGGTGTGAGATCGTCGACTGATAGCCCCGGGATGCTCAAGAATCTCAAACAGCATTCGCCACAAGGAATGGGAACCTCTGCTCTGGTCGACGAACTTTCTGGCCCCGATGGTCATCGCGACAATGTAGTTGGTGGATAGCCATGTGAAAGAAGGCGCCTGGGCTGGGAACTTTCAGGATTCTTTTGCGCAACGTCCTGCGGTTCCCAGAAAATTTCGCGCTTACGCGAGGAGATCGGTCATTTCATCCAGCATTCGTGGGAAGACGCGCCCTCCAGCGACGCCGAAGCTGAACGTGATTTTGCTATCGGTGACCTTTGCGCCCAGGCCTAAATCGTCGAGCGCAATCACTTTGAGTGTCTAACGTTCCAAAGGCGCGAAGCGGGAGGTTCGCAATATGTCTTTCTCGAACCGATTATTCGGGCTTCTCCATCTTCGCTCTCACTTTCTGCTGTTACATCAGCGGAGAACTGTCCATAGCTGGAATCTCGATTGAACTACTCGGCATCATTACGAGGAACGCGTCCGTGCGGCGGACGAGTGACTCGACATCGCCTTCATAGACTTCGTTTGCATCACAAGCGCGCAGCCTTCTCTGGTGATGCTGTCCATTGCAACTTGATCCCAAGACCGCTTACATTCCCAGTGCTTGACGAATCGTGCTGTTGGAGCTGACGTTTGGTGCTCACGAGGCGTTGTTCAAGATTGTCCGTGTAACCGATCTTAACTCAGTTTGGCATTAGCTCCGGCACAAGCTTTGAATAATGTAAAGTAGCCGAAACGCCGGAACGATATCGTTCTCCGCACCACCATGTTGTTCGCCTTTGGGTTTGCTCTCAAAAAAGCCACGAGGGTATTTACGTCTTCTCTCCCAAAACGCATTGCGTTAGCGCACCTTTGCTACTTGGTAGTAGTTTCATCCTCTGAACGGTGATTCCCAGCTGCCGCCAAATTTGGCGATGGTTCTCCGAACAGTGTGTGAGACCCCTAGTCGCTTGGCCAGTTCGTAAAAGCACATAGTCTTCCACAAAGATTTTGAAGAGATTACTGATGGACCAGAAGGTCTAACGTCTGCGTCAGCCGCGCCCAGCGGCGGGCGTCGGATGCGCACAATGGTTGAGCCATTCGTCAGCGGTCAAGTATCCCGTGCCACCGGCTCGCGGGGTCGCCCTGCATGCGCGGCTCGATCGATCCGGGGCCAGACCTCGTTCGCCATGAGCTCCATGGAGCGCCGGGCGAGCGCTGGATCGGCCCAGTCGTGGCCCGTGTAGAGCAGGGTGCCGAACGCGCCGACCTCGTTGCGGAATGCGAGAATCTGGTCCGCGACGCTCTGCGGGGTTCCCGCGATTACGAGACGCTCGATGCACCGCTTCGTCGAGAGCTCGGAATCCGGCTGGCCGGGAAAGTCGCGCATCACGTCCAGCGCGCCGGCCTTCGCGAGCTTGGTCCTCATGACGTGGAAGTAGAAGCCGTGCGCGCCGTCCTCGCGATGCGCATAGCGGCGTGCCGTGGCCTCGTCATCGGCCACGAAGACGCTGCGCGCCACGCGCCACCCGGAGGCATCGGCGGAGAGGCCCGCCGATCGCCGGCCTTCCAGGTAGCTCTCGATCTGGGCCCGGACGACGTACGCGCCCACGTAGGTCGCCGAGATTCCGGTCCAGCCGCGGGCTCCCGCCGCGTGCGGTCCCCGGGCGTCCGGCCGGATCGAGGTGATGGCGATGGGCGGATGCGGCCTTTGCAGCGGGCGGACTGCGACGCCCACCCCGATCGTCCGATCGAGCGAGCGCTCCGTGGTGGTCCGGTAGAACTCGCCTTCGATCCGGTACGGCGGCTCTTCGCTCCAGATCCGGCACATGTGGTCGAGCGCCTCCTGGGTCTTGCGGTTGCGGTCCGAGCCCAGGTCTCCGATGGCCTCCGCGTCGCCGGGAACGCCGGGCCCCACGCCCAGCACGAGCCGGCCTTGCACCAGGTGGTCGACCATCGCGACCTGCGCCGCCGCCATCGCCGGGTGGTAGTTGGCGAGCGGAAGCACGCCGGTACCGAAGGTGATCGAAGGGCAGGCATCGGCCAGGCTCGCGATGAAAGCGAGGCTCGAGGTGATCGTCTCGGCCGAGTCGACGAGATGCTCGCCGATGAAGGCTTCGCGATAGCCGAGTCGATCGGCGAGCACGACCGCTTCGCGGTCCTCGCGGAGAACGTCCGCATAGGGACGGGACGGCGGGTGGACGGGCTGGATGAAGAATCCGAGCTTCAGAGGGTTCTGCATGGTGGGTCTCCTTGTTGGTCGGCATCACCGGAGGAGGCCCAGAAGCAGAAAGCCCCGCCGGCTCTGCCGACAGGGGCTTGGTGTAAGAACTGTTCCAAGCGCTAGTCGGCGCGGTCCTCCCGGACGACGACGACTACGACGCTTCGCTGCTGAACAGTGCCGCTTCTCATGCAGCGACGCGCTATCACAGAGATCTCACTCCACGACGATCACCTGGAGCGGGGACAGTTGCCCGGGCGCGCAAACTATTGAGTCTGTTGTTCAACCTAGTACGATCCTCTAAATTTCAATGAGCCATCGGGATTCTCCTGCTCCGATAGGCAGATGTCAAGGATTCTTTGAAGCGTAGCCGGACGACAAAAGCCGGGCTGCCTATTATCAATAGGGCTGACAATAGACGATCCTCTATCCCATCCAATGAATCCGCCGGGCTACGTACACCTCTCCCCCTCGGTTTAGGACGTGGGTATATACCATCGTAGTAGCTACGTCGGAATGCCCGAGCAACTCTTGGAACCGTCCTGATATCATAACCATCTTCCAACAAGTGGGTCGCAAAAGAGTGACGAAGCGTGTACATGTTGCAGGCTTGGCAATTCCGACTTTGAGTCTCGCTTCTCTGAAACGCTCTTTGCAAAACGGACTCATGAAGATGATGTCTACGTTTTCTCCGGTGACACGATCTATGTAGTGACCGGTTGCAGGGAATACCCACTGCCATCCCCATTCCCTGCTGATGAGATTGCTGTTCCAACCGTTCCAGCCGTTCAAATCGTTCCAGTCGTCATCGAACAAAACCTAAGCTCAAGCCAATATTCGTTTTGATCGTTTCGATAGCGATTCCGGCATCTCGTCCCACGTTCTTCCGTCCAGTTCGCGGCCGGTACTCTTCTTCCTCGTTCCGCCCCACTGTTTGAAGAAGAACGGCACACCTTGAGCGATGCAGCGATCTCTGATTTTTCTCACCCATCGCGGGTCTATGGTGCGTGCTCCAGGGCCGGACTCGCCACCGACAATCACCCAGTGAATTCCTTGGAAGCGGCAGTCGCGGAATCGGTCCTAACAGCGGCTCGACGGACAGAAACCGAACAGACGCTGGAACTTTCCGCAAATGCTCGATGCGATAGGTGTAATCTTTGATTCTCGACGCTCACGCCCATCCAAACATTTTCATGCCACGGGAGTTTCCCAGCGAACTCGACGAGTCTCTCCGATCGCTTCGTTAGAATCTGAAACGTGTGCCAATCCGCTTTCCCCATCACGTCAAAAACATCGAGTATGAATTCCAACGGAACGTCATCGTGGAAAAGGTCGCTCATCGAATTGACGAAGATCTTCCGCGTGTGATTCCACCGTAACGGTTGGTGAACTACATCCGGTTGCAGCGTAACAGCGAAGTTGTTCCTATACCTCGCCTGCCCCATAGCATATAGTCGTCGCGCCATCCGGTGCGCGTAGCAGTTCTTACAGCCAGGACTGATCTTCGTGCATCCGGTCACTGGGTTCCATGTCGATATCAGTCCGATTCAATTCGGCTAGCTCCCTACCATAACTAATCTCCTTCCTTCACCTGAGAAGAGCCAAAAGCGGGTCCAGCTTTCTCAGAAAATCGACCCGTGAATTTGGACGCCAGGATCGTCCCGCTCACTCCGACGCTTTCTGGATCCAGCTGGAGAGAAGGTCAGCTCGCCGCCAGGGTTCATTGCGAACACGTTGCGACAGAGCTGACCGCCGGATGGCTCACCTGCGCAGCTGTTGCCCAAGCCAGTCATCAAAGTGGGCCTAGATTGGGTTCGACTTCTATTAGTAAAGTTTGCGGTTGGGATTATCGGATCGCCGCGCATAAAAACCACAATCGTCAGGACCAGCGGCCCACATGCAATCGCTTCCTTAAGATCGCGACCTGCCTCGTGATTGGTAAAATGGGCTTTAGAACGTTATCTGGTAACCTTGTTATCACCGAGCATTTCGCATGGACGTCACCCATCGAGGGCGCCCGTAAAGTTCCCGTAACAGATCAACAGCCCTGTCTCGCCCGAACGTCGAAAGACAACCCACCTATCTCACGCCACCGTTCTCCACCGAACGCACCAAATTCAGTGTATCCCACTTTGCGCATGCCGCCATCGGGTTGATGTCGTGCCAAAGCCGTTGCCATATCCAACTCGCGCCAAGATGATATTCACGAATGCCTTCCACGCGACCAGCAGCCAGAGTCGACGAACGAAGATCGCCCGGAAGACTTTGAAGCCGTATGGATCAACGAACACGAACGCCGGAGCAATCTTTTTGCGCTTTTTCTTCAAGGTTAGAGGATTCTTTCCATCTGCGTGAAGCAATCCTTCACAACTGATGTGCACCTGAACTCTGTCGCCGGAAGTTTTCCGAGAGCGACAACTTCAGCGCGCAGCGCAAACCGACGGTATTTTCGGGATCGTGCTCGATTAGGAAAAACGCGACTTCACTCTTTTGCAAAATCCGATCTCTGGCCAGGTGTGGGATAGCAGTGTGTCGATCGCCATTACAGGAGATCCAGCTTGCCCGGGAGCGTGCCTACCACGACCAGCATGCGTATCGAGGTACACGATGCGCCCGCTCAAAGCCAAGCCTGGAAGAGCCAACCGCTTGAGATACTCTCCGAATCAGCGCATGCTTCACGTGCTGGAGATTGGTGTATTCCGACCCAATAAGCTTCGGAGCGGTGATCCTGATGCCATCTCTCACTCCGCGTCCCAAGCGCGAGGAAGGATCTGAATTATTAGTCTGGCGGATCTTGGGCTCAATAATCAAGTCGTTAGCGTAGACCGGCACGAGTTTCAGGCTGTGTTTGCCTATTTCATACCCGCGACTAACCAGCGACGGCCAGCGCTTCAGCGCGCGTCACCGTGACCGTTCCTCTACACTCAAATCATTGCCGCGCCTGCAAATCGAGCCAGTAGCGCTCCCGACATGCCCAAGTAGTGCATGCGGGCGGTGGGCGATGTCGGCGTTGATCGGTCGTTGTCCCTGGACGATCTCGTAGATACCCCGCGCGGGAACACCGATGTCTTTGGCCAAATGCCAGACGCTTATTCCTTTCGGAGCTAAATAATCTTCGAGTAAGATTCTGCCGGGATGTGATCATGCGATTGACGTTCATGGTTGATTCCTTAGGTACACTGTTCAAAGGTTCAACGAGTTTAGCGGTTCAACGTAGAACCGGCTTGGCGAACGTATGAATTTTTCGCCCTTTCATATCACTCTGCCGTAAATAAGTAGATCAGATTGCTGATCGCTGCCAGACAAACGCCTGAACAGATTGTAGTAGCTTCTCACTGTCGTTCGACTGTCGACATATCCTGATCAAGTGCGACATAAAGCTGCGATCGTACTCTCACCGCAGGACGCCTTCGAGACATAGAGGAACTGAACGAATTCTTGATTTCCTCCGCGTTCAAAATCCTTCCGCGATGTTTGACATAATCGAGACCGCTGCCCGTCGGATTTGATCCCGCAGGCCGAAGTCCTTGATAAATTTCTGCTGCTTTCGTTAAACGATAGACTTCTTGAGTGAGTTGCCGGGCTTTGTTTCCATACATTTAGATCTTCAAAGTTTTTGACCGCCATGCTACCCTCCTGTGAATTTGTTCAATCATTGGCTCCGGCTTTGAACTTTTGAACCGTTCAACCTTTGAACCCGATTATTCGATTAATCCCTGCAAAAACCATCTTCGCCGCACACGATCGTAGTAAACCCAGGCGATGGCGCCGCGGCGGGTTTCGGCGTAGTAGTAGTCGCGCTGGATTTCTTTGTTCCACCAGCCGCCGGAAAAGACGTATGGACCGGAGAGCTTATCGACGCTGCCGTATTTATGTCCCAAGATGAGCCAGCCATCCTCGTGCGTATGGCGCGGCCCGCCGGGCAAAGGTATAGGCTTCGCCATAATCCGGCGCATCAACACTTTAGCAGTCGGGGAGTTCAAAACGTCCAAGTCGTTCAAGTCTGTTCAAATCGTTTCGGGGAAGCTTGACACGGCTGAGAGGCTCCCAGCTAAAGCGGGCTTCAGGCAAATGCCCATTCGCTAACTTTGCCTGTACGACCGCATCCTCGCCGAATTCCGCGCGCAACCGTGCCAGACGCGCGGTTGGCGGCATCGAGATCACGTTTTGGCCCTTCGCTGAAAAGGCGAAGTTGTTCGGCCGTGGCCGCGCGTGCTTCTTCCGCCTCAAGCGCAATCTCTGTGATGCCCGCAGAAAGTCTGCATTGATTCCAAGCGCAGCCGAACCAGATCGAGTATTTGGTTTGAATCGAGCGTGGGGACCGCCGGTCGGATTGGTTCCTTCAGCCAGCCGCTTCTATCGACTAGAAAAGAAAGCCACAACGCCGCCAGCGCCTGAGCGCGCGCGGCAAGAGCGATCCAGCATCGGGTGGAGCAACTGCTTGATGAGAAAGAGCAGCCGCGTGGTGTCATTTTCAGGATCGTCGAGGATGCGGTGTTGGCGCACCGCCTCTTCGGGCTGGTAGGGATGGAGCGGCGTCCAGAGATCGCCGGCAGCCATGCGGTGGAGACGATATGCCTTCGGCCCGAAACGCTCGCGGCAATCCCACCGGCGGCAGTGAAAGCAAAGCGCCGACGGTTTTGATGCCGAGCTTAAAAGCGTATCGCGAAAATCGGGATCGAGATCCAAACGATGCAGCGGAACCTGGTGCGCAGCCTGCCGCTCTTCGGCGGGATTGTTGAAAACCGTTATCCCCTTCTTTACTTTGAGCGACCGCATAAGTCCCGAGCAGGTGAAGCCGGCGACCACGCTGACCTGAAATTTCTGCGCTGCGATATCCGCATGAAGGGCGCGGGGCCATTGATTGGACGAGGGATAAAAGAAACTTCAAACCCATGCCGTTGAGCCAGAAGACTCCAGGCTCTTCAGCGGAAGGCTCAACTTCGGGTGAAAAACATATGAGCCGATGGGTTAGCTCTTCGATGGTTTTTCGATTGCAGCCGGGGCAACTGCACCGGCACGTAGATTGTCGCGAGAGAAAGAGCTGCAGCATAACGCAACCCGGGCAGCACACCCTGTTGCCTGGCCCTTTCATTGACCCAGAGAATCAGTCCCTGTGGCTTGTCCTCAGCCACAACGGCCGCCGGATAAGAAGCCCACTCGGGATGGCGCCGGAGCAAAAGCTGAAGCGGAAAGGCGGGCAAATCAACACAGGCCAGCCGGACCACAGCAAAGCTCCTCATGACTCCAGGTCGGTCCGCGCCGCTTATCTTTGAGAACCCGGAGCCTACATGCAAAACGGCTGTTCGGAGCTCCGTTGCCGCTCGGCATGAGCCCGCAATGAAACCAGCGATCCCAGGGAAAATGTCTTGCTCTCCTTCTCTGTAAGGCAAACCAAGGCCGCGTGATGATGTTGGGCTAGCCCAGTCAAGCGGCTTTGGAGCGGCACAGGGATGTCGGCAGTTTCGAGATCGAGGACGATTAAGCTCGAAGCCACCCGAGCGCAAAAGCTTCTCTCCGCGGTAGGGATGACTCCAGCATGAAGCACGCGGATAACGACCAGTGCGGCAAGATCAATTCCGCCGTGAGCCGCGTCGGGCGGATAAAAAAAGCTTCCCATCGATGTCACCCAGCCCACCGGCTCGCCCTGTTTTTGCGCTTCCCGGACAAGGCCAAAGGCGAGAGTCAATGAGGCCGCGCTGGCCGAAGTCGAAATCTCGATAAACCGTCCGGCGATCGCCGCGAGACTCCACGGCGACGGCTGAACGATATCGCGTCTCGAGCTCTGGGGCAGAAGAAAGCATCGGCTTGACTGTTCAAAACGTTCAACAAAATTCCGATGGTTCAAGCAGTTCCAAGCCGTTCAGTCGTGCAATGGAATCAAAGACGTCTCAGGACTATTTGGATCGATTTGAATCGCGGTATATTTCGGTCCTTTTAGACCGCTGCGCTTTGAAATAATCGATCAGATTGTCTGATCATGATTGATAAACGCCGTAAAGACTGTCAGCTGGTCATCGTCGCTACCTTTTGATGCAGACGTAAGATTGATCCAGGGCTACATAAAGAGTTGAGAGCGAACTTCCCCACAGGATGCCTTGGCGACATAGAGAAACTGAATGAATTCTTGATTTGCCTCCTCGTTCAAATCCTCCGGCGATGTTTGACATGATCGAGACTGCTGCACGTCGGATTTGATCCCGCAGGGCGCAAATCTTTCGAGAATTTCGAATCGCCTTGGATCAGATTGATAGATTTCCGTAGTTAAGTGCCTGCGCGTCCTTCCAAATTTCCAGATCTTCAAAGTTTCTTACTTGCATCGGTTTTCCTCCTAACGACTTGGAACGTTTTGAACGACTTGAACGTTTGGAACTATTTTAAAACTTCCTCATCAACCCCACCACCTTGCCCAGGACGCGGAATTCTCCAGCAGAGACGGTGATCGGAGCATATTTTTCGTTCTCCGCCTTGAGGGTGATGACGCCGTCTTTTTATAAAAACGCTTCAATGTCGCCTCGCCCTCGATCAGGGCGCAGACGATCTCGCCGTTCTCCGCGGTCACCCTGTTGCTTCACGATCACACGGTCGCCGTCCAGGATCCCGGCGCCGATCATGCTATCTCCTTTGACCTGCAGGGCGAAAAGTTTTCCTGACCCCATATCGTTGGTGATGGTCAAAAGCCCTTCGATATTTTCTTCGCTTAGAAAAGGCTTGCCCGCAGGAACCCGGCCCACGATCGGGATGTCTCGAACCGCTATCAGAGCCGGCTTGCCGACAGCGGACAAAACCTCGATGGCGCGCTTGCCGACTCTGCGGATGTAACCTTTCTTCTCTAGCGCCTTGAGGTGATCAGAAACGCCATTGGTCGGAAGCGATCTTGAACTGTCTACCGATCTCGGGAATGGAAGGCGCAAAGCCCTTCTCGCGAATCGTCCTGAGCAAAAAGTCATAAATCTCTTTTTGCCTGAGAGTCAGCGAAGGAAGCATAAACCCTATATACTGAAAATAGTTTCAGGTGTCAGCATAGGCGCGGCTAGAAGCCGCGGGTTCCAACCGTTCCAAACGTTCCAGCCGTTCAAGTCGTTTACGGAAGCCGTTGATGCAGCGATAGAATCTCACAGGTCTGAAGTGAGAGCCGGAGTTAGCTGATACGGGCTTTAAACGACTGGAACGATTTGAACTATTGGAACGGCTGGAACGGTCTAATGCGCTAACGCGTTAGACTTTCTTTCTGGTGCGAGAGGTAGTCGATGAGCAGGTATTGACCCAAACGATCCGGTCGCGTGTAGAAGGCGCGGCCTCTGTTGATGCGGGTGAGATCGTCGACAAAGCCGCGCAGCACCGGGCTGTCGTCGAGCATGAAGGTGTTGATCGTGATTCCTTTACGGGTAATGCGCTCGGCCTCTTTTAAAGTTTCCTCGGCGGCGCGCTGGCTGATGCCGCCAAAGCTCAGCGGCCACTCACAGTAAAGACGTCCTTGGCGGCAGTAAGCGGTGGGTTGACCATCCGTGATGACGATCATCTGTTGATTGGGACTCGGCCGTCGCTCTAACATCTCGGCAGCCAGAGTGCAAGCCGTCTTGGAGATTGGTAAACGGATCGCCCATGTTCCAGGTCGCCTGCGGCAGATCCTTTGGCTTTAGCTCCACAGCACGAGTGAAAAAACCGACGATGCCGAAATAGTCCCGCGGGTGAAGCGATCGGACAAGGCTCTCCATCGCCAACGCCACTTTTTTCGCCGCCGCGAAACGTCCTTCCCAGCTCATGGACCAGCTCATGTCCAAAAGCAGGACCGTGGCAGCCCGGGTGGTGTGCTCGGAGTCATAGACGGCAAAATCTCCGGGACGAATTCTGACCGGCACGCCTCCGCCATTTAGCAGCGCGTTTTTGAGCGTCTGAATCATGTTGATATGGAGAGCATCGCCTTGGACATAGGGCCGGCTATTCTCGATCTGTATTTCCTGGCTGCCCCGGTAACGAGCCGAATGCTTGCCCATGCCATCCCGGCGTAGCTGCTGGTAAATATCTCTCAGGGCCAACTGTCCCACGCGCCGAATACCGCGAGGAGTCAGCTCGAAACGGTCTCCTTGCTCCAGGACATAGCCGCCCTCTTCGAGCAAGGACTGCATCCGCATAACCCCTTCGAAGTCCTGCTTCGGATCGCCGCCCAGGAGTTTTTCCAATAACTCCTTGTCGACGTCGCGTAGCTGCATGCTCGACAACTGGCCTTCCAGACGCCGCAGCTCCTCCATGCGCTCCATGAGATCCATCGATTCCTGGAATTGCAGGGGGTTTGGCCGCGAAAGAGACTCCCTTCGCGACGCAGCCAGTTTTCCAGCTTGCGGATCTGCTCCAACTGCATGAGCAACTGTTGGAACTCTTTCTCGGCGTTGGTATTTTCGAAGCGGTAAGAAGTCAGTTTTTCAACCGCCTCGCTGACTTTACCTGGTAGATTGTTTAAAAACTGCTTTTTTCCTGGGTATCTTGACCGGCTTGGTCCAGCTCTTTTAAGGTATGTTGCTCTTGGTCGACGATGGATTCCAGCTGTTCCTGCACTTCGTCCATGGCAGACTGGAGGCGATACTCATCGTAGAGTTTGCGCATTTCCCGCGCCACTTGAGACAATAAATCATCGATCCCCTTGGTCTGGTTTTCTCCTCGTTTGATGCCCTTCTGCATCAGCCGACGCATCGCCTGCTGAAGGTCGCCGCTGTCGTTCATATATTCGTTGAGCTGATCGAACACGGTATCGGAATCTAAAGCGTCTCGCGCGCTCCTGTCCCAACGGCTGTATCTGATGTGTACCATAGGGGATTGGGGTCGAAATTCGAATTCGATTGCTAGTTCGCGCTGCTACTTGTTACCGTAGGTGACTCTGCCCCCTTCGATTTCCTTGTTCAGCTTTTGGTGCAGGTGAAGACCTTCTAAAACAAACTCGGTTGCCGATGCCATGAGGGAAGGTGAGTCTGGGATTCCTAGGGTCCGGATCGCTTCTTTCAACCCTGGAATCTCCTTGATGTCTTGCGAGGTAATCTTGGGACGCCATTTGATCCGATACTTCGACGCCCCAACCAGAGTTGAAGTACTCGACGACCTTTGCAATGAGTTCAAGCTGAAATATTGGTCGAAAACTTTTACGATCGAACGATTGAGGAGTTTTTCCACCAGGTCGTCTTCTTTTTGTCCTCTCCGACATATTCCATCTCGATTTTGCCGCTCGTCGAAGCCAAGATCGCATGCATGTCGCTGACCCGAGGGACGATCTCATTCTCTTTGCAGCGGAGCGAGCGTTTTTCCGCGTTACTGATCAGGCTTTCAAAGTTGTTGATCGTAACCCTGACGCTCACGCCGGACGACTGATTGATTTCATTGGACTTCCGAGCCTCAAAGTTAAGTGGCCGAGGATTTCCTTCAGAAAGCGCGGCACTTCCACTTTGCGGCTCCGTTGATCTATCGGCGCAGCCTCCTGCTCCATGATAACGATTTCGTCGTCGATGCTCTTTGGATAATGGGTGCGAATCTGCACATCGAAGCGATCCTTAAGCGGCGTGATGATCCGACCCCGGCTCGTATAGTCCTCCGGGTTGGCGCTGGCAACGATCACGACGTCTAAAGGCAAGCGAATCTTGTAACCCTTAATCTGGACGTCCTTTTCTTCCATCAGGTTAAACAAACCCACCTGAACTTTTTCCGTCAAATCGGGAAGCTCATTGATGGCGAAGATGCCGCGATTAGTGCGCGGCACGAGGCCATAGTGAATGGTTTCTTCGTCGGCGAGGTATCTCCCCTCGGCAACCTTGATGGGATCGATTTCACCGACGATATCGGCGATGGAGACGTCCGGGGTAGCCAATTTTTCCCATACCTTTCGTCTCGATCGATCCATTGGAGCGGCAACCCGTCGCCCATTTCCTCGGCTTTCTTGCGGCACGTGCGGCAAATAGGCTTGAAGGATTGTCGTTGATTTCACAGCCCTGGACAATCGGTATACGTTCGTCGAGGAGGCTAGTGAGTCCACGAATAATTCGTGATTTACCTTGACCCCGTTCGCCGAGGAACACCATATGGTGCCCGGACAGGATTGCGTTCTCGATCTCCGGAATTACGGTATCGTCATAACCGACAATTCCGGGCAATATGCGTGTCCCGGTTTCCAGTCGTTGAACAAGATTTTTGCGCATTTCGTCGCGAACCGATAAGACCGGCACCCCACTTTTTTAAGCTCCCTAACGTTTTTGCCTCGTTCACTTGGACCTGGCCTCCTTGGGTAAGAATTTTCACGCCCCTAGAGAAACAGTTGCTGTTTCTTGTCGATGGAGCGATCGCAAACATTTCAATCTTAGCGGTTTTTCCTTTTCGTTTCATTCATAAAGACGTTGAAAATAAGGTTTTAGCTGGTCGTAGCTTTCAAGCAAATGCTGCGGCATTACCCGGGTTTCTGCCAGGACGGGCATAAAATTGTTGTCATCTTCCCAGCGCGGTACAACATGCCAATGGAGATGGTCCTCGATTCCAGCGCCAGCGCATTTGCCTAGATTCATGCCCAGATTGACACCGGCCGGATTATAGGATTTCCGAACGATATCGATGGAACGACGCAAGGCTTCATTGAGATCGCCGTACTCATCTGCTGAGAGGCTAGAAAGGTGCTTTTCGTGCCGCTTGGGAGCAAGAAGAAGGTGTCCATTGGCATAGGGGTATTTGTTAAGCATTATCACGGAATGGCCGGTATGAGCTAGGAACCAAAGCTTCGCGAACATCATCTTCTCGCATCTTCTGACAAAAGATACAGCCGTCTTCCTTAGAGACTTGTTTGATATACGTCATCCCTCCACGGAGCCCAGAGCTGCTTCATTCCGATGCCTCTGCGGTGCCCGGATCTTTGCCATCCACCCTCAGCCTCAGCTCTTTGCCGACTTTAAAAACGGGACTCGTTTGGCAGCCACGGAGACCAGAACCCCACTCTTCGGGTTCCGTCCCTGACGTGCCCGCCGGTGTTTTACAACGAAACTCCCAAAGCCGCGTATTTCGATGCGGTCGCCCTGCGCAAGAGCATCCACCATAGAATCGAAGATTGCATTAATGATCACTTCCGAATCTCTTCGCGAGAGATGCGGAAATCTTTGTTCACCTCGTCAATCAAATCCCTTTTCGTCATAACATCTCCTCACGACACAAGAAAGAATCTGGATCGATGTCTGGCAATCTCCCTTCTCGCTACTGGAGCAAGGAGGGCGACCATTCGTAGCGGAGCCAACCTCGTTGCGAGGTGGGGAAACGCCTGCCGATCGCTGCAAAAAGATCTTTTCCCACCAACGCTCCTCTTCAGGACTGGAATAGTAGACGGTCGGATTCTCTTCCAACCCAACCCGCTTGGCGGCGAATTCGATGGCGTCGTCCAACGTCCCGAACTGGTCCACCAAGCCAAGCTCTTTAGCCTGCGCGCCGGAATAGACCCGGCCGTCAGCCAGTTTTCGAACTTGCGCTTCGTTCATACCTCTTCCCTTGGCCACGGCACTGACAAACTGACTGTGTACGTTATCGACCAGGGATTGAAGGATCTCTTTGCCCTCCGGCGAAAGCGGCTGAAAGGGAGAGCCAATATCCTTGTTCACTCCGCTCTTGATATTGTACCCCTTGACGCCGACTTTTTCATCAACTCCTCGACATTATTGAGTTGCATGATAACACCGATGGAGCCCGTCAAGGTGCCTGGATTGGCGATAATCTTTTCGCAGGCACTCGCGACATAATAGCCTCCTGAGGTTGCCATGCTCCCCATGGAAGCGATGAGCGGTTTCTTTTTCTTGGTCTTCTGTAGCTCATCAAAGATCTCCTGAGTTGGAGCTACAGCTCCGCCCGGAGAGTCGATGCGTACGACGATGGCTTTAATCCAAGGCGCCTCTCTTGAATCGCTTTAGTTCCATCATCACGCTCCGGGAATCATCGATCGTGCCTTCGATCTGCAGACACCCACCCCATCGCTTGCAAGAAAAGAAAGGGCCTTAGAATCACCGCCGGTGAGATACGCGTAGAAGAATACGAGCACAAAAAGTACTAAGATCAATCCCGAAAGGATACCTAGGCCTTTAAATATCGAATGCATTTTCGCCATGAACTTCCTTTCAGCTAACCGGTTACGGGTTGCCCCCTTGTTTTTACGCCCCTGCTGCCCACCCTCTTCATCCCGGTCCAACCGAAGCTCCTCATTAAGGATGGATTCAAAGGAGAATCGTCCTCCTTCCTTTTCGCGGTTCAGATAATTCTCCATCTCCTGGCGCTCTTCGGTCTTGCGCAACGCACGGACGCTGAGGGCGATCTTTCTTTCATTGACATCCAGGTTGATGACCTCCTGCTTCTACCTCATCTCCGACTTTGAAGAGGCTGGAAGGTTTATCCACCCTTTCGGTACTTAACTGAGACACATGAATGAGTCCTTCAACTCCCTCGTCCAGGCGGACAAAGACTCCGAAGTCAGGCACGCTTGTGACTTGTCCTTTGACTTTAGACCCGACTGGGAAACGTTCAGCAATAATTTTCCACGGGTCGGTTGTCAGCTGTTTAATACCGAGTGAAAAGCGCTCGTTCTCAACGTTGACCCCAAGTACCTTGGCTTCGACTATGTCGCCTTTTTTATATAGCTCCGATGGGTGCTTGATTTTCTTGCTCAATGAAGGTCTGAAATGTGAACCAGACCATCGATGCCTTCTTCTATACCTACGAAAATGCCGAAATCGGTGATGTTTCGAACCGGTCCTTTGATCATCGTTCCGACTGGATATTTCTCCTTTGCGAGCTCCCAGGGATTGGCCATGACCTGTTTCAGTCCCAACGAAATACGCCGGTGGCCCGGGTCCACGTTGAGCACAACAACCTCGACGCTCTGCCCAACCTGAAGCACTTTGGAAGGATGGGCAATCTTCCTGGTCCAGGACATCTCCGAAATATGGATGAGTCCTTCGATGCCGCTCTCCAGCTCGACAAAAGCTCCATAGTCCATCAGACTGATGACCTTGCCTTGGACCCGAGCACCCACGGAATATCTTTCCCCGACGGTGTGCCAGGGGTCCGAGGTCAATTGTTTCATCCCCAGGGAAATTCGCTCCTTCTCGGCATCGAACTTCAACACCACAACTTTTATTTTCTCTCCCACTTGCACGACCTCGGATGGGTGATTGATCCGCCCCAAGACATGTCGCTGATGTGAAGGATACCATCGATACCGCCTAAATCTACGAATGCCCCATAGCCCGTGATATTCTTGACCGTTCCTTCCAGAATGACACCTTCCTCGATGATCTTCAGGACTTCCTGCTTAAGGGAATCGCGTTCTTTTTCAAGCAGAGCTCGACGCGACACCACGACATTACCGCGGGCACGATTGAATTTTAGAATCGCAAAACGGTCTTTGGTTCCAATGAACTTATCCAGATTACGCGTTGGGCGGACATCCACGTGCGAACCCGGCAAGAATCCCGGTACCCCGACGTCGACCTTGAACCCGCCTTTGACCTTGCCGATAATAAGCCCTTCGACGCCCCTCCCTCGTTATAGGCATTCTCGATCTCCTCCCAAATCTTGATATTTTCCGCCCGCTGCCGAGACAGAACAATACCGCCGTTTTCTCCTTCGGGGAGTCGAAGAAAACATCAACTTGGTCGCCCACTTTAACCTGGAGGTTGCCTTGTCGGTCCAAGAATTCCGCTAACGGGATTTGTCCCTCCGACTTGTAGCCGACGTCGATCAGGACGTGAGTGGACGTGATTCCGACAACTCGGCCTTTGACGACTCCGCCGGGTTTGACCGTGCGCAGGCTCTCCTCAAAAAGCGCCGCAAATTCATTGGCGCCGCCGGGCGGCGCGTTTTCATCTCTTCTTCCTTCTGAGCCATGAAGGTAACTCCGATCTTGTTTAATTTACTAAAGGCTTCTTACGAATCTCTTGCATCACTCTTCGTGCCAGGGCTTCGGCGTCCAGTGAGGTGGAATCGATGGCGATGGCATCCTTCGCCTTACGCAACGGTGCCAAATCGCGCTCGCTGTCCCTTTTGTCTCTTTCTCCCATCTCCCGGAGAGTTTCATCTAGACTCACTTGCCGGCCCGCCTTCCGTAATTCCTCGACACGCCTGCGTGCTCTCTCTGGCACCGAGGCGTCAAGGTAAATCTTCACTTCAGCATCGGGGAACACCACCGTGCCGATATCTCTACCCTCCGCCACGACATTCCCGCGTTGTCCCAAGGTCCGCTGTAATACCAACATCCAGTGGCGCACCACCTTCAGCGCTGAAGTTTTTGACGCCATTTGGCTGACCTCTGGTGTCCGAATCTTCTCCGAAACGTCCTCCCCATCGAGCAGCACCTTGAGTTTGCCTCCCGTTTCGGCGAGGTCGATTTCCGTTCTGCTGATGAGTTCCGGAAGCGCAGCGTCGCTGCTGATATCGATGCCCTCACTCAAGACCTTGAGCGCAAGAGCCCGATACATAGCTCCAGTATCCAAATAGGTAAAACCCAAATCTTTGGCGAGCCGCTTCGCCAATGTACTTTTACCTGCTGCTGATGGACCGTCAATGGCAATAATCAATGCGCTCACCGTCTTCCGCGCCTATATACTCTCTCGACTGACTGAATGCGAACTCATGCTGTTCAATAAATCAAAGAAACCTGGGAACGAAGTATCGACGCAGCCTGCGTCGTCCAATTGGAGGCCGCCGTTCGTGGACAAGCCGGCGATCGCCAAAGACATGGCGACCCTATGATCACCATAGGTCTTTACGCGTGCCGCCTCAAGGGGTTTGCCGCCTCGAATGGTCATGCCGTCTTCCTGTTCTTCGACCTGGAGTCCCAGATGACGCAGGCCCTCTGTCATAGTGGCGATACGATCCGACTCTTTGTAGCGGAGTTCCTTGACGCCGGAGATCCTGGTCGTCCCTTCCGCCAGCGCTCCCGCTACCGTCAGAATGGGATACTCATCGATGGTTCGCGCCGCCATTTCCGGGCCGACGTCGACGCCCGCCAATTGGCTTCCGTACACTTTAATGTCGGCGACGGGCTCCCCGTTTCGGTCCGCTGGTTGAGGAATTCGATTTTGGCTCCCATGCGGCGCAGGACTTCGATCACGCCATCGCGGGTCGGATTCACGCCGACATCCCGAACTATGATTTCCGAACCTGGAATCACGGCTGCCGCTACAAGGAAAAAAGCAGCCGACGAAATATCACCCGGTATGCGCACTTCTCTTGCGGAAAGCTTCTGCCCGCCCGCAACCACAACCGAACGACCGTCAACTTTGGCTTTACCCCAAAACCCTTGATCATCAGTTCGGTGTGATCACGCGGAACTTTGCGGCTCTTCCAGACTCGTAATCCCGTCGGCTTGCAGCCCCGCCAATAGGATCGCTGATTTCACCTGGGCACTGGCGACGGGCATTTTATAGTCGATACCTTTCAGTTTGCCGCCTGGATTGTCAGGGTGCCAAACCTTTCCCTTCCTGCTCCTAATCCGGGCTCCCATCCGGCTCAATGGATCGATCACTCGTTGCATGGGTCGCTGCCGAAGCGAAGAGTCGCCGTCGAGCCAGCTGATAAAGGACGCCCAGCCAGCACCCCCGACAGAAGCCGCATGGCGGTTCCCGAGTTGCCGCAGTCAACCGTTTCCTTGGGCTTGGACAAACGATCCCATCCATTTCCTTCGATACAGAGGAGATCGCCTTCAGACCAGATTTTTACCCCCATATCTTTGAAGGCCTGGACGGTTCTCAGATTATCCTCGCCTCCTGATAGATTGAAAATGGTGCTCCGCCCGTATGCGATACTGGCAAAAATAACCGCGCGATGGCCGATGGACTTGTCTCCCGGCACGCTGATCTCTCCGCGCAGGGGTCGTTTGGTTGGCTCGATTCGTTTCATGTCGTGAGGGACTACGCAATCTGCGCGCGGATTTCGTTGGCTCGCGCAAACTCCTTTCCAGCAAGTTGCCTTTGCCATCCTCGATCCAACGCTTAAGTTCCTCAAGGCTTTTAATATAGTCTCCGAGCGACTGGCCGACGGCACGGCGGTTCATCAGACATATATCGCGCCACAACTCAGGGCCGGCTCGATGGGCGATCCTGGTAAAATCGCTTGAAGCCACCGGCGCAATAGGTTTTCAGATCGACGCCGCGCACCCGAGTCCGTGCCAGGGCGTTCACAAGAGCATAGACTAACACATGGGGCAAGTGGCTGATGATTCCTAAAACCCGGTCATGGGCTTCTGGATCCATGAATTCTACTTTTGCTCCGACCTTACGCCACAGCAAGGCGACTTTCCTCAACGCCGCCGAATCGGTGCTCTTGGTCGGCGTCAAAATGCAGCGATGACCCACAAAAAGGTCTGCCTTCGCCGCGCGGGCGCCCACTGTTCCCCCCCGCGATGGGATGACCAGCTACAAAGGAATAGTGGTCGGCAGTAGTCTTTCCATTCCCCGAACAATCTCCCGCCTTTACGCTGCCCACATCACTGACAATGCAGCCCGGCCGTAAGACGGGCAAAAATGTTTTTGTCAGGGAGACTGTGGTTTGCACCGGCGTGGCCATCATCAACAGATCCGTGTCCTCGGGAATATCCGTCTCGGTCGTCACATAGCGATCGATAACACCTTGCCGCTGAGCAAACCTCAGGTTTGCTTGTCCGCGTCCAACACCGATGATCTCACCGGCCAAACCGTGCTTGCGCGCATCCAGTGCCAACGACCCGCCGATCAGCCCCACCCCAACGACCACCATCCGCCGAAAAAGCAAAGCCACTAGACCTCCCTGCCCAACGCAACCGCAAGTTTTTTTAGCTGTTCCATGAGTGCAGCGAACTTGGGCGGCTTGAGCGACTGTGGACCGTCACTCAAAGCCACTTCGGGGTTGGGATGGACCTCAATCAAAAGTCCGTCAGCTCCCGCCGCGACAGCTGCCAAGGCCATGGGTGCCACTAAATCCCACCTTCCCGTGCCATGACTCGGATCGACGAACACCGGTAAGTGCGTCAACTGTTTGAGCACCGGCACGGCGCTCAAGTCGAGGGTGTTCCGTGTCTCGGTCTCGTAAGTTCTAATGCCCCGCTCACAGAGGATGATTCTTCGGTTGCCTTCAGTCGCAATGTATTCGGCGGAAAGCAGGAAACTCTTGGATGGTAGCGCTCAAGCCGCGCTTGAGCATGACCGGTTTGTCGAGTTTGCCGACGTCCGTGAGCAACTTAAAGTTCTGCATGTTGCGCGCCCCGATCTGCAGAATATCTGTATACTTACACACAACATCCAAGTCCCGGGGATCAAGCACTTCGGTGATGATCGGCAAGCCAGTAACTTCACGAGCATGAGCCAAATGATCTAAACCTTCCGGGCCCAACCCCTGGAAGCTATAGGGCGAGGTTCTCGGCTTGTAAGCGCCGCCGCGCAGAAACGTCGCCCCGGCCTCTTTGACCGGAATAGCTGCTCCTAAGACTTGCTCTTGCGATTCCACGGAACAGGGACCGGCCATGACGTGAATTTTTTGTCGCCGATTCTACGTCCATTAACCTGAATGACGGTATTGCTTGGCTGGAACTCCCGGCTGACAAGCTTGTAGGGTTTAAGAATAGGAAGAACTCTTTCGACCCCGGGAAACGACTCCAGTGTCTGATCTGCCAGAAGGCGTTCATCGCCAATGGCCCCGACAATGGTTCTCTCTTCTCCTCAGAAAGGTGCGCCCGCAAGACCGAAGCTTTCGATTCGCTCAACCACTCGTTGAATCTCGTCGCGGCTGATTCCAGGTTTTAGAACAACAATCATCGTCTGACCAATTCCTTATCTCTAGTAGGATTTAATGATTTTCTTTAGGGCGTCGATGAATTTCCGGTTCTCGTCCATGGTACCGACCGTGACTCTCACATACTCCGGCAACTCGTATACAGCCATGGGTCGCACGATGACTGCTTGAGCAAGCAACTGTTGAAACACGTCATTGCCGTTTCCCACTCGGAGGAGAATAAAATTCGCGCTGCTTGGAACCTGTTCTAAGCCGAGGTTGGCGATTTCGCCGGTGAGGTACTCCATTCCCTGTCGGTTGACGTCCAGGCTCCGCCGCACATGTTCTTGATCCTCCAAAGCCGCCAGCGCCGCCCACTGCGCCACAGCGTTGACATTGAACGGCTGGCGAACCCGGTGCAGAAGACCCACGATTTCCTGGACGCTATGCCATAGCCGATCCTGAGGCCGGCTAAGCCATAAAGCTTGGAAAAGGTCCTGAGGGTCAACAGCGCTTTGCCGCGATCGTGATATTTTAATGAGTCGGGATAATTTGCATCCACGACATATTCGAAGTAGGCCTCATCGACGATAATTAAAACCTCAGGGAGATCTTTCGGGAGAAAGTCTTCCCATTCGTCTCGCCGATAGATTGTCCCTGTCGGGTTATTCGGATTCGCGAGAAAAACGAGTCGTGTCTTCGGGCCGATGGCTTTTGCGATCCCTGAAAGATCATGCGTAAAGTTCTTTAGCGGTACAACCTTACCCACGCCACCCGCAGCCTGAACCACTAACTGATATACCACGAAGGCCTGGCGCGCCATCACAGCTTCATCGCCCGGACGCAAGAAGGTCCTGACCGCCAACTCGATCAGTTCATTGGAGCCGTTCCCGAATATCAATTGCTCAGGACTAATCTCTAACTTATTCGCTAGAGCAGATTTCAGGTAAAAAGAGTCCCCGTCCGGATAGAGATGCAGCTGATCCAGCTTATCTCGAATGGCACGGATCGCTTTGGGCGACGGACCCAATGGGTTTTCATTGGAAGCAAGCTTGACGGAGTTGGAAATTCCGTATTCTCGCTCGACTTCTTCGATGGGCTTGCCTGGCAAATAGGGCACCAACGTGCGGATATATTCAGGGACGCTATTGACCGGGTTCATATGCACTCGGGTAAGAGCCCAAGACCTTCAGGAAGAGACAACTTTTCTCAAGCTTCTTAATGGCTCTTTTCACCCCCCTTCTTCTTTGTGTCCCCTGAAATCGATGAAAAACATGTACTCCCAGGGTTTATCCTTCAACGGGCGGGACTCGATCTTCGTCAGGTTGATTCGGCTCTTGGCAAAGGGCTCCAACATGCGGTGCAAAATTCCTGGCTCATCTTTGACTGAAAAAACCAGCGATGTTTTATCATCCCTACTGGGCTGCGAATCATCGTGCCCGATAATCAAAAACCGCGTGATGTTATTACTCTGATCCTCGATATTTTCCGCGACCATTTGAAGATCATAAACTTCCTTCGCCAAGCTACTGGATATGGCAGCGAAGCTTGCCATCCTCCACCGCCATCATGGCCGCGTGGGCAGTGCTTCCGACCTCTTCCACATCGACCTTGGGAAAATGCGCGGCGAGCCAACGACGGCACTGGCCCAGCGCCTGCGGGTGAGAAACAATCTTCTCGATATCTTCCTGCGCGACCACTGCGCGACAATAAATTATGGTGAACGTCCAAGAAAACTTCCGCGCAAATCCGCAAGTCAGACTCTACGAGCAGATCCAGGGTTTGCCCCACTACCCCTTCTGTTGAATTTTCTATCGGCACAACGCCAAAAGAAACCCGCCCCTGCCTCACTTCCTGAAAAACCTCGCTGATGCTGGCTGTCGGAAGCAACGTGGCTACGGAGCCGAATTTTTCCCTGGCAGCGATGTGGGTGTAGGTAGCCTCGGCCCCGAAAAAGCGACCTTCAGCCGTGACTCGAGGGAACGGCAGGCACCGATGACTTCTCTGAAGACAGAACGAATTGCGAGTTGGGACAGCGGACCGCGACTTAACTGCGCAACCCGGCGAAGAACCTCTTGCTCGCGACTAGGCGCGTAAATTACTTCGTGGTTGAGCCTTTTACTATGACCGATCCGTAGTGCAAGCGAAGCACGGTCGTTTAGAAGAGCAACAACTTTTTCATCAATCTGATCGATCTTTTTCTGAGAGCATCGACCGACTCTTTACGGCTCAATGACACCTCACCCAGGCGCTAACAACAAGGCTTATTCCTTGGCGCCACCCGCGTAACTTATCTTAATTCCTAAAGAATTGCAAATATTGCCAGATTCTACTCTTGACGACGGAGTGCGCTCCTGGTTATCTCATAAAGGTGATGCAAGAAATCTCCATCACCGCTGGAGAAAGTTCCAAGAAGTTAGAGAATTTTCTTAAGAAACGATTTCCCATCGGTTATGTCAGAAAGCTCTTCCGTAAAAATGGCGTGCGGCTTAACGGGAAACGATCCAAACCGGACGACCTCATCGCTCCCGGCGATTGCGTCCAACTCTATATTCCCTTCGATAAAGAGCCAAAAATCCAGCCGCCAAAGCGTCACATCGCGGGGCGCCTTGGAGATTATCTTCGAGGATGATGAAATCATAGTCATCAACAAACCGCCAGGCATCGCTGTTCACGAGGGCAAAGACGTTCTCAAGCGGTATTCCATATTAGGGATGCTGGAATCGAGATATCGTCCTCAGGGAATTGCGCCAAGGTTGGTTCACCGCCTCGGACAAAGACACCTCCGGCGTGCTGCTCGCGGCTAAAAACCGAGAGACCTTGAGACAACTCGAAGAGACCTTCGCCAAGGGACAGGTGGAAAGGAATATTTGTGCCTATTGGTGGGACGTCTCCAGCAGAACGAGGGGACCCTAGACTTTCCTCTCCGGGTAGGGAGGGTAAACCAGTTCCCGCTCGCACCCGATTTAAAGTCGCCAGGAGATTCTCGGAAACAACCCTGGTTAAAACCGATATCGCAACCGGTCGGATGCATCAAATCCGTCTGCATTTCGCGCGATATGGCCACCCAGTTGTCATGGACGATCAGTACGGCGATTTTCATTCAACAAGCAATTTCGCAAAGCATACGGCCTCCGCCGCCAGTTTCTTCACGCATCGACCGTTGCCTTGGAATACCACGGCAAGAAGCGAACTTGGACAGCTCCCCTGCCCGCTGACTCTGTCAAAAGCGCTTGAATTTCTTGCTTCCAATAATAATGCGCTGACGCGGAAAACATCGCCGGCACATTGATCCTCAAAGTTCAACCACCAACACCGTCCCATACCGCGCATCCTTTCAATGGGAAACCCTCCTACGCACCCGTCAAACGCATGCCCCCATCCACCGGTAAGATCGCTGCCGTAACCATGGATGCATCGTCCGACGCGAGGTAAAGGGCCGCGCGAGCGATATCTTCCGGCTCGCCGATCCGTCCCACAGGAACTCGGGTTTTGTATCTTGCCAGTTTTTCGGGAGTGGACGTATCCACCATCGGAGTCCTGGTCGGACCCGGGCAGATACAATTCACTCTGATTCTCTCGTGCGCATAGTCCATCGCCATCGCCTCAGTCAAAGTGACCATTCCACCTTTCGAGGCGCAGTACGCCGCGCGGCCGGCCTGGCCGGCCATGCCCGACCGCGCCCCTATATTAAGAATCACTCCACCGCCGCGTTTGATCATCTCCGGAATCGCCAGACGCGAAACCACAAAGACCCCTTGAGGTTCACGTCGATGGTGCGATCCCATTGCTCTTCGGTAATCTCGGTAATGCTTCCATTGGTCCGGACGCCCGCACTATTGACCACGATATCCAGGCCGCCGAATTGCTTTACCGCTTCATCGATCAACGCCTTCATTTGCGCCGAGTTGCTGACATCCCCTGGGCCAAAGAGCGCCTTCTGGCCCGCCGCTTCAATCATCGCCACCGTCTCCCGTCCCTTCGCCTCGGTGGTTGACGTTCCCGCCACCGCGGCACCCTCCTTGGCGAACAGCACAGCAATCGCCTGGCCCAGACCAGAACCAAATCCCGTGATGAATGCAACTTTTCCCTCGAGTTTCACTTTATGACCCTCCGTGCCTGGACCAGGTATACAATTGCTAGCAGGTTGACTCAACTCCACCTCGTTGCTATTTCTTCAAAGAAGCAGCGCAAAGGAATTTGATGGCTATGGCGAATGAGAATGATCAACGAGTTCCGGTGACCGTCTTGACCGGTTTTTGGGGCCGGGCAAGACGACATTGCTGAATCCGCATATTGACCGCGGACCACGGGCGGCGCGTCGCCGTTATTGTGAATGAATTCGGCGAAGTGGGCATCGATCACCACTCACTGATCTCGTCGGATCAGGAAGTGGTCGAAATGAGCAACGGCTGCATCTGCTGCACCGTGCGCGGCGATCTTGTGCGCAGTCTTTTCCAGCTCCTCGAGCACCGCGAGAAATTCGATACCTTGATGATTGAAACCACCGGTCTCGCTGATCCGGCCCCGGTCGTGCAGACCTTCTTTATCGACGACCGGATCAAGACAGAATATCAACTCAACGGCGTCGTGACCGTCGTCGATGCGAAGCATGTCTACCAGCAATTGAAACAATCCCCCGAAGCGAAAGAGCAGATCGGTTTCGCCGACATGGTGCTGCTTAACAAGATCGATCTCATCAACCCCGAAGATCTGCCGGAGCTCGAATACAAGATTCGCAATCTAAACGGCGCGGCGCGAATCTGCCAGACGCGGAATTCCGATGTCGATATCGGTACGGTCTTGGATCTACGCGGTCTCGATCTCGAAGTGAAAGCGGAAAAACACGACCACAACCACAGTCACACCGAAGATATCGAAACCGTTGCCATCGCGACACCGGGCGATCTGGATGGCGTAAGCAGTGAGCCAATGGTTTCGCGGAGCTAATCGCCGAATTCGGCGAAAGAATCATGCGCATGAAGGGCATCTTGAACTTGCGCAAAGACACCGATCAATTCGTCTTTCAGGGCGTCCATATGCTGTTTGAGGGCCGGCCCGGCCGTGCGTGGGCGGCAGATGAAGAACAGGCTCAATCGCCTCGTCTTTATCGGTCGCGACTTGGACAAAGAGAAAATTACGCAGGGTTTCATGCAATGCATTACTACGGACAATGGCTCGGCCTCGTCCGACGAAGTGGACCCTTTCGGTCGAAAGCAAGACGTTTCCAAATTCACCCTCGATCAGATTCGCTACTGGGTGCAAACGATTCTAACGTTTCCTCCCGACGCGCCGGTTGTCGTCAAAGAGGTTCCCTGTGTGAAAGCCGGATGCCCTCCCGTCGAGACTGCAATCATGGTTTTCTCAAGAACGAGCCACCGCGGACTTTTAAAATTCTCGCGCGCATCAACGAAGTCACCTTCGATCACGTCTACAATTTGATCGAAAACCCGCTCCCCTGCTGCTAAATCTTTTTCGTACCGGTTTAGTCGGCGGCCAGTCTACGGACGATTTCATACATCGCACGGACGCCGAATTTGATGCTATCCACACTGGCTCTTTCATCAACACCATGGACCAACCCTTCGCCGCCCGGCGCGCTGCGGTGAGGCATGAAGCCTAAACACGGGATTCCCTTCTCACGAAAGAAATGACAATCGGTAAAGCCGCTCACCAGCGGCGCAATAACCGGCGCTCCGCCATCGTAGGTTTTGGCAATTTCGCTAATGACTTTTATCGTCTCCGGATGCGGCGGCGAGGTCGCTGCCGGAAATGATAGAACGGTCTCAATCTTGATCGAGTCGTCAGCAATCAGTTTGCGAATTTCTTCCGTGAACATCTTGGGATCTTCGCCCGGGAGCAGCCGGATGTCGATCTCCGCCGACGCTTGAGCCGAGATCACATTGGTCTTGTCCGAACCACTTGAGACCTGTTATCGCGATGGTATTGCGCACGCGGGCATTGTTGCGCGGGTCTTTGAGGAACTCAGCCGCGAAGGCAGGATCTTCCAACGATTTGCGCAAATCCCGGTAGCGGCTGCGGTGCGCTTCCGGTTCGGCGGAGGCGGTATCTGCGTAGAACTGTTGAACCTCCGGAACCACTCTGATGGGGCTTTGATGGGTCATGATGCGGTTGAGTGCGGCAATGAGTTTATTGACGGCGAGATTGTTACCCGGTGTGGAACCGTGGCCCGGTGTGCCGGTCGCCGTAAGTTTCAGCCACAAGGGAGTTTTCTCCGCGACGCTCACGTTATAGAAACGAGCGCGCCCATCCTCTCCAACGCGAATCCGCCGCCTTCGTTCAACACGACGCCAACGTTTTGGAATAGCTCCGGATACTTTTCCAATAAATACCCTGCACCCAAGGCCCCGCCCGCTTCCTCGTCAGCCGTGCCGAGAAATATGACATCGCCCTTCAAAGAAACGTTTTGCCGCTTCAGGGTGAGAACGGCGACGAGCTCCATGATCGCTGGGCCCTTATCATCCAATGCCCCACGCCCCAAATCACCCTCTTTGATTAACCCACTAAACGGTGGCTCTTTCCAAAGCTTCGCATCTGGCCGGGACAACGTCCATATGATTGAGCAAGATCATGGCTTTCTTGGAGCCATTACCTCGCAGTCGCGCGTAAATATTTCCCCGCCCTGGAGCTGATTCGATAATCCTTGCTTCGATCCCTTCGCGATCGAAAATCTCTTTGAAGAATTGCGCTGCCTTGATCTCATTGCCGGGCGGATTGGTGGTGTCGATTTGGATATAACTGGCTCAGCAGAGAGACCGCTTCATCTTCAAGAGTTTTCCAGGGCAAAGTATGTGGATCATGCTGTCAAGCCAGTCGCAGTCCAAAGCACCAAATTCACCGCAGCCAACAAGCTCGACACTCCAACTCCACCCCTGTCGTTGGGTCACGAGACCTCCTTCTGTCGCTCTCATAGGTTTCCTCTCTTGGCAGCTCAGCCCGCACCCGGACTGTGATGGTCTAATTGAGAAACTCCCGCACTACGGCTTCGATTCTTCCCCGGTCAGCTTGCGGATGAAACCAACAGAATCTCCTTATCGCTGCGAAACCAGGTGAGCTGCCGCTTGGCAAGTCTGCGCGTATCTCTTTTCATCAGAAACACGGCTTCCGTCAAGGTCATCTGTCCTCGAAGTACCCACCCAGCGTGCCTATAACCAACACTTTGCAGCGGTTTTCATATCGAGGTTACTAGCCTCTCTCCGAAAGGCCCTTCACCTCGTCGACCAATCCTGCTTCGATCATTCTGTCACAACGCCGATCGATAAGACTATAGAAGTTCCGTCCGCCTCGCGGCACAAACCGACTTTGAGGGTATCAAAGGGCGCTTCGTTGAAACCAGTGCTCTTTCTGCCACTTGCTTATCGGCTTGCCCGTCAATTCGTAAACCTCCAGTGCCCGAATAATGCGCTGGCGGTCGTGCGGGTGAATCAGAATGTCGCCGAAGGATCGACTTGCTCAAGCCGCTCGTAAAGGGATCTCAGACCACTGCCCCTGCGCTTCTAGGGTAAGTGTATGTCTAACTGCCGTATCTTGTGCCGGGCCAACGAACAAGCCTTTCGTGAGTGCCTCAATGTAGAGTCCGGTTCCACCGCAAACAATCGCGGTCTTATTTCTTTTCCCAATGTCATTGGCGCTTGCCGTTGCCAGCTGGCGAAACATCGCCACATTAAACTCCCCGTCCGGATCAACGATGTCGATGAGATGATGAGGCACCTTCTCGCGTTCCGCCAGAGACGGTTTCGCCGTTCCAATGTCCATTTGGCGGTAAACTTGTTGGGCATCTGCGTTGATGATCTCGGCATTGATCTCAGAGGCAAGCTCCAACACAACATCGCTTTTGCCCACGGCCGTGGGGCCGAGGACAATGACTAGCTTAGGCTTCATGGAAAACTGGAGACTGAGGTGCCTTGAGTTCAAAGTTCAAGGTTCAACGTTCAAGGTTAAAGTAGAACCTGAGACCCGAACTTCGAACTTGAGCATTGAACCCGGAACTCCTTAGACTACACGACTCGTTTAAACATTTTTTCCAAGTCGTCGCGGCTGAACTCAAGCAATACCGGACGACCGTGGGGGCATTGAGTGGCAAATTCAACCTGATCCAGTTCTCTCAGGAGCGCCCGCATTTCAGTCATTTCCAGTTGACGATTTGCCCGTATGACACTATGGCAGGCGATGGTCGCCAGCCGCTCTTCCAAATGCTGCCGCAGTTTCTCGGAGTTCTCCAGCTCCGCTAACTCTGCAACCATCTGCTGGACGATCTGTCGATAATCCCTTCGGGCAAGAGTGCGGGAACGCTGGTTATGGCATAGGAGCCAGGACCAAAGGGTTCCAGAAGAAAGCCAAATCGCTCCAGGGTCGGAAGTTTCTGTTCCAAGAACATCAACTCTCCGGCAGTCAACTCAATGGCCTGAGGGATGAGTAGGTTTTGTTTCTGGACTGCGCCGGTGTTCAGCTGTTGGCGCAGCTTCTCAAAGGCGACGCGCTCGTGGGCCGCGTGTTGGTCAAGCAGCGCTAACCCCCGTGACGAAGAGCACACTAAGTAACAGCCCAGAATCTGTCCGAGAATATCCATAGAAGAGAAAAACCTTCGCGCATCGATTCTGTATGGTTCGCGGCCATTGGAAACATTTCTGCCTTCACGTATGACTTGTCTTGTGGGAGCGTGGAACCCATATACGGAAGCGGCGCTTCCATCACGCCGACAAAGGCCGGGGCCGGGGATTCCGTCGCTGGCGCGCGAACCGGCGGATCCCTTCGCTTCCTGTCTCAATGCCTGCCGAATCGCGTCGGCAACCGCATCGTGGACGTCCGACGGCCGACGAAAGCGGACTTCATACTTGGCAGGATGAACGTTCACGTCTACGTCAGCGCAGGGAACTTCTAAAAATACAATGGCTGCCGGATACTGTCCCTTCATCAGCAACGTCTCGTAACCGTGCAGCACAGCGTGGGTCACCACTTTGTCGCGGACAAAACGGCGATTGACGAAAGTCATGAGATAACGAGTGTTGGGAAAGGAAGCCGGAGCGGAACTTAAGTATCCACTTATCGCCAGCCGTCCTCGAGCCGATGAGAAGGCGGTCAAATCCTTTGCGATCTCACGCCCTAGAACCTGGTGCAGCCGGTTCATGCGCTCGCTCACGGCCACGTAATCGGCGATCATCCTGCCGTCATGGGACAGGCGAAAATGTATCTCCGGATGCGCTAAAGCCATGCGATTCACGGCATCACAAATATGGCTCAGCTCGGTAGCGGGCGATTTGAGAAACTTCCGGCGCGCCGGGGTGTTAAAAAATCTCTTTGATCTCGACGCTGGTTCCCACGGACGACCCGACGATGAAGGCGGCGTCTTTTTGCCTCCTTCGATGCGTATCCGGTAACCAGTATCCGACGTAGGCGGGCGGGATGTGATCTCCATCCTTGCAACTGAACCGATACTCGGTAACGCCTCCCCTCTAAATCCCAAAGTGGCGACACGAAAAAGATCTTCTTCGTCCCTAAGTTTGCTGGTGGCATGCCGCTCCACCGCCAAGGTGAGATCCTCGGGCCCCATGCCTTCGCCGTTGTCGGCCACGCGAATGAGTGTGGTGCCGCTCTTTTCTATGGAGATGGAAATTTCCGTCGCGCCGGCGTCAGGAATTTTCAATCAGCTCCTTGACCACCGAAGCTGGACGCTCGACCACCTCGCCAGCAGCGATGCGGCTGGCCATTTCATCCGAAAGAATGTGAATTTTCACGCCGGCAGGACTCTCCTATGAGCGACAATAACTCAGCCGTAATGACCCGGTCAAGAAAAACGGCACCGTTGACATGATTCAAAGTCCAGATAAGGTGGGGTTGAGGTTGACCCTCCATGACGGCCACAAGTCTAGCGAAGGAGGCTTGTATGAAACCTAGCCACTGGCTTTGTCTGTTAGCGCTGCTTTTCTTGTTTCCCGTGAGCCCCTACGCTGCACAGGAGACCAGTTCCGTGGAGGCAAAGATCAAAACCCTTATGCTGGATCCCAACACACAATCCCCGATCGTCGTCCTTGAAACCGTGACGGACAAAAAGCTCCTGCCGATCTGGATTGATGTGCCCGAAGCAAGAGCCATCGCCCTCGAACTCGATCATGTTGCCACACCACGCCCCTGACTCATGATCTAATTCGCAACATCATCCAAGGATTGGGCGCGACACTCCAACGGGTAACGATTACTGACCTTCGGAGCAACACTTATTTCGCTGTCTTGTTCTTAGGATTCAAAGGCCGGGACTTGCAGATCGATGCGCGGCCGAGCGACGCCATCGCCGTCGCTCTAAGAATGAAAGCGCCCATCTATGCTTCGACTCAGGTATTAGCGAAGTCCAAGTCCTTGGCTGGCTCCAATCACCCCAGACAAGGGAATTGCAAAGGCGGTTAGGCATCCAAGCGCAGGATCTAACCTTGGACGTTGCGACTCTCTTGGACCTCGCATTTCAAAGGGGCTCTCGTTGTTGATGTGGCGAGGGGCAGTGTGGCGATGGCGGCGGGAATGCAACGGGAGACATCATTACGAGAGCGAACGACCAATCGATCCAGTCAGCCCATGAGCTGGAAGCGTTTGTCCAGTCAATAAAACCGAACACTCAAATCAAACTAGAAGTCATAAAAAGGGCAAGCCGACCGCTATTGTGATCGACCTGCCCTCGTAGCTCCAACTGACAATATCAACAGATTCTTATTTTTTCCGTTGCTGCCAAAAGCTCTGCCCCCACTTCTTGGCTGTGGCATCCAAAACTTCTCTGCTCGATTCAGCCACTGGCGGGAAATCTTTCATCCATTCGTACGGGCGCGTCGCGTCAATGATTGCGCGAGAGTTGAAGCCTTTCTTTCCCACTTGAATGACGGGATCGAGCGGCCCGCTCCAACAGCGGCGAAGGATGTCGATATCTTGTTCTGGTTCGCAGCGGGTACCCATGTGCCCAAATGACGTCGTCCGTGTTCGACGGATCAGATCGTCATCGTCGACCACCACCACGAAACGGCCGAGATAGGCGCCGGCATGGCATTGCGATGCGATCACCGCAGCCTGCTTGGCATGGCCCGGATATCTTTGCTTGATCGAAACCACCATCATCAACCGGCTGCCACCCGACACGGTAAGCCAAACGCCTTTGACATCCGGCACACCGGCCTTCTCCATCTCGTCCCAAATCAGCGCGGAACGGAGGTAAGAGCGGTACCAACCGAGTTCTGAAGGAGGCCGGCCAGGAGGGGAACCGAGGATGATCGGATTGTTGCGGTGATAAAGGCGCTTCACTTCCACCCAGGGTTCCGACCGTTCTGCGCTAGCGTAATAACCCGTCCATTCACCGAATGGGCCTTCGACCTTTGGATTATCGAAATGTACATCGCCCTCAATGACGATCTCGGCATTGGCGGGAATCGGCAATCCAGAGTATTCGCCTTCGATCATTTCGAAGGGTTCGCCACGAATACCGCCAATAAATTCATATTCGGGAACGCCGTAAGGAACTTCGATGCTACCGGCCAAGAAGGTCAGCGGATCGTGGCCGAACGACATAGCCATCCTGAAGGGCTTACCGTTGGCGGCGTATTTGTCGCGTTGCATGCGGCCATGCTTGCCGGGTGAAATATAGAATCCCACCTTATTCTTGTCATGAATCATGACCCGGTAGGTGCCGTAATTGACCCACCCTTCATCCGGGTCGCGCGTGATATCTACGCTGCCGGTGCCGATGTAGCGGCCACCATCCTTATCGTGCCAAAACGGCGTTGGGAACTTAAACATATCGATGTCGCCGTCTTTGTAAACGTTATCGAATAGCTGGGCTGTTCTTAACAAATTTCGCCGGGACTGGTTTGATATTCTTGTAGTTGTCCTTCCAGATTTTGACAAAGTCCATTTTGGTCTCGCCTGCCGGAAGACCGAGGGTCAGCGCCAGCCGTTTCCTCGATGCCAGGGAATTGGACAACACCCGGTAGCCAGTTGGATAACCCTTAATATCTTCAAACAAAACGGCGGGACCATCTTCTTTGTGGGCCACCAACTCGGTGACGGCGCCAATTTCTAGGTTCCAGTCACAGCCTTTGAGGGTTTTAGCTCCCCCATTTCATCGGCGATTTCGATCCAATCTCTAAGATCTTGATATTCCATTTTTCCTCCTGATTTTGAGAACACGCGTGTGCGGCTTTTGCAGATCGTGTAGAATTGGCTCCGACTCTAACCAAATTTTCAGGGACGGTCAAGACATTGAATTTGCTTGAAACACGCGAACTTCCAATTGAAAACCCCAGTTTCTCATGTTACCCATTGAATGTGTCGGACAAGGCTAAAAGCCTCAACGAGCTCAAGACGCTCACAGCCGCGGCGAGAACAAATGGAAAAATTGTCGTTTTTACCAACGGCTGCTTCGATCTGCTCCATCGGGGACACATTTACCTGCTACGGGAGGCCAAGGCGCTGGGCGACCTGCTGGTCGTCGGCATCAACAGCGATCAATCCGTCAAGGCGATCAAGGGACCAACCCGCCCGATACTAGCAGAGACAGATCGCCTTGAGTTGATCGCTTCGATGGAGATGGTAAATTACGTGCTGTTATTTGACGAGCCAGATCCCTACAATATTGATTTCGATTTTGCGGCCGGACATCCTGGTTAAAGGTGGAGATTGGTCCACTGAGGAAGTCATCGGCGGGGATCTCGTCCAAGAAATGGCGGCAAAGTTGTAGTCGTTCCCTACTTGAAGGGCTTCTCGACGACGGAAATTATTGCAAAGATAAGGAGTTAAAAGCTATGGCGAGGGTTTGTTCGATTTGCGGCAAGGGTCGTTCCGTTGGCCACAACGTCAGTCACGCCAACAATAAGACTAAACGCTCTTGGCGCCCCAATCTCCAACGAGTTAGGGCCAATTTTGACGGACAGGTTAAGCGCGCTTTAGTTTGCACGGATTGTATTCATTCCGGCCGCGTCCAGAAAGTTGCATAAGAGCCGGGGTCATCGCGCATCACTGAAATCATTCCTGCCTGCGGTGTCCCGGACCTCAGCGCCCGTCCTACCGCGCCCACGGACAGCTTTGTAAACACCTTTGACCTTTGAGACATTCTGTAACACCTGCTGGAGATGTTTGGAATTCTTGATCATCACGTCGAAGGTGTTGAGTGCCTTCTGGCCCGAGAAAGTTCTTACCTGAGCCCGCGCAATATTCGCTTCGGCGCTTGTAATCGCCGGAGCTGATAGCCGCCAGGAGTCCCGGCTGATCTATGCAGGTAACTTCTATTTTCACTGCGCGAGGCGTCTGCCCACTTTTTCTTCCCAGCTCACCTCGATCTTCCGGTGAGGGTCGCTTTCGAGAACCGTCGGGCAACCCACAGTATGAACTGTAACGCCTCTCCCACGAGTGATGAAACCGACGATCTGCTCTCCCGGCAAGGTGGTGGCAACATAGAGCGAACCTCACCAAAACATCATCAACGCCCTTAACTCCGGATACCCAAACCCTGCTTTTGCCCCGACACCATCCGAAAGAGACGCTCCAAAGAACCTTCCTTCTTTTTGTGGGTGCCATCAAGCTTCTCCGGGGGCACTAACCCAGCAAGCACATGCCTGGGAGTTATTCTCCCATAGCCGAGGGCCGCGAGAAGCGCCTCTTCGTCCTTCAGCCCTAACTCTTTCGTCAAGGACTCGATGTGACCTCCTTTAAGCAGGGTGGGGTAATCCAATCCGTAGCGATGCAGGTCGCTTTCGAGGATCTCTCGGCCAAGCGCCACGCTTCTTTCGCGCTGTTGCGATTTTAACCAATCTCGGATTTTTGATTTGGCGCGGGGCGTCTTGACGAGCTTCAACCAATCACGGGACGGAACCTGTTGTGGTGTCGTAATGATTTCGACAGTATCACCGCTGCGCAGTATGTATTTCAAGGCAACCAACTGGCCGTTAATCCGCGCGCCGGAACAGTGATGGCCGATATCGGAATGAATCCGATACGCGAAATCGATGACCGTCGACCCTTTGGGAAAATTCAAGAGGTCGCCCTTGGGTGTAAACACGTAAATCTCCGTGGTAAAAAGGTCTTCCTTAAGGCTATGAAGGAATTCTTGCGGATCCTGCAGGTTCTGCTGCCACTCTAACAATTGCCTGAGCCACGCGAAACGCTGGTTATCGTTAACCTGAAATCCGCCCCGTCCTTATAACGCCAGTGAGCGGCGATGCCCTCCTCGGCTATACGATGCATCTCTTGGCTGCGAATTTGAATTTCTATCCGCTCACCGTACGGACCGATCACGCTCGTATGTAGCGACTGGTACATGTTGGGCTTTGGCAGCGCAATGTAATCCTTGAAGCGACCGGGTACGGGGCGCCATTGGGAATGGATCACGCCCAGCGTTTCATAACACTCCCGCGGCGTATCCACCAGAATTCGAAGGCTACTAAGTCATAGATCTGGTCGTAGAGAAGGTTCTGGCTTTCCATCTTTTGGTAGATACTGAAAAAGTGTTTCGGCCGGCCAGTGACATCCGCCTCGATTCCCTCCGCTTCAAGTTTTCTTTTGATGATGGAAATCACTTCACCGATGTACTTTTCGCGATCGCTCTTCTTCTTGGTAACATTGCGCTTCAACTGGTAGTAGATCTCCGGGTGAAGATATTTGAGCGACAGATCTTCAAGCTCGCTTTTGATCCAAGCGACACCCAAACGGTGCGCCATAGGCGCATAAATATCCAGCGTTTCTTGGGCGGTCAGAATCTGATTTTCAAGCGGCAGATGATCGAGCGTGCGCATGTTGTGAACGCGGTCAGCAGAGTTTGATGAGAATCACCCTCACGTCCTTGCCCATGGCCAACAGCATCTTGCGAAAATTTTCCGCCTGCTTTTCTTCCCGGCTGCTGAAGTTTGTCCGGCTGAGCTTGGTAACGCCGTCCACTAAGGAAGCGATTTCTCGACCGAAGATCCCCTTCAGTTCTTCCAGCGTTGTTAAAGGTGTCTTCCACCGTGTCATGCAGCAAGCCACCGATGACGCTGGGCACATCCATCTTCAAGTTCGGCAATGACCGCTGCCACCGCCATCGGATGAATCAGATAGGGTTCTCCCGACAGCCGTTTCTGCCCTTGATGCACTTTGGCGGAAAAATCATAAGCTTTGCGGATTAGGTCGACATCCGCGGCCGGATAATAGGATTGAACCTTCTCCACTAGATCGGCGATCTTAATTTCCTTGCTCACAGCCGGGGTTACCTTATTGCCGATGCAACGGCTCAATGCGCCATTGCTTGACTCTGAAAGTTTTTGGCCCGCTCGGCCTCAACGATGGATTTCAAGAGTTCCACCGATGTCTTAACCTCACAATTGACGACATAATAATCATACTTGATTATTTTTCTTATTTCACCTCGGGCATTGACTAATCGCCGACGGATTGTCTCCTTGCGGTCGGTTCCTCTCGGGAGCCAACCTTCGCTGCAACTCCCGCCATGAAGGCGGTAGGAGAAAGATCGAGACGGCCGGGGATACTTGCGCTTGATCTTTCTCGCCCCCTGGACATCAATATCCAGAAGGATGTCCTGGCCGTCACGAACACATTGGTCCAACGGTCGGCGCGGCGATGCGTAAAAGAAATCATGGACTTTTGCCCATTCCGCAAAGTCGCCTTTGGCTTTCATTGCAGCGAATTTCGTAGACCGAACGGAAATAATAATCGCGGCCGTGAATTTCTCCCGCGCGACGCGCCCGTGTAGTAAACGAAACCGACAGTTTGATGTCCGGATAAACCGCCCGCAAACCTTTAATCAGAGTCGTTTTGCCCGTTCCTGAGGGAGCTGAGAGAATGAATATAATTCCCTCGCGCTGGGCGATATATTTCGTTTGCCAATCATTCAATGTTTTGAGTTTGTTCCCGGATCTTCTCGACCCGTTCTTTGCCTTCGAGCACTAACTGTACGACCGGAAGGTGGGGAACCTTGGAACTGATCGTATTGAGCTCCCGTTGAACTTCCTGCAGCATGAAGTCGACACTTTTTCCCACCTGGCTCTCTTTCCGCGAGCACCCGCGACAAAGCTTCCACGTGGCTTTTCAACCGCACCACCTCCTCGTTGATATCGCCCTTGAGAATCCAATTTGCTGGATCCGACGCGTCCCTGTCTGTTCGTGATGAGCCCTCCCGATCCCTGGGTGTTACCCCGGCCTTTTGCAGACGCGTACCGATCTCGCCCGCCCGTAGTCCAAGCAGAATCGAAGATCCGTTTTAGGTGACGCATCTGTGACTGCATATCCGACTTTAATTGCCGTCCCTCTCGTTCGCGCGCGCGCTCGAAGCTTCCTCAAGGCGTGATCGAGGATTTTGAAAACTCCTTCCCGCTCCGCAGCCGCATTCGACCTCGACTTCCCGAACCTGCAACAGGTCTGGAATACTGTAAGAGTAGGGACACGTTAAAGTCTCCACTCAACTGATACTTTTGTTTGGCTTGCCGGACCGTAGTCAGATATTCCCCTAGCCAGCTCTTCGTCGAAACTCGAGTCTGCGACCTTGCCCTTTGCCGGTGAACGATTAATAAAGACATCCAGCCTTCCTCTCGAGATCTTCTGGCGAATAACTTTTCACGAATCTCTTCTTCAAAGAGAGGTATTCTCTCGGTGCCCTCAATTGCAGATCCAAATGTCTATGGTTCAAGCTTCTTCACTTGAACGGTGACCCTTGTTCCTCGAATCTGACTCGACGCTTCGCCATAGCCTGTCATGCTCTTCATAGTTGTTTGTCCCGAACACTTCGTTTGAGTTTATCTAAAGACACCGCTACCGTGCCAACTTCTTCGCCCACCAATCCGGCGGCCAGATTCGAGATGACGGCGGCTTCTTCAAAGCTCGCGCCGCAAACTAGTGCCAGCCCGCAAGCCGCGACTACTGTATCGCCCGCTCCGGTAACGTCGAACATATCTCTCGGTTCCGGTCGGGAAAATTCTTAACCGCGTGGTTCCGCCGAAAAAGGCTCATCCCATCCGGCCCGCGCGTGATCAAAACGGCCTCGGCCTGCCACATGCGCACCAGCTTCTCCCCGGCCGCTATGAGACTGGCGTCATCCCGAGTTAAGATCCCTGAGGCCTCGCTCGCCTCATCTTTGTTCGGCGTGATCAAAGTCGGAAACTGATAGCCCGCGTAATTTTCCTTTTGGATCGACCACAAAGATAAGCTTTTTCGCCTGACCAAAGGCGCAATCGACCTCAAGAGGCTCCCATGTACAACGCCTTTTCCATAATCCGATATGGCGATACCATCGCATGTCTTAGCCCTGGCGAGCACGAACTCGCGGAGTCGTTTTAAGGTTGCGTCTGAAATCGGTTTTGATTCTCCCGGTCCAAACGCACGATCTGTTGATGCCGCGGGCGGGCGATAATCCGACTTTTTTGAGTCGTTTGAACCTGCTTGTCACCAACAATACCAGCCGTAGAAGCTCCCGCTCGACGCAGGTCATGCACTCAGCCGTCTCCCGCCATATCCCGTCCGATGACCCACAAGCGGTCACCTGAGCTCCCAACGAAAGAACGTTGTTTATGACGTTGGCCGCCCCACCGAGGCGATGACTCTCTGCCAGGACCCGCATGACCGGAACAGGCGCCTCCGGTGAAATTCTTTCGACATCCCCCAAATAAAGCGATCCAGCATCAGATCACCGCGACTAACAGATGGGCGGCCCGAAACTTTTCCAGAATGTCTACTACACGCGTCATTCTAGAGTTGAACCCGTCTCCGTCCGTTGCGTTCGAGGAGACTGTAGTAATAATCTTCAACTTGTCTTGCCGTTTGCTCCATCGTGAATTTCTCTTTCAATCGCTCTCTCCCTTTGTCACCCACATGGCTCGAATCAGGGTTTGTCACCTGCGAGTGTCGAGAATTGCGTTGACGGAGTCCTTCGACATCTCGAGGTGCTACCAGAGTCCCGTAACGCTATCGATCACTAGCTCCGGGAGCCCTCCGACTCGGCTCGCGATCACGGCTTTTCCAGCTGCCATCGCTTCGAGAACCGACACTCCGAGACCTTCAAATAGTGAGGGTAGAACGAGAGATATCGACTTGGCTTAGAAATGTCGGAATGTCGGAGACGAAGCCAAGGAACTGTACGTCATCTTTCAAGCCTAGCCGGGTCGCGGTCTTTTCCATAGATGGTCTTAGCGACCCGTCACCGGCGAGGCGGTGTTGAAGTCGGCAACCTTGAGCCTTGAGTCGCTGCGCCGCTTCCAATAAGAAACGATGGCCTTTTCTTTCCTCAAAACGGCTGCACATGCCAACCACAACGCACTCGGTATGCATGTGCGCGAGTATTTGCACGCAGATTCAAACGGTCGCGGATCAATGCCGTCGTGAATCAAGCGGATTTTCTCAGCCTCTACCCCCGCTTGGACCAACAGCTCAAAAATTTTTCGCGACATTGCAACCACTCCCTCGACCTTTCGATTGTAGAGACACCGGGTGTACCAATTGTTGGCCTCCGGATAATCCATTCGCCGGGTCACGACGTATTTTGGCCTTGGGGCGCCATGGGATAGCCAGAACGAAAGCGCGTGCGCTCTCTTGGTGTGAAAATGAATAATATCGTAATTCTCGTCACGTATTAGCCGCCTGAGCCTGGGTACGGGTCTCAAATCCAAGTCATTACGTACGACCAGAGGGATCGTTCTCACGCTGAGCGCTTGACTCTGCTGGAAAAGCCGCCCGTCGGGATGCGTTAGGAGATCATTGCGATGACCTCGCTCTGCAAGGTAGGACAAAGACCGAGAACCTGAGCCTCGCCACCACCCCAATGCCTCTCAGGATCAATATGTAAGATCTTAAGCGAGGCGGCTATGACCGCTTGCCGGTCACCGTCGTCTTTCCTTTTTAACTCGAGTTCCCAGAGCTTAGCATACTTGAGGAATACATAAACTGCCGCCGTCAGTGCAACATAGAAACCAGCAAAGCCTTCCAGGAAGCCTCGATTCAAAATGTAGAGAGCGAAAGAAGCGAAACGCCGGACGGAGCAAAGCGTCTCTTAGTCGCCAACGCTTCTGCTCATGGAACAGCTCACGAGAAGATATTGACGTGAAACGGTTGATCCTCTGAACGTGATCTTCGATATCGTGGTAAGAAAAATGATAAAGGGGGTTCCGTAGGCGGCGAACCTTGCCGTTCACCAAAATCTTTTCGTGCGGATCTGTGCCGCCCCAAGTCGCGCGATCACGGCGGAACAATCGAATGTCATAATCCGGATACCAGCCCCCGCGCCACCACCATCGGCCTAGATAAAAGCACCAACCGCGGTACCGAAAATCCCGCGTACGCACTGTCGTAAGACTCCAAGCTTTCTCTGATCTCATCTCTAAGCTCTGGAGGAACTCGTTCATCGGAATCCACAAGGAAAACCCATTCTTTCGTCGCCAAAGAGTGAGCGAAAGCCTTTTCGATCACGATAGCCGGCCCATTGCCGCTGAACTACCCGTTCCGTGTATTGCCGGCAAATCTCCACGGTGCGATCGGTACTGAAGGAATCCACCACAACAATCTCATCGCACCAACGCAGGCTGTCGAGGCACGCGCCGATATTCCGCTCTTCGTTGAAACAGACAACAATGGCGGAGACCGTGGGGTGTACCCGCAGCTCGGCATTCTTGGCGGTCATGTTTCCTAAAAGATAGGGCCTCGCTTTCGGAAAATCAAACTAGCGTTTCAACTTTCCCGTGCAGGCACTACAAGGTCATGCAGATTGAGGTCGAAGAAAAGCTCGTGTGAAAAGGCTTGGAGGCGTTTGCAGCATTGCCGGTATGCCGGCAATGCGACACCACGCGAGGGTTGCTATTCTAAAGCTAAAGTCCGGCTGGCTCATCGGCGCGCGCCGTTGCGCCCCAGTGAAGTTGGTAAAACCGATACTTCAAGGAAAATGGACATAGGGAGATCGATTCACGAATCGCCTCGCGAGCGTTGTCTCGTCGTCCGTTATGCCAACGTTTTTGGCCAGTCGATAGTATCGGTAAGAAATGCGTTTTGCGATTCGACGAGCGCCGAGTTCCCGCTGCGCCGCAGGAAACTGCTCGAGCAATTTCTTAATCACTCGAATATTTTCGGTCAAACGCAGCTCTTCATTTTTGCCAATATTACCTTCGTGAAATCGGTACCAAAAAACAACACGGTCGAGATAAGCCACCGGGTAGTTCATTAACAGACGGAAAGATAGATCCAAGTCCATGCAAATACGCAACGACTCGTCGTGCCCGCCGACGAGATCGTAGGCCTCCCTGGAGATCAAAGAGGCCTGAAGACGGACAATGCTCTTTTCAAACAGATCGACCAGTCGAACCCCGTTAGTGGCTAAACGATGTGATTTTGCCATCGGGATGATGGTTCCTCGCTTGGATTGTGCGCCACTTAGGTAAGCGCCGTTAGCGAAGACCATGCCGCATCGAGGATGTTCATTCGCATAGGCGTACAGGGTTTCCAAATGATTCGGCTCTGTCAAATCGTCAGAATCCTGAAATGCAATCCATGGCGCTCGCGCGTGACGCACTGCGAGATTGCGTGCCGCCGACGGGCCACGATTTTCATGATATAAGTAACGAATCCGAGACCCGTACGACTCGACCAGAGTTCGCGTCTGGTCCGTTGAGCCATCGTCCACTACGATCAACTCGTAATCCTGAAATCTCTGTTGCAACACGCTGTCGATGGTTTCCGCCAAAAAACTGGCCCGATTATAGGTGGCGATAACGACCGAGACTTTTGGAATTTCAGACATCGGTTGGGACGCTAGTTCTCGATGTGGGAATCGAGCCAATGACGACGACGCACCTTGCCAGCCAGATAACCCCAGCATTTCATGATGCGGCCTTCCGTTTTGTAAGCCTTTTGGGTTTTTCCCAACAAACAATATAGGGGGTACCGGATACAGTTCGCCACCAGATTGGGGAGAACATTGAAAACGATTGAATCGGTCCGGTAAAGACTTCGACTGAGACCTTTCTGGTATTCAACTTTGCGATTATACTCTCGCCCGTAACGGGCTGGACTGAGCTCGTGATACGCCACGGCATCGGGCGTATAGCCTATTTTGAAACCGGCTTGGCGGATGCGTATAGAATACTCACTGTCCTCGCTGAACCCCGCCGCCCCCGGCCCAAGGCGGGTATCGAACCTACCCACTCTTTCAAAGACTTCTCGCTTAAAGGATATATTGGTTCCCGTAAGACCGCGGATTTCGCAGATCTGGTCCCCGTAGTCGATGATTGGGATGTTATATTCACGCAGCTTATTGGGATCAGCAGGTTTCCCATCAAGATCGACCCCGGGGAGAACCCGTCCCTGTACGGCATCGAAAGAGCTTAGGCTATAGGACTCCAAATGTTTGATCAACCACAGAGGATGAACGACCACATCGTCATCGACAATGAGAAGAATTTTGCCTTGTGCGAGACTGAGGCCTCGGTTTAGCGCACTGGACTTACCTTGCCGGTCCTCCCGGAGAACTCTCAGAGAAAATTTGGTGCTTGTTGCCGGCATTAAAACGCTTGCCGTATTGTCCGTGGAGCCGTTATCGACAATCAACAGCTCCGCAGTGATAGAATCGGGGCAGACTAAAGCATCGAAACTCGCCATCAAACGCCTCACACTCGAGGCGCGATTAAAGGTTGGAACGATTACGCTGATGTCGAACGTGTTGATATTACATCCTCCCCAAATCAACCCTTACTCCAGGGCAATGATCTCATTAGAAAACCTGGGCTCTTAGTCAACCGACTGTCTATTTATCGTTTTACCTAACGCCGGGTAGGGGAGCAAATGTCAAAAACAAGCATTGCTTGTGGAAGCCGACAAAAAGTGGACCGAAAGTATTCCCAGCCATAACGGAGACTCAGCTTGCGAAGGAGCATCGCTTTCCTATAAGCCTCGCGAGCCTTGGCTAAGTCACCGAGGCCCTCATAGTACAATCCCAGCCGAAAATATTTCCGCCCGAGCTTTTATTGAAAACATTTTTCCCGATCCGATGGTATACTTCAGGGTAGCAATCGCGAATGTCTTCTAGTTCCGTCACGCCAAACTGATAGTGAGGATTCACGGCCGTATTATTGAGGGGATGGATGCGTTTTCTCACTCCAACGTAATTTACGAACCGAATAGGAAAAACCGCTCCTAACCGATAAAACCAGTGCAAATCGCAATTGAGTCGAATCTTGCTATCATATCCGCCCACACGTTCGAATGCGGTCTTTCTCACGATCGAAGAAGGACCCGTCATGATATTCTCGTTGAAAATCTGTTGAACCGACAAGCGACCGGACGATAGTGTCTTCGCAAAAGCCTCGGGCACAATCAATCCTGCACTTTTCTCTCCATCCTCTATTGATTCGTTAAAATACTCGGTATTATCGAAAGCGCCGCCAGCCTCTCGGTCATGTTCCAACGCTTGAACGAGGAACTCCACGTGCTTTTCACTATAGATATCATCGCTATTCCACGTGCCGACATATTCTCCTTTACAGCTCGTCATCAATTCATTCGCCGTTTCCAGGAAGATAGGGGCGGGTCTGAGCGCAGAGATTGACCCGCCGGTCACCCATGAAGTGCTCCGCGACCACCCTGACGTCGTCGCTTCCATCGGTTAGAACCAAAACCTCCAAATCGCGATACGATTGATGGAGTATGGATTCCAACGAGCAGGGCAAAAACCTCGCATAGGGAGCGTGGGCGAAAAGAATTATCGAAACCAGCGGCGATTTCATAAAGCAACATGGATCCGTATCTAGCACGTCAATGCCAGATCGAACGCCTTCGCGAGACCCACATTCCAATTTTGCAGGGAAAATTTGCCATCAACATCCTTTTGTGCCGCTTCCCCCAACTCTCGGCGGCGGTTTATATCCGTGATTACTTCAGAGAGCTTTTCTACTAAACGATCCACCACGGCGGGATCCGCGGAGAGAAGCGGCTTCCATTTCTTAACTGAGATATCGCCGTTCGAGCTTGTGGGACGCCATTTCGCCAATATGCGCGGCCGTCTCGGGCCCGAACTTTCTGGATATCATGGCCAAATAATTTGGATTTCTAAAATATACCTGAAAGGCGTCATCGCGAAACCGCAAAACTTCCGCAGCGGACAGGTATTTCGTCGGCAGGGGAAGCGTATCCACTGCATGCTGCGAGTAGCCATTCCATGTTTCTGGCAACGGCCAATCTTTTCTGAGAGCATCTTTATAGAGTTGGGAGCCTGGATAGGCCATGGCGACGTAGAAGTTGGCAAACTCGCAATTCAGGTCTAGGGCCAGATCAAGAGTCGCCTGCATAGATGAAAGATCGTCCTCCGGGCAGGCCAAAAATAAAATTGCCAATCACATTCATACCTGCAGCCCTGACTTTGCCAATAGTTTTTGCAATATCATTCTGATCAAAGCCCTTTTCGACATCATCGCGGACGCGTTCACTCGCCGCTTCGATACCAAAGGCGAGCCAGCTCACGCCTGCCCGTTTGAGCTTTTCCACCATTTCCTCTTTGACAGTGTCGACTCTCGCATAGGCCCAGATATTGAGATCATAGTTCCGCTCAATGAGCAGATCACAAAGGTCGGTCACGTGCTTAGGATTAAGCAACAAACAGTTCATCCGCTATTTTAATATTGCGAACACCATACTCGGTCACGAGCTTGTCAATTTCAGCGATGATGGTTTTCGGTTTCCACATCCGATAGCTGTTGGTCGCCGCCTTGAGCCCCATTAACGATTCGCCCGTTTTGAAAGGCGACTGAATACAACAAAAACTACAACGGAATGGGCAACCTAAGGTCGTGTAGAACGATGCATAGGGCTCGCGTACCAAAGCGCCAAAGCAATGCCAATTATGCGCCCTATAGTTCTGCATCGGTAAAAGGTCCCAAGCGATACCTGGCATTTCAACATCCAGGTCTTTAACTAAAGGCGCCGGCCCAGACCGGACAATCGTACCGCCGTTCCGGAAAATTAGTCCACCGACTTTTCGGAGATCCGTTTCCCTGTTTATTAGCGCTTGAAGCAATTGGAGAATCGTGTGCGGCCCTTCACCGTCGCAGGTGAAATCAACATTTTCTTCAAGGAGAGTACGTTCCGGTAGCGCAGCCACATGGCCTCCCACCAAGATTGTCTTGAGATCGGGCGCTCTCTCCTTGAGTACGGTACACAGCTCCCCGCCGCCGGCATGTTTTGTGTGGACGCGGAAGGTTGGTGGCCGTAAACGATGACCGCTGCTGAGGGTGGGGTCCATATCGATAATTCGATTGGCTGTTTCATGAACGCTCAGCCCTTCTCCTTCAGCGTCCACAATTTGAACTGCAAAACCGCGGGCACGGATAAAGGTGGCTATTAAACCTGCCCAAACCGGCGGCTCAATAGCGGCTAAATCCGCTGCCAGCGCCTGAAACACCTGCCTTCGATTTCCCGGGTTAACTAAAACCAGGTCCAATCTGCGGTTTGCCATATCGATGAATTTAGCTCCGAAAACAAATTTGAACCCTCGGCAAAGTCGTCACTCCTTAATACTGTTCAACAGAGAACACAAGGCACGGATCTTCTCACGCTCCAATCCCGGATAGTTGCCAATGTAAAACCCGTAAAAATGAACATGATCCACGTTCGGAAACTGGCTAAGATCCGGCTCGCCAAACAACCGCCTCAAATAAGGTTGTCGCAGTTGATTTCCGCCTCCCGACGTACCCCGGCGATATTCAACGCCATATTCACGAAGCGTCTTCATAACCTGGTCGGAAAGAACTGGATCTGGCCGCTTAAGCACGAGAGTGAACGCGTAATTGCAGCTGCCGGCGGTTGCAAAATCAGTCTGATACTTCGTCGGATCCAGGTTCTCCAAAAACAAGCTTAGATTTTCGCATCTGAGCCTGTTGTTTTCATTTAACCGCTTGATTTGCGAACGACCCATGACCGCATTGATCTCTGTGCTTCGCATGTTATAGGCAGGAAAGGCAAAGATAAAATCTGGGTGCAAGTCCGGATGCTTCTCGGCGTAGGATCGGCGCAACTCATCAGAGCTTGCCTCTCGTACCATTCCATGGGAGCGCAGCATACGCAGCGTTTCATACAAATCCGAATCGTTGGTTGATATCATTCCTCCTTCGACGGTCGTTAAATGGTGCGCGTAATAGAAGGGAGAAATCAGACATGAGCCCAAACGTGCCGAGTTTTCGTCCGTCAAAAGTCGCTCCATAAGACTCGCAAGCATCTTCAATGAGTGGGATTCTGCGCGCCGCCAATTCATCTAGGAGAGATTGACTGAGGGCGTTGTATCCCAGCACGTGAGTCAAAAAGACCGCCTTCGTCTGGGGTGTTATCTTGGCGAACGACCTGCGCGTTATCCATCCCCAGGGTGCGCCGATCAATATCGACAAAAACAGGCTTGAATCCGCACTGAATGACCGATGCGATATCCGATATCCAGGTCAAGGTCGGCACAATGATCTCCCCCAAACCGTAGTGTTCTCGAAGGGCAGCGATCGTCAACAGATTGGCCGAGGAACCGGAGTTTACGAAAACGCTATGTTTCACGCCGAGCCAAGCCGACCATTCTCTTTCGAACTCTTGCACTTGGTTCGATTGAGTGAGAACCGGATCATCCTGCCGAAGGAAATCAATAACGCCGGCCAGGTCCGCCCTTGAGATATTGTTTTTCATCAAGGGCCAATCAAGATTTTTAGCAGTGTTCAAGTTACCGTTAAAACGGACCACGGAACTCCATCTCCTGAAGGTCTTCGCGCTCTTCCGGCAACCAGCGGTTCCGTCCTCCTTTGACCAAATCGTATACCGCCGATGCAATCGTGCGGGCATTTGGATAATAAAGATCTTCGAGTGAAGGCGTCGGCGGACAAGTAGCGGGCGCGTATCCCATACGGTGGACGACGACTTCCCTTTTCCCCTGCAAGCGTTCAATCACTCGGGTCACGATCTCGGCACTCGCACCGCACGTAGTCCAGCCGTTATCGACAACGCATAACCGCCCGGTTTTCTTAACCGATGTGACGATCGTCTCGATATCAGAGGGCTCAGCCAAATCGGGTCGATCACCTCCGCATGCACATTCATTGTCTCGAGATAACGCCGCGCTCGCAGGCATTCCAACAGCATGTAGGAAATGCCGACCACGGTGACGTCGCGTCCTTCCTCCAACACACGCGCCTTTCCAGGAGGAATCGGGTAGAGCTCCTCCGGTACGATTCCCTTTTGGAAGTGGAGGATGCGATGCTCGACATAAATGACAGGGTCATCATCCCGGATGGCCTGGATCAAACAACCCTTAGCATCATATGGATTCGTCGGGGCAACTACCTTCAGCCCGGGGACATGCATAAAAAGGAATGCAGCCCTTGCGAATGCTGCGCTCCCTGGCCCCAACTTTTGCCGATCATGCAGCGCACCACCATCGGCACATGAACCTGGCCTCCGTACATGTAGCGGCTTTTGGCCGCGACATTGACAAGCTGGTTCATCGCGAGCATGAGAAAATCCATACGGATATGGATGTGTATGGGACGCAAGCCAGCCAGTGCCATACCGATGGCCGCGCCGGTCATCGCTTCTTCGGAAAGTGGGGTGCCAAAAACCCTTTCCGGACCGTATTTCTCCGCTAACCCCGGGTCGTTCCCTGTATGGCCTTAGGATCATCGACGTCCAGGCCCAAATACAACCACGGAATGCATCTTCTTCCATTTGCTGATCCGTGCGCCTCACGGATCGCATCCACGTAGGATAAAATTCGCTCCACTCTTAGTCTCCGGTCACATCGGTCAGCAACTCTCGCGCCTCCGGGAAAGGCTCGTCCTCGGCGTAAGCAATGGCCGCGCGGATTTCTTCCTCCACCTGGGCTTCTATGCGCTCACGATTTTCGGGCGCAATGAGAGCTGCGAGCCGCCCAACCTGATCCCCCTCTACCCATGGCTCGAGCTTCCTCATAGCTACGATACCCCAAATGGAAGTCGTCGTTGGGACCGACGTGCTCTTTCCATCGATAGGTCAAACACTCGAAGAAAAACGGCCCACCCCGCTTTGGCGCGCAAAAGGTCAACAACACCCTTCACCCGTTCATTGATTTTAAGGATGTCGTTGTTGTCAATCTGTTCGGCCGGTATACCGTAAGCTCTTACCCGTCCGCATAAATTAGCGTCTTTGTGCCTCCTCAGTAAATGTGTGTGAATGGCGTAAAAATTATTTTCGCAGATAAAAATGATCGGCAGCTGCTTTAGTGCGGCAAAATTCAAACTTTCGTAAAAGACTCCCTCGTCTGTCGCCCCGTCTCCGAAGAAGCTGACTACAACGGAGTCTTTCCTTTGAAGCTTTAAAGCGTAAGCATAGCCGACCGCGTTTGGAATAGTCGTTGCCCACCACGGCGGAGGCGCCCATGATGCCATGAGCCGCGTCGATCAGATGCATCGAGCCGCCCTTACCTTTGGCACACCCTGAAGCCTTTCCGTAGAGCTCGGCGACCATCTTTTTGAGATCGCCTCCCTTTGCCAGGTAATAAGCATGGCTCCGGTACGTGCCGAAAACTACATCCTCTGGCCGCAAAGCTTCGCAAACTCCAACGGAGACTGCTTCCTGTCCAATGGAAAGATGTACCGGGCTCTTGATCTTGTCGCTGGGGTAGATGCGCGCAATCTCCTCCTCTACCCGCCGAATCCTGTATAGCGATCGGTAAAAACGCTCGTATATATCTTTAGACATCATCTTTGGTTGTATCGAGAAACCAGCGGTAAGTTTCTTCCAGACCCCTCTGCAGCGAAACTTTTGGTTGCCATCCCATCGCCATGAGTTCACTGGAATCGAGCGCTTTCAAAGGCATGCCATCCGGCTTTGCAGCATCGAATCGCAACTGACCCTGGTAACCGACCACTTTTTGGATCAGCTCGGCAATATCTCTGATCGAAGTATCCACTCCAGTTCCCACGTTGATGGGAGTCGGGCTGCTATAATTTTGCATCAAAAGATAGCCGCGTCGGCAACATCGTCCGCAAAGATAAATTCCCGCCGAGGCGAACCGGATCCCCAAACGTCAACTGTTGCCGCGCCAAAAATCTTTGCTTGATGCATCTTACAAATGAGAGCTGCAATGACATGAGAATCTTCCAAACCAAAATCGTCGCCCGGCCCGAAGACATCGCCGGGAATCGCGCTAATCATATCCGCACCGTATTGCTGTTGGTACGCCTGGCACAGCTTGATGCCGGCAATCTTTGCTATCGCGTAGGCTTCGCTCGTGGACTCCAATGGCCCCGTCATCAGGGATCTGACTTGCATGGGTTGCGGACAGGATCGCGGATAACTGCAGGAGCTTGCCGCGTATAAGAGTTTTCGAGCGCCATGCCGTTGGGCGCTCCGAATGACCTGGCATTGAATCAGAAGATTATTGAGCATCAGGTCAGCGGGATACTTTTGATTGGCTCTAATACCTCCCGACTGTCCAGCCGCCAGAAAAACATAATCCGGCCTCATCGCTTCGAAATAAGCATTGACGCTAGCACCATCGGTTAGATCCGGCTCTACGGACGAGGTATCAACAACATTAGAATAGCCGGCCAAACTCAACCGACGCAGCAGCCCTTTTCCGACAACAGTCTCACTGCCGGCAACGTAAATACGATCCGATTGATTCACTGTTTAAGTGATGGCCTTGCTCGATAGTTCCCGAAAGACCAAGTCAGGTTGAAAGATACGGGCTCTTTCCTCTCTAGAATAATCCTGTTCGGGATCAAAAAAGATGATTTGGCTACCCGAGGACTCGAACTTAAAGGAACATAAATCAACTTGTTGAGTTTTCGTCTGACAATTGTTTGTTTGGATGGCGGCACGAAAAAAAGTATGAACCCGCCCCCACCGGCACCCAATAGTTTTCCGCCCATCGCGCCCAGCTGACATAGCTTCCGCATAGATCTCTTCAATATCCGAATTTGAAACTTTAGAACTGAGATCCCGCTTCACCTGCCAGGCGTTATGAAGAAGTTCGCCAAAGACAGCGACTTTGCTCTTGCCGCAAAGAACCGACACGCCTTCGTTCGTCAGATCACCAATGCTTCGCAGTTGCCTTTCTTTATCGTCCAGACCAGTCACGAAGGTTTCCGGCAACATCGGACGCCGTCCTCCTGATCCCGGTATAAAACAGCATTAAGTGACGATTGAGCTCATTCAGTCGTACAGCTGTTGCCGTCACCGGCTTGACCGTGATTTCACCGCCAGTATGGAAGATAATATGATTAAAGCCGCCATGGGCCGCTAGGACTTGATCCTGGGATCCAACGGTTTCCTTGAGAATCTCCTGCTCGATAACGATGCTTTCTCCGGCAAGTTGCGCCTTGGCCGGCATCTGTCCCTTGAGGGCATACAGAGCATGCAAGAGTCCCACGGTGAAAGAGGAACTAGTGCCCATCCCGCTCCGGGCCGGAAGATCGCCATCGTGGTGAATTTCCACACCGCGATCGATCTTACAGTAGCGCAATATCTCACGAACCGCCGGGTGAGCGATTTCCTCCACGCTGTGGCAATTCTCAATTTTCGAATAGACGACGCGAATCTTGTGCTCAAAAAGGGAGGCAGATAACGGCAGCTAAGATAACAATACTTATCGATTGTCGTTGCCAGCACCGCTCCACCATGGGTGCGATACCATGCAGGGTAGTCGGTTCCCCCGCCGAAAAAGAAACACGAAATGGCGTCCTGCTAATGATCATGGGTCCGCTCTCCGCTCATTGGCATCAAGCAAGCTCTGAATGGTTTGAGCCGCGGCCGACAAATCGTCGGCTACGTAGTCTGGATTGACCGTCGGGTCGCCAACAAATTCTGCGCCATAACCAGTGCGCACCAGAAAAGTAGTCGCTCTAACTTGCCTCCCCATTTCGATGTCGGCAGGCTTGTCGCCAATCACAAAGCTTGATTGGAGATCAAAATCGAGGTCACTGGCTGCTCGCTCGACGAGCCCTGGCTTCGGCTTGCGGCAGGAGCAATCATCGTCCGGTAGGTGGGGACAAAAATAAATTCCCTCGATCTGGATTCCTTCGGCTTTCAAGAGTTCGCAAAGCCGTCGGTGAATTAGATCCAAATGAGCCTCGTCGAAGAGTCCCCGCCCAACCGCGGACTGATTCGTAACTATTACCAACCCGAAGTCCCATCGCGAGCAGTTGACGAAGACCTCTAACTGCTCCTGGAAGAATTTCAATCTGAAGCGGATCGGAAAGATAGTGGCGCTCGACGATGATCGTTCCGTCTCGGTCCAAAATTACGAATTGCCGCCTCTTCATCTTGACAAACCGGTAGCGAAAAACGATTGAGCGCTGGAATAGGCTTCCGGCGTTCCAATATCCATAAACCGTGCTTCACTTTGGAAGCCATAAAGGCCACGACCGATCCATCCCGGGAAAATTTCTCTCTCTAGAGACTACAGCACGATTCACGGGAATTTCTTCAAGCAAATCACGATTCAGCAAGTAAATGCCCGCATTAATCCAACCCGAGCCCTGTCCACTGCCCTTCTCTTTAAAGTCAGTGACCTTTCCGTCGAGTATCGACCTTCACCTTGCCCAAAACGCTCGGTATCGAAAATCTTGGTTAGCAGCAACGTCGCGTTGGAGTGCCACCTCTCATGCCAAAACCAAAACTCCTGATGTTTGCGTCGCAATACGAGTCGCCATTCATCACCAGTACAGGATTAGAGTTCAGCAATGGCAATGCCAATCTAAGGGCACCTGCAGTTCCTAGTGGGGTATGACTCTTGGGATAGTTAAGGCGGAGCGTCTTATACCATTCACCGGAATATCATTCGTATTTGATCGCCTAGGTATCCTGTGCACAGCGACATCTCTCACACCGCCGCAACGAGCTGATCGAGATAGATAGGTGAGAAACGGTCTTTCTCCGATGTTGGCAAGCGCCTTGGGACGGCCTGGAACACCGCCGGACGCAACCGGCTCCCCAGCCCCCAGCAAGTATCGCTGCGGTCACCGCGGTAAGTTCCAGCTGCTGGTCCTCGCACGTTTGAAGTTGAGATTTCTGGGTGACACTCGCCTCACCTTCAAACGTTCTTAAACCGAGCCCGTCCGGTCATCCGATATCCTTTGAGTAGTTCTCGAATCCCATCGTCCAGCGAGCGCCGGGCTTCAAAACCAGCCTCGCGCAATCGCTGATTAGAAACGATGTAATTGCGCTTATCCGGATCTGATCCTACCTGGGCGAAGTGAACGTAGAAATTGGGCACGTACTCCTTAATCTTCAACGCCAATTCCTCCTTGGAAAGGGTTGGCAGCGTCCAGGCCGGCATTATGGGTCGCCCCGCCATTCGTTTAAAGTTCTCGATACAATGGACGAAAGCAATCGGCCACATCGCGGATGTGGATGTAGTTGCGCTTAAATCCTTCTCGAAGATGACGATGCTAGCCATCCGTAACCGCGGCATAGACGAAGTGGTTGACCAACAAGATCAAGACGCATGCGAGGAGACGTTCCGAACACAGTCGCCAATCTTAACGTGATAACGTTCGGGCGTCCCTAACAGGTCCGCCTCAAGCTTGACTTTTTGTCTGGCCATAAAGCGGATCGGCTCCAGTGGGGTGTCTTCGGTGCAAAAGAGGTCGCCGGACTGTGTGCCGTAACCACTATTGGTCGTAGGGTAGATGACCATCTGCTGCGGGCTACGCAAGCCATTGAGTAATCGAACAGCTTCCAGATTAACTGACCGCGCCAGCAATGGATCTCGATCGCACGCTGGTGCCCCTACGATGGCGGCTAATGGAATTAGCACGTCGGCCTCTTTGACCAGACGACGTATCAGCTCTTTATCCCGTGCATCGCCGGACACAAAATCGAACTGCGGGTCCGCACAGAGGTGAAACAGACTTCGCTGCTGATACATCATCATCATCCACGGTCGTTACCTGGTATCCGGCGCTGAGCAGACGCTCGCACAACACCGAACCGAGATAACCAGCACCGCCAGTGACGAGGACATGCAGATTCATGGACTAGCTTGGGAGATATTTAAAGGCTCTGAGTCGTTCTTCGAATGTAGGGCCATTCTATAGCATATTTTCCTGATGCCGACTACTCAGAATCTTACAGAACAAGGAATCTTTAGCCGTGGGAGGAGAAATAGCCTTTCTCTCGCAAGTAGGTCTTTAGGGCCTCCCGCCAGGGGCGGAGACATTCCTTCAGAGAGGGATTGAGTTTCGTACTTGCCAAACTCGAATCTTTCGGCCGACGCGCCTTCATCGGGTCAATCTAAAGCAGATATCGGCTCTATTCTGTGCTGGAGACCTACGACTTCCAGAACTTTGCAGGCGAACTCATACCAGGTGCAATTACCGGCATTCACCAAATGAAAAAGTCCTAGAGCCCGTTCCCGAAGGAGTCTTTCCAAGGCCTGCGCCGCGTCTCGGGTATAAGTGGGCGACATCCGTATATCGTCCACTAATCTCAGAGGACTCGCCGGTCTTCGCTTTGGCCAAGATCGTTTCCACGAAGTTTCCACCTTTGCCGCTGGAGCCCGCCTTTCCAAACAGGCTCGCCATTCGAGCGATAAGCCAGCGGGGGCAAGCCTCTTGAACGAGATATTCTCCCCGAGTTTTGAGACTCCATAAACGTTGATCGGATGCGGGCGTCGCTCTCCATATACGGAGATCCCTTTTCGCCATCAAAGACATAATCGGTGCTGATGTAAACACAGAGTGCATCGATCTCCGCGCAAGCCCGTGCCACATTGAGGGCACCCAGGCTGTTGACGCGAAAGGTTTCGTCTGCACGGTCTTCAGAATCATCAACTCGAACAAAAGCGGCACAATTAACCACGACGTCCGGGCGCACTGTTTTCAATGTCTTTTCTACCGAAGCAGGATCGGTGCACTCGATTTCCTGATGACTGAGTCCGAAGACTTCATAACTGCCGGCTTCCACCAAGACATTTGCGAGATCCGTCCCCAGCTGGCCCATCCTACCGATGACAGCGACGCGCGTCACGTTTAAGGTCTCCTCCAGTGGCTCCCTGCGAAGCAGCAAGCCGCCCGCGAGCCAGATGCTTTTCACGGGCTTCTTCCCTCGTATCGAAAATTGTTGTCGGCTAAATGAAGTGGCGGAAGCTCGGCATCCTTCGGCGAAAACCGTCGGATCGTTGATGGGCCAACGAATACCGATCTCGGGGTCGTCCCAAATGACGCCGCGATCCATCTCCGGAGCGTATTCTGCCGTAACTTTATAAAGCACATCGGCTTCTTCGCTCAGCACGCAGAAACCGTGAGCAAAGCCCACCGGGATGTAAAGAAATGCCACAATCCTTGGCGGAGAGTACCTTTCCAACCCATCGGGCATAAGTCGGGGAGTCGCGACGGATATCCACCGCAACGTCGAAGATTTCGCCTCGCAAAACAGTTACGAGTTTCGCCTGATCCTTGGGATGTTTTTGATAATGCAGGCCTCGGAGAACTTTTCGAAGCGAATGAGAATAGTTGTCCTGCACAAAGGTATCATGGATCCCATTGGCCGAAAACACAGACCTCTTATAGCCCTCCATGAATAGGCCACGCTGATCTTCGAAAGCCTGAGCTTCAATCAAGACCACATCCGGGATGTCTAATCGCCGAAACTTGAAGGCCATTTAAAACCTAAACCGAATCATATTCCAGAATCTCCACAAACGATACCATGATGTCGCCCCGCGACCGCACGAATAGGCGCGGATCTTCAGCGGCCACACGCGCCAAAAGCTCGAAGGAGTCATCCATCCTATTACCGGGCTCAGGATATTCAGGCGACCCTTGCGATGGCCGAAACCTCGATATTTCTGAGGCGATCTAACCGGTTGCTTTGTCTGAGGACGCTTACGACCCAATCTCTCTTATCGATTCGATTTGAAAACGATGGACCCAAATAACTCTCAAGGAAGCGAAGTTTCTCTGTCGCCCGAAGATACTTACCCAGAGTGCGGTTTAACTGAACCAGATTCTTGGTCTGCCGCCGCCGATTCAACCTTCGATACCGGCGGATACCCTCCAGATCGAGAAGATAAAAGTGCTCGCCGCCGGTGCTAAGCTCTGGTTGCACGAGAATATTGGCGTCCTTGAGATCATTATGATAGACGTTTTGCTGGTGCAGGCAACGAAACAACTCACCGATTCCTTGTAAGAACCGCTTGCGCCGCTGCGTTCCTTCTTTCCCTTTCACAGTCAGTAGTTCTTCCCGCCAATACGCGTCCGCGGTCTTTCCGTTTTCGATCTCCTCCGATAAAAAAAAACTTCGGTTCAACATTCCCCATGACCTTGAGTCCACTGCAGCCAATGGACGTGCCGTCCGGATACCGGATTCAGACAAAATAGCTGCTCCGTCAAGTGATTTTAGAGCACCGGAGGATTGAAAAAGGGATCCGAATCGATAGCGCCAAGAAAAGGCATTGTAACGTTTGAGATAGACTGTTTTCATGTCTCCATGGATTTCGATCTTGACGCGCGCAACTTTAATCTTTTTCTGGTCCTTGATGATCTCGCACCCGGGCAAGTCAAAGAAATGATCTGGATCGGGCGCGAGGTTACGCATTAGGTCTTTGGTTAAAGTTCGTACCACGTGTAGCGACAACGATCCGCGCCTTTCAAGACGCATTCACGATGATGATGGACAGCCATTTTGCTCAATAGTTTCTTTAAGAAATATCTCTAACTTACTAAAATGATTGCTCCACGAATACGCTTCAGCCAGCTCTCTCGCTTCCAAAGCAAAATTTGGATGGCGGCCTCGCTCGAGCATTGCCAGTAGCTTATCTACCAGTTCTTTCGGATCCTCCGGATGGACGACGATTCCGTCCGCTAGTTTACCCTTGAGGATCTCGGACGCGCCGACGACCTGGCTCACCACAGTGGGTAATCCGGTTGCCAAGGCCTCTAAAACCACATTGCCAAAAGCCTCTTGGACTGCCGGCAGCGCCAATAAATCCGCCGCGCCGTAATAGCTCTCGACGTCGTCGCGTCTCCCGACGAAGATAATTTTCCCATTGGCTCGCTCCGCGGCCAGTGCTTGATATCTGGCCCGCTGCGCATCATCCCCAACCACGACGAGATACGCGTCTTTCATTTGCGGGAATTCCATGCTTTCATTAAACGATCCAAGCCTTTCCGGCGAAAGCCGCTGCCAACGAATAACACCGTAGGCGCGTCCAATGGAATGTGCCACTGTTTTCTTATAAGCGTACGAAATTTATCGCGTAGGCTAAAATGAAATCGTTTCTCATCGACGCCGTTATGAATCACAGTAATTCTGTCTTCGCGGACAGCATAGGTAGCCAGCAATTCTCGCTTGACCTCCTCGGATACAGCGAGGACTCTTTTGTAATGACCCGGCTGAAATTGTCGCCGCTCTAAAGCCAGAAGGCTCTGGTGATACGGGCTCAAGTGATGCCATATACGGCGCCGTAGCCCACCCTCCTTACCGAACTTCTGCAAAAACGCTCGATGCGAACCGCCGCCACTGCGAAGAACATCTTGGCAGATCATTCGCCCGAAACTCACAACCACGTCGCAAGAGTACGGACGCATTATCGTGGGAGCGATTTTGGCAAAACTCCACAATCGTGCGGTGCGGCCTAGGGGAACGATGGGTATGAGATGCGCATGAGTGCCCGCCGGCGGATCGATTGCGAATTCACTACAAAACAGATGGACCTCATGGCCGAGGTCCCTAAGCCCACTTGCGGTTCTGTAGAAGTCCAATTCGGTCCCGCCCCGCTTATCTAACGTCTTATGAGCGAGCGCGATTTTCATCGGAATATTTGCCTTAACTCTTGGCGCCGCGAACCAAAATCAAAGGACTATCGCGATCTGGACCCGTTCCTTTGTTTCGCAATAACGGCGCCGGTAAAAGAGAAGAATGGGCAACTACTTCTTTCCATTCTCTTTCGCCAACGATGACATAGTCCCGGTCCTCGACGTCTTCGGATCCAAGCGTTCTATGTAAGTTCACCATGCCACCGCATCAATTGTCTGAAGCTGCCGTTTGCGTCCACCGAGTCACACTCTTTACGACGTTGACGGGTCTTGCGCTCCAACCATGAAAGCAGGCGTCGCTCCTTGCTTCCCCGTTCATTTAATCCGAGGTAATAGCTCAAGAACCGCACGCGGTCTTGAAGCGTTATACCAGGGAGCGGAATACGATTTAACTGTACCAGATTGCGCCGCCAAAAAACTTGCGGAAACCATTTCGGATACTGATGGGTGCGATCATTGTCCATGAAAAACAAACGGGTTCCCTTTTCGGCGGTTCGCGATACAAAAATGTTGGTTGCGACCAGATCGCCGTGCACGAAACCCAGCTGGTGCAAACGTCGAACTTCCAGTGCTAATTGCTTCAAACCGTTTCGTTTCCCACAAAATGACATGCTTTCGACACCGAAGCCGTGTTGTCTAAGGAAGGCAGGTAAGGATTGACCCTTCACTTCTAGGGTCAAGATGAAAGCTTTTCGCAATAAGCCATGCTCCCTCTTCTCTCCAGCAGCCATAGTGATCGGGACGTTGAAATTGAACCGTGCCAAGGCTGCCGCTTGGCGCATAGAGCGAAGCGCCTTTGAGTCTCGAAAGATATCCTTAAGGGTGCTCATACCGGAGGAACCGTGAAATATTTTCAAGAAAAGCATATCACCACTAGCTCCAAACGGAGCTTTTACTTGCAGCGTTTGCGGGTGCTTTGAAGATGGTTGCTTTTCTATAAGCGCCAAAACGGTTTGCCAAAGTTTTGGCGACCATTTTTCACGGAAAATCCAAAGGGACCATGCTCCTCTCTATATTGGGAATAATCAGAGCTGAGTCTCATATGCCGCCGCACCGTTCCGCTCGCGTGAGAGACCAATCTCGATCTTTGCCATGATTGTTTCGACCTCGATGGATTGCATGCACACCCGGCCAATAGGGCAATGCCTACGGTAACAAGGCGAACAGTCCGCTTTTCCTTGAATCACTAGGTCTTCGAACCCATACGGTCCGGTGCGAGACGGACTCGTAGCACCCATAAGGATATGACCGGTGTACCCACCGCCGCAGCAATGTGCATCAAACCGGTGTCTGGTCCCACTGCGACCTTCGCCTCGCGATGATCCTACCGCCTCCTTGAGTGAAGTACGGCCGACCAAGTTAGTGACGCCCTGATCCGCAAGCAACCTCGACTTCCCCTGCGAGGGTCGCGTCCGGTTCGCTGCCCAGCAAAACAACGCTAAGACCATAACGTGCCCGCATAAGGTTTGCGCAAGACGATATTTGCGCCGGGAACCATCCTTACTCTCCCATCGACTGCCGACAAAGAGGGTGGCAAATGCGCCGCGTACGTTTGCCAGACGGCGATCAACACCAACCCGTTCCTCCTTCGTCAATGAAAGCTTCCACTCCACCGGTTCGGGCGCCAGACCAAGGTACTCAGCGAACTTCAGGTAATGGTTGAACTTAGAGATGCCATTCTCCACAGCGGGAATGTGGTGATTATTGAAAACCCAGTTGAATTCCTTGCAGTCAAGCCTATGAAAGCCCAAACGATGTGGAGCCCCGCTCCAGCGACTGATAATGCCGCTTTTCAAATGGCGTTGCAGATCCAACACTAAATCGAAACGACCGGCGCGAATTCTTCTCAGGAACGGCCCAAGCTGGTTCCACCAGCGGGGACGGTCAAAAAGAATGACCTCATCCACGGCGGGATGATGTTCCACCAGTGGCAGAGAAGGCGGTTCGACTGCCCAAGCGAGCGTCGCCTTCGGAAACCCGCGGTGAAGAAGATTGGCCAGCGGCAATGCGCGGGTTACATCACCGATGGATCCATGAAGAACCACGAGAATCTTCTTTGGTTCAAGGTTCGTCTGCATTGCGCCCATGATATGAATCGATGAACTTCTTCCAATCATTGGGGGAAAGATACTGCCGCTTCGGGTCCAGCTTATTGGCCGACCGGAGGAGGCGGTCGAGGTTTCTCTGCACCATGGTCGGCGGAACCTCTCCCAAGAAAAGCATAGCCCGGTCAAAGTCGATGATATAGCTCTTCACCTCCGTCGGATTCGCGCCGCACCAAGATATTCTTCAGGTTTAGATCCCGATGGTAGATACCTTCTCGATGCAAATCCCGGAGGCTGCCTGCAACCGCGTCGAAAACCTTCTTAGTTCCTGTCTGAAGAACGAGACCGTTGCGAATGGCTGTCCATAGATCCTCGCCACCATTCAATAGTCGTGTCACAAGCCAGCCACGGTAAAGGGCCCCCAAATACGCCTCACGCAAGCACCAAAGACCTCGACCGTAGGAATGCCGCGGCACCGCACCTCTTCTGTGATCGCCAACTCTCTAAAAGGCCGCGGCGGCCAAGTAAAAAAATTCCACGCAGCAAATGACGAAACAACCCTCCGTGTCGATAGGAGCGGATCAGCGCCATATCACCATTGCCAAGCTTAAGCCCTCTTAGTTTTCCTCTTCCCTCAAACAGGGCAGGCTCGTTCTTATCTTTATGGTCTCGCTTCGTGCATTCCTCAATGGTAAGAAACTCTGCAACATCCTCTCGGACGATCATCAGGGAATCGTGTCCATCAACCACTTTTTGAATCCCGAGGGAACAACCCCCACGCCCAATCTCGGGAAATCATACTTTTCCTATATCGACGACTGATGCCCGCCGGCGATTCGCTGGTACAAGCCAAAGCGTCGAGCTCTGTTTTGACGTAGATTGAAGTTGGCAACTCTTCGGGCACAGGATGGATCAGACCATTACGAACTGCGGCAAGTATCGATTGGCGGCCTCGAGATCCGGCGGGCTCGCCGCGTCAAGTAGTCGCTCCACCGCCCGATAAACCTGCTCCGGGGCGATGAGGCGTATACAATCTTCAGTGCCCAGGGGCAACGCCGTCCGCCATGGGAGCTGCATGGACGGCACGGCAGATTCTTTTCCAACACAACCGCTTTGGCTGAGTAGGGATAGAAACCAAGGGCAGGGGTTGTCGCGCAAAAAATCGCGATCACCGGTACACCTTCCGCCACGGCAATATGCATAGGTCCACTGTCATTAGTGACTAGAACTCTGCACAAGCTTAAAGCCGCGGGAAGCTCGCCAACTGCAATCCTATCAACCAAGCTCACGCCGCAACTGCCGCACAGCTCCTGGACTTTGGCAATGACCTCGGCGTCTTCGGGACCACCGAATAGAAGTATTTCACACGGATATCTTTCCTTTAGCATCGCGATAAGTCGCGCAAAGCCCTCCGCCGACCAGCGTTTCGTGGCCCAGACGGATCCTGGATGCAATCCAACCATCATCTTCGAAGCATCCACCCCCAGGGAGCGGAACCGGTCGATAACTTTTTCCCGTGCGTCCGCTCTGATCGGCAAATCCAGTATGCGTTCGCACTCTTCGGTCCGGATCCCTAATCCTTCAAGAATTGAAAGGGTACGCTCCACGTCGTGTCGCTCCGCATTCCGGTTGACGCGCACATGGAAGAGGAAAGAGCTCTTGCTCTGGGCAAAACCCACCCGGAACGGAATTCTTGCGAGAAACAACAGTAAACCGCTACGAAAGGATTTATGCGGGCACAAGGCCATCGTAAATCCCTTACGCCTAAGCAGATTGGCCTTCCGCCACAAACCGATCCATCCTCGGTCGGTTTTCTTTTTTGTCGTCTACGATGATTTCATCAACGGCAGGATGATCCGACAGAAGCTCCTGTCCTAGTGCCGTGCAAAGAAGGCTGAGCTTCGATTTAGGAAATCGTCGCTTTATTTCGGATAGCAAGGGGAGAGTTAGAACTGTATCACCGAGAAAGCTCGTCTGAACCACCAAGACCTTATCCCAAATACGTGGATCCATGATTTACAGTCGTGTGGCCTCATCGATCAACATCACCGGAATATCGTCCTTGATGGGATACAGCAGGCGGCACGCGTCACAGATCAAACCATCCCCGTGCTCGTTTAGATGAATGTCCCCCTTACACTTAGGACACGCCAGGATATCCAACAACTCTTTACTTATCGACATCGAATACTCCTTTGCTCAAAACTCCTATATTAACCTTGACATGGCGGTCTCATTCGCATGATTCTCATTTTCCCATTGCGGAAATCCACTCCCATTGGCGCGACAAACCCGCTTCCAATGATACTAATGGCTTATAACCGATCTTCTTTTTTGCCTGATCTAAACTCGCACGGGTGCGACGGACGTCGCCCCTTTGTCGATCAAATCTCGTTAGCTTTGCCTTTCGACCGCTTACTTTCTCCACCAATTTGATCGCATTGAGCAGTGTAATCTCGCCGCCGCCGCCTAAGTTGAACACATCCCCGGAGCCCGGGTAAAATGCTGCCGCGGTCAATCCGTCAACGATATCCGCGCAATAGGTAAAATCACGGCTTTGTTCTCCGTCGTCATATAAGGGAATTTCTTCGTCGAGAAGCAATGCGCCGCATTAGAATGTGAAAAAACATATCAGGCCGCTGGCGCGGACCGTAAACGGTAAAAAACCGGAGCGAAACCGTCGGAATCCCAAACGCTTTCCAGTACAGATAGCAGAGATGTTCGGCGGCCAGTTTGGTCACCCCATAGGGCGATACCGGTCGGGTTCCGCCGCCCTCCCTCATCGGCAGGTCGTCAGTATCACCATAGACCGACGAAGACGATGCATAAACGAATTTTCTAACCTTGACCTGCTTGCAGGCTTCTAACAAAAGCTGCGTCGCCAATATATTGTTATGCGAGTAATGAGAAAACTCCTCGCCCCAACTGGAGCGAACCCCCGGCTGGGCGGCCAAATGAAAGATATAATCCGTTTGATTGAGCAGTTGGCGCAGTTCAATGTTAACAAGGTCATCGTTGATGAACTTAAAGGATGGATGCTTGCCGAATTGCGACAAATTCGAATCCTTGAAGTCCCGCGGATAGTTATCCAAGAACTTGTCCACACCCACGACTTCGTGACCTAGGCCAAGCAGTTTCTCGGCCAGGTGAGATCCGATAAAGCCGGCAACGCCAGTGATCACTGATTTCATCTAATGCCTTTCCTGAATGGCGCTGGTCCGCGCCGAGCTCAAAATTCCCTTTCGGGCGATTATCAGAGCAGCCTGGGAATACCCCAAAAGCACTGCACGGTGTATCCAACATTCTAGCTGTTTTTGGCCTTCTTTTGAATGCGATCGACGATTGCCTGAATGAGACGGTCGCCGTTTTCGACGGCCATCATTACCCGCAGGGCGAGCAATTTTTCCCGGCCGAATGGAAAGCGGATCAGCTTAAGAATATCCTTCTCGGTCGTGATGATTAGGTCGGCGTTTCGCGCCGCCCGGTTGATTTGTTGCCAGTCCTGCGAGGAGTAGCGATGATGATCTGCGAATTCCAGTACATCAACGATCTCCCCCTCCCATTCATGAATGATCCGATAAAACGGCTCCGGATTCGCAATGCCCGTAACGGCTACGATCTTCCGGCCCGCCAATAGAGTCAATGGATACTCTTTCCAACGTCGTGACTCAAATCCGACTAAAGCCACTGGTTCAAGGCCGCCATCAAAAACCAGCCACTGTTTGGCCTTGGATACCACCCGTCCCCATTTGTCCTTTGCGCCGGTAATCAACAAGAGGTCAGCCCGACCGATTGCCCCCTGGGTTCACGAAAGGGACCAGATGGAAGAACCCAGCCGGTTGAATCAGCGCCCAAAAGCACAACGTCTACATCCCTCGCCAGTTGCCGGTGTTGAAAGCCGTCGTCCAGGATAAAAACGTCCACAACACTATTCTTAATCGTCTCGAGAGCACCCTTATAGCGCGGGTTTGAGACCGCAACGGTTAATCCAAAAAGTCGGGCCATCATTGCCGGTTCGTCGCCGAAATCAACGACGTTCCCAGGAAAGTTAGCCGTCAGCACTAGGGGCTGATTGCCTTTTCTGTTATAACCCCGACTGAGCACGGCGATTTTAAAACCTCGCTTTTGTAACTCCTGGGCAACCCAAACAACCGTAGGGGTTTTTCCCGTGCCACCCACTGTCAAATTGCCGATACTGACGACAAATTGATTAAGCGTTTGGGTTGTTTTCCAGCCAACCGAATAGAGCCCGTTACGCGTTTGCACACCCAACCAATAAAGGCAGGATATGGGTAAGAACGAGAGCCACAAAAGTCTTCCCAAAACTCCACGACGTTCCCAAACTCGACGAATCCACCGGCCGCTCATCTAACTCGGATCGCGGCTTTAATTTTCAGCTTCATAGCGGTTGTAGATAACGGAACAATAATTCGGAAGTCCGCTCACCGACACGATGTCCATCCGCTGCAACATGGTAAGCTCTCTCGCCCATTGCGAGACGTTTGTCCGTGTCGCTCAGAAGATCGGTGATCTCGCGAACCAGGTCCTCTACCCCCCGAACTTCAACTCCCCTCCCTTCCTTTTCATCTCATCGGCGATAGCCGCAAAGTTCGCCATGTAGGGCCCAAATAGAACAGGTCTCCGAACACGGGCGGGCTCCAAAAGATTGTGCCCTCCCGCATCCACCAGGCTCCCACCCACAAACGCAATATCTCCAAGCGCATAAAATTCCTGGAGATCGCCCAGGGTATCCAAAAAGCAGATGTCCTCCATGAGAAGGCTTCGTCCGTTGGTTTGGCTCTTTTTTCAAACTCCATTCCGCTCGCCTTGAGTAACCTCTCGACCTCAGGAAAGCGCTGCGGATGCCTCGGGGCTAAAACCATCTGAAAATCGAGGAAACGTCGCTTTAAAGATCGAAAAGCATCCAGGAGGATTTCTTCTTCGCCCCGGTGTGAACTCCCCGCTACCAGCAAGCAACGCCCGTCGGATTTCCTTTTGAGATGAACGGCCTCCGAGATCACAGGGTCATGAGCGAAACTATTTCCCGATCCCACGAGCTTCAAATTGCCGGTGACGAATACCTTTTCTGGATCCGCTCCAAGCATTTTGGCACGGCTGGCATCTTCCTCGCTCTGCATGCCCATTGATGCAAAGTTTCGGATCACATCATGAAAGAACGACGCCAATAAAGGAATATTGGGTGAACGACCGCGCCGAAAAACGCCCGCTCAAGAGTAGGGTCGGAGTCCCTCTCTGATGAGCCAAGCGGAGCATATTCGGCCAAATTTCCGTCTCCAAAAACCACCACTGACGGATCAACAGCGGACAGGGCTCTCTTTACGCTCCACGGGTGATCCAGGGGAAAAAATCACCGCGGCGTCGGATATCACGCGACGGGCCGTCTCATAACCCGTGTAGGTGAACGCCGAAACAACAATCTTCCGGCCGGGAAAACGTTTTCTAATTTCTTCGACTAGACGGCCCGCGGACAATGCTTCGCCCACTGAGGCTCCATGGACCCACACCGGTCGAGTATGGTTCACAGCGCCTCTAACCTCTCGACCGTAAAATCCAAGCCGCTGGCCCACACCCTTGCTGTATCGCTTTCCCAACAGGTACAGGACCGGTAAAAACGGCAGACCGATCAGTAACAATACGGTCGCTAGCGCGTTGTAAACCCAGTACGTCACCGATTTTTGCAGAAATCAATGAAGCATCTCCGGGTTGAGTGGGTTTTCTTCTTCCAGCATCTGCAAGGAGTAAAGCCGGCTGTATTCGCTCTTTCGAGCTAACAACTCTTCGTGGGTTCCCTCTTCGGCGATGGTTCCATCAACCAAAACCACGATACGATCCGCGTTCCGTATGGTCGATAAGCGATGGGCGATAACCAGCGTTGTCCGTTCGGTCATCAAATGCTCCAGGGCTTCTTGAACCATTCGTTCTGAGTCCGAATCGAGGGCTGAAGTAGCTTCGTCAAGAATTAGAATCGGCGCATCTTTAAGGAGTGCCCGCGCAATCGCCAGCCTCTGCCTTTGCCCGCCAGACAGCTGCATTCCCATCTCGCCGACTTGCGAATCGTATCCGTTTGGCATGGACCTTATAAACTCGTCCGCATGAGCTGCCTTAGCCGCGGCAATGACATCATCCATCCCTCGCTCCGGATCGCCGTAGGCAATATTGTTTCGCACCGTATCGTCAAAGAGAAACGTGTGTTGCGTTACGATGCCGATTTGAGAGCGCAGCGTTGCCACACTTACGTCCCGGACATCTACTCCATCAATCGTAATTTGGCCCGAGTTGACATCGTAGAAACGAGGAATCAAATCGGCCAGGGTGCTTTTCCCGGCACCGCTCATGCCCACCAACGCCACCACTTCGCCCGCTCGGATGGTTAGATTAACGCGACTCAGCACCGGTTTGGCCCCGTATGCAAAGCTGACATCATGAAACTCGATCGCCTTCGCAAAGCGCGGGGCAATCATGGCATCTGGCTTGTCTTTGATGCTCGGCGGTTCGTCGAGGTATCTCAAATACCCGCTCGGCCCCGCAAGTCCCTGGTGCAGAACCGTGTAGGTTCGCGTCAGGCTTTTAAATGGGTCGTACATGAAAACATAGCCGCCATAAAGGCCATAAATTCACCGGGCGTACGGCCACCAGCGATAACGCTCGACCCGCCGTACCATACCACAGTGCCAATACCAAAAGCCGCGAGCAACTCCATCATCGGTGTCACGATACCTCTGATGCGGCTGGCTCGTAGAGACTGCTTAAATAGCCGAAAATTCTCCTTGGCAAATCTTCGGATTTCGTACTCTTCCATCCCGAACGCTTTGACGATCCGGTTGCCTTGAATGCTCTCCTGTAAAAGACCGTCAACTTCCCCGTACTAATCTGACCGCGCCGGGCGAATCTTTTGATTTTCTTACTGAGGCGTATGACCGGCAACACCGAAGCCGGGAAAACCACAAACGCCAGCGACGCCAAAACCAATCCTTAATGAAGGCAACCACGACCAGTACGATAAGCGAGGTCGTGTCTTTCAGAAACGAAGCGAGGGCGTCAGTCAAAGCCGAACGCAAAAGGGTAACATCGCTGGCGACCCGGGAAATCAACGTGCCGCTAGGATGGCGCGAAAAAAGACAACGACATGAATTGCAGATGTCGGGCTAAAAGATTCCGGACGTCCTGGATGATGCGGAGTCCGACATAATCACTCAAATAGCCTTGCCCGAAGTTGAGCAGTCCCCGGATCACAAAAATTCCGACAATCGTAGGCGGAAGATAGTAGAGCATGGCGGCGTCTTTTTGACAAATACGTCATCCATCATCCACTGCACCAGAAAGGGCATCGCCCCTGCGGTAGCGCTGTAGCCCAGCATACAGACCATAGCCAATGCGAAATAGGGCCAGACATAGGGTTTAAGATATTGCAACAACCGCAAGTAATTCTTCAAGAAATCTCCTCGATCGCCATGCCAGACCCTTGACCCATCATAGTCATGGCTATATTGGCGACCCGATCGGCCGCCCCAGGCGTGCCTAATTTTTCTCGCAGCGTCACCAGTTTTCTAACGACTCTGTCCCGTAGATCCCGGTTCTCCAACAAGTTCCGCGTTTCTCGTACAACTCCTGCCGCCGTAAAATCAGCCTGGATGAGTTCGGGAACCACCCTTTTACCCGCCACGATATTCACCATCCCAACATGTCTAACCTTGACCAGTATTCTCGCGAGGGCATACGTAAGCCACGACAAACGGTAGACAACAATCATGGGCCTCAAAAGCAACGCCGTCTCCAATGTGACGGTCCCTGATGCCGTCCACGCCAAATCACAGGCATTCAAGGCGTCGTAGCGTTTGTCTTCAACGATCGGAATCCTCAAGGGAACCCGCTCCAACAGCGATTCCACCTCATGACGACCCACCGTGCTGGCGCGAATCACGAAGAACTGAATCTCCGAGTCCTTACTGAGTTGCAGCGCCGCGTCCAGCAACACCGGCAGATGATACGACACTTCGCCGCGCCGACTCCCGGCATAATTGCGATGGTTCGCTTCCCCGCATCCAAAGCGAGTTGGGTTAACACAGCTTCACGGGGCTGTCGCGAACGAACGATATCGAGCAAGGGGTGACCCACAAAACTAACTTTGACCTTGCGCCGTTCGTAAAACGGCACTTCAAACGGAAACACGACGGCCATATGATCGACATACCTGGCGATCTGACGAACCCGACCTCGTCGCCACGCCCAAATCTGTGGGCTGATATAGTAAAGAACGGGTATCTTTAGTCGCTTTGCGAGTCTTGCCAAGCGCAAATTAAATTCCGGAAAATCAATCAACACCAGTAGGTCGGGGCTTCGCTCGCGCATGGCCTGGCGTAAAGTACGATAGGCCCGCCAAATGTTGCGCAGACTGCCGGCGAGTTCCACAAATCCCATGCCGGCGAGTTGGGATACGTCTAAAAGCGCCTCAAACTTAGTCTGCTTCAATTGTTCACCAGCAACACCAAAAAGCGTAGTGTTTGATCCTTAGCGCTGAGAGCCTTGACCAAATGGGCGCCATGAATATCTCCGGAGGCTTCTCCCACGACCAGCATGACCTGCTTTGATTGTACAGCCATTTTGGAACCGGATTATGAACCGCATTTTATAGTTGTCCACTAATCATCGAAGCTATTTCAGGGCCCGTAATCCTTCCGCGCCACTGACCAATGGAAGCGATCGGGTTCGCACACAATCAAGAAACGAATCGATCTCGTCGGCTAAGGCATCGGCCTCTTTGATCTCGATAGTTTCCGCACGAATGTCCATCCACCCTCCACCTGTGGGCGGCTTGTGAAAAATTTGCGCCCGCCGCTGATCATAGTCAATGGAAAGGTAAGCGTCCGGTTGAAAAAACCTGATCTTACGTTCGCGCTTTATAGAGACGCGACTAGCAGTTACATTAGCGATACAACCGTTCGAGAACGTGATTCGTGCGTTGGCTATGTCGGGCTTGTCCGTCAGCACCGCCACCCCAACCGCCTCTACCCGATCGACAGGAAAACGTACCAAGCTAGCAATGACATCAATGTCATGGATCATGAGATCCAAGACCACGTCCACATCTGTGCCGCGATCGACGAACGGCGCCAGCCGATGACACTCGACGAATCTGGGTTCTTGAATGACACTTTCGAGGCGCCGGATAGCAGGATTGAATCGCTCCAGATGACCTACTTGAAGAATGAGTCCCTTGACGCATTGCCAAGTCCACCAACTTTCGGCCCTGGTGAATGTCGACGGCGATAGGCTTTTCGACTAAAACATCGACGCCACGTTCGAGGAAATAGCTGGCAATTTCAAAGTGTAGGCGCGTCGGCACCGCGACACTGACGCACCGAACTCGCCCAAGCAGCTTCGCGATAATCCGTGAACGCGGCGACGCCCAATTGACTTCGCGACCGACTCCGCCCGCTCTTTGTCAATATCCGCTACCGCTACGAGAGTCGCTTTTCCAGAAGCCGCATACTTCTCCGCATGGAATTTACCCACATAGCCCACACCAACAACAGCTGTCGCGATCTTTGAGTGGTCAGTCACAGAGCGCCACCACTGAAATGCCGAAATCCTCCGCCTGTTTGAGCAACAGTTCCTTCTCGAGAAGAATGGTCTTGCCAGCCTCCACCGCCAGCACGGTTCCACCCGTCTCACGGAGCTGCCTTAGGGTTGCAACGCCGACGGCCGGGACATCGAATCGAAGATCCTGCTCCGGTTTGCTAACTTTGACGACCACAAACCCTGACCTGGCCAACTTGCCGCCTCGTTCAATCGCGGCGTCCGTTCCTTCCAAGGCCTCCACGGCGACCACGATTTGCTTCTTGACCACAATCGTTTGTCCGATACCCAAGCGACCGATTTCCTTGGCAACGCGAAAGCCGAATCGGACATCCTCCCACTCCGCTACGGTTGGCGAGCGTGGGGTCAAGACTCCTTCAGAAGCAACGATTTGCGGCACACAGAGGGTGGAATTCAAAATCTTGATGCCTTCGCTTTCCAACTCCTCGGCTACACCTCGGAGCAGCGCGTCATCGTCTTTGTTCTTGATTCGAGCAAGAAATTTTGCCCCTCGCAGATCGGGCCGAAAATTCTGCAAGAATTTGACTTTGCGAATTCCTCCGGCCATCACCGCTTCCGTAATGCCGGCACGAAGAAATGTCCGGATCATTTTCCCCAACTGCCCCACATAGATCCACGTAACGTCTTCCAGAAGGTCGTCTATTTCCTTGACGGTCTCGCCTCGATGCGCAACCGCGACTAAGGAATAACCTTCCTTTGTCGCTTGCTCCGCGAAAATAAGCGGAAACTTTCCGTTTCCCGCAATTAGTCCTAATTTTTTCACGGTAGCTGATCGAGCGGTCAGAGTAAGGACCTGGACTGTGGAAATCGAGATTGGCGCTAACGACAGACGCCTCGCTGCGAGTTTTCGACAAAGGTAACCAATTGTTCCGCTTCAGCACAGCCGGATAGATCTTGTCGAACTTTCGCGATCGCGTCTCGCGTCTTCAATTTTGATCGGAACATAATTCGATAGGCTTTCCTCAGCGCTTCAACTTTCTCCTTTTCAATTCGTCGGCGCTTGAGGCCCTCTAAATTGAGGCCACGCAGCCGGGCCCGATCGCCGGTTGCATTACAATAGGGTGGCACATCCTTCGACACCATCGAACCTGCGCCTAAAATAACCCCGCTTCCAACTCTCGTAAACTGGTGAATTCCGACGAGCCCGCCAACGATCACATAGTCTTCGATCACGACGTGGCCGCCCAGTGTTGCTCCATTAGCGATGATATTATGATTACCCAAGACGCAATCATGGGCGATATGGCAATACATCATCAGTAGATTGCGGTCCCCGATCCGGGTTACCATTCCACCGCCCTTGGTTCCAGGATTGATGGAAACGAATTCTCGAATGGTATTGTGATTGCCGACGATAAGCTCGCTGGGCTCACCCTTGTATTTCAAATCCTGCGGCACGGAGCCTACGGTGGCGAACTGAAAAATGACGTTACCTTCGCCTAGCGTCGTCCGCCCTTCGACCACGACATGGGATTTGATCCGGCACCCTTTGCCGATCCTTACGCATCCGCCGACAATTGAATAGGGTCCAATCTCGACATCAGAATCGATTTCCGCCCGCTGGTCAACCACGGCCGTTTCGTGAATCCTTGTCATGCTGAGAACGTCTCCCACCCGCAGGGCTAAAGCATGTCTATTTCCATGGCCGAGATTTCGGCTTGGGCAACAACTTTCCCTTCGACGGTGGCGACGCCTTTGCATTTTCCAGAAGGAGCCGCGTCGTTTCAAGCAGGACAACTCCAATCGCAATTGATCGCCGGGCTCCACCGGCCGCTTAAACCTCACACGTTCAAGACCCGTTAAGACGAAGACTTTGCCACTATCCATTCCGCCGCGCGCTTTGTGCGCAAATATCGCCCCTACCTGAGCCATGGCCTCGCATATCAGAACCCCGGGCATGACCGGCCGGGCGGGAAAATGCCCCTGAAAGAACGGTTCGTTGAAGGACACATTCTTAAGCCCGACGATTTTGTCCTCGCCGTGTATTTCGACGATCCGATCCACCAGCAAGAACGGGTAGCGGTGTGGCAGGTATTTAAGAATCTCTTTGACGTCCAGCATCGGCTTATGATTTGTTGCTATTTGACTTAACTAACGCAGATACCTTCTTCTCCAGATTCCGCACAGCGCTCCATAATCTCGGTAATTGCGGCAACAGCGTGACGACCTTAAGCCATTCTCGATGAGGCGCCGCATGGAGACCGCTCGACCGCATAACTCCAGGCGGAACAGACTGGAGAATACCCGATCCCGGTCCAATCCTGGCGCCATCCCCTATAGTCAGATGATTGATGATTCCAACACGTCCACCCAGCATGACGTCCTTACCGATTCGAGTGCTTCCGGCTATGCCTGCCTGCGCGGCAATAATCGAATGTTCGCCGACAACCACGTTGTGCGCGATCTGGACCAGGTTGTCGATTTTGACGCCCCTACCAATGAGGGTTCGTCCGAGGGTAGCGCGGTCTACCGTGGTGTTGGCACCTATCTCCACATCGTCCTCCAATTCCACGATTCCCACTTGTGGAATCTTAACCCGCTCCTCACCCTCCCCCGCATATCCAAACCCATCGCTCCCTATGACGACACCGGCGTGCAACACCACCCGGTTTCCAACCCGACATCCGTCGCGGACAACGACGTTCGGATGCAGCACGCAATCTTGTCCAACCTGAACTCGCTCTCCTATAAATACACCCGGATAAAGAACACTCCGTGCCCCGACACGCGCTCCTCGACCTACAAAGACATGCGGAAATACTGTCACACCCACTTCCAAAACGGCTGCAGGGTCAATATTTGCCTGAAAACTAATGTTTTCACTGTAACTTACCGGCGGATTGAATAACTGTAATATCTTAGCAAACGCGACATAGGGATCCGCAGCCTCTAGATAACCCCTGTTGCGTTCGGAAGGTGATTCAAGAGCGATGCCGGAGCCTACGATAACCGCGCTTGCTTTACATGAGACTAGCAAGGACTGATAGCGAGGGTTTGCGAGAAAGGTAATTTCGCCGGGACCAGCCTCTTCGATGGATGCGACCTTCTCGATCACGATTCGTCCATCGCCGACAACCCTCCCCCAACCAGTTGAGCTAGTTTAGATAGAGTTTTCCCTGCTGCAGTCACTTGGACTTACTTCGAGCATTAAAAGCTTCAATGACACGGTTAGTGATATCAATGCCCTGATCGCTGTAAAGGATTTGTGAACGCTCCAAGATTAAAGTAAATTTTTCCGCCTTTCCCACTTCATTGACGATTTTCTCTAACTCTTTGAGTATATCGCCAGTCATCTCACCCTCTTTCTGACGGAGGTCCTGTTGCTGATCCTGCATACCCCGTTGGTAGTTGACATACCGCCTCTGAAGGTCGGCTTCGAGATTGCGTTTTTCTTCGTCTTTGAGCAGGGGCCCTTTCTTGTCGAGATCGGCCTTCAACCGTTCTATCTCTGACTTTTCTTTTAGTAGATCGGCCTCGGCCTTCTTGACCTGCGCTTGGAACCTCTCCTTAGCTCGCTTGCCCGATTGCGACTCGCTAATCGCCCGTTGAACATCGATGAATCCGATCTTGACCTTGTCCTGCGACCAACCCACTCCTGTGTAGAGAAATAAACAGATAGCAACCAACAAATATCTCACTTGAACCTCCGAATTAGCTACGATTTGGACAGGTGAAGTAACGAAAGTGCGCGCGACTACGGTAGATTGCCCGCCGAAAAGCCGAGCACGGAAGTGTCATCGCCTGGTTGCTTGTTAAGCGGGAATCCCAACTCCACTCGGAGTGGGCCAAAAGGAGATATCCAACGCACGCCCATTCCGACGGACCTCCGGAACTCACTCCAACTGATGCTCTGGGACGATCCAAAGGCTTGACCAACGTCAAAAAAGCCACGCCCCGCAGCCCGTACTGCTCCATGATCGGAAATAGAAGTTCAACATTCATAATGGCCTGTTTGTCACCACCGACAACGTCACCGTTTTCTTTAGGACCTAAACTTCTATCAGCAAAACCGCGCACCGAGTTGATTCCCCCGGGAAGTACCGCTCAAACAGGGGAAGATCGTGACCATTGCTACTAGAATTTGCATATCCCACACCATAACCCAACGTTCCGCCCAAGGCCAAAACATAAGATCCCCCCAATTGGGATCCTTCAACAACGGATAATACCAGCGGGCACCGACGTCGTTTTTATAAAGCGGCTATCGCCGCCCAATCCAGCCAACTTGACCGCGAAAAGTGATTTGGTTCCTTCGGTTGGATTGAAAAATGATCGCGGCTGTCATAGGTGAAACCTGGTATCACTGCGCTAGTCAGAGAGCTTCCTTTGGCATCTTCTATGGAAGCTGGGGCGCCAGCTTTGATATTGCTTATATTATCTTTTGTAAACTCATAGCCCATCGAAGTCCGCATGTAATCCCACATCGTCAGCGGTGGATCGCGATTCAATTCATCGCTCCCTTTGACGCTTCGGTCGTGCGGTCCCCAAAACGGAAAGGCAAAACCCTTTAACGGATAACTGGTAGTCGCGGCCATGCCGATTTTTCGCTCATTAAAGTCGGGATAATCCTGCTGGGTATTAAAGGCCGAGACACCCAAAGCAACCTTGGAATCATTGAGATAGGGCTCGTTATAACTGACGACAAAGTCCTGTTGTTTAGATCCGATGGCAAAGGTTCCATTGAGACTCTGCCCGCGCCCGAAAAGATTCCTTTCCGAAACCCCCGCATTGAATATGAACCCATTACCGCCGCTATAACCTGCCCCGATGCTGAAAGTTCCGGTGGGTCCCTCTTTGACGTCCACCATTAAGTCAACGGTGTCCGGTTGAGCGGTTTTCTTGGTCGCCAATTGAACGTCTTCAAAGTACCCCGTCCGTTGAAGGGCATTGCGGCTTTGCGTAACCTTACTGCCGGAATAGAGTTCTTGCTCCGTTGCCTCAAGTTCTCGGCGCACAACTTTGTCCCTGGTCTTTGTATTGCCGGCAATCAGGATGCGGTTAAAGTAAACCGGCGGCCCTTTGGTAATGACCAGTGCTACATCCACCTTTTCTCGGGAGCGTTGACTTTGGTAACAGGGTCCACCTGCACAAACGCGAAGCCCTTATCGGAATACATGTCCGTGATGGTGGTAATGTCTTCGCGGAGGCGGCTTCCGCGGAAAATCTGCCCCGTTGTTAGCTTCACTTGCTTTAACATTTGCTTGCCGTCTTGAATAAGCTCGCCGCCGATCTCTACCTTGCCCACACGGTATTGTTGTCCCTCATCGACCCGAATGACCACTTCAAGTCCATCTCGATCCCTGAAGATAATTGGCTCATCGATTTTATGATCGATATAGCCGTGATCGTAATAATGGTTTGACAAGATCGCGATATCGTTGGTGAGAATATCACGGTCCAAGACTCCACGGTTTGTTACGAACGAGAAAATCCATTCCTCTTTAGTGGCCATCAATCCCCTGAGTTCTCCCTCGCTGAAGGTGCGATTACCCTCAAACGAAATCTTTTTGATCAATAGCCGTGTCCCTTCGACAATGTCCAATACCAACACCGCTTGATTGCTAGACTCGACGGAAAGCGCGTAGTCCACTTTAGCGTTGACGTATCCTTGCTCGTTATAAAGCTTTCTAACCTTGTCAACACCCTCTGCCACTCTCCCCTGGTCAAGAATCGTTCTCGGAGTTACTCCAAGGGCTGTTTCGATCTTGTCGCGGCCAATCTGAGAATTGCCCTCTATCTTGACTTCCCGGACGTACGGTTTTTCCTTCACCGTATAGGTTAACACTCCATCCGGTGAAATTTCAGCCTGAACATCGTCAAAGAAACCCATTCGATAAATCGCCTTGACATCTTGCTCAACGACAGCCCGATCGAATAGCTCTCCCGGGCGGTTCTTGATGTGCAAGCGAATCCCGTCTTCCTCAACCCTCAGGTTGCCGGCGATCTTTACCTCTTTTAAGACAACCTTTCCTGCGCGAAGCCGGGAAGAGAAAAGCCAATAAAGACTGTTACTGTAAGGAGAAAAAGAGGAAACCGAAATTGACGGAATCCTGATCGGATTTTCATGACTCGGCGATAGCCATGGGAATTGCCGTTAAAGTCCCTTTTTGTAGCAAATTCACGTACTTTTGTAAAGCTAATTCTTGGGCCGATTCTCAAACGGGACCAGCCGCCCGCTCTGAAGTTCCACCCGGCGGCCAATCTTCGCAGCAAACTCCCGATTATGAGTAGCGACAATCAAAGCTATACCCTTTTCTTCGTTCAACTGAAACAGTAGATCCTGGACTTCCTCGCCGATCCTTAAATCCAAAGAACCCGTGGGCTCGTCCGCCAAAATGAGTTTGGGTTGTAGAATCACCGAGCGCGCTACGGCCACGCGCTGCTGCTCCCCGCCCGATAACTTTCCCGGACGATGATGAATGCGATCTTTCAGGCCGACCTTTCCCAACAATTGCTCCGCCTCTCTCTTGGCGCGTTGCGCCTCGATTCCCTGAATCAGCGCCGGAAACATAACATTTTCCAGTGCCGTAAAATCCGGCAACAGATAATGGAACTGAAAGACAAAGCCGATCTCCCGGTTCCGAAAATGGGCTAACGCGACCTCGTCATCCAGGGGAATCTCTTTGCCCTGATACAGAATCTGGCCCGCGGTCGGCCGGTCGAGGGTCCCGAGAACATGCAGCAACGTACTCTTCCCCACTCCGGACTCGCCAATCACGGCCAGCCGTTCGCCTGCTTTTAATTCAAGGTCCAACCCTCGCAAAACCTTTATCTCTTCGCCGCCCTCGACAAACGATTTGTAAAGATCCCTTACTGAAAGGAGATTACTCATACCGGATGATTTCGACCGGATCGAGCTTTGCCGCCTGCCGTGCCGGATAGATACTGGCGAGCAGGCACACAACCAGCGACGCAAAACCGACGAGCAGAAAATTACTCAAGTAAATTCTTACCGGGACGGTAGAGATCAGAAAGACGTCTTTGGGAAGCTCAATGAAGCGATATTTTGAATCAACATGCAAATGGCCAGGCCCAAAAACACCCCGAGGAGGGTTCCCACCACGCCGATCACACAGCCCTTGATTAGGAAAATTCTTCGAATGCTGTCTCGACTCGCACCCATTGACTGAAGGATGGCAATATCCTTCCTCTTCTCCATCACAACCATGATCAAGGTGGATATAATATTAAATGCACCTATCAGGACCATCAGGAGCAAGACCAAAAAATAAACAGTTTTTTCAAGTCTCAGGGCAGAAAACAGATTGGGCCAAAGACGGGACCAGTCTTCCGTCAGGTAAGGAAACCCCAATTGCCGTTGAATATCCTGCGCCACGCTCTGAGCGCGGTAAACATCTTGCACCCGAATTTCAATATTGGTGACCGCGTTTCCAAGCTCAAAAACTTCTGCGCGTCACTCAAATTCATGTAGACCAAGGTTGAGTCAATCTCGCTCATTCCCGAATCAAAAATTCCAACAACAACAAAGCGGCGAACTTTCGGTATGACGCCGATGGCGGTTGGACTACCGAGAGGAGAGACCACCTGGATGGGGCTCCCAAGGAAGACGCCAAGCTGATTTGCCAGTCTGATCCCTATGATAACCCCGGCAACAGGATCGTGCGACCCTGAATTTGAAGAGGTTGCTGCTGCTTAAGGCTTTGAAGGCTGCCTTCCTTAATATAGCGTTCGATATCCACAACTTGGTTGACCTTATCGGGATCAACGCCACGAACAACCACCCCCGAGACTCGCGGCCCGGAAGTTAACATGACCTGTCCATAAATAGACGGCGCCGCTGCAACGACCCCCTTCGTTTTCCGCACCTGCTCAAGAAGTTTCTCGTAATCTCTGAGCTGGTCACCGGATTTGACCAGAGCCACGTGTGCATTGATTCCAAGCAAACGATCGCGCAACGTTTCTTCAAAACCCGTCATGACCGCCATGACGACGTTCAACGTCATTACACCAATCATCACACCCAGCACCGAAATGACGGTTATTAGGGAAATGAAGGTTTCGCGGCGGCGGGCGCGTAAATATCTAAGCCCGATGAAGAGTTCGTATCGCATGTGAAGATCTCGCTGCGGTCTCAGCGCTGAGGCCGTAGCAGCGGAAAAAGAATAACGTCTCTAATGGAGGGAGAATCCGTGAAGAACATGACAAGCCGATCAATACCAATCCCTTCACCGGCTGCAGGAGGCATTCCATATTCGAGAGCCCGAACATAATCGTCATCGATGGGGTTGGCGGTGTCATCGCCGGCGTTTCTCGCCTCACCTTGCTGGAGGAATCGCTGACGCTGATCTGCCGGATCGTTCAGCTCTGAAAAAGCATTGGCCAACTCTCGACCTCCGATATACAGCTCAAACCGGTCCACCAAGGCCGGGTTCGTGTCGCTTTTCTCGCCAGCGGGGAAACCTCCAACGGGTACCCGGTCATGAACGTCGGCTGGATCAATTGGGACTCCGCGACGTGTTCGAAGACCTCGACCAGGAGATTGCCATAAGAGACGTTGAGATCGACGTGCAGGCCTTCCTGCTTGGCGAAGTGTTGCAATCCCCCAAGTGTTCCAATTTCCTGCTCCTCTGCCCCGCCATGCTGCACCACCGCTTCCTTAATGGTAAGCCTTCGCCACGGCGGTTTGAGATCGATAATGTGATCGGCATAAGGCACCTGCAGCGAGCCAACGACTTCCTCGGCGAGGGTAACAAAAAGCTCTTCTGTGAGACGCATCAAATCGTCGTAAGTGGCATAAGCCTGATAGAACTCCAACATGGTGAATTCCGGGTTGTGGCGCACCGAGATCCCTTCGTTGCGAAAGTTTCGATTCAGCTCAAATACCCTTTCGAATCCTCCAACCAACAAGGCGCTTCAAAAACAGTTCCGGCGCCACGCGCAGATACAGATCTATATTCAGGGCGTTGTGGTGTGTAACAAATGGACGCGCCGCCGCTCCCCGGGAATTGCCTGCATCATCGGCGTCTCCACCTCCAAAAATCCCGCTCCTCGAAAAACCGCCGAAGGAGACGAACGATGCGCGAACGTTTTCGAATAGATCTCTGACTTCGGGATTTACCATCAAGTCGACGTATCGTTGGCGGTAGCGCGCCTCGACATCCGCGAGACCGTGCCACTTTTCAGGCAGCGGTCGCAGGCACTTGGACAGCAAGCGCAATCCTCGGGCCTCAATCGTCAATTCTTTTGTCTTGGTGCGGAACAGATGACCCCAAACGCCGACGATGTCACCTATATCCAAGGACTGAAACAAAGCGTAAACCTCATCTCCGAGCCGGTCCTTTCGTGCGTAAACCTGGATCCGTCCACGCCGATCCTGGATGTGAAAAAATGCTGCTTTCCCCATTTTGCGGATTCCCATGATTCGGCCCGCTACATAGGGCTCGGCGGTCAAGCCCCTAACTCTTGGTCGCTCAAACTACCGTAGTCGGCGAGAATATCCCGGGTCGTATGGCTTGGCCGAAAATCGTTGGAGTACGGAGAATGCCCCGCCTCTTTGAGCTTGGCGAGCTTTTGCCGGCGCACCTCAACCTGCTCGCTGGATTCTTCTAGCGGCTTATTTTCTGTATCGGACATTGTTCGTTATGAATTGAGCGATCTAGTCCTTGGGACGGAAACCTATAAATTGAGGTTTTTGCAAAGGGCCTGGAGGGAATAAGATTTGTTGAGAGAATAGAAGTGTAGGCCGGGAACGCCGAATTTGATCAATGCTTCACACTGCCGAGTTGCATAGTCGATTCCTAACTGAATGGCCGCGTCCTCATCATTCTCAACCTTGACCAACTCACGTTCCAAATGCACCGGGATCTTCGCGCAACATAGGGACGTGAAGCGACGAATCTGTGATGCGGAAAGAATCGGCAAGATCCCGGGCACGATCGGCACACGGACTCCTAGTTTTCTCACATCTTCGACGTAGCGATAGTAGTCGTCATTGTCGAAAAAGAGCTGGGTAATAATTGCCGCGGCACCGGCGTCGACTTTCTCCTTCAGGTATCGGAGATCGGAGGCCCGACTTTCAGCTCTCGGATGAACCTCGGGAAAACCGGCCACCGCGATGGAGAAGCCGCCAAACATTACCGCTTCGCGCACGAGCTCCGCCGCATGGTGAAAACCGTCTGGATGGGGCTGCCAATCCAACATACCCTGGGGTGGGTCGCCGCCGAGTGCAATAATATTCTCGATTCCCTTTTCTTTCAGCTTCCTGAGTACGGCTCTGGCTTCGTCCTTCGATTGGCCAACGACGGTTAGGTGGCACATGACCTCCAAGCCGCAGTTCCGGTGGATCCGGTCGACCAGATCAACGGTTTTTTCGCGCGTGCTTCCGCCAGCCCCGTATGTGACAGAGCAAAAGGCAGGATTGAGCCTCTTGATGATTTCGATTTCGCTAAAGAGGTTTTCCTCGCCTTTGTCTGTCTTTGGAGGAAAGAATTCAACCGATAGGGTCAACTCGGGCCGGGCATAAAGGTCGGCTAATTTCACGCAAGCGAATCCTTGATGACAACCTTCGGCGGATACTAATTAATAACACAATTTTATCGTAGGTCACAAACACTCATCGAAGCCCCAGAGGGACCTCAGACGAGCACATTTGCCCTTTGCGCGCAGCGCGTTTGGATCGCATGCCGAATCTTGCTCCGGAGTAATGAGAGGCCTCAGTTTATCCGGTGTGCGCTAAGCCAAGCTGCTTTGATCGGCTCTGCTACATGATAGAGTTCCAGTGTCTCCTTGAGAATCTGGCGACGCCGGTCGAAATGACCGCCCATGATTGGATGTATTGCGTGCGACTTGGTCCAACGGGCGGCCTTGATATTCCACCTGAGCCCCGAGGAAATGAGCCGACAACTGATACTCCATATCTTTGATGCGCTGTTTATCTGCGTTGCGGAAGAAAAACCGATCATGCGGTCATCGAAGACTCTGTCAATAAAAGTATCGATGATCGCTCTCAGCCTTGGCTCGCCTCCGAGCTGCTCAAAAAAGTCTGGTCCATGGGGGTGCATTCAGAACTTTGTCGAGAATGCTTTGCCTGGAAGGAATATTCGTAGCTCCGAGAATAAGCTACATCATTCCGAGTTGGAGCCGGGCAGCTTCGGACATTTTGCTCGGATCCCATGGCGGCTCCCACACGAGATCAAGTTTCACATCGGTAACACCCGAAACGGCTCTCACCTTGTTTTCAATCTCCGCAGGCAGTGACTGTACTGCCGGGCAATGCGGCGACGTGAGTGTCATCTTGATCGAAACGACACCCTCGTCATCAACATTCACTTCATACACCAGTCCCAACTCGTAGATGTTAACGGGTATCTCAGGGTCGTAGCAGGTACGTAGCGCCTCTAAGACCTGCGCTTCCGTGACCAGGTTATCGATTGAGCTCATGGTCCCATCCTCTTGAAATGCTGTCACGCATCATGAAATTCCCAATTGCAGTTTCGCAGCCCCTGAGATCATGCTCTGGTTCCAAGGCGGGTCCCAAACGATTTCGATATCCGCCTCCCGCACGCCCGTAACGCTCAGTAACTTTCTCTGCATATCTGCCTTCAGAAACTGGCCCATGCCACAGCCTTGAGCCGTCAATGTAAACCGAACGGTCGCTTTATAAGCCGCCGCTGGATAGAGGCGTAACATCACAACGATAGATCAAACCCAATTCAACGATATTCACCGGAATTTCCGGATCGAAGCAGGATCTCAATTGATCCCAAACATGCTTCTCCACCTCTCCGTCGTCATCAACCGTTGTGGATTCGTCTTGCTTGAACTCTGCAACCTGCGCCATACCGATCGCATCGCCATCGATGCCGTCGATGCGCGCCATGTAGCCGCGGTCGGTCATCACGGTATAAGCGCCGCCGAGGGATTGCGTTACCCAAACGGAGCTACCGGCACGGAAGGGTGGTTGTCTCGCCGCTTGGAACCATGACGGCGGGGCAATCACGTTTAACAGTAATGGACTTTTCGCTGTTCATAAAAGCAGCCACCTCCCGTTCAATTTTTCGCTCATTCAGTGGAGGCCACTGCCTCTCCGCCTTTCAGTGCCGAATTGACCGTGTGCCAAGCGAGACTCGCACACTTCACGCGGGCGGGAAACTTAGACTGACACCTGAAAGAATCGTTAGCTTGCCAACTCCTCTCCCGCCCTGCGGTCCATTTTTACTTGATTCACCGGTGAGCATTTTATGCACATTATCGAAAAGCTCTTTGGCTTCGGCTTCGGTCTTACCTTTCAACTCCGCGGTCATCATCGACGCGGAAGCCTTGGAAATAGCGCAGCCGGATCCTTGAAAACTGATATCTTTGATAACGCCTTCTTCCAGGTTGAGATAGACAGTCACATGATCACCGCAAAGGGGGTTGTACCCCTGCGCTTTGCGGTTGGCATTCGCCATCGCCCGGTAATTGCGCGGACTCCGGTTGTGGTCGAGGATGACCTCTTGGTACAGCTCGTCGAGTTCCGACATTATTTAAACACCTTCAACGCCCGATGAATTCCCCTGACCAGAACATCGATTTCCTCCCGAGGTATTGTACAGAGCAAAAGACGCCCGGGTTGTCGCCGGCACGCCAAAGCGCTGCATGACCGGCATGGCGCAATGATGCCCTGCACGAACCGCCACTCCTTCTTGATCGAGAATCGTCCCCACGTCGTGGGCATGAACATGATCAAACACAAAGGAGATAACGCCGACTTTTTCCTCGCGGTACCGATGATTCTAAGCCCCTCGATGCTGGACAAGGCGGGACGTCGCGTAGGCGAGCAGGTCATGCTCATGAACCGCGACCCGCTCTCCAATCCAATCCGGCTAAATAGTCGATCGCCGCCGCGAGCCCAATTCCGCCCGCGATATGCGGGGTTCCGGCCTCAAATTTATAAGGGAGCACATTGTAATGGGTCTTCTCAAAAGTAACCAGACTGATCATGTCGCCGCCTCCCTGATAAGGTGGCATGGTGTCAAGCAACTCTGATCGTCCATAGAGGATTCCGACCCCCGTCGGACCGAAAAGCTTGTGCCCGGAAAACGCATAGAAGTCACAAGCGAGTTCCTGAACGTCGACTTTGAGATGCGGAACCGCTTGCGCTCCGTCCAATAAGACCGGCATCGTTCCGCTCGTGCGCTAAACGCACAATATCCTTTACCGGTACGATCGTTCCCAAAGCGTTCGACACATGTGTCACGGATACCAGCTTGGTCTTCTCGCCGAGCAGACGCCGATACTCATCCAGAACTAGCTCGCCGTCGTGATTGATAGGAATCACCCGCAGCCGTGCGCCGATCTGTTCACAGAGCATCTGCCATGGAACAATATTGGAGTGGTGTTCCATGGCCGAGACAATGATCTCGTCTCCTTCTTGAGAAAGGTTCTCCCATAACTTTGCGCAACCAGGTTAATCGCCTCTGTGGTACCGCGAACGAAAATGATCTCCTGTTCGCTCCGGGCGTTAACGAAGCGCTTTATCTTCTGGCGCGCCGCTTCATAGGCTGCAGTCGCCCGTTCGCTCAAGAAATGGACACCCCGATGAATATTCGAATTCTCTGTACTGTAGTAGCGATTCAATGCGTCGATAACGGTCTGCGGTTTTTGACTCGTCGCCCCGTTGTCGAGGTACACTAAAGGCTTGCCGTGGACTATCTGCTTCAGAATTGGAAAATCTGCCCGGATTTTGCTGACATCCAATGCTTCTGCCAACGGGCCGGGGGTGGCAATTTCGTGAGCGACTTTCATTGGTGACTCGCGTATCGATTGCTTCCGAATTTCATAAGTAAATAATCGTCCAGCTGTGCCCGCATGGTCGCGATCTTGACCCTGCTAACGACCTCGCTGGCAAAGGCATAACACAAGAGACTCTGGGCCTCTGCTGAGTCGATTCCTCGCGACCGCAAATAGAACAGCGCGTCACGGTCCAACTGTCCAACCGTGGACCCGTGGCTGCACTTAACGTCGTCCGCATGAATTTCCAATTGAGGCTTAGTATTAATCACCGCATTTTCAGAAAGCACCAGGTTCTTATTCGTCTGACGTGCATCGCTTTTTGCGCGTCTTTGTGAACCAGAATCTTCCCGTTGAATACTCCCACGCGCACTTCCGCTCAAGATCCCTTTATAGAGTTCTTGGCTCTTCGCCCGCGGCATGCAGTGCTCGATTTCCGTATGGTTATCGACATGCTGTTTGCCGTCCACCAGATAAAGACCGTTAAGGCTACACTCAGAGCCCTCCCCGTTGAGAACCACATGCACATCGTTGCGGATCAATGAGCCCGCCAAGCGTGATCGAATTTGCGGAAAAGTTGCATTGGCGACTCAACTGCACCTCAAGCGTGCCGATATGATTACCCTCGTCCCCTTCCTGTTGCAAAAGGGTAGTGGTCGATGGATGCCCCTTCACCGCCGAAGATTTCCGTCACTGCGTTGGCGAAATAAGCGCCGCTACCGGCCCCGATATGAATCTCAACAATGCGGGCTTCTGGCATCCTCCCCCGTAACGATCAGATTTCGTGGGTGAGAGACCACGGGTCCATATTGACCCGTCGAAACGAAGACCAAATAGATAGGTTCTTCAACCACCGCGCCCTTGGGAATAAGCACTAAAGCACCGTCCTCGATGAAAGCCGTGTTGAGGGCAGCAAACGAATGCTCCTGGTAGCGAACATACCGAGACAAGTGAGCGTGCAAAACGTCATCGTCATGCTGTACAGCATTTGCCAGGCTTTCCACCCGGGCACCCGCGGGTAATCCATGCAAACCTGATAGCTCTGGAGAAGCAAGGCCATTGACAAAAACCAAGCGATTGTAAAGCGGAATCGGCAAACGACAACGCACGGATGGCATCCGCCGCAACCGCTTTTGTATCGTTTCCGCTGTATTCACCTCGCTCGAAGACGGTCGCGGCAAGCGAACCAACGCTCGTGTACTTCCAATCCTCATTGCGGGCAGTTGGGAATCCTAGCTTCGAAACTGGCGATCCCGGCTTCCCGGAGTTTTCAACCACCCGGCCCACTACCACCGCCATTCTGTTGGTAATGCTTAAAGGCAGAGAGGTACGGTTCGGTTTCCTGACGATTCAGCATCATAGGGGAGATCTTCCCGGTCGCTATTGGAGCGCACTCGCTTCACTCTTGATCCAGTCGTAGCCTTTGACTTCGAGCTCCAGCGCAAGCTCTTTAGTTCCTGATCTGATAATCCGCCCTTGATGGAGAACGTGGATGAAATCCGGCACGATGTAGTTAAGCAATCGCTGATAGTGAGTAATGACGATCATCGCTCGGTCCTTGCGGCGCAAAGCGTTGACGCCGTTGGCGACGATGCGCAGCGCATCGATATCAAGACCCGAGTCGGTCTCGTCGAGAATGGCCAGTTTCGGATCCAACACCGCCATCTGCAAAATTTCGTTACGCTTCTTTTCACCGCCGGAAAAACCTTCGTTGAGCGGCCGGTTGATGAGATTCTCATCCATCTCAACCAATTTTATTCTTTCTTTAATAAGCGCAAGAAATTCCATGGCATCCAGCTCTTCGAGTCCGCGATGCTTTCGCACCGCATTGACGGCGGCCTTGAGGAAGTAGGTCGTGCTGATGCCTGGGATTTCGACGGGATACTGAAACGCCAGGAAAATCCCCTCTCGTGCCCGCGCCTCGGGACTCATGGCCAAAAGATCCTTGCCGCCATATATAACTTCTCCACCCGTCACCTGGTAATTCTCTCGCCCGGCGAGCACATGGGCTAATGTGCTCTTACCCGAACCATTGGGCCCCATTATGGCGTGAACTTCTCCGGCACCGACCCGTAGATTTATCCCGCGTAGAATTTCTTTTCCCCGACCTGCGCCCGTAAGTTTTTTATTTCCAGCATTTCGCTACCCCAAATCGGCTCCTCAACCCGCCTTCTGCAGACTTCCGACTAATCGTCCTTTCAATCCCCTGCCTGTCGGCGATATCGTTGATGGAGACTCTTCCCAGGAATTCGGCAAGCACCTTCTGGGCTTCTTCCCAAATTGACTTTTGAGTGCAAACCGAACAATAGGAACAATAATCGGCTCCCCTCTGCAGACAGTCCATCAGCACGAGGGGACGTTCCACGGTTTCATAGACGTCTTTGATACTAATGCTAGTCGCGAGCTTAGCCAGCGAAAACCCGCCTTTGGAACCGATGTGCGACTGGACCAACCCCCGCCACCAGGTCCTTCATGATCTTAGATAGGTAGAAAGAGGGAATATCTTGGCTTTTTCAATGTCCGCGCGGCTAACAATCTTCCCGGCGGGCTGGCCGTGCAAGAAAAAGACAGAGCTCGGACAGCGTAATCCACACGCCGGCCGACGTTCATCAATGAACTTCGCTCTGTCTTGGTTTTTGACCGTTTCATGTTCTAAAACAATATAGACTCTCTAGGTCTTCTTTGTCAATATATTGGTCCTAAAATGACAACGATTCCACCGTGAGGCTCTCTTCAATGGCTACCTTCCCTGTGCTATGAAACAGCCATGGCGATTCTAAAAGTTGCACGCCTCGGAAATCCTGTGCTGCGCAAGATTGCCGCGCCACTAACGCCCCGAGAGATCCAATCACCGAGTTTTCAAAAGTTCATCGATGACATGATTGAAACCATGAAAGAATACGATGGCGTAGGACTGGCTGCCGATCAGGTGCACGAATCGATGCAGATTGCGGTGCTTGAAGTGGCCGAGAACCCGCGTTATCCCAACAAGCCAAACGTTCCGTTGACCGTTCTGATCAACCCTAAGATCTCCCCGCTGACGGATGAAATGGAAGAGGATTGGGAAGGCTGTCTAAGCATTCCCGATATCCGTGGCAGAGTCCCCCGCCACAAGAGCATTCAGGTACAGGCTTGGGATCGCGACGGTAAACCGTTGGAATTTATCGCCGTCGATTTCCATGCTCGTGTCATTCAGCATGAGTGGGATCATTTGAACGGGAAAGTTTATCTCGACCGTATGCGCGATTTCTCCACTCTTACTTTCCTCACCGAGTTCGCTCGCTACTGGATGCAACGCTAGATCTACCGGCGCTTCTCAGCATTGTCTTTGTTGTAATGAAAGGCTAAAGTCCCCGCATGAGTCTGCCCCATTTGCAAACAGCTCTCGATCGATTGCTATCAACCGTGAGCTCCACCGTGGGCCACATACTGGATCGCGCTCTGGACGGCGCGGACATTACGGTCGATGAGGCAACGAGTCTCTTCGACGCCGACGGCTCCGACCTGCCGGCGTTGACCGCAGCTGCTGATTATCTGCGCGCCAAGACCGTGGGCGATGTCGTCACCTATGTCGTCAATCGCAATATCAACTTCACCAATGTGTGTGCAAAGCTTGTGGTTTCTGCGCTTTCAGCAGAGGGCATTTGGCCGAAGAAGGCTACTTTCTACCTACCGAGGAAATCATCCGGCGCGCAACCGAAGCCCGCGAGCTGGGTGCCACTGAGGTCTGCGTTCAGGCGGGTCTTGCTCCCGGTATCGACGGCCGGCACTATGTCGATCTTTGTCGCACGTTGAAGGAAACGCTTCCGACGCTGCACATCCACGGGTTTTCGCCGGAAGAAGTTTTATATGGAGCCACGCTCAGCGGTGTTTCGATTCGCGACTATCTATCTGCCCTCAAGGAGGCGGGCGTGGGAAGTCTCCCGGGGACTTCGGCAGAGGTTCTCGTGGATGAGATACGCGACCAGATTTCGCCGGGCAGAATCGGCACCGCGCAGTGGATTGACCTGATCCAGACCGCCCATGAGATAGGCATCCCGACAACCTCGACTATTATGTACGGTCATATTGAATCGTCGCGTCACAAGAGCGGTTCATCTCGATATCCTGCGCGACATACAAAAACGAACCGGCGGGATCACCGAATTCGTGCCATTGAGTTTCGTCTCACGAAGAAGCTCCTATGTTCCACCGTAAAAGCATTCCTGGACTTCGCTCCGGGCAGCGGGGCCGAAGTCATAAAGATGTACGCGGTATCTCGACTCATGCTCAACAATTGATTCCGAATTTGCAAGTCTCCTGGGTAAAAGAAGGTCCCAAACTTCTCAGATTGCCCTCATGGCGGGCGCCAACGACTTCGGTGGAACGTTGATCAATGAAAGCATTTCGACAGCCGCCGGAGCCGGCCACGGACAACTCATGAAGCCTTCCCAATTTCGTAGCCTGATCCGCGAAATGGGACGTATTCCGGCCGAACGTTCGACGACCTACCATAAGATTCGCGTCTTCGAGTCAGAAGATAATCCGGTGGATCTGCTCGATGAAGTCGACGATTCCACGAGCCGGTTCGGGTCGTATCAGAATCTTATCCGCCTGAAGGACTACCGGTTCAAAGATTTCTACCGGGAACGGAAAGAACAGAAACAGTAGCTCTCTCCCAGACCTATTCCTGGATTGTCATCGTTTCAGACACAGATGGAGGGTAATCCCACTCAGTTCGAAGCGATTGGTAATCGACTCGGCTTTCGCGTAGCAGAGGAATCCGATAGAGAGCTTTGTTTGGTTTGGCAGGGTCCTCGCTTCCCCGCGTTTCTGTGTCTCGGTATCGCGCTCCTACTGCTCTCTGTGTCCCTTCCCATCCTATATGCCATTTTACCTTAACGGATTCGTCGGTGCCGCCGGTTCACTGTGGTACTTTCCGTTGATGAACTTGATACTTTTTGGCATTTCTCTTTATCTGCTCTCTCAGAAGCGGACGATTATTATCGATAACTCAGCACAACAAGTCACCCTCAAGAAAAGGAGCCTTTACCAAACCACCCTACCTGTCGGTTGCTTATCTCGAAATCACAACGCTCAAGCTTCGGCGTTGACCAGGTGTATAGCGGTTTTGCCCTTGCCGGCTCCTCATCCGCACAAACTTTTCCCGTGCCGTCTCTTCGCTTGTTCGCGCAGGGCGGCGAGTCTATTCTGTTGGACCGTGGTAGCTTCAGAAGACTGGAAGAGTTGGGCCGACGTATCAGTAGCCGACTTAATAAACAGCTGGTAGTTGACCCTGTTCTTCGCGGCTAAGTTCGGCGCTTGATCGGAAGGGGATTGGGTTAAGACGCTGTTTAGGAAGAAACCGGGTTAGGAACCAAAATCTGATGTAACTCACCAACCGCTTTTCTCACGCCTTCTTGGGTAAGCTGATCCGCGCTTAACCACCTGATGCCGCGTTGCCCGATTTGGCCAAGCGCAAAAATATTCTCGCTCAATGGCTTCTGCGTTTCGTCGAACCGGGCGGACCAAATAACGTCACCGCGGCGAACATCGATGAGATCCAGGACAAAGGCCACAGACGCCGGACTCTTGGCGCCCCACTCGTTCCCTATCCTTTCCCGGTAGCGCTCCACCCGCCCCACGATCAATGCATCAGCGTAAACCATCTCTCCGATCTTTCGCAGTCTGGCAATATCAGCGCCGGGCGGAATACTTTGCGCTACCTCTCTTACTTCCCTTTCGGATACAATCTGCCAGTTAGACATCGATGCCATGGTTGAATAGACAAGCCTGGCCAGCAGCTCCGAAAGCTCTTCTTCTGACGGTCCTTTTTCAGGAGGGGTCGAAGCATAGGTCGCTTGCGCTGTTTGTTGAGGAGCCTTCCCGTTGGGCAAAACCACTGCGATCCGTTTGATACCGCGACTATCCAGATCTGTCGAACGCTTGGTTTGATGTTCGCCGGCGCGAAGAAACTACAGCCGGAAACACAGAGAAGAATGCCTACAAGAAATCTCAACATTTGGTATAGCTCGCAAAATAACAGAAGCCAGGATACCACTCAAGTTGCCAAGACAAACCCATTCCCTATCCAATGACGTTGGGTTTTATTCCCAACTCGCGCAGTTGTTTGGGATCCACCGTCGACGGCGCGTCCGTCAACATGCACACGGCACGCTGGCTTTTCGGAAAGGCAATGACATCCCTCAATGATTTTGCGCCGCTCAGAAGCATCGCCAGCCGGTCGATGCCGAAGGCAATGCCGCCGTGGGGCGGCGCCCCGAAGCTCAAAGCGTCAAGAAAAATCCGAACTTGGCTTCCGCTTCTTCCGCACTGACACCCATCAACCCGAGAATTTTTTTCTGTAGCTCAACCTGGTGGATACGGATGCTTCCTCCGCCCGCCTCAATGCCGTTCACAGCCAGATCGTAGGCCTTCGAGCGTGCTTTGACCGGCTCTGTATCCAGCAGCGGCAAGTCTTCGTCATGCGGCGCAGTGAAAGGGATGATGCAATGCAACATAGCGCTTCTCTTCGGTGTCAAATTCCATCAGCGGAAAGTCGACAACCCAAACGAGGGCGTATTCATTTTCCGGGATGAGGCCCAATTCTCGGCCAGGTACAGGCGCAAGTTCCCCAGGGCGTCGTACACGATTTTTGCGATATCCGCGGAAAATAAGATAACATCGCCGACCTCAGCGCCGGCGATGCTTTCGATCTCTTTTTGTTCCGTCTCGGAGAGAAACTTGGCGATGGGCGATTGCCAACCTTCATCGGTGAGCTTCGTCCACGCTATTCCTTTCGCCCCGAAAGTCGCCACAAATGGTGTGAGATCGTCCAGGTCTTTGCGTGATAGCTCTCCGCCTTTGGGCACGCGGAATGCCTTTGACCACTCCGCCCTTTTGAATCGCCGTCGAAAAGACCTTCGCCTGGCAGTTTCGCAGCGCCTCGGTAAAATCCTTGAGCTCCAGGCCGAAGCGCATGTCCGGTTTGTCCGAGCCGAAACGATTCAGCGCCTCTTCATAGGTCAACTTTATAAAGGGTCGCTTAAGCTCGATGCCTTTGAGCTCCCTGAACAATATAAAGATCATTCCTTCGATCACCTGCATCACGTCTTCGGGCTGGACGAAGGACATCTCCAGGTCGAGCTGAGTAAATTCCGGTTGCCGATCCGCGCGCAGATCCTCATCGCGAAAACATTTGACGATCTGGAAGTAGCGATCCAGACCGCCGACCATTAAAATCTGCTTGAACAACTGTGGCGATTGCGGCAAAGCGTAAAACTTACCGGGGTAGATGCGGCTCGGAACCAAGTAGTCACGCGCGCCCTCGGGGGTGCTCTTGGTGAGCACCGGCGTCTCCGACGTCAATAAACCCCAAACCGTCCAGATAGTCTCGGATCAGCTTGGTCATGCGATAGCGCAATACGAGGGGACGTAGACTTTGCGGCCGTCGTAGATCCAGATAGCGGTACTTGAGCCGGGTGTTTTCGTTCGCCTCGGTCTCATCTTCGATGGTGAAGGGCGGCACCTGTGCAGCATTGAGCAAGCGCAATTCCTTTCCCATCAACTCCACTTCACCCGTAGCCAGATCAGGATTGATTGTGTCCGGCGATCGTTTGGACAAATTACCCCGCACTGCGATCACGTCTTCGGAGCGGAGTTGCTTGGCCTTTTCATGGGCTGCCGCGTCGACTTCCGGATTGAAAACAATCTGGCAGATACCGCTTCGGTCGCGTAGATCGACGAAAATAACCCCCGTGGTCGCGCCGGCTTCGCACCCAACCGAAAAGAGTCAACTCATTGCCCACCGCGTTCGCGCGCGGCTCACCGCAGTAGCAACTGCGCTTCCAATCGCCCAACTGATCGGGAAAAATCCGCTCCGTCGCCATTAACTCGCCTTCCTGGTTGTCAACTCAGCCTCGACACTATCCAAACCGATTTCCTCCTGCTGCTTGCTCGCCATATTACGCAATACCGCTTTACCTTTTTGCCAATTCATCGTCGCCCACGATCAATACTGAAGCTGCTTTCGAGTTTATCGGCGCGCCGCATCTGGCTCTTTAAGCTTCGCGACTCCCCTTCCATCTCAACGGACAAGCCCTTCTGGCGCAGCCGGTGTACCAGAGGGAATGCCCAGTCACGCGCCGTTTCCCCGACCCAGACAATGTAACACAATGGTCCATAGGCCGCCGCAGCTCTCCTGCATCCTGAGCAACATCGTCAGGCGCTCGACGCCCATGGCAAATCCTACACCTGGAATTGCCGGGCCGCCCAATTCCTGAACCAAGCCATCGTATCGCCCGCCCGCTGCCACCGCGCTTTGCGAGCCTAGCTGTGTGGTCGTCCACTCGAACGTCGTGCGACAGTAGTAATCGAGCCCCCGCACCATACGCGGATTAAGCGTGAATTGAACGTGGGTCTCCCGCAGTAAGCGCTGGACCGTCTGAAAGTGCTCCTGGCAGTTGGCGCAAAGCGAATCGAGTATGGAGGGCGCATCCATCGTTGCGCGGATACAGCCGGGCTCTTTGCAATCCAAAGCCCGCAATGGATTGCGGTCGATGCGCCGCCGACAGTTGTCGCACAACGACTCTTCGTGCTCCTTCAAAAACGCCAAAAGCTTTTCGCGATACTTGTGGCCGGCATTCCGAGTCTCCCAGCGAATTGATCTGTAGCGACGGCTCGGTCAAACCCACCGCGCCAAAAAGTCGCTGAGCAGCAGCGAGTATTTCAGCGTCGATGAACGGATCGCCGCGACCTAACGCTTCGGCGCCGATCTGGTGAAACTGGCGCATCCTGCCCTTTTGCGGCCGCTCGCGGCGGAACATCGGACCCATGTAGTAGAGCTTGCGCACCGGTTCTGCTCTTGTACATCTCCGACTCGACGTAAGCGCGCACGACCCCGGCGGTTCCTTCCGGCCTGAGCGTCAAGCTTCGGCTGCTCTCGACGACTGGTGTCCAGTTCGCCGGACTTCCACTCATCGCGATCCTCGAAAGTGTACATTTCCTTCTCGACAATATCCGTGGCCTCGCCGATGGAGCGGCTGAAAAGCTCGGTCTTTTCCAATATCGGAATGCGAATCTCAGAAAAATTGTAGGCGCTGAAGACTTCGCGCGCCTTGGCTTCAACCGCCTGCCAGATCTCGACCTCACCCGGCAGGATATCGGAGAAGCCTCTGATAGCCGTAATTCTCATTTTCTTTCCTGAATATCTAGAAAAAGCTGGGCGATTCGGCTAGTTAAAGGTCCCAGGTCCGAGGCGCAAGATAAAAACGACGAGCAAGGACTCCTCTACAACTTTGGAATGAGGCGGTTCAGCGCAACGAAGCGGATGGCTTTTTCACAGCCGGTTCCCAACAAAACACCATAAGAACTGACGGAGGTCAAGCAAAGCTATTTTCTACTATCTTGCGACCGAAACCAACTCAGTCGTCAGAAATGATCGTTGCCTTCCGACTAGCATTCTGATAAAGCCAGGCTACTTCGGCAAAGCACCGTCGGGGTATCTTCATCAAGCCTTCATAGCCCTATAAAATAAATGTCGTCTACTCCTGCCGTTTGGAAAGGAGGAAAGCCATGACGTAACTCATCAGGACGCACGAACGAATTCAACTGATTCATCTGAAACATCACACTAACACGGAGGATAAAAACATGAAGTCACGATGGATTAGTCTAATAGTCTTCCTGTCATTTACGACTCTCTTAGTTTCACTGGCGCCCAAATCTCTGCCGAATTTACAGGGGTCTTCGGCCTGGGGAGACGAGGATACACTACCGTTCCCGAAAGACGCCACCTTTACAACCCTGACCACGACACCGCGCGCCATCGAGGAGTTGACCGGCGATAATCACCGTAATCTGTATACCGGAGGTTCGGGCGCGCCTCCTGCCCGTTTGGCAAATCAACATCAGATCCCAACCTGTTCTTACTCCGGTCGGATTCGTCGTGCCAATACAGCCGCCGCCACCTGGCTCAAGCGTCTGCGGCTTCACTGGCATTGCGTTGGATGAAGCGGGCAATCTCTACGTCGGTGACGGCAGCTGCGGCAACCATTTATTTCTTTAACCCCAGCGCCAAGAATCCGCCTACTGCGGCTATCTTCGCCACAGGGGTTCCGGGAACCAATGGGTTGGCATTTGACCGGCGTGGCAACCTATGGACAGGCGACGGAACCACAGGCCTGGGAAGGGTCTGGAAAATAACCAGCCCCGGAGCCAACTGCGCAACTACGCCGCCTGTCAGTTAACTGCGAAGAGGTGTTCCGCATCCAGCCAATGTCGAATGAACTGAATCCGACGCCAGCGGCGTTGGTGGCGTGGGACGTTTCCGCTGGACCCTGCCGCCTGGGACGGGTTAATACAACTATGCAGCCAACGATCGGAACGCCTGCCAACAAGGTCCCGCACGAATCTTGTCGCTAACGGCATTAGCCTTCAATCGCGAATGGCGATCATGTTTATTATCGATACCGCTCGCGGAGCATTATGGAAGATAGAATTCGACCTGTATGGAAATCTCAAGAGTCCGACCGGGTGTGACACCACATTCACACCCAACACGCTCTGCCTCAGCAATGTCTTCGTCGCTCATCCTATTCTCGAAGGCGGCGACGGCATCGCCCTCGATCGGTTGGGGAATATCTGGGTGGATGCCAACGAGCGGAACGCGCGTGGCATTCGTTACGAGACATGGAAAGGTCTTTGAAGTGTTCCGCAACCCGGTGAACTCGAGCTGGGTTGAGAAATTCGGCCGATACTGCGGAAGGAAACACGCGCATTCTTGAATTCCCAACGAGCCCGTTTCTTACCGGAAAACTATTTTGCACATCCCAGTCCGACGGTAACCGGCGGGACAATTCCCCTAATACAGCCGGCGAGGTCAGTCCGACTTGGACCCAACATCGGTAAAATTTCCTGCATGGACCAGGAGCTGATAATTCCAGGGCTGCGGTTACCCGTCGACTAGCCTGGTTCAAAATGGAGCCTCCTGGAAGAAATCCAGGAGGCTCCTAAAATTTTCTGGGAATCGCCAAGCCGTGAGTGATGAGCCTTCAGAAATCTAACCCGTGTTTCACAGGAAGGTTAATGAGACCAATTTTCTTCGCCGCACTCGCAACTGCTGCTTTTCTTGCTGTTCCCTTTCTGGAACGTCAACGCCCAGCCAGTTACGCTCCGCTACGGACAGATTCCATCCACGATCAAGACCATATCTGCGCTTTCCTTTTACATTGGCCAGCGGAAGGGCTTCTTCGCGCAGGAAGGGATTCAGCCTGGAAATGATGCCCGATCGAAGGAGGCGCCGCCAACATGGTCGTCGCCCTCAACAAGAGCGTCGTCGATATCACGCGCACCGCGACGCCCTACCTGATCCAAGACGTGCTCAAGGGCTCCGACGGCGTGGCTATCGCCGGCGAAACGTTAACACCTATTTACAGCTTGATCGCCAAACCTGAGATAAAAACATTCGCCGATCTAAAAGGCAAAGTCGTCGGTCTGTCTCTGGCCGTCGATACGATATCCATTTCCACCCGCAAGCTCATGGCGAAAAACGGTATCAAGGAGGGTGAGTTTAAAGTCAAAGAGCTGGTCGGCACACCGGTGCGGGCGGACTGCTTGAGGAAAGGCGACTGCGACGCGGTGCCGCTCGGACAACCTGAAGATTTCGTTTTCATAAAGCAGGGCTACCAACGGCTCGGTGTTTCCACCGACGCGGTTCCCAGTTTTCTATTTACCGTGAGCGCCGTACGAAAATCGTGGGAGAGAAAAACAAGGACGCTCTGGTGCGCTACGTCCGCGGCCTCGCATTTTCATACCGTTTCATGCGCGACCCAAACAATCGCGACGAGGTCGTTCGCATGGCTATCGAGACTACGGGATCACCCGAAGAAATCGTCCGCCAAACCCTTGCGCTCTATTTCGACCCTGATCGCGGCGTGGTCCCTAAGCAAGCCGAGCTGGACGTTAAAGGCCTAGGCCAGGTGATTCAGTTCATGGCTGAAGCAGGCGAACTCAAACCACCCCTGCCGCAGCCGGAACGCTTCGTCGACTTACAATATCTCCAGGCGGCGGGACTGCAGTAAGACGGTCGCGGAGAGACCTTTCCCGATCTCATCGATCTTTCTTATCGTCGATGATATGAACCGCGGCCGGGCTGAATACAGCCGTCATCTCGTCACGCGCAGAAAGATTGAGGTCGAAGGATTCTTTTCGGTCCACCAGTGCGATCAAACTGAATCCACTGCAATCAAGCTTATTCGGTGGTGAGTCATACCTGGCGATACGGCGATGACTTTCCCTGTGAGTCGGTTTAAATCGTTCGCTTCGCAGTGTGCGCGATTGAGAGAAACCTCTTCCGGGCGAATACAAGCGACGACCTTCGTCCCGCGCGCTAAAGCGCCCTTTGGCGTGGACTCTGCCATCGCTAATCTTGATTGTTACATAATCCCCGTCGGAAGTTTCGACCACACCCGCTAGACGGTTCTCAATGCCGACGATCTCGGCAACAGATTCTGTCTCGGGGCGAAGAAAAACATTTTCACGCGAGCCAAGTTGCAGCAGGTAGCCTTGATTCAACACACCGACGCGATTGGCGAGAGCAAAGGCTTCGTGGCGGTCGTGGGTGACGAACACCGCGGTTATTGCCGTTTCTCGGAGAATTCCTTGAAAGTCACGGAGCAAATCCTCGCGAGTCGCAGGATCCAGGGCGGAGAACGGTTCATCGAGAAGGAGGAGTTCCGGTTCGAGCACGAACGCCCGTGCCAAACTCGTGCGCTGCGCCTCGCCCCCTGAGAGGGTGCGCGCAGAGCGTGCGGTCAGATGTGCGATGCCCTAGCCTCTGAAACCATGGATCGAGGCGCCGATCAATCTCAACTTGACTAATACCGCGCAGTTTTAATCCGAGGGCGGCGTTTTGATAAGCGGTTGCGTTCAGCAGCAACGGCTCCTGAAACACGGTAGCGACGCGACGCCTGAGCTGGAGTGAGTTGCCGTTCAGCGCGTCTTGACCGCGAAACAGAACAGTCCCACGTGTCGGGACGCTGGAGCATCCCCATCACCCGAAGCAAGGTCGACTTGCCGGCTCCGTTGGGACCGATCAATGCCAATACGTCACCCGTGTAAACTTCCAGGGAGGCACGTTGCAGGGCGACGTGTTCGCCGTGATGGACGGCTACGTCGCGCAGGCTTAGGAGAGTTTCGGCCACCGGAGCTGCTCCCGCTGCTGGATGCGCGTGAGAAAAAGTTGATCGCGAAAGTGAGCGCCAGGAGGATCAGACCCAAAGCGATGGCGATGTCGAAGTTGCCCTTGCCGGTTTCAAGCACAGTCGCCGTGGTGAGAACGCGGGTTTGACCACGAATGTTGCCGCCCACCATCATCGACGCGCCGACTTCAGAAATGACGCCCCCGAAGCCGGCCATGACCGCCGCCAGCAACGGTAATCTCGCCTCTTTGCACAAAAGCCACAACAGTTGCGGTTTCGACGCGCCGATGCCGAGCAATTGTAGCGCGAGCTTTGGATCGAGAGCCTGGAAACTCGCCATGGTCAAGCCGGCCACTATGGGAAATGCGATGATCACCTGGGCGATCACCATCGCCGTCGGCGAATAGATCAGTTCCATGAACCCCAGGGGCCCGCTGCGCCACAAAAAATCGATACGAATAACCCCACCACCACCGGCGGCAGACCCATTCCGGTATTGATCAAAGCAACCGTTGTATTGCGCCCAGGAAATCGTATGAGCGCCAGCGCGATTCCCAAAGGCACACCGAGTAAAAGCGAGATCAAGGTCGCGCTGCCCGAGATCTTGAGCGAGAGCCAGGTGATCTCCCAAACTTCGGTATCGAAACCGAAAGACCAGCTCGATCGCTTTGACGATTCCCTGCCAGATCAGCTCCATCCTACACTCCGAGCTCTTCTTCCTTTTTTCCGGCAACGGGCACGAATAATGACTGGCCGAATTTCTCCACACCGAAGCTTTTAATCACGTTTTGTGTCTGCGGCGCGACCATGAAGTCAGCGAAGGCTTTGCCGCCGGCTGCGTTAATCCGCTGGGCCGTTGGCGGGATTCACCTCCATGACCGAATAGATATTCAAAAGCGCCTTGTCGCCTTCGATCAAAATCGGCAGATTCACGCGTTTGTCTGAGCGCCAGCAAAGTTCCACGGTCGGTAATCGTATAGGCGTTGCGCTCGTTGGCGATGCCCAAGGTCGCGCCCATTCCCTGGCCGGCCTCGATGTACCAGTCGCCCTTGGGCGTGATCCCTGCTTCCTTCCAGAGCGACTTCTCAAGATTATGCGTACCGGAATTGTCTCCGCGCGACACGAAGCGGGATTTGGACTGCTCGATCAGCTTCAGTGCGGCAAGGGCAGTTTTCGCCGACTTGATCTTCGCCGGATCCTCCTTCGGTCCGATGATGACGAAATCGTTGTACATCACCAGACGCCGATTGAGCAGTTTTCCATCCGCGACATACTGTTTCTCCAGACTCGGCGCATGAACCAAGGCTACGTCGGCATCCCCTTTCGCCGCCAACGCCAGCGCCTGCCCGGTGCCGACGGAAACCGTCTTGACGGAATATCCCGTTTGCTTTTCAAACAGCGGGATCAGCACGTCAAGCAAGCCCGAGTCTTGGGTGCTCGTCGTAGTCGAAAGAATAACGTTGCGGCTGGCTGGATCGGCGCCTTGAGCCTGAGGGCTGGAATAGCAAGCCGAAAGATAACAGAAAGAAAAAGCAAGCGGTCATGGGCTTGCGCATGGATACCTCCTTTAATGGTCAGCTAACTTAAATTGATGATTCTTCCTGATTCAGTTACGTCGTACCCGCCAAGGGAATCGACACGCGCACGAAACTCTCGCGAGCCGACGATCCCGAGCAGCGCCTGGATCCCTCGCGTAAAGAATCGATCCTTTGGAACCACATAGGTCGAAGCGCTCGCGGATGAGAGGAATGAAATCGAGCCCCAGCAACTGCGCCGTTGTCAGAGTGGCTAAGCCGACGTCGGCAGCGCCACCTCAAAACCCTCAAGCCCACTTCGAGGTGAGTTGAAACTATGGAGTCGTAACCCGAAATCTTTTGCCATTCAACCGGAAGCGCGAAAGCTCCTGATCGAGAGTAAATCCGTGTTCCCGAGCCAGGCTGGCGATTGATGATTCGTAGCTTCGGGCGCGCCAGGTCGCGGAGCGATTTAATGCTCTTGGGATTTCCCGCTGCCACGAGCATCCCCAGCTCACGATAAAATAGCTCGACAACCACAGTATCGGATGGCAACAGTTCCTGCGGGGCAAGATTGTCGGCTCCGGTGCGGGCGGGTTCCAAGAGGTGAGCTGTGGCAAAGTCCGCCACACCACTGCGGATCGCAGCTAGACCGGCGCTGCTGCCGATGGTTGTCATGAAAAAGGATGCGGTTTGGGTTTGGGCCTCATAGAGATCGTGCAAAATCCCCAAGCTTGGATCGTCACTGCCCGCGGCCAGAAGAAAATCGCGCTCTTCGGTTTTTGCTTTGCGTTCAACAAGACCCGAAGCGCTCTCCTCTATCCACCGGTCAATCAATTTCTTTGGGAAAGTCCACTTACCCGTAACCCGCGTGCATGGGATCTTGCCGGCCTTCGCCAGGAAATAAACTTTCTTGTCATTAATCCCGAGGTAACGCGCTACTTCCCGGGTGTTCATCAGCTCCGGCACAACCTTCTCGGTCATAGCGACTCTTTAGCTATTTTACGAAAAAAGGCAATAAACAAACAAATTCTTACAAATAATCCTGTTGAAAGATCAAGTCGCCAACTATTACCGCAATAGGTTGACGAGATAAAAGCGTGAGTCGCGATTTCTTGATGCAAAGATTACAGTCGTTTGTACAGTGCGGCGACGAGAACCGCTCTGTTCGATCCGGCTGACAAAGGATGGATCGACAATCAGATTCGGATCGGTCTGTTTCGCTTGAAGGGTATTGGGCCGAGACAATGTCCAACGCGCTCTTGATGACTTCCACTGAAGGCGTCGGCACCGCTTCCAACTCGGCGCTGTGTTGGTAGGTTTCTCCAAAATTCCCTCGCTCGCCCCCTCATGTATTTCCGCCACACAGCGAAGCTCTTCTCCCTGTTGGTCTTGAAAACAGCAGTCGCTTCGATGAGGGATTTTAAAACATTCTCGATCAGCTGTGGATTCTGCTGAGGGGCCGGCCTGAGGGTTGTCACCGAGTGCATGGGATAAGTGAGGCCGAGCTTGTCGTGGTTCGTCAATTCCCGAAAGCCCCTGCTCCGGGCCACGAACATGGCCGGAATCGACAGCGAAGTTGCGTCCACCGCGCCCCGCTCCAAAGCCTGAAAGCATCAGAGATGGCTCTCCAACCGGCATTAGTTTTATATCCTGATCAGGCGCTAATTCCCCATTTGCGCGTTAGCACGTAACGCACCATGATGTCGTTCAGCGCGCCAGGCCGCCCCGTGCCTATGACCTTGCCTTCAAGTCTCGGGCCTTTTGATTTCTGTCTTGGAGAAGATTCCTCCCGACCTTGTTGGACATCAAAGCGACAATGACTTGGTCCTTCACTCCGAGAACATGCGACGTCAACGCGCCACTTCCCGAAGCAATGACGAGCGGAACTCGCCGCTAGCGACAGCCGCTTTCGTGGCCGCATCTCTACCTGCATATGGCTTTTAGATCTAACCCGTACTTTCTTCCCCAACCGATCCTCCACCGCGAGCCAATGGGCCGTAGAAACCTGAAAACGACGAGAACCCGATCGACAGTTCCGAGCTCGTGCCGCAGCCAGCGCTACGGACGCGTAAGCAATCCAGCCGATAATCAAATTCAAAGCGATTGCACATTTCTTTGCGGCCATGCGTGGTCCTCCTTGGGCATCCAAATTGGCATGCGCTCCGGCTAACATTCTGACCCAGCCGAGTCGCATTATTGAAGTCTTTGCCGCTGCTCAAAGAGATCCTCCCAAAGGTAAGGCGCAGGCTCGTGGTTCATGTTAGCAAAGGGATCAGGTATCACCACCAAGCCTAGAAGTCTTCCTTTCAACAGCCATGACTTTTCAAAGTTCCGGACGGCTATACCGGGATCAGCTATTCCCTTCGGTCGAAATGACAAGGCGCGACCCTTTTTGCGCCTTTGCGCGAGCCAACTGATCGCCTTGATCACTATTTTGAGTTCTTGCGTCTGTTGGGTGGTTAAATTGTCTTTCTCCGCCGTCTCTAAAAACCATATTTCTACGGCTGCCATGGCCGTATCGAAGGCAGGCTTAAGCTTTGCCCGGTTGCTGACCTCCCGGTAAGCATCCCGCACCGCTTCGTCTCTGAATACTTCCTCGACCGGAAGCAGACGCTCCAGCCTACCTCTCTTGACCATCTCTTGAATGATCCTATCGAGCGCCTGACGCTCGATGCCTCCGTCCATGGGCAGCGCCCAACTGTCGACCCGATCAGGTGCCGAAGCAATAAAGAGGCTCCGCTCGTCTTCGTTGTGTGTGAGCCTTCTTAGGCGAGCTTCAAGGTCGTGGAGATATTCGAAGTTTTTCATATCGCGCATGAACCAGAATGTCCGGATGATGGCTCGGAAGTAAGCCTTTCAGCTCCTCGCCCCGCTGTTCGATGGTTCTTCGGGGCGCCACGGTTACCTTACCGGGACGCCGGGGAAAAACTTTGTTGGGGTCCAGGATGACCGGATAACCTTCTTTCTCGAGCTGATCGGAAAAGGGCGGCGACGACGTGATCGCATTGACTTTTCCCGAGCGGAGCATTTCGATATGGGCCGGGTTGTTCCGATAGCCGAACACCGGGTCTTGAACCTGTTCGACCTCGGTCTCCGGGTTGACCCCGGCCTCTTTCAAAGCCTCCTCGATGAAGAATTCGACGAGGCCTCCACCGTCGGCTGAAATCTCTCGGACGCCGATCTTGCCGCCGCGGAGTTTGCTGATATCAGTGATATGTTTCGAGCCATACCATTTGAGGAACGGCGTGTAGCGCCAGCCGCCGACGATGTAAACATCGGCCCCTTCAGCTCTCTGATAGATGGCCGATTCCGTGTCCACCGCTGTGGCGATGTCCACGCCATGCTCCTTGATTGCGAGTCCAAGGGTTTGGCTTTCCGATGGGCCCGGCAGGAGCCCGCCACGCTCGTACTCGTAACGCGTAAGACCTTCCTCCTTGAAAAAGCCCTGTTCTTCGGCGACGTAGATGGCGACCCAGTGGCCGACGTGATAGTTGACATTGGCAATGAGAAGACTTTGATCGAGAATACTCATGATGACTCTCCTTTCCCTAACTCTTTGTTTGCAGCGCGGACAAAACTGAAGTCATAGACGCTCTCCGGTGGGATCTCTTTTTCTACCTGGAGAACCTTTCTCTGCATCGAGATCATTCTCTCTTGGAGGCTTCGAGGTATGGTGCCGTCCTGCGAAAAAAGTTTGACCCCGGTCCGGTAGAGTTCGAGGCCGTCATTCTCGGAAGACTTTGTGGCTTTGGCCAGCCTCGCGGAAACTTCCTTTTCGTTGGCCTTAATCCAATAGAACGTCTTGAGGACGCCGCGGATGAAACGGCGGACGAAATCCGGCTTCTGAGAGATGTTTCTCTCAGTCGCCACCACTCCTGCTGAGACAAACTCGATGTGGTCGCCAAAAAAAGCAATTCGTTAAAGCCCTGTTTCCTCGCGATGATGGTTTCCGGGTGAGTCAGGACAGCCGCGTCGACGGCCCCGCTCAATAGAGCAGCCAGCCTATTGGGCGGCGGCTCGATGGCCCGCAGGACCACGTCGCGCATGGGTTCCAAACCAAATCTCGGCAGCAGCTCGCGGGTCATCTGATCCAGGGCGGCGCCAAAACTGGAGACGGCCAATTGTTTGCCTTTCAGATCTTGGAGGCTCTTCATATTTTTGCCCCAAGAAGAAACCACGAGGGACGCGTGTCAAAGGCCATGATGATCTTGAGCGGAGCGCCTCTCAGGATCGCGCCTCCGCCTTGTCCCAGCATCTGGCTGTAGTCGAAACTCCCGCCGATCAGCCCCTGAATTCCTTGGAGCATCCCAGCCATGATCGGTTGCAACTCGATCCCCTCTTCTCTGTAAAACCCTTTTTCTTTGCCGACGTGATAGACGAAGCTCGTGATGTTCGGCGTTCCGGCCACATGAATCTTCGCCTCATCCAAGGCGAATGAGACCCGACTGACACCCAAGCACAAAGCCAGAGATAAAAGAAAGATCAAGGTTGAGTGGCACGATCTCTTTGCGTTTACTTTTAATTTCACCCGAGTCTCCGTCCGTTGAAGATCATCTCGGTTCAGTGCTGATCAGACGATCCGATGGGCTTTGCTGATATCAGCCGGCATCATCATCAAAGTTTCCTTTACTGCTTAGCCCAGCTGTGGTCAAACTGTTTCGTCCCTCATTCTTTATAGATCATCCTTTTCATTCAGCCACGCTTCACGAACACGATTTCACGTTGCGTCTTCTTGACCCGGCGCGCTTGAGCGGATTATAGAAGAGACGGTGGCGAGCAGAACAAAACCGGGAGCGCGTATGTTATCTTCTATTATAGTTTTTGCACTCGTTATCTTCAGCGCCGCATCTCAGGCGTTTTCCGCGGAAAACAGAAGCTCGACCGAATTCGCGTCGGCTATTCGTCGATTTCCAGTAGTCGCATTGCACTTTGGGTTACGAACGACATGGGCTTCTTCAAAAACAGGGCCTCGCGGCCGAAGTTATCGTGACTCCCGGCATTCAGGGCACACAAGCTCTCATGGCGGGCGAGCTTCAGTTCTATCTTGGCGGTGTCGATTCAGCCGCCCTGGCGGCTTCGAGAGGATCTGACCTGGTTGCCCTGGCAACTGCAGAGCCTATCGAATACAAGCTCATCGCTCAGCCCGGTATCAAAACGGTCAAAGATCTAAAAGGAAAGAAAATCGTCGTCGACCGAGTCGGTGGCACAAGCTACTATATCTCGCTCCAGATACTTGAAAAGGTCGGCTTAAAGCCAGGAGATGTCGAACTGGTACAGGTCGGCGGCGGGGGAATCAAAGAGTAGCGGCATTCAAGTCCGGGCTCGTCTCCGGTGTGGTCACAGCCACCGATCGATTCGAACAATTGAAAATTCCCTACCACGTTCTGGCGGACGCAATGGAAATGGAAATCAAAGTAATGGGAAACTCGTATCTTACGACCCGAAGTTTTCGCGATCAAAACAAAGCCGTGGTCATGCGAACCGTGAGGGCGCTCGTACAAGGGAGGCGTTGGGCTAAGGACCCAAAAAACCGCGAGCAGGTCCTCAAAATCTATAATCGCTATCTCCTAGCTCGGACCCTTCATTCATGGATCATCTGTACCGAAAAAATGTCGAGCCGATCCCGCTCTATCCCTATACGAATACTGAGGACCTGCGTATTTTCCTTTCTTACTTGACAGAGGCGAACCCAACTCTCCGGAGCTTAAAGCTAGCGGACTTTGTCGACAACAGCTTTCTCAAACGCGTGGAACAGGAAGCCGGTACTCAGCCCTAACTTCTGTCTTAGCATTCCTTACGAGCTTTGCGCCTTTAGCGCGAGTTCAATCCGGTTCACGCTCCGATTCTCAACGGTTTGAACGGCTTGAACGGATTGAACTCTTTTGAATTGCGACTCTTATCGCGTCTATTGTCAGTCGAGTGTACTCGGCGCGAAAATCTCCTTGATGTCGAGCCGCCGCTCGGTCAGCCCCTGCTCAACCGCGTAGTCCAGCAGCGTCTCCAGAACGACTCGGTTCTGGTCGATGGAATAGGGCCAGGGATCGGCACCGAGCAGCGCCCTCTCCTCTTCCTGTTCAGCTCCGAACCAGGCCAAATACGAGCGACGGTGGTCGGCCCAGTAGCGGTACGCGTGCTGCTTGGCATCTTCGAAAACTCGCACGAGATGCGCAGCAACTTCGGGATCGCGCTGGAGCACTTCATCCTTGACGACTACGACGTGGCGAATAGGAAAAATTCCGGTGCGACGATAGTAGTCCGCCTCCACTTCGCGATAGTTGGGCCATAACCGCCGCACGGCCTTGTTGATAGCTGATGCGTCGGCTCCACTATCCGACAGAATTTGAGCATCCAACTCGCCTGTCGCCAGTAAACTCTGCATCTTTCGACCGGCCGGCGCGCGTTCGATGCGGAGCCAGGGTGGCGGCGACCAGCCCGCCACCTGCTCGGCGCCATCCGCGACCCAGCGGATCAAGCTCGGCGGCACGCCGAACTCGTGCTGCAGCACGCCGCGTATCCAGAGCGCGATGGGATTGAAATGCGCATGGACGCCGACGCGGCGCCCGCGCAGATCTTCGGGCCGTGCGATGTCGGAGTCCAGGCGAACCATGACGCAGCTATGATTGAATCGGCGATGAGGAAAACCGGTATCGCTGTGATCGGCGCCCCGAGGCTCTTTAGGCCCAGATACTGAGCGATTTGCAGCTCACAAACGTCAAACTCCAAATTGGTAACGAAGCGCGTGTGACGCTCGGCCGACGGCAGAGGAATCACCGTTAGATCCAAGCCCGGTGTAGCGACCGTGCCGTCGATGAGCGGGCGTGTGCGGTCGTAGTCGCCGCAGGACAGCGTTAGACGGATATTAGCCATGCGATCGATTAACGGCTTCCCCGCGCGCGGTCTTCTACCTTCGCGCTAGTGCCTGTTCTTCAAGACATGCGAGTGAGTTCAGGAATAAATGCATTCCTTGCCTCTACATGTAAGCGATTGAGAGAGCTGAACATATTTAATCCATGATCGCGGATCGCAATCATTTTTTGGTCCATGCCTGCTGCTACTTATCGCTTATCGCAGCCGCTCCAGCTTCAGCACACTGGTGATCCTGCTCGCCAGTGCCACCACCACAACCGACGGCTCCGATCACCTTTCCACCGGAGACAATCGGCACGCCTCCAATGCTCGGAAGAGCCTCGCCGCCCAGTACCGTAGCCACATTGCCCCAGAAAGCCGGGGACGATTCTCTGAGTTGCGCCATGTCCTTGGTCGGGCGTCGAAACGCCGCCGCGGCAACAGCTTTGGCGCGGGAAGTTTCAGGAGTGAAAAATCCGGTGCCATCACCGCGAGCGGATAAGACCAAGCGACCCGCATCATCGACAACAGTTGCCGACATTGGGGTTCCTAGCTCCCGCGCCTTCGCCTGCGCCGCCTTGACCGCTTTTTCTGCCATTTCAAGCCTTAGTTCAGCCATGTCTCTTGCCGCTCCTTTCCAAGTTCAGATACGCTTCGACCAGTCGCCGTACCAATAATGGAAATCGAAGCGGGTAGTCAAGGAAAGAAACTCTCCGGCATTTCCAGACTGAGCCGGAGAAAAAGGGACAAGGCCAATTCTTGAACTCCACGCCGGAATACGGTCGCGACAGAGATCTTTGGTCTTGACGCTTCGTCAAGCGCGGCGATATAGGTGGCGTAAGAAAGGACGAAGCACGAAAGCGGAAGGATGAAATGATACTTATTCATCCTTCCTAGTTCATCCGGGAATTCTTCAGCGTGAGATAAACGAGCCGCCACTGAATCATCCAGCGGCGGCGCATCGATACTCGTCGGAGGATGAAATGACCGTTCTAAAGACCGCGATCGCGACCTACCCGCACACGAAGGGCCTGAAGGATGGCACCGTCTCTGTGCCCGGCGTCCAGTTCGAGCATGTCGAGGTTTCGCCGATCATCGGCGCTTTCCGCCGCATGTGCCGCACGCTCGAATTCGACGTCTGCGAGATGGCCATTACGACGTACCTGACCGCCAAGGCCCACGACAAACCGTTCACGGCGCTGCCCGTCTTCGTCATGCGCCAGTTCCACCACTCCCCCATCGTCTACAACATAAAGTCCGGCGTGCAGTCGCCGAAGGATCTCGAGGGCAAGAAGGTGGGCGTGCGCGCGTACACCGTCACCACCGGTGTCTGGGCGAGGGGGATTCTCGCCACGGAGTACGGCGTCGACCTCGACAAGATCACCTGGGTGGTGGTCGACGAAGAACACGTTCAGGAGTACCGGAAGCCCGCCAACGTGATGGAGCGACCTGGGGCGAACCTGGCCGGGATGCTCGTGGAGGGTGAGCTCGCGGCCGCCATTGGCGTCGGCAAGGTCGACTCTCCGGACGTCAAGCCGCTTATCCCCGACGCGGCTGCGGCCGAGGCCGCCTGGTACCGCAAGACGGGCATCTATCCCATCAACCACACGGTAGTGGTCAAGGACGCGCTGCTCGAGTCCGATCCCTCGCTGGCGCCCCGGTTGTTCGGGGGCTTTGAAGCCGCCAAGGCGCAGTTCCTGAAGCAGCTTAGCTCAGGCGTCGAGCTGCCGGCTGACGTACAGGTCCCGTCCAAGCGTCGAAGCCTCGTGGGTGACGATCCGCTCCCCAACGGTCTGGCACGCAATCGCAAGGCGTTGGAGGCCATCATCCGATTCGCGCACGAACAGAAGATTCTGCCGCGCACGGTCACTCCGGAAGAGATGTTCGCGGCGAACACGCTGGACCTGGCGTAGCGAAAAGGGGCCTGGGCCTTTTGTTTTTCAGATATTTGACAACCCTTCTTCGCCCATGTTAGACGGAGCCTCGCTGTGGCACGCAAACTTTTTGCGATCCTTGTGTTAGGAGAGGAGAAAAAGCTGCCCGGCGTGCGCTATGTGGTGGTCCAAACGGCGACCCCGGAGCGCGCCGCTGAATTTTACAAATCGGTTTTCGAGCTTAGAGAGATTAGCAACGCCTCTGATGGATCGCTTCGTCTAAGCGACGGCGACATCACACTGGAGCTGACGAAGAAGCAATCCATTGAAAAGCCGGGCATCCAGTATTTCGGCTTCCAGGTGGAGGATTGGTCTCAAGCCAAGAGGCGCTCCGAGGATATCGGGTTGGAGCTCCCCGACCCCAAACCTGGGGAAACTGAAGTCCAGCTCAATGATCCTGAAGGCAACCTTTTCTCCGTGTCTGAGAGAGGCTGGCAGTGGAGCCGCGACTTCCTAATCAAACTCGGTCGTCAGCCTTTGCGCTGATGGTGGCCGAACACGATCACGTTTACTTGTACGCTCTTTATTTTCTCTGATCTACGCATTTATTCATCTCTGCCAGCCTGATCATCCCTCTGCCCCTCCTACGAACAGAGAAAGTTAAGGAAGAGATTGACCGCTTTAATAGCGAACTAGTGAAGCTCCATAAGTCATGGCGGTTCGTGTCAATGTGAAGGCCGGTTCACGCTCGGCCTCTCGCTAACATGATTTTTTCCAACCTCGTTGACGGACTGCGTTTCGGGCGCGACAATAAAATCAGACAGCTGACAACTGACACGATGGGAGTACGACCATGGAAGAAAACAAGAGGTGCCCAGTGTTTGTTGACGGTAAAGAGTGCGGTCGCCCGCTGACCCTGGTCGATCTCGAAGACAAAAAATAGCGAGATACGACTTAGCGACCTATGAATGCAGCCTCGGTCATCGCACCTATTTCCTAACCGAGCCGAAATAGAAAGGCAGACTTTCCGACATGTTTCTGATGCGATTCGGAATGTTCTTTTTTAAACTCACCAGCTGCATCGACACGGCAGAGCAAAGGTTGTAGAGATGAAGTAAGTCAAGAATCCCGGACTTAGAGCGCCGGGTCTGCAAGGACTGGGAGCCCGTCATCGATACATCTCAGCACCGCCACGGCCCCTAGATCCGGCGCTCTGTCCGGCAAGGACCGGCCTTCGGTCTTGGCCCCTTATTCTTCAAATTGTCGTTTATCTGACAGACAGCGATTAACCGGACGTATTAGAAGTATGACGACATGCTTCAATTTCAAGGAAGTTACCCAAACACGATGAAACCGCTAATTGAGCTTTCTATCGACCACTACGAATCCCTACTGAAGCGGGCCACGCAAGATTCTCCTTTATATTTCAGGCTGAAAAATGCTGTAAAAACCGAAGCAAACACTATCGCCGTATTATGTGATATAGACGAGGCGGACATGCTTCTGCAGGTGGCAAAGCACTTTTGCCCCGACGCTGTGCCGCAAATCGAAAAAGCGATCAGACTTGATCAATTCCCTGCTTAGGTGCTTCGGCTCTTCTGCCTATCAATCCACTCCTTGCACAACTCCAAAGCGTGCTCTTCGGTCTTTTCTTTACTCGTACCCTTATTGCGGTCTCAGAATCACGTTGCTCAGTTTTATAGGTGAGATGTGGCAAGGGACGAGCCTAGTTTGGACGACGCTTTTTTAAAACCTACTTGCTCCGCGGCTTTCCCGGTCTATGCTAGAGGTATGGATATCCCCAGTAATACGGCAGGAGGAAATGTATGAAACTCGTCCCGCGGGTCATTGCGGCAAAGCTATTGTTAATCTTTTCACTCGTACTAGGTTGCCAAACGATCACTGAAATGACGCGCATTGAGAGCGACAAAGATGCAGCTATTAGCAAAGCGGTAAAGGAAAACTTTCTTAAAGATAAGGCTGTCGATTTGACAAGTGTAAACGTGAAAACCACTGACGGTTCAGTCGATTTGAGCGGTACCGTGCCTTCACTGGAGGCGAGAGAACATGCGATCAAACTCGCATGGCAAGTGACTGGCGTTCAGGCGGTCGTCAATCATCTGGAGATCAAAAAATAGCTACTTAACAGTAGACTCTAGCCGCGGATGCCAGCGTCTCGCTTGAATGTACATTGGACCAAAACTTGAGACCGCTTCTCGAAAGTACCCATTGTTGAAAGAAATCTGATGACCACAATCTCGAAAGACAATAAAGTTGTTACGCTAATCAACGTCTTTACCGTTGAGCCAGAGAACCAGCAAAGGTTGGCAGATATGCTCGTAGAAGCCACGGAGAAGACAATGAAGAATTTGTCAGGCTTCGTATCGGCTACCATCCATAAGAGCGCAGACGGCTTGCGAGTTGCGAATTACGCTCAGTGGCGTAGCCGTCAGGATTTTGAGGCGATGCTTAAAAGCCCTGAAGCTACCGCGCACATGAAGCCCATCATGGAAATCGCAAGTTCGATGCTCATCTGTATGAGATAGTCGAAAGTATGTCGGTATCATAGTTCCTAATTATAGACGGGAGCGGGAGGTTGACATAATGGCTCGTTGGCGCCTGCTCTCCCCACAAATGGGGGTGACGCCGCGCCGGGTCGTACGCCCGTCAGTGCGCTGCTCCAATTCAATTCGACAAATGAGGAGGTGTTCCCATGCTGACGCTCTATTTTAGTCCTGGCGCTTGTTCTTTGGCCTCTCATATCGGTCTCGAAGAAACCGGCGCGTCTTACGAGGCAAAGCCGATCCTGCTCGCCAAGCAGCAGCAGAGGACCGAGGCTTATCTGAAGATCAACCCGCGGGGTAAAGTGCCGGCGCTCAGTGTCGACGGCAAGATCCTGGTCGAGAACACGGCGATACTCACTTACCTCGCAAGGCGGTTTCCGGAAAAAGCTGATGCCGACCGATCCGGCCGAGGAGGCGCGCTGCATCGGAACCATGTGCTGGTTCTCCAGCATCGTGCATCCCTCGTATCAGCGCGCTAATCGGCCCGAGCGTTTTGCCGACGGCGAAGCCGCGCAAGCCGCGGTCAAGGAAACGGGACGAAAATCGTTCTGGGCCAATTGCCAGAAATCGACTCCATGTTCCAAGGAAAAGACTGGATCATGGGCAGTGAGTACACGCTCGTCGATCCTTACGCGCTGGTTTTCTACGGCTGGGGCGTGCGCGGCGGATTTCCGATGAAGGAGCTGAGCGCCTACACGGCATGGCAGGAGCGCATGATGCAGCGCCCGACGGTGCGAAAAAGTGTAGAGAGCGAGCAGAACGTTTCGACATCATAGCTCGTTATCGCATATTCTCTCCGCGAAAACGGGGATGCAACAGTTCGCGTTCTCGGATGGACGCTAATGACCCTAGCGCTGGTAGTAGCGTTCGGCTCGGTCCGAGACCACCCGCGATCCATTCACGCGTTTCAAGCCTGACCTGAGTCTGCTCCATAGCACTCACGCTGGTTGGTCGCGAAACCATTCGGAGAGCGGATTTATCAGAGTCTCAGATTGCCGATGGGGAAAAACTTACTCGCTGTTGTTGTGACCATTGCGTTCAGTTTATTGGGCGTCGTGGGTGATTATTTTCTCAAACTCGCTAGCGGGAATGAAAATTCGTTAAAGACGACAAGCTTCTATATCGGCTTTGTCCTCTACGCCTCGACTGCTTTTGGTTGGGTCTTCGTCATGAAGCACCTGAAACTGGCGACCATCGGCGTTGTGTATTCCATATCAATGGTGTTGCTGCTGACCGCCATAGGTGTAGTGTTCTTTCGAGAATCCCTCAACCACTATGAAATCGCTGGGTTGGTTATGGCGATCGTCTCGCTGATTCTCTTGATCCGTTTCGCTTAGTTAGGAAGCTGCCGTATAGGTTGTTTGTGGTTTGACATAACGAACGCCCGACCCCGCGGGTCTCCTCTCCAACCTGGGTCGCTCGTTGGTAGCGAAACTCACATCCGCTTTTATCGACAAACGTGACAACGTCTCCCGAGAGTGAAAATCGATACAAGACTTGCTCGTCTGTGCAGCGGTGCTGATTTTTACTTGGTTTCTCGTCGACTACCTCGTACGTGCCCGCATCCCAGGAGATAAATCCTTGCCCAGGACCCTTCCTGGCGAGGTAACGCTGGACGCTCGAAGAACTCCTATCTCATGCGGGTAACTCGCATCGCAATCGGCCGTTGAGACTTTTTCCATTTGCCGACTAAACTTATGCTCGAGACCCCAAGACAGAAGAGAAGATTACCGGAGTGGTTGACAAATAACTCGTAACAAGAAAAGAAAGACCCCAGCGACTCTCTGACTTCTGAGCAGGACCGTGTGATTCGGTCGGATCTTTGTTCCTATGACTCTCTACAAGACCGATCTCTCTATTGGTGTCTGAAGCATGACGCTGCCATCGATCGCAACATTGTTCCTGCGCATCGGCAACCTCACGTTCGGAGGCGGTGACGCTATCACGGCCCTCTTGCAACGTGAGCTGGTGCACTAGGAGGGGCTGGCTCACCCTCGATCAATTCGGTCTGGCGCAAAGCCTCGCTAGAGTAACGCCTGGCACCGGTATTCTAGCGTTCAGCGCGGCAACAGCCTGGATGCTGCGGCGGTGGGCCGGCGCGGTCTCCGCCGTGCTCGCGGTATCGGTGCCATCGGCCGTGTTGGTGGTGCTGCTGACGTGGGGCTTCACCTCGCTGAGCGGTAGCGCGCGAGCGCTGGCCACCCTGGCAGCGATCCTGGCTGCTGCGGTCGGCATGATGTGGGCAGCGGCTTGGCTGCTCGTCAAGCCTCAGCTCCGGTCGGCGACGAGGCTCCGAACGGCCGTATTGGTTGCGAGCGCGTTCATGGCGCTGTCGAAGTGGTCCGTGCCGCCGATTCAGGTCCTCGCGGCGGCGGCGCTCATCGGCTTTTTCTGGACGACCGGAGAGGATCCGTGAAGTTGGTCTTGCTGTACCTCTTACTCCTCAAGGCCACTGCGACATCGTTTAGCGGCCTCAGCTCGCTGCCGGTGCTGCGCGAGGATCTCGTGGTGCGCCATGGATTGTTGACCGATCGCCAGCTCAATGTCGCGCTCACCGCCGGACGCAGCGGTCCTGGACCGAACGGGCTCTATGTCGTTAGCGTCGGCTACCTCGTGGCCGGCGTGCCAGGTGCGCGTGCGCCGGCTGGCTGGCGATGGTGACGCCGGCGTTTCTTGTGATTCCGCTGGTCTACTTCGTGGGCGCCCGCGCGGATCGCCCAAGGCTCAGGAGCGCCATTCGCGCCTCGACGGCAGCGAGTTCCGGCTTGCTGATGGCGGCCACGCTTCCGCTCGCGAGCGGGGCACTAACTCGATGGCTTATTGGTAACGATCGCGGCGGCCAGCTTCGTCTTATTTTCATTCACCAAGATTGACTCGGTATGGGTGATCCTGGCATCAGCGCTGACCGGTCTGCTGAGCGCAACAATAGCGGGGGCTTTCGGGTAAAATCTCGCACTGTAACATTCGACCGCACCATAAAACTCATTGCTTGCCGTCTGGGAGACCGAACACAGGGCTTGAAGCCGCCGGTTCCTGGGAGATTAAGAAGCCGAGGTATCACGGCAGGTCGGCGATCAACCTCCGTCATTCCGAAGAAGCCTGGACGAAGTTATTCTAGCTAAGCTAGTCAACAAGGTCCCTGTTTTTTCCGTAAGTTTGACACAACCTTACCTATCGAATACTCTCGCTTCCCAACTCTCCCCGCGGGGCCGTTTCAGAGTCTGGGAAGCGAAGCATTCCTGTTCATAAACAGACCAGCCGAAATGAAACGAAAGTCAATCCTTACAGATCCCCTTCTTTATTTCCTGGCTGCGGTCGCTATGGATACTGTCCTCCGTAAGTTCTTCCGCTTGCGGCCAGTTAATAAAATTGAATGTGGGCTATAGCGCTGATTAGCGAGGGAACAATTGCCGGCTTGGATCAGAGGAAACGCGGATTTTTGAAAAAATGGTTTGGATGTCCAGTTGATTTATTTTACTGGCGGGACAACAGCCGTCCTGGCTCTGGTCTCCGGGGAAGTTCCTATCAGTCAGGTAGCAGGTCCCGCTGTCGTGAACAGCACTCTGGCGGGTTCCGATATCGTCATGGTTGCCGGAGGTGCGACCTCCCTGGACTATTGGCTTATGAGCCGGCCGGAGATCAAAAAGCCTGAGCAGCTTAAGGGAGGCTCCGTAGCCATCAGTAACTTTGGGGCAGCCTCAGATTTTGCTGGCACGCTACGCGCTGGACAAAATCGGTTTGACTCCCGGCAAGGATGTCACGATTGTACAAGTTGGAGGCATATCGGATCGACTGGGAGCCGTTCTCTCGGGAAAGGTCCAAGCCACTGTGCTCAATCCTCCGGCCAGCTTCATCGGACAAAAGAAAGGGCTGAACATCCTCGCTGATGTCGCCAAGCTGGGTCTTGCCTTTCAGAATACCGGAGTAGCCACTAGCCGAAGATTTATTAGAGAGCAGCCCGACATTGTCAGGAGATACGTCAGATCGCAGGTGGAAACAGTGCACCGTATCTACACGGACAAAGAAACCTCCCTGCAAAGTCTTGACGAAGTACTTCCGTGGCAATGTAGAACGGGATATCCTGGAGAAGACTTGGGAGTTACTGACTCGAAGAGCAATATGCTTCCGAAGAAACAGTATCCAACTATTGAGGGCCTCAAATTCATTTTAGCTCCCTTGGCAGAAAAGGACGCCAAGGCGAGAGCAGCCAAGCCTGAAGACTTTGCCGACTTAAGCTTCATCAAGGAACTTGACCAAAGTGGTTATGGCGACAACCTGTATAAGAAAAATAGAAAGAAAAAGGTTCGCTGCTACGGAACCAGAACCTGCTTCATCCTCGCAATAAACGCGGGCTCGATTTTGAACAATCCCTGAACGACTCCTTCGGTCTCTTCTCCCGAAACGTACTGGATATCCAGACTGGCCTTTTTCGCTTCGGCGAGGAGTTCCGGATCTTTGAGTGTATCGCCAAAGGCTTTACGCAATAACTGAACGCGAGACTTCGGTGTGCCGGGGGCAAGAAAATAGGGTCGCGTGATGATGGCAGTATCGTAAATGCCGTACTTAAGGAGTCGCCGTCCTTCTTCCGTTTTCACATAGTCGTTGGCCAGCGGCACATTGGGCAGTTCCGGATGCTTCTGCGGCATGGCCTGCACGATGACATTGAAATCCCCTGACTCGAGCCCTTTCGCCACGTGGTTTTAAATGACTCCCAGGCAAAGCATGCTCCAGCAAGCTCGCCGCTTTCCGCGGCGAGGCGAATATCCGCGGTGCCTTTGTAACCGTCGATAACCCTGATCGGCAGACCGAGCGCGGCTTGCAGTGACTCTTGCGTTATCGGAAGCCCTCCTCCGGGGCCGACCCCTCCGAACTTGACCGGCTCTTTTGACGCAAACCATTTTTCCATCGAAGTGATCCCGCTCACTTTGCTGAGCGTGCAAACGTGATGATCTGAACCGGGAGCCCGAGAAACTCAAACCTTTTGCCATCGAACTCGATGCCCTTTCGCGCCCATGATCTGTTGCAGGATTAGCCCGCCGGCATTGTTGCCGATAATCAGCCCATCCGGTTTCGCCTGGTACATGAAATTGGCGTGGATGATGCCGCCGGCGCCGGTCATGTTTTCAACCACGATTGTTGGATTGCCGGGAATATGTTTGCCCAAATGGCGCCCGATCGCGTGAATAGGCGTCGTAGCCTCCGCCCGCTGAAAAGGCGACGATCAGCCGGATCGTCTTGCCCTTATAGAAATTGTCATCGGAAGCCGTATAAGCCGATGCGCGCACCGCAAAGACACGCGATTGCCATCAATGGCCGCAATGCATTGTTTGATCATAACGATCCTCGAGACCGCACCCGACTTGCGGTTTGATTTGATCGGACGCTACTTGTTACTGATCGCAGCCGCTCCGGCTTCAGCACACTGGTGATCCTGCTCGCCAGTGCCGCCACCACAGCCGACAGCTCCGATCACCTTTCCACCGGAGACAACCGGAACACCTCCAATGCTCGGAAGAGCCTCGCCGCCTAGGACCGTAGACACATTGCCCCAAAAAGCGGGCGACGATTCTCTGAGTTGCGCCATGTCCTTGGTCGGGCGCTTAAACGCCGCCGCCGCAACCGCCTTGCCACGGGAAGTTTCAGGAGTAAAAATCCGGTGCCATCGCCGCGAGCGGACAAGACCAAGCGACCCGCCTCATCGACCACAGTAGCCGTCATTGGGGTCCCCAGCTCCCGAGCCTTCGCCTGCGCCGCCTTGACTGCCCTTTCTGCCATTTCAAGTGTTAGTTCAGCCATGCCTCTTACCGCTCCTTTCAAGTTCAGATACTGCTTCGACCAGTCGTCGTAGCAATAGTTGAAATCGAAGCGCGTAGTCAAGCGAAAGAAACCGCCGGAGTTGATCACGGGGTTTACCATCGGGCTTTCTAGTGTCGACAATCTTTCGGCTTCGGTCGCCCGGTTAAACAGCGAGCTTGTCGCGCGGGTGACGACTTTTTTATTGTGTCGGTCCCGAGGTTCTGTTAAGTCGATAAGCTATCTAAACGAAGGAGGTTTGCTGATATGGCCACGAATCAAAAGGCGCTGGAATTGCAAAGGCAAGAAAAAGTCGAATATGACTGGGGCACGCTCTGGCCGCATTATCATAAGGAAAAGATGAACTGGGCGACAGGGTTTAGAACCAAAGGAGACGTCGACATTCTTTTCCTTTCCGGATCAACGGGAAGAGATCCGTTTGAAGATGGGCCCTGTAGAACTCCCGATGAGGAGCGGGCCGGGAAAGGCAAAGTCGTGGGCGGTATCAAGGAACAGACGCGTCAGACACTGGAAGACATCAAGAACAGCCTCGAATTGATGGGCGCCACGCTGAAGCATATCGTGATGTTCCGTTATTTTCTCAAACGGAGAGAGGATGTTTTCGACATGCGCGACGAGATGTACAAGTTCTTCGAGCAGAATGAGCCTGATTTACGGGCACATCCCCGACCGGCCACATTAATCAGAGGAGTGGGAATAGACTTGCCGGATATGTTGATAGAAATCGAAGCGTGGGCCGCGGTCCCGAGGAAAAAATAACTCTTTCTTCAGTAGGAGGAGGTTCTCGAATGGTTGCATGGCGCGCTCGTATCGGTTTGATCAAGCCGACTCATCGCGGCAAGTCCTTTGCCTACTGGTACAATCATGCACCGGAAGGCGTCGAGATCGTGCCGACGTTTATCGGCTTTCGCAGCGAGAAACGGGAAAGTTTTCTCGAAGGCTTTAAAAGGCTGAAGCGCTGGCCGAGCAACTGAAGGAGGTCGGCTGCGACATCATCTCGGTGAGCGGGACACCGCCGTTTTTGCTCAAGGGTTTGGATTATGAACGGCAGTGGGCGGCGGATCTGTCGGCGAAAATAGGTCTGCCGGTGGTGACGCCGATGGAACCCCATGCGATCGCTCTGCAGACGCTCGGGGCGCGGAAAGTGGCGGTAGCGACGTATTACGGCGACGAACTGAATCAGGCGATCGTGAACTATTTCTCGCGCTTCGGCCTCCAGTCGGAATTGATGCCGGGGTTGAGCATGACCGGCGAGAGCTCCGGGCTTTATACGACTTCGCTGCTGGCTTTGGATGAAGTGTCCCATATGGATGTCTACCGCCACTGCAAGAGGGCTTTGGCGAAGATGCCGCCGGTGGATGCCATGTACATCAACGGCGGTGGTTGGGATGCGGCGCCGGCCATCGACTACCTTGAGCGCGATCTAAAAATCAAAGTCGTGTGGGCGTTGGCCGCCGAAATGTGGTTGACCTATCATATCTTGAAGATCGAAAATCCGGTGCCGGGCGGCGGAGTGTTGCTCAGCGGCAACTACGCGCCCGGGCAGCCTGCTGAAAAAGGCTCATAGGCGCGGTTTCGGGTTAACGCGAAACGCTAAAACTCTAAACACGAGACATTACGTGTGTGCCTTGCTTGTGAGATCTTCTTGAGGAGCCTGCCAAAAGAGTTTTCAGCAACTTACTAGAATAAGAGAGGTGAGCGATGAGCCAACCCGATTGGGCGAAAATATATGCGAAAATGGACAAGCGGATTGTGGTCAAATACGAGCAGCTGCCACAGGGGGAGCAAATCGGCAAGCGTCCGCAAGCGGAAACCCAACAAGCCAAAAGTTCCTGAGCGAATCAGTACTTTTTCATGCGATGGCAAAGGAGAGTTGATATGAATCGAAGAGTCTGCTTCTTGATTGCCGCCTTAGTGTCATTGGGCCTTTCGGTGGCGCCCTCACGCGGCGCAGCCCGCCTTGAAGGTAAGACGATCCGTATTGTCGTTGGTTTTTCCGCCGGGGGCGGGTTCGATACCTATTCCGTGCCATTGCGCGGCACATGGGCAAACATATCCCCGGTAATCCTACGATCATTGTGGAAAATATGACGGGAGCAGGAAGTATCGTCGCCGCCAATCATCTTTACAGAATTGCCAAACCCGACGGCCTCACCATCGGCAACTTCCATGGTTTTCAAGTCTTGAACCAGGTCTTGGGAGCTCCAGGCATTGAGTTCGACGCGCGCAAGTTCGAGTGGCTCGGGGTACCCGTACAAGATACTGGTGCCTGCGGGTTGACCAAAGCGAGCGGCATTGCCAGCCTCGAACAATGGAGAGCCGCAAAACAACCGGTCAAGCTCGGCGGCGTGGGGCCGGGAGACGCCTCCTATGGTATGGCCCGAGTGTTGAAAGAGGTGCTGGGCCTGCCGGTTCAGCCGATCCCCGGATACAAGGGCACTGCCGAGATTCGGCTCGCGGCCGAGAGCGGCGAGCTTGCGGGAGGCTGCTGGCAGTGGGAATCGATCAAGGTGATCTGGCGCAAGGCACTGGAAACCGGCGAGGTCAATATCGTGATCCAGCTGGTGGCCAAGCCTCATCCGGAACTTCCCAAAGTCCCGCTGGCCGCCAGCCTGGCAAAGACGGAGGAAGCTCGCTTATTACTTCAGGCAGCGGTTCACGATCCAAATTCGATTACGCGGCCATACTCGTTGCCTCCGGGCACACCGAAAGATCGCGTCCAGCTCTTGCAGAAAGCGTTTATGGATACCATGACGGATCCGGAGTTTCTTGCCGACGCGAAGAAGGGCCAGCTGGACATCGATCCGGTATCTGGAGAAGAGGTGGAAAAGACTGTGGCAAGATTTTTCAAACTGGATCCCGCTCTGGTGGCCAAACTGCGGGAGATTCTGAAATAGCAGTCTTACACCAGCCCGGCGGAAAACGTATCGCATTTCTCCGAGATAATCTCTACTTGTGCCGTGCAATTGACCGAGAAACAGAAGGGTGTGGTTCGTGGCGTCATACCGGCAGCGCTTTTGACCTTCGTGGGTTTGTGTGGGGCGCCGCTGTTGCTTCCCGCCAGCGCTCTTCCCGTGGACGAGCCGGGTGCTCGACTTGCCTGGGCGCTAAAGTGGTCGTTGTTGCCTATTCTCACGCTCATGGTCGCTGTTGCGCGCGTGGCGAACCACCGTTTCTACACGCCGGAAGATATCGACGGCGCCGGACTCACGAATGGTACCCCGCAGGCGCGCCTCCACGGCGCGATCCTGCAAAATACCCTGGAGCAGGCGGTGCTTGCAGTCGCGGCGTACGCGATATGGTCGATGGTTGTGCCGTACAGCTGGCTACGCTCCATTGCCGTTGCCGCTTTGTACTTCGTCGCGGGACGCGTGCTGTTCGCCCGCGGCTACACGAGAGGGGCGTCCGGAAGAGCGATGGGGTTCGGTCTAACCGCATATCCAACTTTTGGAATGCTCTCTACGTTGGCCGTGGTTCTGTTGTTTCGGCTGCTAAATTGGACGATCGGGCGGTAAGAAAAGACTGAACTCGAGTCGAAAAGAGAAAAACTGTGACGAAAACCGTTGCTAACAATTTCTTCGATGAGTGGTCGATTTATGATCAGGTGCTGGACCACAACTATATGTATCACAATGAAATTTATGGCGACGTGCGGCGCATTCTTGCCGACCGTTATGAAACCCGACCCTTTATGCTCCTCGATCTCGGTTGCGGCAGCGCTCGCCATTTAGCACGCGCGCTACAAGGCCGTCCCGTGAGCCGTTATGTCGGCTACGATCTCTCTCCGACGTGGCGCTGGCACACGCCCGGCGCAATCTAACCGGCTTGGGTTGCCCGGTCGACTTGCGCCGCGGTGATCTGCTCGAGGGCCTCAGGACAGGCGGCGAAAAATTCGACGTCATCTTTACGAGCTTCGCCCTGCATCATCTGGCCGCCGGAGAAAAATCCACATTCTTTCAATCCGCTTACCCGCGGCTAAATCAGGAGGGAATGTTGCTCCTGATCGATACGGTGCGAGATGACGGCGAAGATCGGAAGCTCTACCTGGATCGTTACTGTGCCTGGCTCCGCTCGGAGTTTAAAACGTTGTCGCCGGACGCGCTCGATCTTCTTTGCGATCACATCCGAAGTAACGACTTTCCGGAAACTCTTGCGGCGCTGGACGCGATGGCGACTCGAGCGGGTTTCAACACCCACGTCGAAATCAACAGGTTTCGGTGGCATCACACTTGTCTTTTCGCTAGAAGCGGACGTGTGGCCGCCACCGGGAATTTACGATGGTGATAGCGGGCACGCCCGATCAGGTCATAATGGGGCTGCGACAGTTTCTTGGTTCAGGTCTTAAGCGTTCCGATCATATGGGAAATAATTCGCTCGGCTTCTTCGACAAGGGCACGTCCGCCAAGGGACCATGCAGCTTGGCCCCTCCTCATCCAGGCGGTAAAGCAACCAAGGCAGCCAAGCGCAGTTACCTTCCAAAAAGGCGACTCTCAAGTTGGGAAATTTCTCCAATACGCCACCGCTATCGAAAGCTCTTAGACCATTTTCATCTTGTCTCTCCTTCAACAATCCTCCAGTTTTCCTTTACCTGCCCTTGATCCCCAGCTCCCTTTGGGCATCCTGGATAAAATTAAAATCCGCCACATCCGAAATCGCCACCGGTCGGTCGATGTTCATGGATTGCTTCGCCTGGTCGATGACCACCTTTGAGACCGTTCTCCGTCATGCCACCATCTTCGCTGAAGATGCGCCAGGTGGATTCGTAGGTGTTCGCGGCGGCCTCACGGTCCGTCTTTCCCATTCCATCATGACCTGAATGGCCCCGTCACGATTCTGGCGCACATAGCGGTTAGCCCTGATCCCGGCCTTGATCATTCTTTTCACCTCGTCGGGTTTCTCGCGGAGCTTTTTCGTGGTGCTGCCGATGCCGGTGAACGGGAAAGTAAAAAGCTCATAGGTTCGGGCCAGCACGTTAAAACCCAGCTTCTTCGCTTCGGAATCCGCTGGCGGGGAAATAACAATAACATCGACAATGCCTTCCCTAAGCGCGGCGAAGCGAGCCCGATCCGGGCCCAAGGCGATGATTTTTATTTCCCGCTCCGGATCGATTCCCGAGTGCCTGATCATCATGCGCGCCGCCACATCGGCCGTCGCCCCAAAGGTGCTCACGCCCAGAATCTTGCCTTTCAAATCCTTGACGGCCTTGTGTTCAGGCCGAGCGATCAACATATGGGTCGAGCTATCCATGAAACTGGCGACGACTTTCATGGGAAGTCCACGCAGCGCTCCCCGAATCACCGAGGCGAAGACCATGGTGTAGTCGATGTCTCCCGTGCTGAGGGCGGGGATCGACACGTTGGCATTCATGCGGATAACTTCAACATCGAGCCCCTCATCCTTAAAAAGCCGCGCTTGAGGCGATGCCGGCGGTTAGAAAAGAAACATCTAACGCCGAAATCGACAGCCGCACCTTGTCGGCGCCCTGCAAAGGTGACGCTACTAAAAACACTGCGCAAGTGAATAACCAGATTTGTCTCATATCCAAGTCCACTACCCCTTCGAAGATCAAATCAATCTCTCTTGTCGCTCGCCGCGGGATTGAATAGTTATACCACCTCTTACTTCTGGTATACTGCGGACAAATTGACAACCGCTACGCTGTCGGATAACTACAATTTCACGGCAGTGGTCTGGATTGCCGCGTCGGCAGAAGATAACAGAACCGGGATTGGCGAAGCAACAAATTCATTCGGGAATCTGGTTAAGGCATTGCGACGTGAAAACACAAAAAGGGAATCTAGAAAAGTTCGATCGTAGAAGCTGGGCTGGAGCTTCTAGAATCAAAATGACCAAATTCGGCGTCTTTCTACCAATCTCCGGCCGTGCTGCAAGCCGCAGGACTTTGATGCAGTCCGCCCAACAGGCCGAAGGCCTCGGCTACGACTCGGTTTGGAGCGCGGACCGGATTATCATCCCGTGGGAAATCAAAACTACCTATCCTTACAGCAAGGAAGCGACATTCATTGTTCCGCCCGATCGTCCCTTCTTCGAGCCGCTCACATGCTTAGCTTTTTTGGCAGGCTGCACGGAAACGATCCAGTTGGGGATGAGCGTTATGGTCATGCCCTACCGTCACCCCCTTTATTGGGCAAAGATTGCCACGACCATCGATCACCTCTCCCTGGGAAGATTCATTATGGGCGTTGGCGTCGGTTGGATGCAGGAAGAGTTTGCTGCGATGAATGCGCCGTTCTAGAACGCGGCAAAATTTCCGACGAGCAACTCCAGCTCCTCGACACGATTTGGCAGCAAGAACACGCAACTTTTCACGGGCAACACTACAACTTCGATGATATCGCCTTCAGCCCGAAACCCTACCAAAAGCCTCGGATACCCATTTGGATTGGCGGCGAAGGCAAACCGGCCCAGCGCAGAGCCGGCATCTACGGCGATGCCTGGTTTCCTACTTCGTCAGAATAACACCGAAGGAGCTAGCGGCACGATTTGATAACGTGCGCCGTAGCGCTCAAGAAGCGGGACGCAATTCGGACGAGATCACGTTCGCCTGCTGTCTACCCATTGAATTAACCTCGCAGGATATTCCCCAGGAGGAAGACTATCTTAGAGGAAGCGTCCGCCAAGTCACCGAAGCAATAAAAAAGTTTCAAGACGTGGGGTCGCGCATATGGGTCTTCAGTTTATGATCCCGCACTATCCCGAACGCCAGGAACAGATTGAACGTTTCGCCAAAGAGGCGTTGCCGGTGTTACGGGGATGAACTCTGCCTTCACTTGTAGAAATGTTTCTCGGCCTACGATAAGTAGAATCATCCACCTAATCGATCCACAACCTCACCCACAGAGTAGGAAAGGATTTTCACCATGCCCACTTTACCCCGTGTAGCGCTCATCATTACTGGAGGCACAATTGATTCGGTCGGCAAAGACCGTTTAGATCTCGCCTGGTACATCGAAGCAGGAAAGCGGCTTGGCGACGGCGAACTTTTACAGCAGCTTCCTGAGCTCAAAAGCATCGCCGCAGGTCGCGGAGATCCCCTTCCGGCGTCTACCGAGCCACGCGCTGGTTGACAAGGATTGGCTTGATCTCGTTCGAACGATTCATTCGATTTTCGATCAAGACAAAGCCGACGGTGTCGTCATCACCCACGGAACTAACACGATCGAGGAGACCGCCTATTTTCTAAACCTGACGTTAAAAACTGACAAGCCAGTTGTCGTTGTCGGCTCCATGCGCCCGTCTTCAGCCATCAGCGCCGACGGGTATCTCAACGTCGTCAACGCGGTTAAAGTTGCCGCGGATCCGACCTCTCGCGGGCGAGGCTGTCTATTGGTGATGAACGATACGATCTTCAATGGTCGCGACGTAACCAAGAACGCAACCTATCGAGTCGAAGCCTTTCAATCGCGCGATCTTGGCCCCCTCGGATACGCGGACGGAGATGGAAAGATTGTCTATTACCACACGCCTGTAAAGCAGCACACCGTGGCCACTGAATTCGACGTCCGCGCCATGCAGTCGCTGCCTCGCGTGGATATCGTTGTTTCGTATGTGGGCGCCGATGGCAAGATGATCGAAGCCGCAGCGCGCGGCCGGCGCCAAAGGCATTGTCAGCGCAGGAACCGGAGCCGGCCGACCCACGCCGGCGGAGGACGAGGCCTTCGATCGCATGTACAAAGAAACCGGCATGATCATGTGCCTGTGCAGCCGCGTCGCTTCCGGCCGTGTCGTTCGCAGCCCAGGGCTGACGAAGCGCGGCTTTGTCGCCGGCGACAACTTACAGCCGTGGAAAGCGCGGCTCCTTTTGTCTCTGGCGCTGACAAAAACCACCAACGCCGACGAAATTCAACGCATGTTTGATACGTACTAACCGATGATGTTGGCGTAGTCAAAAGCGCGACTACGACCACTTGTCTGTCGAGCGGAAAAAGCGAGTGAGAAAACTCTTACCTGAGCCAAGAACTAAATAGTCTAACAACGAACCTTAGTTAGCTTTACGATTTAAGCAAAGCAGGCTCACGACGCGGTGAAATCGTTCGGGTGGTTTCTCTTGCAATGGCGATGCGCCCGGTTCGAATGAGTTCCCGTATGCCGAGGGGCCTCAGCAAGTTGATAAGTGCTTCCACCTTATCAACGTCGCCGGTGATTTCAATCGTATAGGTAGTTGGGGACGAGTCCACGATCTTGGCGCGAAAGATATCGGCAATTCGAATAGCTTCATCACGGTGTTCAGGCTTTGGTGTGGACTTTGATCAGCGCGGTTTCCCGGTCCAGGAAGTCAGTTTCGGTCGAGATCAACGACTTTAAGCACTTCCACGACCTTATTTAACTGCTTCATGATCTGCTCGATGATCGGGTCATCCCCGGCCGTAACGATGGTGATCATCGAAGTCGTCGGATCAAGCGTGGGGGCAACGGAAAGGCTCTCGATATTATAGCCCCGCGCACTGAACAGACCCGCCACTCTAGCTAAAACGCCGAATTTGTTTTCAACCAGGACCGATATGATGTGTTCCATTCGCTGACGAAATCAGGCAGGAAGAACGCCCTCCCCCTCGTCCACCTTTCTCTTGTGCGATCCCCCTTCTTCGCTTGCGTTCAGTTCCGGCGGATCCTCCAGCATCATTTCGTGATGCGCGCCACCAGCAGGAATCATGGGGTAACAGTTCTCGTATGGGTCGGTATGAATATCCATGAGCACCGGGCCCTTGTGCTTCAAACCTTCCTTGAGAACGGCCTCGACTTCGCCGGGCTTCTCCGCTCGCAGTCCCAAGATGCTATAGGCCTCCGCCAGTTTGACGAAGTCAGGCAGCTTGCCCAAGTAGCTCGCCGAATATCGGCCTTCATAGAAGAGATCTTGCCACTGCCGAACCATACCGTGGAAGCCGTTATTGAGCAGAACGATCTTGACCGGCAGCTTGTGCTCTACCGCAGTTGCCATCTCCTGGAGATTCATCTGGAAGCTACCCTCACTGGTGATGCACAACACAAGCTTCTCAGGAAAAGCCTTTGCGCGCCGAGGGCGGCTGGAAAACCAAAGCCCATCGTCCCGAGTCCGCCCGAAGTCAACCAGGTCCGGGGCTTCGTTCCCTTGAAGTATTGAGCGGCAAACATTTGATGCTGACCCACGTCGGTAGCGACAATCGCGTTGTGCTTGGTCAACTCAAAAGCCGTTCGATGACGAACTGAGGCTTGGTGATCTTGCTATCTTGCTTGTACGTCAGCGGATGGGCTTTCTTCCATTCGTCGATCTGCTTCAGCCATGGGCGCGCGGAGCGCTTTCACTTCCGACGCATTCCCATCCATAGAGCGCAACATCACGTTCATCTGGCGCAGCACGGCTTTGACATCACCGACGATAGGAATATGCGCGTGGAAAGTTTTCTTGATCGATGTCGGGTCGATGTCTATATGAATGACCCGCGCCTCCGGGCAAAACTCGGAAAGCTTGCCGGTAACACGGTCATCGAAGCGGGCGCCAACCGCGATCAACAAGTCCGAATAATGCATCGCCATGTTCGTCCAATAACCGCCATGCATGCCGAGCATTCCCAGCGCAAGGGGTGAGTACCCGGAAAGCTGCCGAGACCCATCAAGGTCATGGTCACCGGGATTTGCGTGATCTCAGCCAACTCCCGGATTTCGTCGGCGGCATCGGAAAAAATCGCGCCCCCGCCCACATAGATTATCGGCTTCTTCGCCTTCACGATCTCTTCCGCCGCTTGCTTGATTTGATGCTTATTGCCGCTGATCGTCGGATTGTAGCCGCGCAAGTTTACTTTATCGGGATACTTGAATTCCGCCTTATCGGTGCTCACATCCTTGGGAATATCGACCAGAACCGGCCCCGGCCGGCCGCTCATCGCAATATAGAATGCCTCTTTGATGGTTTGAGCCAACTCATTAACATCTTTCACGAGCACGTTATGTTTCGTGCACGGACGGCTGATGCCGACATTATCCGCTTCTTGAAAGGCATCGTTGCCAATCAAGTTTGTCGACACTTGCCCAGTGAAAGCAACCAACGGAACCGAATCCATGTAAGCATCGGCCAAACCGGTCACGATGTTGGTCATTCCGGGCCCCGAAGTGACCAAGCACGACCCCGGCTTGCCGGTTGCCTTGGCATATCCTTCAGCCATGTGCGCGGCGCCTTGCTCATGGCGCGTCAGAACCAGCTCGATATCTTTCTGCTGACACAGCACGTCGAATATCTTGAGTACCACACCGCCCGGTAGTCCGAAGACGGTTTTGACCCCCTCGTGTCGCAGTGATTCGACAAAAATATCGGCTCCGGTCTTTTTCATTCAAGCTCCCTATTGCAGTCGCACCGGCCTGGCGGTGCCTTCCAAGAATTTCCATGATTTTGTCTTTGCCGAGAAGTTTCAGTTTTTGCAATCTTTTCTTTTCTACTTCTTCATCAGGCGATAAGTGATGTTTGTGTTGAAATTCCGCTAACTTTCTCTCTAGCTCCTGGTGCTCTTCATAATATTTCTTTAACTCAGGATCTTTATCCACAAGAGAGGCAATGACCTGTTCTTCTCTCACTTCCATGGGGCCTCCTTTTCATGGTATTAATTTTTTCGCGGGCCTCAATCTATCTTAGGGTGGTAATTTTTGTCAACGTAGGATTACTCAGCGTGTTATCGGCAAGTTAGAGCGAGCTCCCTCGCTTGAACTCAGCTTCAGACGGACGAACATAAGCGGGCGTCAACGTGCTCAAATCGTCAACTTTATTGCACCGAAAACGATCCTCTGCGAGGCGGGCAACGGTGGCCGCGACGGTTGGATAGTTTATCGTCTCAAGCAGACGAACCCCGGGCGAGTCCAGTAGCAAATCTTTGTAGACGGCAGCACCGTCGCCGACGAACAGGCAAGATGCACCCCTCTGGAGCTCTCGAACCGTTGCAATTACATTTGCAGCCGAAGCAACAGTATCTTCCGTGACACGGTTGACGACATCTCCGGTCTTTCGGAATACCGCGGCATAGACCTCGTGCTTACGCGCATCTAAAAGCGCACAGATCAAGCCATCATAATCAGTCACCCGAGCCGCATGAGCGAATAATGTTGACATTCCGACGACAGGGATTTGCGAACCGTAGACAAGACCCTTGACTGTGCTCAATCCGATTCTAAGACCCGTGAAAGACCCCGGGCCGATGGAGAGCGCAAATCCGGTAATGTCCTGAAGCGAGACTCCGGTGCTTTCAAAGAGCAGCTCTATTAACGGAAGGATAGTCTCCGCGTGATTGCTTTTGCTACTGCGTCTAATGGCATTGCTAGTGGACTCGCAGCGTAAATCGGTTTTCTCGGACAGTAACAATCCATTTTCCACCAAGGCCACGCTTGCCGTAGCGCTTGCCGTGTCGATACCGATAACTCTCATCCCCCAACCTGTTTTTCAAAAACCTGGCGATGTCATTGTAAAACGCATAAATCATCAGCAGCATTAAAAGAAAAATCCCCACCTGCTGAGCTACCTCTCGATGTCTAACCGCAACGGGTCTACCGATTAGGGCTTCAACGATGAAAAAGAGCAGATGTCCGCCGTCAAGAACAGGGATCGGCAAAAGGTTCAGGACTCCGAGGTTTATGCTCAAAATCGCTACAAACCCGAGAAAACTCCCTAACCCCTCCTGCGCCTGTTGACCGGCCATCTGCGCAATCAGAATCGGCCCCCAGATTGCGCGGCGAAACCTCACCGCTGATCATTTTGTATAGGGCCACGAGGGTTAGCTTCGCATAGTCGTAGGTTTGCTGTACGGCCTTCACTATCGCTAATCCCGGGTTGCCCTTTTCAATGGAGACATGACTGCCGATTCCGATCATCCACTCGTCTTTTTTCTCGCCAAAGATCGTTCGGCTCTCTCTCTTCGTCGGTTGCACCGTAACGGCAATGTCTTGAGAGTCTCGCCGAATCGAGAGATTCAAAGGGCCACCCTGGCTTTCCTTAATCCGTTTGGACAACTCCTCCCACTCGGTAACCGGTTGACCGCTGACTGCTACAATACGATCGCCTTTTTTATTCCTGCCCGATCCGCCGGCGAGCCCGCTTCAACACCGCCTACCTGAGTCGATAAAACCGGCACACCGTAGAAAATAAATACAATCATTAACAGAAACACCGCCAGCAATAGGTTAAATCCCGGACCGGCTGCCACAATCGCCATTCGCTGCAAGAGTCCTTTATGGGCGAATGACTTCTCGACATCGGCCTGCTGCACTTCTTCGTCGGGATCCTCGCCCACCATCTTGACGTATCCTCCGAGCGGAAAAGCACTGAGCGCGTACTCGGTCTCGCCTTTTTCTTCACCAAAAGTTTCGGGCCAAAACCGACGGAAAAAGTTAGAACCCCTACCCCAAACATTTTGGCGAATAGAAAGTGACCAAACTCATGGAACACAATCAACACGCCCAGGCCGATCACAGCCGCAACAATAGAGTAAATTACGTTCTCCATCCGTTCTCCCCTTCTACTGCCTTACTTTAATGGATAAGCGACGAAGCTCTTTCCCTGGCCCACCGATCTACTTCCAGGATTTCATCGACTTGCTTGGGACGCCTAGACACGTGACCTTGCATCGTCTTGTCAATAATACGGTGTATATCGCGAAACCCGATTTTGCGCTCCAAGAACGCGCTCACCGCTACCTCATTCGCCGCGTTCAAGACCGCAGACATCGTTCCACCTTCCTTCAACGCGGCGTATGCCAACCGCAATGCCGGGAAACGCTTGGAGTCCACCGGTAAAAGCTTAACTCGCCGTGCTGGGTCAAATCCAGAGGCTTCCAGCCGCCCTTCAACCGATGCGGATAAGTCAACGCGTAGGCGATGGGAATGCGCATATCGGGGATGCCAAGCTGCGCAATGATCGATCCGTCCTGATATCGAACCATTGAATGAACCACACTCTGAGGATGGATAACGACATCGATCCGACCCGGATCCATATCGAATTCCCAGCGCGCCTCAACAACCTCTAATCCCTTATTCATCATCGTCGCCGAATCGATGGTAATCTTCCGGCCCATCTTCCAGTTCGGATGTTTTAACGCCTGCGCAACGGTTGCCCGATTCAGGAGCTTGAGCGGGGTACGCAAAAACGGACCTCCCGACGCCGTCAGAATGAGTTTGTCAACTTCGTCCCGTCGGTTGCCCTGCAGACACTGGAAGATGGCGCTGTGTTCGCTGTCCACGGGTAAGAGCCTGACTCCTTTTTGCTTCGCAGCGTTGACGAAGATCTCGCCCGCCATCACCAGCGCCTCTTTATTGGCAAGGGCGACCTCTTTGCCCGCTCGTACCGCCGCAAGAGTGGGCAGCAGTCCGGCTCCACCGACGATGGCGGCGACGACGATATCGACTTCATGGGCTGTGGAAACTGCGGCCGCCCCCGTTCTCCGCAAAGCACCTCCACTCGATTGTTGCCGAGCAGTCTGCGTAGACGTGGCACGTCTTCCTCATTCTTGATGGCGACACACCTGGGCGCAAACTCCTTAATTTGAGACACGAGCCGCGTGAGGTTTTCTCCCGCAACTAATCCGTAAACTTTGAAACGCTCAGGGAATCGGCGGACGAGATCGAGGGTACTCAACCCAATAGAACCCGTGGAACCAAGAAGAGCGATCGTTCTCATGGATGAAACACTTTCAAGTAAGTCGTCGCAAAAACCGCAGGGAAGATCAAGCTATCCAGCCGATCCAACAACCCGCCGTGACCCGGCAGTAAACTACCCGAATCTTTCACGGCAAAAACGCGTTTAATCAAAGACTCAAAAAGATCGCCAATTTGTCCCAAGATGCTCAACATTCCGGAAAGCGCCACGACTTCGATCGCACCCAATTCCGTAACGAAGAAACTCGCTCCAAGGCACCCACCCAGCATACTCCCTGCCACGTACCCCAACGTTCCTTCGATGGTTTTGCCCGGACTGATCTCCGGCGCGAGCTTTCGCTGGCCAAAATATGTGCCGGTCACATAAGCCGCCGTGTCGCCCATCATTATCACCAAGAGAACGAAAAAGACCCACGCGCGACCATGAGGCATGCGAAACAGCAAGACCCAATGGGGCAGCAGATAACCGAGATAAACGGCGCCGAGAAGCGTCCAAGCCAGCCGGTTCAATCGCTCCTCTAATTTTCCTGCCATGAATAGATAGATCGAGAAAAAGAGCACAAACAGAAGGCTCAACCCCAGCTCTCCTTTTGACACTCGAGAAAAAAAGCAGCACTAGGGATAGACTGAGGCCGAAAATTATTCCCCACAGTTGTTCTCTTACATTACCGGGGAACGCCATCGCAAAATACTCTCGCAACGCTTCCACATTAAGAATTACGAAGAAGCCGACAAAAACCCAAGGAGGCCCCCAGCCGACCAGCAGAATGAGTAGCGGTATACCGACGCCCGCAGTAAGCACCCTTGACCTAAGACTTGATTCCACTGGCCTCCAACGATGACGGTGCCGGATCCAGGACTTGTTCGTCGGTTCTACCAAATCGCCGGCGCCGCCGCTGAAACTCGATGAGGGCCTGCAAATAGTCCTTTTCCCGAAAATCGGGCCAAAGGGTAGGGGTCACGTAGAGTTCGCTATAGGCGATCTGCCAAAGATAAAAATTGCTGATCCGCAACTCGCCACTGGTTCGGATTAAGAGGTCAGGGTCTGGAACGTCGGGCGTATCCATGTGCGCCGCAATAATCTTTTCGTCGATCTCCTCCGGTTCATATTTTCCTTCCCGTACCTCGCTCGCAAGTCGCTTCACCATTCTCACGACCTCGTTACGACCGCTGTAACTGAGCGCGAGGATCACCGTCATCCGCTTGTTGTCACGCGTCAAGTCTATCACACGCTCTAGTGTGCGCCGAACGCTGATCGGCAAGCGGCTCCGGTCACCAATCGCGAGAAGTCGGATACTGTAGCGCATCATTTTCGCTTGTTCCGCCGCAAGATAATGTTCCAAAAGTCCCATGAGCGCATGAACTTCATCTTGAGGTCGGAGCCAGTTCTCCGTAGAGAAAGCGTACAACGATAGGTAGGGAATACCGATCTTTCGGCTCATTTCGACGATCACGCGAACCGAAGTTTTTCCGCGCCGATGGCCCTCGATACGGCTCTTTCCTCGCTCCTTGGCCCAGCGCCCGTTGCCGTCCATAATAATGGCAACATGCTGGGGTAAACGACTCTTGTCCAGGCCGCTTAGATCCATCGTTTGCCGAGCAACGTCAGTTTCATGAATGGAACGTGTGGCGGACGCCTTCAAAGACTCTGCAAAAACTCAACCTGAAGGCGTCGTGACAGGCGGAGATCGGCGGTTATTCAAACCTCCATGATCTCTTCTTCTTTGGTCTTGATTACTTTGTCGATACGACCGATGAAGTCATCGGTGATTTTTGCACTCGGTCATGACCATGCTTGGAATCATCGGCGGTAATTTCCTTCTTTTTTCAGCTTCTTTGAGATGCTCTACGGCGACGCGTCGATGATTGCGAACCGACACGCGAAACTCCTCGCCAATTTTCTTGACGTGCTTCACCAGCTCCTTGCGCCGCTCCTCGGTGAGCTGAGGAATCGGCACTCGGATAATCTTACCATCGTTGTTCGGGGTGAGTCCCAGGTCCGACTTGAGAATCGCTTTTTCGATATTTCCCATGGCGCCGCGGTCGTAGGGCTGTACCACCAGCAGACGCGGTTCAGGCGCGCTCAGCGTAGCCAACTGGTTGAGGGGTGTCGTCGCGCCGTAATAGTCGACCACGATGTGCTCTAGCAGTACTGTCGAGGCGCGGCCCGTACGGATTTTCGCGAGATCCTTGCGCAGCGCGCCGACGGATTGATCCATCTCTTTTTGCAGCTGAGTGAAAATGGCTTCATTCATCGCTTCCCTCCGCTGACTAGAGTGCCAATGGGCTCACCTGAAACAACTCTCTTGATATTGCCCTTCTCCATAATATTGAAGACGATAATGGGCAATTGATTGTCCATGCAGAGTGATATCGCCGTCGAGTCCATGACTTTGAGCTCGCGATTCAAGACCTCGATGTAGGTCAGTTCCTCGAATTTATGAGCGCCTTCGTGCTTGAGCGGGTCGGCGTCATAGACGCCTTCGACTTTGGTCGCCTTGAGAATGACCTCAGCGCCGACTTCCATGGCCCGAAGGCTTGCAGTGGTGTCTGTCGTAAAGTAAGGGTTGCCCGTGCCGCCGGCGAAGATCACCACACGACCTTTCTCCAGGTGTCGCGTGGCTCGGCGCCGTATGTAGGGCTCTGCCACCTGTCGCATTTCAATGGCGGACAATACCCGAGTTGAAACCCCTAGTTTCTCGAGTGCGTCTTGCAGCGCCAGACTATTGATAACGGTGGCTAGCATGCCCATTGTGTCTGCGCTGGCCCGGTCCATGCCGATTTCGCTCGCCACGGCTCCACGAAAAATATTGCCACCGCCGATGACCAAGGCCAACTCACAGCCCATCTCTTTCACTTCTTTGATTTCTTGGGCGAAGGCCTTGACGGTCTTGCCGTCGATACCAAATTTATGCGGTCCCGCGAAAACTTCGCCCGTGACCTTCAGGATGATCCGTCTATATTTTGGCGAGCCGTTGTTCATCAGCTTCGGTGCGGATTCTAGTCCTTCTGGACTCCTTCGCCAAGATGGTAGCGAGCGAATCGCCTCACTTCAATTTTTTCACCCATACGGGTAATCGCATCATTAATGATGTCACTCACTTTACGATCGGGATCTTTGATGAACGATTGTTCTAACAAGCAAACTTCGCAATAAAATCGCTCCATTTTTCCTTCGACGATTTTCTCGATCACCTTTTCCGGCTTGCCTGACTCCAGCGCCTGGCGGTAGTAGATCTCCCGTTCCTTTGCAATCTCGTCTCCGGGTACCTCTTCCCGTTTTACATAATGCGGACTGGCCGCGGCGATCTGCATGGCCATATCCTTGAGCAAGGTCTGAAACTCGGTTGTTCGGGCAACAAAGTCTGTTTGGCAGTTGATCTCCACGAGAACCCCGATCTTACCGCCCGGATGCACATACGCACCCACGGCCCCGTCGGCCGCAACGCGGTCGGCTTTCTTCGCGGCTGCTGCCAAACCCTTTTGCCGTAAATAGTCGACCGCCTTTTCAAGGTTTCCACCGGTTTCGGCGAGAGCCTTCTTACAGTCCATAAAGCCCGCGCCGGTCTTTTCCCGCAATTCTTTCACTACGGTCGCATTGAGTTCCATGGAACGCTACACTCCTCCCATCGCCGGGCTTGCCGCCGCACGACTCGGCTCCTCGGTGGGAATGGCGCTGGCGGCCTTTTCATCCTCTTTATCTTTGATTAGCGACTGTTCGTAAAGCGTTTTCCCTTCGTTGATTGCATCCGCAATCGCGGAGCAAAACAGCCGGATCGCCCGAATGGCATCGTCGTTGCCAGGCACCTTGTAGTCCACCAAATCCGGATCGCAATTCGTATCTATAACGGCGACGACAGGTATCCCCAGCTTGCGCGCCTCTTTAACGGCAATCTCTTCTTGTTTCGGGTCAACGACGAAGATGGCGTCCGGAAGCTTTCGCATGCTTTTAATTCCACCCAGAGACTGTTCCAGTTTTTCTTTTTCTCGCTTAAGCCCCAACATTTCCTTCTTAGTCAAAGCGTCGACGATTTTTGGATCGTTTTCCATCTCCTCGAGTTTTCTTAAACGTTCAATGCTCTGACGGATCGTTGAGAAATTGGTTAGTGTCCCGCCCAACCAACGATTTTGAACATGGAACATTCCACACCGCTCGGCTTCTTCCCTCACTGCTTCCTGGGCCTGCTTCTTAGTGCCGACGAACAGGACGTGTCCGCTCGAGGCCGCGATGTTGCGCACGACAGCCTCTAAATCTTTGAACATTGCCACCGTCTGCTGTAGGTCGATAATGTGAATGCCGTTGCGAGCGCCGAATATGTAGGGCTTCATCTTGGGGTTCCAACGGCTGGTTTGGTGTCCGAAATGGACACCGGCTTCCAGCAGTTGCTTCATAGAAATATCGCTCATTATTCTCTTCTCCTTTGGTTTTATCCTCCCCTTTTCCTCTTTTCCGTTACGCACCCGATTGGGCACCACGCAAGGGATCAGAAAGGGTGTGAAATAAGTATCCAGGCCGGCGGGTTCTACGACTAATACACAACCACCAGCGATAAGTAAAAAGTTTAATCGACTTAGATATCTTTGCGTTTTTAACAAAGATAAGCGTTGCGCGCAAGGTAGCGGGAAAACCGGGGAAAGTTACTGGTTCATGGACTCAAGAAACTCTTTGTTGTTCTTGGTTCCATGCATCTTATCCTGCAAGAACTCCATCGCATCCACCACGCTCAGCTGCGATAGTACTTTTCGCAAGATCCAGATCCGATTCAAGTCTTCTTTGGCGATCAGCAATTCCTCCTTCCTGGTTCCCGACTTGTTGATGTCGATTGCGGGAAAACTCGCTTATCCATGAGCCGTCGATCTAAGTGCACTTCCATGTTCCCAGTGCCCTTAAATTCTTCGAAAATCACTTCATCCATCCGGCTACCGGTATCGATCAAGGCCGTGGCAATAATCGTCAAGCTGCCACCATCCTCGATGTTTCTCGCCGCGCCAAAGAACTTCTTCGGTTTATGCAGCGCATTGGAATCGACACCGCCGGATAGAATCTTGCCGCTTGGCGGTACCACTGTATTATAGGCCCGCGCGAGCCGGGTGATGCTGTCGAGGAGAATCACAACGTCTTTGCCATGTTCGACAAGCCGCTTCGCCTTTTCAATCACCATCTCGGCGACCTGGACGTGCCGTCGTCGCAGGCTCATCGAAGGTGGAACTGATAACCTCCCCGTCCACCGATCGTTGCATATCCGTGACCTCTTCGGGACGTTCGTCGATCAGCAGGACGATGAGGATCACTTCCTTATGATTATGGGCAATCGCCTTGGCGAGATGCTGCAGCATCATCGTTTTGCCCGTCCGCGGCGCGGCGACGATCAAGCCACGCTGGCCTTTGCCAACCGGTGTCAACAAATCCACAATACGCGTCGTATAATCTTCGGGCTGATATTCGAGATGAAAACTTTCATTGGGGTAGAGAGGGGTAAGATTATCGAAAAGGATTTTTCCCGAGCTCTTTCCGGATCTTCGTAGTTGATCGATTCGACCTTGAGGAGCGCGAAGTAACGTTCTCCTTCTTTAGGAGGACGAATGTGGCCTGAGATAATATCTCCCGTCCGCAAGTTGAATCTACGAATCTGGCTCGGCGAAACGTAAATATCGTCAGGCCCGGAAGATAATTGTAATCGGGAGCTCGCAGAAAACCAAAACCATCGGGTAGGGTTTCCAACACGCCTTCCCCGTAGATGTGGCCGTTCTGCTCCGTTTGCGCTTGCAAAATTGCGAAGATCAGCTCTTGCTTGCGCATGTTAGCGGCACCCTCAATATTGAAATTCTTGCCGATCAGCGCCAGGTCACTGATCTTCTTTTCTTTGAGAGCCTTAAGGTTTAACCCATTGTCTTCCAGGGTTTCTGGCTCGGCGGTTCGAGTTCTGCCACGGACCATAAACTATGCTTCTCCTTTCACGCTCTTAAAAGGAACGCTCGTGATCACTTTGCCCACACTGCATCTTCGCCGCAACTTACCTGCAGAATTGTACTGGGACTGAAAAACCCGACGACCTCTCGATGAGAGGAGATTACGTAAAAGTAGCAGCACGTTTGCAGACGCGACATGTCAATGCGACAGGGTTTCTACACGCGGATGCGAATCTTTTTCTTAAGATCCAAAACAAATCCAGGCCGGATGCTTAACGATTTTTGTCAGTGTGGGGGTTAATTCAAAGAGATCGCTGAAATGAACAATTTCTTAATTCAATACTAAGTAAAACCTCTCTCCTTGTCAACCCCTAATGCTAATTTCGCGTCCCTTCAGTGCTCCGGATATCAACCTTCGAGAGTTTGCAAAAGCTTTTGGATGTCTTCGGCTAGCGGCGCGAAGAATTCCATTGGAGTTCCAGACCGAGGATGAAGTAGGCTCAGTCGCTCCGCATGTAGCGCCTGCCGCGAGAATGAGTCGAAACTGTCAATGTTTTTGGCCGTTGGATTCGACCGTTTGCGCCCGTAGACCTTATCACCGACCACGGGATAGCCCATATCAGCGAGATGGACCCGGATTTGATGAGTTCGTCCGGTCTTCGGCATCAGCCTCAGCAAGCTAACCCAAGAACTACTTAGTGTCGCTGGCTTTCGGCGAAAGGATCTCTCGACAGCCCATTCTGTAATGGCCTCTCTCTTCTTAGCCATCGCATGAATACTGGACATCCGCTTTCGATCCGAACGGTGTCGCCCTATGGGCCGATCGATGATCCCGTGCCGGTCTTTCGGTTTCCCGAAAACAAGCGCAACGTATTCCTTCTTCACCCGTCTTTCTTTGAACTGCCGCGCCAACTGGTGAAAGGCGGTGGCGCTTTTGGCGATAATCATGACGCCAGAGGTATCTTTGTCCAATCGATGGACGATTCCTGGCCGGGATTCTCCGCCGATCCCTTTGCAAATCTGGACAGTGAAATAAGATTGCATTCACCAGAGTCCCCGTGTTTATCCCCGCCGCCGGGTGAACCACTATTCCAGGAGCTTTGTTGATAACGACGCAGTCATCGTCCTCGTAAATAACGTTCAGGGCAATAGGCTCAGCCATCAAGGTAGACTTTTTCAGCGGCAAGGTCTTGATGGCGACAAGATCGTTGGTTTTGAGTCGGGCACTCGCTCTTGCGAGTTTACCGTTTAGAGTGATCTGTCCTTCGGCGATCAATTTTTGAATCCCAGAACGGCTAAACCCCTCGGCGTTCTTCACATTCGCCATGCAACGGGTTAAAAAAGATCTAGTCTTATACCCGCTGACCGAGGATCTACGACCGTTTTTTGAAGATTCATAAGGCAGAACTGTTTTGAGAGTCCTCTTTGTCCGCCAACCCGAGCTCTTTGAACAAGGCTTTCGCACGCTTCACGTCTTCGTCCATCTGCCCAATCAAATCCTTGACCAGCACAAATTTTTCTCGTCACGGATTCTCTGGACGAAAGCAAGCTTGACCCGCTCGCCGTAAATGTCGCCGTCAAAATCCAAGATAAAGCTTTCCACGGTTCTCGGCCCGTCGCCAAAGGTTGGGTTGACGCCGATGCTGGAAACACTCAACCATTGTTTGTTCTTAACTTGGATCAATGTCGCATAGATCCCGTTCAGAGGAACGACCTCGGTCTCGGTGGCAATATTCGCAGTTGGAAACCCTAGTTTCTGCCCTCGGCGATGTCCCCTGACTATGCGACCCGATACAAAGTGATACCGCCCGAGCATGGGTCGAACTTCATCCACACGACCTTCTTCAACCAACTGACGGATTCTCGAGCTACTGATCCGAATGCCATCAAGCAAAATGGGATCTAGGACGCCCACCTCGAATCCAGCGCCCGGTGCCAACCGTAGCAGATTATCCGTTCCCCCTTTCCTTCCCTGACCAAAGCGCAAGTCCCGCCCCACCCATAGTTTCTTAATCTTGAGACGGTCCACAAGGAATCGGCAGACGAATTCATCTGCCGCAATGCTTGCGAACTGGAGGTCAAACCGCTGGGCTACAACAATATCGACACCCAAGGATTGAAGCAGGGCCATTTTATCCTCGTAAGAGAGGATGAGCGAAGGAGCGCGTTCTGGAGCAAGAACTTTTAACGGATGGGGTTCAAACGTTAAGACGGTCGAAGGATAACCCAACCGCTGCGATTCTTCCACGGTATTACGTACCAGAGTTTGATGCCCCAGATGGATGCCGTCAAAATTACCCATGGTAGCGACGGTTCCTGACACCAAAAGCCCTTGATCGTCTATGTGCCGAAAAATTTTCATCGATTCCCTTCCTCATCCCAGAAGGACCAACTACGTGCCATCGACTGGGAAACAAGGGGGCGGCCGGTAAATGAAGTTGTAACGGAGTCTACGGAATCAGGCTGGTTACCTAATTACGATTCTAGCGATTTTAGTCGTTGTTTAGCTCTTCCCGCCTCGGGAGACTGGGGATACTTCTCGACGACCTCTTGCAGAATTAGTCGAGCGTTGACCTTTTCTCCTAGCTCCGCGAACGCAAAGCCTTGCTTCAAAAGTGCCGCTGGAACTTTTTCTCCCTGCGGATATCTTCTTCGAACCGCATCAAATTCGATAATCGCTTGGTCGAATTCTTTAAGAGCATAAAGGCTTTCACCAATCCAATATTGCGCATTTCCTGCAAGCGTGCTTTTCGGATACTTCTTGATGAATTCCCGGAATCGGCTAATGGCCGCCTTGTAATCTTTCTTGTCCAGTGTGCGCCAGGCGGCTTCGTAGTCTCTCCTGATCGCGTCAGACTCCGCCGCCGCTCCCTCGGCAAGGCCATCGCTCGGCACGGTTTTCTGTTGGGCCTCCAAAGTCTCGCGGAGTTGGTTGATCGCCTCCTCACGCGCTTTCAGCACTTCTCCCTGCGCTTTCAGGTCTTCGTCAAGTTTCGCCAACCGAGTTTCCAAATTCTTTACTCTTTGATCCCCTTCACGACTGGTTTGGCCGATTTGTCTACCGACTTGAACTCGGGTTTCGTCGACTCTTTCCTTGAGCGCACTCACCTCCCTCTGCATCTGCTGCATGTTGGCGCGGGTGTCGGCAAGGGTCCCTCGCATCGAATCCAAATCTGCCTGCATAGCATTCGTGTCGGTGCGGATCCGGCGTTGTTCGCGCTCGATGAGATCAATCTGTTGGGAGCCGCACAGCCAAAAACCAACTCATTGCGGCTGCTAAGAAACAAAAATGAATCGTTTTCATAGAAACACGAAACACGCCGGAGCCGGCCTGGAAGATCACCTATTGTCTTATGAAGCAGGTCGGGCTTGGATTACTACAAAACGCGCGCGTCGGTTCTGACGCCAGCAACTCTCGTTTGACTCCTTACACACCGGAATCTCCTCGCCGTAACTGATGGTCGATAGCCGCTCAGTAGCGATTCCTAGCGTGATCAAATAATCCTTTGCTGCCTGGGCTCTTTTTGCACCGAGAGCCAAATTGTATTCGTTGGTGCCGCGCTCATCGCAATGACCTTCGATTTCGATTCTCGCTGCCGGGTTTCGCTTCAACCAATCAGCGTTCACTTTGAGTGTTTCGCGTGCCTCGCCTTCCAGATCGTAACGATCGAAGCTAAAGTAAACATCCTTGAGCGGACCGGGGGTCGACTGCTTGCCCTTCTGCAGCTCATCCAAACTCGATTGCCCAGTGGTGGATTCGCCGGTGGCACCGCGTTGTCCCTCGCCGGGACCCGGCGTTGCCGGCTTGGCCGCAGCAGACGATGCGGTAGCAGGCTCTGGTTTATTCGTCGCAGACGGAGAACAGCCTACTGCTGCCAAAGCAATAGTCACAAGTCCGCAGCACACTAGTTTATTCACAGCCGCCATCACACACTCCTTATTTCGGACGCGCACACAATTTTTGGGATATGTCACACATGAACCGAGGGCAAACTACTCTAAACGAGGGGACCAGTTAGGTTTTGTATCATCTCCCCAGAACCTGTCAATCTACGTTGGTTTTCTCCATTCGCCTGCATGACATAGAGATGATACTTTCCGGCGCGATTGGAAGCGAACGCGATGAATCTCCCGTCCGGTGACCACGTTGGATCTTCGCTGTCCGCCGATTCCGCGGTGAGCTTTCGCGGTTCTCCCCCTCTACCGGAATGGTAAAATTGCAAACCGGTTTCCGACTCTTCCGGTATAGGCAATTCGGTCGCCCCGCGGTGACCATTCTGGTGAAGTATTATAATTCCCACTATAGGTGAGACGACGGGACTTGTTATTCGCTACATCCAATACATAGACCTGAGGGGAACCGCTGCGATCTGACACAAATACTAATTGTTTGCTGTCCGGCGACCAGGCGGGCGAGACTTCAATGCCGGGACTTTCTGTGAGGCTACGAATCACGTTACCATTTCGATCCAGCAAAACAATATTGCTGTTTCCTCCTATTTCCACAGTGGCGGCTATGAATTGGCCATCGGGTGAAGCTTTACCTCCCAAATACCGTCCGTTTCGGGGGTAATCTTGGCCTCCTTGCCGCTATACAGCTCAAAGAGATAAAGGCTGCTATTTCGGTCCTTATATGACGTGTACAGCACCGATTTACCGTCGGCTGTCCATGAGGGCGAAAGGTTGATCGTATGGTTATTGGTGACCTGAAATTTTTCGCTGCCATCGAGATGAGCGATATGGATCTCCTTAAACCGACCCCCACTGGTAGAGACATAGGCAATTCGTGTATTGAAGATTCCGGGAACACCCGTGAACTGGTTGATAATCTCATCGGCAAACTTATGGGCGATGCGTCGATAATCCTTGACTCGACCGACATAGCGCTTTCCGACCCGCTCTTTATTTTGGAAAACATCAAAGAGGCGCAACTCCACGGTGACTTCATCCCCTTGAATCGTGAAGCCTCCCTTGACTAGGCCCTCCGCCCCGATGGTCGACCAATCTTTGAAATCAAAGCTCCCCAACGCTACGCCGCTCTTCTGCGGGTTCTCGATATAGGCTGCGCGGTCTAACACCTTGAACCATCCCGACAGATCGAGGTCATAAACAATCGTGTCGGCAATCCCTTCCGACAGTTTTCCAGTGTCGGCCGTCGTTCCCAAGTTTTTAAGCGGAGACACCGCGATGGGAAATTTCAGGCCGCCTTGTCCAACGATCTCTCCTCTTACCCCCGTTTCTCCCTTGGGTTGCGCGTTAGTAGGCCAAGGGTTGAGAATCACCAATAGAACCGCGAAAATAATTTTGACCATCATTACGTTACGCTCCCAAGTCTTTCGGTCGAAAAGTTAATTCAACATCGGCAAAATCTTTCCGGGAACTTTCCGGTGGTGGTGGTAGAGGGCTAGACTTCTTTACGGCTCTGAGGACTGATTCATCATAAGATGGATCTCCTGACGGCTGAACAATTTTCAATCCAATGATTTCCCCATTGTCCTTAATGCTGAAGTGCACGACAACCTTGAGGTTACTTTTCTGTCCCACCCACGCCCAATTGTCCTTAATGCTGCCGAGCATTCGATTCTGGTAGATGATAAACTCCATCCCTTTGACAACCCCCCACCACGTCCGCCCGGACCCAAAGCGGCGGCTCCCTCTCCTCACCCTCACCCGAACTAATTACATCTCCTTTGGATGGCTTTTGCGTCCCTTCCGTGCGGCTTTTCGCGCGCTCGACAGCGGATTGGATCAATCGTTCCCGCACCCGATCCAGCGCCGATTCCTCGGTCTTGGACTCACTCTTGGTGTCTTTGGTCGGCTCTTTCTTCGGCTCCCTTTTGTAGCTTCTTTCAACACCACTTTTTCTTCTGGCAGCGCCTCCTTCTCTAACGGTTTAGGCTTTTCCTTTTTGTCTCCTGCTTAGTTTCCTGCACCGGTGGGGAGAAACTTCCTCCGCCGTTTTTTCGGAGCAGCCTTGGGGCCAAAGGAGGCACCAGTTCCGTACCCAGATTGTTCCGTCCGATCTTTTCTCCTCCCACTAAATCTACGGTATAAACCGGATAGCTCGGCCGACTCCGGGACGGCAGAAATGGCACTACGAAAAGAGCCAAAATCAAAGCACCGTGAAACAAGAAGGAGAAAAAAGCCACTTCGAGAGCTTATCATCGTAATCAACGTGGGAAGCAATCGCTCCCGTGAACTTATGGTTTGAGTGGATTGAGGTTCAGCCATTGATAACTATTTCTCATCGGAAGACGGCCGTGTAACCATACCTAATCGCTCGATACCGGCCTGCTTAATTTCCGCAACTGCCCTCATCACCAACCCGTACCGCACATCTTGATCGGCCCGCAGATAAACCTGTTTGTCCGCTTGCAATTTACGAATAGCTCGCAGCTTATCCCCCAATTCTGCCAGCGTGAGCGGGTTATCATTTAAGTAGACCTTCCCGTTTTTGGCAATCGTGACTACTAATAATTCTTCTGTTCCCGGAATCGCGCCAGCTTTTGCCTGCGGTAAATTGACCTGCACACCCTGCTGAATAATGGGGGCAGTCACCATAAAAATGACCAGCAGCACCAACATCACATCAACCAGCGGCGTAACATTAATTTGTGCGATTGTTGTCGTATCGCGCTGCGAGGACCCATCCATCGCCATAATGGTCTCCCGTAAAGTTACTTAAAGAAGTGTCGCTCAGCGATATTCAGAAACTCATGAGAAAAATTATCCATTTCAGCGGCAAGGACTTTAATCTGCTGGACAAAGTAGTTGTAGGCTATGAGAGGCGGGAATCGCAGCCGCCAAACCGACCGCAGTGGCGATTAGAGCCTCTGCAATGCCGGGCGCTACAGCTTGGATGCTCGAAGAATGCGTCACGCTCAGTCCTCTAAAGGCGTTCATGATGCCCCACACCGTACCGAACAATCCGATAAACGGCGCGGCGCTTGCCGTGGTAGCTAAGAAAGTCAAGTATTTTTCCAGCTTGGTGATCTCTACGCTCGTGGCCCGTTTCATAGCCCGAGAAACGTTCTCGACTCCACCCAGCTCCGTCGTCAAGGCCTCGCCGGAAGAGTTTTCCTTCTTGGTGCGTGATACACGGACCAGTTCCTCATAACCGGATCGAAATACTTGCGCCACGGGACACGCTTTGAGGTCCCGGCTGGCCTCGTGAATCGACGAAAGATTCCGTCGCTCCCAAAAGACATCGATGAATTTCTCGGACTCTCGCTTCGCTCTCCTTAGCTGGCGAAATTTGTAAACAATGATACCCCAACTGGCGACAGAGAACAAAATCAGCAAATAAAGAATAAATTGAACGACGGGTCCGGATCCCCGAACCAAATCAAGAATGCCGTGCTGGGGGATGCAGCCAGCCCATCTTGGGCCAACAAGCGAAGGAACCAGAGGGAAGCCATTACAAGTTTCAGGAACTATTTGAAAAAGTATTATAAGCGCTATAATTAGTCAATTGGGAAAATTAATTTTTGCTCGCAGGTAAAGGGTCGGAAGAACTCTTTTCCAAAGGTGGAAGCCGTTATGATTCGGAGAGTCGGAAGACCTAGATTTACGAGATAAGACAGTTTTCTTGCGCGTGGATTTCAACGTCCCCATCGAACAAGGCAGGATTACCGAGACCCACCGCATCGAAAGCGCGCTGCCCACCATCCGACTTGATTTTGGATCGCGCGAAAAGGCTGGTGATCGCGTCGCACTTAGGCAGACCGGACGGTAAGGTTGTGCCCAAGTATAGCTTGAGACCAGTGCGCGACCATCTGGAACAATCCCTAAAGCAACCGGTATTGTTAGCGCCCGATTGTATCGGCCCTGAAGTTGAGCGGATAATCCAAGATCCAAGTCAGCGCGTTGTTTTGCTTGAGAATCTTCGCTTTCACAAGGAAGAAGAAAGGAACGAAACGGCCTTCTCGGAAGGCGCTGGCCTCTTTGGCGGATGTCTATGTTGATGACGCCTTCGGTGCCGCTCATCGCGCGCATGCCTCCATTTCGGGAATGGCGAGCATTCTTTAAGCAAAAAGCGGCCGGCTTGTTGCTTCACAAAGAACTTGACTATCTTTCAAGACTACTTTCGACGCCGGAAAAGCCTTTTGTCACTATTTTAGGTGGAGCTAAAAGTATCGGACAAGATCGGCATAATCAAAAACCTGCTGCCCAAAGTCAACGCCCTGCTCATTGGCGGCGGTATGGCCTACACATTTCTCAAGGCCAAAGGAATCGACATCGGCAAATCATTGGTGGAAACAGACAAAGTGTCATTGGCCAGAGAGCTATTGGCACAAGCGACTGAGCAAGGGGTATCAACAGTCTTGCCTGTAGATCATGTTACCGGTGACAGCGAAAGAAAGAATCCAACGGTATGCATGGGCAACATCCCAGCGGATCGGATGGGCCTTGGATATCGGACCGCAAACCGTCGCTCAATTCTCGCAGGAGTTGAAACAGGCGAGAATGGTGCTTTGGAATGGCCCGGTGGGTCTGTTTGAACTGGAGCCATACAGTAAGGGCAGCCAGGCATTGGCACAAACACTCGCCGCGGGTTATCCGGATCTAGTCAGTGTCATTGCCGGTGGCGACACCGTGGCCGCAGTCACAGCAGCCGGCGTCGCAGCAAGAATCACACACCTCTCTACTGGGGGTGGAGCAACCCTTGAGTTTTTGGAAGGAAAGGAACTCCCCGGAATCAAAGCTCTTGAGGAAACCTCATGAGCGCATTTTGGTGATCATAAACTGCAAAAATGACTAATACACAAACGGTTAATATCGTTGAAGACGGTGGCGAAAAATGATAGAAGTTTTGAAGTCGCTAAGGGAACCGGCTTGAATAAGCGGCAGTGGTCGGCACGCGACCTTACTCTGCACGAATAATTCTTTTGTCGTCAATCGATTGTTTTACGAGCGGGTAATTTGCACATGGTTATCGTAATTACCATCATTCACGTTATAGTTAGTATCGGGTTGATTCTGGTAGTTTTACTGCAAACCGGCAAGGCGGATATGGGTGCCGTTTTCGGCGGCTCCAGCTCAACCATCTTCGGCAGTAGTGGTGCGGGCAATTTTCTTACAAAGTTGACGACGGGAATGGCTATCGTCTTTATGATGACGTCACTAACGCTGGGTTATTTTGCGGGGCACAAGCCATCGACGACGATTTTTGATAGTCGCACGCCGACCCCTCAAACTACGCCGGCCGCACCGGAAGCACCGGCTCAAAAACAAAGCGACGCAACCGGTCGCGCGCCGACAGAGTCGGCTCCAGCATCACCACAGGCACCTCAACAGCAGAAGTCAACCAAACCATAGTTGTTCATCGGGTTGCGAGGATGGCGGAATCGGCAGACGCGCTAGTTTGAGGGGCTAGTGCCAGAAATGGCGTGGGGGTTCAAATCCCCCTCCTCGCACCAGTTGGAGCCAAAACGCTCTTGACTCCGAAGTAATAGCCTCTCCGATGGTTCGGGCAGTGGCAGCATGACAAGGTCTTTTCAATTTTGTCAGTGTCACGCCGAAGGTGTCCATTTTCCTCTAGATACAGCAAACTCCTCTCCCGGGGCGTCTGGCATTATCCTTCAAAAACAAACTATTACCGAGGCCAAGAACCATGGCATGACGCTTGCTGGACGTGTGAGGGTTCAGGAGCGCCATGTCTATGAAAAAATCGACACAGCGATCAGGTTGTTAACCCTCGCGGAAGCTGCAAGTATCCTAAAGATTTCAAAACGTACCTTGCACAGAATGATTCAACAGAAACAGATTCCGGCCTTCAAAGTCGGCGGTCAGTGGCGCATCCTCGAAAGCCGCTTTCAGGAATGGGTCCAAGAAGAAGAGAGCTCCCCTCCCAAGCTTAGCTAGACTGCCAAGAAAAATACGCTCGCTCACGATGTCAAAGTAAAGTCCTTCACGTTTCAGGTTACCCAACCTACACTCGAATTTGTCAGTCGACCAAAATTTCTTTACTACACCAAGTAAATAGGATTCCTCATTATTGCACGGCCAGCGAATCACAGCTATTTAGGAGTGACAAAGCCGTAGGACTGCCAGTTTTGCAGTACGCGCTCTTGCACCTCTTTGGGCCAGAGGTTCTCAAAACTTGCCTTAATCGGGATTGATTCTTGCGGCCAATCCTTCGGCCACGTGCAATCGAAAATCACGCCCGCTGCGTCGCCGACAAGTCGTTCTTTCTGCGGTCAGAAACGGAAGAAGAACCGGGAGATCCGGGATTATGTGGGACTTGGTGAATGCCATTTACCGGATGACACTTGGTTGTGATCGCGTGGAGCACTTCATCCATATTAGTAGGATCGACATCGGCGTCCACGATAACAATATAATATGTGAACAGACCCGGCTTCGTTGCCCATACGGCGTGGGCAACTCGCCGGGCAAAATTCACGAGGGAACATCCGTAGAAACGACCGCCATATGACCAACGCCGTAAGGCGGGCAAAAGACGCCCTTAACGGGAGCCGAGCTTTTTCAATTCCCCGTAGATCTCTGCACCTTTGATCAAAGCCGTTGCGGTCTGTCCCTCATGTACCGGCATCCCCATATTCGAGAAAGGGAAGAATCGGATCCCTCCGATGAGTAATCGCGTGTATTTTCAAGATCGGCTTCGGTGATGATTTCCCTGCCTCATAGCCCATATACTCGCCGAACGGTCGCTTCCACCCTTCGCTCATGAGGGCAGAACCTCCCCTTCAAGAATTATCTCGGCCGTTGCAGGTACCTCAAATCGATGGTCTCACATTTCACCAATGGAATCGGAGCTCCTTGCAAAGCGCCGGCGACTTCGACTTCATTGACGTATGGCGGAAGTTGGACGCAGCTTACGATCGGGATAACCGGCTGCCCGCCGATTGCAACCGCCACGGGCATGGGCCGGTTCGTCGCTTCGTACTTCTGGTACATCTGACCGATATGCTGCTGCAATGGAAAGAGACATCCGAGAGTGTTCCGATCGCTGGACCATCAAACGATACATGCCCCAGTTAACCCACGAGCTGTCCGGGTCCTTGGTAATCACGGTGTGCCACGTGCCGATATAGCGTCCGCCATCACCGCCGTGAATCAATGGGATCGGAAATTTAAGAACATCGACATCGTCACCTAGAATAATGTTCTCTTTGCATGGCCCAGTGTTTACCCTAATCGGCGGAATGAGTTTCTCTTTGCGGTCGAGATAGGTCTGCATGATTTCCTTGGCTGACGCGTGGGAGGCAACCTTAGCGCAAGCGCAGTACGCGCAAATAAGGAATGCTTCGGATGTCGGCTGGCTCCGAGCGGTGCACCAAGAGCTCGGTATCCTTTTGGATAACCTCGTACGTTTTCGAACAGCGCGGCCGGAGCCCCAGGTCGTAACATCGGCGCGTGATTGCCCCCATCTCGAGATTCCAATCGACTTCGCTCTGTACCCGTTGCAATTCCCCATACTCTTCAAGAATTTCTAAGAAATCTCGGAGGTCGGTTAGTTCCATTTAGTGTCCCCTACGTTCGGACGTTCACGCTCACCCGGCCTGACGCCCGGGAAGCTATTTGTTTAGGCTTTAACCATTTTATACCAGACAGCCTTCCGGATATGCAAAAGGGTCTGGCTATTTACCCACGGCCTCGTCTCTAACCGAGATGGCTGCAGATCGCCTAACGCCCGCGTTTTCCAGGACTCGTTCTCTCGATAGTCATACAGCTACATTGCTATAACGGTTTTACATATTGTAGACAAAAATTACCTTGTGTCTTATACTCAGTAGCTCGATAAAAGGAGGCACGATGGCAGAGGCAAACAAACTGGGAGACTCAGGAGCCTATCTCGGGCCCGGGACAAAAATCCATGGGAAATTACAGTTTGACGGACCGGCAACCATCGAAGGCGAAATTGAAGGCGAGATAATCGCGCACGCCAGCGTCACGATCGGTCAACAGGCGACGATGAAGGGAAAAATTAGCGCCGTCTCGGTGCTCGTCCAGGGCAAGGTCATGGCCGAGGTTCAGGCCGAAAAAAGTTGGAGATTCAATCGCCGGGCTCGGTTGTCGGCGACGTGAATGCCCAAACGCTCGTCATTGGCGACGGCGCCGTGCTAGAAGGACACGTCTCAATGAAGAAGGAAGGCCGAGTTCTTCCGCTGCGCCAAGATGTTAAGCCCGTGGCTGCCAAGGAAGGCCTTTCTTCATAGATTAATCCACAAATAGGGGCACGATTTTTCGCTCCTTGGCGTTGATTAAGCCGCGCGCAGTGATCCTGAGCGAAGGCAGGGTTACAAAGGAAGAAAACAAAGAGCGTACATGGGGCGCTCGAACTGCGAGCCCCGTTCCCGGAGGCAGCGGTGAATGCGTCCTAGATCTTGGCCAACTCGGCGCCACGGGTTCAAGCTAAAAATTCCGCCCGCTGGGAAATCGATTTTTCAACCACCCGCCCATTGTTGACTATCGCCATTCCTCCACCCGATTCGATCAAAGCATTGGCACATAACGCCATGTCTGCGTCGTTACCTCCTGCGACCAGCAGCGTATTTTCATCGAGATCGGTGGTGGTCCCAACCGCACCGATTTTGGCGCCAAATCCTTTGAGAAAACCCATGGCGATTTTACCGATCTGGTCGTGCCGGTCAAACATCGCCACCTTCAGTAGATCCTGCTCGACATCGGCTTCGACATAACCTTTGTGAGCGGCCATGCTCATAACTCTCTCGGCAGTAATGTTTTGATTGAGTAACTCGATCACTCGGATCTTGGCGTTGTCCTTCGGACAGCGAATCCTGAATCGCTCCGCGGAAATATTTGGATGTAAACGAAGACTGTGCATCATTTCCTGCGGCACCGAAATCAGAGTGGCCTGAACCAACGACTGCCCATCTCGCGCGACAACTAGGCCACCAATCATTGTTGCCTGAACTCGGAAACTCTCCAGATCCTGCAGCAGTGCCATGTCTGCAAACCGGCCCGGGGCGATGCCGCCAACTTCCTGCTCTACGCCGGAGTACATCGCCGGATGCAAGGTCACGGCTTGGATCGCGCGAAGCGGGGAAAGTCCTAAACTAACCGCTCGGCGCAGGACATGATCCATGTGGCCGAGCTCCTCAACGTCGTCCGGTGACATGCTGTCGGTCACGAGGATCAACCGCTGCGTGTCGATACCCCGTGCAATGAGCGGCGCAAGAGTCGCTTCGAAATCCTGGCGTAACGAGCCCTCGCGCAGCATCGTCCAGTAACCCAAGCGGAGCCTTTCCAGCGCGTCCTCCACACGAATCGGCTCGTGGCACGAGGAGATCCCCACGGCGGCCACGGCGCAGAGTTTCTGGTCTTTGGCGCCGGCTGTGTGACCATGGATGACTTTGCCGCTGCGCCAAGCCATCTCGATACGTTCGAGAATCTCGTTGTCGAGCTGGGTTAATCGCAGCCACGAAACAATCTCCCCGAGTCCGAGAATGCGCGGGTCTTGGAGCGCTGTCTCGATTTCAGCATTGGTGATCGTCGCCGTCTGGCAGAGCAGCGGATCCTGCGGCGCTACCATTGAAATCAGCGTAAACACGCGGAGCGGATGCGCCGCGACTTCATCGAGAAAAACATCAAACCGCGATAACCGAAAACGCTCGCCAATTCGTCGCAGGACGCCATGAGTGCAGTGGTACCGTGGGGAAGATACGCCTGAAGATACTCGTAAGGGCGGCAGTAGTGGCCGATATGGGTGTGGCCATCGATGAAACCGGGAGCAACATAGAGCCCGCGCACATCCAAGATTTTCGTCGCCTCGCCGCGCGCGTGAGCGGCGCTCGGACCGACGTAACAGATTCTCCCGTCAAGCACCGCAATTTCCATCCCATCGAGAATTTCTCCGGAATAAACATTGATAAGTTTGCCGCCGGTTACGATGAGGTCGGATTTTAGCTCACCCAATGCGCCTAGGACCAGACGCCGCAATTCTCTCTTCGTTCGCATCATAGTTCGTTTTTAACACACCCTTGCTTGGTTACCAAAGTTGTGAAGCCATCAAAATCACAATAGAATCAGCTTGCCTGCCAACGCTCTTTAAGACGTGATGATCACGATCCGCGCAGAAACTTCTAAGGATCTCGACGCTATCCGGCATGTCGTCGAGATGGCCTTCGGCCAGACCGCCGAAGCACGGCTCGTTGAAGCTCTTCGCCAAGCCGACGCTTTGATCACATCTTTGGTTGCAGTCGAGAAAGAGCAAATTGTCGGTCACATCGCTTTCAGCGCTCTTGCTATCGATTCGCAAGACACCAAGATGAACGCCGTGGCTCTTGCGCCGCTCGCCGTGCTACCGGGGCACCAACGCCGCGGCATCGGCAGCGAACTTGGTACGACGTGGCATTGATGATTGCAGGGGCGCAGGCTATCGTGCTGTCCTTGTCCTCGGTGAACCCGCATTCTACCAGCGCTTCGGTTTCATAAAGGCCTCACTTCACGACATCCGCTGTCCCTTCGACGTCCCGGATGAAGCGTTCATGGCTGCAGAGCTGTTTCCCGGCGCACTGGCGGGACACAGTGGAACGGTCCAATATCATCCTGAATTCGACTTAGTGAGCGGGTAAGTGGAAACATCCCGCATCTGCGGGAAATTTGACATTCACCTCGCCGACCCCTAATGTTTGTGCTTTGGAGGTAGTTGCTCATGATCATCGATTGTCACGCTCACCTAGTGCCCCAGAGTTGGTTCCATCCGAAATCGCCGAGGTCGATTTTCGATCTGGACGGCTTGTTCAAGGAGCAGGACGAAGCCGGTGTCGACATGACTGTTTTCGGCAACAATTGGATCCGCTCGCCGGATGGCGCCGATGCTCTTCGCGTGGTCAAGGAATTCAACGAGCATGCCGCGGAGTTGACAACGAAGCATCCGAAGCGACTGATAGGCCTTGCTTGCTCCGTGCCGTTCGACAATGATCAGATTCTTAAGGAGACGGAAAGAGCAGTGAAGGAATACAAGCTGAAGGGTATCATGATCAATTCCAGCGTCGACGGGGAATATCTTGATTCACCGCGCGCGACTCCTTTTTCCAACTTGTTAGTGATATGGATGTGCCCGTCTTCGTCCATCCGCCGAAATTCACCATCGGCAATGAAAAGATGGAGATCTTCCGGCTGCCGGAGATGTTGGGCCGGCCCTTTGATACCACGCTTTCCCTAACTCGATTTATTTTTACCGGCGGCTTGGAACGTTTTCCCAAGCTCAAGCTGGTTTGCGCCCACGTCGGAGGAGCGCTGCCCATGCTGCCCGGGCGTTATGGTTTCGGCTACGAGCTCAGGAAAGACACAAGCTTTGGTCCGTGGGAACCAGACGTGATGACCCGACCGCCGGCCAGCTACATCGCCCAGCTCTATCTCGACACCGTTTCTCTCCACCCTCCCGCAGTGCAATGTGCTGTTGACACCGTTGGGATCGATCACGTGGTGTACGGCAGCGACTTTCCGCCGGTGCCCATTCCCCTCAAGCGCTCCGTCGATGTTGTACAACAATTAAAGATTTCAAAGGAAGACAAGCAAAGATCCTTGGGGACACCGCCGCCAAGCTGCTGGGTCTCAGCGGATAATTTTCCATGGCTAAGCGGCTAAATCCAGGTGATCCGTTTCCGAATTACCTCATTCAGGTCACAGATGGCGGAACCCTCAGCATCCCTCAGGACCTAAGAGGCGAGTACGCGGTTATCATTTTCTATCGTGGCATCTGGTGACCCTACTGCGTGCGGCAGTTGGCCGACTATCAGGCTCACATCGACCAATTCAAAGAAGCAAACGTAGACATCATAGCCCTCTCGGTGGATCCCTAGATAAAGCTAAAGAGATGGCCGAACGAGTCAAGGCGACGTTTCCCATCGGCTATGGCTTAGAAGTGCCACGAGATGCCGACAAGGTGGGCGCCTATTGGGAAGAGCGGCGAAAGATCATTCATGCGACTAATTTTATCATCGATGCTGATAAGAAAGTCACGCAGGCTTGCTTTGCCACGGGTCCCATCGGCCGCATCGTCGCCGAAGACGCTCTGCGTTCTGTACAAGGAGCCAAGAAAAGGAAAGCTCAGGGAAGCTAATAACCAGCACCGACGACTTCGCCCATAACTCGAATTGCCTGCTCGCAATCGGCCCGGCTAACGTCTCGGTGGGTGACCACGCGGATGCGGGTTCCATCCACGGCCCCGGTTAGAACTTGTCGTTGATTGAGTTTTTCTACTAGTTGCGCTGCGGTAAATCTCGTCTGCCCAACGTCGAATATGACAATATTGGTCTGAACTTTTGCCGGATCGATTTGAATGCCCGGAATCCTCGCGAGTCCCTGCGCCAAGATCTGCGCGTTCTCGTGATCCGCAGGGAGTAATTTTGGCCCCTCTTCCAGAGCCACCAAGCCCGCGCCCGCCAGCACACCGACCTGCCGCATGCCGCCACCCAACATCTTGCGAATGAGCCCGGCAGCGCTCGATAAAATCTCTCGAACCGACGATCATCGAGCCAACGGGCGCGCCCAACCCTTTGCTCAGACAGAACTGCACGGAATCAAACTTCTTCGTGATCGCGGCAACATCCTGCCGGAGATAAACCGCCGCATTGAAGATTCGCGCACCGTCCAGGTGCACGGAAATTCCGGCTTTATGAGCGCGGTCACAAATTTCTTCCGCAACATCAGTCGGATAAACCGTACCGCCGGCCATGTTGTGGGTGTTTTCCAATGAAATCAGGGTTGTTTGCGGGCGGTAGTAAACTTTTTCCCGAATTGCCGGCGCGATTTTGTCCCAAGTGAGAATACCATCCGCCGTAGCAACCAATCGAGGCAGGACTCCGCCAAGAGCAGTCATTGAAGCCATTTCATAGTTGTAAATATGTCCGGCGGCCTCGCAGATAACCTCCTGGCCTCGCGAGGTCTGAGCCATGATGCAAGCTAGATTGCCCATACTGCCGGATGGTACGAACAACCCCGCCTCACGACCAAAGATTTCCGCGGCTCGCGATTGGAGCCGGTTAACCGTCGGATCTTCCAGATAAACGTCGTCGCCTACTTCAGCCTCCGCCATGGCCCGGCGCATGGCCGGCGATGGCTTGGTTACAGTGTCGCTGCGGAGATCGATAATCTTGTCATTCATACTTTAGTTTCGCCTACTCTAACCGTTCTTCGATTTCTTGAATCGTTTCTCTTGGAAGCGTCGGCCTCACGAAAGCATGGTAGATGCAGTCGTTTTGCAGCCACATGATGTCCCCTCGCTGTTTCACAGCGTCGCGCATTTCATTTTGCAAATGCTCTTCCATGCAGTATTGCTTGATGACATCGACAATCATATTGCCGTGTCCTTCGTCGTGATATTCGTGGGCGCGAAAAAGTCCAAGCAATCAGAGGGTATCCAGGAATAGTATTTCTCCAGTGCTTCCCTTTCCTCTTTCATGCGTTTAGGTCCCCGCCCTCGAAGACCAGACCGGTACCGATGGCGACGGCCCAGTGACTTTGTTGCACCAGGGAAACATACATTTCCAACGCCGCCCGAATTCCGGGGAGCGGCTCATAGTTGAGAATTTCGTCTCGCTCTATTCCTATGCCGCCGGCAAATTGTACCCAGAGATCACGATGGCTGGGATATTTGCCGCCGAACAAATCTTCTCCTTCTTCTTCCACCATGTTTTCGAGCAGCATTCTGCGTAGCTCCGGAACCGGACATTTTTGATAACGAATGCCGAAGAAGCGATGAATGTTGCGGAATTCATGAAACTGATTTTTGGCCCACCATTGAAGCTGTTCTCTCGTCAGTCGACCACTGAGGAGAAGCTGCCGAATCGGGTGAGGCCGGGGGTGTCGCTGCTGCAAGGCATGCCGAAGATCTACGATCAGTTCCTCGGGAGCAATTACCTTCGACATAGAGATCTCCTAGTAAAACAAATTCTCATGACGAATTTCATCATATCGAACTTCCTTGTCCATGACCAGCCACGGATTGGCGTTGCGTGTTGTCTTTTGGCGTCGCCTTTACTAGCATACGTTTCGTGGTTTCCCTAGCCCTACGTGAGCTCACCAAACGATTTGGTTCCATAGTCGCGGTCGATCATGCCAATCTCACGGTCAATAGCGGAGAATTCCTGGTCATCGTTGGCGAGAGTGGCTGCGGCAAGACAACAACCTTGAGACTCATCGCCGGCCTGGAAATTCCGGATGGCGGTACGATCTTCATCGGCGGCGTTCCCGTCAACGACGTTCCGGTGGGCAAGCGAGGCGTTCAGATGATTTTTCAGAGCTATGCCCTTTGGCCGCACATGAAAGTCTTCGACGAACAACGCTACACCAACCTGACCTTGCCACTAAAGATTCGCAAATGGTCCCGCGAAAAGATCGGCGAATTTCTGCGGCCACTGGCGCAAAAGCTGGGCATTGAAGAGAGTTTTTTCAGCGGCGGCCGACGGAACTTTCCGGTGGTCAACAACAGCGGGTTGCTCTGGGCCGGGCCATGGCCACTTCGCCTCGGATCCTGCTTATGGATGAACCCCTGAGCAACATCGATCCGCCGAATCGTCTCAAGATGCGGGGTGAAATCATGAAATTTCACAAGGAGAATCGTCTCACGACCATCTACGTTACACATAATTTGGCTGATGGAGTCGCGCTGGCGGATCGCATCGCCGTCATGAGAGAGGGTCGCTTTGAGCAGGTAGACACGCCTGAGAACCTCATGCGGCAACCGGCGACTAGCTACATCGCCGATTTCTTCAAAGCCGAGCAGATAACCCACCGCAGCGCCTTCGCCTAGAGCAGATGATGAGTCGTTTGCACGCCATCGTTATATCTTTATTTCTCTGTTGGTCAGTGGGCGCGTCTGCCACCACTGCCTCTTGCCGCGACCCCGATGTCGCAAGAAATTTCGGCGAGCCTGGCCTTTGCGGCAGCGCCCGACGCGACCATCGAATACTTCGGCCACAATTTTTTCAGATTACATCCAACAGGGGAACCAAGATCATCACCGATCCTATCGCGCCGGGCATGTACCCCACACCGGCGGTCACACCCATGTCGTTACCGTCGGCCGAGAGCATCCCAATCACAATTACGTGGAGCTCGCCAAAGGCAACCCGGTCATTCTGCGCGGCCTTGGCAGTTACGGCGCCGAATGGAATAAGATCAGCACTACCGTCCGAGACGTTCTTATTTATAACATCCCGGTTTACCAGCAGGCGTTCGGCACCGCGCTTAAAGGCGCCGCCTTCGTTTTCGATCTCGGTGTGGTTTGTATCGCCCACCTCGGCGACTTGAGCCATCCGCTGACGCCCGAACAGGTCAAAGCTTTCGGTAAGGTTGACGTCGCCATGATTCCCATCGGCGGCACGTTTACGATGCCTCCCGACACTGCTCGCGAAGTTTTGGGGCAACTGAAACCAAAGATCGCTATCCCTATGCACTACAGAGAGGATATGTCACTGATCGGTATGTTTCTGAAAGGGTTTCCAAATCGCCGCTTGCCTAACAACACCCTAGTTGTCAGCAAGGCGGCTTTGCCCCCATCTACACAAATCGTGGTCCTCACGCCAATCGGCGGCGGTTATCGCGCCGACTGATTTCGCACCCCTCAGATTTTGAAGGCTTCGACGGTTTCGTGGGCAAACAGCTCATCGAGATTGAGCCTTTGTTTGATGAGGCCCTGCTCGTAAAGATAAGAATGCAAGCGTTTCCAGATTGGCGCGGTTCGGAGCGATCCCGTAGGGCCAGTAGTCCGCGGTCATCAAGGCACGGGTCTCCTCATATTCCGCCGAGGTCCAAGGAAGACTCACCCGGAGCACGTTGGTATCGTAAAGCTCTTTCATGCACAGATCCTTAGCCGCGCAGAAGCCCTTATATAGGCTCTGTGCCACCCATGGATGAGCATCATAGATGGCCCGGCGAATAACCATGACGTGCATGATCGGGAAGAGACCGGTTTTCCTGAAATATTCCATCTCCGCCTGCTTGTAGTTGGGAAACAGCCGGCGCACGCGGGGCGAACCGTTTAGAAAGCAAGTCGGCATGCGCGGCGACATCATCGCATCGATCTCGCCACTTTCGATCATGGCGTTTAGCGTCGTGTCCGGCCTGCTCTCCATTCTGACACCCGCCGGCATCTCAAAGTCCACGCGATCCTTCCGGCCCGGATGTTCTTCACCCGCTTGAACCCAATCAATCTCTTCCGGCGGTACGCCGTATTCGTGCTGAAACAAGCCGCGCAGCCAAACGGCGGCGGTCGTACTATACTCCGGCACACCCATGCGCTTGCCCCGTAAATCCTCCGGGCGCTCGATACCCGAAGCCGTATTCACAAAAATGCAGCGGTGGCGAAACGTTCGCGATGGAAACACCGGGATCGCAATGAACGGCCGTCGGCCCTGCGCCGCTGCAGTCAAGAAAGCTCCCATGGAAAGCTCCGACGCGTCGAATTCTTCGTACTTCATCATGCGCCAGAAAATCTCTTCCACCGACAGCACGAGATAGTTCAGCTCGATGCCCTCGGGCTTGATGCGTCCGTCCTTAAGTGGCCGCGTGCGGTCGTAGTCTTCACATGCCAAGGTGAGATGAATGTTTCCCATGGTCTTACACTCGCGGATACTTCTTACCGTTGAACTTCCTCCACCCGCTTTATGAACTCCTTGATCTCTTTCACAAAGCCGGCATTGCCTTTCTCGGTTAACAGGCTTGCCAGGTAAGAACTGCCAAGACAGATGCCCGTAACCCCTAATTGAATATATTCTTGAACATTCGCCAAGCTCACCCCGCCCGAGACCATGAAACGAACATCGGGAAACGGCCCTTGCATCTGCCTAATAAAGTAGGGCCCGCCCAGCAAGTCCGCGGGAAAGATTTTCACAAGATCGGCGCCCACACGACGGGCGGCCAGAATCTCCGTCGGTGTCGCCGCGCCCGGAAAACATGCAACCCTGGCTTTATGACAAAGCGGAATCAAATCCAACTCCAGGGTGGGCGACACGACAAATCGCGAGCCGGCTTCGATGGCTTCCTTTCCATCCTTCTTCGAAAGCACAGTACCGGCTCCCACGTAGAGATCATTTCGCAGCGCCAACCTTTCGATGACACCGAGTGCGTCGGGAACCGTGAAGGTGATCTCGACGAACCAAATACCGGCATCGGACGCTGCGCATGCGATTCTGTATGCTTCGGCAGAACTTTGCGAGCGCACCACCGCCACTAGGCGGTGACGCTGCATACGAACAATGACGTCCGCGTTGTTCTTGTCAATTCCGCTGACGGCTTTTTCAGGAAGTTTCATCGGTTCAGCTCAAGCTCAGCCCGCCATCAACGATCAGCGTTTGTCCCGTAACGAAATCACCGCCGGTTATCAAGCCGAGAATGGCTCCAGCAACTTCGTCCGCAGTGGCGATGCGCTGCAGCGGGAAGCCGGCAGAGGCTTTAGCAATGGCTTGGGGATATTCCGCGCCGAAATGCTCGCTCATCCACGGCGTATCCGTGAATGCCGGCGCGACACAATTCACGCGAACCCGCGGCGCCAAAGCCGCGGCCAGCCCTTTCGTCAAGTAGATGAGCGCGGCCTTCGCGGTACCGTAGGGAAGAGAAGACAGTGTTGGTGGAGCCAACACGCCAGAAATCGATGAGACATTCACGACCATCCCTTGATGCTGGGCCAGCATCGGCGCCGCAGCGCGCACGCAGCGAAAGGCTCCTTTCACGTTCACATCAAAAATCTCGTCCCATATTTTATCAGTCACCCCTTCGAGATCGGCGAGATTAACCCAATGCGTTACGCCGGCATTATTGACCAGTATGTCGAGGCGACCGGAATTGTCCGCCGATCTGCTGGATCATTCCACGGATCTGCGCATCGCTCTGGACATCGGCTTGAACCGCGATTGCTTTCACTCCGGCGCGCTCCAAATCTGCGACAAGCTCTTCGGCTGCTTTTGATGATTTACGATAATTGATCGCAATCCCACTGATCCCGGCCTTGGCCAGGCTCCGCACGACCGCCCCTCCAATTCCGCCCGCACCGCCCGTGACGAGAGCAACTCTCCCTTGAAGTTCCATTGTTTTCTCAGGAGCGCAAACCGGCTTTAGCGACCGCCCGTAACTCCGCCGTTTTTCGCTCGTCGATCAGCCAACAATTGGGAAGCTTAACCAATTCTTCCGCTTTGCCGGTGTAACGGACTGCTACGCCATATTTTTTCCGCCTCTTCGAGGGTGATATAGCCCTCGATCACGTCCCAAAGTACTCTTTGGGCGTCGCGCTGGAGTGGATCCCCATAGCCACCGCCACCCGGCAGGTTGACGTGAACAGTATCTCCGGCTCCGAGATCTACCAGGGACTTGGCGTGCAATTGGGTCCCGTCACCTAATGCTACCTCTCCCGCAGCGCCTGCCTGTCCGCCCAACAGCCCCAGCGCCGGATACTTCGTCCGATCTGCGATGGAACTCACACTCCACCTTCCCTCCCCGCGCCGCACAAACTCAGTAAGCTGACCCAAGCCACCCCGCCATGTGCCGGCCCCACCCGAATCCGGACGCAGCTCACGTCTCTTTAAAACCACAGGCGATAAGCTTTCAACGATCTCGGCGGGGACTCCCGCTACGCCGCTCGGAAACCCCACTGCGCTGAGACCGTCCTTGGATGGCCGCGCGCCTGTGCCCCCGACTTGAAACAACGTCAGAGTGAACGATGGGTTTTGGCCGCGCCACACGCTCAGCCAGATGGGATCCGCTCCCGGCGCCATCAAGCGGCCCGGCATTGCTCCGGACAACGCGGCGAAGATCGCGCTGGGAATGAAGTGGCCGATCACCTGGCGGCTTGCCACCGGCGCCGGCTCCAGCGCGTTGAGAATGCTCCCCGGAGGCGCGCTCACATGCACCGGCCTAAAGCTTCCCTCGTTGTGCGGCACATCGGGACAGATCGCAGCTTTAATGGCGAAGCTCGCGTAAGCATGCGTGTAGTTGAGAACGACGTTGATTCCCCGCGTGCTCTGCGGCGAGGAGCCGCTGAAGTCAATGAAAATCTCATCCCCGCCACTCGCACCGTGCAGCGAATTAAGATCGGTTCTTCGAATCCGTCGCTCCACGTTTCATTGCTCCATTCGCCGTCGGGTAACTTCGCAATCTCCCCTCGAACCGCTTGCTCAGACCGACGGATGATCTCCTCGGCGACATGATCGATACTGTCGAGCCCGAACTCTTCCATCATTTCCAGCAGCGCCCGGCCGCCGGCGTCGTTGCTCGCAGTCTGGGCGTAGAAATCACCGATGACTTCGTCCGGCTGGCGCACATTGACGCGCACGATCTGCATCAGCACTTGATTCGGCTCGCCGCGATCAAACAACTTCATGATCGGCAAGCGCAGCCCTTCCTCGAAAACTTCCCGCGCTTCCGCCGACAAAATCCGCCCACCGATATCCGCGCTGTGACAGGTATTGGCGAACAGAGCCACGAGCTGGCCGTCTTTGAAGAACGGCGTCGTGATCGTGATGTCATTGATCTGCCCAGCGGTCATCCACGGATCATTGGTAATGAGAACATCGCCGGGCGCCAGCTTATTCGGCGGAAAGGCGGCCAAGAAATGCTTCATCGAAGTCGCCATAGCATTGATGTGCCCGGGGTACCGCTAATGGACTGCGCGATCATTCGTCCCCGCGTATCGAAAATGCCGCAGGCGAGATCCTGGCTCTCACGCACAATGGTGCTGAACGCGGTCCGAATCAGCGCATCCTGCTGCTCGTTGGCCACGGATAGAAGGCGGTTCCAAACCACCTCCAGTGTCACCGGATCAATCGCTTTACCTTCCATCGCTAAACTCCACTATAACATTAAGATTTTCGTCTACTCGAGCACAACCGCGGAGACCCACGATTAAGGTCGATTCGCGCTCCTCGACAATTGCCGGCCCAGCAAACTCCACCCCTGGTTGGAAAGCGTATCGATCGTATACGGCTGTCTCGACGAATCCGCTGGACTCGGGAAAATAGGCACGACGAGATCCTTTGCGCGCGTCGCCGCGGTCGGAAGTACCCCGCGGCAGTTGCAAATTCATTTCGGGTCGCGGTCCGCTCGCCACCACGCGCCAGTTGATGATCTCTAATGCCACATCGGGTCCCTTCCGTCCGTAAAGGCCGCGATAAGTTTCTTCGAACTCCGCAGTGATCTGCGGCACATGCTGTTCACCCAAGACTCCATTGGGAAGTCGCACAGAAACCTCGTGGCCTTGGCCAACATAGCGCATATCGGCGGTTCGCTGATAGCGAATTTCTTTTGCAGACAGGCCTGAGCCCTCCAATACTTTACGCCCCTCCTCCGCCATCACGTCGAGAAGTTGATTGGCAAGACTCCAATCTTGCTGATCCAGCGACTGTAAGCGCTGCGCACAAAGTCGAAAGCCAGCGGCGCCGCCAACAGTCCGAAGGTCGATCCGACTCCGGCGCCAAACGGCGAGATCAACGCCGGCAGACGTAAAATCTCCGCCACCCGATAGCCATGCACCGGGCCGGCGCCGCCAAAGGCGTACATCGGCATGCGGCGCGGATCTTTGCCCCGCTCGTTCAGGTGGGCGCGCGCCGCGTTGGCCATGTTTTCGTTGACGATTTGATGCACGCCCCAGGCTGCTTGTTCGATTGTCATTCCCAGCGGCTCGGCTAGACGCGCAAGTGCCTGGCGTGCCCGCTTCGTGTCCAGACGCATCTTGCCGCCCAGAAAATAATCCGGGTCGAGATAGCCAAGGACAAGATCGGCGTCCGTGACTGTGGGCTCCTTACCCCCTTGTGAATAACAGACCGGCCCAGGATCGGCGCCTGAACTATCCGGCCCGACTTTGAGCAGCCCAAGAGAGTCTACCCTAGCGATACTTCCCCGCCGGCACCGAGCTCGATCATATCGATGACGGGGATTCGAACCGGCAAGCCGCTGCCCTTCCTAAAACGATAAACGCGATCCACTTCGAATTCATGGGTCTTGGATGGTTGCCCGTTCTCGATGACGCAGAGCTTGGCCGTGGTCCCGCCCATGTCAAACGAGAGCAAATCACGATGACCGGAGAGAATGCCGGCTTGGGCAGCGGCAAGGGCGCCGGCAGCAGGACCGGATTCCAAAAGGCGAACCGGAAATCGCGAAGCGGTCTCACGCGTCGCTATGCCGCCGCTGGACAGCATGACAAAGAAACTCCCCACGAATCCGATGCTGTCTAACCGGTGTTGCAACTGTGCCAGATAATCAGACACCCGCTCTTGAACATAGACATTCGCCAGAGTCGTGCTGGTGCGCTGAAACTCGCGGATTTCAGCAACCACCTCTGAACTGAGCGATACCCGGATCGTCGGGGCCACCTCTGCGATGATCTCCGCCGTACGCCGCTCGTGCGTTGAATTGCGAAAACTGTTGAGATAAGAGACCGCGATGGCTTTGATTCCCTTATCGCGCAGTTCCGCGACCAATCGGCGCACGAACTCTTCGTCCAGCGGCTGCAGCACACTGCCATCAGCGGCGATACGCTCGGGAACATCAAAGCGCAGATGGCGCGGCACCAGCGGCTTCGGTAACTCGAGATTCAAATCGTATAGCTCGTAGCGGTGTTCCCGGCCGATTTCCACCGCGTCGCGAAACCCAATGGTGGTCAGGAGAGCCGTCGGCGCGCCTTTACGCTCGATCAAGGCATTCGTGACCAGGGTTGTTCCGTGGAGCAAAGTTCCGCGCTCCGCGGCTTTAATCGTGCCGTTCTCGAGTAAGGGCCGCAGCGCGTTTTCCACGGCGAGACTCGGATCCCCGGTGTCGTCAAGGTTTTTCCGATGACAGCGGCGCCGTCTTCGCCGACCAAGAGCAGATCCGTGAAAGTTCCGCCGATATCGATGCCGACGCGATACATAGAAAGTCAGTTCAAGGTTCCGAGTTCAAAGTTCAAGGTTGATATTCCGAGTTCGGCGGCTGAGTGAGTGAGGTACGCGAAACTTTGAACCGTGAACCTTGAACTGTTACTGGGCAAATAGATCTAACAGGCGTTGGGTTTGATGCGCTGCCGCGGGCCGTAGGAGCGGAATTTTCACGCCCGCGTCGCGGTACTGCTGCACCCGCTTTTTCACTTCGTCCGGAGTGCCGCTGGCGGTCATCCCTTCGACATAGGAATCCGGAATTGCTTTGATCAGCCCTTCCATACCCCCTGAGCATGCGCCTTCTCAAACAGCGGGATATCTTCTTTTCTAATGTAGGGCTCGCCGACCCGCATCTTCGGCCCGGCAATAAATGAAATCTGCACCGGGTCCAGTTTCGTGGCAACTTCCACCGCATGGCGTCGAGGGCTTTCTTGTGATCGTCTTCGACGGAGCAATTGATAATCTGCGCCACTTCGAATTTAGAGAAATCTCTTCCCGCCTTTTCCGCGGACGCTTTGATAATCTTTAGAGCATTGACAGTATACTCCGGCGAGCAAACCGCGTTGAGCACCACGCCATCGCCAATCTCTCCCGCTAGCCGCAACCCAACGGACGCCGTTGCGGGAACGTAGAACGGAATGTTTGGCCGGATCGGCTTCCAGCCCAGCCCGACGTTGTCAAAGTTGACGTACTTTCCGTGGTAGGACACTTTGTCTCCGGTTAGGAGCAACCGCATCGACTCGATATACTCCTTCAACACCTCCGGTGGCGTTGCGCCCACTTCTATCGGCAGCGCATGAACTCGCGCATGACTCTTTGGTGCACGCGCCGGGAGCGAGCGTCATCCGTCCGTCGGTCAGCTCATCTAACGTCGCCAGTGATTGCGCCATGACCACCGGGCCCCGCAAGCGAACGATTTGTGTGGAGCCCAGCTTGAGTTTTTCGTAGCCAATCCAATCGCGGCAAGCGAACTAACCGAGTCGCGCATTAACTCGATGGTTTCCGAAAAATGCCATCTCAAATCCCCGCCCTCCGCCTGCCGCATCACATCGGCCATCTCTCTAACGTTGGTGAATTTACCGTAGCCTAACGCGTAACCGACTCTCGCCATGAACAATTACTCCTTCCCAAATTGAGCCGTACTATGGAGATTCTTTCAATGTGAAAGATTATAGAGACTTTCCGGTCCGAAGGCGACACACGCTGGCTCTACTTGTTCACTTTCATGTTCCAGGCGTAGATGCGCTCGCTGGGCAGCGGCCGGTAGTCGATATTCTTGGCCATGCCAAAGAGCAGTTGATGGCGCCAGAGAAAATGCGCAGGCGCTTCCTCGGTGATCAGACTCATGGCCTGGCTCAGCAATTTTTTGCGCTTCTCGGGATTGAAAGCCTGCCGCTCCGCCGCCAGGAGCTCGTCTACTTTGGGATTGAGGTAGCCGATGCGTGGCGATCCACCGTTTCAAAATACTGTGACAGCGCTGCGCTCGGGTCCACGACTCCGCCGCGTCCCATGTAGTAGAACGGAACCTTGCCGACCTGGACGTTCGCCCACAGAGTCGCCCATTCCGGCGTAGAAGCTTCGTTCTGATGCCGACCGCAGTGAGCATCGGCACCATTGCCTCGGTCAGTTGTTTATCCAACGTGTAACGACCCACCGGCGTAGAGAGCTCGACGTCGACCCCGTTCGGAAAGCCCGCTTGTTTGACCAACTCCTTCGCCTTCTCGGGATTATACGCGTACTTTGGTTGTAAGTTGGGATCATAACCGTATTGTCCTTCTCCGATCGGCCCGTCGAGGCGCGACGCTTCTCCTCGAAGAATAGTTTTCATAATGGTGTCACGATCGATGGCATAGGCCACGGCTTGCGTAGCAGTTTGTTATCCCAGGGCTTAACCTTCGGCATCATTGCCAAAAACATGATCTCTGCGGTGTGAAACTTGACGATCTTGTGATTGGGACTCTTTTCTACGCGCTCCCGCAGATGCGGCGGTACGAACTGCGCAATCTGAATTTCATTGTTCAACAGGGCGGTAATTCTTTGCTCCGGCTCGCGCATGATGCGGAACACGATCTCGTCCGGCGCCAGCGGATACTGTTTCATCATGGGATGAGTCGGGTCTTTGCCGATGACTAAGCGCTGACCCGGAATTAGCTCTCTAAACTTATAGGGGCCGGCGCCGATCGGGATACTGGCGATCCGCCACGTCGGGTCCATATTTGTCGTAAACCGCTTTGCTGGTGATGATGACGCGATCGAAGAGATAATCGAGCAGCGGCGCGGTGGGTTCCTTGGTCGTGATCCTGACTGTGTATTTATCGACCACGGCTTCACCGGCGACGACGGAAATATTTTGCCTTTGTTTGCTCAAAGGATCGTTTCGGGTGCGCTGCATCGAGTGCACAACGTCTTCCGCCGTGACGGGGGAACCATCATGAAATCTGTTGTTCTTGCGCAAGTGAAAAATCCAGGTTTTCGGATCCTTAATTTCCCACTGCTCCACCAACAGCCCGACATGCTGTCCCTTGTCAAAATCATAGGTACCGAGGCAACCCGAGCACTTGGCACCAGACGCTATACATCAACGAGACGCTGTCCCCATAAGGGTTGAACGTCTCCATCGTTTCGGTGACGCCAATCGAGATGCGCGTCTCGGCAGCTCTTGGCCGGCTCGATGTTACCAGCAAGAATGACGACCGTTAGGACTGTAACAAGAATCATTGCGCGCTGTTTGCCCGTCATAAATTCCTCCCTAGGTTCACAGCAACAGACCAGTTTATCGTCTACTTCCAAAGCTGCTTGTAGAATCCCTGGTTGTCCAATTCCTTCACGAACCGGTCGTCATAGAATTCTTCCGGCTTAGCCGTTTCGCCTTAGGATTTCTCGGCGCGATCTGATTCAACACTTCTTGGACACCCTCGCGTGTGTTGTAGGGAATCTTGTCCACATAGTCCACGGCGTACTGGTAAACCGCATCGTTTGTCTTCGCATCGATTGCACGTCCGTAATTGGCTATTGCGCGTCGGCTAAGCTCCTTGGTCTGTAAACAGCCGATGCACGCCTCGCCAGTAGGCTTTCAAAAATCGCCGCGTCAGATCTTCATTGGTATTGATGAAAGAACGGCGCGCCATAAAAGCGTCGTGCGGAAAGTAGACTCCGGCCTTGCCCATGTTCATGAGCACCTTCGCCCCGGCCTCTTCGGCCCGTAGATTCGCCGGACTGGAGAACGGAGCGGCGACGATAGCGCGCGTACGCAACATTGCCGCTGCAGCAAAGAGATCTCCGGTCTGTATGAGCGTCACATCGCGTCCGGCTCAAGTCCTTGCTTGCGTAAGATGTAACGCATGGTGAAATCGGTGGAGGAGCCGAACCGGGTGACTCCGACCGATTTACCGCGCAAATCATCGATGGTTTTGATCTCGGGTAAGGCCATGATGTAAAAGCCGGAACTTTGACCATTGATCCGAACATAACGACATCCGCCCCACCAAAGCTTGCATCCACGGCGGCGCTTCCCGCCGCGCCTGCGACGGGAAGATCCCCTCCCAGCATCGCTTGGACCATCAGAGATCCGGAGGCGATCAGCACTAGACGAGACTCGATGTCGTATTTTTCGAAAAGCCTTCCCTCTTGCGCCACCCACAGACCGGCAAAACTCCACTCGCGCTGCTGTAGCCAATGGCCAGCCGGTCTTTGGCTCGTGCGGAGAGAAACGACCATGAGGACTAGAACAATATTGAGCACGATCCCGAACGCTTCTTCATAAATAAGACCCTCTCCATTGTGCCGGATCATAATGCAGCCCCACGGCAAATGCCAGAACGGCTCAAGCAAGACCAATGATGAATTTTTGAGGTGAAACTGTCTCGCCGCAAGGCTTAAGAAATGAAGGCTGCCGATGTGGAATCGCGAGCTATTGGATTGGAGTCGATAACTCGCTCGCACCGAATATCGCGCCTCAACAACGCTAAACCAATCAGCCCGCAATGCGGTTCGTTACTTCTTAAGCTTGGCGCGCTCCAGCGCCAAGGCGATCGCGCCGCCAGGCTGGCTCATCGCGCGCCGGGGCGCCCTTCGGTTCCGGCGGGCGCCGGTCACGAGGGCCGCGTGGTGCACCGGTGTTTGTTCCACGCGCGCTCACCTGAGCGCGACCCGCTGCCAGGACGCAGTCGTCGAGGCGCATGGTCAGCGAGATGCGCTGGCGCTTCTCGTCGACTTCCATCACCTTTACTCTGAACGATCTGGCCGGGCTTGACGACTTCGTGCGGGTCTTTGACGAACTTATTCGCCAGCGCGGACACGTGCACGAGGCCGTCCTGATGCACGCCGATGTCGACGAAGGCGCCGAAAGCGGCGACGTTGGTCACGACGCCTTCGAGGATCATGCCGGGCTGCAGGTCGGCGAGCGACTCGATGCCCTCCTGAAACGTGGCGGTCTTGAATTCGGGCCGCGGATCGCGGCCGGGCTTTTCCAGTTCGGCGAGGATGTCGCGCACCGTCGGCACGCCGAATTTGTCATCGGTGAATTCGTGCGGCGAAAGCCCTTCAGCACCGCCGGCTTGGCCCATGACTTCGCCGATCCCTTGCCGATGCGCGCCAGAATGCGCTCGACCACCGGATAGGCTTCCGGATGCACCGCGCGAGCGGTCGAGCGGATTGTCGCCGTCGTTGATGCGCAGAAATCCGGCGGCCTGCTCGAAGGTCTTGTCGCCCAGGCGCGGCACCTTGCGGATCGTTCTGCGATTGCGGAACGGGCCGTTGGCGTCGCGGTAGCTCGACGATGTTTTTCGCCAGCACGCTGTTCAGGCCCGACACGCGCGCGAGCAGCGGTGCCGAAGCGGTATTCACGTCCACGCCCACCGCATTGACGCAGTCTTCGACGGTCGCATCGAGGGAGCGCGCCAGCGCGCGCTGGTTGACGTCGTGCTGATACTGGCCGACGCCGATGGACTTGGGATCGATCTTCACCAGCTCGGCCAGCGGATCTTGCAAGCGCCGGGCGATGGACACGGCGCCGCGCAGGCTCACGTCCAGCTCGGGAAACTCGGCGGCGGCGAATGCCGACGCCGAATAGACCGAAGCGCCGGCTTCGCTGACCACGATCTTGTTCACTTTGCGTTCCGGCATCTTCGACGCGATCAGCTTGATCACCTCGGCGGCGAGCTTGTCGGTCTCGCGGCTGGCGGTGCCGTTGCCGATGGAGATCAATTCAACGTTATGCTGCGACGATCATGACGCGCCAGCGTCGCGAGCGATCCCTGCCAGTCGTTGCGCGGCTGATGCGGATAGATGGTCGCCGTCTCCAGCAGCTTGCCGGTGGCATCGACCACCGCCACTTTGCAGCCGGTGCGGATGCCGGGGTCGAGGCCGAGCACGGCCTTGGGACCGGCGGGTGCCGCGAGCAGCAGCTCGTGCAGGTTGCGGCCGAATATCTTGATCGCCTCGGCTTCCGCCGCTTCGCGCAATTGCATCAGCAGCTCGGTGCTGATGTGCGGGTGCGCCCTGACACGCCAGGTCCAGTGGCAGACCTCGGCCAGCCACTTGTCGGCGGGCCGGCCGCGGTCTTCGATGCCGAAATGCGCGGCGATCATCGCCACGCATGGATGCGGCATCGGCGGCTTCGAGTTCATCGCTCAGGCCCAAGCTCGATCGTCAGCACCCCAGGCTTTGGCCGCGGAACAGCGCGAGCGCGCGATGCGAAGGAATGGTGCGTATCGTTTCGGAATAGTCGTAGTAGTCGCGGAACTTTTCTGCCTCGGCCGTTTCCTTGCCCTTCATCACTTTGGAGGTAACGATGCCCTGTTCCCACATGCGGGCGCGCAGCTTGGCCAGCAGCTCGGCCGTCTCGGCAAAACGCTCGGCATAGAATATCGCGCGCGCCATCGAGCGCGGCTTTCACGTCGGGAACGCCGATTTTCGCGCCGCCGGTTTGTCATTGACGTACTTTGACGCTTCTTCCTGCGGGATCGAGCGTAGGATCGGCGAACAGCGCATCCGCCAGAGGCTCCAGCCCGGCCTCCCGCGCAATCTGCGCGCTGCGTGCGCCGCTTGGGCTTGTAGGGCAGATAAATATCTTCCAGCGCTTGCTTGGTGGCCGCGCGCCTCGACGGCGGCGCGCAGTTCGTCGGTGAGCTTGCCCTGCTCCTCGATGGACGCCAGAATCACCGCGCGCCGCTCTTCCAGTTCGCGCAGATAGAGCAGCCGCTCTTCCAGATTGCGCAGCTGCGTGTCGTCCAGATTGCCGGTAACCTCTTTGCGATAGCGCGCGATGAAGGGCACCGTCGCACCCTCGTCGAGCAGGCGCGACAGCAGCACGCGACCTGTGGAGGCCCGACGCTGAGTTCGTTGGCAATGAGTCGAACAATCTTGATCTGTACAGCTTCTGAAATGTTATTGGTCATGGAGTGATGTCTAAATGGAATGGAGTTTTAGCGCTGAAATCAAATCGGTGTCAGCCGCGTTTCTCCTTGTGTCGAGGGTTGTTGGGTTTTGCCACTGATAAATATTTTTATCGGTATCGAGGAAACTCGAATCAGCGCTGATCGAGCGTTTCATCACCAACTTTTCTAACTGCTCAAGTAAACGAATTTAGCAGAAGAACGCTTCAGCTTCTAGATCATTGAGCCGATCTCGGAGTATTTGTCTTTCGCCTTTTCCCTATCATCCACTACTCACTTACGTTAGATATCTCCCATCCGCCCAACCGGTTCAGCGCCATTCATGCTTCGGATACTTCCGCTGCAGTTGCTGTTTGAGTTTTGGATAGGTTTCACGCCAGAAAACTGCCGAGGTTCTCGGTAACCTGCACCGGGCGGTTACTCGGCGCCAGCACCTGAATGCGGACGGCAACGCGGCGGCTGGCGATCCAGAGCTTTTCTTTGATGCCGTACAAATCTTGGATGCGAGCCGCGATCGTCGGCGCGCCGTCGGCGGAGTAAACGACTTTCACCGTGCGGCCGCTGGGCAACTGAATCCGCTCCGGCGTATATTCTTCGATCCATCGCTTGTTGCTCGCGGCGACAGCCATGATTTCACGATCGGATAAAACTGGTCGATCCTCGATTTCGTTGGCACTGAATGCGCCGTGGCAAATGATGCTCAAGCATGGCACCTCTGTCCTCTTCTCCGATAGCGGGCAACGCCAACTCCGGCATCCATTCGCGCAACCGATTGACCCGCAAGATCCATTGTTCGACCGATTCATTCCACTTCTCGATGGTGCAGCGACCGGCCGCAACTTCGCGCGCCAGAATCCTGGCGGCTTCTTCGCCCGGTGGATTGTTCGGAGAGCTTTCGATTCGAGAACCAGATCGCGGAAGCGCGTTTCATCTCGGGCAACGACCCGCCGCGATGCCGGGTCGTAGGCAACCGCACGGACTTCCTTGAAATCCTTTGGAAAAAGTTCCCGCAGCCACTCTTCTTTGATCGCCGTGGCGAGATTCAGCACGACATTCAAGTTGCGCGGTCCCTGCCACCGCCGCTTTCCACCTCGCGCACTTCGGAGGCGACAAAAAGCGGCGCTTTCACAACGCTCTCGCGGGCCAACGTACACCGCGCCTGCCATGGACCAGTTCGCAACGCAGCGAGCCGGCGTCGAGACGCTTGGCAAGATGGTCGGAAAAGCCAACCAGCAGGCAACGCTGCACTGGCAGCGCGATCGACGGCTTCTCGCTGATGTCCAAACCCTTCGTCTGCCGCGATGCGTCAAGAACTGCTCGAACAGCGGCCCGACCTGGCGCGCGGCTTGGCGCGTTGAATGCCGATGCGGCGGCAGCGGTCGACGTGGTAGCCTATTGCGCTCGGCGTAGCGCCAGGCGCGCATCAGCACAAAGAAATCCGACTCCGTCTCGTCGCCGAACAGCTCGTCGCGCGTCGTCGTCTGATTTGCTTTCCTTGCCGGCGCACGAGCAAGTCCGTCCTTGAGTCAGCGCGGCGATCAAAGCGACCGGCCGCACGCAGCCATAATCTTGGGCGGCCAAGCAGCATGCGCGCGTAGCGCGGATGCGACCGGAAAGGCGAGCATGCGTCGTCCGAGTGCGGTGATGGCGCCGGTCGTATCGTCAATGGCGCCCGAGATCGGCGAGCAGCGTCTCGGCGCGTTCCAGCGGCGCGCGCGTCAGGCGCCTCCAGCCAGCGGAACGTTCTGACGTCATTCACGCCGCTCGCCTTGAGCGTGAGGATCACCTCGGCGAGATCGAGACGTTTCACTTCGGAGAGTTCCTGAGCGGAACGCGCCGTTCATGCTCATGCGCCGTCCATAGGCGCAAGCAGTGTCCCGGCGCGGTGCGGCCGGCGCGGCCGGCCCGCTGGTCGGCCGCGGCGCGGCTGATTTTTCGACGAGCAACGTGTTGATGCCGCGATACGGGATCATAGCGCGGAATGCGCGCTAAGCCGCTGTCGATCACCAGGCGCACGCCGTCGATGGTGAGCGAGGTTTCCGCGACGTTGGTGGCGACGACGACTTTGCGCCGGTCGTAGCTGGGCCACCGCCGCGTCCTGATCGCTGCGGCGGCAATTCGCCGTGCAACGGAAACACGACGAACTGCGGGCCGAGCGCGTCGCGCGCGCGCCTGCACGGTGCGGCGCGATCTCGTACGCGCCGGGCATGAAAACGAGCGCGTCGCCTTGCGGATGCTCGCGCACCGAGCCGTTGCAGTTCTCTGAACCGCAAGTTCCCAGACCGGCGCGTCACCGGCAGGTTTGGACGAGATATTCGATGGCGACCGGATAAGTGCGCGCCCTCGGACGACAACACCGCGCAAGGCTGGAGATATTTCTCCACCGTGGCGACATCCAACGTCGCCGACATGACGACGATAATGAGATCGGGCCGCGTCGATTCCTGGATTTGCAGAGCGCGGGCCAGCGTGATGTCGCCGTAGAGATGCCGTTCGTGAAATTCGTCGAAGACGATGGCGCTGACACCCGTCAAGTCCGGATCAGCCAGCATCCGGCGCAGCAGCACGCCTTCGGTCACGTAACAGATGCGCGTGGCGGCGAGGTGACATTGTCGAGCCGCATCTGATAGCCGACCTCGCCGCCGAGTTTCACGCCTCGACGCTTGCGCGACCCACGCCGCAAGCATGCGCGTGGGCAACCGGCGCGGCTGCAAGACCGTCACTTGGCCGTCGCCCAGCAAACCGCCGTCAAGCAGCATCTGCGGCACTTGGGTCGATTTGCCCGAACCGGTCGGCGCGGTGAGCACCAACCGCTTCTGCGTGGTCAGGGTTTCGAGCAATCGCTGCTCGATTTCGAAGATCGGTAAATTCGGGCTTTCGCATCGCTTGCTTCCGTGTTCCCAACGGCGGAGGCGGAGATGCCACCGAGAAGTAAAAACCGCTCCACGAACTCTGCGCGTCTCTGTGGTGAATATTATTTCACAGTAAATCTCAGAAGAGCACCAAAGCGAGGGTCGAGTCGAACGGTACTATTGTCTCCAATGCGGCGGGTAAGTGCGCTGGTAATTCGGCAGCGCTTCGATGCGCTGCACCCATCTGGCGACGTTGGGAAAGGTTTGCGCGAGCGGGAGCAAGCCTAGATTGAACGGCTGGGCAGCTTCTTTGGATGCAGCCCGCAGGATCAGTTGGACCAATGGAAATACGCCGATGTCCGCGGCGGATATCTTATCGCCCACTAGCCAAGGCGAACCGGCCAGGCGCTCGTCGATCAGACTTGAGTTCGTGGCGCAGCGTTTGCGCAGCCTGTTGGATCTCTTCCGATTTTGTCCAATCCTTTGCCAAAGAAAATCGGGCGAACGACTTTGTCGCCAGCACTCACCATATAGGACTCACATTCAGCGAGCGCACGCCAGATCAAACCCGTTTCCTCGGGCGTTATGCCGAACAGCGGCGGCTCGGGGTATTTGCGATCGAGATAACTCATGATTGCCAACGACTCGTAGAGGACGAAATCTCCATCTTTGAGAGTGGGAACTTTACCGCGTGGATTGAGCCGAAGATAGGCCGGCGTTTTGTGTTCGCCTTTGGAAAACTCCAAGAGCTTTGATTCGTACGGCAGCCCTTTCACTTCCAATGTCAGCATGACCCGCCAAACGAAGGGACTGCCGCTGCCCCAATAAAGTTCAATTGCCGTAATTCACCCTCCTGTGGATTTGTCCGTTGCAAGCCTCACGAGCTTGTTCAAAGAGTTTTTCACGAACGGAGCAGAAAGCAAGCTCGGACCTGTGATTAACCAACCAGCCGGTGTATTAACGGGAGCAACTCCCTTGACACCCTATCTAACCTTTGGTAGGTCGCGACAAGAAGACGCTCGTAACTTAGACACGATTGGAACTTTGGAACCACTCCGGAACGTATTGGAACCTGCTTTGAACGCTTAGAACGGAGGCTTAATCATGGCAGACGTCGAACCTAAAGGCGCAGTTCATTGGATCGATCATTATGTCGTCGGAACCAACGATATGGGCGCCTGGGCTGATTGGGCAGTGAACGCCACAGGCATTACTCGAAGACCGCTCATCGGCCTCACCACAGCGGCCCGCAAAAGGAATATCAAGATCACCTGCTTTTTATGGTGGGACGGCGGATCGTGCCGCATCGGCGCATTCCTTCAGCCGGAGATCTACCCGCCGGCAAAAGCTCTGGGTGAGGATCTGCCGCGCTGCGGATTCTACATCCGGCCCGAGGATATTGACCTGCACTTGCGCCGGCTCGATCAGTACAAGATCCTGCACACCGACCCGATCCGGACAGCCTCCGAAGGCGATGAAGGCACCGTCATCTATCTGCGCCGATCCGGACGGAAACCAATATGAATTCTGGGCACCGGTGCATATGCCGGAAGGCGCCATGGAGATCTGCACCTCCGAAAAAGTCGGCCGCATCAGTCACGTTGTGCATGGAGCACGCGACCTGGGAAGAACCGCCGCCTTCTTCGAGAAATACTGCGGCATCCAACCGGTGCAAGATTCGAAGACGGCCGAGGGTACGCTCGGTGCTGCGTCTAAGAGCGGGCGGCCGGATCGTCTACAAGTTGGTTGACCGGGTCGACGAGCGCGTCTCCGGACATGGAACCTGGTGGGACATGCACACCGCGCTGACGGTTCGCCAGGAGGAGTTCCTGCCCAACTACCGGCGCATGTGGGAAGGAATTCCCGAGGAGAAAGGTTATAAGGCAGACCTGAATCTTTCCCTAGAACAACAGGAGGCGCTTCCGGCGCGCACGGGTTTGCATCGCAGTCCCGTCGGCATTCGGTGGAAAGAGATCTGTGAGCGCGGCGATGAATTCTACGACTGGGACTGCCACTCGTTTCATTTCATGGGCGGCAAAACCGCTCAAAAATGACGGCTCGATGGCATTATACGAGGCCATAGAACAGGAAGAATATTTGATCGAGCTCGCCGCGTCCATTGAGAAAAGTGCGCAGCCTGGGTTAATGGAAGGGTTAGGCAGAGAAAACCCTTTAAGCCTCGTGACGCCTGATTGCACTTACGCGAATTGTTCCAGGCCGTTCAAAACGTTCAAGCCGTTCAAGTCGCTCTGAAGAGCGCGCCGTCTCATCTCAGAACTTTTTGAACAGCCTGAAATCAGAGTCTTGCCACACTCTGTTAAGATTTGATCCTAGTTCGCAGCGCTAGACAAGAAGGAGAAAGTACTATGGCGAAGCACATTCACGGGACCGCTTTACTATGAACGGATGGGACGCACGGGGCCGGTAATCGCCTTTATCCATCCCAACCCGATGGACCAGTCGTGCTGGATTTTCCAGATGGCGCACCTATCGACCTGGTACCGGTGTATCGCCATCGATATCCCGGGTACGGCCGCTCGCCTAAGGCCGACGCCGGGCTCACCATGACCGACATGGCCGAGGCCTGCTGGGAGGCGATTGACGACGCGCTGCCCGAGCGAAAAAGCGATCCTGGTCGGCTGTTCGGTGGGCTCGTCCCTCGCCCCTCACATGTATCACCTGCGCCCCGACAAAACCGCGGCGCTCGTGCTGTCCGGCACTGGTTACAACCCCAACAAGGAATTCACTAAGGGAAGAATCGCCAACTACACGGCCAACGGTATCGACTATCGCTGGGCCTACACGTTCGAGGATCTGAGCGCGTCTTTTTCGCACCACACCGATGGCGCATTTCTTTGCGAACCTCTTCACCGAACGCAACGAACACGCCGACGTGGAGACGATCATCCACCAGTTCAAAGCGCTCGCGCAGCCCTATCCCGAAGGCCATCATGAGCACATCGCCTGTCCGACGATAATCCTGACCGGCAGCGAGGACGGCAGCCATCAGAGGGCCTTCGCACTTAAAGCGCTTATACCGAATTGCGAGTTGAGGACTTTACCTGGGGCCGGCCACGCCTGTCAGATAGAGCAGCCTTGGCTATTCGATCGCTTTATGATCGAATTTCTCACCAAGCACGGCCTGTTTCCCGGAGCATCCAAGCCGACTAAGTCGATTGTCTGAAAATAAAAGAGCGCGACGCCGTGAATCGTCCCCTTAGGCTAGGATGCCTTCTCCATCGCTTGCGCCATGCCGCCGAAATAGGCGCGGTGGATGTCCATCGATTCCTTCGCGGTCGTCGAGAACATCCTGCTCCCGTCCCGGCGCGACATATTTTTCCAGAACATCGATGAACATGTCGGAATGTTTCACGTCGGCCTTACTATGCGCGGTGAAGTTCGGCATCTGCGCGGCGCTGAAATTTAGATCCCGCGACCAAATCTTGTAGAGCCGGCTGCAATTTCCTCCGCCGATATCGCCCAACAGCCGATCGTCATTGGTCCACTCCGCGATGGTCGACGCCGCGATGGCTTCCTGCCACGGACGAGTGCGCGCGATCCAGAACCACGCGTAGGTTGCCGCCTTGGTTGTGGGCAACGGCTCGGCGTTCATGACATCATCGACGCTCAACCCAACTTCTTTTCCCTGACGAACAATTAGATCCATATGGCCGGTCTTTGAGTGCTCGTCTTCAATGCAGTTCTTCATACTCGTGCGACAAGATTCGTTGCTTAACGTCGAACTCCGGACAATTGGCCGCCACCTGCGGCCAATTGTTGCGTCGCTGGCGAGCATAGAGGCCTAGCTGCAAAGATAAATTCGCGCCCGCTCCGCAGTTAGTTTGATCGAATAAAAATGTTCCATCTCCGGCGTGCGAAAGAAATCCCGTACACACTCACCGAGCGCCTGTCGCCATTCTTGTGCTTTCATCAAATGCCTCCTGCTAAGGGGTATCGACGTCGTAGCTCGCGAGGCAACGATCGACCAAGGCTTCCGCAGCCGCCCAATCGAAGTTGCGGAACTCTCGCCCCTGGATGGCGGCAGGCTTCGCCCGCGTAGAACATCTCGTACTGGAGATGACGCGAGCCGAACTCGGAGCCAAGAGCGTCCCACAAGAGCTTCAGCAACTTCACCCGCTCGCGTCCCCCGCTTTCGGCCAGCGCACATAACGCTCGATATCCGCGGCCGAGCCGGGCGCCCCTAGCTCACCCACCGTCGCCGGCAACTGGATCAGACTACCGCCCATCAGCCCGCGGATCTGATTGAGCAGCGCCGGATACATCGCCTGCTGGAACACCTGGCTGGCGTAGAGCAGGGCATCCTTGGGGCGCATCACACCAAACGAGTCGGGCACTGCCGCGGCCTCGGCGCCGAGGATCATACCCTCCACGAGCGAGACACGGGTGGCGAGGTCACCGAGTTGGGCGATCGTTTCACTAGTGACCGAGCGCCCGCTGAGGTCCATGCAGCGCTTAACCAGCCCCACCAGGAACTGCAGCTTGGCCCACGATCGGATGTGCGACTGGGTGTTGCCTAGCACGTGCGCCGCGGTCACGCTGAACTGACCCGCCGTCAGCTCCAGGTTCTTATAGATGAACACGTCTTCCCACGGCACGAAGACATCGTCGAAGACGACGAGCGAATCAGTCTCGTCGAAGCGGCTGGACAGTGGGTAATCGAACACGCTAGTGGGTCCGAGCGCATAGGGCCGGCGCGGGTAGAGCTTCAGGCCAGGTGCACCATTCGGCACCACGCAGGAGATCGCGTAGTCTTCGTCGCCGGGCCTGAGCGGCAAGATGACCGTGACCAGCACGTAGTCGGACATCACCGAGCCCGTGCCGAGCATCTGCGCCCCACGAATGACGATGCCGTTGTCACGTTCGGCGGCGACGCCGGCGTAGAGGTAGGGCTCGGCCTGCTGGTGCGCCGGCTTGGCGCGGTCGATGGTGGGATGGACGATGACGTAGCTGATGTAGAGGTCCTCGTCGGCAGCCTTGGCGGCAAAGCGCACCAGGTTGTCGGCGAACTGTTGCCCGCCCCGCGCGTAGAACGCGGGCGAGCCCGCGAAGCCTGCGAAAAACGACGCGACATGATCAGGCGAGCGCCCCAGGAATCCGTAGCTGGCATCCGCCCAGAATTTGATCGCGCGCCGCCGCGCCGCCAAGTCCTCGCGGGTGCGCGGCACCAGCCAGCACTTGTTGATGGGTCGGCCATCGCGCGGCGAAGGGTAGGTCATCAGCTCGCGGTTGGCCGGATCGTGGGCGAGATCGTAGAGCTGCGCGACGGTACGTATCCCGGCGGCGAAGGCCGGATGCGTCGTCACATCGGCCACTCGCTCACCGTTCAACAGTACCGTGCGGCCATCACGCAGGCCGCGCACATACTCGTCGCCACTCCGAGTCATACGGTTTCCTTTCTCACGCCTCTTGTCCGCGCCACGGCGCCGCCAAAAGCTTCAACGTTCATCGGACTTCCCTCAAATGGTTGAATGGTAGAGGTCAGCCGGTCTCCGAGACTTCACGGACAATCGACGGCTGTATTGTCCCACAGAGTTACTTAACTTCGTCCCTCGGAGTCCATGGAATGCACGCCATTAGACTTTGAGCCGGGGCAGCAAATTCTGTGGTCCACAGGCCGGCGACATAAATCTCGGCCCATGCGTAGGGCTGCCTCAATACCTTGGTAGTAGCCGGGAAGGTGAACGAGCGTGCGATAGCCCATTCGCTTATAGAAGAGTTGCGCTCCTTCGTTCCCAGCGCGCACTTCCAGGGCGACGCTGAATATGCCCGCTACGACGGCGCACTTCTCGAGCCACTCGAGAAGTTGGCGTCCGACGCCTGCTCGTCTATAGGGCGGAGCCACAGCGAGAAGGTCCAGGTGTGCGTCCTCGTCTCCGTAGCGCATGATCCCAAACCCCGCAATGTTCTCGTGAATGCGTGCGACGAGTACGTTAACCTCGGGGGCGCGAATACTCGCTGCTACCCGCATAGGTGTCCAACGCCATCGGAGACCGTACTCAATTAAATCCCGCGACAAGTTGGCAATGGTGGTAGCGTCTGCCGGTCGCGCCAATCGCAACGATAGCTCAGAACTTGTCATGAGGTGTATGACCCAACGAATAGCTTTTTATCCCCAAAGGCTGGGAGCAATCAAGTTCTATGACGATGATGCGGCAGCAACTGCTCGCTGCGCGCTGACACACAAAGAGCTGAGGGGCCAAAGCGCGAGCATGCTTCTCGATAAAACTCTCGCTCCTTAGACAAATCTGCTCCGTTGAGTTCTGTCTAGGATCGGCTCTCCAGATCCTCTCTGGACGAAGGCTCGATAGCGAGCCAGCGGTTTCTGCTTCCGCTCAAAAAAGCAGATTTCACTAACGCATCGGCTCACCCCTGAGTAAATTGACCTTGACGGTGATCTTCAATCAAAATAGGCTGCGGGCCAAGGAAGGAAGCTGTCTCCGGAAATAGAGACAGATAACGAGTAGATGAAACTCCAACCCAATCAAACTGTATTGTTGACCGGCGCCTCCGGTGGATTGGGAACATACATTGCCCGGGCCTTGGCGGTGTATGGTCTTAATCAAGCGTTGGTTGCATTCCCGGGCAGAGACTTACCCCCGTTAAAGAAAGAATTAGAAAAAAATGGCATTAACGCATATTATCTGGTAGCGGATTTACGCATCAAGGAGGAACGGCAGCGTGTCGTGGATGAGGTTAGCAAGACATTCGGCCAGATAGATATTTTGATCAACAATGCCGGAGTAGAATTCACAGCTCCGTATCACGCATTGAGCGAAGATGATATTAACTCTGTGATCGAAGTGAATCTCGAAGCACCGATGTACTTAACCCGACTGGTTATCCCGTATATGTTGGAACGTGGATCGGGGCACATTGTCAATATGTCCTCCCTGGCTGGAAAAGCAGGGCCTGCTTACCAGGAACCCTATGCTGCAACCAAATCGGGTCTGATCGCATTTACTATGTCACTACGCGAAACTTATTTGCGCTCGGGTGTAAGCGCTTCAGCCATTTGCCCTGGTTTTGTGGAAGCCGGTATTTATGCACGCCTTAAAGAAAAATCTGGTTGCTCTGCTCCGGCCTCGATGGGCACTTCGCGACCGGAAAAGATTGGAAAAGCCGTCATTCGAGCTATCCAAAATGATATTCCCCAGGTCATCATCAACCCGTATCCGGTTCGACCAATATTTGTGTTATCCGAGATTTCCCCTCGACTAGGCGCCTGGGTCGCGCGCGCGATGGGTGCCAGCAAATTCTTTAAACGGGTATACGAGGCGCGAAAGTAGAGCGGTGCGGCGACAGTAGCAAGCCGTTCAAAGTTCCACGTTCAAAGTCTGCCCTGAGCTTGGCGAATGGGTTCAATTGTTGAAATCCCAAGACCCGGAACTTGGATGAATCCGGGTTTGGACTGAGCCGACGAGCTGCACGTAAGTTGCGTCTAATCGGATTATGCGGTCGCGCGATTGATGGAAAATTGTTGAGAGATCCAGGAGTCCGGAATATTTTTGCCATATACGAAAATGTGTGATTGCAAGGCCTGGCCCCGTAGTCTCTCGTACTCGACTGATCATCCTTTTTCCCTCACTGCCCCGGGTAATGAGAGATCGAGCCAATCACGGTTCGGACCTCGCCGTTAGACAAAGAGGGCCGGTGGCTATTTGTAGAGGCTGTCCGATAAATCCGTTCTTCTCGAGCTTCTCGATAATCGTGGGATCCGCCACGTCCTCGAATTTCAAACTCGCGGCCTTGGGCACAACCTTGGCGACTTCGGCAGTAATGGATTGCAGGCACATCCCGGTAAGGAAAAGGTTTCTTGAGAACGTAGTACTGCGTCAGATCCTCATAGGCTCCCTCGGCTTCCTGCGTGGTCTTCAATCCCAGCGCGTGTCCGCAAGAGCTCGACTACGGAGGCGCGGTTGGCCGGGTTCAGCACATAGGCGTTCGCCTGGGCAGCGCTTTCATGACTCTTTCGACGACGTCCCCATGGTCTCGAGGAATTTCCTTGATGTCACTAGGGCATCCTGTTCCCAGGGAATTTTGACAGTGCGTAGGTCGGCGAGAATGTTGAGGCCGGGCTGCGTGATCTTGCTGCGAAACTCCGGGCCAACTACGGTTCCGCTGTCGTGAGGGACATTATGCCATCCTCGTCGCCTGTCGATATACCGCATACCGCATTAGGAGCCATCAAACAAAGGATTGCTGCAGCTTGTCTCCCGCTCTTGGTAATTGTTCCCGCCTTTTGATACCTTCCGAGCGAACCGGCTGATCGGAGGTATGCTATGAAACACGTTCTTATCGCTGCGCTCACGATCTTATCTTTCTCTGCGGCGCCGCTCACGCGGCGGACAAAATTAGAGTGGGAGTGCCGCAACAGGTCGTGCATTGGATGGTTTTCCCTGGCGCAGCAAAAGGGCTTTTTCAAAGAGGAAGGATTCGACGCGGAGATCGTTCGCATCACCGGTCCTTCCGGCAGATCGGCTCTGATGAGCGGTGATATCGATTATTACACGACCATCGCCTTCATCGTTCAATCCGCGATATTGGGATTGCCGGTCAAAGTCGTCGCCGCTTATGTAAGCTGTCCGCCGTTTGTTTTGATGTCGCGGCCCGAGTTCAAATCGGCGCAGGATCTGAAGGGTAAAACCATCGGTATCGGCGCGCCGCCGGGCAGCTCGCCGGACGTGATCGCCAAGCTTTCGCTGAGACATCTTGGCTTGAATCCGGATAAGGAAGTGAAGTTCGTCTACTTGAACTCTCACGAGCGGACATATCTCGCTCTCGAACAGGGGCTCTATGCTGCAGGATTGATCCCGCCGCCGTTCGACTTTCAGGGAAAAAGCACGGCTTTAACTCGCTCGCCCGGGCCGACGAGCTTCTCACCTATCCCGAAGACGGCCTGATCGCCACGGTGAAAAAATCAAAGAGAAGCCCGATGAAGTGAGGCGGGTGATTCGGGCCGGCATTAAGGCCAACCGGTATATCCGCAGCCAGCGCGACGGAACGATCCAATTTTTGATGGATTGGCAGAAAGTCAATCGGGAAACCGCGAGCGCCAATTACGACAGCGCCGCGCGAGTTTTCAACGACGACGGCGCGCTGCCGGAAGCCGGCCTGCGGCTGATCGTAGAAGAAGCGAAAAAACCGCCAAAGTCGAGCGCGAAATTTCGCTCAATGAGATCGCGGATCTCTCGATCCTGAGAGAAGCACAAAAGGAGTTGGGAAATAGGCCAAAGTAGGCGAGACCCACAATCACTAGGGGTCACAACAATCAAGGGAAGCTTAGGACCAGACTTGCCTAACTCTATTAATTCGCCAATGCTTTCTGCACCGCCCGGCTCACATTCGACGGATAACTTAGCAGAAAATCCGCCAACTCGAGCGAGATAACCCTCTCCAAAACCCCTTCGGCAAATGAAACGGTCTCTCGCCTCCAACTATCCTTTCACCATCTTCGCCCTCTCGGGATCGAATCCGCCCTATCGAATATTGCTGCACTTCCATGAGCATGAAAGCCCCGATCATAAATTCATCGCCAGCCCAAATGGCATGCCTGATCGTGAGCAACTGAGCAATGCGATACTAGCAATAAGTAGGGGTCAAGTTGACCCTCGATAGATTGGCCTGCTACCTTACAGCGGAATCAACAGCGATCAGCTTTCGTTTCTTCGAGAATAACGCGTGGAAGGTTCAAGGCATCAAACAATTCATCGATGGAAGCTATCGTGCCGGAGAGGCGGATACAGCTAAAGCAATTACGTTTTGGCAGTGAACCGTATGATTCCGTCTGCTCGCGGCTTACCTCCTGGTCGCGGCGGCTTGTATTTTCCTGGTGGCAACTGCGCCGCTCCGCAGGATCTCGCAGAGAAACTCGAAGATTGCCATACCGGCGCTTTGGCTTCGGAGCTCGCGCCTTATTGGATTGCCGTGGATCGGGGCTTTTTCAAAGCTGAAGGCCTGGAGGGTTGAATTTGCCTTTGATCACCACGGCAACGCAAGAGGAGTACAGGCTTTGCTCGCAGGCGAGGTGCAGGAGGGGATAGGCCGGAGCAGCTTCTCCCGTGGCCGCCGTAGTTCAGGGTTCGAAGATCGTCGTAGTCGAAGTCGAAGAACGTCATGGACTTTATTCTAGCGACGCGCGAACCGATAAAAACACCGTCCGAGCTTGCGGATAGAAGTTCGAGTCAGCTCTTTGGGCTCGTCGAGTCATGTGGCAACCTTGATGGCGCCAAGAAGCTCGGGGTTGACCCAAGCAGGGCGACGATGCTTCAGGTCGGAGGCGCGGCCTCTCGAATCGCTGCCATAAAGAATGGCTCTGTTTTTGCCGCGGCAGTTTCAGGTACTGTGTTCGCCGGAAGAGGAAAAGAGTTTGGATTGTACAAGGTGGTTGATCTTGCGAGAAAGGGATAGATTACCGCATACTCTTGTCTGTGCGTGACCAGGCCGCTACGCGGCGGAGAATCGAAGAACCAGTTCTCGGCGTTATTCGGTCGCTGGTTAAGGGCATCAGATTTTATTATGCCAACAAAGACGAGTCCGTGAATATCACCGCGCGCCACTTTAGAAATCCCGATAAAGACGTTCTCAGTCGAGAATGGGATTTTTGTAACGCGCACCAAGCTCTTTCAGGAACTTCCGTACCCGACAAAACAGGGGTTCGATGCTCTGTTTAAGGGAATGGCTGTTGATAATCCGAAGATCGCATCGCTAAGGATGGAAGACGTCGGTCGACCTATCCTTCCTCGACCAACTCTCGAAGGAAGCGTTTTCAAACAAAGCGGGCGATAAGCAGTCAAGATAGTATGGGGGCAAACCTTTACCTATAACATTCACGCTCATACCACGATTACCACTATCCGCGAGTCCGACGGCTGAGTTGCGCTTCGATCTCCAGCAGGGCGTCGGGGCAATACTCTGGAGGCGACCATCATGAGCTCCTGACAGTCCGTGTCACTGCAGTCTATTTCGTGAAAGGCCAGCCGGCGGATCGCCGGGCCTGCTGACGACAGGCGCACCCGCGAGAACATCGTGCACGAGAGATCCGGGTTGCGTGCTGTCGAGCAAGCAGGCGCGCGACTCTTCTTAAACGAATAGTCATGCCGCGAAGTCTATTCATGAATGCATGAAGAGATCAAACCGGAATCGTCCGGAATGTCCGGCTAAGGAACTTGCAGGGTCGTGCATAGCGATAGCAAAGCTCTCTGACGGTCGAATTACCCTTGACAGCTTCTATGCCGGTGGGCGATATTTCGCGCAGTTAAGTTCTCCCGAGAACTGGCAAACGGAGTCTCATACAAGTGCCGCGGTTGCGGCCGGATGTCTTAACTTTATCGGAGGCTCACCCATGAGAAAGCTGGTTTTCTACCTAAGCATGTTCGAGCTGTTCTGGCCTCCGTGTGGAGTTCCCAGCATGTATCCTACGCTCAGGATTTCTATGCAGGGAAAACCATCCGAATCGTGGTGGGGTTTCCAGCGGGAGGCGGCTTCGACACGTATTCCCGGATCATGGCCAGGCATATCAGCAAATATATACCGGGCAATCCGACGGTGGTTGTTGATAACGTCACCGGGGCGGAGCAGTCTCATCGCCGCCAACTCGATTTACAAGGCGACCAAGCCGGATGGTCTGACCATCGGAAATTTTATTGGCAATCTGATTTCCCAACAACTTTTCGGGGTAGTGGAATCGAATTCGATGCGCGAAAGTTTGAGTGGATTGGGTGCCAGTAAAAGATCATGTCGTTTGTGCCCTTACAAAAGCGAGCGGGATCACTAGTGTTGATGCATGGATGGCGGCGAAGGCTCCGGTCAAACTGGGTGGCAGCGCTCCGGGTACCACCAATGACGACGAGTGCTAAATTAATCAAGGCAGCCCTCGGCCTTCCGATCCAACTCGTGACGGGTTATAAAGGGCACGGCTCCAATCAAAGTTGGCCGCAGAGAGTGGTGAAATCGACGGCGGTTGCTGGGCTTGGGAGTCGATTAAAGTAATGTGGCGCCAGGGCCTGGATGCCGGCGAGGTCAGTATCGTGCTGCAGGCTGTACCCAAAGCAGTCGCTGACCTGCCCAAGGTTCCTGTGGCCATCGAACTCGCAAAGCAGACGAGGCGCGAAGGCTAATTCAGGCGGGCATCCATGACACCGCGGCGATTACCCGTCCCTATGCCTTGCCTCCCAGGCACACCAAGGACCGGGTTCAAATGCTGCGCAAGGCCTTCAGAGAAACCATGAATGATAAGGACTTTTTAGCCGAGGCATCTAAATCCAAACTGGATGTCGATCCGGTGAGTGGCGAAGAAGTCGAAAAGATAGTTGCCGGCCTTTTAAACTTGATTCCGCCACGGTTGCGAAAATGTCAGAGATCCTCAAGTAGGCATACCCTAAACAGACAGCGGAAAAGGAGCGTCTGCCTGTCATGGATTTCGACCGGGATCTTGAGCGGGCAGATTTTCGAGCTAGATTTCGATGCCGATTCCGGCGGCGCGCGCCTTGTCATGCGCCAATCGGGCGATAGCCATGAAGCCGACTCCTGGTCGCTATTTTGTTTGAACAGCGTGATTTGTTTCGCACCGGTACGGCCGGCTATTTTCCGGGCTACGAGCGAGCTCAAGTCTTCTATGTCGTCCCACCGAAGCGCGCCTCTGGCGATCGGCTCCCACGAAATCGCCCTGCTCATCGTGAATGCCCTCGCTGGCGCAACGTTGCCACTATAATGTCAGCGCGAGTAAGCACGTTGTCGTCGAGCTCGCGCCGCGGACTACTGACCAGTCCTTCTTGCAGAAGCTCCTTGTTGCTGCCGACGATGGACGTGACATGCCGCCCTACTTCCAACCAATCACCGTACAATACCGGAACATTGCTACCGGTGGCGCAGACGATCAAGTCGGAATCGGCCGCTGCTTCCCGCGGGTCGTTTACCGTAACGATTTCGGCGTTCACGATGAGACTGCATGAGCACGCTAAACGCTTTGCGATTCTCCGGACTGCGGCTGAACACCTTGACCTTTTCAATCGGGCGCAGCGTGCACATGACTTTTAGATGACGCTCAGCCTGCCGGCCGGTGCCGTAAAGACCCAAAACCCGGCAGTCCTGCCGCGCCAGATATTTGGTTCCCACCGCGCTAGTAATGGCCGTCTCGGTAGCAATATCATTGTCGTCGAAATCATAGAGAGGAATCGAACCGACGATAATCGTCAGTAGCGCCGCCGTCTCGCTGTCGTACGCCATGTAAACGCGCTTGCCCGCGACAGCATAGGTCTGATCCTCTTTGGTATAGCGATGACGTTCATAGTGAATAAACGTGCCGGCAACATTCAGCTCGACGCAACCGCCCGAGTGGATATTGATGCGGCGGTCGCCCGCCATCATGCGCTGGCGCGGCAGGCTAAATCGCGGATGGTTTGCCTGATCCCGAAAGCCTTGCTCCACGGCGTTTATCGCCTCGTCGATTGAAACAAGCCCTTTGATCTCCTCCGCTTTGAGTAGTAATGCCATCGTAGTCCTCCGTAAGAAATTAGCCAAAGAGCTTTGAAAAATTCAGCCGTGCACGGTATTCCGGATACACAATACTAATTTCTCATTGACGAGGAAAGAGTTGAAATCGACTAGCGTCGCCGCTTGGCTCGAGTCGTAGCCTACGGTTATGTCCTAATCACGTCACCCAAAGAGGCGGCGGCTACCAAAGTCCGCCTTCTAGTGGGCGTCTCCGATCACGCGACTCGCTATGGCTTAAAGCCCACCACGAGATGGGCGCGATGGGACTCGGGGAACGATTCTCCTTCGCACTTGAGCGTGACGATGTATGTGCCCGCCGTTGGAATCGCCTCGGGTGAAATGATCGCCTGAAGCTCGTCCTTCGAGTTGAAACTGGTTGGTAACGGCTGCCCATTCAGCATGACGCGGTGGAACGGCCACATTCCTCCCTGCCCTCTTACTTTCAACACCGTGGGGCCTGATCCCTCGATGAGAAAGAGTGGCGATATTTCGAGGTCCAGCGGCAAGCTCTGGTAGGAATAGAATGACGGAATCGGATTCTTGTATTTTTAAATCCGATATCGATGACCTTCCCATCCATCACGACCATCTTGACGTTTTGCGTCATCCAGATGTCTTGTAGCGGGTCGCCCTCGACGATGGATAGGTCGGCGACCTTGCCGGGCTCGACGCTGCCGTAGTCCTTGTCCTTCCTGAAAGTCCTGGCGACATTGAGCGTGGCAGCTTGGATCGCCTGTCATCGGCGGCACGCCCGCCTCCACGTCGATCGCCAGGGCCTGATGCATCAGCAAGGCCGCCATGCCGCGGGGCGGGTCCGAGCCTTCCTTCAGGATGCCGCCGGCCTGGACGAAACGGCGGATGAATTCCTTCGCTTTTTCATAGCCGACTTTGGTTTGTCCGAGCTGCGCGGGCGTGTAGCGCTTGAGCAACTTGTCATAGGCGTTGTCGGTCACCGCGCGGACCGCAGCGGGAAGATCGGCATTGAGGTTGTTCAAGATTTGGTTTCTCTTTCCCTGAAACGCTCCGCGCTCCGCGAAAGCGGTCGCAGCCATTTGGCAATGGTCGGGGTCCACGCGACGTGGTGCTCCACCATGGCGCCGATCACCGCGTCGAAATTTTCGGTTTGGTAATAAGCGCCGGCGAGCTCCTGATCGATAACACCTCCTAGCCGATCCTGGGCCAGCTTGCGCCTGGCGGGGGCATACGGGATGGAGCTGTAGCCCACCGACCAGATGTGCTCGATAGCGTCGACGCCCGCCTTGACAGAGCCGACAACGTCCCAACTGTGGGCGGCCACCGGCATGCCCAGCGCATGGGCTTCGTCGACGGCGACTTTCAGCAAGTCCAAAGAAAGAAACTCATTGACCTTGAGGATCTCACAGCCGAGTTCCTTTTTCCGCTGCACCGCTCTTGCGCACCTCTTCCGCCGTTGTGACGATGATGTTGTCGCGGGCGGTTCTCGAGCCGAAGGCATCGTGCCCGGTGCTGACGCCGCCGATCGCCCGGCCTGACATCCAAATCCGCGGCCCGCGAATTTTACCCAGGTCGGTGCCCTGTTTTTGCGCCAGGGTCCACGGGCCATCCTGGTAGAGCTCGATATTGGCGCAGGTCGTAATTCCCAGATGGAGATAAAGCTCTCCATGGAAATCCTCCAGGTGGCCATGACCGTCGATGAAGCCCGGCAGAACGGTCTTGCCCTTAGCGTCGATGATCTGGCTGCCGGCAGGAATAGCGACTTGACCGCTGTACCGCCGACCGCCTGAATCTGTCGCCTTCAATAATGACGACGGAATTTTCAACCGGGGCCGGCCGGTGCCATCGATCAGTTTTCCACCCTGCACCACGAGTACTTTCTCTGCCATGTTTTCTTTTCCTCCCTGATCCCGATCAGCAGACTGCCGGGATCGCAGTACCGCCGCCATCAGTCTCAGACGCTTTCAACGGTCTAGATGGTCACAGCCTGCACCAGCCTCAATCTCCTTCACGATTTGATTTTCATATCCCAGCTGCAAATCTTTTCGTCGGGCCGAGCGCTCCAGGCGACGTTGCGCGCCGCGCCGTAGAAATCCGCCAGATTATAGAGCGGCACGAAAGGCACGTCCTCCATGAGAATTTTTCCGGCTTGCTGGAGGAGTGCAATCCGTTTCTTGTTATCCGCGGTGCCCTGCTCCTCTTCGATCAGCTTATCGAACTCCGGATTGCTGTAGGCCACTCGCTTCGAAGTCCCGGTCCGAAAATATTGGTCGTAGAGAGTATCGGCGTCGACCAGGCTGCCTCTGCCGATGTAGTAAAAGGCAGCTTGCCGCCGTTGACGCCGGAGGTCCCCCAGAAAATCGCCCACTCCTGTGAGACGAGTTCCACCTTGAATCCGCCCTTTTCCATCTGCGCGGCGACCACCTGGCATACTTCCCTATCCCGGGCGAATCGGCCGGAGGATAGATAAAGCTTGACCGCGACACCTCCGGGATAGCCTGCCTTGGCCAGGAGCTCGCGGGATTTTTGCGGGTCATAGGGATAGCGTTTGTGATTCGGATCGTAGCCGATGACATTGGAGGCCACGGGGCCGTTGAGCACATAGCCGCCGCCTTCAAAGATATTCTTTACGATCGCCGGCGCGTCCACCGAATAGTTGACCGCCTGACGGACGAGCTTGTTGTCAAATGGCTTAAAAGCGGGGTTCAAGGCCAGAAAGAACATTCTGAGCCCCTCGACCTTCTCTATTCTCGCCTTTGGACTGCGTTCCAAGCGCGGCACGTCGTGCACCGGCACATTGTTGATGACGTCCGCCTGACCCGATTCCAGCGCCGCGACTCGCGCAGCGTCCTCGGTCACCTTCTTGAAGATAACCTCCTTGATCTCCGCCTTCGCTCCCCAGTAGTCGTCGTTGCGCGTCATGACAAAATTGCCGCCGCGCTGAAAGCTCACGAACTTATACGCTCCGGTGCCGATCTCATGTTGGTCCATCTCATCGCCGTACTTATCGGCGGCCGCTTTGCTGATGATGAAGCGGTTTTCCACGCGGTCGAGAAACAGCGCATTGGGCCGCTTCAGGACAAAAACCACGGTATAGTCATCCGGAGCCTGCATCTCGACCACATCGTTGAAGTTCGTTCCTTGCAGGCTGTTCTTGTCCGTCCTCATGCGGTTGACGGAAAAATAACGTCCTTCGCTGTAAACGGCGCGCCGTCGTGAAAGCGAATGCCTTTACGAAGACGAAACACCCAGTTCCTCCCCTGAAATTCCCACGACTCGGCCAAGACTCCGGTGTAGCGCACCGGGTTATAGGAAACTTCGACCAAGGGCTCGAAAATGTGCTGCCACATTCCATAAATAAGGCTGCCGCTATGATTGTAGGGATTGAGCGTATCGGTGACGCTTGAGCTAAGAATGGTAACGCGGTCTTTAGAGGCGGCCCAAGCCGATCCATTGACGCGGCCTCCGGCTAGCATCCCTAAACCAACGGCGGCGCTCTGCTTGAGAAAATCTCTCCGGCTCACTGCCGATTTTTCCGGGCTCATGCGATCCTCCTCACGTTTTGGTTTTAGCCTTTCACGGCCGGATCGTTCTCGGCCCGATCCCTTTCTTCAATCGCGCGGAGCCGTCCCCGGGCTTTTATTTTCTTATTTGACTCCGTAGGTTGCTTGCAGGCGACCGATAAATCCGCTCTCCTCCAGCCTTCTTACGATCCGATCATCGATCAGCTCTTCAACTTTGATGGTTTCCAGTTTGGGATTGCGCGGCTTTAGCAGGCGCTGCGTGTTGCGCAGGCCTTCAATGGATGGCAAAAGTTTTCTCTCGAGCCCCGTTACCAGATCCTGATAGCCCTCTTCTGCCGTGGCAGGGTCGCTAATCCTTAGGTGTTGCATAATCGTCTTGAGAACCACCGGTTTGTATTTGGGACTTAAAATAAACGCCACCGATTCACTCAACCCTCTGAGAACGCCTTCGAGCGCGTCTTGGCGCTCACGAATAAGAGTGTTCTTGGCGACGAGCCCGAGACCGATGGTCGGTATATTGGCCTGGCTGAACTCAGCCAATATCGTGAATCCCTTTTGTTTGAGCCTGCGGCTAAAGACACCATCGAGAGCGGCGGCATCGATGCTTCCCGCCTCGATCGCTTGCGCTATGACCGACTGGTCGCCGATTTGAAGGACATTGATATTGTCGCGCTGCGGATCGAGCCCCAAATACTCCAGCCCCAGCATGGCGCCCATCCATAGTCCGCCGCCGAAGGCTTGAATGCCAAAACGCTTGCCGCGCAAATCCTTGGAGGTTTTTATCCCCGGTGCGGCCACTAAATCATAAGTGACTTTGGCATTGAGAGCGGCAACCATCTTGGCGTCGAGTCCACCGGCGGCTGCTCCAAGCAGCGTGCTCCCTGAGGTCAAGGCGATATCGATCTCTCCGGTGCCGAGGCCGCTGACCATGATTTGAATCTGGCGGACTAGGATGACCGCCGAGTCGACGCCGTATTTAGCGAAGAACTTTTGTTCGTGGGCGATCCACAGTGGCGCGATGCGCGCGTTGAGCGCACCGTGAGCGAGGACGATCTTGGGCGCGGCGGCGGCACCAGCCGAAAGGGCATGGCTCAACAGCCCAAGGATCAAAGTGATGAGGGCAAAGGATTTACCCATGGTTGACTTTCAAGGAGCCGCTACGGTGGAGACTAAACGACCTAAACCATCCTTGGCAAGTGTAAAATCTGTTACCCAGCAGCTCGCTAGGATGACGTTCCCCGAATTCGTCACCCTCGAATGTTTCTATCGGGGTCCAGTCCGAGCTTCGACTGGATAACCGCCAAAAGGCATGCGGGAATGACGGACTCGAACAGACCTACCAAGCCGCATCACGCAGCAAGCTGGGAAAACTCGAGGCAAAGAGATTGAACTTCAGCGCGCCGTTGCTCTCCTTGCCGTAGAGCTCGGCGAGAAAGCCGCTTTCTCAATTTCACGCAAGAAGCTCAGGTCGACGAGATCCGTGAGCTTCATGCTCCTCGCCTTCGGATCGTTCTCGCGATCAAGATCGGCCTGGAGTGCTTCGTCGCTGGGAACCGGCAATGGATCGACGACATCGCGCTGGTCGTCGTAGAAAACCCCGATCTCCGCCGCCGTCGCTCCGCGCAAGAGTTTCTGTAATGCGCGTACCGAACCTTCTTTGATTGGTTTTGAAGAAGTGCACAGCTTCGACATAGGCGCGCATGAACTGCATGACGCTGCGACGGTCGCGGCTGATGTACCGGCGGGTTGCGATGAGCGGCGCGCCCGGAGGAGAGAATCTTCATCTCCTTTGCGCTGGCGCCGGGAAGCTGTTTCATTTTCCCCTGGTGGATGAGCAACACGGACGATTCGCCGGAGACACCGGCGTCAACCTTGCCGGCGATCAATGACGCATGCTACCTGGGGTGTCCCGCCCATTTGCAGAATCGACACATCAGCGTCGGGCCGCAGGCCGATACTGCGCAGCGCAGCTCGCAAAAAGTATCGCCGCCCGATCCATATTGGGTGACGCCGACGGTTTTGCCTTTCAAATCTTGCAAGCGCTGCAAAGGTGGATTCAGGCCGCAACAGAACTCGCTGGCTCGAAAAATTGGCCGACGTCGCTAACATCACGGGATCGGCGCCATGCATGCGCGCGCGAATCGCCGATTGTCCGCCTGCGATCGTATATTCGATATCTCCAGCGAGCAGGGTTTGCACCGCCCGCGGACTGCCGGTCAAGAGGATAACATCGGCGTCGATGCCGTGCTTGGCGAAGATGCCGGCCTCCTTGGCGATCCACGGAATAGTTTGGCTGAGGTTAGGCGCGACGAAAGTAGCGGTGATTTTGCGCTGCGCGGTTGCATCGCTGGAGATCGCGAACTCCGCGACGATAGTGGCGAAGATTATAGCGAGCTTGATGGGTTTGGGAACAGGCATAACAGTCTTATGCTCTCTATCTGTTCCCGGAATCGGCGCGAAGGATTCTTCTCTAGGCCGTGCGTTAGCCCAGCTCGAATTCCGGGCTCTGGATGTCGCCGCCCCAGATATCGACGGGGCTGCCAATCGGATAGACGATCGGCTGATGTGTGGCGTCGTCGAGTCGGCGATGACCCCAGCCAAACTCAACGGCAAATCCGCCTGGGGTTTGCACATAAACGTGTACGGTCTGGCAATTGAGATGCCGGCCCGGTCCCATACCAATGGGCGCCTTGTGGATGCGCAGGAAGTGATACGAGCGCATGACATCATCGAGCGATTCCACTTCCAGCATTACATGTTGCAGCCTGGGAGACTTGCCCGGCATGCATGGGGCGAAGGCCATACTGTGATGGCGTTCGTTGCAGCGCAAGAAGCACAAACGAATGTTGTCGTCGACGTATACCCAATCACTCAAGCGAAAGCCCAACACACCGGTGTAGAAGTCATGCGTCCGCTGGGTGTCCTCTACTGTTAGCAGCACGTGTCCCAAGCCCAACACACTCAGATCACGGGTATAGCGCACCGGCTCTTTGTCGACCTCAAAGCCATAGGACAAAGCTAGGGGATGTCCATCAGGGTCCTTGAATTCGATAAAATCACCGACATGCCGTTCGACACATTCCTCAGGGCTGCTGTGGCGCCAATGGATGCCTTCGGCTGTGAGCTTGATCTCCCACTCAGCGAGCTGTTGGGGGCCTCCGACGTCGAATCCAATGTAACGCAGAACCGGTTCCGGCGCCTTACATGCGGCGATGCGATGCTGATACCGATCCGGCCTCACATAGGTGACCTTTCCGTCAGGCGATCTGCTGGTAGGAAATCCCAACATATCACGCGCAAAATTCTCGAATCTTTCGCGATCCGGCATGCCGACCCCGACCTGCATAATATCGTGGATTGTCGTCATAGTAGGCCTTCCTTTCCGCGGACTGCGGCACGGCCAAGAAAGTCTTCCGTCAGTCCTTCGGCTTTCACATCGCCCTTGGTATCCGCCATTCGCCTTCCTCGTTTCGAGCAGAGCGACGACTATCCTGGGTGGAGAGTGCTGTCAAGAATTTCGCGGCTCTAGGCTCTAATTCTCGCGGGCTTCCCCGCATGACGACTACTCGACCAAGCGCAGCGCGTTGTTCTTACCCATGTTGAAGTTGAAATAACAGCAGCTTATCGGATACTCTTCGGTTCGAAATCGCTTGGAGTAGAGGATTCTGACCTAGAATGACATCAGGAGGATCGGACGGTGAACAGAAAAACAAATTTTCGTGTCATCGCGGTGCTGAACATTGCACTCCTGTTGTGCTTACCCATTCTCGATAAACTAATGGCTCGAGGAAAAACAAAGTTCTTAACGCCTGAGGCGCGCGCAGCGGGGGCCGGGGTTTCGGCTTGAGGAGGCGACCATCGCCGAGCTCCACCGGGCGATCCGAACAAAACAGATCACGGTCACGCAGCTGGTGAATCTCTATCTCACGCGCATTAAAGCCTACAGCGGGACTTGCGTCAGGGCACTGTTGATCCCGCTACTGGATTGCAGCTCGGCGATATCACGCCGATCCCAAACGCCGGGCAGATCAATGCGTTCATTACCGTGAACCTGAAGGAAGATAAACGGATCGCGCTGGGTCTCCCCGAAAGGATGAAGCGCACGCACACCGGTTCCGACGATCCAAAAGTTCCGGATGCTCTTGATCGCGCCCGCGAGCTCGATGCCGAGTTTGCCCGGACCGGCAAGCTGGTAGGACCGCTGCACGGCATTCCGTTCGCCATAAAGGACCTTTTTGATACCTTCGACATGCGCACGACGGCCGGCGCTGCCGCGGCATACGCGAATGATAAGCCGCCGCGTGATGCAACGGTAATTGCAAACCTCAGGGCGGCAGGAGCAATCATCCTAGGAAAAACGAATTTGGACGAATACGCGCCTGCCGGCATAGGCCGAAGCACATTCGGCGGCCAGAGCTGTAACCCCTACGACACGACGCGAATTCCGGGTGGCTCGAGCGGAGGCTCGGGAGCAGCAGTGGCGGCTAACCTGGCTATGTGCGCATTGGGAACGGACACATCGGGGTCGGTGCGAAATCCCGCCGCCTACAACAATATCGCAGGGATGGTTGCGACTCAGGGATTGGTTAGCCGCGACGGTATTTTCCCCTGACATTCACACGCGACCGAGCGGGTCCCCTTTGTCGTACGGTGCAAGACATCGCGGTCGTGTTGGAGACGCTCGCGGGATACGACCCCAGGGATGTCGCGACGGCAGCCACTACCGGGCCCAAGGTGCCCTACCAGCGCTTCGCCAACGAGAAGAGCCTTGCCGGCAAAAGACTGGGCGTGCTGCGCGATTTAATGATCGAAGTCACTCTCGCCGATCGAGACTCGATTCGTGTCGCCAACGAAGCGATTGCCGACATGAAAAAAGCGGGCGCGACGATTATCGATCCGGTCAACGTTCAGGACACCATCGCAGAGCTGGTTCCTTATCTAGAACCGAGCTTTCTCCTAAGAACTTTCCGTCGGTTTTCCCGAAGGCTCCTCCCGAGCCCATCGATCATATCGTTACGATGTTTTTGATCACGCTCTGTTTCCATCCGGGCTCCGGGGCGCCAACCTGCGTATGCTTGCGGCGCAGCGGCGCGGCGAAGAAGGCAGATATTCCATGAATCGCTACTTACAAGCGCGAGGTGATGCGAAGTTCAAAAGCACGGCGGACATGTTCACTACCCCAACTTTTGCAGGCCACATGGACGTCTTGAAGGCGACCTTTGGCCTGACCGCTAAGACTCTGGACACGCCGACACAGACGGATCACCTGCTACGAATGCAAACTCTGCGACAGGTTCTGCTCAAGGTGATGGCGGACAATAACCTCGATGCTTTGGTTTTCGTGAACACGACGATACCTCCGCCGGTGATCTTACCAAGTAGAGTGCCGGCGGCATACGACACGCGGACGGAGCCAAGAATGCTCAAGGCCGGGACCACTCTGTCAGACCCGTCGCTCCTCCCGAATGAGCCGGTTCTGAAGACTGACTTAGACGTGTTCAGGGGCGCGGGCGGCAGTTGGGGTGTCAACCTGAGCCCGGAAAGCGGATTTCCTTCTATAGTCGTCCCTGCCGGATTTACCAGAGTCGTTTATGATCGGGTGCCGGATCCGACGGACCCCAACGGAAGCAAGCTCGTCGGTCCTACCTCGGCCCAACTGCCGGTCGGTATGGAATTCGTCGGCCGCCCGTTTACGGAGGCGAAGCTCTTCGAAATCGCGTCCGCATACGAAAGATTCACGCATTACCGCCGCCCACCGGCGGGCTTTGGACCTTTGCCGGGAGAACGGTAGGACATTCGATAAAAGGAGAGATGCGAGTCGAAGTTCTGCTTTTTGATCGGAGGAAAGACTGAGTGAATTATAAATTCTGCTTATTTCTCTGCGTCCCTCTCGGCCTTATTTTGTCGGTTACGAACTATCAGCCGGTTCTCGCCCAAGACTTCTACAGGGACAAAACCATCCGTTTCATCGTCGGCCAGGCCGCCGGTGGCGGCTACGATACCTACACGCGCGTCGTCGCTCGATACATGGGCAAATATATCCCTGGCAATCCCACCATCGTGGTCGATAACATGACCGGCGCCGGCAGTTTGGTCGCAGCGAACTACGTATATGGGAACGCGAAGCCCGATGGGTTGACCGTGGCAAACTGGAACAGCGCCTTCGTCTTAAATCAGGCGCTGGGAGACCCGAATGTCCACTTCGATGCCCGGAAGTTCGGCTGGATCGGCGCTCCGAGTAAAGGAATCCCCGTCTGCGTGGTGATGGGTTTCGCAGGAGTCAAAACATTTGAGGACATTCTAAAATCAGGAAAAACTCTTAAGATGGGCGGAACGGCTCCGGGATCACACAGCGTTGACCTTCCGCTTATGCTGAACAAGATGTTGGGAACAAAATTTAACGTCGTGAGCGGATATCAAGGAACCGCTCAAGTACGACTGGCCATGCAACGGCGAGAGGTGGACGGCGACTGCACCAATTGGGAATCGGTCATCGCTACACGACGGGATCTCGTCGATGCTAAAGGAGACGACAGACTCATCCCCTTTCTTATTCACACTCGGCTCGAAGACCCTGAAGTAAAAAACGTTCCGCTGTTTACCGACGTCTTGAAGGACGAGGTCAATGTCGCAACCTACAAGGCCTACATGTCGCAGATGGAATACCAGCGGCCGTTGACTGTAACTCCGGGAACGCCGAAAGAAAGACTGGAGATCCTCCGCCGCGCTTTCAAGGCAACCTTGGCGGACCCCGAGTTCCAAGCACAGGCAAACAAATCCAAACTCGACATCACCTATGTATCGGGCGAGGAAATTGACAGGATCGTTGTGGAAGTATTATCGATTTCGCCGCGGGTCAAAGAAAATCTCCAGTTCTTAAGTCAGGCGAAGTGAGATGACGCAACCTAACCCGCAAATAACGCAAGGAGAAAACAATGGCTAAAAACGGCTTTAAAGCAATGGATTCCGACATGCACGTGTTTCGAACCTGCTGATCTCTGGCAGCGCTACATCGATCCCAAGTATGCTGACCGGGCACCCGTCGGACTCAATCGCAGCTTCAGAGATCTGGGCATCACAGTCGAAGGCAAGGTCCTACCGATACCAAGAAATCCGGAAAACCCGGCCCTAGCCAAATATCGCAACGATTTCTTTCACGAGAAATACGGGGACGCCGGCGAACGAAACTTCGACGGCGTTTCTCAGGTGATGGCGATGGACAAGGAAGGCCTTGATGTCGCGGTTCTCTTTCCCACCCGCGGTCTCTGCGTGTTGGGCATCGATGGTCTCGATCCGGATTTCGCCACGGCCATCGCTCGCGCCTACAACAATTGGTTGCATGATTTCGCGCAAACCGCCCCGGACCGCATGTACGGCGTGACGATGGTGGCGCCCCATGATGTCAGCTCCGCCGTCGAGGAAATTCGGCGCACCGTCAAAGAATTCGGATTTCGCGGAATTTTCATGCGGCCCAATCATGTGAACGGCAAGAAATGGAGCGATCCCTACTACGACCCGCTATGGGAAGAATGTCAGAAATTGAATCTGCCGGTGGGCTTCCACGAGGCAGGCAGAGTTTACTTACCCCAGCCCGCCATGTTTCAGTTCTGCTCGACCTTCTCGATGTTCAATACCTTCGGCTTTCCCTTCGCCAATATGCTCGCCTGCGGCGACATGATCTTCGGCGGCGTCATGGAACGCTTTCCCAATTTAAAGGTCGCTTTTTGGAGGGCAACTGTTCCTGGGCTCCCTGGCTCTTGTGGCGCATGGGAGAATACGCTGAGACCACCGGGAAGGCGGAATATCCTTATCTCACCTTGACGCCGCTGGAGTATTTCCAACGCCAGTGCTACGGCGCGGTGGAATGCGATGAAATAACCGCCAAACACATTCCCGAGTACGGTCTCGAAGACAATATGGTCTTCTCCACCGACTATCCCCACCTCGACGTCAAATACCCCCACGCCATCGATTCGTTTCTCAAACTTCCCTTTTCCGATCAGACCAAACGGAAATATCTGTGGGACAACTGCGTGCGGCTGTACAATTTCGGAAACGACGGTTGATCCTTCTTAAAGCTTATGTCCTACCTCTCCGCACTCTGGATGACCTCATGCATTTCGAAGACGTTGGGGCCGGAAAAGATCTCGGCGCGGGGGCGGTTCCTGTGCGCTTCTTTAAACTCTGCGCTTTCCGTCCAGGCGTGGAATGAAGATTCATCCTTCCAGTGAGTGAGCACGATGTAATAGTCGCTCTTAAGCGGACGCAAAATTTCCAGGCGAACGAACCCCGGCATATTTTCTACCAACCGCGCCCGGCCTTCGAATCGAGCTTCAAATTCTTTCTCTTGACCCTTTGCGACCTGTAATCTATTCGATACGGCAATCATGGCTTTCTCCTTTTCATCCTCAATCTATCTTATCCTGTTCGCGGCCGCATCCGCTAGTTGACAGGCGTTCGCTGGTTTCGCCCTTCTTTACAACAATGCGAAGTTACCATGCAACGGAGATTTTCTTTTGCGATTCTTTTTCCAGCCTTGACCCACCGCATGAATTTTCGTAGTGTCCGGACAGCCGTTGTAACTCAATAAAGGAAGCCTGTTCTATTCCTTTTTCACAAGCGACTGCTATGCCCTGTGGCAAAGCGATTTATCGGATCAAACCGTTCCTGATCATCGTTATCGGCACCCTCTTCCTGTGTGTTTGCCACGAACCCGGTTCGGGCGCGGATAAAATAAGAGTGGCTTTCTCCGCGGTTTCGCCGACTCAAGGCGTGTTGTGGGTCGCGGACGTTGGTGGACTCTTAAACAAAAACGGTTTCAGCGCAGAAATCATTTATACACGGGCAGCGATCGAGACACTGGTCGCGGGAGAGGTTGACTTCGCCCAGATGACCGGAGCCCTCATGTCCTCCGCCCGGCTGCAAGGAGCCGACCCCGTGATGATCGCCGGCGTGCAAGACACCCTGGATGATCGGCTGGTCGCCCGTCCCACCATCAAAGCCATGGAGGAGCTCAAAGGAAAACGCATCGGCGTTTTTCGCTTTGGATCCGCTTCGCACCTCCGGCTACTCTACCTGCTCCCGCGCTATGGCTTAAGCGAGCGGGACATTACGATGCTCCAGGTCGGCGATACTCCGGAACGTCTGATCGCGTTGGCCAGCGGTTCCATTGACGCCACTCTGGTCTCCCTCCTGATCACTTTGAAGCGCTGCGTGCCGGCATGAAGATCTTGCTCAATCTACGCGAGTTGAATGTTCCTTACCAGGGGAGCGGTTTAGTAACGACCCAGCGCTTGCTCGCCAAGAGGCGCGACGTCGCGAGGCGCTTTCTCAAGGCGTACGTGGAGGCGGTCCACATGTTGAAGACCAATCCCGACGTGTCCAAGAAAGCCTTCGCCAAGTACAGACAAACCAAAGACGAGAAGCGGATAGAGGACGCCTACCAAACTCTCCGCGAAATCGTTAAACCCAAACCCTACCCTTCCATCGATGGCTTTAAAACGATCATTAAAGACGCGAGTGACAGGATTCCCGCCGCAAGGACGGCCAACCCAAAAGATTTCATTGACATCACTTTGTTGGAAGAGTTGGACCGGTCGGGATACATCGATGGGCTCTATAAATGAGGCTTCAGGGTTCCTGATTTCTAGGGAGGCACAATGAAACGCAGCACGGACCGAATCTTGACCACCCACGTCGGCAGCTTGGCGCGTCCCAAGGATCTTCTTGAAATGATGGACGCAAAATTGAGGAGTAAGCCGTATGACAACGAGTCATACAGTAGGCGAGTTCGCAGCGCAGTCACCGAGGTTGTTCGTAAACAGGTCGAGTGCGGCGTTGACATTGTTACCGACGGCGAGCAAGGCAAGGCCAGCTTCAATGCCTATGTCGTGGAACGCCTGACCGGATTCGCACCGGTTGCGAGCTCGGAGGAACGAATTGCCGCAGCGAAGCTTGTGAGGCTCAAGCGCTTTCCGGAATATTATGGAGTATTTCGCGAACACATGTGTGGAGTCGGTCCCATCTGCAGGTCGTATGCACCGGGCCGATTACTACAAAGGACAGGAAGCCGTCAGGACGGATATGTCGAAAACCTCAAAGCCGCGCTCAAGGGGTTTGGCGCCCGAAGAGGTGTTTATGCCTGCCATTGCTCGGGCTTTTGGGCAACGCAAGTATTATCGCACGGATGAGGAGTTTCAGTACACGCTTTGGCCGAAGCGTTGCGGGCGGAGAATATCTCGCAATTGTGGATGCAGGTTCATTCTCCAAATAGACGATCCGTCGCTTACGACTGTACCGCACGGATCGCTTCTCACCATCGCGAACAGCGTACGTGAAGGATGCGGAGATTTACATCGAGGCGCTCAATCACATCTCCGAGGCATCGCGCCGGAAAAAATCACTTTGCTCACACCTGCTACGGTATCAACGAAAAAGGGCCGCGTATCTTCGACATCGCGCTGAAGAGACATCGTCGGCCTCATGCTGAAAGTCAACGCCGAGGGCGATTTCGTTCGAATCGGCAAACGCCCGCCACGAGCATGAGTGGCATGTGGCGAGAGACATATCAAGCTCCCGACGGCAGATTCTGATCCCGGGCGTCATCACGCCCACTGCAGCAACATCGTCGAACATCGAGTTAGTCGCCGATCGCATCACAAATTATGCCAAGCTCGTGGGACGCGAGAACGTGATCGGCGGCGGCGACTGTGGATTTTCCTCCCAGGCTACATTTACGCCGGTACATCCCACCGTCGTCTGGGCGAAATTCAAGGCGTTAGCTGGGGGCGCGGACATCGCGACGAAGAAGCTGTGGCGGCACACGTGAAGCGTCAAGCGCGTAGCGAAACCTTGCCGTTTCGACATTGTCGACGCCTCTCCTTTGGGACCCAACTGGGATGAAGCCATCGATCTTATCTGCCAGGAGATCATCCCCGAGTTAGAGCGTCGGTCGGATGCGTATCTGGAGCGTTAGCACTGGAACTAGCGAAATCTTGCGAAACTCGAGCATGGTGGCTTCAGCTAGTATGGAAAAGAAAATGCGCGTCGTTGCATGTGTGGCTCTGGCGTTATCCTTCGCCGCTCTATTCTGGCCACGCTTATCCTTCAGCGCGGACCGCGTGAAACTTGCGCTGCCCGCGAAATCTATGGGCTATCTGCCGCTTTTCGTAGCAGTGCACCGGGGCTTCTTCAAAGACGAAGGCATCGATATTGAGATCCCGATGATGCTTCCCAGTTAGCTCACAGCGCCTTGTTCGCTGGCGAGATCGATTACCACGGAGTCGCCGATTCCGCTCTGCGGCTAGCGGCTAAAGGGGCGCCCATTAGGGCCATCTTCTTCGGCGCGGTCCGGCCGAATTATTTTCTAATGGCCAAACCGCAAATCAAGTCGGTGGCAGAGCTGAAGGGAAAGTATATCGGCATGGCCCGGTTTGGGGATACGGTGGAGCTAGCTACGCGAGTAGCGCTTGCTCGAGAAGGGCTCGATCCTCAACGCGACGTGGTTCCGATCATGATCGGCTTCCCGTCGACTCGCGTCGCCGCTCTGACAGCTGGATCCATTGACGCCACCATCGCCGTGCCGCCCGACAATGTTTTGCTCAGACAGCAAGGATTCCGTGAATTGCTCTTCCTGGGAGACGCCATCGAATTTCCCAGCAATGGTTTCGCCACCACGGAGCGCCAGCTAAGCGAAAAAAGAGAGCTGACCAAACGAGTGTTGCGCGCCCTTTATCGCGGGCTAATCTTTGCCAGGGAACGTCCCGAGGATACGATCCAAGTCGTCGAACGGGAGTGGAAAGTCGATTCCACCGTTGCCCGCGAATCCTACGCGTCACTGGCAAAATCTTTCAGCAACGATGGAACCGCCAGTGAAGCGGGACTAAAGTTTCACGCACAACACATTCAAAGAATGGACAAGGGAATCGACGATATACCACTCCGTAGGATCTCTGACTTTCGCTTGCTCGAAGAAATCCGCCGCGAGACGGGTAAATAAGGGGACCTAGTGGAGGATTAGCGTAGGCCGAAAATTTGCTTTCATACCTCTTCTGAGCATGTGGTACGACTGGGCAGCGCGAGGTTGATCATGCCGATCTTGAAGCTCAAAGATACAGACATCTACTACGAGGTCCATGGCAGTGGACCCCCGTTCCTCTTTCTCAGCGAAACGGCGTGCGACGGAGAAGTTTGGAAAATCTACCAGGTACCCGAGTTTTCACGGGATCACACCGTAGTCACTTTCGACTATCGTGGAATGGGACATTCCAGCAAGCCGTCTACGCAATATACGATGGAGATGTTTGCCGACGACGCCGCGGCGATACTTGATCATCTGAAGCTCGATCAAGCGATTGTTTGCGGCCACTCCATGGGCGGAAGGGTCGCGCAGGTTCTTGCACTGAAACACCCATCAAAAGTCAAAAAATTGATTCTCGCCTCAAGCGGCGCTGGATATCCGGACCAGAGAGGCATCCCTCTGAAGCTGTGCATGGAAATGGTGCAGATGGGATATGAAAAATATGCTCGCGAACACACCGTTACGGTGGGTTGGACCAAGGACTACCTCGAAAAGCATTTGGACAAAGTGGAAAAATTCCTCAACGTGCGTTGGCAAAACATACCGCCGCTGGAGTGTTTCCTGCGCCACATCATTGCGCGGCATGAATGTGATACCAGAGCACAGTTAAAGGACATTCGGGTTCCAACCCTAGTCTTGGTCGGCGCAGAGGATCACATCTCTGCCTCCAACCTGTCTCATCGAGCCAGCTCTGAAGAGCTGGCTAATGGAATTCCCAACGCGAAACTTGCGCTGCTACCGGGCGAATGCCATCACTTTTCTATACCGAGCCGACGGCGGCCCACAAAATCATCCGAGATTTTTTGGGAGAGAGTTAGGTACCTCAGACAGACCCGGTAGCCATTTATAGTACTCGCCCACCGCTAATGAGAGAAAAGGACGGGACTCGTGCCGGAACTCTCCACGTGCAGGGATATCAGCTGCCGGTATAGCCCTGATAGATGCGGTCGGTCTTCGCCGCCATAATGAAGTCATTCCTGTGCAGGTTCCGAATCTTGTGCGTCCACCAGGTGACCGCGACCTTGCCCCACTCGGTGGTCAGCCGAGGATGGTGGCCTTCCTTTTCCGCTTCTTCGCCCACCGCATCGGTGAAAGCGATGGCGTCTTTAAAATTCTTGAATTTGAAACTGCGATCCAGCTTGGGAATGCCCTCTTCAGTGATAATCTGCCATTCGGATACTTGCGGTTGTAATTCTTTGATCTCTTCCGCAGTCACCGATGGCGCTCCTACTCGGCAAGCCACGCACTTTTGTTCGGTCAGTTCTTCCATATCTTTATTCCTCCATTGCTTGAGCCACAGCGATTACAATTGCGGCATTACTTCTCGGGCAAACTGCTCCATCGACTCTTTAACGACAGCATGCGGCACGCTGCCGATGTTGTGCCAGGTGAGAAAGTGGGTCGCGCCGGTTTTCTGACCTAGTTCTTTAAGCGCATGTACTGTAGCTTCGGAATCCCCAACGACCGCGTGGCGAGAACAAATCGTTTCAAAATTCACAATCGCTCCCGCTGCCGTCTTTAGACGCGCCGGCAACTCGTCGCCCCGGCGCGTCAGCCATTCCGTGTAATCGACCCGCATGTCGGCGATGGTTTTAAAGTAACTCATAATGCCGGCTTCGAGCGCGCTTTGGCCTCAGCCGTCATAGGCGCCAAGTGCATGGGCACTAGAAGACCCAACTCCTTCGTCTTTGGATCGTGACCTTGCTGCTTTAGACCAGCCCAATACGCGTTCGCAAATTCAATCACTTGTTCAGGGCTTCGTGTGTGAATCGGAAGCAATAGATTAACTCCCAGCCGCGCCCCAACTTCCACACCTTCGAGGGAACTGGTGGCCATATAAAATGGCGGGAGCGGCCTCTGGACCGGCTTGGGATTGACCACGACTTCTGGAATTTGAAAAACTTGCCGTTGAAGATCAGGGTTTCCTCTGACCAAGCGCGACGGATAATTTCGAGTCCCTCAGCCATAATATCGTGAGTGGACTTGTGATCGGCGCCGAAACATTCGTAGGCGCGGCTGTGTGGGTGACCGCCGCCGGCCGCGAAGTCCATCCGCCCCTGGCTTATGAGATCGAGCATTGCCGCCTGCTCCGCTAAATGCACCGGATGATGAATCGGCAGCGTGTTAACCGCGACGCCGAGCCGCAATCGATGCGTCCGTTGGGCAGTCGCCCCCAGCACAACATAAGGTGCAGAGAGAAGCGAAAACCGCGGCTGACAATGAATCTCCGCGATCCAGAAACCGTAAAACCCTAAACGATCGGCTAGTTCGGCCTGCTCCAAGAATTCATTCAAACGAATATCGGGGAGACGTCCCCGTCGGACACTGGATCTCAGTAAAGAGACTGAATTTCATCAATTCAACCTATGATTGCTCGCGAAGCGATCGAAAAAGGACCAATGTCACTTCGCAGGCTTATTGGCCTGAACCACTCGCGCGGCGCTTTTGGCAAGCTCCTGGGTAATCGGAACGTCGAGGCCATAAAGATGCGCCAGTTCCGCGGCCAGAGGAATATCTTTGTTCATCACGTTCCTGCCGCTTTTCGGCAGCGGATTTTTCCCCGACGGATCAAACGTCTTTTGCCAACGATTCAGCACGCTGTCATGGCCGATCTGCCGCATCATTTCCAAGGCTTGCGGATAAGGTATGCCGCCCGCTAAACCGATCTTAATCGCTTCGTGGACGATGAGCGTCTCAGAGCCACTGACCATATTCTTGATTAATTTGGCCACAGCACCGGTGCCTAAGGGCCCCATGTGAAATACCTGCTTGCCCATCTTGAGCAGATGAGGTTCCGCACGGGCAACGAGATCCTTCGCGCCGCCAGCGACGAAGCACAATTCGCCCGCCCGCACCGTGGCGGGAACACCGGTCATACAAGCGTCAACAACAAATACCGATTTTTTTGCGCTGCTGCTTCAATCTGCTTGACGGTCTGCGGCAGAATACTGCTATGGAGCAGCACAAGCGTTCCTGAGGCGGCCCCCTCCAAGACAGCCATCAGGACCCGTCATGCACTGTACGACATCTTCATCCGTGCGTACGACGACATCTATAAGCGTCGACCGTCTCGCGACATCGGCTGCGCTCGATACGATCTCACAACCCAGTGCGCGCGCTGCTTCAAGGGCCGGCGAATCGCTGTCGAAAACCGTCGCCTGGACAGCAGCGATTTTCAGCCGTTCCAAGAGGGCCAGGCCCATCGCTCCCGCCCCAATCATCCCGACCCGTTCCATTGTTTCCTCGATCCTAAACGTCTATTTAATTGCCCGCAGAAATACCACTCTTATTTGTAGCGCCGATCGACAAAACCAATCGCCACCAGTACAATAATCAGCTGCGTTCGACGCCAAGCCGGATGAGAATGGTCCGCTGAACTTTTCATTTGTGAGCATCTCCATTGCCGACAAATTTTTCTTTTGACGATCGAAGAACATGCCTACGAAGATGTTGTGGAACGAGGCTACGGTGTGCGTTTCGACAAGGCTACGGCCTTCCGGCGGTTCGAGCCGTAAGGTCAGTTTCGAACCTCGACGACTGAGCTCCAACAGTCGAAATCCCCTGCGATCGACGAAACCACCTACGGTTCGAAGGGTCTGCGACAAAGCATAAAAGTCCGGAGTTTGAGCCGGAGTTCGTCGCCTCTCTTTGCCGGACTGATCCAGCTTTGCGATATCGTCCAAAGAGTAGTGCACATCGGACAAATCCAGCGCTTTCCCTCTTCCGTTGCGTTGCCGCCACGTCAGATACCGCGGCTTATTTTCACAGACGACAAAGCCGGTCTCAAGAGTTGAAAGATCGAAATCTTTTGTTTGTTGCGCTTCCAAGGACTGACCGATGGCACGCAGCGCCAATGCATAAGATAACCCGCAGGTCGTCACAGATGGCGGCCGTTTCTCGTCAGAATCCGAGTCACGATCCTCGCTAGCGCAAATCTAAAACCCGAGTGCATAGGCCTCTCGTCGGGGATCGGCCCCTGCCATCCAGGTTCCAGTGTTATCGTCTTTGACGATCACCTTGGCGCTACCGAAGGACCAGCGATCCACTATGGAAACTTTGTGGCCCTGCCTGCTTAAACGGTCGATTGTTTGCGGATCGAAACCCTCTTCCATCCGTAAGTGTTCAGGAAGCTGGTCCCGCGGCGGTGTGCCCGGCTGGTGGCTCCAGCGCGGCTCTTCAACTGCAGCTTGAGGATCCATACCCAAGTCAAGGATATTATGCAGAACTTGCAGATTTGTTTGCGGCTGCTCATCAGCACCTGGGCTTCCGCCTACAGCAAAAAAGTCACCGTTTTTGACCACCATATAGGTGTTGAGTGTGTGCGCGGGTCGTTTGCCCGGTTTTAGCGAGTTCGCTTTGCTCGGATCGAGCCCGAAGCTGCAAAGCCGATTATTCATGATAACGCCCGTATCTCCGGCGATCACACGGGAACCAAAAGCCGCGAAGACACTTTGAATCAACGAAATTGCATTGCCGTCGCGATCTGTCGCACAGAGATACGTGGTATCCCCTCCCAACGCGGTAGCAGCCGTCTGGGGCCGGTCCATCACGTCGGTAAGTAACTCTCGTCGCCTTGCCGCATGCTCCTTCGAAATAAGCATTGGGATTTTGGATCGCCAAACGCGGGGTCCTCGAGATGGCGGATGCGATCTTCAAAGGCGAGCTTCTTCGCTCCCACCTGATAGTGAATGCTCTCAGCGCGACTCAGTTCTCCCGTATGAAGCGGCCACGCCTCGATGATATTCAACATTTCCAGAACCATGAATCCCTTGAGACACCGGGGGCTGTTCAAACACCAGATAATCCCTATAGCTCGTGCTGAGGGGTTCGAGCCACCGCGCAATATTACTCTGCAAATCGTCTTCTGTTAGCAAGCCGCCCTCAGCCCTCAGTGTTTGGCAGATAGCCTTAGCGACCTCGCCGGCGTAAAATCCATCGCGGCCCTTGCGGGAAATCCTTTCCAGGACGTCTCCCAGCCCCTTTTGAACGATAAGTTTTCCAGGTGTGGGCTCCCCGATCGGCCGGCGAAAACAACGGTCAACCCAGGGAAACTCAGAGCTCAACTCCTCAATCGCCTCCGCCAGTTCCAAATGGAGCGGGAACCCGCCGCGGGCAAGATCAATCGCATCAGACGTAAGCCGGCTCAGATCCTTGGTGCCATACTTTTTATGAAGTTCGAGCCACCCGTCGACCGCGCCGGGCACCGCCACGCTCAAAGGACCCGAAGTTGGCACACTCTTCAGCCCCTTTTCCCGGAAATAATCGATGCTCGCCTCGGCCGGCGCCGGGCCGCTGGAATTAATCGCCTCGACTTTGCCGGTCTTGTTCATAAAAACCAACGCAAAAAGATCTCCGCCCGGTCCACAAGCTTCGGGCTTCACTACAGCCATCACGAACGCCGCCGCAAGTGCTGCATCGACAGCGTTGCCACCTTCCTGCAGGACTCTAACCCCAGCTAATGCCCCCAGACTATGCCCTGCCGAAACCATTCCGTTTCGTCCCATGATGACCGGTCGCGCCGATTTATTGAAGTTCATACTCCTCCGATCCTAAGAATCCTTGCGGCATTGCCGCCGAGGATTTTCTCTTTATCTGGTTCATTGAGCTGCAAACCATCGATGGCTTTCAGGCTATTCTTGACGAGCACACATCCTTCCTCCGGACCGTACGGATAATTGGTCCCGAGCACGAGCCTGTCGACACCGAAGAAGTCCTTTACGCACCTCAACGTAGACGCGGGGTGATCAGCGGTGTCAACGTAAAACCTCCTGAACGAATCGAGTGGGTTTTCCTGCAATCCATATCTTTGGCGGATTTCCTCCGTGCGGCCGCTGTAGATATTGATCGCTCGCTGCGCGAAGAATGCCAACACGCCACCCACGTCGGCTACGACAAAGCTGATTTCCGGAAATCTTTCCAATACTCTGCCGTAGACCAAGCGGGTCATGGCTACCGTACTGTCAAAAGCCCAGCCGAAGATCAGGGTGGGCATGATATCGATTCCCGTGGCCTCGGTAGATAAAGGAGCGGTGGGATGGATATAGACGGGCAACTTGTATCGTGCCAGCCGTTCATAGATCGGAAACAGCTCTTCACGGTCCAAGGGTTTGCTGTTGAGATTCGCGAAGCAGCCAAAGCCTCTCAGTCCCAACTCGTTCACACTTCGCTCCAGCTCATCGAGCGAATCCTTAATTGAGCAGGTCGGCAAGGTGAAAAATCCGATAAAGCGATTAGGATGTTTCCGACAAATTGTCGCAACGGCATCGTTCGCGATCCGGGCAAGGTTACTAGCGCCCTCGCCTTCGAAACGGTCTGCGCCGGGGGCTGGAATGGTCAAAACATGGATATCGATCCCCAGCTGATCCATGTGCTCTAATCTATGTCCAATATTCTGTCCCTGGAAGGTCGCGGTGTTGATCCGGCATCCGAGCTTTTTGTCGTAAAAGTAGGTCATGCCGCTGTGCGGATCAGGTGCTTCCAAAACCACCGCGCCATCGATGCGTTTCATCTCATCGAGGTACGCTTCCGGGTAAATATGAGCTTGAAAGTCAATAACCATAATCGCGCAGGATGGATGGCGATGAGATGCCTATGGATTACAGGCCGTACAGTGCCCTAGCGTTGTCATCAAGAATTTTATTGACTCACCTGTGGCGGCACAGCGCCATCTTCTTTGAGCTTCCGCAGCGCCAGGATCTCCGAAGAAGTATCGTTGTGCCCATAATCCGTACCGATGACCAACTGATCTTCGCCCGAATATTTCAACACGTACGGGAGGTCGTCATCGGTTTGGCACGCTACGTAGATTCGGTTTCTTCGTAGCACGTCTTCCTTGTCCACCTTCTTTCCACCGCGCTCCAACCGTCTGGCAAAGTCATGAATCGCATAGGGCACCCACTGCGAACTTACCTCGATGAAAGCGAACTTGGTCTTGGGGAACTTGTCCGGGATCTCGTGGAAGATCAGGGCGTGGAAAGAGCCCACGACAGCGAGCTTGAATTTAGAAAACCCGCATTCGTTGAGGAAAAATCATGCACAGCGAAGCTTCCCGTAGCCGAGTGTACGCAGACCGGTAAATCCAACCGTCCGGCTTCTTCATACAGAGGAAAAAATGGGAGTCGCTCAGCCGCTTGTCCCCTTCGAGTCCGCGCATAAAGATGCCGCAGGCGCCGTTCTCTTTAGCGAAGCGCGCCTCTTCCAACGCCTTATCCATCGTTAGCAGCGGCAATACGGCCACCCAACGCAGCCGCTCCGGGGCACGTTTCCAGATATCGACGAGCCAGCGGTTGTAGCTCCGGGTCACCGCCAGTTCCAACTCCGGCCGGCGCGTAAAGGGCCGTAAAAAATCGTCGGATAGAGTACCTGCACATCGATGTCCAGCTCGTCCATGTGCTTGAGGCGGGCATTGATATCATCCATCTCCCTGGCTTCTTTAGGAGTCTCATGACCGACATTGCGCGCCTTTCCAATGTAGACATCGTCGATCAACCACGACTCACCGCCCGAACTCGGGTCATTGGGTGTCGCCACGATACGGGGCTTGTACTCTCGCTCTGACTCCAACATGTAATCCCAGGTTCGTTCCGTTTCTAAAACGTGGGCATCGGAATCAATGACTGCCATTTCAGTCAACCTCCCAATCTCGGTTTAGCCACTGATTGCTTGAGCCCGGCCCGTTCCGTTTTGGAACCGACGGAGCTATTGCAACCCTGGCAAGTATAATCATACAACTCGCCGTCCGGCAGCACCAAAAGCAAGCGTTCTCTGTACCGGCATCGCCCTGCGGCACTGGTTACAGTAAAGCAACGCTGCGTTGAACTGATCGAAAGACTGCTCCATAACAAGCTCTCAATTCTCACGCCTTGTGTTCGCCATCGGCCGCTTGTCTTGCTTTCGCCTCCTTGATCACCTTTTCCGCCAGATGTGGCGGCAACTCCTCATAGTGAGAAAACTCCATCTGGAATTCTCCCCGTCCACTGGTAAGCGCTCGCAAATCGGGAGCATATTTTAAGACTTCCGACATAGGCACTTTGGATTTAATAACTTGATTGTGCCCTTTGGTATCCATACCGACAACTTTTCCGCGACGGCTGTTCAAATCACCAATCACGTCCCCCATACTTTCGTCAGGGACCGTTATTTCCATGTTCATGATCGGTTCGAGAATCACCGGCTTTGCTTTCTCAACAGCGCTTTTAAAGCCGAGGGACCCGGCGATTTTGAACGCCATGTCCGACGAGTCCACATCGTGGTAGGAACCGTCATAAAGCCTTACGCGCACATCCACCATCGGATATCCGGCGATAACCCTCCGGCCATCGCTTCTTTGATCCCTTTCTCCACTGCAGGGATATAGTTTCGCGGAATAGCGCCGCCAACAATCTCATCAACAAACTCAAAGCCCTTGCCATGGGGAAGCGGTTCGATCTTAATCCAGGTATCGCCGTACTGTCCCCGTCCGCCGGTCTGCTTTTTCAGTCTTCCCTGAGCGCTGGCGCTGGCCCGAATCGTTTCTTTGTACGGCACCTTAGGGCGCCTTGAGAACGACTTCTGCGCTGTATTTGCGCTTCAGCTTTTCGACGACGATCTCGACGTGCTGCTGCCCCATGCCCGAAAGGATAAAGTCCCGCGTTTGCTCATCGCGGTGGACCTCGATCGTCGGGTCTTCTTCCATGATTCTGTGCAAGCCCTGAGGCACCTTCTCTTCATCCGCTTTGCTTTTCGGTTCTAGCGCAAAAGAAATAACCGGCGAAAAATGCACCGGCCCTTCATACTGGATCGGCGATTTCTCGTCACACAGGGTATCGCCGGTAGAGACATCTTTCAGTTTCGCCGCCGCTACGATATCACCGGCAGAAACTTCTTTGACGATGTCCTGTTTCTTACCCTCGAGACGGAACATATGACCGATCTTCTCTTTGACTTGCTTGTTGGGAACATAGCAAACGCTGTCTGACGCAATCTTGCCCGAAACGACGCGCATGACGGAGAGCTTTCCCGCAAACGGATCGATAATCGTTTTGAACACGTAGGCGGAAAACGGCGCGGTGGGCTGCTGAGCCCGCTTTTCAACCTCGCCGGTTATCGGGTTCGTACCCTCTACTTCGCCTTCGTCCAAGGGGGACGGCAAATAGTCAATGATGGCGTCCAACAACTGCTGGATTCCGACCTGCTTGAGTGCTGAGCCGTAGAGAATGGGATAGAGTGTTCCTTGACGCGTTTGTTCGCGAATGGCTTTCTTCAGCTCGTCGGTAGAGAGTTCTTTCCCGTCCAAGTATTTTTCCAGAAGGTCATCATCAGTTTCCGAAACGCTTTCCATCAATTTTTGGCGCATCTCCTCCGCAGCGCCCTTGAGATCACCCGGAATCTCCCCTTCGACAAACTTTCCACTGTCTCCTTCATAGACGTACGCTTTCATAGAAAGCAGATCCACCACTCCTTTGAAGTTTGCCTCGACACCGATGGGCATTTGGAGGTGAACCCCTTTGACTTGTAAACCCTCCAACATTGAATCGATACGTTCGACGACATTATCTTGCTCATGGTCCATCTTGCTTGCAAAGAAAATCCGGCTGATCCGGTTATCATTGGCCTTGTCCCACAATCGTTCGGACTCGACCCTAAGGCCCACGGAGGGGTTAAGCACAAACACAGCACCGCCGAAAGCGCGCATGCAATTAATGGAATCCGCCAGGAAAGCAGCATAGCCAGGCGTATCGATCAACTGAAGAGGGTGTTTCTTCCATGCGAGCGTATGAAACGCTGTCGAGATCGACACATAGTGTTTGATTTCTTCCGGCTCATGATCCAATACCGATGTGCCCTCTTGAACCTTCCCCAACCGTTGAGTCACCCCCGCCGCAAACAGCATCGCTTCCCCTAACGAAGTTTTTCCTGAGCCGCCTTGACCCAGAATGCCGACGTTACGAAGTTTCTCCAGCTCCGCTGTAGCCATAACTATAGGATCCCTCCTCCTTTTATTTGTGCGCTCTCGCCTTCACTTCTTGTAAGGAATTCCTTTCATGAATGATCCGCAGTCCTTCCAAGGTCAGGAATTCATCGACTTCGCTGATGGTAGAACATTCCGATGCCACCAGAGGCGCCAACCCTCCCGTAGCCACGACTTTGGCCGGCGCTCCGTTCTCTTTCTGGATACGCTGAACAATACCGTCCACGAGACCCACATAGCCGAAAAAGATTCCCGCTTGGATGGAGTTGACGGTATTTTTCCCACTACTTCTTTAGGTTTCACAATCTCAATTCGCGGTAGTTTAGACGCTCGTTGGAATAAAGCCTCCAAAGAAATCAACAAGCCCGGCGCGATAGCACCCCGATGTATTCGCCTTTTTCGATATGAAATCCACCGTCGTCGCCGTGCCAAAATCCACTACGATACAGGCGTCGTGAAATTTCTCATAGGCCGCAATACCGTTGACAATGCGATCCGCGCCTACATCCTTAGGACTATCATATAAAATGGGCATCCCCGTCTTAATCCCGGGACCGACCATGAGAGGTTCGAGTTCGAAAAACTTGGTGGCCAGTTCTAGGGTAACGCTGACCATCGGCGGGACGACACAGGAGGCGACGATAGAATGAATCTGATTGCACCTGAAGCCCTTGGAGAAAATGAGATGCGAAATGATCACCCCGTATTCGTCAGCCGTTCGTTCCGCCACGGTCAGAAGACGCCAGTGGGTGATCAGCTTTTTGCCCTGGTAAAGGCCCAGCACGATGTTGGTGTTGCCGATATCGATCGCCAGAAGCATAGTCTCGCTATTCAATCTTCTACAGGAATCACGTCACCAGCGACAATCCGCTGACGTTCTCCCCGCTCGTCCTCTAAAATGAGCGCGCCGTCTCTATCTATCCCTTTGGCTGTCCCGATCAGAATGTGGTCGGTCATTTCGACTCGAACCTTTTTCCCGCGCAACCCAAAAAGGGCTTCCCAGCGCGGCACAAGAGAATCAAAACCCACCTCTTCGAGTTCTCCATAGCACCTGTCGAGGTCCTGAATCAATCGCCGCACAAACGCTTCGCGGCTGACGTTATTTTGGGTCAAGGTTACAATCGAAGTCGCGCGTTCGCGAATCACCTCCGGCATCAATGGGACCGGATAATTCAGGTTGACGCCAATGCCAAGAATTACGAATTCGATTCGCTCGGAATCACAGGAAGATTCGGTCAAAACTCCCGCTAGTTTCTTGCCCCCAACCAAAATATCGTTGGGCCATTTGATGCTGGGCGGAGTACCGATAAACGAAGCAATGGTATCGGCCAGGGCAACAGCAGCCATCAAGGTGAGCTGTGGGGCATGGACCGGCGGTAGCTGCGGCCGGAGTATCACGGAAAAGTACAGGTTAACGAAAGGTGGCGATACCCAGCTTCTACCTAAACGGCCGCGACCACGCGTTTGGGCTTCCGCAATGATGACCTCGCCCTCGCCCGCACCCTGTTCGGCAAGCCCGCGGGCATAAGAGTTGGTGGAGTCGATTTCCGAAAAATAGTGGAGGTTTGTGCCAAGACGTCGGGCTGCCAAACCGTCCCGGACTTGCTGAAGCTGGAGCGGCCTATCTATCCGCTCGGACCTTTGTTTATTATCCGGTTCAAGAACGCGCATTCATCGTAATCTTCATATTGAAATCGACCACCGGCGCCGAATGGGTCAGCGCGCCGGACGAGATGAAGTCGACGCCCGTCTCGGCGACCTGGCGAATGGTCTCTAATGTGATGCCGCCGGAGGCCTCGACCCAAGCGCGTTTATTCACCAATCGAACCGCCTCCGCCATTTGCGCTATCGTCATGTTGTCGAGCATGATCACATCGGCCCCGGCATCGATCGCTTCTTGGACCTGTTTGAGATTTCCAGCTTCGACTTCGACTTTGGCCATAAATGGAGCATGACGCCTCACGGCTTTGACCGCCTCGGCAATCGACCCTGTCGCCTCGATATGATTGTCCTTCACCAGAGCGGCATCGTATAAGCCGATGCGGTGGTTCGTTCCTCCTCCCATACGCACGGCGTACTTCTCCAACGTCCGAAGTCCCGGTGTCGTTTTTCTCGTATCCAAAACCTTGCAGGAAATATCTTTAACGGCGTCGACATATTTTCGCGTTAGCGTAGCCGTTCCCGATAAACGCTGGAGGAAGTTCAAAGCCGTCCGTTCGGCGAGCAACAGCGCGCGAACGGGACCTTCCGCTTCCGCCACAACCTTGCCGTTTTTCACTTGGCTGCCATCCTTGGTCAGAAGACGCACCTCTACTTTCGGATCGATAAAGTAAAAGATTCGATCCAAGAGCACCAATCCCGCCACAACGCCATCTTTCTTGGCGCGGAACAGCCCTTGCCCTGACACTCCGCGGAAATGGTCGCCATGGTCGCTAAATCGCCGGCGCCGATGTCTTCATCCAACGAGTCACGAATCAATCGCTCGATCTGGGGACTGACGAGGATATCCATGATACCTAGTTCCTTCCTTACTCAATTTCCCGCAGCCGTTCCAGGCTCAGGTTGAGGGCACGAAGCTTTTCTTCGTGCTGCGTCGATTTTTCCTGCTCTTTCTGAATCACTTCTTCCTTGGCTTTAGATAGAAATTCAGGGTTGGACAGTTTCTTTTGAATCCGCGCAAGCTCTTCCTTCACTTTGCTGGCTTCCTTGGTTAACCGAGCCTGTTGTTCTTGAAAGTTGATCATATCACCAAGAGGGAGATAGATCTCGATAGAGCCGACCACCGCCATCGCCGCGCCCTTCGGCCGTTCACCGGAAGTCAGATACTCAACGGAGTCCGACTCGGGCCAGCGACCGGAGATAGAACTCCTGATCCCGCAGAAACGACAGATCTCGCTCCGGGCCATGGAAAATCACCTTAACCTCTTTGCCAGGTGGACAGCTCATTTCCGTACGCAAATTTCTGACCCCACGAATTACCCCCATGAGGAACTCCATTTGATTCTCGGTTTCCTCGTCGAGCCATGACGCGTTGCTCCGTGGATAGGGTTGCAGCATGAGACTGCGCTGATTTTTAGCTAAGACCTGCCAGATCTCTTCGGTAACAAAGGGCATGATCGGATGAAGCAACAATAAGAGTCTGCTTTAGAACTTCTAAAAGCAACTGCTTGCTTTTCTTTGGATCGTCACCGAGTTTTCCACTCAAGGAGAGCTTGCTCATTTCAATATACCAGTCACAGAACTCATGCCAGGTGAACTGGTACAAAACATTGGCATAATCGTTGAATCGGTAGGCTTCAATGGCTTTTCGAGCTTCAGTAATGGTCGACGCGAGTCGCGAACGGATCCACCGCTGCGCAAAATTGAACTCGTTCATCTCTAATGCTGACGGCTCGAATCCTGGCGTGCTGTCATCATCAGACAGGTTCATAAGAACAAACCGCGCCGCATTCCAGAGCTTATTAACGAAATTTTGGTAGCCGGCAATCCGATCTTCAGCCAGTTTGATGTCGCGACCCATGGCGGCCATGGCTGTCAAGGTGAAACGGAAAGCATCGGTGCCGTATTCGTGCATGACGTCGAGAGGGTCGATGACGTTCCCTTTCGATTTGGACATCTTCTGCCCTTCTTCGTCGCGCACCAGTGCATGAATGTAAACCTCCCGAAATGGGACATCATCCATGAACTTGAGCCCCATCATGATCATCCGCGCCACCCAGAAAAACAAAATATCGAAACCCGTGACCAAGGTGGAGGTCGGGTAGAAGCTCTTGAGATCGTCCGTCTCCTGGGGCCAGCCGAGGGTTGAAAATGGCCACAGGCCGGAAGAAAACCAGGTATCCAAAACGTCGGGATCCTGAGGTAATTCTTTTCCCCGCATCTCGGACAACCGCTTGGTGCCTGCCGAGCCACAATGGGCCTGGCGTCCTTCGTAAAAATATATTCGCCTTTGTTCCCGCGAATGAGGTTTCCTGAATCGCAGGCGACGCAATACCAAGCCGGTATCTGATGCCCCCACCAAATCTGCCGCGAAATACACCAATCTTTGATATTTTCCATCCAGGCAAAATAGGAATTACTCCAACTTTCCGGGATGATCCGAATCTTGTCTTCCCGTACCACTTGTATCGCCGGTTCCGCCAATGGTTTGATCTTCACGAACCATTGCGGCGTCAAATAAGGCTCGACCACGGTCTGACAGCGGTAACAACGGCCCACGGCATGACGGTACGGTTCGACCTTTTCCAGAAAGCCTCTTTCTTTCAGCTCGGCGACGATCAACTTCCTCGCCTCAAATCGATCCTTCGAGTCATAGCGATCGATCCAATCTCTTTTTCACCGCGGGAAGTAAACGCAGAACCATCGACTCTCGCTTCGGCGTCAAAGATGCTGATTCGGTCCAGTCCAAAGCGTTCACCGATCTCAAAATCATTAAAGTCGTGCCCGGGCGTAATTTTCAGCGCCCCGGTTCCGAATGTCTGATCAACATAGGGATCCAAGAGCAGCGGCACTACACGATCCGTAATGGGTAAGCGAATCTTTCTGCCGGCGAACCGTTGATAGCGCTTGTCTTCAGGATGCACCGCCACCGCGGTATCGCCAAGCATCGTTTCCGGCCGCGTGGTCGCAACGATCAGCGCTTCCGATGGTTCGTCCGCAAGCGGATATCGGATGTACCAAAGGTTGCCGTCCGATTCCTCATGAATGACTTCAATGTCGGCCAGCGCCGTCTTGCAGCGCGGGCACCAGTTGATGAGTCGCTGCGCTCGGTAGAGCAGGCCATCTTCCCAGAGGCGAACGAAAGCTTCGTGCACGGCATGAGAAAGTCCCTCGTCCATGGTAAAACGCTCGTGCTCCCAATCGCAGGAGACGCCGAGCGCCTTGAGTTGATGCAGGATCGTACTGCCGGTTTCTTTTTTCCACTCCCAGACTCTGGCGATGAACTCATCCCGTCCCACTTGTGCTCGGCTTAGCCCTTGGGCCGCCAAACGGCGCTCGACGACGTTCTGGGTGGCGATACCAGCATGGTCCGTCCCCGGAACCCAGAGCACTCGATAGCCATCCATTCTCTTGTAACGGCATAGGATATCCTGGAGCGTGTTGTTGAGCGCATGGCCCATATGCAAAGAGCCGGTCACATTCGGTGGCGGAATGACCACGGAAAAATACGGAGCGTCCCCTTCGGCCGGCTTAAATGCTCCGACTGCACCCAATGGGCATACCATTTGGATTCAACATTCTTGTGATCGTAGGCCTTCGCTAGCTGCATGTCATTATTTCGTTTTTGTCTGTTGCTTTTTGCTTTTCCTGCGCGCCGGTGGCTCTGCTACGACATCAACTAACTCAATGACTTGTGGGCCCGTGACCTGAGGCACCGCAACGGTCGTTGATTCCTTCGTCGTCATTCGCTCCTTTGCGAGTATGCCCGCGGTGCCATTTTGTTTTGAGGACGAAATACCAAGACACTTTGCTACGGCTGATTGCAGCGTGTCCTTCTGAATCGGTCCAGTAAGCATCACAAGGTTGTCACGAGCGGGTGCTTGGCGCCCTCCGGTATCGTCGATCCATATCGTCGGGACCTTCCATCCCTGCACTGTACGGATGATCTGACTGCTCGAGGTGCTCGTCTCGCGCAACGCCGCCGAATCAATGATGACCAAGTCGAACTCCTTCGCTGCCGCCGCATTGCCGTCCGGCAGGAAGGTAGCCGTTTGAACTTCATGGTCCGGAAAAAGCGCCAGACTAATCGCCTGCCGCAATATATTCCGCGGTTCAACAACCAGGACCCTACTCATACGCTACGCAAACCTACGGTCAATATCTTGACAACCCTACAACCCCAAGTTACATAACAATACGAAGGACAACGAGCATTGATCCAGATGCGAAAGTGGCGGAATTGGTAGACGCGCAGGATTCAGGATCCTGTGGGGTAACACCCGTAGGGGTTCGACTCCCCTCTTTCGCACCAAACAAAATTTAGCACACAAGCCTCGCGTTCTCTAACGTCTATATTCATTCTTAATCGAACTGTAGATGCGGAGATTTGCCTATCGTCCGCTTGCGCACGTCCGGTCGTCATCGATGGGCGATGGAACAGCTTGAGCTAATTCTCGATGCCAAAAACAAAAACGGTCGCTTAGACTACTGGGTAGAATGACGCAGTGAAAACGATGAAACCATCGAGGAATTTATTGCTGATAGTTCTTTTGACCTTAGCAGCGAGCGCGTGCTCCAAAGAATCAGAGCAGTCGGGTCAAAGTCCTGACTGGAAAAGAGGCAGGGCCGTTTACGTTGCCAACTGTGTTGCATGTCATAACAACGATCCGTCAAAAGATGGCCCCATCGGCCCTGCCATCAAGGGTTCACCGCCAGAATTGATTGAATCTCGAGTTCTACGCACACAATACCCCCGGATACAAACCCAAACGAAATACTCAGGTTATGCCCACTTTCCCGTTCCTCAAAACCGAGATTCCTTATCTCGTCGTCTACCTGCGTTGACAGGTTACCTTAAAAGACCGAGCGCCAAGACAAAGAAGATTCCCGTCAGCAAGAAACCCACCCACAGAGCCCCGGAAACGGAGTCCAAGGGTTTCTTGGTAGCGCCTTGGGTTCCAACCAACGCGTTATACTCCACCGCAGCGGTAATAATAAGAGTGATCAACCAGAAAAGACCTTGGGCAGCCGATTGGTCCCACCAGTCCGGGATAGTGCATCGCGGCCCCCATGAAAAAGAGCATGGGGATGGAGAAGACCGTATTTGTTCTCGACGTCAGCCCGGCGCGACGTCCCGCACCCGCGGCGGCAGGTAATGGCTGCCCTCCCTGCGCTGCTTGATTCGCCGACGCGATGACGATTTGTTGATTTGGCCAAATCACAAGCCAGACGTTTAAAAACATGATGGTTCCCAGCAAACCACCCAGCGTAATGGTAACGCCATATTGAGAACTGAAAAAGGCGTCCCCTCCCATTTGGTGCAACCGGATTAAATACATCAAAAGACCCGCGAGAAAAGTCACCATGGCACCCCAGCGAAACCACCATAGTGCCCGCGGTACAAGTTTCTGGATCGCTCCCGTTCTTACGGGCGCTTCCGTTTCGGCGAAAAACGGAGTCTGGACGAAATTGAAATAGTACAGAATTCCAATCCACGTAATACCCGCCAAGAAATGAATCCACCGAAGAAAAAAATGAAGGACTTCCATAGCTCTCCCCTCCTTCTATCCCCTGACGATACATCAAAGGGATTAAACGGTTAACGATTTGGCCTTTTTATATATTAGTGGATGCTCATTTTTGTCAAGGAAAAACGCGCCTCTGTTGCGCTGGGCGATGCGCTACGGCGCTTGAAGATAAGCTTGACCTGACTATAGAACTATGCCATTTTGCGTGCTATCTTTTGTCTCGGCTTCATGGAGTTCTTCTGATTCGTGAAACAAAAAGTAAGGCCGTGAAACCTATCGTCGCTGCAGCTCCTGAGACTCGCCGCCGAATTCCCTCACTCGAGGGCGCGAGCGATCCTTTCAGCTTCGTGACCGATGAACTGCAACTTGTCGAGGAGAATTTGCTTCGCGCCATCCGTTCGCGCGAACAAACACTCACCGATATTGCGGGCCATTTGATTTGCGGCGGCGGCAAAAGAGTTCGGCCCATGGTGACTCTTTTGGCTTTTCTCGCTTTCGGTGGAAAAAGAACCCAGGACATCGTCGATATCGCAACCGCCATAGAGCTCATTCACACCGCAACATTGCTCCACGACGACATCATTGACCGGGCGGACACCCGGCGCGGCAAAGAGTCTGCCTACAGGAAATTCGGACTCAAAAACACTTTAGTAGCTGGCGATTTTCTTTTCATCAAAGCGTTTGAGTTCGCGGGAAAATTCGATGAGACCGTTGTCGAATGGACGGCGGATGCCTGCGCGCTTCTAACTGAGGGGAAACACTTCAAGGTTACTTCAATCGTAATCGTGCCGTCACTCTGGACGACTATGTCGAAATCGCAAAACGCAAAACCGCCTCCCTATTTGAAACGGGCGCCAAAGTGGGAGCTTATCTTGCCGGAGCCAATTCCGCATCAGTGGAGGAAACCCATCGCTACGGCCTCAACATGGGCATCGCCTTTCAAATGGTTGATGATATTCTCGATGTCGTAGGCCAGATCGAAGCTCCTCGGAAAGCCGACTGGCATGGATTTGCGAGACGGTAATCCTTCGCTGCCAATCATCTTGGCGCTTAAAGCAGAGCAGACCGCGGTTTGTGAAGCCTTTCAGACCGCGCAACCCACAGAAGCACTCGTTGCCGCGGCCCTTAATGCCATCAAATCGGGGCCCATTATCCAAGAGGCCAAATCCATATCTCGGGGATATGCTGAAGAAGCGCTCAAGTCAATCAGGAAGTTTCCTCCTTCGCTCTACCGCAATGGGCTCAAGACGCTTGTCCAATTGATTATCGATCGAGACTTTGAGTCTTTGCAACACGGCAATTACCCTCCGCATTCCCGTGTTGTTTCAAATTGAACATCAGTGATGTCATCCCTCGACAATCCACGCGATCGCGCGATTCAAGCAATGTTCGACAGGATCGCCGGGCGCTATGATATCCTGAATCGCATTATCAGTTTTCGCCTGGACAACACGTGGAGAAGCAAAGCTATAAAAGAGGTTCTAAGAAGCAGCGATCAGTTCATCCTGGATCTAGGCGCCGGAACGGGTGATCTCACGTTCACCGCAGCCAAGAAGATCAAAGGTAGTGGCCGAATCGTTGGACTGGATTTTTCACTAGAGATGTTAAAGCTAGCGCGATCGAAACAAAACAGCGCGAAAAATGGTGAGAAAACGTGTTTTATCCAAGGCAGCGCAACATTTTCTCCATTCAAGGACGGCGCATTTGATGGGGTCATGACCGCGTTTGTATTGCGCAATGTGTCCGACCTTTCTCTGTTCTTTTGCTCACGCGTTCAGAGTCCTAAACAACGGCGGAAGGTTCGTGTCTTTGGATATGTTTCCACCAAGGAAGACCTGGTTTTCAGCGTTTTACTCGCTGTACTTCTACCGCTTAGTCCCATGGATCGGCGGACTCCTGTCCCATGATCGCGTCGCCTACAGATATCTGGCCGAATCGGTCGAGAATTTTCATCCGCCGGAAAAAGTTGCGGAGCTTCTCGAACAAGCGGGCTTCAAGCAAATAAGTATTCGAAAGTTTCTCAACGGCGCAGTTTGTATGCACGTGGCCGAAAAACCAACGCATAGCCACGTACATCGCAAGATCATGCGGACTTTTTCCAGCAGTTTTCTCCTATTTTTCTATCAGATCGCATTGGGAGGTCTCTTCGGACTGTCAGCGACGCCCTTTCACGAACTCGAAAGAGCGTTCTACAAATCAACGGCCGGTGTTTTGTTTGTAATCGCTCTACTGGGGCTCTGGGGAAAGAGCCACCTGTATTGGCAGGACATCTCCGCCGCAAAATAGCTTTGCGATTGTCGCCGAGATCTTATTTCATGGATTGTTTGTGATTTGTTTCGCCGCGTATCTGATCTCTCTCTGGGGTGAAAACCAGGCGTTCAGGGCGCGAAGTTTTTGCATGTTGCGTGCTCTGCGGCACGACCGGGCTGATTTTCAGCGCTCAAGGCTTTTACCAAGCTCCTTTCTGGTCCTTCGAAACTTTCGTTTACCCCATTACCCTCTTCTTGTCCGCTCTACTCCTTGGAACAGTCACCGTGGGCATGCTACTCGGACATTGGTACCTCATTGATACGGGTCAGAGCCTCGATCCATTTATCCGGATATACAAATTTTTCGTCGTCGCATTGGTCGTGCAAACGATCTTTCTGCTCATATCGGTGATCGTACTTTATAACTTCGGTGTTTTGGAAAGCGTTATCGCCCTGGAACGTTTGTGGACAGATCATCGTACGCTCTTCCTCACACGAGTCATTTCAGGCCAAGTCGCCCCCTTGATCTTGTCCTGGATGATCTGGCGAACACTCGTGATCCCGCACACCATGGCCGCGACAGGTCTGTTTTTACATCGCCCTATTAGGCGTCTTCGTTGGAGAAATTTTAGGAAAGCAGATCTTGGCGCTGACCTCGCTACCGTTCTAACCGTAGCAACTAGTCAGCCGATCGAGGATACGTCTTAATCTTCGTAATCCGTAGGCCGCCCGAAGTCCATCCGAGATCATAGCCAATCCGTTCCCCTTCCCGGAGATCGAGGGGCGTCTTTGCCTCACCGGAAAGAATGACCAGATCATATGAGAAACGAACTTCTCGCCCGCTCTCGGTCCGAACCACTCCCATATTGTTAGATGGGAACAGCTTAACGATCACACCGTGGTGATAGTTATCCCCGCCGACGGGCGGTGTCGGGTTATCCTGACTATCACTCATGAGCTACTTTGCGAAGTTCTCGCGATCGAATCAAGTCCCGCGACGGCGGAAATGCGTCTAAAGCTTCAAGCAGTGGGAATTTGAACCAGCCGCGGCACCGATACACGATGGAAAAATCTCGACGGGAAAAGCACTAACTCAACTAACTAATTGTTTTTGTCTCGCTATGCGCCCCTGCAGTTCCATCAAGCCGTCCAGAACCGCCTCCGGCCGTGGCGGACATCCAGGAACGTATACATCGACTGGAATGATACGATCAATTCCCTGAACCGTCGCGTAGTTATCGTAGAAACCGCCGCTTGCCGCACAAGCACCAAACGCCATCACCCACTTGGGTTCAGACATTTGCTCGTACACGCGCTTCAAGACCGGGGAAAGTTTGTGGTTTACCGTCCCTATAACCATCAATAGGTCAGCCTGTCTCGGGCTGAAGCGCGGCAACAAGGCGCCGAAACGGTCGATATCGTAAGGAGACATCGATAGGGACATATATTCCATCGCGCAACAAGCGGTTGCGAATGGATAGGGAAACAGCGAATACTTCCGCGCCCAACCAACAGCCTTGTCCAGACGAGTCAGTACAACAGAATCCGCCAGGAGTTTCTCTGGACCCGTTTTTGATTCAAGCGTGTAGTTCTCAGGTTGCATCACTTCCCGCCCCGTGCGGTTAGAACTTACGATACTACTTCCCCCTCGGCTAGACAATAATCGCCTAGCTGCTGTCAAACGTCAGCGGCAGCCGCACGCACGCAACAAAGTCAAAGCTTTACCACGTTTGTGGCTTGCGGCCCCTTTTCTCCCTGTGCGATTTCAAATTCTACCGATTGACCTTCATTTAAGGTTTTGAATCCGTCCCCTTGGATGGCTGTGTAGTGAACAAAAACATCACCACCGCCCTCTTCTCGATAAAACCATATCCCTGGAGTTGTTAAACCATTTTACTTTTCCAGTTGCCATTGCTTAGAACCTCCCTATCCACGTTGCTTTAACTCCGATGTAAACTCGAATCCCGAAGTCGTGGTCCCCGCGAGCCCCAGTGACACACCCTCTCCTGCGTAATTCCGGTGACAGTCCCGAAATCGACCCGCGATTCAAGTTTTTGAATTCGATGCAAGTCCGGACGATCCTTTCTGTAGGGACGGACATTAGATAAAGCTGAGTATTGTTGTCAAGACAAAATTTTATGTCGCTCCAATAAGCATTCTGCGGTACTTTCGTTAACGGACCCGCGTATGGCGGCCGGGACAGCGATGCCACCTCGCAGAGCCATGTATCTGTATGCAACGACTATGGCTGTCGCTGACGGAGAAACCTCATTGTTGAAGCCACTGGAGGCGGTGAGCGTTGGTAAGGTCGGTGCTTTGGAAAGCGGTTGTCCCTCGTATGCTCCCGCAATGCCCTTCAAAGCCTCCAATTGGGCCGACTTACTAAAAGTGCCTGTGGTTGATATTTCAGTCAGCCGGGGTGCCCAGAAGACATTTTGCCTATTCTTTGAGCAACCCCTAACCGGCTGAATCCAATAGTAAAATTCACTCGAGCTGGTCATTTACTGATCGAAACCGATTTTATATTGACTTCGTGTGTTTTTTTCATTATAAATGGCTTAGTTAGCGTTTTGGATGGGTCACGTATCCCTTGCTCTCAAAGAGGTTCTTTTACGTTAGTGGTGCGTGACCTAAAGGGCGACCGGATGGCCATTTACACTGAAATCAAGAAAACGGATGCGACGAAGATCGTCGAAGAGTTCGCTTTGGGTGATCTCGTATCCTCTTCTGGAATCAAGAACGGTTCGGTCAATACGCACTACCTGTTGGAAACCAAACGGGGCGATTTTTCGCTAAGATCGACGAAGTCAAAAGCGAACTTGAAGTAAAACAGGAGTTGGATCTGCTGTTTCACCTCAGGAAACAGGGTTTCCCTTGTCTGCAACCGCTAAAAACGAAAACGGGAAGGTATTATATTGAGTTCAGGGGTAAATGCCTCACTGTTAGTCGCCATCTGGACGGAATCGAACTCCCAATCGAGTCTCTTACCGGGAGCCACCTAGGGAATTCTCGGCCACACATTGGCCAACCTACATCTAATCGGAAGAAGCTACAAAAAGGGGATCGATAATCGCTTTGGATTCAGCAGAATCGTGGCAATTTACCGGGACGTACGTCGGCAACTCCCGTCTCACTTTGAGAAACATTGTTCGGGTCTTGATGATGAGTTCTCCTACCTCGAGAATTACCTCGACAATAACCTGCCAAAAGGAATTATTCATGGAGATTTTTTCCCGGATAATGTGAGGTTCAAAGGCAGCCGGTTGGTGGGGGTGATGGACTTTGAAGCCGCATGCAGGGGTAAGCTCATCTACGACCTAGCTACGGCGGTTAATGCCCTCTGTTTCGTTGACCAGCGTTACCGCATTGATCGTTTCGAAGCATTGATTTCCGGCTATGAAAGTCTCCGACCTCTCTCTCTTCCGGAATGGGACTCGTTTCCCAATGAACTACGTTTTTCCGCCCTGCGGTTCACGGTCACGCGAATTAAGGACTTCTATCTCAGAAAAACAGATGACAGCCAGCGCGTCTACAAAGACTTCAAGGAGTTTTACGATCGGCTGTTGGTGCTTAGGCGGGAAAAAAGCGGCGGTATGGAAGACATACTACTTGCTATGGCAACAGGGTATGATTACCGCAAATACCAGAAATCGAAGCCTTCCAAATAACTGTCTATTTGACGCAGATCAGGCATTTTACGACCCCTGCATTATCGGTTCCGCTTAAGCCACCACTCAGGATGCTTATTTTCTTTGAGCATCGCGACGGATAAGACGAATAAGGGACCATAATATCAGTAGGACCCCGCAAAGAAACAAGGTTCGTCCGCCCATCAAAACCACATAAAAGAAGTTGAGTTTCACCCTCGCCGCGTTGTATTTTTCCCTGTCCTCGTTGATGCGGCGAAGCACTTCTTCGTTTTTCTGATGATCGAGCTCCTGAAAGCTCCTGTAGGATTCCTCTAAGCCAGTTTGTTCAGTTCGGTGTAACAGGTTCTGATATTTAGTTGTCTCAACTGCGCCCACTACCCAGTTTCCAATTCCTAGTACAAAACAAACAATCCCCGACATGAGTAGATAACTCGAATAGATGTCGCGTGCCTTCATTTCACTACTCGTGTAACAGAATTCCTGGTTAGGGTCAATTTTACCTAGCTTGACACACTGCGGCTACTGCGGTACGGTCACGTTCAGTAGTATCTGGACACCTTATCCAGAGTGGTGGAGGGAGCGGCCCTTCGAAGCCACAGCAACCGGTTCCCGAAAAAGGAACGCTGGTGCTAATTCCTGCCTCCCCGTGACTCGGGGGAAAAGATAAGGTGAGGTTAAGCCTCTTCTTATCTTTGAGCTAGGAAGAGGTTTTTTTTGGCGGAAGTGAACTTTGAATACTCGCCTTACAACAGACCAAATTGAGCGCTACAGCAGGCAGATCATGATCCCCGATCTCGGCGGTAAGGGACAGATCCGGCTCCGGCAAGCTCGAGTTCTAATCATAGGGGCTGGTGGCCTAGGCTCACCGGCTGCCCTCTACTTAGGGGCTGCAGGTGTCGGGACTCTCGGCCTAGTTGGATCCTGATCGGGTGGAATTGTCGAATCTACAGCGCCAAATCCTCCACACCACTCTTGACCTCAGCCACCAGAAGGTAGAATCAGCCAAGGATAAAATCAGCAAGCTCAACCCTGACGTGGAAGTCGTCATCTATCCCGTTCGGCTTGAAGAAGACAACGCCGCCACTATCTTTTCCGGTTATGATTTTATCGTTGACGGCAGCGATAATTTTCCCACCAAATTTTTGGTTAACGATATCGCCGTGAGTATGGACATTGCCTTTTCTCACGCTGGAATCGTCCGGCTGCAAGGACAAACCATGACAGTCGTGCCTCGGAAAAGTGCCTGCTATCGTTGTCTCTTCAGAGAGCCGCCTCCTCCCGAAGAAATATTGAATTGCCAGCAAGCCGGTATACTCGGAACCGTTGCAGGGACCGTGGGATCGATCCAGGCAACCGAAGCGATCAAGTATCTTGCCGGCTTTGAGGAAGGATTGTTGACGGATCGATTGCTGACGTACGACGCAAAATCCATGACATTTCATATGGTAGACGTAAGCCGAGACGTTCATTGCGCCGCTTGTGGTGTAGAACGAGTCGCAGGGTCGAGTCTTTCTTCAAGCACCTAAAACTCAAACAACGAGAGGGATAACCATGAGCTTTGTCAGAGGACTTCAGTGCAGAGAATGTGGACAGGAGTATCCAAAAGAGCCGCTTCACGTGTGCGAAACTTGCTTCGGCCCTCTGGAAATTGTCTATGACTATGACGCCATAAAAAAATCCATCAGCCGTGAAAAATCGCGTCCCGTGACAAAAATCTGTGGCGCTATCGCGAATTACTTCCCATCGATGGAGAACCGCAGGCGGGTCTCTATTCGGGTTTTACCCCGCTCGTCCGTGCCCAGAGGCTCGGCGAAGCATTGGGCGTCAAAGAGCTCTACATCAAAGACGATTCAGTAAATCACCCCACTTTCTCATACAAAGATCGTGTTGTTGCTGTGGCGATATCAAAAGCCATCGAGTTCGGATTCGACACCGTCTCCTGCGCGTCCACGGGAAATCTCGCCAATGCCGTCGCAGCGCATGCGCGCGAGAGCTGGGCTAAACTGCTATGTTTTTATCCCCGACGGCCTGGAACAAGGGAAGATCATTGGTTCCGCCATTTACGGGCCAAAAACCGTCGCGATCAAAGGCAACTACGATGACGTCAATCGACTCTGCAGTGAGATCGGCGACAAATACGGATGGGCCTTCGTCAATGTCAATTTGAGACCCTACTATTCCGAAGGCGCCAAAACCCATGGCTTCGAGGTGGCGGAGCAGCTCGGTTGGAAGCTGCCCCGACACATCGTCGTTGCATCCGCCGGTGGGACGATCCTGCCCAAGCTCTCGAAGTCTTTCAAAGAACTCGTCAAAGTCGGTCTCGTCGAAGACACCGGCTACAAGATCTATTCTGCTCAAGCCGCTGGCTGCGCCCCGATTATCAACGCGCTACAGAAAGGAACTGATTTGATCAGTCCGGTAAAGCCAAACACAATCGCGAGCTCCATCGCAATTGGAAATCCGGCTGATGGCTATTATGTCCTTCAAGCGGTGCGGGAATCGGGCGGATGGGGCGAAAGCGTAACCGACAAGGAAATTCTTGAAGGTATCCATCTCTTGGCCCAAACCGAGGGAATATTTACCGAGCCTGCCGGGGGACCGAAGTCGCTGTAACCAAAAAGCTCATCCAAAACGGCAAAATTCCCCGGGAGGAGTCTATCGTCATCAGCATTACCGGCAACGGCTACAAAACTCTAGAAGCTGTCGCCGGGAGCGTCGAAAAGCCATTGACGATCACGGGAACCTTGGAAAACTTCGATGAACTCTACCAACAGCTTAATCCGCCGGTGACAGGAAAAGCCGCGATCGGTTAAAATTCGCTGGTCGATCGAGTGACGGTGTCAGCATCGCTCCATTTCTTGCAAGGACCGTGGCAAGAGTCTATCTTGGTTAGAAAGTTATCAGTTATTGTTTTTTCTATAGATCCGAAGGAGGTAGTTTTATGCCAGTGCGAGTTCGTGTCCCGACCCCGCTGAGAAAATTCACTCAGGGCATCGATGAGGTTAGCGCGCAGGGCGCCAATGTTAAGGCACTCGTGGAAGATCTCGAGAAGAATTTTCCCGGCATCAAGGAACGGATCTGCGATGAAACCGGAAAGATCCGCCGTTTCGTCAACGTTTACGTCAACGGCGATGACATCCGTTTTTTGCAGAACCTGGAAACCGCGCTAAAAGAGGGCGATAATATTTCTATCGTCCCGGCCATTGCCGGGGGCTGCTAATTTCTTAGTGAGAGCGATGATGGCACGAGCCACACCTAATCTCCGATTGGTTTCGGTCCCTTCAGCGGAGCCAAAGAGAGCTGAATCCGTCCTAGATCTGATCGGCGATACCCCTTTACTGGAACTCCGAAAGCTTCCGACAGGGCTGCCGGCCAGCGTGCGAATTTTTGCTAAATTGGAGGGATTCAATCCGGGCGGATCGGTTAAGGATCGACCGGCACTGCGGATGGTCCAAGAGGGCATCCGTACGGGAATGCTTAGACCGGACAAGACAATTTTAGACTCCAGCTCGGGAAACACCGGGATCGCGCTTGCCCTGATCGGTCGCGTGCTCGGTTACCCGGTGGAGTTAGTTATTCCGGAAAACGTCAGCATGGAACGGAAGCAAATCATCCATGCTTACGGCGCAAAGATCATCTATAGTGATCCTTTGGAAGGTTCCGATGGCGCCATTCGGCTATGCAGAAAAATCCTCCAAGAAAATCCCGATCGCTATTTCAAGCCGGATCAGTACTTTAATCCAATGAATCCTCAGGCTCATTATGAAACTACGGGTCCAGAGATCTATCGGCAAACTCAGCAAAACATTACCCATTTCGTTGCGGGGATCGGCACCGGCGGAACCATCATGGGCACGGGCCGATATCTCAAGGAAAGGAATCCAGGCATTAAAATTATCGCAGTGGAACCCGACGATGCGCTCCATGGCCTCGAAGGCCTCAAGCACATGGCGAGTTCAATTGTCCCAGGCATTTACCACGAAGAGGAATTGGACGACAAGATCTCTGTTGCCACCGAAGACGCCTACGCGATGGTTTATCGTTTAAGCCAAGAAGAGGGAATTTTAATTGGCCAGTCGTCGGGCGCAGCCATGTTTGCGACTTTGAAGCTCGCACGTAAGCTTCACGACGCCACGCTAGTTACGGTATTCCCCGATTTCGGCGATAAATATCTCAGCACAAATCTCTGGGTCGGTTGGCGTGATCGGATGGCGGTGGGAAATCTAACGTTCTCCATTTAGACCCGATGAAAAGCCCCGGCAGGGATCAGGGCAAAACCTATTGAGCGGTCGCCGAAATCGATAAAACCAAGGCCCCGCCTTCGTGCGGAGGTCCTCCGAGTAGGAAATTTCCGCCATTATTTAGGCGTACAGTGGTATCCACGACCGGTTTATCTCCGTGCTGCAAGCGCACTTTTAAGGCGAGCTGCTTGTTCCGAAATTCCTGAGGCGTTACAGTTAGAGAACGTCCACCCGGGATCTCAAATATGGCGTTTCCTTGCCAAGCCACATTCTGTGTTTCCTCTTTCAGCAGTCGGTAAGAGCGATATTTCATCACCTTCAGCTGATTTTTATCGTATTGAGTTTGGGGTCAATTTCATCGCTTTGATTGTTGGCCAAGATTGTCCCGATCTTGACGCGGACCGTCTGGGAATTATTTTCCGCGGCGTTTACCGAATAAGCCGCTGCGAGGCAAATCAGACAACTAAAAAGAAGGGCTCGTTTCAGTATTCTCCCCAGAAGACTCATCTTCACCTTCTTGATTTTGATACAACCAAATGACAGTTGTTTTTGTTTCGTCCTCACGCAGCAACGCAACGTTCCGGCCGTGCGCGTCAATAGATTCGACGGCCGCAAAGTTGTTGCGTTGCGACCCTAACTTCCAAAATGAATCCAATGCGAACACACCGAGCAGAACAACGATGACTGCGGGGACAGTCCAAGCAAGTCCCGGCGCGGCAAATGTCGACCGCGCCCATTCCATGACTTCTTCATGCCAACTCCGCTTTTTGTAATCCGTTCTCGGACCCCAGCCCAGAAAGGCTCGAAGGCGATCCGCGGTACATTGGACACCAAAAGGCTCTCCAGCGAGGACTGCAGTTTTTCCAATTGATGTCGCTCTCCGTCACACGGTGCGCAGCTTTCAAGGTGCAAGCGAATGATTTCGGCGTCAGATGTGCTTAACTGGCCGTCTAGCCATCCGCTCAGCGACTCTCTTATTAGCTTACAGTCTCTCATAAAAACGCGCTTAACTTTTCCTGCAGCTTTTTTCTTGCGTAGTGAAGTCGGCTCATGACGGTTCCTTCAGAGCAGCCCAAAATCTCACCGATATCTTTATAGGAAAGACCCTCTACTGTTCTTAGTATGATGACGGCCTTGTGTTCTGGAGTCAAATCGTTTATCGAGGCCACCAGTTTTCTCTCAGCTCTCGATCGTGAACATCTGAAAATGGGTCCCTGGCAACTTCGTTTTGCTCCTCAAAGAGTCCATCCATCGTCTCCCGAAAATCCAGCGGGTTCCTTTTCTGCCGTCGCTGCGCATCAATCGCCATATTTACCGCGATTCGGTAAAGCCAGGTATAGAAGGAAGACCCGCCTTGAAAGCTCTTAATTTTTCTATAGGCTCGAAAAAAGTCTCTTGCGCCACCTCTAGAGCATCCTCGCGGTTGCGAAGCAATCCGACGATCACAACATAAATTTTTTGGTGGTATCTTGAGACAAGTTCCTGGAAGGCACCTATCTCTCCAGCTTGACACTTCTGGACCAGCTCCCAGTCGCTTGACTCCACAATAGCCCTACTTTTTAGACGTCTCCCGGCGAAATTTTATTCAGCATTTATTGAGCTAACCAGCCGAGTTGCTACAAGAAACTTGAATTTTTCACGCATTTGCTTACAATCAGACTGATTTCCTTACACTTTTGGTCGCCAGCCTCTCGATCAAACGGAGGACCCATTTATGATTGTTCGTTGTCCGAGTTGCAAGACCACCTACAAAGTCGCCGACGAGCTTGTGAAAGATACGAAGCCGGCGTTCCGTTGTTCCCGGTGCAAGCATACCTTTGAGCTTGAGTCGGCCGAAACACCGGAGAGGACTGTTGACAGTGCACATGCAGCCGCGAGCCTTTTCTCCAAATCCCAGCAAGAACGGGAATTGAGCTTTACTTTCGCTCCAAAGAAACAAGAAGACGGAGAAAACCGCAAGGAATCTATCCCTTCGCCGAGGGATGATTTCGAATTTCCAGCCGGAAGTGCTGAAGACCAGTCTATGGGGAACGTTGAATCAACGGTCGATGAACCATTGACTTCTCCTGAACCCGACCCTGGCATCGGAGCCGACCAAACCCCGATTTTCCACCTCAGCTGTCGCCGTCCCAACCACTTCCACTGGCTCGGGAAACAACAGATAACGTTCTGTCTCTTGACCCCTACCGTGATCAGCCCGCTTCCACTGTGCCTTTTCTGAGTCTTTTGGATTCCTCGTTATATTGTTTGGGTTCGCGACAGCTTTTCATTTGGCCCACCCGAACGTCGCAGAGGGGATCGTCAGGTCGATACCCTTGGTCGGACCCGCTGTGCTTAAGAACAATCATCTTAAGAATGGCGTCGCTCTCCAATCCCTGGGTGTCAGTCATCAGACGATCCAAGGGAACCGGGAGGTCTTGGTGGTCACCGGGGTCGCCCAGAATCAAAATCCGATCGTTATCCGTGAAGTTCGCGTTGCCGGACAACTTTACAATCTAGAGGGAAAAGAATTAGAGCAGCAGATAATCTGGATCGGCAATGCCATTTCGCCCAGAATTATCCGCGGTATGACGGTGCAGGACATTTCCGATCTTCAACGACTCAAACCTCTGAAAACTTTTGAAATACCGCCGGGAGACTCGATTCCGTTCACCATCGTCTTCCTGAAATCAACCAAAGAAATAAAAGACTTCAGCTGCGAAGTACTGACAGCCGAGAGCGAAGCTTAGACGAATCACTCTTTAGGGCTGTTTTTGCCGGGGTTCTGTTTTGGCGTGATATCGATCTCGTCCGAGGCTTTGACAGCCTTGCGAAACTTTCTTATGGCGGCGCCAAAAGCTTTCACCCAGGTCGGGCAACCGACGGTTGAATAGCACCACGACAATGACGAGAACTACCAGCAACTCACCCATTCCCAGACCGAACATGCATCCCCCTTTTTAACAATCCTAATTGACCCGGCCTTTCATTTGCAACCCCATTATTTGCTAAGCACGTGGGTCGTGCAGTAGTATACTTGTGTGGCTTCCCTGAATAGTCCTCTGCTACGCTTCTTTGCCGCTTCCCTGACCCTCCATCTTCTGTTGCTGCTCCTGTGGGAAAGCCTTCGACGCGTGCCAGACCTCAAGAATCCATCGCCGTTTCTCTGCTCCCTCCTCCACCACCAGAGGAAAGCAGAGGCAAACCGGCGCCCGCACCGAGTGAAGCTCCGCGCCGGCCATTGAAAGCACCGCCGGCCAAGATCGCCAAGCAAAACTCACCGCTCCTCCGAGAGAAGACCGCTATCCCGAAAGAGAAAGCCGTCGCCCCGCAAGAACTGCCCGCACAAAAAGAGCCCACACGTGAAGCAGCTCGTCCTCCTGCGCGAGAACAGATTCCGGACAAAGCCATTATCGCCGAGCGGCCCCTGCCGACTCTCAAAGAATTACTTCCGCCGGTGGGTTGGTCAGCCGAGGGGAGAGTTGGCGGCGCTAACGGGCCCATCGGGCTCGATACAAAAGATCCGCAGTACGTAACCTATTTTAACAGCATCAAGCGGGCCATCGAAGTAGTGTGGCAGTACCCAGAGCTCGCGCTCAGATATGGACTGCAGGGAAGACTTCTATTGGAGTTCTCCATACTTGGTAACGGGGACATCGAGACCGCGAAGATCATTCGCTCCTCGGGGTCCAACTTGCTGGATGAGGAAGCCCTGCGCGCCGTTAAAGCTGCTGCGCCATTCGGCCCGATACCACCGTGGCTCGGCAAAAACCGAATCGATATCGTTGCCAGCTTTGAGTACTTGGACAACCGTTTAAATTACCGTTTCATGCGTTAAACTGGCGGCAAGCCCATCTTGCAATCGAACGCGAGACTCGGCGAATTATTCGGCCCCACCCTGCCCAGGGTCCCATCTCAAAATCGGTTTTCTAGCTGCTCTGGCTTCATCGAGACGCTTGACCGGGGTTGAGTGAGGCGCGTTTTTGACGACGTCGGGATTCTCTTTGGCTTCCTGAGCGATGGCAAGCATCGCTTCCACAAACCCGTCCAACGTTTCCGGAGTCTCGGTTTCGGTGGGTTCAATCATCAACGCGCCGGAAACAACCAAAGGGAAATAAATCGTCGGCGGATGGAAGCCATAATCCAGGAGACGCTTGGCTATGTCGAGAGTATTGACTCCATATTTGTGCTGTAGCCGATCTGTAAAAATGCATTCGTGCATGCACGGCTCACCGTAGGCGATCTGATAGTCCTTTTCCAATTTCCTCCGAATATAGTTCGCGTTGAGCAGCGCCATTCGGCTCGACTCCTCAAGACCCTCCCCGCCTAGAGAGATAATGTAAGTGTAGGCGCGGACCAGAATACCGAAATTACCAAAGAAGGAGCGCACCCGTCCGATCGACTTAGGACAAGCCTCAAGCAACTCGAACTTGTCATTTTGCTTGACGATCCGCGGCACGGGCAGATATTCAGATAGCCCTTCTTTGACCGCTACGGGCCCTGCACCCGGACCGCCTCCGCCATGCGGTGTAGAGAACGTTTTATGAAGATTCATGTGCAGAACGTCAACACCCATGTGACCGGGTTTCGCAACCCCCATCAACGCGTTCAGGTTCGCACCGTCGAGATAAACCAAGCCTCCCTTCTGATGGACGACTGCAGCAATAGCCTCGATGTCCTTTTCGAAAAGCCCCAGGGTGTTAGGATTGGTAATCATTATGGCGGCGACATCCTCGTCCATCACTTTTGCAACCGTCGCCGTGTCGATTACGCCTCGCGCTGTAGACGAAATTTGAACGACGTCGTAGCCACAAAGAGTCGAGCTTGCAGGGTTGGTGCCGTGGGCTGTGTCTGGGACGATGATCTTCTTGCGGGGATTTCCTTTCTCGGTTAGACCGGCGCGAATCAGCATCAAGCCAGTGAGTTCGCCCTGAGCGCCCGCGGATGGCTGCAAGCTAATGCAGTCCATCCCACTAATTTCGATGAGGATTCGTTCGAGATCATAGAGTAGCTCCATAGCCCCTTGCAGAATCTCGACGGGAGCCAACGGATGAATTTGGGCAAAACCGGGAAGTCGCGCCACCACCTCATTGACCTTCGGATTATACTTCATGGTGCAGGAACCCAGCGGATAGAACTGGCTCTCGATAGCGAAATTTCGGTGCGAGAGACGAGTAAAATGGCGCAACACCTCCAACTCTCCCAATTCGGGGAATCCAGGGATATCCTCCCGCAGGAACTCCCGGGAATCGTCGTCTGGCCTTTTCCACTCTCCGCTGGCCAATAAAAACCGCTCCTCCCGGGTGACCCGCTCTCGAAAAGCAATCTCGGGGCATTCGCTTCAGACTGAGGTTTAATCGCCGATGACTCCGACAAGACGTTCGATCTCCTCTCTCTCATTCATTTCCGTTACACAGATGAGTAAGCAGTCATCGAGTTCGGGATACCATTGGCCCAAGGGAACTCCTGGGACAATTCGCGCCGCGGCGCAACGTTGCAAAAGACTTTCCAAGTTTCTCGCACGCAGAACAAATTCGTGAAAGAAAGCACCGGAGAAACAAGCTTCGAGCTGGGGTCGGCTAACGAGACGATCCCACGCATCGTGAGCGCGCGATACATTGACCTCCGCAAGCCGACGCATGCCGCTCTTTCCCAAGAGCGACATGAACACGGTCGACGCCAGCGTACATAACGTTTGACTGGTACAGATATTGGAAGTCGCCTTCTCGCGGCGGATATGCTGCTCGCGGGTGGCAAGAGTCAATACGAACCCACGCCGCCCTTCAGTATCAACAGTCTCTCCCACTAAACGGCCCGGCAGGCTACGGACAAACTTTTTCTGAGAGGCGAAGAAACCATAGCCCGGCCCGCCCAAGGTCATCGGAACGCCCAAACTCTGTCCCTCGCCGACGGCAATATCCGCGCCCCAGGTTCCCGGGGGCTTTAGCAGACCTAACGCCAGGGGTTCCGGAGTAACGGTAATGAGCTGCGCGCCGTTCCCGGCGCAAGCGGCTTGAATCGGAGCCAGGTCTTCGATGATACCGAAGAAATTGGGATAGCCGACGATGACGCACATCGACTGGTGGTCAAGTTTACGCGTCAACTCCGCCACATCAGTCGCTCCGCTGGCGTCAAACGGAATCTCTTCGAGCTGCATGTCATCCAAATTTTCAAGTAGGTCGTTATAACCGCACGATAGTGGGGATGCAACGCTCTAGACATCAAGACTCGCCGTCGACTCATGGGCTGAATACGTCGCGACATGAGTACCGCTTCAGCTGCCGCAGACGCTCCGTCATAGACTCCAGCGTTGGATATTTCCATTCCGGTGAGTTGACAGATTAACGTCTGATATTCGAACAGAGCTTGTAGGGTACCCTGGCTGACTTCCGGCTGGTAAGGCGTGTAGGAAGTGGCAAACTCGAGCGGGAGATGATGGCGTCCACCGCGCTCGGTATGAAATGGTGATAGATCCCACCCCCAGAAAAAACTCCAGTCCGTCGCCGTTGCGTTGCGTGAGGCCAGCGCGGCCAGGCGTCTGCGCACCGCGAGCTCGGTTAAACCGCCAGGCAGTTCGATCTTGGCCCGATTGCGGAGGGTTTCTGGGATGTGCTGATACAACTGCTCGATGGAATCGATTCCAATAGTGCGGAGCATCTGCTCCTGATCGGAAGGGGTGTGCGGCGTGTAACGCATTCCGTAAGTTATTCCTCCTCCTCCTCGTCTTCCGTTTCGTCTTCTTCTTCCTCCTCGTCATCGTCTTCCTTTTGCTGCTCGACGTATTCGGCGTATTCCTCCGCAGTCATGAGATCCTTGAGGTCTTCTTCATCCGTCATTTCAACCCGAATCATCCACCCGTCGCCGTAAGGATCGTCGTTGATAGTCTCCGGGTTGTCGGGCAGCACATCGTTCACCTCAAGAACGGTTCCACCGACCGGCGCATAGACATCGGAGACAGCCTTGACCGACTCGACGGCTCCGAATGGATCATCCTTGCACAACTTTTTCGCCAACCTCCGGCAGTTCCACATAGACAATATCGCCCAGTTCTTCTTGGGCGAACTCAGTGATGCCAATAGTCGCGGTACTGCCTTCGACCAATACCCACTCATGCTCTTTGGAATATTTAAGGCCTTCAGGAAACTCCATCGCTAACCTCCTTACGCATTGCTCAATGGTTATGTCGTTACCGCCGGTAGAACGGCAAAGGAACTATTTTGGCGCGCGTTTTTCGCCCACGAATTTCCACTTCAATGGTGTTGTCCAATGTAGCTTCATCGATGGCCACATAGGCCAGGGCAATGGCCTTACCGAGGGTGGGAGATTTCGTGCCACTTGTCACGCGACCCACGGATCTTCCATTCTTGAACAGAGTATATTCACTACGCGCAATCCCCGGATCCAAGAGCTCTAGTCCGACGAGCTTGCGCCGGATCCCTTCTTGTTTCTGCTTGAGCAAGACTTCACGCCCCACGAATGGCCCTTTGGCCAACTTCGTCACCCACTCCAAACCCGCTTCCAGCGGCGTTGTTGTATCGTCCAGCTCGTGGCCGTACAAAGGGTAGGCCTTTTTCCAGCCGCAGCGTGTCACGGGCACCAAGCCCGGCGGGTTCAAGCCCCATCGGCGCCCCACTCTCAAGCAATGCATTCCACAATCTCTCGGCCTCAACCGAGTCGCAATAGAGCTCAAAGCCATCTTCCCCGTGTAGCCCGTGCGCGCCACGAGGCAACGGATCGACGACACTTCTCCGAAGGAGAAAAAAACGGCTTAATCTCATTAAGCCGGACTGAGGTCAATGGCTGCAAAATCTTTTCAGCCAACGGGCCTTGCAGGGCCAATTGAGCATAGCGAGAGCTGGCGTTTTCTAACTCGACGTTGCCTTCTGCATGTTCCTCAATCCAAGCGAAATCTTTGTCGCTGTTCGACGCATTGACACAGATCAGAAAATGTTCGGGCTCGATTCTGTAAAAAATAACGTCATCTACGATCCCGCCCTTTTCGTTCATCAGGAGATTGTACTGGGCCTGCTGCAGTTTGATCCGCGAGACGTCATTGGCTGATATTTTTTGACATAACTCTAACGCGCCGGGACCACGAATCACGATTTCGCCCATGTGGCTCACGTCAAAAAGCCCCGCGCGTGTGCGAACCGCCACATGCTCGTCAATGACGCCGCTATATTGAACCGGCATCTCCCAGCCGGCGAACTCCACCATTTTGGCCCCTGCACGCCGATGCGCGCGCGTAGAGCGGAGTCCTTTTCATTCCTTGCGCCACCTTGTTCTCAAATTCCGACGCACCGTGGATTACCTTTCGCGTTGGAGGGAGTCCTTGGCTGCTTTTAGCGTGTTGTAGAGCAGCATGCATATCGTCATCGGACCGACGCCGCCAGGAACCGGCGTAATCCACGCGGCTCGCTCCTTGGCAGTTTCAAACTCAACGTCGCCGGCTAACTTTCCGCTCGGCAACCGATTCACTCCTACGTCGATCACCACAGCACCCGGCTTGACCCAGTCACCCCGAACCAAACCCGCCTTGCCTATGGCAACCACAAGAATATCGGCACGCGCCACCTCGTCCCGTAGACTAGCGGTCCGGGAGTGACAAATCGTTACCGTTGCGTGCCGTTCGAGCAGCATTAACGCCACCGGTTTGCCCACGATATTGCTGCGGCCGACGACCACGGCGTTTTTGCCTTTGGGATCGCAACCGATTGATTCCAAGAGCTTCATGATTCCCATCGGAGTGCACGGCCTGAACCCGTCACCACCCAGCACCAGCATGCCCTGGCTGACGGGGTGGAAACCATCTACGTCTTTGTGCGGCGAAACCGCTTCGAGAATCTTTTCTGAACGGATATGCGCAGGCAAAGGAAGCTGGACCAGAATGCCATGGACATTTTTGTCCTTATTGAGACTGTGAACCAGCGTTAACAGCTCCCGCTCGGATACCGTCGCGGGAAGCAAATGCTCGTAAGATTTGATCCCTACTTCTTTGCACGCTTTTTCTTTGTTCTTCACGTAAATATGAGACCCCGGGTCATCGCCAACCAACACCACTCCGAGTCCGGGTACCAGCCCCCAACGTCGCTCAAGCCCCTCCACCTCTTCTTTGATTTGTTTCTGCACCTCTTTAGCAACAGCTTTACCGTCTATGATCGATGCCATGATTTACTCCGTAACAAGACTGAAAAACCTATACCGAAAAAGAAAAATTTGTAAAGACGGGACGTTTTCTATTGGCATGACATGGAGCCATCCAAAGGTCAACCCCCAAAGTCTGTTGAGCAGCGTCGTTAAATCAATGAACGCAATCAACAAATTCCTCTAACTAAGACTTTAGAATCTTGCGATAAAAAACAAGTTTGCAGCCGTGTTGGCATGAATTATTCACAACGAGGCTTGGGGCCGAAATGACCGAGCATGGGATGTATCTTTCTCCGCCGGCTTTTGATAAGAAAATGGCAAATTTGCAATAGCCACGGATGGAACAGGAAGCGCCATGGACCAGCCACGAAAACTGGAAGAAATCAAGAACGATATTCGTAGCCGAGTGGGCCATCGAGCACCGTTCAATCATGCCGACAAACAAGAAGCCGAGGAAGTTCTTTCCAAGTTGAACAGCGTGGACGGTGAGGCTTGGGCAGCGGTATGGAACGAGTTGGGAGCGCGTTGGGAAGAAAAGGCCCGCAAGGCAGAAGCTGGCGGCAAGCGCGATCAAGCGAAGCAAGCTTATCTCAAATCATACGGCTATTATGGCATAGGCCGACACCCTTTCCCCAGCACCCCCGGTAAACAGCACGCCTATCTCAAAGCCCGCGAGATGCATCTCGCGGCATCGCGCTATTTCGATATCCCGCTCGAGCGCATTGCCATTCCCTTCAATGACAAAGAGATTGTCGGCCATCTGCGCTTGCCGAAGAAAACTCCCGCGCCGCTGGTCATGCACTGGGGTGGCATCGACAATTGGAAAGAAGAGCGCCACACCTTTGCGGAACGATTCGTCAAAGAAGGATGGGGTTGTCTGGTGCTCGACAGTCCTGGGACGGGTGAGTGCCCCATGCTCGCATCCCCCGATGCCCACCAGGTCCATGTTGCCGCGCTCGACTATATGCGGAAGCGGCGCGAAATCGATCCGGACCGAATCGCGGTGGTCGGCGCCAGCTTCGGCGGCTATTGGGCCGCCAAGTTGGCCCATGTTGAACCAAAACGTCTGCGCGCCGTGGTGAATTGGGGCGGCGGCATTCACTTTTCTTTCAACCCGAGTGGCAAGAGCGCTCGCGCAACGCTGATTCTTATTTATTTGATCTTATTGAGGCGCGGGCCAACCTATTCGGCAAGAAGACGATGGACGAATTGAATCAAGTGATGCCGGCGCTTTCTTTGTTGACTCAAGGCTGGTTGGATAAACCCAGTGCGCCCATGCTATTGGTCAACGGAAAAGAGGACCAACAAGTGCCCCTGGAAGATTTTTATCTCTTGCTGGAGCATGGCCATCCCAAGACGATCCGTCTTTTTCCGGGAGGCCACATGGGAAATATTCCTTTCGTGTTTGAAACGGTCATCCCTTGGCTGCATCAAAAACTGGATAAGTGAATATGAGCCTTTATCAATTGCAGAAACTCATTTACCACGTAAACCGCGATCCGTCTCATCGTGAACGCTTCCGACAGGATCCCGCCGCGTTCGTCGCAGGTTATGAACTCACCGAAGAGGAAAAAAGCGCGGCCCTTAACGTCGATGTCCGGAAACTTTACACTCTCGGGGTTCATTCTCTCCTGCTTCGACCCTTCACTTTGTCGCACAAAGTTTCCACCGAGGACTACGCCAAGGCTCTGGCAGGATTGGAGTAAACTATGCCCGTCGTTTTTGCCTGTGCCGGGAGCCATGCTCCGGGCATGACCGCATGGCCTGAAGCCGCTCCCAAGGAACAGTCTGACAGATTTCTTGGCTATTATCGAAAGCTGGGCGAGATGCTCGCCGCCTCGAAGCCCGATACGCTAGTCGCAATCACCGTAGAGCACTGGGCGAATTTCTTTCTTAACCATATGCCGGCCTTCTGCATCGGGCGCGCGGACCACTATGAGGGTCCAGTGGAAGAGTGGCTAAGAATTCCCAAAGCGCGCGTTCCCGGCGATGCAAAGTTGAGCGCTGAATTACTCGATGCTTGTCTCGATGGCGGCTTTGACCCGACGTTCTCCGACGAGCTCCTCTTCGACCACGCCACTATGTTACCGTTGCATTTTCTCAATCCCAACATGGCTGTTCCAGTGGTACCCGTCATCATCAATACCCTGACGCCACCGATGCCGACGCCGAGGCGATGCTTCGCCTTTGGGCAGTTTCTCGGAAAAAGCTCGAGGGATCCGAAAAACGCGTCGCCCTCATCGCCACCGGCGGCCTGTCCCATTGGCCGGGAGAGGCAAAACATGGAAAGATCAACATTCCCTTCGACAGGAAATTTCTCAACACCTTGATCGCCGGCGACCGAGCCAAGTTGACTGCGTACACCCATGAAGAGATCAACGTTGAAGCCGGTTCCGGAGGACACGAAATTAGAACATGGATGGCTCTCGCAGGAGCGCTGCCCGAATGGACGGCGGAACTGCTCGCCTACGAGCCCGTCGTGCCCTGGGCGACGGGTTGCGCTCTGGTTGCCTTTCACCGTTCCTGAGATGAAGACGGGTCCGCAGCAAGAAGTCGGGAGTCTAGCACGACACCGTAACATCGCGACACATGCCTACCAGGGCGGCTATCGAACTCAACAAAGCAAAGGCCGCTGGCATCTAAGCCAGCGGCCTTTTGTCCTTTCACTGATTTTCGAAGGTCCGATTTACGACGTCACTTCCCACCAATTTTTACTGATATCGCTGAAGATAAAAAATGCCCGCCCGTTCTCCTCTTCCAGATCCCATAATTCGTTGATTCCGATTTGCTTGCCGTTAGTCGAAAACTCTTTGTGCGCGTCCTCGACTTCCTCTGGGGTTGCTACTTTCACCGTGAAACGATTGGCCGCCGACAAATAATCCCGGTGCGTCGTCGGCAACACGACGATATACCAAGGTGTGTCGGGATGCTTAATGTAAGTGGACATACGTCCACCGCCGACGATCTTAAGCCCGAGGACCTCTTCGAGAAAACGATCGTTCGTCGCTTTATCGTCGCAATTTAAAGTTCCGTGAGTCATCGCTTGCGGAATATAACCACGACCCGGAAACTGTTCTTCACTGAGCGGTTCTTTCCAGTGCGGAGCGGCGATGGTTCGGCCCTGCTTTATCGCGGCCGGATTGTAGTACTCGATTTCCAGGTCGTTTCCGCCTGGTTCCTTGAAGTAAACGGAGTAGGCAAAGTGGGCTTCGTGAGGTTTGGTAACACTCTTAATATTATACTTAGCTTTGTGATCGGAAAGATATTCGTAGGCTTTCGGGATCTCTTTAGAGCTCCCGACCCGGAAGCCATAGTGGTTAGTGTGCGGCTTGTTCGCTGCGTTGGGCCCCCTTCGTGTACAATCAGGCGCCACTCCGTGTTCGGATGCTTCAACACCGCTTCTTTCTCTTTCCGCTCGACAACTTCCAGCGCCAGCAAATCGGTAAAGATCGGCAAAGTTTCGTCAAGCGAACGGCACTCATAATGCCCGTTGATAAGTCCTGTCGGCTTAAGCATCGTTTGCCCCCAAATGCGATGATATTTACACGTTCCAAGCTTATTATTAAGAAAAAGTTTCATTCATGTCAATCGCTGTCAGGGGAACTTGGGCATCTTCACTTCCGCGCCGGATTTCGCACATTCCTCCTCAAAAATACGGCGAATCTCCGGATCTTCATCGTCGTATTCGATCTGCCATCCGCCATAGGCCAGAGGCACATCGGACTGAATCTTACCCGGCTGCAATTTGAATTTTCGGCTGATGACCTTGAGGGCCAGGTAACGTGCCGGCTCGGCGCCGGAATTAAAGTGTTGATGGAACCAACCTTCCGGAGGTACCACGATGGAGCCCCGGGTCCAATCAACCCGGATCCTCTCCTTACCCTCGGGCCAAAGAAGCGAATAACCCTTGCCGCTAAGGATGAATACATGAGCACCCGGCCCATGCCGGTGCGCTTTCTTGTAAAGGCCCACCGGAAATCGAGACACATGAGAACCCATCATGCTCTGCGCCATCTCGAAGAAAATCGTCGCGTTGCCTTTGCCTCGCTCGGTCCACGCCACCGGTTCGATACTAGTGGCATCGGCGACAAAATTCGTTTCAACCACCCGGTCACTATACAAAACTCCCTTGCCGCCGAAATAACCCTCTTCACCGGAGAACCGGTCCGTAAACGCGTACGGGTTGTTCAACACAAAGTCTTCGGAGCGAAACAAATTGAAAATCAGCGGCGCCGTGGTGACGGCCAACAACCGGGCCTCGCGATCTCCCTGACCGTTGAAATGCTGATACCGGGCGTTCAACGGGATCGCGAAAAAGGCTCCCCGTCTGCCATTCGAAGCTTTGCTTTGGACCGCTGCTCTGCCAAACCGTGGTTGCGCCGCGACCGTCAAGAACGTAGATCAGCGCCTCGAACATATGTCTTTGCGCATTTAGACTCTTTCCGGGGGAATGGCACAAACATAGGCGTCATCGAGGTACCCGGTGCCGTCCAACATGATGTAGGCCCCGTATCCTCCTAGGCGATTCCACCATTTGAGCGGCATTGTATAGAGATCGTCGACGAAGAATCCCCGGATCACGTCGATTCCCTGAGACGAAGCCCAACGATCATATGGCGTGTCCATCACCTCGACCTTGCAGTCGATTCTTTCGTAAGACGGTGCCCCATTCCCTTCAGCCATCTCGTTGCCTCCTGCGATAAAACGTTTTCGAATGAATCAGCTTGAGCCGCTTCGTCTCAAACCTCTAGCTGGTGGTGAACGAACTTGTCAAGCAACCGCACATAGAATGCTCGGATACTGGATCCGTCTGTGCGACCAGGACATGTCAGACGGCGGCTTGCGCCCGTGCCTTTAGCAGCTTACCATAGGTATTTCATGCGTTGTTACGTCATTGGAGATATCCATGGATGCCTTGACGAGTTGCGTTACTTGGTCGAGGGTCTTCCTCTTGAATCCGGCGACCGGCTGGTTTTCTTGGGCGATTATGTCGACCGGGGGCCGGAATTCGAAAGGTGTGTTGAACTATGTTCTGGAACTGCAGAAAGAGGAGGATCTGGAACTAATCTTCTTAAAGGGTAATCACGAGGATATGTTTTTGGCTTACCTAGGGTTGCCTGGCCAGCACGGTGATATGTTTTTATATAATGGCGGGTATGCGACGTTAATCAGTTATGGAATCAGCTCAAAACAGTTATCCTTAGGTGAGATCACCTCGCAGATATCTTCAGAGCATATCAATTTTCTTAAGAGCTTGAGGACGTATTTCGTCATGGCGCCATTTCTCTGTGTCCATGCCGGCATTAACCCCTCTAAATCACTGGCAAAGCAAACTGATACCGATCTTCTCTGGATTCGCGATGAGTTTATTCACAATCCGCACCGGCTCCCTACACCGTACTTTTCGGCCACACGCCCCGGAGTTCAGTGCTGTTTGATCTGCCCTATAAGATCGGGCTCGACACCGGCCTTGTTTATGGCAACAAGCTCAGTTGTTTGGAGATCGGTGAGAGAGTACTTCTATCAAATCGGCCGCGGCCAGAAAGACGTCAAGCGCGTGTGCGGCTGAAGACCAGTGGAATTAGGTTCTATCCATCCCCGAAGCTTGATCTTTTTCCAACCCGTCATACTTTACATTGCCACGTGGCGGTGTAGCTCAGTTGGTCAGAGCACGCGGCTCATATCCGCGGCGTCGGTGGTTCGACTCCACTCACCGCCACCAAAATTCCCCTTTAGAAATCCTTGGTTTCATCAAGCAATTTTGCCACTTTCTGAGCTATTCCCAAGTTGGCCAGTTGTGACATTTCATGACCCTTGTTGCTGGCCATTGAATCGCATCCAGAATCGCATCCAAGATTCTCAACGCGCATTTCTCATCCTGTTTTCTACTGTGCGCATGTACTTAGTCAGTCGTCGCCAAGCTTGTATGTCTCATGAGCCTCATTGCCACATTGGCGTCATCTGACTTAGCCGCAATCTCGGTACAAGAGAAATCCCTCAAGTCCTTAGGTGCCAGGTGAATCCCGCCCTTGAAGTTCTCTTTACGCGTCGCCTCTAGGGCTTGCTGATAGCTTCCTGAGCTGACGCGCTTGATAAATGTTACCTGTTGATTTTCAAAGAGTTTGCGATGGCTGTATATCTTCTTCCCGTTTGCGCCGAACCTACCGGGAACAATAGGAATTAAGGTCTCTATC
>ERZ1370068.6276-contig-527_pt1 | contig 235560 bp, 387 predicted proteins | sample MGYA00561227_ERZ1370068 | MGnify/ENA primary metagenome ERZ1370068 (study PRJEB38410, sample SAMEA6850437) | metagenome | study: Metagenomic assessment of the ecological functions of the soil: analysis of the soil microbiota associated with the...
GGTACTTCGTTCAGTTACGTATTGCTCGAGCGCAGCGAGGATCTCCTACCGAGACGCTCTGCCGACGAAGATCCCTCGTCGCTGCGCTCCTCGGGATGACAACTGGAAAGGCAAAAATGAAATGGCAAAAATAACCGGCGCTCAGTGCCTCGCGGATATGCTGCAAGGCTACGGTGTCTCGCACGTGTTCATGGTTCCCGCGGTGCTCCGTCGGACTTTCGCTGAAATGGAGCGCGCAGGACGAAAATCAAGCGCATCCACACCCACGGAGAAAAATCCGCAGCGTACATGGCGGACGGCTGTGCCCGTGCCTCGGGTCGCCCCGGTATCTGCATGGCGCAGGTGATCGGCGCGCTCAACCTCGCCGCGGGCTTGCGTGATGCCCACCTCGCGCATTCGCCGGTGATCGCGTTTACGGGCGGGCGCGATCCGAAGACCAAATTTCGCAAGGTCTACCAGGAAGTGGATGACGTTCCCGCGTTCGAGCCGGTGACCAAGTTCAACGCCACGGTGGACGCGGTGGAGCGCTTTCCCGACATGGTGCGGCAGGCGTTCCGCGTCGCGGTATCAGGCACGCCGGGACCTGTGCACTTGCAGTTTTGCGGAAACGAGGGGCAGATCGACGCGGAAGAGGCGGAGATGGAGCCGCTCTGTCGAAGAACAGTTCGCTCGTGTGCCGCCGTTCCGTCCGGAGCCGGATATGCGAAAGCGTGCTCGTAGCGCTAAGCGGTGTTGCAGGACGCTGACCGGCCGGTGATCGTCGCAGGAGGCGGCGTGCGCGCCTCGAACGCGGGTAGTGAGCTCGTCGCCCTCGCGGAAAACTGTCTATTCCGGTCGCAACTTCGTTGAACGGCAAAGATTCCATTCCTGGCTTGCATCCGCTCTCGGTCGGTGTGTCGGGGACTATTCGCGCGAGAGCGCGAACCGGGTGATCGGGCAGGCGGACCTCGTCTGCTTCATCGGCACCGAGACAGGAGGCATGACGACGAATTTTTGGACCGTTCCGAAGATCGGCATTGCGGCGATCCAGATCGACATCGAACCGGAGTGTCTCGGCCGGAACTACCCGCTGAAGGCGGCCGTGCTCGGAGATGCGAAGATCGTCCTCGCACGCATGCTCGAGCACGCGGACGGAAAGACGGCGGCAAAGCGAAAGGCCTGGCTGGAAAAATCGCGCTTAATCTGCAAGGAATGGTATTCGAAATACCAGCCGATGCTCGAGTCCGACGCCGTTCCGATACGGCCCGAACGCATATGCGGCGAGCTCGACCAAGAACTTGCCGGATGATGCCATCGTTGTCGTGGACACCGGCCACGCGGGATGTGGATGGGCGGATTCTATGACCTGCGCGCGCCTACCCAGAGCTACATACGCAGCGCCGGACACCTCGGCTGGGCTTTTCCCGCGGGCCTCGGCGCGAAATGCGCTTGCCCCGATCGGCCCGTCGTCGTCTTCACAGGAGACGCCGGCCTCTGGTATCACATCGGCGAAATCGAGACCGCGGTCCGCTGGAAGATCAACTCGGTGACCGTCGTCAATAACAACGCCAGCGGAAACCAGTCAAAGCGCGGCTTCGACCGCGCCTATGGAGGTCAGCAGACGGAGCAGGCACTGCGAGCTGTGGACCTACAGGATGCGATCAACTTCGCCCGCGTCGCCGAGGACATCGGTGCGCTCGGGATCAGAGTGGAAAAGCCCGCAGAGCTCGCTCCTGCGATCCAGCGCGCGCTCAAGGCCGATCGTCCCGTGATTGTGGACGTAGCGACCGACATCGAGGCGTTGGCGCCGACCGCGGTGACTTAACCTCTGTCTGCGGGAAGTCTGACGGCCCGCCTTGTAACGTTTGTCTACGGAGATCTCTTTGACCTTTCTTTCAGTTATCTTGTGCCGTTCACGGCGCAATCTAGTCTGTCGTCTCGTGTGGTCTTAGGTTGCCGGTAGAACGCTATCGATTTTGTCGGGAGAACCCGATGCTCGGCGCCGGAGATCGCTTCTTCGGTCATCAGGGTTCTAGTAGTTATCGCGGGTCGCGTGGGATTTCTCGGATCGCGGTCATTGGCTTGCGTCTTCGCCTGGATTGACTCTGGTGAGAGGATCTATCGCTGACGTGGAACCAACTGGCGATGCTCGTTTGCACAACTGCGGGTAATACACTTTGCAGCCAGGCTGTATTGGGGTGAAGATCGCGGGTAAGGCTTGAATAATAAGATGAATAGAGCACCGTCCGTAGCACCCAATGCCGCGCAGGCGACCCATTTATTCTTGCGGTTTCGTCTGCTTCATTTCTTCACGTATTTTCTCAAATTCCTCGTGCCGGTTTCGCCCGCGTAGAGGTTGCCTGCGGCATCTACCACGATACCTTCGGTTGTACTGGTAGGCTTCTCCTCGGGGCCGAGGGCCGGGATAAAGACGGTGACCTTGCCGTCCTTGGCGCTGCCGATGCGGATGCCCGGCCTGACGCCCGGGTTGTTTTTCGCATTCGACTGGTGATCGGCTACGTAAAGCGATGTCGTTGCGGTCGATGTAGATCCCGCTCGGCCGGCCGAACTGCTTCCACTCAGCGATGAAATTCCCATCCTGGTCGAAGATCTGGACGCGATTGTTGCTGCGGTCGGCGACGAAGATCCGTCCTTGAGAATCGATGGCGATGGCGTGCGGCGTGTCGAACTCGCCGGGCCCGAGCCTTCCTTGCCCCACGCTCTTGATGAACTTCCCGTCTTTCGAAAACTTCACGATGCGCGCGTTGGATCTCCGCCATGCCCGTCCGCGACGAAAATGTCGCCGTTCGGCGCGGTCACGACGTCGCAGGGCCGATTGAACGTGTCGGGCCCGTCGCCGGCGACTCCCGCCTTGCCGAGCGTCATCAGCACCTTTCCGTCCGGGCTGAACTTGAACACCTGGTGGCCCTTGCCGTCCTTGCCGGTCGCGTCGCTCGCCCAGACGTTGCCGTCCCGGTCGATGTGGAAACCGTGCGGCTGATTGAACATCCCCTCGCCGAACATCTTCAAGACCTTGCCCGACGGATCGAGCTTGATGATGGGCGCGAGGTTCGAGCCGACACAGGTGCTTTCCCGCACCTCTCGAACGCCCAGATGTTGCCCTCTCGCGGTCTATATCGACCCCGATGGTCGCCCCCACTTCCTGCCTTCAGGGAGCTTGGCCCAGCCCTCTTCGATACGATACGGATTGTCCTGCGCGTATGCCTGCGCTGCGAGCATCGTCATCGCGACGATGGCTGTGACGAGACTGAGGATCACTCGATTTGCATGGCACATGATGGCGCCCTCCTGGTATTATCGTGATTGCCTCGCCGTTATCTCCGGCCTTGCGAGGAGCCATAAATCGTAGGTGTGTTCGGTTGTCAAGACTTCCTTCTTACCAATGCCGATGAAGTTGCGCCTACCTAACTTGCGACTGATCGGTTTAGTCAGTGCTGTTGCTGGCAGCCTATCCCTGGATCGACCCAGCAGCCTATTTCCTGCTTCGCAGACCGAGGTCAAGTTCACTGAATGCGGTTCACAGAATGCGGTTGAAGAGATTTCCGGGGCACATTATTGCGCCTCTGTGGTAAAGATTGATTCGGAGAACTGCCCGAGGTTTCGGATTTCGAACTTCGGATTTCGGATTTTTATTTCGGGAGCCTCTTGGCGCGCGATACGAACGTAAGTGCCTAATAGACAGCAGCATGTATTTCCGCCGTTGAGTAGACTCGGACATGGACGATGATCTCCCTTCAATTCGGTTTGAAGGCATTTGTAACCCTGATTGCGGTCGCTGACCAGCTCGGCGTGCGCCGAGTTTCGTCGCCCTGACCAGCGAGCTGGAAGCGTCGAAAACGTAAAACTCTGGGACGGTCGTTGGTTATCGCTTTCGGCGTGACGCTGTTTTTCCTCGTCGGCGGCCGATGGTTGCTTTCTTATCTCGGCGTCACCGTGTGTGCCTTCGCGATTAGCGGTGGGATCTTATTATTTGTTGTCTCCTGGCCAATGCTGTTCGGCCATCGTCCGGGCCTCCGAGGCGCCCGGAGCGCAGATGAGCAGGGCACCATCGGCGAAGACATCGCGATATTTCCCTAGCCATTCCCCGTGCTATCTGGTCCAGGGACGATCACGACGGTGCTTCTACTAGCCAACCAAGCTGTCGGAGATATTTCCCGGCTTGGGTATACTTGTTGTACCATCTGGAATTGAAAACTAACCGGGACGCCTTCTTATCTTCCCAGCAGCTTTTTCATACGCTCGATGACATCCGGCGGTTGTGCGACCACTTCCTTGGCTATCGCTTCCAGCGCCTCACCGTTGGTCGGATCTAATTCCAGGTCTTGCTTTTCGGCAGTGGCCTTCACCTCGGGGTCAGCGACGGCTTTGGCAAAGGCTTGGCGCAGGATTTTTAGCGTGTCCGGAGAGATAGCCGGTGGCGCGACAAATGGCCGGCCGATATCGCCGGCAGCCAGTACCACAGTGGCCAGGCGTTGACCCGACTCCGGAGTCTTGTACTGACTCATAAGCTCATAAATGGTCGGAACATCATGCAACCTTGGATCCTTATCTTTTTCCCGTTTGAATGAGGACCCGGACAAACCCTCTCTTGCGCCACGAAGTAAAAGGTTCCCTGGCAAAAAAGAATTCAGGCTGAAGCCGCGGCACTGAACCTCTCCTCGTTCAATGGCAAGATCAATGTCGTTCCCGCCCTGATATCCGGTAATAATGTTGAACTTGGTACCCAGAGTTTGTTCCATGAGCATGGGGACGTAATAACCGGTCGACGCGGTTCCGGTTGCCCACACTTCGGCGGCACCGAGGCCTTACGAATATCCTCAATGCTTTTGAAGGGAGCATCCGTTCGGGCGAAAAAGATCTCGTTCGTCCGCATCGGACTGCCAATGTAGGCAAACTTCGCCCAATCGAACTGCACTTCTTTTCGGCCAACGAGTTGATCGAAGTAGAGGGCCGGGGCGATGACTCCAAGAGTCAATCCGTCCGGCTTAGCCATGGCATAGATTTGGTTGGCGGCGATCAGCGAGGTCGCTCCCGGCATATTTTGCACGATCATGGTCGGAGAGCCAGGAATATATTTGGGCATATGGCGTGCAATGAGACGGGCCCAAAGATCGGTGGCGGTTGCGGCACCGTAGCCTACTACGAGCCTGATGTTTTTGCCGGCATAGAAATTTTCAGCCTGTGCATAGATGGATTGCGGCAGAAAGAGAATGCAACTCAACAGAAGGAGCAGAGAAGTTCCGAACGAATCAAGTCTTTTCATAGTTTACTCCCTGCCCATGAGAGCATTGGGTGACGCGTTTCCCGCTAAGAGCTGGCAAAGAGGTGCCACTGAATCCAAGGTCTCGAGCTTTTCGATCATCGCGGCAGCTTCAAGCGCGGCCTTTTCTGTCAGCGCCCTATGAGCACAATTGATAAACTTGTCTCTTAGTTCCTCCGGAGTCAGCGGCCATTTCTTGGCGGTCCCTTTGGCATAGTCCACTCTGACTGGAAATCGTCCGGCCATCCTTCAGGCGAATCGTGACCTTCGACGGCCTGCTCCCTTCCGCGTCTTCCTCCAATTCCGGATTCACTTCCATGCGGACCTTCTCAGCCAAACGAATAACCGAAGGTTCGCGGATCGCCTCCTCAGTAAAAGTACCGAGCGTCACTTTCCCGTCGATTATCGCTCTTGCGAGAATATAACCCATGCTAAATTTGCTTTGAATCGCGGTTTCGGGAATTTTGTCGAGAACTCTTACTGTAGGTGTGCGGCGTCACGCCCACATGAATGTCATCAATCGTGTCCGGAGAAAGGCCCTGCGTGCGCATTTCAAGAGCGGCATCGATGGCGGAGTGAGTCAGGCCGCCACAGGGATACGCCTTGAACCCGATTTCTCTGTCAACCAGTTCAAAAGATTTCCCCACGCTTTCGATCACTGCCAGATCGTAGGGGAACCCCTGGAATAACTCTCGTGGAAACCCCTGGCTCCTCGAGGATCGAACGATTGGCGGTAAAACCATTACTTGCCAGTTTTGCCGCCAATACACCGTTCCGCGCGGCGAGGCCCGCATGAAGCGGCTTGGTCATCGTCCCATAGTTCCAGATGAAACCACTTGCCATAGAGGCAGCGATGCCGAGCGTCGTTCGCACCGCCTCGACTTCGAGGCCGAGCAATTTGGCACAGGCAACGGCCGCTCCCAGTGCCCCCAGCGTCCCCGCGCTGTGCCAACCTTCTTTGCTTGAATGGTCCGGAATGGAGCACACCAGCTTTGTTGTCACCTCGAAACCAACGACGTAGGCTTCCAAAAAATCCCGCCCGCTTCTTCCCAGCTTTTCTGAAAGCGCAAAGGTGGCCGCAGCCAAACAGGACGTGGGTTGGCCCATGTAGACGAAGTTGTAATCATAATCCAACGCATGACCGGCTGTCCCGTTAACAAGCGCAGCCTGAGAACAAGACGTTTTGAACCCCTGTCCAAATACGCTCGAATCTTTACTCGTGCTCTCCTCCCGCGCCATTTGCGCGCAAATCTTGGCGGCAGGCTCGATGCTGCCTGCCAACGTTACAGCCACAGAATCAAGAATGGCCTGCTTCGCCAACTCGATGGCCTTTGCGGGAAGGTCTTCATACGTGGTCTGCGCTACAAATTCGGATACTTTCTTTGTGTAATCCATTGCTCTCCCTTGGTTGATCTTTCCGGGAACCGCAAAATCTGAAGCAGGCGCTGTAACTATCTAGCTAACTGTTCGCGCCGCAGTTTATGGGCAGGCGTATAAGCTTTTTGCGCGATTGTCAAAGTTTAACTCGTTGGCAGACAACGGAGAGGACGTATTGAAAGAACTGGCGCAGTTTTTTTCTTGTGCCCTCCCACCTTCGCTATATATTCCGGACAGCCTTCCACATGTAATGAGGTAGAGAATGAAACTCCACATTGGACGGAGCCGTTCGGTGAAGGTCGTTGCGCTATTATCCTTAATTTCCTTACTGGTACCGGTGGGGAGCGCTTTCGGGCAGGCTCCCTTCTATCAGGGGAAGACCATTACTCTTATTCGCGGCAGTACTCCGGGAGGAATTGGCGAGATGCGGGTGAGGGCGTTGATCCCGTATCTGAAGAAACACATTCCCGGACAGCCCACAATTTTGATCGAGTTTATGGACGGCGGCGGCGGACGGAAAGCCGCCAATCACGTATTTAGCAGGTCCGATGGTTTGACGGTCGGCAGCACGCCGAGCGGCATACTCGCCAGCGCTATTCTAGGCGAACCAGGCGTGATGTATGACTTGGACAAGTTCATCTTTCTTGGATCTAGTGAAAGCGAAAGCCATTACAGCTTTTGACCCGTCGCGAAGCTGGTTGGGACTCTTTGAAAAGCTACGGTCCGCCGCCGGCGTCAGGATCGGCTCCCATGCCGTGGGACATCCCATCTACCTCACGGGACGTTTCTTTGCCTACTTTCTTAGTTTAAAGAGCCCAAAGTTCATCGCCAGTTACTCATCACCCGAACAGGACGTGGCCTTGGCGAGGGGCGAGATCGATGCGAGGTCGGAGGTTTCTCTTTCCATCTTGAAAAGACACGCCGACTGGATCGAGAAGGGAATGGCGAATTTTCACGCTGTTATAGAGGTGCCCAAGGGGAAAAAGATTCCGCAATTTACCCATCTTCCTGATATCGAAACATTCACCAGATCTGAAAAGGAGCGAAGGGTTATCTCCATGTTCCGGCTGCTGCGGGGCGCCGGCTCACCCTACTTCGTCGGTCCGGGCACTCCCAAAGAGCGATTGCAGATTCTTCAGGCCGCGTTTCGCAAGGCCTATGATGATCCGGAGTTTGAGAAAGAATACCGGAAGGTCATCAACGATGACCCTTCACCGATCAATCCGGAAGACTATCAAGCCGCGATCCGAGAGATCCCCCGCGACCCGGAAACGATCGAACTCTACAAGAAGCTCTCCGGCGGGGATCCTCTTCCCAATCGATAGTGTTCACGGTAGGACGCCCCGTGCATGCTTGCTGCAGGTCGGATACATTGCAGAATCCCCGCATTTTTGTGTCCAGCTCCCAGAAGAGCAATAAGTGATGATCATAGCGCTAGTGATTTTTGCATATCACTCTGTGCTGCCTGGGTGGTGGGGTTTGGTTACCTAATAGTAGCGATAAAACGGCTACCGGTTTTTCGCGAGTCTACAAGCGCCGATGCCCGGTGTTTGGCCGCGCTTGAGCGTGGTGATTCCCGCCTGTAACGAAGCGGCTACCCTGGAATCAGCCGTCGCTACCCTCTTGCAGCAAGATTACCCCGATCTGGAGATTGTTTTGGTCGATGATCGTTCCACTGACGGCACGGGCGAACTCATCGACCGCCTCGCGCATCGAGATCCAAGGATTCGTACGGTCCACGTCGAGATTCTGCCCCAAGGATGGCTCGGCAAAGTACACGCCTTGCACCGAGGCGTCGAACAGGCTAGCGGTGACTGGCTACTGTTTACCGATGCCGACGTCCACTTTGCCGCCGGAACCTTAAGGCGCGCCATCGCCGTTGCGCTGCACCAACGCGTCGATCATCTCACCCTGATACCGCGAGCCATCCAAAAGAGTTTCTGGCTAGACGTGGCGGTGAACACTTTTGGGCTGTTGTTTTTTATTACCACCCGGGCCGGCAGCGTTAACCGGCCGCATAGCAAAGGCCTTCGTCGGCATCGGTGCGTTTAATCTCGTCAACGCCGAGCGGTTTCACCGGACCGTTGGATTTGAATGGTTACGGCTGGAGCCCGGCGACGACGTGGGCTTGGGCATGATCATAAAACAGGCCGGGGAACGACGCGCCTCGCGTTTGCTTACGAGGATCTGTCCGTTCAATGGTACGCTTCAGTCGCGGCCATGTTCAAGGGCTGGAGAAAAACCTCTTTGGCCCCGGCTCCGATTACCGATGGTGGTTAATGGTTCTCCAGGTGGGAATGATCTGGGCGCTAGTTGCGGCTCCTTATTTTTCTTTGGCGCTCGGCCTCGCGCACGGATTAGCGCCCCTCTGGATCGCCGGTGCCGCCGCGATCAGCATGCATGCTAATATTCTCCATTTTCTTCGTTCCCGAGCGAAAAACGAAAAGCCTCAGCCTGTTGCTGTTTCCTGTGGGCGTGCTCTTGATTACCGCGATGATGTTGCGCGCGGGCTATCAGTGCGTCAAGAACGGCGGCATCGACTGGCGCGGCACTCATTACCCCTCGACCAACTACGGACCGGTCAACGCGTAAAATTCTTGAACCCGACCGTCGCAAAATCGCCAATCGTCTCAGGTTTGATAGATAGGAAGAAAGAGATCAAGACCGATCCCAATCTCTTCGATCAAGCGGCCCTTCGAAGCGCTCTCACCTACCGCGCCTTCACCGCCCGTTTCCCATGGCTCTCTTGCGGCACGCCGCGCGCCAGGGACATGTGCGAATGCACGCCGAGCCAGCGCCCGTCCGGCTGCCTCGCCAGGACGATGGTGGCGCGGCCCGGGCGGTCGAAGGCAATACCGTCCTCATGGAAGCCGGTGCTGGTCCAGGGCGCGATCGCGACCGCCATCGCGCCGTCCGGCGAGGCCATGACCATGGTGTTCGCCAGATCGAAGCGGAACTCCGCCGTGCGCGGCCAGACATTGTCCCATTGCCGCTCGGTCCAGGCCGACAGGCTCTTCACCAGCTCCTGGTAGGTGCCGAAGATGACGATGTCGGGGTGCCAGAACGGGCGCGCCGCCGCGTAGTCCACCTCCCGCACGCAGGCGGCGAAGCGATCGAGCCAATCGCGCACCTCCGCCGCAGTTGCAGCATCGGCCTCAGGAAGCGGTTGGTTCATCTTGCGCGTCTCACCATCTCGCCTCTCGTAATCCGCGGCTCAGACTCAGGCCCGCCGCACCATGGCCGGTGTGAGATGCTTGATTGACGGCGCGCCGACCTGCTGCATGATGGCGCGCAGCTCGATGCGCAGCAGCTCGAGCACGCGCTCGACCCCCGGCTGGCCGAACGCGCCGAGGCCCCAGATATACGGCCGGCCGATGCACACGCCCTGCGCGCCCATGCAGAGCGCCTTGACGATGTCGGTGCCGCGGCGAAAGCCGCTGTCGACCAGGATCGGCATGCGGCCGCCGACCGCTTCGATGATTTCCGGCAGGGCGTCGATGGTCGAGCGCCCGCTGTCCTCGCTGCGCGCGCCGTGGTTCGAGACGATGATCGCGTCGATGCCGGCGTCGGCGGCGAGCTTGGCGTCCTCGTGCGCGAGAATGCCTTTGATCACGATCTTCATCTTGGTCGTGTCGCGCAGCCGCTTGAAGAAGTCCCAGGTCATGGCGGAGGACTGGTTGCTTGTCAGCCCTGTGAGGTCGACCCCATCATACATGGGCCTGCGCGCGCGGTCAGCGTTGCAGGCTGCTGCGGTCGTGGCAAGCCGAACATTCGCGCGTGTCGGTGCGCTGCAGCCGGGCCAAGGTCTCCTGATTGCGGCCGCCGTTGCGATCCACCGTCACCGCGACCGCGAGGCACCCCGCCTTTTCCGCGCGCGTCACGAAGGCTTTGGCAACCTCCCATTTATTCGTGGCGTAGAGCTGGTACCAGATCGGCGCGCCGCGCGCGGCGGTGACATCTTCCACCGAGCTGGTCGTGACGGTGGAGAGAATCTGCAGATGGTTGCCGACTTTCGCCGCCTTGGCGACGTCGATCTCGCCGCCCGTGTAAAGGCCTTTTGCCCGCCGACCGGCGCGACGATGATCGGGGTGTCGTATTTCACGCCGAGGATCTCGGTGCTCATGTCGACCTTGCTGACGTCGACCAGACGGCGCGGGCGCAGCTGGAACTTCAGGAAGCCTTCGCGATTGGCGCGCAAGGTGACTTCATCGTCGACGCCCGAGGCCATGTAGCCGAAATGCGCCGGCGGCACGTTCTGGCGCGGCAGACCGGCTCGAAATCGAACACGTTGATCGCCTCCTTGGGACTCTTGATGAGGTCTTCCGTCCTGAGCGGCGCCCACATGATGGGGTCGGGAAGTTTCGTGCCCGCGGTCGGGCCTTCACCCGCGAAGGCCGAAAAACCCCCGTAAGCGAACAGCGGGCTGGCTGCCAGGAACTGCAAAAACCGGCGACGGCTCGTGGCTTGATCGAATGACGACATGGCGGACCTCCTTCTTAGTGTGAATGATAGGAACTTCCTTCTTTTGTTCCGACATCGAGATTAGAAGAATGGCCCCTGCTGGGAATCCAGTCCGGACTAAGGTGTGAATCCGAAGATATGACGGGTTGGGAAACCCAGCCGAGAGTTGTGCGGAAATTAGCCGAAACCGGAGTTCGCTGTCAAGTCACTCTGAGAGCTAGTTCATCAAACGGCCGCCGGAGACGTTAAGTGATTCACCGGTCGTGTGGGACGAGTCGCTCGATGCGAGAAAAGTGCGGCTTTGGCGACTTCGCGTCATGCTTGGCATATTTTCGCAAAGGCGTGAGCTCCAAGACGCTCTTTTTCCAACTCGGAAAATTCCATGCCCAATCCTTTGGCCGTTCTGCATACATGGCGCGGAGGTCAGGTTCATCCATGCCGCCGGGACAAACGATGTTGGCTCTTATACCGTGAGGGCCGGCTTCTTTGGCAACTAGTCTGCGTTAGACCCAAAAGGCCCCACTTCGCCAGCGCATAGAGGCCCCGTAGAGCCATTCCTTCTTTCCCGGCCGTGCCGGAGATGCTGACGATGCTCCCGCTCTTCTGCTTGATCATCTGTTTCCAAAACGGCCCTGCAACAAAGAAACACCGCCTTCAGGTTGACATCGAGGACTGAATCCCATTCCTGCTCTGATATTTCTTCCACCGGGACCAGAGGTCCCGGAGTCCAGCGCCGTTCACCAGAATATCGATTTTACCCAAGCGCCGCAGGGTCTCGTCACACCATGGCATTTACCCGGCGATCATCCGTGCAGTCGGCCACGATCGCCGGTTGCTCTGCCGCCCTTCCGGGCAATTTCTTGCGCCACTCCATCGAGCTCGGGTTTCATCTTTTCAAGATCCACCAGCACAATGCTCGCGCCTTCCTGGGCAAACGTAAGGGCGATCGTCTCGCCGATGCCCCGCGCGCTGCCCACCACAATCGCAACTTGGCCGTCTAATTTCATTGTGATACCTCCAAATCTTTACAACGGTTCAAAACGTCAAAGCCGTTCAAGCCGTTCAAAACGTCGATCGTACGCCCCTGAGGTCCTTCCGATGCAGATCATGCGAAGCAGTTTGTCAAACGCAACGCTAAAGCAAAAGAATTCCGGTTATTATTGCTTTGGCAGGTATCGGGCGGCGCTGTTAGCTGGTCCGAATTCCCAGAGTGCAGAGATAGGAACAGGCCAACTTTTTCTCATTGCGGTTCTAAGTGGAGGCGTAGATAGAAGGGCCGCTTATGTGCATCGGGTGATTAAAAGGAGAAAAGCGGATTCGGTGACGACTCTTGACCGTATAGCAGGAGGTTTACATGAGCGCCCACAGTAAACAGAACCATTGTGATCTCTAATGGGACCTTGATCGACTGGCACCTGGGACTTCTCCGGCTCGGAATGAGGCCATTGTGATCCAAGGTAATCGGATCAAGAGCACGGGGCGTCTCCCTGGCGATATAAGCTGGAAGACAGAGACAATGTGGAGGTTATCAACGCCGCCGGACAATGGATCATGCCGGGGCTCATCGATGCCCATACCCATCTTTCCTACGGCAATCCCAAATTGCCTGGCGAAGCCAGGGGTAAGGGTACGACGAGACCTGAATTCAATACCCTGCGGGCAGCGTGGAACGCTCAGAAAGTACTGCGCTCCGGGTGCACCAGTATCTCCGTGCCGGGCGGAACTTGTTCACGGACGTGGCGGTGCGAGACGCCATAAAGGTTGGGTTGATCGAGGGCCCTCGTGTTTACTGTGCCAGCCGTATGATCGGTAACCTACGGCTCGATCGAGGACGAAGAACCATCCTGGGTGGGGACGTACTGAGCACTTCCATCGGCGTCCTCGCCAATACCGCGGGGAGATGGTCACCTGAGGTGCGGCGCCGGTGCAAGCACGGTGTCGACTTCATCAAGATGGCCGATAGCCGCTCCGGCGAAGCCCAGACCATTTCAAGAGAAGAGATCGCGGCGGTGGTCAGTGAGGCGCACCGTCACAACGTGCGGGTTGCGATTCACTCTAGGGGTTCGGCGTCGACCCGTGCCGCCGCCGCGGAAGCGGGCGTCGGTTGGATCATGCACACCGACCTGGCAACCGAAGCGGACCTCGAAGCGGTCGCAAAGGCGGGCGTTCGCATCGTGCCCACCGCGACCTTCGTGGAGCGGGTCTTGGAGTTCGGTCGTAAGTTGGCCAGGACCAGATTCAAATTAGCATTGACCGGATGAAGCGAAATATGGAAGGGCTTGTGAACGTGCTGCAGCGGGCACGTGCTCTGGGGATAAAAGTCATGTGCGGCACGGATACCGGCAATTACGCCTGGATGCCTTACGGCAAGATGCACGCTAAAGAAGCGGAGATTCTCGTCCGTTACGGTGGCTATACGCCGCTGGAGGCGATCACGGCTTGCACCCGAGACAATGCGTTTGCCGTGGGGTTAGAAAACGAGGTGGGAGTGCTCGAAGCCGGGAAGCTGGCAGACGTTATCATTTTGAAGCAAAACCCGGTGGCGGATATCCGAGTATTGCAAGATTCTTCCAACCTCGCGCTGGTCATCAAGGACGGCAAGAAAGTGAATCTGGACGCTCATGCCTCGGAGGAGGCCAAGCTGAACTTCCAGGTAGCAGTTGCTTAGGTGAACCCACTCGCACTTCCGCTATCCACACGATCCGGCAGCGGGTGAGAAGATCTGATGAATGGTCTCATCTAAAAAGGAGACACAAAGATGGAAACGACGGCGAACTCTGTTACCGCAAATCAAATTTCTAGCAGATTGTTGAAGAGCTCTGTTTGCAGGCTGCTCAAAAGATCTCAGAGGCGAGGCGCGCGAAAAATCGACGAGCGGAGGCGTACTTAGGCAGTACGTTGGAGCGAGGCGATTGAGCGCAACGAAGCATATGAGTCTTTTCAGCCTGCAAGGCAACCGCGATTCTCCGGTATGAGTCATGTGAGCCTTCCGTGCCGGGATCTAGAAGAGTCGAGGATTTTTTATGCCAATGTCATGGGCGGGAAGCTGGTCCACGAGCATCCAGGGCTTTGTGGAGTTCCGGATCGAGGACATCATCATCGGGCTTTCCGAACAGTCTGAAGGTTGGACCGGTCCGGACGACGAATATCCCCACTATGCTTTTTATCTCAACGGCCCAAACTTCGAGCTGATGAAGACATTGGCTCGATGCGCTACGGCGTGCCCAACTATCCCTATCGGCGAGGCGATACTGCGCTTATCTACTTCCGCGATCCCTCCGGCAATCTCTTCGAGCTTTACTGCGATAGCGGCTACGAGGGGCTACTGTCTTTGCCATCAGCGCCCCGACGCGGCGGGCAAGCCGATCGATTTCCGCGCCCTCAATTACCACTGGAATAGCAAAGGCGCGGCACTTGATACGCGGCAGAAGTATACCGAGACCGCGGCTCACGGGTTTTGCTCACGCGAGCATTTTCTGCCGCGATCTCGAACAGGCGAAGCGTTTCTTCACGACCGTCATCGGTGGCGAGCTCATACACGACGTCGACGGATTCGCCGAGGTGCGCGTTGCCGGGATTATCATCGGGCTAACGGTTCGTCCCGGCCGGCCGACCGGGCGGAACGCCGAATATCCCCATTACGCTTTTTCGTCGAGCCCGAAGATTTTCTGCCGATGGTCGCATGGCTTCCGCCAAAACGGCGTCACAACCTCCGAGCCGTGGACGCGGGATGGCATCAAGGGTCTTCTTTACTTTCGCGACCCCGCGGGAAATCTCTTCGAGATGTATTGTCCGAAAGCTCAAAGAAGCGGACTCCTTCGTGCGCGGCGCAAAACAGGGCGGCAGCTACGCAATCGACTTTGCCGGTTTAAACTACCAGTGGAATGGTTAACGCTTGCATCGGCGGAGATCTTTTTCCTGGTGAATCCCTTGCGGCGCGATGCAGTGTCCTTGCACACAAAGAAGTCAACTTAGTTTGGCGACCCGCCAAGATTACTTCATACTTAAACAAACCTGCCTTGCAGTTTCAGCCCACCGAGACTATAGAATCTCTTAGTTCGAGGACGGTTCTAATAACTTGAACGACACAGGAGACTTGGATTCATGAGGCTGCCGCATCGCGATCCGATACGTTTGGGTCCAACACCTTATGAAGTTTTTCAGGAAAACGAAGGAATTCCCTCCGTCAAAGGATTTTTTATCGAAGACTTGATGGACGTCGAGGTCAAACCCTGGGCGCGGATGGGCGCGTTAGGTTCCTATCTAAACCTGGGCGAACAGCAGGAAACGGACGCGTACATCTGCGAGATTCCCGCCGGAAGGCAGACCGAACCCGCAGCGTCATTTGTTCGAGACGCTCGTCTACATCCATAAAGGCCGCGGCGCGACAACGGTTTGGTTCGAAGAGAATGCCAAACAGACTTTCTGAATGGAGCGCCGGAGCGATCTTTGCGATTCCGCTGAACGTTTCTTACCAGCACTTCAATGCTTCCAATGAGCCGGTGCGCTTTCTCGCGGGCACCAACGCGCCGCACGTGGTCAATCTGTTTCACAACGATGATTTTATCTTCCGTAATCCTTTCCAGTTCCGCGACCGGTTTCGCCCAGAGCGGGAATTCTTTCAACGAAAACAAGCGGCTCACCGTGCGTTCGTGGGAAAGTAATTTGGTCCCGGATGTCAATGAGTTCGCTCTCGATGATTATCCGATGAAAGGTAAGGGCGTGAAGATCATGCGCTTCGGTCTGGCGGGAACGACCTATGGCTGTCACGTTCAGGAATTTCCTCCCGGCAGCCGCAGCACGTTTCACCGCCACGGACCGGGCGCGATTGTTTGCGTGACGCAAGGCGAGGGCTTCGCCATGGTCTGGCGCGAGGGCGAAGAACGGACACGTTTCGAGATCAAATCCGGGTCCATTTATTCGCCCGGTGATCTTATGTACCACGGCCATTTCAATACGGGACACAAGACACTGCGCCACTTTGCCATGCGCGGCCGGAGCCCGAAGTTCAGCCAGGACCGCTATCGAACGAAACTGCACGAGATGATCCCGTTCGATGAAGAGCCGCCGGATATTCATCCGATGTATCTGGAAGAGTTGAAACGAAAGGGCGTAAAGTGCGAAGTCTCAGTGGTGGAGGAATAGGAGGACTGACTGTCAAGAGTTCGCAAGATTCAACGTTCCAAGGTTACAAAGTCTGCGGAGACCAAGAGAAGTGAAGATGGCTGAGCTTGCTTATCACGATTTTCGGAGCTTTATCGAAGAGGCGAAAAAGATCAGCGACTATCGGTTGATCGAAGGAGCCGATTGGGACGGCGAGATTGGCGCGCTGGTGGAATCCACGGCGGAGCTGGTGCCGCAGCCGCCGATGCTTCTCTTTGACAAGGTGAAAGGCTATCCGCCCGGTTTCCGGGTTTGCAGTCTGCCCTATGCGGCTTACAAACGGGTTGCGCTGGCGTTGGGCTTGCCCACCGACAAGCCGAAACTAGAAATACTCCGCCTGGCGGCGCGCAAAGATACAGTCCTCGAAGCCGATTCCGCCCAGGGAAGTCAGCACATCGCCACTATTCGAGAACAAGTTAACCGGCAGCGACGTGAATTTGCTCCAGTTCCCTGCGTTGCGTTTTCACGAAAACGACGGCGGGCGTTATTTCGGTCCCGGCGGCGGGCTGATCAACCGCGATCCCGATAGCGGCTTCATCAACACCGGTACCTACCGGATGCAGCTTCACGACAAGAATACCCTGGGGCTGTGGATGAGCCCCGGACAAAACGGCCGGCAGATTTGCATGAAATACTGGGAAAAGGGCAAGAGCTGTCCGGTGGTGGCGACTTACGGCCAACATCCGCTGGTTTTCATGCCGTCGTACACGAAGTTTCCGTACGGCAGTTCAGAGATGGAAGTTTCCGGCGGCCTCATCGGCAAACCCCTCGAAGTTTTACTCGGGCCCATCACCGGTTTGCCGATTCCCGCATCCTCCGAAATCGCCATCGAAGGCGAAGTGCCGCCGCCATCCGAAGATGCGCGCGCCGAAGGGCCATTTGGCGAATGGCCCGGCTATTATTCCGGCGGCACCGTGCGGCACGGGCGACAAACAGCCGATCATCCGAGTCAAAGCGATCTATCATCGCAACGATCCGATCCTGGAAGACGAAGCGCCGCTATGGCCGGGCGCGGTGAAGATGGATTTGCATATCTCCGCGGGCGTTCTCTGGGATCAGCTGGAAAGCGCCGGAATTCAGGACATCGTCGGCGTCTACAATCACACTTCCTACCTGACCGTGGTTGCCATCAAGCAAAAATACGCCGGCCATGCCAAGCAGGCGGGCTTGGCCGCGGTGAGTGCCGCTGCGGCGCGCGCGCAACGGCCGCTACGTCGTGGTTGTCGACGAAGATATCGATCCCACCAACCAAAAAGAAGTGCTTTGGGCGATGATGACCCGCGTGGACCCGGCGACTAACATCGATATCATCGATGGTTGCTGGAGCACCCCGCTGGACCCGCGCATGCCTCCCGACAAGCGGGAGAACCGCGACCACACGAACAGCCGGGGAATCTTCTACGCCGTGCGGCCGTTCGAGTGGCGGGATAAGTTTCCAAAGTGAGCCGCTCCAGCCGAGAGCTGCGCGAGAAGACCATCGCCAAGTTCAAAGGAGTAATTCCGTTCCCAGGAGTCTGAATGAACATCGTTTATTGTAAGCATCGTCAGCCGTAGAAATTGAGTGGCGTCCGGCGTTAACTCGTGAATTACATCTCACCGTCTCGGGGAGATAAGCGAGCGGAGCCATAGGGACTAGACTGGAATCACCGCGACGGACAATGACTCGCGCATCCAAGAATTTAGTCGAGAAGACAGAACCTTCAGGCCTCCGTAGTTAGCGTAGAGGATATCCTGCCAGACAATCAGGGGAATCTAGTGAACGAAGTTTTGCGATTATGGAATAGCCGGCCTGGGAGTGGCGAGCACACAAATCCTGCCGCCCATTTCAACCTTGCCGTTCATCAAGGTTACCGCAGCCGCGGATACGCGCACCGACGCACTGGCGAAGTTCAGGGAAGTGTACAAAGGTGAGACGTTCACCAGCGTCGAAGCGATGTGCGCCAGTTCGAACGTGGACGCGGTCTACGTGGCGACGCCGAATCAGCTTCACGCCCAGCATGCCATCACCGCCGCCAATCACAAAAAGCACGTGATTGTCGAAAAGCCCATGGCGCTGTCCATCGACGAATGCGAAGCCATGAATCAGGCGGCGAAAAAACCGCGTCAACCTCCTGTGCGGTCACACCCACAGTTTCGATCCGCCGGTACGCAAGATCCGGGAAATCGTTAAGAGCGGCGAGCTCGGCAAGTTGTGTATGATCAACACCTGGAACTACAACGAGTTCATGTACCGGCCGCGCATGAAGCATGAGCTTGCCACCAGCCGCGGCGTCGTATTAAACCAGGGGCCGCATCACGTCGATATCGTGAGGCTGATCGGCGGCGGCAGGGTACGCAGCGTCCGGGCCATGACAGGAATTTGGGACAAGGCGCGCGCGCATGAAGGAAGTTACACCTGCTACCTTGAATTCGAGGATGGCACACCGGCGACTTTGGTTTATAGCGGCTATGGTTTCTTCGACACTGCGGAATTGTTTAGTTGGGTGGGAGAAGGAGGACAGCAGCGAGATCCGGACACGAACCTGCAGGTCAGAGGACGACTGCGCGAGGTGAAAAGTCCGGAAGAGGAGGAACGGCTCAAGGAGGGGATGCGTTTCGGCGGCCAGCGCGAAGGCGAGTTCAGCCATGTCTGGTCGGGGAGCGCAAGCAGCCATTCTTTGGTTTCACGATAGTGAGCTGCGAGAAAGGCGATATTCGGCAAACGCCGGATGGGCTGTTTGTCTACGGAGAAAACGAGAAGCGAGAAATTATACTTCCAGCCGGCAGCAGAGGGCGCGAGGCGGAGGTCGAAGAGCTTTACGACGCCGTTGCGCACGATCGCCCCGTCTTTCATAACGGACGCTGGGGCGAAGCAACGTTGGAAGTGTGTCTGGCGATGATCGAGTCAGCCCAAGATCGGAAAGAAATTTTCTTATCGCACCAGGTGCTGAGTCCGGAATAGGATTTATTTGCGGGTTTCTAGTTTCGAGTTGAAATAGGAAAGGGCGAAAATATCTGGATGTCTCACGTCCTGAATGGCAGGACATGGCGCCGATTTTCAAGCTGGTCAAGGAAAGTCATGGCCGGTAGAGAAAAGAAGTAGTTCGAAAGGCAAAGGAGAAAGCGATGCTGACATCGGAAGAAAATGAGATGTTGACGCGAGTAGGTCCTGGGACGCCGGCTGGAGAATTGCTGCGCCGCTATTGGCATCCCGTTGCCATCGCAACGGATCTTTCCGACGAGAATCCGGTCAAGTTCGTTAGAATACTCGGTGAAGACTTGGTGCTGTTTCAAAGCAAGAAGGGCGAGCTGGGCCTTCTGGGGGACCGCTGTTCTCACCGCGGCGCCTCGCTTTGCTACGGCAGAGTCGAAGAACGCGGCATCGCATGCGCTTATCATGGCTGGCTGTATGACACGAAAGGTAATTGCCTGGAGACTCCGGCGGAACCGCCTGGGAGCAAGTTCGCGCTTACCGTCAAACATACCGCCTATCCGGTGCAAAAGCTCGCCGGGCTTTACTGGGCCTATCTTGGGCCGCAACCCGCGCCGGCGATACCAAAATATGATATCTGGGCGCGCACCGACGGTTGGCACTGGCTGCGCGCGCTGCCGCAGCTCGACTGCAACTGGCTGCAAGCGATGGAAAATTCCGTCGATACGGCGCATCTGCATGTGCTTCATCAAGAGCTGGTAACCGACGGATTCAAAGTCACGAGTACGACGCGCGGCACCATCGACAACTTGGTCAAGTATGAAATGGAAGAGTTCACCCATGGCATAATCAAGCGGCGCTATTTCAGAGATGGTAAGGTTGAAGAGCATCCGCTGCTCTTCCCAACCGTGCTGCGGCAGGCCAACCGCACGCAGATCCGCGTGCCGATCGACGACACTCACACCTATATCGTTTACGTACACTTCGTGCCGGATTCCGCCGAGCCGCGTCCGGCCAACGGCGAGGTGCCGGTCGTTTACCGTAGGCCTTTCAAAAATCCAGTCGGCGCGCGCCACCCATTCACCAAGTTTCGCCTTGATGAAGTCGATGCCCAGGATTTTATGGCGTGGGAAACTCAAGGGCCGATCCTCGACCGCACGCGCGAAAGGCTGGCGGGGTCGGATCGTGGCGTCGTGATGTACCGCGAGATGCTTGCACGGGAGATCAAGAAAGTGCAGCAGGGAGTCGATCCAATGAACGTTTTTCGCGATCCCAACCACGCGATCATCGATACCCAAATGGACAAGTCCCTAGAAGCCGGGAAGGCGGGATCAGTGCGTTACCACGTGCCGTCCAAGGGGTAGGTTCAAACCGTTCCAATCGGCTCGGTCACTTATCATCTGCCTAAAAACAATTAATTGCGGTTCGGGAGTGTAGACTTGTTCCTAACAAAGCCACTTGCTGTGATTGTTATCGTGTGGCTCCTATTCGTCGAGTCTCTGCCAGGCGGCAGAATCTAAGCCCGCATCGCAAACAGATTGGGAAAAAGTCATCGCGGCGGCGAGGAAAGAAGGTGAGGTGCGGTTGTGGGGCGATCAAGAGATCACGCATCCTGACATTGTGGCAGCCTTCGCCAAAGAATACCCGTTTATTAAACCTGTGACCGTGAGCGGCCGGGTTGGAGAGTTAATGCCGCGCATCATCGCCGAACGGAGGGCGGGCAAATATCTGGCGGATCTCTATAGCGGAGGCTTGGGGGCCGATCGTTTTTCGATTTCCTTAAGACCGGTGTTCTCGATCCGATCAAACCGGTTCTGCTCTTGCCAGAGGTCGTCGATGGGTCAAAGTGGCTTAACGGCGAGCACTATTACGCCGACAATGAGAGGCGGTTCGTTTTTATGTATGAGGGTAGCCTGGCGGGCGTCGGCCTTCACTACAATACGAACCTTGTCGACCTCAAGGAATTTAAATCCTATTGGGATCTTCTGAATCCGAAGTGGAAGGGGAGGATACTTCTCTACGAACGGGTGGGTGTGGGCTCGCCCAGTGTAGTGAGGTTTTATTATAACGCGCAACTCGGTCCGGATTTTCTTCGCCGCTTCTTGACCGAGATGGATCTGACGGTGTCACAGGACCGCCGCCAGTCGAGTGATTGGTTGGCGTCCGGGAAATTTCCTATCTGCATCGATTGCGGCGACACGGATCGAGCGAAACAGCAAGGTTTGCCCGTTGATGAGTTTCCCCATGCCAATCTCAAAGAGGCGGGTTATGAAATCAGCACTAGCGGTAACAGCGGGCTGGCCTTTGTCAACAATGCACCGAATCCCAATGCGGCGCGGGTTTTCGCTAACTGGTTTCTCTCACGCGAAGGGCAGATGGTTTGGCAAACCGTCATGAATACAAAAGTGCTGGAACCATCGGATTCCATGAGAATCGACATTCCCAAAGACAAAGTCGCAGCGCCCGCCAGGCGGGAAGAGGGCAGGAAATATCGAGTCACAGGTTTTCTGGACCCCGACCCGCCGGAAAAATTGTTTCGCGAATTGCTGACTAAAGATAAACGGAAATAGTCGTTCGAGATGTAACGGTGGTTCAAGGTTCAAGCAAAATATGCATGAGGCAACAGGCAATAGGAAAGGTGAGAGGCGGCAGCTCAAAGCGCTCCAATGGGTGCTCCATTCCGTCATTTGCGAATCCTGATGGCGAATATTCATGAGTGCCGATGGTCGTGTCATATATCGCTTCACACCGGTTGCTATGCACGCAAGGAAGGAGACATGAATGCGTAACGGTTACAAAATCTACGATTCGGACACCCACTTGAATCCCTCGGCCGAAACCCTGGAGCCCTACTTCGATGCCGCCATGCGCAAGCGGTTGCCCGAGTGGGAGAGCTGCAAGGTTCCCTTTCGCGTCGGCTGGGCCGGCGAGATTCTGCAACCACCGTATCGCCACCGTTACCGGTTTAGTAAACGAGCGGGTTGGCGCGAGGAGCTGCGTGTTTTAGGGAAGCGGGTCCGAGGGAGCATATCGAGCCTCATTTCCGAGGTTCATGGGCAGCCGCTTTCCGACGCCCGGCGGGTCTGATGACGACGTTGAAGCGCGCATTCGGGATATGGACGAGGAGGAGTGGACGTCCAACTCATGCTTCCCGGCCTACCTCCGGCCTCGGACGACGTCGAAGTTGAGATCGGGTTTATCCAGGCCAACCACCGCTTTACCAACGACTTCTGCAGCAAGCACCCGCACCGCCTGAAGTCTCTCATTGTGGTGAGCAGCAGAGCGATCGAGGCGTCGGTGGAAGAAATCAAAACCTGGGCGCGTGCGCCATGGGCCGCAGGCATCTATCCCAACCTGGCTGAAGGCGTTCCCATCGACCACCCGGACCTGGAGTCGATCTGGACCGCGGCCAACGCCGAAGGGCTGTGTGTGGCGCATCACAGTTTTACCTCCGGCTATCCCGGCTACCGCGATCTCTGGGACAACCCGTTCATCGGCCGGACCGCCTCGCACCCGTGGGGCGCGATGAGAGCAGTGGCGGCCTTTTTCGGCGGCGGAATCATGGACCGCTACCCTAACATTCGCTACTGCATCCTCGAGTCCGGCTTTGGCTGGCTGCCGTTCTGGGGAGCGCGTATGGACGATCAATGCGTCTACATGTCTTACGCCCTGCCGGACAATCTGGCTCGTAAGCCCAGCGAATACATGACCAGTGGGCGCTTCTTCGCCAGCGTCGTGATCCACGAAGGCGAGAAGATGGCCCGAATGGTCACCGACTTCCTCGGCGACAGCGTCTTAATGTATTCGTCCGATTACCCCCACGCGGAATCCCGCTTTCCCGAGTCCACGAACAAGGTGCTGGCGTGGAAATCCCTGGGTGACGAGGTCATGCGAAAAATGCTGTGGGACAACGCGACAAGATGCTTCGGAGAGCCCTAGTTGGACTCAAAACGCTGAAGAGACAATTGCCAGCAAAAACGGTGGAGGAATAGCATGTCTGGATCGCCGTAGTTACGAACCCATTGAGATCAACGCATTTTTTCGCTCGCACACTCACTTGCCGCTATGGGAAATCCTCGACAAAGCCGGCTTTTGGGAACAGGTCGGTATCAAAGTCAATTTTGAATTCTGCGATAGCTCATCGGAGGCGGAAGCGGCGCTGTTTAGCGGCAAGATTGATCTAATTTCCGGCAATCATATTTCGCCACTACGCGTTAGTAGCGCAGGGAAACCGATTGTGCTCGTTAGCCTCGCCGACCAACGGCGTCACGGACCGATTGGTCTCGCGCGAACCGATGAACTCCTTAGCGCAGATCCGCGGCAAGCGGGTCATCGACACCACCGATCCTGGATAGTGGCGGCGGCTACAACCACATCCGCGGCAACCATATGCTCTACATATTGGAGGCCGGGTTGGAGCTCGACGACGTGCTCTGGATTGAGATCACCGACAAGATGTCGAGCGAGTTTCGCGCTGGGCAGTACGAAGCGATGAAAGCCGGAGAAGGGTGATGTCACGTTCGTCACCGGCGACACCCAAAGGTACGAGAAGGCCGGCTTCTCCGTGCTGCAGCTGCCGCGGCTGCCAATGATCAATGGACCGACACTCACAACGACGGTTACCGCGCTCAACAAGTATGACCGATTTGGCGAGCGGCTGGTTTTGGCGCAAGTGTTGGGTATTCACTTTGGGCGCACCCGTAAGGAAGACGACCGAAAGGATTCTCGAAGGTTTGAAGAAACGAGAACCTGAAGCACGTAACGTCTCTTACAACAGTGTCGCTAAACTGGCGGTGAAACCCTATCCCGATCATCAAGCCGTTGCCAACGCTTACCGGCTCTGCTGCATGAAAGCGCCGGTGGCGAAAGAAATCAGTCCGCTGGCGATGTGGGATTTGCACTTTTTGCGGCAGTTGGATGATTCGGGATTTATCGATGGGCTTTATGACGCCAAGTGAACGATGATGCCTGCACCTGCGCACAAATTGGCATCGCGTCTTTCCGAGCTTCTTCCCCTCGACGGGGAAGATTGAGATGGGGGTGCGAGTCCGAAATCAAGATCACCCCTTCCTTTGTCCTTCCCCGTCGAGGGGAAGGATGGAAAAGGGAAACTGCTCACGCAAATTTTGAGCTTCCTTTTCGTTGTTTTTACGGTTGCGCCGTCCCACGGCGCCGAATGCCAAACCCAACTGGCAAGTCGAGTGGGAGCGGACGGTGCAAGCGGCGAAAAAGGAAGGCGCGCTATCGCTTTATCTTCTTCAAGGTGACGGTGAGCTCGGCGCGGTCGCACAACTGTTTCAAAAAATATCCCGAGATCAACATAGTTGCGACCCCGGGCGGGGCAATACGCTCGCGCCGCGAGTCATGGCGGAGCGCCGCGCGGACAAGTATCTCGTCGATGTGTACATCGCCGGAACGACCACGGCCTATGAAGTTTTTACCGCGCGAAAATCTTGAACAGCGTGCGCGCGGCACTGATTCTTCCCGAGGTCATCGATGAGTCCAAGTGGTGGCTCGGGCAGCATCACTACATCGATCCTGAGAGCCGATATATCTTCGTCTATGTGGGTAATGTCGGCGAGTATGTTTCGTATCATGCCAAGTCAGTGGAGGCGGGTGAGATTCGTTCCTACTGGGATTTCCTCCAACCGAGGTGGAAAGGTAGAATTCTCTCGCGCGATCCGAAGATTTCCGGTAGCCAGCGCATCGGGCTCAGAATGTTTTATCACACTCCGGAGTTGGGCGCCGAATTCATCCGACGTCTCTATGGAGAGATGGATGTGACGTTAACTCAAGAAATCCGTCAAGCGACGGATTGGCTGGCGCACGGGAAATTCGCCATCTGCTTTTTTGCTCTGACATCCTGAAAGTCAAAGCTCAAGGACTGCCCGTCGAGGAATTTCGCACGGCGCAGTGGAAAGAGAGCCGGATGATTTCCGCGGGCAACATGGGCTCGATAGTGTTACCCAGTCAGCCGCCGCACCCGAACGCCGCGCGCGTGTTCGTCAACTGGCTGCTGTCCCGCGAGGGACAGATGATGTTTCAGCGAACGGTCAACACGCCGTACAATTCCGAAGAATCGCTGCGCACGGATATTCCCAAGGACATGGTGCGCAGCGAAGTGCGGCGCGTCGACGGCGTGAAGTATTCGTTGGCGGAAAAACCAGAGTTCATGGACATGGCGCCGATCTACGAGGTTGTGGAAAAAGCCCTGGTCCAGGCGAAGAAGCGGTAGGCGCGCGGAGCTTGGGCGGAACGGTTCACAGTTGTTCATGCCCGACGCAGTTTGTCGTGATCGAGAACAAAAGTGGTGTTACGCCCCTCTCTTTTCTCCGCCTGCGACGCGGGGACATGTAAGAGGGATGCATGCCGAGGTGATGATAGATGATTTATCCGACTCAGCGGTTTCGCTTGATGGTTCTGGCCATCTCGGTCTCAGGATTCTTCGGGTTTTCTGCGGTTGGTCCATCGGATCGATTTGCTCATGCGGCCGAAGTAAAACCGGCGTGGCAGGAGGAGTGGGAGAAAGTTTTGGCTGCCGCAAAAAAGAGGGCCAGGTCACCGTCTACATCAGCGGCTACGAGGCGGTGCTGCCGGAATTCGAGAAGGAGTATCCGGAGATTAAACTGATTTCGGTGTCCGGCCGCGGCTCCCAGCTCGCGCAGCGATTGATCACCGAGCGGCGCGGCGACAAATACCTGGCCGATGTTTTCAACTCCGGCGGCGTGACGACGCACGGCCAGTTGCACATGGCGAAGGTGCTCGATCCGATCAAGCCCGCATTGATTCTTCCCGAGATCACAGACACTTCGAAGTGGTATCAGAAAAGACACCATTACAACGACACGGAAAATCAATACGTCTTCAGTTACGTCGGCTCGGCGACCTACGGCGCGGTGAGTTACAACACGAAATTGGTCGACGTCAAAGATTTCAAGTCGTACTGGGATCTGCTCAATCCCAAGTGGAAGGGAAAAATCGTTTCCCGCGACGTCCGGATGCCCGGGCCCGGCTCTGGCAATCACCGCTTGTTTTACCACCACCCCGAGATCGGCCCGTCCTTCATTCGTAAACTATACGGCGAAATGGACGTGACGTTGTTCCGCGACTATCGTCAGGGACCGGACTGGTTGGCGGTGGGAAAATTCGCGATCTGTTTTTCCTGCGACGTCGATGTCCTGAAGCAGAAGGGGCTGCCGGTGGACACCGTCGGTCCGAACGTCTTCAAGGAAGGCGGCGGCCTGGTCCAGCAGTTCGGCACAGTCACGCTGGTGAACCGGGCGCCCCATCCCAACGCCGCCAGGGTGTTCATCAACTGGCTCTTGTCGCGCAAAGGGCAAATTGCATTGCAGAAGGTTACCGCAAGCGGCGAAAGCCCCTCCGATTCGCTGCGCATCGACATTCCGAAAGACGAAGTGCCGTACCTCAATCGACGGCTGGACGGCGTCAAGTACCTCGACACGAGCTTGCCGGAGTGGCAGGAGATGAAGCCGGTCATCGATGTTATGAATGAGGCGCTCAAGGCGGCGGGGAAGAATTAGGCGCCGTGATCGTGCTCGCGGCTCGTGATTGGATGAATGCGAATACGAATCTTGCGCAAAGCCTGGGCGTCATTATTCCTTCCCCCTTTGACGGGGAAGGCTAGGATAGGGGTGCTGCGCACGGTTGAAAATGATAGGAACCCCTTCCTCAATCCTTCCCCGTCAAGGGGAAGGAGGTAAGATCGTGGTCATCGGCGATTCTGCAAGGTGAGCATCATCCTGCGACTATTAGGAATTCAAATGACCTTTGTAATTCTGTTCTTGGGGGCGATTCTTTTTCTCAGCTACGGCCAGCGATCCGACGCCGCTCAGGCGAGCCCCGCTTGGCAGCAGGAATGGGAGAAAACGCTCGAAGCCGCCAAGAAAGAAGGGCAAGTCACAGTTTACATCAGTGGCTACGAGGCGGTGTTGCCGGATTTCGAGAAAGAATTCCCCGATATCAAGATTGTGGCCGTCACCGTGCGCGGTAATCAACTCGGGCAACGATTGCTCGCTGAACGACGGGCGGAAAAATATGTTGCCGATGTCGTAAGCTCGGGAGCGAATCCAAACTATCAGCAATTCTATCCGGCGAAAGCGCTCGACCCGATCAAACCCGCGCTGATCCTGCCTGAGGTCACCGATCAAACCAAGTGGTATCTTAAAAAGCACCAATACTCCGATCCTGAAGGCCAGTACGTATTCAATTATGTCGGCTCGGCGACGTACGGGGCCGTCAACTACAACACGAAGCTCGTCGACGTTAAGGAGTTTAGATCTTACTGGGACTTGCTGAACTCCAAGTGGAAGGGCAGGATCGAAGCGCGCGACATCCGCGAGGCCGGGCCGGGCGCGCGGCAACACACGCTTCTTCTACTACCATCCGGAACTTGGGCCGTCATTCATCAAGCGGCTTTTTGGCGAGATGGACGTAACTTTGTTTCGTGATTTTCGCCAGGGGCCGGACTGGTTGGCGACGGGAAAGTTTGCGATTTGTTTCTTTTGCGACGTCGATGTTCTGAAGCGACAGGGCTTGCCGGTGGACACGTTCGGCCCCGAGGTGTTCAAGGAGGGCGGCGGGCTGGTGCAGCAATTCGGCACAGTGGCACTAGTGAACCGCGCGCCCGCATCCCAATGCCGCTAAGGTTTTTATCAACTGGCTGTTGTCACGCAGAGGACAAATCGCCTTGCAAAAAGGACATTGACCGGCGAAAGCCCGGCGGATTCATTGCGCATCGATATTCCCAAAGATGATGTGCCTTACTTGAATCGCCGGCTCGAGGGCATCAAATATCTCGACACCGGCAAGCCGGAATGGATCGAGATGAAGCCGATCATTGAGGTCGTCAACGACGCGCTGAAAGCAGCCAGAAAGAATTAACTCGCAGTGCAACGGAAAGGAGAACCAAATGGCAACAGTCAATAGCAGCCAGATCGACGAGGTGCAGATATTCGATGTCGGTGAGGCGATGAAGAAGCGGCGACCACTCTGAGCGGTCGGGTCGATATGGCCAGGTCGCCCAACAGCTTCATCGCGGTGTTTCAGACGCGGCCCCGGGGCGGCGAAACGCACATCCACTCAGCATCCAGATTCCGATCAGATTCTTTATATCCTCGACGGCTGAGCTCACCGTGGAAGGGCTTTCGGGAAGATTTGTGCTCAAGAGCCAATCAGGGCGTTTTGATCCCGGCCGGAGTTCATTATGGGTTTACCAACACGACCGAGCGGGATGTAGTTTTTAACTATGAGAACGGAGTCGAGCGGCGGGCGGCGGTCGCCTACGTTGCCAACGTCCCGTCGGATATCCACGTCAAGATTCCGGCCGATGAAATCGGCGCCAAAGGATTTGGCCGGCATATTTACGTCTATGCGATGGATCGCAGCACCATAGGGATATCTCCGCTGCTGATGGAAGAGTGGAACAAAGCGTGCCTGTTGCGCATGAATTGCGAGTACGAAAAACAGGATGGCGTCATCATCGCGAAGTTGCCGCAAAGAATGACGCAATGGTACAAAATCGACAAAGCTGGCGGAATCTGACTATCGCGCTGGTGACCGAGCCCGAGAAGATCCGGGTCCGAATGGATCTAACGCCGCTTGTGCAAAAATCACTGTAGAGGCCGCGAAGCTCGAGAGGTGAGCTAATGAAGATAGCTGGGTTTGCTTGGGCGGCTAGCGATGCCTGTCCATTATGTCCACTTTGGTTGTTGCGCAGAGGTCTCGAGAACATCGTCGGCTGGAGCGAAAAAAGAAGGGCGGGTCAAGGTGGGGCTTACGGTGCGATGGGAGGAGGCGGGCAAACCTGGGGCAAAGAAATTCGTGGAAGTATTTTCAAACCCGCTACCCGTTTCTCAAGGTCGAGTATGAGCGGGTGGGAGGGTCGCGGGAGCGGGAAAGAGTCTTGTCCGAGCTCGCCGCCGGAAAAGTTTCCTATGACGTCACGGTGCTGAGCGAAACCCAGGTACCCACCGGCTCTGCGCGCGAACGTGGTGGAAAAGGTCGATTGGAAATCTCTCGGCGTAAATCCCCAGCACGTCCACCCCGACGGCTTCGGCGTCAACTATCGTTCGCAGCTCTACGGCATCGCCTATAACCGCAAGCTCGTTCCCGATGATGTTGGGAGGAAACTCAACTGGGAGGATTCGCGCGGCTCCCAAGTGGAAGAAAAAGGTGGCGATGGATTCCAGACCGCGTCACTTAGAAATACTTTGGCAGCCCAGCGTGTGGGGACGGGAAAAACGCTTGCTCATGCACGCCAATTAGCCGCGAACGAGACCATCTTCGAGCGTGACCGAACCGGCGCCATGACCAAGCTGGCTCTGGGTGAGTATGCCATCGACTGCGGCAGTTTCTATTCGACGTATTACGAGCAGACGAGGTCGGGTAAGGGAGAGCCTATCGGCTTTACGCTGCCGTGAGCCCATCCCGGTCAACTTGGGCGACGTAGTTTTCATCCCGCGCGGCGCGGCGCATCTCAACAGCGCGCGAAGCTCTGGATCGTATGCGTCGCTTTCCGAGGAGGGCCAGAGGCTATTGACGAGGTCGAGGGAAACGGCAGCCCGCTGATCCCGGCACCCAATCGGCCAAACTCATCAAAGGCAAAAAAGTCGCCTGGTATGGAGCCCCAGTATCGGGCCAAAGCGGAGGAGATTCTCAAAGAGATATTAGAAGCCGTTGACTTCCCATCGTGCGCTGACCATGAAGGAGAGGTTGCCGAGCAGCTCGATTTACTTTTTCATCTTCGTCGTCGGAATCCTTCTCTGGCTCACATCTTATCCCCCTGGGGCAGATGGTGATCAGCAGCTTTCGCTCGGGTCACCCGGCCGCGCCCGACCGTTTACGCTCAATAATTACCTCGTCGCCTATACGAATCCGCTGACCCATCGGATGGTTTTCAACACGCTCGTTTTCGCCGGCGGAGGCACCGCGATTACAGTCTTCATCGCCGTGCTTTTCACCTGGCTGCTTGAGCGCACCGATATGCCGCTGCGCAACTTGTGCTGGACCCCGCTGCTCATCCCGTTGGCGATGCCCGGACTCCTCTTCTCCATGGCCTACGTGCTTCTCTTTATGCGCCTCAAAGCGGCATCATCAATGTTTTCGTCCGTCACCTGATCGCCAGCTTCGGCGTGAGCTTTCTGAAGGGCCGATCAATATCTATTCCTGGGCGGGATGATCTTCCTCGACGGGATGCGCGGAGTGACGACGGTATTTCTCCTCATCACTGGAGCTTTTCGCATGATGGATCCCGGCCTCGAGGAGGCGTCTTTCGCGGCAGGAGCAAGGAACTGGACCACGGTTCGGCGCATCACCCTGCCGGTCCTGCGGCCGGCGCCCCTGCCGCCGTCCTATATGCGAGTTCACTTCTTCGATGGAATCCTTCGAAGCTCCGCTGGTCGTCGGCCTTCCCGGTCGCGTCTTCGCTTACAGCACGATGATCTATATTCCACTCGCGACGCGATTCCTAACTATCGGCTTAGGGCGCGGCCTTTGCTGGAAGTTATTTTCTGATGGCGCTTGTGTTGTTTATTTTTACCAGCGCGCCACTCTTGGCAGGCCGAGCGCTTTACGACGGTGACCGGGAAGGGATTTCGGCCTCACACTCTGGCGTTGGGCCGTTGGCGCTACCCGGCGCTGGGTCTCTTCGTGCTCTATTTTATTTTGGCTGCTGCTCTCCTCAGGCGTGCTGATCTGGACCTCGCTCTTGCCGGTCTATCAACCGCCGTCGATGAAGGTGCTCTCTGAATTGTCCTGGGCGCACTATCACGGCATACTTACCGGCTCAGGAGTTCTGCATGCTATGTGGAACACCGTGATCATCACTCTGTTTGCGGCCACTCCAACAGTGCTGCTGGCGTTCGCCGTCTCCTGGCTGGTGGTTCGACCAAAATCAAGGGGCGATATGCTCTGGACAGCCTTTTGTTTGCATCTCACGCCGTGCCTGGAATCGTCGTGGCGCTCTCGTTCATCTTTCTATATCTCGAGCCGCCGTTTCGGTCCTCGGCCTTTACGGCACGGTGTGGATCGTCTCCTCGCGCTGATTACGCAGTACATCGCGTTTGCGACCAGAACCACCAACGCCGCGATCACCCAAATTCACAAGGAGTTGGAGGAAGCCGGGGAAGCCAGCGGCGCGAGTCAGCTGCGGGTCCTTTGGCAAATCACCTTTCCGCTCATCCGCCCCGCCTTTATCGCCGCCTGGCTGTGGGTGGCGGCGCACGCCGTCAGGGCGTTCTCTGTGCGCGTTAATGCTCGCCAGCAGGGACAGCTGGCCCTTGTCGGTTATGCTCTGGCATCTTTGGGACGAAGAGCAAATCCTGCCGTCAGCTGCCGCGTTGGGAGTAGTGCTGATCTTAGTGCTGACGGTTTTGACTTTGCTTGCGCGGGTTGTGGTAGCCAAAGGATTTGAGCAAACGTAGAGATGCGCAGAAGTCTTGTTACTCAAGGAGGTTGGGTGCTAAACAGACTGTTGAAAACTCTTTCCCATGCTTCGAGAGGCATGAACGGAAAATCATCAAGAATTTCCCTGTTCGCCCTGAGCGTGGCCAGGGGCTCCGAATCAAACTCCGAAACAGTCTCCAGGCGAGCGGGAAATAGACCGAAAAGAAGCACATCTGACGAAAACCCATGAAGAAAAATCTTTGCTCTCCACAGTTGCGACTTTAATACTGGCCTCTGTCCATCTCGCCGCCGCGCAGCAGCCAGGGAAAGTCCTGCGATAGGTTATCTTAACAGGTTCCTCGCCTTCCCTGTGAGGCGCACCGAGTCGAGGATTTTCGGCGAGTCAGCGTAGTGTTGAACAATGCGGTTAAGAGCACTACTTCGGGACGCCGATGGCCTTATGGCCTATGGGCCGAACTATAATGATTTGTTCCGCCGCGCGGCCACTTACGTCGACAAGATCTTGAAAGGCGCTAAGCCGGCTGACCTACCCGGTCGAGCAGCCAAAGAAGTTCGAGTTCGTGATCAATCTCAAAGACGGCGAAGCAGATCGGCCTGACGATTCCGCCGAATGTTTTAGCGAGAGCGGATCGAGTGATCAGGTAGTCGGTGAATGGTGAGGTGTAAGGCGACGTTCTGGAGGCCTTGATCCTCCTCCCGCTGAGGGAGCAGTATTTGGATCTCAAAATGGTGAGCTTGAGAGCTTACATCGCGTAAATGGAAAGCGCAGAGCGCGAGCCGCGCTGATCTGCCGGTCGTCATAACTCGCCAGTGTTATGGTCTGTCCTTGCTTCTGGACAAAGTCCATCGACGCGAGATGAAGGGCGTCGAGCGTTCTGACCGGCTTAGGAAAAGGCTCCAAAGCACGCGCTAAGACCGGCAGAGAGAGCTCGACAAGCGCGATACGTCCCAACAAAGTTCGCACTTCGTCGCCATGGGAGCGGGCGAGCTTACGCGCGTGGATGCGCGTCCAAATCTCGTACTCGATCAGCCGACTGGAAATCAACGGCTCTTGCCAGAGCGCTTCAGGCGGGACACGGTCTTCAGCGAGTAGATGCGCGAGCGCCACCGATGTATCGAGATAGATCAACGCTCGCTCCGGTCGTCCTCCAGTTCGCGCTTGAGTTTGCGGAAGGACATCACCGGATTGCGCGGCGGCACGCCTCTAGCCGGCAGCGCCGGCGGAGTAATCCAACCTTGGCGCACGGCCTCCGCCAACATCGCGTCGGCGACTAGCGGGCTGCGGCTCGCCTCCGGTGGACCCATTTCCGCGACGACTCGGTCGCGATCGGTGACGAGAATGGTCTCGCCGCGCTCGGCCAGACGCACATATTCGCTCAGTTTGTTCTTTAGAACCTTTATGCCGACGGCTCTCATGCCCAACAGAGTAGCCTCCAGTAGCTACTTTTGTCAAGGATGGGGACCAGCGGGCGTGGCTTTTGGCTGAGGGGCATGGAGGTGTGAGGGGGAAGTCAGGAATGAATTCGATGGTTGGAAAAATCCTTGTCTTGTTACTGACAACCGGCTTGCTGACAACTGCCACCCGGACCTCCTGGTGGAAGCTACGATGAAGTTCGAGTTTGTGATCAATCTTAAAACAGCCAAGCAGATCGGCCTGACGATTCCGCCGAATGTTCTGGCAAGAGCGGACAGGGTGATCAAGTGAGGAAATACAATGGCTGTACGCGGCAAACGATCTGCCATCCTCGAAGAACTTCTCGTCTCAAGTCTCGCGACAAAGAGCACGTCGTTTATCTTTTTCTTAGCAGCCCCTGCCTTTCGGATTATCGCGGCGCACTTGGCGGCGTCCGCGTCAGACTGCAAATCCAAAGACCGCTGAATATTTTCTCCCTACCACCTGGGCTAAGAGAAAATCCATGTTGATGCCCGCATTGGCGATGGCCTGCGCGGTTGCATAGCCAAGCCCTGCCCTGTTATCGCCCTCAACCAAGCAGAGCCGGGGTGGCTGACGCGCTGAATCCCGCTTCCTGGGCCGCAGTGACAGACTTCCTCCCCGTAACCGGATAAAGCTCAATTGCGGCCTTGGATGCCTGGCCCGGAAAGCGATAGGCCATCACCACGTGGATGTCTGTGCTGGCGTTGGCAAGCGGCGCAAGAGCGTTAGCAAGAATTCCGCTCCTATTTTCAACCTCTTTTCGCCACAACACAATCTTTTTCACAGTTACCGCCATATCGAGTTCCTCCTTCTTGTCCCAATTCGCTTCTCGTTTCTGAGAGGCGGGATTTTATTGCGGACCGACTACGGCTGCAAGTTGCAACACAGAGTTGACGCGTCCAGTAGACTTTATTAGAACAACACAGAAATAGCCGTTATCCAACCTACGCAGAAGGTGATCCGTATGAATCAACGATCATTTTCCTTGCTCGCCGGAATCATATTCACCATCATCGCCTTACTTCATTTGCTTAGGATCATTTACGGCTGGGAGGCCGTTATAGGTGGCTGGGCAGTTCCCAAGTGGATAAGCTGGGTAGCGTTGGCCGTCGCCGGCTACCTGGGTTTTGAAGGTTTGAAGGTAAGTAAAGGAAGCGGATAGAGCGAGGCAAGGGAAAGGAAATGGATAGTTATTCCAACTTAGGGATGATCTGGAAAGCTCGGTTTCGGTGCATCCTGTAGGTGGCAAATCCGCGCCGGTCCAATGTGAACACCCACTCGGTTTCAAGCTCTTCCGCCAAAACAGCCAAAGTGGCGTCCGCGAGATCCATCGGGACGTTTCGGTACTTTTCCATCAGGACCGCGACTCGTTGAAGACTCTTGGTCGACGAAGGCACCAACTGAAAGGCGCCTCTGAGGATAAACTCAAGACAAGCCTTTTGCGCGCGCCAGGCCGGCCCGACCAAGTAAAGCGTTTCGGTCAATACCGCTTCCGTAGTTATGACGGGGCCGGTCCATTTTTCCAACGCGGCGACGCAGTCATCGTGCAGCTTCTCGTCTCGATCCAAAAGCGCTGATGAAGGCTCCGGTATCCAGCAGGAGCTCAGCGGCCACGGCGCAACCGGCGGGTCAGGTACTCGCGATGGCGCTGGCCCAAGTCAGGCCGGCCGCTGGCAACACTGCCGAGAAGATCGCGTACGCGCTCGATGGGGCGCACTTCCGGCTGGGTATCGAGATATTGTTCCAAAGCCTCGCGTACCACTTCCGAACGCTTGCGTTTTAGCCGTTTGGCTGACCGCTCTAATTTGGTGGCAAGGTCCGCTGGCAATCGCATCGTTAGTTGACGTTCCATACAGAGGTCTCCTTTGTATTGCATTGTAATGCGATGCCTTGCAAATGTTCCAAGTCCACTTGAAACCTTCGAGCCACAAGAGTGATTCGATGAGGACGGAGAAGTGAAGGGTAATATTGGAAGCTAGATCCTTCGCGTTCGGTCAGGACAAGTTTTGGGTTGTGTAACCCTCACCCTTCCTCGGGGTAGGGGTTGGAGACAAGGAAGATTTGATGATAAAGCTCGCATTTGAAATGGAGAGTTCACATGAGGACGGACACGTCTATAGCCTACAAAGATCTACGCGGGTTTATTGACGCCGCTGATCGTCTCGGTGAGTTGCGCCGTGTCGATGGCGCGGATTGGGATCTCGAAATCGGCGCCATCACCGAAGTGGCGGCGCAGTGCGGCGCAGCCTAAGGTCGTGTTGTTCGACAATATCAAAGGTTACCCGAAAGGCTTCCGTGTCATCGTCAATGCGGTTTGTTCGGCGGCGACAACGGGTCTGGCTTTTGGCTTGGACCCGACGCTTGCTGGCCTGGACATGATCAAGGCTTGGAAGGAGAAGCTCGGATCGTACAAGCCTCTCAAGCCCGTCGATGTAGCGAAAGGCCCAATCACTGAAAATGTCGACAGTGGCGAGAAGGTCGATATGCTCAAGTTTCCCACGCCGCGGTGGCACGAGGACGACGGCGGGCGTTACATCGGCACAGGCTGTTTGGTGATCTTGCAGGATCCCGACGAGAAGTGGACTAACTTTGGGACTTATCGTGTCTGCGTTTACGATCGTGACACATTGGGAATTTGGATCTCTCCCGGCAAGCATGGGCGTTTGATTCGAGAGAAATATTGGTCGCAGGGCAGACCTTGTCCGGTGGCAATCACTTTCGGTCAAGATCCGGTGCTGGCGAAGGTCGGCAGCTGGTATGAACCGTGGGGCGTGTCTGAAATAGAAATCGCGGGCTGGCTGCGCAATGAACCGGTTCAAGTCGTTCGCGGTCAGGAAACCGGGTTGCCGATTCCGGCGACATCCGAGCTGGCGATCGAAGGTTACATCATGCCGCCGGAGGGGGAGAGCCGATCAGAAGGACCATTTGGTGAGTGGACCGGTTACTACGCCTCCGGCGCGCGGAACGAACCGGTGGTAAAGTTAAGAACGTGATGTATCGCAACGATCCGATTATCTTTGGCATGCCGCCGGGAATCTCCGGCAAGTCGGTCCCGCTCAGTGCCGCCAATGTTTGGCTGGCGCTCGAGAAGGCGGGAGTGACCGACGTACAGGGGTTTGGGAATATACGATCCGTTACCTCACGGTGATTTCCATCAAGCAGAAGTATGGTGGTCATGCCAAGCGAGCGGCGATGGCTCTGCTCGGATCGACCTACGGCTATCATCGGCGCTTTGTTATTATCGTCGATGACGATATCGATCCGTCGAACATCGACGATGTTTTATGGGCTTTATCGACCCGCTGCGACCCGGCCACCGCCATCAACGTGATCACCGAGGCATGGAGCACGCCACTGGATCCACGCATTACGCCGGACGCGCGGGCGCAGCGAAACTTCACGAATTCAGTGGCGGTGATCAATGCCTGCCGGCCGTACCACTGGAAAGATCAATACGCGAAGACATGCTATTTTCCGGAGGAGACGCGGCGAAAAACGCGTACGAGAAGTGGAAGGAAGTTTTACGATTGGAATAATGGAGTGATTGGGGAATGGATACTGGAGAATTGGAGTGATGGAGTGCTGGGTGATGAAAGACAGAAAGCCTACACATTGGGATCGTAGCGTTTGGTTCGTGATCGTGCTCGTGGGCGTGTTGTTGGCTCATCGGGCGCCGTCAACTTTGCGGCTGCGGCGGAATCTTGGAAAGCAGACTGGGACAAAACAGTAGAAGCCGCGAAGAAGGAAGGGCAGCTGACGCTTTACGGCAGTCCGGAGTTCGAAGGACTCTTCGGCGAACTGAACAAAAAGTACCCGGAGATCAAAATCACCGGGGTTTTTAATCGCGGCGCGGACGCGGCGCGGCGGCTGATGTCGGAGCGGCGCGCGGATAAATATCTCGCCGATCTCTATCTCAACGGCATGACGACCGGCTACAACGTGTTCTACAAAGCAAAGGTTCTCGATCCGATCCCGCCTCAGCTTATTCTTCCGGAAGTTACCGATGCCTCGAAGTGGTGGCGTGGCAAACACCAATATGTCGACCCGGAAAATCAGTATCTGCTCAACTTCAACGGCGAAAATCGCATGGTGGTGGCATTCAATACCAAGCTGGTGAACCCGGCGGAAATAAAATCATACTGGGATTTGCTCAATCCCAAGTGGAAAGGGAAGATCGTCGCCTACGATCCGACCCAGGGCGGCTCCGGCGATGCGACGCGGTTTTTCTATCACCACAAAAGTTTGGGTCGTGAGTTTATCAAGCGGATTCTCAGCGAGACCGATATTGTGATCAGCAGAGATACGCGCCAGATGGGGGACTGGCTGGCGGGAGGAAGTATGCGATCTCGATCTTTGGCCCGGTTTCGCGCATGGATTTGGACTTGATGCAGACCCAAGGTCTGCCGGTGGATTGGTTCAAGCCCGATCATTTGAAAGAGGGCACCTATATTACCGGCGGCTCGGGCGGCGTGGCGTCGATCAACAAAGCGCCCCACCCCAACGCCGCCAAAGTCGGTTTGAATTGGCTGCTGTCGCGCGAAGGGCAGATGGCTTATCAACGTTTGTTTACCCAGGGCAACGATGGCCCGGACTCCATGCGCATCGACATTCCCAAAGATAAAGTGCCGCGCGGCAATCGCCGGCCGGAAGTCGACGATGGCCGGACCCCGTTCGTCGACCGCGCCGAGTGGATGGATCAGGAGCCAATCACTAAATTTATTAAAGTGTTGGAACAGAGGAAGAAGTGATCCAGTGAAAAGAATGGAGTGATGGAGTGAGGTGGAGTTATGGAGTGTTGGAGCAAGCGATTTGTCGTGAGTAAAAAAATCCTTCGTCATTGCTCTATGCGCTTTGCTCTTGACGCTTAGCCTACCGCCGAGGCGCAGCAGCCGAAGAAAGTCCCGCGGATAGGGTATCTATCGTCGTTCGATCCAGCTACTGAGTCCACCCGTGCCGAGGCAATTCGGCTGGCTCTGCGCGAGCTTGGCTACATAGAAGGACAGAACATCGCCATCGAGTACCGATATGCGGAGGGGAAGCGCGATCGGTTCCCTGAGCTTGCGGCCGAGCTGGTGCGTCTCAAGGTTGATATCATCGTGGTAGCAGGAGGGACCGCGATGATCCAGGCGGCCAAGAATGCGACCAAGACGATTCCCATCGTTATGATGGGCGGTGGGTCCGATCCTGTCGAGGCAGGCCTAGTTGAAAGCCTTGCCCGTCCCGGCGGCAACGTCACCGGCATTACAAACCTTATCACGAGAACTAGGCGGGAAGCGGCTGGAGCTGCTCAAAGAAGCCGTTCCCAAACTTGCCCGTGTCGCGGTTCTCTACGATCCGGCCAATCCGGGCCAGTGTACTCGAGGTGAAAGAGGTTCTCCCAGTCGCGGCGCGTGCGCTGGGGTTGACTCTTCAGCCTTGGGAGGTACGAGCTGCGGACGGTTTCGAGAAGGTATTCGCTGCGCTGAACAAGCAGCGCCCGGATGGACTCTACGTGCACCGCGGGCCCGCTAATGCGTGCTAACCGAAAACGGATCGTGGGCTTTGCGTTAAAGAGCCGGTTACCGTCGGTGTACGGCAGCAGAGAATGCTGTAGATGCCGGTGGGCTCATGTCCTACGGGGCGGACCTCGCGGACAGCTACCGGCGCGTCGCATATTACGTGGACAGAATCCTGAAGGGAGCCAAGCCTGCCGATCTGCCGGTGGAGCAGCCGACGAAGTTTGAGTTGGTGATCAATCTCAAGACCGCGAAGCAGATCGGCTTGACAATTCCGCCGAACGTGCTGGCGCCGGGCGGATCGCCTGATCAAGTGAGAAGGGGCGAGTGTCAAGTGTCAGTGACAACCGAAGTAGCGACGTTATTCAGGTCGGAAAACTAGCCACTTCCTGGAGTTAAAGTAAGACCATTTCGAGTTGGTTCGAGCTTGCGGGTGCGAGGATCGATTGCGTAACCGAGAATTTCGAGCAGTGACTCCCAGCGAGGGCGTATCGGTGGATTCGCCAAATATACGTTGGCACTGTCGGGCCTTTCCGTCGATGCGGATAAAAACATCGCCCAGCGGGCGTCGAATCTCGCCTACCGTCAGCAGTTGAAAGTCTCACTCTGCATGTGGTGATACCGAAGCTGATCCGAAGAGTACTCCTTAGATCACGCTAAAGTAGCGCCAGTGTCCGCAATAAGATCAAGCTTCTGCCAATGAGTTTGGTCGCGTGGGTTACTAGAGCTCTACAGTTACTTCTGTTATTCCGCTGCGCTAAACTCTACCATTACGAGGCACTCAACGGCAACGCCGGCAAAAGTAAACTGGATGGAGCCTTCGACTGCGCGGGGCACGAGGTCTGGCGAAGGAACGCAACGGGATAGATTGACTCAGCCAGGCTAAGCGGTTTTGTGGAAAACCGGTTCATTCTTCGGCAACTGTAAGTGTCGAGTGACAAATGGATCGGGACAGCGAAAACCTGACATGAAGCAAAAAGACTCACGTTCCTTACCCTTTGCGCCATGCTCACGCTTTGCTCGTCCGCCGAGGCGCAGCAGTCAACGAAAGTCCCCGGATAGGATTCCTGAGTGCTGCGTCCACTTCCGCTATCGCGGCCGCATCGAGGCATTCCGGCATGGCCTGCGCGAGCTTGGGTACGTCGAGGGGAAAAACATTGTCGTTGAGTGGCGGTCTGCCGACGGAAAACCGGATCGCCTCCCCGCGCTCGCGGCCGAGCTGGTGCGTCTCAAGGTAGACGTCATCGTCACGGCTGGTCCGCCAGCAACCCGTGCCGCCAAGGAAGCAACTGTCTACGATTCCCATTGTCATGACGCAGGATTCGCGATCCTGTTGGAAACGGGTTCGTCGCCAGCCTTGCGCGGCCTGGCGGAAACATTACTGGATTGTCAACCCTTGCCCCGGAGATAAGCGGAAAACAACTGGAGCTTCTGAAGGAGATCGTTCCCAAGCTCTCCCGCGTGGCCGTCCTCGGGACTTCGACCAACCCGGGCAACGCACAAGCGTTAAGAGAGTGGAACTCGCCGCAGGGACGTTCGGGTGCGGCTTCAATACCTAGACGTACTAGAGTTCCAAGGATATCGAGACTGCATTCCGAGCCGCAAGCAAGGGACGTGCTGAGGCAGTCCTCGTGCTTGGAGGCCCCGTGCTCAATTCTCACCGAACACAAATTGCAGACCTCGCGGCAAAGAACCGGCTCCCGGCGATATACGACAGGCGAGAATATGTGGAAGCCGGGGGGCTTATGAGCTATGGCGACGAGCATTACCGACTTGGACCGCCGCGCCGCTACCTATGTCGACAAGATTTTGAAGGGCGCCAAGCCTGCCGATCTTCCGGTGGAGCAGCCGAAGAAGTTTGAGCTGATCATCAACCTGAAGGCGGCGAAGCAGATCGGCCTCACGATTCCACCCAACGTCTTGGTTAGAGCAGACAGAGTAATCAAGTGATTTTGGATTATCAAGAATTTCCAGATATTGCGACCTTCGGATCAGGTAACTGCGGACGTGGACAGAACTGGCGTCGACAGCTTTCCGGATCACCAATCATAAAATCGAGCCCGTCTGGCTTGGTCGAGTTCAGAATCTGACATTTGCTGGCGGTCGATTGCGCTAATGGCTGGATGCAGGTGCGCTGCTGAAGCACCTAGGTGGAAGGAAGAATGGCAGCGAGATGATGGAGGCGGCCAAGAAGGAAGGACAGGTTTCGCTCTACGGCGGGCAAGAAATCACGCATCCGGATATCATCGCGGCGTTCAACAAAGAGTTTCCGTTCATCAAAGTCCTGACCACCAGTGGACGCGGCGGCGATCTGGTCGCGCGCATTGTCTCGGAACGGCGCGCGGACAAATATTTAGTTGACGTCATGGCCACCGGCCCCAACGGGCCGCGCATGCTCTATTTGGCCAAAGCGTTGGACCCCATCACGCCGGCGCTTATTCTCCCGGAGGTCACGGATGTGTCCAAGTGGTACGGTGGAAAGCACTGGTATGCGGATCCCGAGAATCAATACATCTTCATGTTCGAAGGTACTCTGAACAGCACCGCCCTTTCCTATAACACGAAGCTCATGAATCCCGATGAGATCACGTCTTATTGGGATCTCTTGAGGCCGAAATGGAAAGGCAAGCTCTTGACCTTGGACCCGCGGGGAGCAGCGCCGCCGACAACGCTCTTGAATCTCTATCACAGGCCCGGACTCGGCGCAGACTTTGTGCGGCGATTTTACTCGGAAATGGAGATCACTCTCTTCAGAGACCGGCGCCAGGGAACGAATTGGTTGGCCACAGGGAAATTCCCGCTCTGTTTCCTATGCCGGGATATCGACAAGGCGAACAGGCAAGGACTCCCCGGTAGATGTGATTCTTCCCGGTCGCATCAAGGAAGGTGGAACGTTAGGCGGAGGCAGTGCCAGCAATTTGGCGCTGCTCAATCGCGCGCCGCATCCCAACGCGGCCAAGGTTTTCATCAACTGGTATCTATCCCGACAGGGGCAAACGGTGTGGCAAAAGGTGATGAATACCAAGGAATTGGAAGCTTCGGAGTCCATGCGGAGCGACATTCCGAAGGACGATGTGCTGCCCGAAGGTCGGCGCGTCGAGGGCAAAGAGTATCAAGTTGTCGGCTTTCTGGACCCGGAACCGGTGCAAAAATTGTTGCAGGAGATTTTGAAGTAAGAGGGCGGTCGCGAGCGGATCTCTACAGAGTGGATTGATCGATCTACAGAGGATCATGTAGACGCGTCATGCGCCGCGCAGGCGGGCATCCAGGCTATGGTTTGATAAGCCGTTTGAAGACTGGATTCCCGTTCTTCACGGGAATGACGAACGAGGGACGGACGTGAGACGGATATTCTTGGGTGTTAAGGACGGCCGTTTAGTTTCCATAGAAGATCTTCGATAGACTTTCGATGAAGGAGCAAAGTCATGGCTGACTACAACATAATGGAAATTCGTGGTTTTTACAGATCCCATTCGCATCTGCCCATCTGGGAAGTGATGGACAAAGCGGGGATCTGGGAACGGGTCGGATTAAGAGTGACCTTCGAGTTTTGCGACAGTTCGTCGGCGGCCGAGAAAGCGCTTTTGACGGCAGCGTCGACTTCGTCTCGGGGAACCATATCTCGCCTTACTTGTTGGTGCGCCGGGGCAAAACCGATCGTAAGTCTCACTTCCCTCCAATAACGTGAACGACAAGTTGGTGGCTCGCTTTCCGATCAAGCAGGTCTCCGAGTTACGCGGCAAGCGCATCGGCGATACCACACTGGTGGATTCCATCGGCGGTTATCATCACCCGCGCGGCAATCACATGCTTTACGTGATGCGTGCTGGTTTGAAACTGGACGAAGTCGAGTGGGTCGAGCTGTCGGAGTCGAACAACGAGTTCAAAGCGATGCAGATGGACGTGCTCAAGAACGGCAAGGTTGACGCGATCTTCGTCACGGGCAACACGGACAAATTCGAACAGGCGGGCCTACATGCGCTCGCTTTGGATCGCTTGCCGATGATCAACGGACCGACGCTGACTTCGACGCTCACGACCTTGCAAAGCAAAGAAGGGCTTAGCCGAGCGGTTAGTCAAAGCCCAGCTGATGGGCATACATTTCGCACGGACGCGGCGAGGTGAGACGGAAAGTATCCTCGAAGGATTGCGCCAAAGAGTTCCGGAGGCAAAAAACGTTGCCTATCGGAGCGTGGCCAAACTATTGCCCAAGCCCTATCCGGATCATGAAGGCGTGGCGAATGCTTACAAGCTCTGCTGTCTCAAGAGCCCCGAGACAGAAGAGATGAGCCCAATGGCGCTTTGGGATCTGCACTATTTGCGAGAACTGGATAATTCGGGATTCATCGACGCATTGTATCAATAAGCTGCCGCAGGATATGTGGGGCCCGATTCCTAGTTGACATTGCGTCTGCCATAAGGAAATATCTTGGCGCGGGAAGGCTCTGCACTTTCCAGATGCAGTGGTTCGGAAGGCTGTTGATGACTAAAAACCTCGGCAACAAATTCTATGCTCTGTTCGCCGTGGTCATGCTGCTCGCCGCAACGGCGACGGTCAGCAGCGCCGCGGAGCCGGACTGGAAAAGGGAGTGGGAAAGGACGCTTGCCGCCGCTAAAAAGAGGGACAGGTTAACTATCTATATTTACCGGTACGAACGGTTGCTCCAGGATTTTAAGAAAGAATATCCCGGCATTAATGTCGTTTCCGTTACGGGGAGAGGCACGGAGTTGACAGCTCGCCTCATGGCAGAGCGACGGGCCGGTAAATACATCGCCGACGTTTACAGCGGCGGAACCAATGGCAACTACAATACGCTCTACAAAGGCAAAGTCCTCGACCCCGTCAAGCCGGCCCTGATTCTTCCTGAAGTTGTTGACTTGTCCAAATGGTACGGCAAGGAACATCGCTACGCGCGACCCCGAGGGACAATACATTTTCGCGTATCTCGGCTAATCCAAGCGGCGCGCAGCTGGCTTTCAACTCGAACCTCGTCAATCCGAAAGAGTTCAAGTCCTACTGGGACGCTACGAATCCCAAATGGAAAGGTAAGATCGTGTCGCTCGATCCGAGAGATACGGGGCTGGGCGCGACGATGCAGTTCTTCTACTATAACCCGGAGATCGGCCCCGAGTTCATGAAGAAGTTCTTCGGCGCTATGGACATTCAGTACGCCAAGAATTTCCGGCAGATGACGGACTGGTTGGCCCAAGGGAGATATGCTATCTGCATGGGGTGCAAGGATTCGTTGAGGGCCAAAGGGCAGGGGTTGCCGGTGGACGATTTTGACACGAACAAGTGGAAAGAAGGGTCGAGCTTTTCATCGGGCGGCGGCTCGCTTAGCATGCCCAATCAAGCGCCGCATCCCAAATGCAGCCAAAGTTTTTATCAACTGGTTTCTTTCGCGGAAGGGACAGATCGCCTTGCAGAAATTGGGCGACCCGGACGATCCACCCAACTCACGGCGCATCGATATTCCCAAAGATGACGTTCCTATGGAGGCTCGGCTGCAGCCTGGAGTGAAATATTTTGACGTGGTAAAGCCGGAATACGGTGACATGAAGTCGATCTTTGATCTCGCCAAGGAAATCATGGCAGCGAACGAGGCGAAGAAATAGGAGGACACTATGCTCACTCGTGAAGAGAATGAGACATTGACCCGAGTCGGTCGAGGCACGCCGGGTGGAGAACTGCTGCGCCGCTACTGGCAGCCTGTGGCCGCCGCCGGTGAACTAACCGACGAAAAACCGATCAAAGCCGTCAAACTCTTAGGCGAAGAATTGGTCGTCTATCGAGACAAAAGGGAAGCTACGGTTTAGTCGGGGAGCATTGCCCGCATCGCAAGGCGTCGCTTGCCTTTGGTCGAGTCGATGAACAGGGGATTCGTTGTCCCTATCACGGCTGGAAATTCGACGGCGCCGGAAAGTGCTTAGAGCAACCCGCCGAGCCTGAAGAGATTGGGTACAAGGATAAGATAAAACACACGGCCTATCCGGTGGAAAAGCTCGGTGGGTTGCTGTTTGGCTATCTTGGACCGGAGCCGAAGCCGTTACTACCGCGCTGGGACGTGCTCGCGTGGGAAAACGGCAAACGTTGGATCGAGGTTCAGGAAGTTTTGCGCTGCAACTGGCTCCAGCCCATGGAAAACTCCGTCAGATCCATCGCACCTCTACTGGCTGCACGGTGACACGGCGCACTTAGCCCCCACGGTGGACCATTACGAAGAGGAGCATGAATTCACGCCGTTCGAGCACGGTATTATGAAACGGCGCGTCACTCCCGGAAGAAAGCCCGGCGATCCCCCATCGTCGACCAGCATCCGCTGCTATTTCCGAACACTTTGCGCCATGTGTTCAGAGAGAAACTGTTTAGCGGCAGGTTGCGCCATAATTTGCAGATCCGCGTGCCCGTGGACGATGCGCATACACAAGTGTTCGTCGTTTATTTTTCTCCCGGCGAGAGCGATCACTCGCCGGCGGATGGCGACGCGCCGTGGGAATACTTTCCTATCAGGGATGAGAAAGGCCAGTATCGTCTCGACCACGTGCTGGTGCAGGATGCGATGGCGTGGGAGACCCAGGGGCGATCACGGATCGAACACAGGAACATCTCGGCGTGGGTGACGAAGGAATTATTATCTTTCGAAAGCTTTTGCACGAACAGATCGACAAGGTGCGAAAAGGGGGTGAGCCCCTGGGAGTCATCCGCGATCCGCAGATGAACCGGATTATCGAGTTCGACGTGATCAATGAACGAATCGGTCTGGTGGGTTCGCAGCGGAGAGTGGCTTAAAAGGAGAGTTGGAATGTTGGAAGATTGGAATAGTGGACACCTGGAATGCTGGAATGATTGGGTTTTAAAGCCATTATTCCATTGATCCAGTGATTCCATTATTCCAAGGGCTTTTTCAGGAGGAATTTCAATGGCAGTTGATCAAAGACCACAGGATCTCAAGCCGGAAAGAATCGACACCTACAAGGACTGGCAAGCAGAGCAAAAATTCCAGTCGTGCGCGGGTTCTTCGTCGAGGATGTCAACAAAGTCGAGCTCGAATACTGGGACCTGAAAGGCGTTCCCTGTTCTTTCGTTGTTCTCGACGGCACCGGCGGCACCAACGATGCGTACGTTTGCGAGATCCCGGCGGGGGCAAGACCAAGCCGCAGAAACATATGTACGAAGAGATGGTCTACGTGACCCAGGGCTATGGCGCGACCACAGTGTGGCAAAGAGACGGTAAGAAGCACACCTTCGAGTGGGGACCGGGGAGCATGTTTGCGATTCCGATCAACGCCGACTATCAGCATTTCAACGCCAGCGGCAGCGAGGCGGCGCGTTATTTCGCGCGTGACCAACTGCTGTTTCATAATGAACTTGTTTCACAACGCCGATTATATTTTTAACAGCGACTACACTTTTTTCGACCGCTTCGATCCGCGCACCGAGGGCTACTTCAGCGGCCAGGGCGAACTCACGGGGCGGTTCTTCTTGACGACCAACTTCGTGCCCGACACCCACACGCTCAAACTCACCGCCTACAACGAGCGCGGCAAGGGCAGCACCAACATGAAGTTCAACCTGGCGAAAAACACTATGGGCGCGCATATCTCCGAATTTCCGGTAGGGACGTATAAGAAAGGGCACCGGCATGGTCCCGGCGCGCACGTGATTATCTTAACTGGCCAGGGCTACTCCATATTGTGGCCGGAAGGTGAGGAGATGACGCGGGTTGATTGGAAGCCTGGGAGTGTCGTCGTTCCACCCGATCGCTGGTTTCATCAACATTTCAACTCCGGCGCGAAGCCGGCGCGCTACCTGGCGCTCCGGTGGAACAACTGGCGCTTTCGTTTCATGCGTTCGCAGGACGGCGAAGGCGGCACGTTCACAAGCGTCAAGTTGGGCGGCGGCCAGATTGAGTTCGAGGACGAAGATCCGCAGATTCACCGCGACTTTGAAGCCGCGATGAAAAAGTCGGGAGCCGCGTTGCCAGCATGGGCTCGTATCATCCAGGGTGCACGATGAAGTAGTCGCGCATAAGCGTGACTACTTGTGTTCAAGGTTCCAAGTTCAACGTTTAATGTGTGAAGTCAAAATCTTAAATCCGATTCGTTGAACCTGAACGTGGAACGTTGAACTTATTACAGGGAGTGGGCAGGCAAAACCGGTGGCGCGTTTGAGATTGAGTTTCGTTTCCGCATTCAACGAGCGAGTCGAGCCGCTCATGAACGGCAGCGTTCAGCCCGAAGGCGTCGAGCTGATTTCGACGTATTCAGATCCTTCGGAGACTTTCTGGCGCCAGCTCAAATTCCAAGAGTTCGAGATTTCCGAGATGTCGCTTTCGTCCTATCTCATCGCCAAATCCCGGGGATGGATATGGTGGCGATACCGGTTTTTCCGTCCAGACGATTTATGCACGCGCAGCTCTCGTACCATGTCGATTCGGGCATTCGCCAGCCGGGCGACGTTACGGGCAAGCGAATCGGCGTCGGTGAATACCAGCAAACCGCTTCCCTCTGGGTGCGCGGTGTTTTGGAGCATGATTTCGGCGTGTCGCAGTACAAGGTCGATTGGTACATGGAGAGAAGCGAGGAGTTGAGCCATGGCGGCGCCACCGGATTTACGCCGCCGCCGGGAATTTCGTTCCAGCGAATTCCACCCGACAAGAGCCTCGCATCCATGCTCGTGGCCAACGAAATCGATGTCGCCGCGGTCAACCGAGCGTTTCAAAACGATAGCAACATCATCGACCGCTCCACCCACATCCGCGCTCGCGGCGGCGACTGGAGCAAGGTCAAGCCGCTTTTCCCGACATGATCGCCGAAGGAACGCGGTTCTTCACCAAACATGGCTTCATTCCGGCGAATCACGCCTACGTCATCAGAGGCGACGTGGACAGACAATATCCCTGGCTCGCATTCAACTTGTTCAGCGCATTCGTCAAAGCGAAAGCAATCGCTCAAGAAAATCTTGCCGATAGCATCCCATCGGGATTAATTTTCGGCAAAGAATACTTCGCGAAAACAAGAGATATCTTTGGCGCAGATCCCTTTCCCTACGGCATCAAGCAGAATCGCCCGATGCTCGAGACCATCATCGAATACTCGCATGAACAGGGTTTGACGCCGAAAAAGAGCGAGATCGAAGATCTTTTCGCGCCCAGCACCGTGGACCTTTGACCCTCTGACCTGGGCTTGAGAGGAAACTCTCATGATCCGCAACGCCGTCCTGAACCGAACGTTAATCGTTCTAACGCTGCATCTTTTCTTGCGCTCGCAAGCGACTGCGGGGAGGTCGAATGGGAGCGCGCGGTCAAAGCCGCTGAACAGGAAGGGCAGGTAGTCGTCTACAAAATCGCGCACGATTCAGAATGGCAGGCCTTCCAAAAAAATTTCCCAAGATCAAAGTCGTTCTAATTCAGGGCAACGCAGCGCAAATTCAACAGCGGCTTTTAGCCGAGCGAAGGGCAGGAAAATTTCTCGCCGATGTCGTGCGCCTCGGCGGTGGAACATCGACGTCACTCTACAAGGCGAAGGCGCTCGATCCAATCGGCCCGGCGTTGATTCTTTCCGAAGTTAAAGACGTTTCGAAATGGCTCGACGGCAAACATCACTACAACGACATCGATAACCAGTATGTTTTTGTCTACGCGGCCTTTCCCTTGCATTTACTCGGCTACAATCAAAAATTTGTCGACCCGAAAACATTGACGAGCTATTGGGATCTCCTCGACCCCAAGTGGAAAGGTAAGATCACCATCAAGGACCCGAAGGAGCCCGGCGGCGGCAGCCCGCTGCTCTTTCTGTATCACAACCCGCAGCTCGGCCAGGAATATCTTAAGAAGCTTTTCAGCGTCGCCGGACTGACGCTCGTGCGCGACGACCGGCAACAAACCGACTGGCTGGCCGCGGGTAAATTCCCGATCACGCTGACGTCCAAAGCCACCGAGGTTGAAGAGGCGAAGAGTCAGGATTGCCGGTGGATGTCCTCGACGCCCATGCATTTAAGCAGGACGGCGTCGGTCTCGAAGCCGGCGGCACGATGCTTGCCTTGGCGAACAGAGCGCCTCATCCCAATGCCGCCAAGGTGCTGATCAATTGGTTTCTCTCACGAGAGGGGCAGACGGCTGTACAAAGACCGGGGCTAACGATCCAGGGCAAAATTCTCTGCGCGAAGATATTCCTAAAGAGTATTTGCCCGCGTCGTTGCAGCGGCAGAGGGGCGTTAAATATATTCGTCTCTGGGGAGCGGAAGTGTGGGACCGGGATTCGGTTACTAAATTCGTCGGTGAGTTAGTGAAATGACGACAGAGCAGGGAGGGATCCTCATGATTAAACCAAGCGAGATCACATGGGATGATGTCGTTCGCGTCGGAGCCGGGACGTTAGGCGGCGAATATCTGCGCTGTTTTTGGTGGCCGGTGGCTCTCGCCGACGAAGTCAAAGACGTTCCCGTACCCGTAAAGGTGCTCGGCGAAGAGCTTGTGCTTTTCCGCGATCTATCGGGCCGCTTGACTTTGCTCGGTGCCTATTGCTCGCACCGCCGGGCTTCGCTCGAGTACGGCATTATTCAAACCGACGGAATTCGCTGCGCCTACCATGGTTGGTGCTACGACCGGCGCGGCAATATTGTCGACCGCCCGGCGGAACCGATCAAAACCGCGCCAAACATTCTCCATCCCTGGTATCCAGTGCAGGAGTTGGGCGGGTTCGTATTCGCTTACCTGGGCAAAGACAAAGAGACTCCACCGCCGCTCCCCAAGTACGACGTGCTCGTGCAAGACGGTTACCGAGTGGTGGAAAGAGGCGACGCCGGGGCGGGCAAAGCTTACAATTGTAACTGGCTCCAGGGCGTGGAAAACACCACGGATACAACGCACCTGACCTATCTTCACCGAATCTACGAAAAGTGTCCTGCGTTCAAGCCGGTGGAAAGCGAATACGGCGTTAAGTTGTACATCTTGGAGCCGCGCACGAAACCCAATCATGTGGCGTTGAGAAAAGATGCACCGTGCTGCCGACCATCAATCGCAAGTCCCGCGAGATCCGTCCGAAAAATTCCGAAGAGCGTTCCGTCACGCTCCAGCAAGCGATCTGGATCATTCCGATCGACGACACCCACTGCGAGGAGATGCGCCTGACGGTCTACCCGGAAAAACCAAGCGAGCGCAGATATCACGGCGCGTATTTGGATCAAGCTAAAGAACGGGAAAGAAAACCGTACGACCGGCGCTTTTACGGCGAGATCAAGGGCAACGTTCCTCTAGAAGACAAAGCTATGGTGGAAAGTCAGGGGTCCATCGTCGATCGCACGCTGGAACATCCCGGTTACGGGGACAGAGCGATTCTTCTTCTGCGCAAAATGATTCGCGACGGCATCGCTGAGGTCGCCAACGGCGGCACGCCGAAGGGCGTCCTGCGTGAGGATATGGCGCTGGTCGATCTCGATATCGGCGTTGAAGAGTATGCCATCGATAAAGTTCCCGAAGGAAGAACGGCGCTGCTGGCGGAATTGCGGCAGCAATCGGAGCAAATATGAAAAGCACCGGCGATGCTGTGGGGCCGTTGGAGCGCTTGGGGTTTATCGGCCTGGGCAACATGGGGGCGCCATCGCGCTGCGACTTTTACGGGCCGGCTACCCGATGACTGTCCTCGATCTCGACGCGGACAAGCTAAAGCCGCTCGTCACGCGAGGGCGCGACAGCAGCGCGACTACACCGGGTGAAGTTGCCGAACGGTCTACCATCGTCCTGGCGTCGCTGCAGCCGGCTGATGTTGAAAAAGTCGCCTGCGGCGAAAACGGCATCGCCGACGCGAAAAAGGACGGATTGGTGTTTGTCGATCTGAGCAGCACCTCGCAGGAGCTGGCCATTAGAGTTTCCGATTTTCTGCGCGTGCGCGGCATCGAGATGCTCGATGCGCCGCTGAGCGGCGCCGACATCGGCGCCACCAACGGTAACCTGACGATCTTTGTCGGCGGAAATTATGCCGCCTATCAGCGCTGCCTGCCGGTGCTCCAACAGGTCGGTCGCATGGTCACTTACTTGGGCAAGAACGGCAACGGCCAAATCGGCAAACGGATCAATCAAATGATGCAGGCGATGTCCGGAGCTGGCGATCTATGAAGGGATGGCGCTGGCGAAAAAATGGGATTGCCATTGCAGATGTTCGCCCGGGCGGCGTCTGCGGGCTGCGCGCAAAATTGGCGCTTGGACGAGCTCGTCGACAACGTTTTCAACCACGGCGAGAAAAACACCGGCTCAGACTGCGCCCCGGCCGCACGGGGAACGCGCTCAAAATGGCTGAAGAGCTTGGGCTCAAGCTGGAAGGAACCGAAGCGGCGCATCGAGTGTTTTCCCGTAACGGCTGGGAGATCGTGATCGATTTTGAAAAGGAAGAGCTCCCGGATCCAGTATGATTAAATGATTTTAGATTTGCGATTTTGGATTTTGGATTGAGGGAGAGAAAACCACATGTGTGATAGAACCGCTCATGGTTCGAGAGCCTCACCACGAACGGAATCTCTTGAGTGCAAAATTTGGTACTTGCCCGTTCGTCCTGAGCTTTGTCGAAGGATGAATGGTTTTTTCAGCAGCCTGCTAGAGAAGAGGGATTTCAGAGTCACGGCCAAATATGCTGGGCATCAAAAGTCTGATCGTGGCGCTGATTGTTTTTTCAACAGCGACTCTGCTAATTCGTCACACGGTCCTAGCGGGAGAAGCTAGAGCGTCGTGGCAAGACGAATGGGACAGGACGGTTAAGGCAGCGGAGCAAGAGGGGCAGGTCGTTCTCTATAGCCTTTCGGAAATTGGCGATGCGATCGCCAATACCAGTTTTCAGAAAAAGTTTCCCAAGATCAAAATCTCCGTCGTGACAGCGCGCGGCGGCGAGCATGTCTCCCGCTTAATGGCCGAGCGCAGGGCGGGCAAATTTCTCGCCGACCTGGGCAACCTCGGCAACACTTCGCCTTACACGCTTTATCAGAGCAAGACGCTCGATCCGATCGCTTCGGCTTTTATTCTGCCTGAGGTCAAGGACGAGTCTAAGTGGTGGCAGGGCAAAGCAACACTTTATCGATCCAGAGAGCCGGTACATTCTTGTCTATGTCGGCGCGCCGCTTTTCCTGGTGGGCTACAACACTAAGCTCATCGAGTCCCAGCGGATTCAAATCCTACTGGGATCTCGTCGATCCCAAGTGGAAGGGAAAGATCGTCGCGTTCGATCCCAAAGCCGGCGGCTTTGCGGCCACCCGCGACCGCTTCTTTTATCACAACCTCGAGTTGGGGCCGCCATTTCTGCGCCGCCTGTTCAGCGAAATGGCGCTGACTTTGTATGCGCGCTTCCCGCAGGGTGAAGATTGGCTGGCCGCGGGCAAATATTCGATCTGCCTGTGCCGCCACCAGTCGATCAGCGAAGCGAAGACGCAGGGACTTCCCGTCGATCTGATTGAACCGTCGTCGTTTAAAGAAGGCGTCGGCGTCGAGACGCGCGCGAAGACGTTGGTACTGATGAATCAAGCGCCCCATCCCAACGCCGCGAAAGTTTTTCTCAACTGGTTTCTCTCGCGCGAGGGCCAAAGCGATTTTCAAAAGACCGGCGCGAAAATCCTCGATGCCGGCGCCGAGGGATCGCTCAGAATGGATATTCCGAAGGACGACATTCCGCCGCGCAACCGATTGGACCCTGGCGTGAAATATGTGACGCAGTGGAACCCGGATTACTTCGACATGAAGCCGATCGCTAAGTTGATCGGCGAAGCGCAGGCCGAGGCGGGAAAAAGATAAGAGCGAGATCTTCTAAATGGACTGTGGATTCAGCACCCCACTCTAACCTCAGTCGAGAAAATACTCGGTAAAAATCCAAATCCATCGGCGACCTGTTTGTCATTTCGAGCGCAGCGACAATTTAAGATCCCCATCGTTCGACGACAACTTAATTTTGGAGATTGCGACACAGCTCTGAAGGTTTGATGAAGACAGATCCCTTATTAACTCTCCCCGTCGAAGGGGGAGAGAATAGGAACGGATTTCGACCGATGATTAGCGAAACTAACACGGTCGTGGCATGCGGTAGCGCAATTCAAAGCCACTCGTTAATGGGAGAAGGTGACCTATGCTGAGCCATGAAGAAAATGAACTGCTGACGCAAGTCGGGCGGGGTACGCCGATGGGCGAACTGTTGCGACGCTACTGGTATCCTGTCGCGGCCTCTTCCGAGTTGATCGAACGGCCGACCAAAGCGGTGCGGATACTCGGCGAAGACCTGGTGCTCTATCGCGATAAACAGGGACGGCCCGGGCTTATCGGCCCGCAATGCGCGCACCGGCGCATGGCCTTGGTTCTAGGAATACCGGAAAAGAACGGCTTGCGCTGTCCCTACCATGGGTGGCTTTACGACCGAAATGGAAAATGTCTCGAGCAGCCCTACGAGCAAGCCGAAGATCCCGACAGCACATTCAAAGACCGCATCCGATTGCCGGCTTATCCGGTGCAAGAACTCGGCGGGCTGGTCTTCGCCTACTTGGGACCGGAGCCCGCGCCGCTGGTGCCGCGTTGGGAATTACTGGTTCGCGACGGCGTGCTGCGCGACATCGGCGCGGCGGTGATCCCGTGCAATTGGCTGCAGATCATGGAGAACTCGCTCGACCCGGTGCACGTGGAGTGGCTGCATCAGCATTTTTTCAACTATGTGCAAGAACGGATCGGAGGCTCGGAGTTCAAAGGCAAGCCGGTGAGGCACAAGAAGATCAATTTTAGGGAGTTTGAGCATGGCATCATCAAAACTCGGATGCTGGAAGGCGAGACGGAAGACAATGAAGACTGGCAAGTGGGCCATCCGGTCTTGTTTCCTAATATTCTTTGAGCGGGAGCACGAGCCGGCCGACGTTTCAGATCCGTGTGCCGATCGATGATACGCACAACCCTGCACCTGTGGTACACCTGTTATCCACGTTCCGATGCTAAGCCGCCGCAGGAAATTATTCCCTATTACAAAGTTCCGGTGCCCGGCCTTGAGGCCGACGGCGAACCGCAGTGGCCGCTGCTCGACAACAACAGCGGCGAAGATATGATCGCGTGGATCACCCAGGGCGGGGTCGCGGACCGGACGCAGGAAGCGTTGGGGCTTTCCGACAAAGGGATCATTCTCTATCGGCGTCAGTTGAAGGAACAGATGGAAAAAGTTCGTGCCGGGCAAGATCCAATAAATGTCTTTCGCGATGCAGCGGCCAATGAATGCATCAAGCTTCGGCTGGAGGATAGCAAACTCAACAGCGGCAGTTTTCGTTCCGGTCCGCGCCGACAAGGCGGTGCCACCAAATACAGTCCGATCCTAAACGAGGAAGAGGGTGTTGGAAAGTAAGCGTTCAAAACGTTCAAGTCGTTCGCCGTTCAACCCTCTCTTTCATCCTCCCCCGCGACGCGGGGAGGAAAGAGGTGGGGGCTTGGACGTTTTGAACGATTGGAACGGCTGAACTGACCAAATAGGAAGCAGCGATGCATATTAGAATTGGCCTCGTTGGTCTCGGCACCGCGGAAGATCTTTGCCGCAAGCGGTGGCGAAGACGACGGGATTCTCCTTCGTCGCGGGAGCGGATCTCAGACAAGAGGCGCGCGAGCAATACGGCGCCGAGTTCGGCATACAGACGTTCGACAGCGTCGCGGCGATGTGCGACCTGAAGGATATCGACGCCGTCTACGTTGCGACGCCGAATCCTTTTCATGCCGAACATGCAATCACGGCGTTAGAACATGGCAAGCATGTCATGGTCGAAAGCCCATGGCTCTGACGCTGGAAGATTGCGACCGGATGATCGCTGCCGCGGAGAAAACCGGCTAAAGCTGATGGTCGCGCATACGCCGCAGCTTTAATCCGCCGATCCGCAAGATGCGCGAGATTATCAGCAGCGGCCGGCTTGGTCGCGTCACCCAAGTGCACACCTTGCGGTATTCACCCTGGCTCTTGCGGCCGCGCGAGCCGGGAGAAATTAATACCGAATTGGGCGGCGGCGTATGTTACCGCCAAGCGCCGCACCAGGTCGATATCGCGCGTTTGTTGGGCGGCGGTCTGGTGCGTAGCGTGCGCGCTCATGCGGGACGGTGGTCAATGGAGAATTCCACGGAAGGAAATTATTCGGCGTTACTACAGTTTGACGGTGGCGTGACCGCAACGTTGATTTATGACGGCTACGGCTACTTTGACGATCGTGAGTTGATCGAGGGTGACGTTTTGTCCGGGGACAAACAACTTGGGCCCGGGCAACGACTGAGAAAAGCGCGCGCCGAAGGGAAACTCAACAAAGACACGAGCCGCTCCGGCGTCGCGTTCGAGATCGAGCGTGGCGATAGCGACGCTGATAAGAAACCGCGCCAGCCTTTCTTTGGTTTGACGCTGGTCAGCTGCGAGCGCGGCGCATTGCGGCAATCGGCCGATGGGGTCTTTATCTATGATGAGCGTGGCAGGACCGAAGTTCCATGTCCGGAGTGGAGCGGCCCGCTTAAGGTCGAGCTGGAAGATTTTTATGAATCCGTGACCGAGGATCGGCCGGTGCTGCACGATGGAAAATGGGGCAAAGCCACTTTGGAAGTTTGCTTGGCGATACTCCATTCGAGCCAGAACCAGCGCGAACAGCCTGTGGTCCATCAGGTGCCGAGCCCATATTGATTTTTACGTGCGTGAAACGGGTTGCAGGATACGCTTGAACTTCCCGCTTCTACGCGCTAAAAACGCGGTGGCTCAGAAAGGGCTGCGATATGGCAAAAACCGAGACGCTAAGTCCAGCACCGGTTATCCGTTCTTGGCTACCTCCACTCAACGGCGGCACTGCGCTTATGGCTGGGCTGATTGGCCTCATGGGATTTTTCGTCCTGTATCCCTTGGTATTGATCCTGATCAACAGTTTCAACACCGCCACGATTGCCGAGCCGCCGGTATATGGATTGAAAGCTTGGCGCGACGCGTTCAGCGAGTACGGCATTTGGCGCTCGCTGTGGAATAGCGTGAAGATCGGCATCGTGCTGCAAGTGATCGCCTTGCCGCTGGGAATATTTGTTTCCTGGTTACTCGCTCGTACCAACATTCTTTTCGCCAACTATTTTGAGTTCGGCTTCTGGATCTCGTTTTTCCTGCCTAGTTTGGCGACCACGTTCGGCTGGATGCTGATGCTCGATCCGAGCACGGGATTGATCAATGCTTGGCTGCGTCAGCTTCCTTTTGAGCGAGCTCAATTTCGACATCTATTCCTTCTCGGGGATCATTTGGGTGCATTTGGTTTCCACCGGCCTCTCGACCAAAGTCATGCTCATGACGCCGGCGTTTCGGCGCATGGATGCGTCGATGGAAGAGGCGAGCCGCATGTCCGGCGCCGAGCGCGTTTACTACCCTGTGGCGGATCACGGTGCCGGCCATGACACCGGTGATCGTCGTGGTTTTCCTGCTCAGCGTCATTCGCATCTTCAGCAGCTTTGAGATCGAGCTCTTGCTTGGCGTGCCATGGAGCTTTTACGTCTATTCGACAAAGATCGTCGATCTGGCGCGGCAGGAGCCGCCGCTGGTGAACCAAGCGGCGGCGTTGGGCAGCATTATTCTGGTATTTCTCGCGCGCCTTTATTCCGATCCAGCGCAAATTGATTCACGCGCCGGCAGTTCACCACTGTCACAGGGCAATTCAAACCCAAAACCATCGATCTCGGCGCGTGGCGTTATCCGGCGACGGCGTTTGTTGCGTTGGTTATTTTTGTCTCGGACGTGGTGCCGCTGCTTAAGCGTCTTGGGCGGCAGCTTCATGACGCGGTTCGGCTTTTTCAACTTGCCACAAGACATGGACGTTGGAATACTGGAAGATGGCGCTTAACGATCCGCGCATTCTCCAGGGCTTGCACAACACGCTGATCGTTGCGGTCAGCGCCGGACTCGTCGGAGCGGTGCTGTTCTCTTTGATCGGTTACGTTCTGGTGCGGACCAAGCTTCCCGGTCGCGCAGTGCTCGATTCGATCTGCTGGCTGCCGTCGGCGATCCCGGCGTATTGTCCGGGCTCGGCCTATTATGGATGTTTCTCGGCACGCCGTTCTTTCGCCCGTTCTACGGCACCTCGTGCTTCTCAGTGGTCGCGCAAATGCTCGGCGGCATCACGCTATCGACGCAGATCCTAAAAGCAAATCTTCGTTCAGCTCGGCAAAGAGCTGGAGGAATCGTCGCGTATGTCGGGAGCGGGCTTTTGGCGCACCTATTTGCGCATCGTGTTTCCGCTGATGGCGCAGACGATGGTGATGGTGGGCGTCATCAAGTTTATGTTCGCGGCGCAGCATAATTCCGGCGATCATTCTTCTGGCGACTTCGGAGACGAGAACCTTGTCGCTGCTCGCCCTTGATCAGGTGGCGGCGGGTTACCGCGAAGTCGCGAGCATCACGATCATCTATGGTTACGTTGCTCACGCTCGGATTGGCGATCGTCGCGAGATCGTTCGGCCTCAAGGTCGGTATCCGCGCCGAGTGACTATGAGTCGAATAAAGAGAAAGAGTGGTCGAGGATCGAGGATGGAAAATCGAAGATCGCGATCCTCTATCTTCGATCCTCGATCATCATTTGCAATTGTATCGCTTTACGCAGCCTGCCGAGGATAGGGCCAGTGAGCTTTCTGCGCATCCAGAACCTCTACAAGACCTTTGACCGCGTGGTCGCGGTCAATCACATCAATCTTGAGATCGCCGAAGGCGAGTTCTTCACGTCTGCTCGGCTCCAGCGGCTGCGGCAAGACCGACCGACGTTGCGCATGGTTGGCGGGTTGGAAAAACCCGACGGCGGAGAGATTCATCTGGGGGACAGATGTCTCGTGTCCGAAAGCAGGCGTCTCTTCATTAAACCTGAGAAGCGGGATATGGGAATGGTCTTTCAGTCCTACGCGCTGTGGCCGCACATGACGGTTTTTGAGAATGTCGTCTATCCGCTTAAGCTGCGCGGAATCAAAGGGAGAGAAGCGGAGAAAAGGTAGCCGAGGTCTTGGAGCTTGTGGGGCTCGCCGGTTTGGAGGAGCGTCCGGCTCCGGCCCTCAGCGGTGGACAACAGCAGCGAGTGGCGCTGGCTCGGCGCGCTGGTCTTTTCGCCGCGGGTTTTGTTACTCGACGAACCGCTCAGCAATCTCGATGCGCAACTGCGTGAAGAGATGCGACGGGAGTTAAAGGCGCTGCAGCAGCGGCTCCGGATCACCGTTTTGTTCGTCACTCACGATCAAATCGAGGCATTGAGTCTGTCCGATCGAATCGCCATCATGCAGACGGGGCAACTGGAGCAGGTCGGCGGCCCTGAAGACGTCTATTATCATCCGGCGACGCCGTTTGTGCGGGACTTCTTGGGCAAGACCTTTCTCCTTCCGGGAAAGATTCTCGGGATTGCTGGTCAGCAAATCAATGTGGCGATTCAGCAGTTCGACGCTTCTCCACTTTCTATTCAGAGAACAAATCTTTCAGCTTCCGGCAACGGTTTAACCGGAGTCGGCCAGTCCGTGATGGTCGCGATCCGACCCGAGCAGGTCGAACTGTGGGCCAAGGCACCTGCAGGGCAAGCTAAACATGGTGCCGGCTGAATCTGCAGTCAGTCCAACTTCTCGGCGACCGGTATGAATACACGGTGGCATCTGGGCTCGGAAACACGAGTGTTGGTCTCGCCCGCCTCGCGATATCTAAAAGCCGGTGAAAAGATTTATCTGGAGCTCAAGTCCGAAGGCATTACCCTCTGGCCGCGAGAGACGTGTAGTTCTCGGTAGCGCAACCTATCCTGTCGCTCGCTCGTCTTCCACAATACTTCGGGTAGCCGGGTGACTTTCCGTTTCTCCCAGACGGAACTTCGGAATTCCCGGCACTCGCCAGAGCAGTGATCAGTGTCATCAGGGTGACGAGCAACCCGCCAAGAAGCTGGCCGCCGGCGCGCCCATCAGCGGGACAACCAATCCAGTCTCCATTTGACCCAAAGGATTAAGCCCTCGGTTGCTCAGCTGAAAAACTCCCATCACTCTGCCGCGGAAATTTTCCGGCGTAACCAGTTGAAGAATCGTGCTCCGGCAGGCTCCCCAAATCGTGTCCGCCGCGCCGACGAACGTGATCAGCGCTAAAGAGAGCAGGAACCAGGAGAAAGGCCGAAAAGCGCGAAGCCTATCCCGTAAAGAATCGCCGAGACAAAGAGAATTTTCCCCTGATCCGAGCGATGGCCCATGGCGATGAACAAGCTGGAGCCGATGACGGCACCTAGACCACGGGCCGACTGCAGTAGCCCGAATCCGCTGGCGCCGACTTTTAGGATATCGCTCGCAAAAATGGTCAGCATCGCGTTATCCAAACCAAAAACTGATGAGACTCCTTCCATGATCATCACGCCTAGAATAACGGGCCGCGAGACGATATAGGAAAACCCGGCCTTTGTTTCACCGAAGAAGTCACGGTGTATTTGCCGGGCAGACGCCGAGGTCCGCATGAGCAACAGGGCGACGACGACCACCAAGAAACTCGCTGCGTTTGCGTAGAATGCGCCGGCGGTTCCCATGAGGCTGATGGCGACGCCACCCAGCGTCGGCCCGAGAAGCGCGGCGCCTTTCCATAATAAAGAGTTAAGCGCCACCGCGTTGGGCAGGACTGAGCGCGGCACCAGCGAAGGAAAAAGCGCTTGACGCGCAGGACCATCGAAGGAGCCGACAGCGGAGCTGACGAAAGTGAACGCGTAAATCTGCCAGGGTTGAACGTTACCGGAGTGATCCAACACCCCGAGACCCAGCGCCAGTAGACCCAATAAAGCCTGTGTCCAGAGCATGAGCCGGCGGCGATCGTAGCGATCGGCGAACGTGCCGCTGATGAGTCCGAAACCTATGGCGGGAATGGCGCGGAAGACGCCGTTGAGTCCCAGCTGAACCGGAGAATTTGTCAATTGATACAGCAACCAATTGGTCGCGGTCATCTGCATCCAGGTGCCGATGTTCGAGACAAAAGGCTGATCCAAAAGTCTGAAATCGCGATACCGAAAGGCAGCGAGACGCCCGATTTCTTTTGGGTCCGAGGGGAGGGTTCGTCGGTCATTCGAAGGAAACTCTAAACACGATGAAAGACCGATGTTTTGGACGGCAAAATCCGCGCGCGATTAATTTAGCTGCCAATAAGCGAAGCCCATGGCGCAACCGACACCCGTTCGAGTGCGATAGAGCGGGAAGTAATCGACCATCGTGCCGCTGCAATTGGCCGCCGCGGCGGTGACGATCCAGTTTCGAATCTCCGAGGTCCCTTCAACTAGGACGGAGGCGGGAATCGCACTCATGTAATCCGTGTCATTGTGCTGCAGCGCCCGGATAAATTTCTCATCCAATTGCTCATCGATCTTGGTGTGGCTGAGTCCTCCGGAGGCGATCACGACGACTCGATCCGTGCTTGGGAAACGGTCCACCAGCTTCGCCAACGCGACGCCGAATTGGGCGCATCGATGGGCTGACGGTGCCGGCGGATAATAAGTGTTCACCATCACGGGGATGACCCGCCGGCTGGCGTCGGGCGTAAGAAACTTGAGCACCCGCGCGAAGGCATGACCAAGCCCGCCGTCGTAGCGCGTGCGTTTCGAATATGCCGGATCGAACCCCTCATCCATCAAGCCGGCGACGAGGGCTCCGGCCAACTTCGCATCGACCCGATACTTTGTGCGATTCTCAGATTTGGGTTGATTTAGGTATCTCAGGCTGACGCTGGCTTCGACTTCCTCTCCCATGTAGATGGAAAAGGGCGGCATGTTGTCGTCCACCAAGTTCTCGTGTTGATCATCGCCGACAACAATCAATACGTCGGGATCGAAAGCCTCGAGCTTTTGGCGCAGCTTAGCGATGGCTTCCATGCAGCCGTTCCACTTGGCCCATTTTACCTCTGCCGTTTCGCGATCCAGCTCCGGTTTATCCGGTAGTTGCTCTTTCTCGCGCGTGTTGAGCAATCCCCAATGATCAGGGTTGAGCATGAGCTGCGGCGCATGGGACATCGCCAGGCAGCCGACTAAATGAGCCATAAGATATTTGGTTCCGAGTTCAAGGTTCCAAGTTCAAAGTTTGGTCTCTTCGTTTGCAATGGGCATTAAAACTCACGCGTGGGCCGCCTTCATGTCGGAGACATGCGGCGCTTTCACGTTCAGTTTGAACCAACTACTGCCGCTATCTTCGCTGCCGAAGAGATCGCCGTTTTGCTGCGCTGCGTACATGTGATCGAAGTTAGCCGGGTCAAAAGCAAAGGCTTCCACAAAACTCTGGTTAGCTCTTGAAACTTCGCCGTCGAGCTTTTTCCAGCTCTTGCCAGCGTCCATCGACTGAATGAGGAACGCTTCCGCGCCGGAGGCACGCTTTCGCCACTGTCCCGGTTGTCCGTTGGCGACCGCGGAATAAATAACATTAGGTCTTTTGGGGTGGATCGTTAGCGGGACTGAATATTCTTCCTTAAATTCTGCGGCCATCGGCGCCCAGTTTTCTCCGCCATCGCTACTGAAGTAAAGCGCCCGCCCTGGAGCCTTGCCTGCCCGGCAGTCGTGGCCGCCGGTGGCGATGAAGACCTTGTTGCTATCCTCAGGATGCAAGACGATTGTGTGGACGTCGCAATCGAGATTTTTATTCAACAGCTCCCAAGTCGCGCCGCCGTCCTTGGTCTTGATCATGTAACCCACTTGCAGGGCGACGTACATGGTGTTGGGTTCTTTGGCGTCGATGGTGATGTCACGTACGTGGGGCTCAACAGCAGCCACTGGATAGGTGATGGTTGATACCGAGGGAACGTTCCAAACGGAGTCGAGCCGTTTCCAACTCTTGGCGCCATCTTTACTGATAAAGACATCGATGGGCTCGGTGCCCGCGTAGAGCGTGTTGGGATCGCGGGGATCGATGGTGAGGCAGCGAACTTTGCCGGGACCCCGCTTACCGTAGCAGGGTTTTGACCAGGTAGCGCCGAAATCTTCGCTCAGCCAGACACCGTCGCCGCGCGTTCCGGCAAACACCTTGTTAGGCGCCGATGGCGAGACGGCAACCTCAGGGACTTGCCAATCTTTGAGCCCGTGATGCTCGATTTTCCACGAACGGCCATCCTCGCTTTTAAGCGTGACCACACCTTCGTCTGTTCCCAAATAAAGAATCGATGCCATAGCTTTATTCTCCCTTCTTGTTTGAGTCCGAATCTACTACAGAACAAAAGTTGCGACAACCAGATTTAGATTTAGGCCTTGGCATTAAACTTTTTGAACGGCTTGAACGATTGGAACCTATTGAACGATTTAGTAGCCTAATTCCTTATCCACCACATTGCAGCGGCTCTCCTGCCACGAAGCGCTTCAGGTTATCGACGAAGATCGGCAACAGCGGCGACCACTTTTGCTCCGTCAGTCCACCGATGCGCGGGCTAAGGATAACATTGGGCAGATTCCAGAGTTCCGAATCCTCCGGCAGGGGCTGGCGCGCGAACGCGTCCAGCGCCGCACCGGCGATCCAGTTTTCTTTCAACGCCTGTACCAGCAGCTTCTCTGCTATCGCTTGGCCACCGGTGAGGTTGATCAGATAGGCACTCTTCTTCATCGACCGGAGTTCTTTGGCGCCAAGAATGTTAACGGTTGATGGAATGGATGCCAGCAAGAGCACAACGAAGTCGGACTCGGAAAGAAGCTGGGGCAAAACTCGGGGGTGCCCAGTTCGTCGACGTATTCAGGCTTTGGTGTTGGCGTCCGTTTGGTCGCGATTACTCGCAGACCCAACGCTTTAGCCTTGCGGGCCAACTCGGCGCCGGCGGTGCCTAGACCTACAATACCGAGGGTTTTCCTTCGATTTCCACTGGCGCGAGCTTTTTCCATTTCCTTTGCTTTTGTGCCTCCATGCACTCCGGCAACTTCTTCGCCAACGCCAAGATGCAGGCAAGGGCGAACTCGGAAAACACCGTGCCATGGACGCCCTTTGATCCAGTGACTTGAATGGGGCGGGCTTTTACTAGCGGTGTCAAATAGGCGTTCAAGCCGCCCCGCGTCACGATGCAGCCACTTGAGGTTCGGCATCTGAACGACAAGCGTATCGGGCAGTGGCTCTTCCGTAAATACTCCGTCGACTTCACGCAGCCATTGCGGGTCGATGGCGGTGTCGTCTCCTTGACGTAGTTCACAGTCCGTAACGTCCCGTGCGAGGGAAGCCAATTCCTGCTCGGGAAGTTTGATGCGAAGCCAGATGCGAACGGGTTTCATGGGATCTTCTTAGGCTCTACAAAAGTGGTCGCGAGCTGTCAATCACCTTGAGTCCATCGAAAAGAGGTACGTTGACGCGAATATACCCGCGTGTTAGTAAGCCGATAACGCTGGCGGAGGTGGGTAATCGCAAATCCAAAACGTGTGCTGAGCAAAGCCGAAGCATCGCAAATCCAAAATCTCAAGCGGCGCCTGGTGGAAGGTTTGCAGGTCGTGACCGGTGAAGGAGTACTCTCCGGCTCGGGTCATTTGAGCGTGCGGATTCCTGAAACGGAAACCTTTCTCATAAATCCCAGATTCGCCGGCATACTGGCCGATCCAAAAGACATTTGCACCGTAAACTTCGCCGGCAAACGCATCGCAGGAAAAGGGCCGATTCCTTCCGAGACGCCGATTCACGCCGCGGTCTACCGTAGCCGCCCGGATGTCGCAAGTGTGCTTCACTGCCACGCGCGCTATTCGGTTCTCGTCGGCTTGCTTGAAAGCGGTTTGATTCCGTTCAATCGAGAGGCCAGGCTCTTTGCCGATGGCGTGCCGATCTGTCCAGAAAGCCGGGGCATTAACAATTTCAATCTCGCGCAACGCATGGTGGATGCTTTGGGACCGCATTATGCGGTTTTTCTCCGCGGGCACGGCGTCGTCGTAGTGGGACCCGGTATTGAAGGGACTTGTCTATCAGCGATCCAACTCGAACGGGCTTGCCAGGATCAGCTCCTGATGATGAGTATCGCTACCGTCAAACCGATGGCCGATGCGGGTCGCGGGCGTAACAATGCGCGGTTGGAAAATCCTATCGCTCATGGCCATTTCTTTTGTACAAGCATAAAGTCAGATCGAAAGCGCAGATTCGCGCCGGCATCCGCACGCTCGAAGAAGGCGAGCACTACTGAAATAGAGCTATAGAATCAGAGAGACATGGAGACAAGGAGAAAAGGGACAGGAAGAGCAAAAAAGAACCGGAGATGGAGAAAGCGAGGGCGACAATCAGAGAAAATGAAGAGCAAACTTGCTTTGTTGTTGGTGATACCGGTTTTGTCGCTGGCGTTTCAACACTCTTACGCGCAGGAGAAAAGCTCGACCCTTTTACCATTTCCTACGCGTCTGTCTCGGGCACGCGCGGTCCGCTCTGGATCGCCCGAGATCTCGGTCTGTTTGCAAAATACGGGCTTGATGTCGATCTCGTTTACATCGCCTCGGGCGTGACATCGGTCAACGCTTTGCTGGGTGGCAGCGTCGACATCATCGCTGCCTCGGGATCCTCGGTGGTCAGCGCGGCGGCGCGGGCGCGCCTCTAGTGATCATCGCCAGTCTGGGCCATATCGCCTACAAATTGGTTGCGCTGCCGTCGATTACAAGCGTACAAGGGCTCAAAGGCAAGATCATCGGTTCAAGTCGCATCGGCGCCGGCACGGATTACGCACTAAAACGCCTTCTGCCGAAATTAGGTTTGACCCCAGGTAAAGACGTGCAACTGATTCCCACGGGCATCAGCGAATCGGACCGCAGGCTTGTAATGATGCTGCAAGGTAAAATCGACGCAACCCTGGCGACGGAAGACAATCTCCTGCAACTCGGTGCCAGGGGCGCGAAGTTGTCTGTGCTCGCTGATCTTTACGACAACGGAGTCTACACGACGGGCAGCGATATCGCGACGAGCCGGCAACTCTTGAAGGAGCGACCCCGGCAGCTCAAGGCTTTCATCATGGCGCTCACCGAGGGAACCGCTTATGGACGAGCGCACAAGGATCAAACCATGCGGATCTACCGCAAGTACTTGAAGATTGAGGATCCGAAGCTGCTGGAGTCGATCCACAAGAATTATTTACTGGGGACGATCCCCGCGAAGCCCTATCCGCGCGAAGAGGCGCTCCAAAACGATATCGAGGATTTGAGTTACACTTATGCCGATCTCAAGGGAAGAAAGGCCTCCGAGTTTCTCGATCTCTCGTTGCTGAAAAGCTTGGAAGACGAAGGATTCTTTAAACGGCTTTACGGAAAATGATTCTCACGGCGCGAGGTGATTAGATCCGGTTCCAATGTTGCCTGGGAGGTGCCCATGATTTCTGCGGAAGAGAACAATTTGCTCACCCAAATCGGTCCCGCAAACTCCCTGCGGCGAGCTAATGCGGCGGTACTGGCAGCCCGTTGCTCTCAGTGAAGAGCTGCCGCCGGAGGCGGGGCGCCGGTTAAAGGTGAAGATACTCGGCGAGGAGCTGGTCTTATTTCCGCGACGATCAGAGGACGCCCCGGATTGCTCGGGCTTCATTGTTCTCACCGCGGAACGGATCTCAGTTACGGTCGCGTCGAAGACGGTGGGACTCAGGTGCCTCTATCACGGCTGGCTTTACGATGTTTGCAGGCCGCTGTTCTCGAGCAGCCCGGAGAGCCGGGCGGCGGCGCGAATAGAGGCGACGATTCGCCATCGCTGCCTATACCTGCAAGGAGGCGGGCGGAGTTATCTTTGCCTACATGGGCCCGGGAGAGCCGCCCTTGCTGCCCGACTTACGATTTTCTCACGGCGCCCGAAGAGTACCGAACGGTCGTAAAGATTTTGCACAACTGCAGCTATCTGCAGGGCTAACGAGGGCAACATAGACCCGGTCCACCTTTCTTTCTTGCATCAGTATTTGAGCGAGGCGCAAATTGCGCGCTGCAGCGGAATCGTGCAAGGCACCAACGCCACGGACAACACTTTGCTAGGCGAACGACATCGCTCCGACGATCGAGGTGGAAGTTACGGATTTTGGACTGAGGATCTACACGACTGCGAGATGTCAGGTCCGGATAAGCGCTATTTCCGGGTCACCAATTTCGTTATGCCTAACCTGTCTGCCTTTGGCGGCTCGACCGTGGGCGACGGTTACTCGGTTCATTGGCATGTGCCCATCGATGACACTCACCATTGGAAATATGTGTTCATGTTCAGCAGGACAAAACCGCTTGATCCAGAGCTACGGAATAAGAGCCGCGCCGAGCTCACGGCGGACTATCGATTGCCACGCGCAATGAGGCCAACCGCTACCAACAGGACCGCGAGTCGATGAAGACGAAGACCTTCACGGGTATGGGAATTAACTTTCAAGCTCACGATGCTTTTGCCACCGAGAGTCAAGGTCCCGTGCAAGATAGAACCAACGAACATGTCGTTTCCTCGGACAAAGCCATCGTGGCAGCGCGCAAGCTACTGTTGAGCGCGATGCAAGAGGTGAAGGAAGGCAAGGAGCCGCGACATATCATCAGAGATCCGAAAGCGAACCGCTTCTCGCACCTGGTCGTGCTTTCCGAGCTCTTGCCCGCGTCGACGGATTGGAAGCAGTACGTCAAGCAGCTCGAAAGCCAACAATCATCGACGAACGTCTGGAAAAATAATTTACAAGTGGAACGGATCAAACTTGACATGTTGAGCAAACTAACGTGTCTCTTTCTGCTAATTTTGATCTTGCCGGCTAACCTTCTCGCTCAGGAGCGCTATCTCATCGCCTACGCAGGATTCGCCGGGTTTCAATCACCGCTCTGGGCGACAAAGGAGCTTGGTCTGCTTGCCAAGTACGGTATCAACGGTGACTTGGTCCTCACGCCGGGCTCGACGCGCCAGATCCAGGCGCTGGTCGGCAACAGCGCCCACTTTGCGCAAGTCGACGCGGTGACGACCATCAACGCGATTAGTCAAGGAGCGGAGCTGGTCATGATCTCGGGCTCGCTCAATACTTTTCCGTTTAGCTTCGTCGCGCAGAAGGAGATTCGCAAGCCCGAGGATCTGACCGGCAAGAAGATCGGCATCGTGGGCTTCGGCGGCGCCAACGAACTGGCGATCCTGCTGGCGCTCAAAGAATGGAACATGCCGCGCCAGTCGGTGACGATCATGCAAGCCGGCGGCGCCTCCGCAGCGCCTGATAGCCATGACCGCCAAGGCACTCGACGCAACGGTCCTCGCTCAGCCCGAGCTCGGCGAGGCCGCGCGCATGGGCATGAACGTACTCGCCCACATGCGTGACATGAAGACCGCGGCGTTCCCGATGAACGCCATGGTTGTGCGCCGTTCTTTTCTCCAGCAGAACCGCGAGCTGGTCAAGCGTTTTCAGCAAGCCTACGCCGAAGCCACTTATCAGCTGCTGAACAACAAAGAAAAGGCAACCGCCGTGTTGACCAAGTGGCTGCAACAGAAGAATCCCAAGGCGATCGATGAAACGTACCAATACATCGCCACGAGTTTTTCCTTCCCGACGCACATCGCGCCGCAAGGTTTGCGCAATACCTTGGACATGGTGGCGCAGCGAAACCCGAAGATCGACATGAACCCGTCCAAGTATGTCGATGAAAGCACGCTCGATGAACTGGAGAGAGAAGGGTTCTTTAAACGAATCACTGGGAAGTGAATTGCGCGTTCAATACGTTCAAGCCGTTCAAAACGTTCAAGCCGTCACCTGAGGTCCTCCCCGCATCGCGTTAACGTGTTGAACGGTTGTGAACTGCTTGAACGACTGGAACGTTTTGAACCAAGCTCGACCGAAGGAGGCTTCGGTTATGCTAAGCAGGATTCAACACTTCGCCATTGTCAGTGAAAACTTCGTGCGGGAGGCAAAGTTTTACGAATCCGTATTCGGGATGAAACGATCCAAGCCGGGCTCCGCTGAAGAAGAAAAAGCGATCAGGACAAATTACGCAGTCAGTATCAGCGACGGTTATGTCGGTGTAACGGTGATCGGTAGAAAACCCGGTTATGTCCCGGGGCTACATCACTTCGGCATCGATGTCGACGACGTCGAAGAGGCCATCGCGCGCATCAAGAAAAATATCCTGATGTCGCTGTACTTAGGCGGCCTTCCAACCGCCCCTTTCGCCACCTTCGGCGCCCACGATCCCGAAGGCAACTACTTCGATCTCACACAGGAAGGCATGGACAACCGTCGAGACGTCTATGCGGTTCGGTCTAGCTCACCGCAGGTCGAACCGCAACGGGAACAGCCAAGACGCATCCATCACCTCAAACTGCGGGCGATGAATCCCACCGTACTTGCTGCTTTCTATCGAGATTTGTTCGACTTGAGAGAAGAGGAAAAGGCATTGGAGGATCCCAATTACTATCTTACCGACGGCAAGGTGACGTTGATCATCGCGCCGTGGAAAATGAGCGACTTCGAAGGCGCGGGGATCGATCGGCCCGGGTTGGAGCACGTGGGCTTTAAAGTTGAAAGCGTCGAGGCTGTTCAAACAGAATTAACCGCGTTGCGCGAATCCGATCCCGAAATGCGCGAGCGGATTGTCAGCGAGCCTAAAGAAGGTGAACGCCGTCTCGCTCTGATCGCTTCATGCCGCCACGGCCAACATCAGTTCTCCGACCCGGATGGCGTGTTTATCGATATTTCAGGAAGGCGCTATTAAAAACTTACGTTGCAACACATTGTAGTTACGGACCTCCAATTGTCATTTCGACCGAAGGGAGAAATCTTTCCCGATCCGTCACCAGTGATTCTTGGTAGAGTGGAGCAAGCAACTCACATGGCACACGAAAAACAGTTCTACATCTATTTGCTCACCAATTGGAATAACAAAGTAATGTATGTCGGGGTTACAAACAACCTGGAACGCCGAGTTTATGAACACAAGAATAAGTTGGTGAAAGGATTCACGGAAAAATACAAAGTGGATAAGCTTATCTATTTCGAGGAGACTGGCGATGTATCGTCGGCGTTGGCTCGAGAGAAAGAAATAAAAAATGGCGTCGAGAGAAGAAGAATAGGTTGGTGACAAATATGAACCCACAGTGGGTCGATCTGAGCTTTATCGAAAAATAAGATTTCTCCCTGCGGTCGAAATGACATTCATGAGCAACGGCTAATGGCTATACGAGACGACGGTCTTGTGAAAGCAATCCGCCAGGGAGGTTTCTTGACTGGCTCAAGCGGAGGCTGCCGTTGTTCATTTCACCTCAAACGGTATCCCCGTCTTTTTCGAGATATCCAACAAATCATCGACCACCGGCTTGATCAACGGAATGCCTTCTTTGCTGCGAATCGCTTCCGCTTCTCGCTCCGGATCGCCGGGGATGAGGGGGCCGTTGGTACCGGGAGCGGGTTTGGTATTTCTGAAAGACGTGAATCCAGTCATCGATCTGTTTCTTGAATTCGTCTTTGTCAATGAAACCGTCGATCTGCATGGCACCGAAGAAGTGGCCGATACCTTTGCCGACGCTCCGGTCGGGAATTTCTTGCCTTAGAGCGAAGGGTGGCGCAAAGGGGCCCCAGTTGGCACCGCTGAGGACGCAGCAGAGGATATCGACCATGGAGGCGAGGCCGTAACCTTTGTGCCCGCCCATTTCTCTTTCGGAGCCGAGCGGCAGTTGAGCGCCGCCGTCGATCATATCCTGCGGATTCGACTGGTGTCGCGGCCGTCTTTGTCGATGATCCAGCCTTTCGGAATTTGCTCCTTTTTCGTAAAGCGATTTCGATCTTGCCGTAAGCGACGGCGCTGGTGGCCATGTCGATGACGATGGGCGGCTCTTTGTAGCCGGGAAGGCGATGGCAATAGGATTGGTGCCGAGCATTCTTTCCGCGCCCCACAACGGCGCGACCAGTTTCGTGTGAATTGGTCATGGCCCAGCCGATGAGATCTCTTTCGAGCGCTTTCAAAGGATAATAGCCGGCGAATGCCAAAATGGTTCGTGTTGCAAACGCTCACCCAACCTGAGCCGTGCTTCTCCGCCTTGTCCATGGCGATCTCATTTGCCTTCGGGCCGACTACCAGACCCAAACCATTGTCGCCATCGACAGTTGCCACGCTGGCTTTTTCCCGGACGATTTTGATGTTGGGTTTGGGATTGATTCGCCCCAACTCTAACATGTCGAAGTAGGTGTGCAGTCGCGCAACACCGTGGGAGTCGATGCCTCTAGGTCCGACTTGGCCAAAACTTCGGCAGCCTGCTTGCGTCGGCTTCGGAAATGCCGAAATGCATGAAGACTTTAGCCGCGAAGTCTTTAAGATAGTCAGCGGAGAAAAGGTAGAATTCCTCTCGTCTGTCATAGGCGTTAATGTTTCCCAGTGAAATCGTTCGCCTTAAAGAATCACAATCATAAACTTCTTCCCCTTTGATGGGGAAGAGTGAGATGGGGTGAAGCATCGAGTCAACTTTTAGCTCAAATAGTCACCCCTCTTCTATTCTCCCCGTCGAAGGGGGAGAAAGGTAATCAAAGACGCCCCAACTCCTCGGTAGTCGGTGGTCCATACCCGGAGTCAATCCTGTAAACGGAGGCTAGCGGAGAGAGTGTTGTCATGTCAACGCGGAACTAAAAGTGCAGACGGGCATGAGGGTTCACTTCGGAGTCTCATTCAGTCGAAATTGCAATAGCAGGGTACGTTGTAACGGGTGGTAGTTGTCATCTGAGACGATGTAAATGATCGTTCCGTTACGCGGATCTTCTTGAACGGCGACTCCCTCGAAATTGTCGACTTCGAGGGGGTACTCGAGCTTTATCAGTTCCTCGCCGACAAGAATGGATCTCGGTTGGATTTTCTCGGCCCGGACCAATTTCAGCTGAGCCGACAGGATGCCCAACGGAACGTAGCGGCGCTCGAGAACGATCACATCGCCGTTGCTCAACGCGGCGCAATCCGTTACTCGAAACCCCTCGGAGGGCAGATAGGAAAGCTCGAAAAATCGCTCGCCTTCGATCAGCCAGCCTTTGAAGCTTCCATCCCGATTCTGGAACTCCTCGGTCAACGCCAGCAGGCGCCCATCCGAAAACGGCAATCCCCTCCAGTCCACCATTGCTCGGCGCCTTCGATATTTCTGCGGGGATGGGAACCGGTGAGGGTAAAGAATAGAAAGCCGCAGGAGGCGGGGGATAACGCCAGATTCGATGGACCTGTCTCGAAAGCTACCAAGAACGAACCGTCTGGAGCGCGTGCCAAAGCTTCAGCATCGTGGAGCGGGTCGGTTACCGGCGTACCTGTAGTGGATAGAAGCGGTTGGATGATCCAGTCTGTGAGATCTAGCAGCCTGGTGTCCGAATCCAGGATCATTTGCGCCGAAACCCAGTAGCCTGCATCCGAGACCGCGTACAATCTTCCGTCTGCTCCGATGGTTAGTCCGGAGAGTCCGCCAAAACGCGGGTCACGTGAGCGCAATTGAAAACCGTTCAAAAATTCGAGACGGCCAAATTCTTTCTTCTGAGGATTTCTGGAATCAAGTTCGATGGGCAGCAACTCGACCAGCTGCGGATTTGCACCGGCTTGTCCCGCGGTGTGCCCACTGCAAGAAACCAGGAAAAGAAGCAGAGCCAAAGCGAGGGAAATCAAGATCAAGGGGCGAATCACCAAGCGTTTCCACCAGCGGATCGAAATATGCAGAGATAATGTCATTGGAATGCCGTCGGCTCAAGCCTCTAGATTGCGCCGGGCGACTTGACAGGAGTGAGATGGCCGTTATACGCACGTCTGATTGGTTGGGCCTTTGCGATTCGCAGGAAGGAAGGATATTTTCAGCAATGAGGTGCGAACATCATGACTGAGGAGCAGCGTAAGTTTTTAGTCGTTGGCAACTCCGTCCATCGCGTCGATGGCGTTGAGAAAGTTACGGGCAAGGCGAAGTACGTCGCCGACCTCATTGTTCCTGGAATGATCGAAGGAAAATTTTTGCGCAGCCCGTACGCCCACGCGCGCATCCGCTCGATCGATACTGCCGAAGCCGAAGCGATGCCCGGTGTCGTGGCGGTGCTGACGAGCAAGGATCTCACCGATATCGGACCCTACATAGGCCGCGGCAAGAACAAAGACCAGCCGGTCATCGCCATGAACCGGGTGATTTTTGCCGGGCAGCCAGTGGCTGCGGTCGCGGCGCTGGACCGCGCGACGGCGGAAGAGGCGTTGAGCAAGATCAACGTCGACTACGAGGAGCTTCCGGCGGTGATTAGCGTCGAAGAGGCGATGGCCGAGGACGCGCCGCGCTTGCATGATTTTGCCGAGCGTAACCTTTGCGCGCATCATGAGCTGGTCAAAGGCGATGTGGAAAAAGGTTTCGCCGAGGCGGACCTGATCGTCGAGGACGAATTTGATTTTCCTATGATCTATCACTACTCGATGGAACCGCACACCGCGATCGCCCAGGTCGACGGCGACGGCATCACGATCTGGACCTCCACCAGCCAAGCGTTCGGCGTGCGCCAGGATGTTGCCGATGTGTTTCACGTGCCGCTATCTAAAGTGCGGGTTCACGTGAACTTCGTCGGCGGCGCCTACGGCAGCAAGTCTGGGGGTAAAATCGAACCCTTAGTCGCGGCGCTGGCGCGTAAAGCGCAGCGGCCCGTGCGGGTTGTGACGTCGGTTGCTGAAGCGATGGTCACTTGCCGCCGCCACGCGATCACGTGCAAGGTCAAGACCGGCGCTAAGAAAGACGGCACTTTGGTGGCGAAGCAAGCCGATATTTTTCTCAATACCGGCGCCTATGCGGAGACCGGCCCGACGGTTGCCGGACGGACCCTGACGCGCATCCTCGGACCCTATCGTTATCCGAATTTGAAAATTAATTCCTACTGCATCTATACCAACACGGTTTCGGCTGCTTCGTTCCGCTCCATCGGCGGACCGCAAACCGCCTGGGCGACGGAATCGCAGCTGGATATCATCGCGGAGAAGCTCGGTATCGATCCGGTGGAGTTGCGGCTAAAAATTTGGTCAGAAAAGGCGAAGAACTCAGGCCGAAATACCGGCCGTTGGACACCGATCTGGCCAAAGGGTTCAAGCTGGTCACGGACAAGTTGGGTTGGGATGGTCCGCTTTCGAAAGAAGGACATGGGCGAGGAGTAGGTTTTGGCACGACCGACCCGGGCGCGCCGCTGGCGTCGACATCGACAGTCCATGTGCTCGCAGACGGCAGCATTGTTTTCATGTGCGGCACTTCCGAGCTGGGCCAGGGAGCGAAAACGATCATGAGCCAGATCATCGCCGAAGAGCTGCGCGTGCCCTCGACCGGGTCACGATCCGGCCCATCGATACGGCATTCACTCCGTTCGACCGCTCTACAGGATCGAGCCGTTCGACTACGGTCATGGGTAAAGCGGTTGAGCTGGCGGGCGGCGATGCGCGTCGGCAGATCGTCGAACTTGCCATCGACCATTTCGAATGCCCGGAAGAGGCGATTACATTGCGAGACGGCGAAGCTATCGCCGGCGGCAAGAAAATTAGCTACGGCGAATTGATCAACCGGCACTTCGCCGATCAGGGCGGCGAACTCGTCGGGACGGGTTACGCGCATAGCGGCATGGCGCCGACGCCGGCTAATCCGCTGTTCTGGGAGATCGGCATCGGCGCGGTGGAGGTTTCGGTGGATCGTGAGACCGGCAAAGTTCACGTCGAAAAATACGTTACCGCTGCCGACGCCGGCAAGGCGATCCATCCATTGCAATGCGAGGGACAGGACGAAGGCTCGGCGATGATGGGATTCGGTCACACGTTTTATGAAGCGTATCAATGGGAGGGCGGACAGATTATCAATTCCTCTCTCGTCGATTACAAAGTGCCGACCTTCAGCGACGTGCCCGACGAATTCGAGTCGATTCTCATCGAAGACGGCAACGGGCCGGGACCCTACGGCGCCAAGGGTTTGGGCGAAGGCGGTATCATTCCCGTCGCGCCCGCTGTGGCGAATGCGGTATTTCTGGTGCACCGGCGCGCGGGTGAAGTCGTTGCCGCTCACGCCGGAAAAAGTCTGGCGGGCGCTGCAACAGATGAAGGACTAAGGGCTGGAAATAAGGCGGTTGATGCGAGTTCGGTTCAAGGTTCAATGTTCAGGTTCAACGTGGACCGTCCGTCTCCGTGAACTTTGAACCTGGAACTTTGAACTTCAATGCCTACTCGCTGTGAGGCTCGCTCGTCGGTCTATAAGTGTTGCGGGCAGTGTCCCCACAGAAACCAATTCAAGCTGGAAATCTCATGGATCGTTTCACGATAAAAGCCATTGTTGTTTTTTGTCGCGATAAACTGGTTTCTCGGCGGGGAACTTCGTTCAGCGGAAGTGAGCGTGGACAGTCTGCTAGCAGATATCAACCGGAAACCGACGGAGCAGCGTTTGAAGGCTCTCATGGAAGGCGCGAAGAAAGAAGGCATCGTCTACCATTACGGCTCGATCAATGCCCCTGATAATGATGAGCTCACCAGAGCTTTCAACAAGCAGTACCCGTTTGTGGAGGTACGCTACACGCGATTGGGAGCCGAGCAGATCGTCAATCGCGCTGTGACCGAGTCCCGATCGGGGTTCCCAGTGCCGACGTGATTTCCATGCGCGGCACGTTTATGCCCGAGCTGTCCGAGAAGAAAATCATCGCTCGCTACAAAAGTCCCATGACAGCCTTTCTGCGTCGCGGTTTCACTGATTCGGAAGGTTTCATGGCGACGACCTTCGCCACCGGTTATGCGATGATTTTTAACGTCACCCGGGTGAAACCCGGTGACGCGCCGAAGTCCTATGAAGATCTGTTGCAGCCGCGGTGGAAGGGGAGATTGGTCTTGGATCAGGACGCACATGATTGGTTTGCGGGTCTGATTGACCTTATGGGGGAGGAGAAGGCCGCCGGTTTCCTGAGAAAACTCGTGACCGAGCAGGGTTTAAAGCTCAAAAGGAATCATTCGTTGATTACGCAGTTGACCGCCGCCGGTGAGCACGATTTGTTTATCGACGGTTATGTTCACAATGCCGTGGAATTCAAAACCAAAGGAGCGCCGGTTGATTTTGTCTTTACGAATCCAACCATCGTGAAGCCTCCCTCTGTGATTGCGATCTCTGCAAAAACCACCCGTCCGCACGCGGCAGCCTTAATGGTGGACTATTATTTATCAAAACCGGCGCATGAGATCATGGCGCACAAGCAATCCCGCTGGACGACCCGCGCCGACGTCAAGTGGCTTACGGAACCAGGAACGGAGATTCACGTCGTTTCGCCGCTCAAGTGGGGCCGCCGCTACAACGAGGTTGTGGAGTTATTCAGGAAAACGACGGCGCAATAGACGCACCTTGGGAAAAAATACTATGAAAACCATCTGGCTCTGGAAGCTTTCTCTGGCCTCAGTTATCGTCACCGCCTCCGCGTTTGCCCCTCGGCTTGGGCTTGCCGATGGAGTGGAGGATATTTTGAAAAAGCCAATAGCCTGCCGGCGGAAGAGCGGCAGAAGCTATTGATTGAAAATGCCAAGAAAGAAGGCGCGGTAACTTTCTACGCGGCGACCAACATGCGGGATACCCAAGAAATCGTCGCCGGTTTCAACAAATTTTATCCGTTCGTCAAAGTGGGGATCACCAGTCTGGGTGGCCCCGGCGTCTTGAATAAGGTGACGACCGAGGAGCGCGCCGGGGTCGCGCTGGCCGACGTTGTGACCATGACCGGCGGCTATGTGCCGGAACTGATCGAAAAGAAAATGTTGGCCAAGTATCGCAGCCCGATGGTGCCGTTTCTACGCAAAGGTTTCGTCGATGCCGAAGGATACTGGCCGGGGGTTTACGCCATCGGTTACACGATTATTTACAATAACAAGCGTGTGTCGCAGAAAGATGCGCCTAAGCGATACGAAGATCTGCTCCAACCGCGTTGGAAAAATAACCTTCTCATGGACGCGGAGGCGCACGACCTGCTCGCCGGTCTGATCGACCTTTGGGGCGAAGCAAAAGCCACATCGTTTTTAAGGCAGATCGCCCAAGAACAAAAAGTTACCCTCTCGCGCCAATCCCACACGTTTATGACCCAGTTGGTTGCCACCGGAGAGCACGATGTGATCGTCGACGGCTACGTTCATAATGCTGTGGCGCTGAAGGAAAAAGGCGCGCCCATCGATTACATCGTCATGAACCTCAACCATCGTGCGGCCGCCGTCGATTATTGCCATCGTGGCGCGGGCACCGCGACCCTTACGCCTCTGCTTTATTCCTGGATTACCATTTATCTAAAGAGGCGAGTGAAATCATGGTGAAAAGTCAGGGCCGCTGGGCGCCGCGCAGAGATGTGCCGTGGACCGTGGAACCGCAGGGAGATTTGCATGTCGTGTCGGCACTGCAATGGGGGCCGAAAATGAGAAAACTAGTAGATCTATTCAACAAGAGCATCGGTCAGTAAAACTAAGATTACGGAGGACTAGAATGAAGCCGGAAAAAGCACAGCTGGTTGTCCAGGGACTCAAGGAGGCGGGAGTGGATTTCACCGCCGGAGTACCGGACGCCCAGTTTATCCAAGTTTACAAAATGCTCGAAGAGGATCCAGACATTCGTTATGTGGGACGGCCAACGAAGCCGAAGCCGCAGGCGTCGGTTACGGCGCGTGGTTCGGCGGAAAAAGCCGGCATTGATGCTCGCGACCTCGGGTTTGTTGGTAGCGACCTATCACTTGGCGCGCATCAATATTCTTCACGAAGTGCCTTTGCTGGTCGTGATTCCTTACCGCGGCGACATTGGCGATCCGCGCTGGATGGGGCTTTATAAGAAAACCACCGAGCCGGGACTTAACGCCATGGACATTCCCTATCGAGTCGTCAGTCGTTCCAGTGATATTGTGCGCACGATCAAGGAGTGTAACGAGAGCGCCCGGGCTTGGCTGAAGTGCATCGCGGTGATTCTGAATGAGGAGGCTTTATGGTAACTCGGTTGGCATTGATAAAGGAATTGGCGAACATTGTTCCGCAGGAGGTCATCGTCGTGTCGAGTATCGGCAACAACAGCTATCTTTGGGCTGAGCTCACCGACAGGGAGGCTACCTTGTTCCACTCCACGCTCGGAATGTGCACGCCCGCGGCCTTTGGGCTCGCGATGGCTCTGCCGCAGCGCAAAGTTCTTGCGTTGACTCCGACGGCAACTTGATCTTGAATCTGGGCGTTCTCGGCACGATCGCCAACGAAAATCCCACCAATCTCACCGTTCTAGTGATGGACAATCGCAATTACCTGGGCAGCCATAAAAAGGAGCCTGGGATGCCAACCGCGACAGGCGGAAAGATGAAACTTCAAGAAGTGGCAAAAGGATGCGGCATCGCGAGTTCCCATTTAGTTCAAGATGTTGCCATGTTTCGTGAGAAAGTTCAGATGGCCCTCAAAAACGACGGGCCGCATTTCATTTGCGCGCAAGTCGAAGCCCTCGACCCGGAGAGACCACCCAAGACCAAACACGCTGCTGGACCCGCGCGAGAACAAGATATCAATTCGCAAAATACATCGAGAGAACCGAAGGCGTACAGATTCTCGGCGGGGTCTAGGCAATTTCTGGCTGATTGATCAAACCAGTGACAGAGACAATATGAGACCGTTAGCAAAGTGTCTTATTTGGAATTTGGCGGTGGTGTTGGCGTTTGTTTTGTAAGCTTCCCACGCCTCACTGGCCCAAACCAAGATGACCATCGCCTACTCTTCGTTGGGTCCGATGGCGACGGGCGTATGGATGGCAAAGGATAGTGGGGCGTTCGATAAGTACGGCATTCAAGCCGATGTCATTTTCATCTCCTCCGGTCCCGTGGTCGTACAGGCATTGATCGGGGCGATTTGCAGGAGGAAGCGGAGCAACCAACGCCGTCATTAACGCAATCTTGAACGGCGCTCCGATTATCGGTGTGGCGGCGACCGCCAACCGGCCCTATCACAGGCTCTTCGTCCAGCCGGAAATCAACCGTCTCGAGGATCTCAAGGGGAAAACTTTGGGCGTTACCCGATTCGGTTCGATTACAGATAACCTGACGCGGATCCTGTTGCGTAAATCCGGCTTAGAGGGGACGGTGAATGTGCGCCAGATGGGCGGAACGATCGAGGTCTCCGCGGCATTCCAAAATCGAGTCATTGCGGGCGCGGTGACCTCCGATCTTCGAGTGAGCCCGCCAAGCCAAGCCAAGATCTTGACGAGATTGATCGACTTAGGAATTCCCTATTCGATGAATATGATCGCTGTCTCGCGTGAGTACTTTCGGCGCAACCCTGAAACGGTCGAACGGATGGTGCGAGCCTACGCCGATGGGGTCGCTTTTATGAATCGGCAAAAGGAGCAAGCGCTGAAAATCATTGCCAAGTATGCGCGACTGACGGATCCCAAGATGATCGAGGATCACTATAACGACTCGGTGACCTATCTGGATCGCATTCCCAAGGCGGATCCCGAAGCCGTTCAAACCATACTTGAATTCATGGGCAAGAAGGGGATTCCGTTGGATACCTTTATGGACAGCATCGATCGTCGAGCGTTTGAGCCGCGAAGGTTTTTTCGAGAAACTTTATAAGAAATCCTAATTGCTGGCTTTGAGCTTCAACCGAAAGTTTGCGGTCCGTCGACCGTCATTCCCGCGCACGCGGGAATCTAGGGTTTGATCTGGATTGCTCGGCTGACGCTATCGTCAGCTTGGCCGGAATGACGGCTCAAGGAAGTGACAACGTTAGCGAGAGAGTTCAAAAACCGCAGAGGATGAACCCATGACACGAGTAATCACAAGTCCGTTGAAGGAAGATACAAGATGGAATTCCAGGTTACATCGCGTTTCCCGGAGCGCGAGGAGAAGGACCCGGGCTGCTTTTGATTCACCAGCATTCCGGACTCACCGGATACTTTGAAGACCGCCGCCTACCGGTTCGCCAAGCTGGGTTACACCACGGTCGTCCCGAATCTTTATCACATGCTGGGCTATCCGGCGGAAACCCACATCGATAAGGGCACCGGAAATTCAAAACAAGACACCCGATCCGGATTTTATTCGAGTGCATCGACCAGGGTTGGCGGTACTGTTTGCGGTCGTCAATGACGTTAACGCCTCACGGGTTGGAGTCATCGGTTACTGCATGGGCGGGCGGTTGGGCATCCACTTCGTCGCCGGCGACGCCATCTGCACGCGCCTTTGTCGCCTATTACCCTTCGGTTGCCGACGAACCAACGACGCGCATCCGGCCGCGTCACCCATGCGACGCCGCGCGGGAGATTAAATGCCCGTCAATGATCCTTTACGGCGGCCATGATAATCACAGCACGTTTCCGGTGCAGCAGCGGGTGATGGAAAGCTTCTACGCCAACGGGCAGCCATTGGAATGGCACTACTTCCATTTTGGCAACCATGGTTTCGCTTCCACCGAATCGGACGGCTACCAACCCTATCTGGCGGATCTCGTCTGGCCGCTGGTGACGGAGTTTTCGGGACGCGAGCTGATCGGTGCCGGCACTGCGCTTATGAATCAGCATTGCCGAGGATATAGGAAGGTCTCCGCGTCAAAGAATTGCGTCCCATCTAGCCAGTCGCCCTTGAGGAGGCTGTGTCGCAATGATGAAATGATGCCAAGTCGTTCCTCACTCTTGAACGAATTGACAGAGTAGCTAGCATTCAAGATCGCTTACACAGACACAGACTTTTCGGGCTGATCGACGTCCTCAACCATGACATTACGACACAGTCTCCGATGGAGGAAGGCTACGGATGAGGGGTGATGGCTATAATGCGGCAACGTCGCATCTATCCCACGGGTTGAGGAAGGAAGCGAAAAATACGATGAGAAGAAAAATTCTCTCCGCGGTCCTGACTAATCTTATTTTTAGCTGCTGTTAATCTCGCTCAGGCGCAGCAGCCGAAAGAAGATCTCTCGGATAGGGTATCTTTCATCGAATACCGATCCAGCTAGTGAGTCCACCCGTTCCGAGGCAATTCGGCTGGCTCTGCGCGAGCTTGGCTACATAGAAGGACAGAACATCGCCATCGAGTACCGATATGCGGAGGGGAAGCGTCGATCGGCTCCCTGAGCTTGCGGCCGAGCTGGTGCGTCTCAAGGTTGATATCATCGTGGTAGCAGGAGGGGACCAGGCTGATCCTGGCGGCCAAGAATGCGACCAAGACGATTCCCATCGTTATGGCGGGCGCTGGGGTCGATCCTGTCGAGGCAGGCCTGGTTGAAAGCCTTGCCCGTCCCGGCGGCAACGTCACCGGCATTACAAACCTTGACGGAGAACTAGGCGGTAAGCGGCTGGAGCTGCTCAAAGAAGCCGTTCCCAAACTTGCCCGTGTCGCGGTTCTCTACGATCCGGCCGCTCCGGGCAGTGTACGCGAGGTGAAAGAGGTTCTCCCAGTCGCGGCGCGTGCGCTGCGGTTGACTATTCAGCCTTGGGAGGTACGAGCTGCGGACGATTTCGAGAGGGTATTCGCTGCGATAAACAAGCAGCGCCCGGATGGACTCTACGTGCTCGCGGGCCCGCTAATGAATGCTAACCGAAAACGGATCGTGGGCTTTGCGTTAAAGAGCCGGTTACCGTCGATGTACAGCAGCAGAGAAGTTGTAGATGCCGGTGGGCTCATGTCCTACGGGGCGGACCTCGCGGACAGCTACCGGCGCGTCGCATATTACGTGGACAGAATCCTGAAGGGCGCCAAGCCTGCCGATCTGCCGGTGGAGCAGCCGACGAAGTTCGAGCTGGTGATCAATCTGAAGACGGCGAAGCAGATCGGCCTGACGATTCCGCCGGAGGTGCTCGCCCGGGCGAATAGGCTGATCGAGTGAAAATAGGACGTCAAATGGTTCCGGGAGCCTTTTTACGCCGTGTGAGGAGATGAGGATTTTACTAGACGGGAGTCCGTTTGGCAGCCGGGGCGAATTTTTATATACCGGAGATAGCTGGGGAGACAGATTAAGATCGAAGGAGAGTCCTAATGCAGGTCTCGGAGTGGCGGAACGTTATCGGCGAGATGGTGCGCGAGCATATGCGCTCGCCGGAGCTGGAGCATTATTTTTCAGTTAAGATGAATAAGCCACGGGCGCAGCTGATGATCACGCAGCTTGGGCTTTACATCCGGCACCGGCGGGATTGTTGGGCGCTGGTCTCGGCCAATTGTCCGGTGATGGCGATCAAGCAAGCGATCTTACAGCATGAGTACGGCGAAGTGATCAAAGATCAGTTTTCCGATTACGGTCATCTGCACCTGATTATTCGCCAGGCGCAAAAACTGGGGCTGACGCCGCAGGAAGTCATCGACACCAGCCGATCGTCAGCACGACGGCTACTCTTTATGCTTGGGCCTGGCTGACGCACGCCAAGAGCTGGATCGAAGGATTATCCGCGCTGACGGTTACAGAATGGACCAACGATGACCGGTTATTGCGCGATATCGGCGGCGGCCATTCCACGCGCATGGGTAAGCGATGGACTGAGGATATGGGGATCCCATGGCGCGACATGCCGAATTTCGTCGCGCACTCGCAGGCGGACGAAGAACACAGCGATATGTTTTTACCGTTTTTGGAAGAGTACGCGACGGGCGAAAAAGAACAGATGGCTCTTAATGCCGTAAAAGAGTCCCTCGATCTTTTCGCTCTGTATCGCGATGGAGTGGCGCGGGCGATGGAGAAGATACCATTGAGCTAATTTCACAAGAGAGGATGGAAGGTAGAGGATGGAGGATTGAAAAGAAGTCCGTAAAGGCAAGAATTAGAAATCGAAAATGGAGGTAGAACATGGAAAAACCAAGAATTAGGCATATTGCGATCAACGTCGAAGATCTTGACAAGACCGCAGAGTACTACAAACGAGTCTTCGGCATGGAAGAAAAACATCGGCGGCCTGGGGGAACTATTTATCTATCCGACGGCCATCTCGATCTCGCTCTCATCCATACCGAGAAATATCCGTGGGGAATCCATCACTTTGGTTTCAAAGTCGATAGCGTCAAAGAAATCGAGAAAATTGCCGACACCAAAGCCGAAGACGACAACACCTACGGAGCCATCGCGGAAAGCTGGATCAAAGATGTCGAAGGCAACCGCGTCGACGTTTCCGAGCACGGCTGGCCGGTTTGATATCTCGGCAGGCTGCTGAAAAAGACGTATCGATTGAGGATCGAACGATCAGAGGATAGAAGATGGCGATCATCGATCCTCTATTCTCAATCCTCGATTGTCGCGAATGCAATCGCGCTACACTGGCTTGTAGCGTATGGCTCATAGCAAATGGTTTCAAACTATATGCCATAAGCTATCAGCCAATGCGAACTACGCGCTAGTCTAGTGGACTAAGGAAAAGCCGTGACGCAATCTAAGAATCGCGACAAGAGCAAAAGTTCGCCGGCTCGCCAGATAGGGGTCTCGCTCTTTGTTTCTCTGATGCTCCTATCGATGCCGGGCGCTTTGCGAGCGCAGAACCCGTCTAAGGTTACCGTTGCTTATTCTGCTGTAAGTCCCATTTTTGCAGGAGTGTGGATGGCGAAGGAGATCGGCGCCTTCGAGAAGCAGGGGCTAAAAGCTGATCTCGTTTATATCAGCTCCGGAAGCGTCACGGTTCAAGCGATGGTGGGCGGCAATTTGGATATGAGCGTAGCCGCAAGCAACGCGGTGGTGAGCTCGATTCTCCGGGGCGCGCCGCTGGTTGCGGTGGGCAGCATTACCAACCGTCCGGCGATGAGCTTGTTTGTTCAGCCTGAGATTACCAAGCCGGAACAGCTTCAAGGCAAGGTGCTGGCGATTACCCGGCACGGCTCATCGACCCACTTCTTGACTGTTTTTGTCTTGGAAAACTTGGTCTCCAGGACAAGGTCAAGATCCAGCCCATGGGCGGTACAAGAGAAGTGGACGCGGGCGTCCGGACCGGGATGGTTGCCGGCGCCGTGAGAAGCATGAAGCCCGGCCCCAAAACTCGAATGCTGGTTGACTTGCCGGATCTGGGAATTCCTTTCTCCATGGATCTTATCGCAGTGAAGCGTGATTTTTACAAAAACTCTCCCAGGACCGTGGAGGGCATGCTCAAAGCCTATATCGAGGGAGTCGCTGCGCTCAAAACCAAGAAAGACCTAGCCTATAAGGTCTTAGGGAAATATCTGCTGGGCGGAGGCGATACGCTCGACGAGGCCTATGAGTATGCCGTCAAGTATTTGGATCGTGACGCAAGAGTGGAGCCGGCGGTCATTCAAACGGTCTTGAAATGGGAAGGCAAGGGGGAATTGCCGGTAAACGATTTTTTCGACAACACGATCATCGATCGGATAATTAAAGAAGGGTTCGTCGAAAAGCTGTACAAGTGACGCCGGCATCTGCAACGTCATAAAAACCTCCCCTCGTCTTGAAATGATTCCGCGAAGGCCTCATCGCGAACCAGGTGAGGGATCTCAAATGAAATGAACTTTAATCAAGTAAACGAAGAGGTAACAGTATGAATCGAGCAGAATGGCGGCAGGAGCTAGGCGAAGCTGGTCCGGCAGGCGATGCGCTCGCCTGAGTTGGAACACTATTTCCGAGTTAAGATCACCAAGCCCGGCGCCCAAGTCTTGATCACGCAATTGGGGCTTTTCATTCACCATCGGCGCGATTGCTGGGCACACGTATCGGGCAATTGTCCGCATATGTCGGTAAAGCAAAAGATCCTGCAGCATGAATACGGCGAAGTCATCAAGGATGAATACACCGAGCATGGACACATGGAGCTGATCATCCGCCAGGGGAAGGCCCTGGGATTAACACCCAAGGAAGTCCTAGAGGTAGAGCCATTGCCGACGACCCGGGCCACCCTGTACGCGTGGGGTTGGATGACCCGAGAAAAGAGTTGGCTCGAGGGACTGGCGTCGCTCACGATTACCGAGTGGGCTAACGACGACCGGCTGCTTCAGGATCTCGGTGGCGGGCTTTCCAGCCGCATGGCCAAGCGGTGGATGGAGGATTTAGGATTCGGCTGGGAGCAAATGCCGAATTTCAAAGTCCATAGCCAGGCGGATGAAGAGCACAGCGATATGTTCTTGGACGATCTCGAAAGATTCGCCACGGGTGAGAAAGAAGCGCTGGCCTATCAAGCGGCCAAAGAATCGATGGAACTGTTGACGATTTTCCGCGCTGGAATTGCCAATGCGATGGAGAAGCTGGCCTGAACGAGAAAGAGAACGGGAAGAATCGATGATTTAGAAAATAGAGACAAGGAGGGGCGCGCTATGCCGAAGAGTTTGAGAACTTTCTTGGAAGACTGCCAAAAGGAGATTCCTAGCGAAGTTGTTCGGATCGGGAAGGAAGTCGATCCGGCCCACTACGATGTTCACGGCGATCATCAAGCACCTGGGCGGCATGAAAAATTTCCGATTCTTATCTTCGAAAAGCCTTTGAACCTGCATGGCCAAGTGAGCGACCTCAAGCTGATCATGAATTGCGAGATCTCCCAGCGCAAGACCCAGATCGCTTTGGGCCTGCCCAAAGAGATGAGTCGTATGGAGATGGCTGAAGCGTGTCTGGAAATGGAGGAGCGCCGGATTCCCCGGTGGTGATCGACAAAAAGTCGGCGCCGGTTAAAGAAGTTGTAAAAGTGGGACGCGATGTGGACCTCTTCGATCTTCCGGTGATGCGTCACCATGAAATGGACGGGGGCCATATATTGTCATGTCCACGGTGACCCGAGATCGAAAAACGGGAATTCATAATTGTTCGTATCACCGTATGGAGATCAAATCCCACAACACCACGGGCTGCTCCGCTTCGCCGCGGCACCTGTGGAAAATCTACCGCGACTACGAGGAGAATAACCTTGAATGTCCCGTGGCGACGATTCTCGGTCACCATCCGGCCTTCAACATGGGGGCGTGCTATACGGGAGCCTTCGAGGTGGACGAGTACGAAGTGGTTGGCGGCTACCTGGGAGAACCTTTGCGGTTAACGCCGTCCGAGGTCTGGGGTGACGACTTGCTCGTTCCCGCGGACGCCGAGGTCATAATCGAAGGCGCCTTGCTGCCTGGAAAGCGAATCGTCGAGGGGCCCTTTGGGGAGGCACCGGGCTATCTCGGACCTCAGAGGTTAGCATCCGCTCGCCCCACTATGAGGTGCGCGCGATCACATACCGCAAGGGCGGAATGTGCCAATCGGTCATCACCCCGGAAGGCGACAAACCGTGGATGGATCTTCCGCGAGAGGAGCTTATCTCAGGAGGGTTCGCGAGGCCGTGCCGGGTGTGACGGCGGTGTGCAAGGCGGGACGCCACGCTCATTACAACGTCTTTATCTCCATGAAAAAGATGTCGGAAGGAGATGCGGGCAGGGCAGCCGCCGCGGCGTTAACCATTGATCACACCAAGAACGTCTTTGTTTTTGACGAAGATATCGATGTGTTCAATCCGACGGATATTCTCTGGGCGTTGGCGACCCGAGTCCAGCCGCATCTGCAGATTTCGATCACCGAACCGATTTTTCGCGGCAACACTCTGGACCCTTCGTTGGTGGATTATATCAAGACTTCCTGCATGATCGTGGATGCGACCAAGCCGCTCGATCGCCCATTCTCGCCGGTGTCGAAATGCCCTGATGAGGCCATGCAGAGAATCAAGTTGGAGGACTATGTTCCCGGTGAGGTTTTGCAGCATATCCCCCTCGACCGGACAACGTATTGGGCTTGATAGCTAGCGTAGATTATTTCGATCATGATGGTGGAGGCGTTTACAGGAGATAACATTAGACCCACGCAAGGAGGACCCGATGCAATTTCGCTGCAGGACGCTTCGGCCGGCTGGGTTACTTTGGGCTTCTGGTTTGTTTCGGTTATCGTCGCGCAGGAGTCTCGCCCGGCGCACGCGGAACGAGTGATCATAGCATACGTAAGTCCGTCAACGAGCTATTTACCGCTGATGGTTGCGTACAAGAAGGGCTTCTTTGAGGAGGAAAACTTTCAGACCGATCTGGTAAGAACCAATATCACGGTCATTATCCAAGCTCTTATTGCCGGCAGCGTGGACTACGTCACGACCTTCTACGGCAAGCATCACAGCTCGGATGCAAGGGGTACCGTCGGTGGTGGTGGGTTTCTACGCAGCGAAACCGATGGATTTCCTGGTGGGTGCAAAAGGAATCGCTTCGGCGCGCGATCTCAAAGGAAAGGTGGTAGGCATCAGCGCTCCAGGCAGTGTGACGCACCTGCTAACGCTTCGGGTCTTGAGGGCATCGGTTTAGACCCTGCTAAGGATGTGACCATTAGGTCCATAGGAGGGGAGGACGTCAGGTTCCAGGCGCTGGACAGCGGCATTATCCAAGCCGCTTTGCTCGGTTCTCAAGGCGTTATCCAAGGAGAAAAGGCCGGACTCAAAGTGATTGTGCCGGCCGCCGATGTGATTGACAGTCTGGCGTTTTCCGGGCTCGCCACGTCAGCCAAGAAGTTGAAAGAGAACCCCGAGCAGGTGAAAAGGATGTTGCGCGCCACCTTGAAGGGACTGAGATACGTTTGGGAAAACAAAAACGGGACCGTGGACGTAATCGAGAGTTGGCTCAAAGTGGATAGAAAAATCGCTTCCATGACCTACGATCTGGCGTTGCAGTCTTATAGTCGCAATGGCGAAGTGGATGACCGGGGCATTCTACTTACCGTAGACATGATCAATGCGCGCGAAAAATAGAAAAAAAGTTCAACGTCAGCGATTTTGTGGACTATACGCAGTTGCGGGAGGCGAGAAAATCTCTCTTGGCCATGGCCCTGAGAAAATTCATCAATCTTGTCTAACTAGGAGGAAGTATCACCGTGAACGCTAATAAGTTGGGAAGCTGCCTTCGGAGAGCTCGCGCGTGAAACCATGTCGTCGCCGGAGCTGGAACGTTACTACTCCGTCCCGATCACGCGGGCGCGGGCGCAGCTGTTTCTGCAGCAGCTCTCGCTGTACGTACGCCATCGCAGGGATTGCTGGGCCTTTGTTTCCGGCAACTGCCCGGTGCTTTCGGTGAAACAAAAATTCTCGCGCATGAATACGAGGAGATGATTCGCGATCAGCACTCCGAGCACGGCCACTTGACTTGATCATTCGACAGGGAAAGCCATCGGCTTGTCCGCCGGGGATATTCTGGACGCAAAGCCGATTCCGAGCACGACCGCGACGCTTTACGCCTGGGGCTGGATTTGCAAGAAGAAGCATTGGCTCGAAGGTCTGGCCGCGATGACCATGACGGAATGGAATCAGGACGATCGCTTGCTCGCCGATCTCGGCGGCGGTCACGCCGCGCGCATGGGTAACCTCTGGATCAAATATCTGGGCATTACCTGGGATGATCTTCCTAACTGGAAGGCGCATCGCGCGGCGGACAAGGAACACGTCGACATGTTCCTGCCGATCTGGGAAGAGTTCGGCCATGGCGAAAACGAAAAATGATTCTCGATGCCGCCAAGGAGTCCGAGGAACTCTATCGCGTCTATCAAACCGGCGTTGCCGATGCGATGGAGGCGCTGACTTGATATTGTCCTCGGACCTCAGGATCTCCTTCCCTTGACGGGGAAGGATTAAAGGAAGGGGTGTAAAAATGAACACCTTCCTCTCAGCACCCCAATCCCCCGTCGAGGGGAAGGAGTTTCCGGTCAGCGGGCGCAGGTAACCAACATCTTTTATCGGTATTCGCAATAATCGTTCTCTTTCCATATCTGCCCATAGCGCCGAATCGGCAAAAGAGAAAATCAGCGTCGCCTATGCCTCCATCAGCCCCAGCATGTCCGGGATCTGGATGGCTAAAGAGATCGGCGCCTTTGAGCGGCATGGTTTGAACGTTGATCTCGTCTACATTAGCTCCGGCGCCACAGCAATCCAGGGCTTGGTAGGCGGCAGCGTTCAGGCGGCGCTGGGCGCAAGCAACGCGGTGGTGGCCGCGATTCTTAAAGGCGCCCGATGATCGCCGTCAGCAGTAACACGAGCCGGCCCGGCATGGCTCTATGGGTCCAACCCGAGATCCAGCGCGCTGAGCAACTTCAGGGAAGATACTGGCGATCACGCGCTTCGGCTCCACCAGTGATTTCGTCACGCGGCTGGTGCTCAAGAAACTTGGCCTCGACGGCAAAGTAGACATCAGACAGTTCGGTGGAGTGGTCGAAGCGGATTTGGGTTTTCGCTCTCGACAGGCAGAGGGACGCGTTGCATCGCAGGCACCCGGGCCCCAGGCAAAATTGTTGGTTGATGCCGCTGAGCTCGGCATTCCCTTCTCTATGAACCTGTTGGCCGTGAGCAACGACTACTATCGAAAATCGCCGAAATCCGTCGAAGGTATTGTCGCGGCCTATATCGAGGGCATCGCTGCGCTTAAAACCAGAAAGCCGCAGGCGCTAAAATTGCTCGAAAAGTACATGGGCCCGCGCGGCGGCGGCCCAGAGCTGCACTATGAGTTCGTTACCAAGTACCTCGACGACGTTCCCTCGCGTCGATCCAGCGGCGATCGATACGGTGTTAGAGATGGTTGGCCAGTCGGGGCCGGACAAAACGAAGCTTTTGATAACAGCATCGTAGAGCGGTTGGTGCAGCAGGGTTTGATCGACAAGCTTTACAAAGGAGGCAAATCGTGAACGAAGTTGAGTGGCGCGAACGATTGGGAGAGATGGTGCGCGACTATATCCGCTCGCCGGAACTGGAGCACTATTTCTCGATCAAGATGACCAAGCCGCGGGCCGCGATCATGGTGACGCAGCAGAGCTTATTCGTGCGCCATCGGCGCGAATGTTGGGCGCATGTCTCTGCTAACTGTCCGGTCCTGGCGATCAAGCAGCGCATTCTCGAGCACGAATATGAAGAAATCATCCGAGATGACTTTTCCGACTATGGCCATCTCCACTTGATCATCCGCCAGGGAAAATCGGTCGGTCTCGAGCCTGAAGAGATACTCAACGCCGAACCGTTGCCAGAGACGCGCGCGGTTCTTTACGCATGGTCGTGGATGACGAGCGAAATGAGCTGGATCGAAGCGCTGGCCGGTATGACCATTACGGAATGGTGCAACGACGATCGCCTGTTGGGCGACTTGGGCGGAGGACAGTCGACGCGCATGGCGAAGAAATGGATGAATGAAATGGGCTTCACTTGGAAGCAGATTCCCAATATGGAAGCCCACAGCCAAGCGGACGAGAAACACAGCGACATGTTTCTGCCGTTTCTCAAGGAATATGCGCACGGGCGAGAAAGAGCGGACGCGCGATCCAAGCAGCCAAGGATTCTTTGGCATTCAATGCTATGTTTCGCAAGGGAATTGCGTTGGCCCAGGAAAAGATTTCGCTATGACGCGCACCAGATTGGTCTTGTAACCAGCAAGATCGAGGACGCACAGAAGAGATTTTCAGTCCGCCATGAAGACGATGTACGCAAAATTGAGTCGCGATCTTGATCAGCCTCTTTGCAGCGCAGGTAGGCATCGTCCACGCCGAGAAGATAATCTTTGCTTACCCCAGTCCCTCGACGAGCTTTCTACCTCTGGTCGTGGCTCAGAAAAAGGGCTTCTTCGATCCCGAAAATCTTCAAGTGGAGCTGGTGCAAATTCGGCCTGCGGTCGCTATTCCCGGTTTAACCATCGGTAGCGTCGACTACACTACGGTGCTGGGCAGCACGATCGCGGCACGCATGCGCGGGTGCCGCTGATTATTACCGGGGTCTTTGCCGACAAGCCGATGGATTTCTTGGTGGTGCTAAGGGAATCGTCTCGGCGAAGGAGCTTAAGGGAAGAATTGTCGGTATCAGCGCCTTGGGAACCGCGACACATTTTTGACGGTCAAAGTTCTCCGCGCGGTCGGGCTCGATCCTGACAAAGACGTTACCCTACGAGCCGTGGGTGATGAGGGGCTTCGATTACAGCGCGCTCGGCACTGGCCTGGTGCATGCCTCGCTGCTTGGTTCCCAAGGCGCTATTCAGGGCGAGAAAGAAGGGCTTAAGGTGATCGTCGCTGCCGCCGATGTCATCGAGAGTCTTCCTTTCGCCGGCGTTACAACGACCATGGCCAAACTAAAGGGAATCCCCAGCAAATCAAAAGTCCTGCGCGCCGGACTCAAGGGGTTGCGCTATGTTCAGGACAATAGACCCGGAACTATCGACGTCATTCAAAGCTGGTATCGCGTCGAACGCGAGGTTGCCGGGGCAACCTACGACTTGGCTCGCAAATCGTATAGTACGAACGGCGAGGTGAGCGAGAAGGGGTTTTGCTCAGCATGGAGTTCGCGCGTTCCAGCGGTAAAGTTTGAAAAAGAAACTTCTCCCTCGGAGATCGTTGATTTCAATCTGTTGCGGGAAATCAGAAAGGAGCTCGCCGGACAATGAGAGTCTTTTTGCAGAACAATACCAATGCGGATATGGTAGACGACGGTTTTGATAAACGCAACCGCAAGAAAGAAAAGGAGGCTGACTATGAGCCTGTGGTCAAAAGTCACGAGAGGAACTTAACGCTATTGTGAACCGTCACTTCGAAACCCCGGAATATCGGCAGTTTTTTCCGTGAAGCTGACTCCGCACGAGAGACACATTCTCAACTTGCATTATCCGCATTACATCAAGAGCCGGCGCGATTGCTGGGCGGCAGCACAGGTTAAGGCGCCGCTGGATGTCAAACGGGCGATCTGGGAGCATGAGAAAGACGAGTTGATCTTTGACAAGCGCGATGGGATCGGCGCATCTGACCGATGATCAGATGGCGGCGGCAACCGCGGAATCCAATCTGCTGCCCGGCGCGCGGGCCGGCGATTTATGCTTGGATGTATCTGTCGACAACGCGGCCGTGGATCGAAGCGTTGACGGTGAATCACATTACGGAACGCAAGAACAACCCGGCGATCGTCAAAGGCGGTGGTTTTACGCAGCGATACGCGCACAAGAAGGTGCGCCGATCTTAGGCGGCACGATCGAGACCTCGACATCAATACCAAGGTGCACATGGTCGCTGATGAGGATCATTCCGACATGTTCGAGCCGATCTACGACCGTTACATCATCGACGAGGCGACGGCGCAGGCCGTCATCCGCGCGGCGCAAGACAGTCTCGCCATCGATCGCGCCTATCGCAGCGCGCTGGCGACGGCGATGGTGCAAATAGCTGAGTCTCAGGCGGCGTGAAAAAGTGTCGAGTGGCGGAGTGTCGGGTGTCGAGTTCAAATTCGAACACGGGATCAAACAACTGCGGGACATGCGAAGGTTCATTCTAATTTTCTTCCCTTTGATGGGGAAGATTAAGATGGGGGTGTGAAATTTGGCGCTTTGATTGTTGAAACCGGTTCACCCTCTTTTTCTCCCCGTCACGGGGGAAAGAAGATTAAAGAATTCGCACGCCAGTTTCCCAGCCAGGTGGATTTGTCAGTTAGATTTTTGTTGAATAGAATCATGCCAGAAAAATTCTCAGTCTTTGCCAAGAACGGCATGGTCGTGTCCAGCCAGCCGCTGGCGACGCTGGCCGGGGTGCGGGTTTTGATGGAGGGCGGAAATGCCATCGATGCCGCGGTGGCGACGGCGGCGGTGCTGGAGTGGTGGAGCCGAGTTCTCTCGGCATCGGCGGCGACGCGTTTGCGCTTTTCTATTCCGCCAGGCGACAAAACGCTCAAAGGCGCTGGATGCCAGCGGTCGCTCGCCGTACGCAGCGAGTTTCGACTTCTGCCGCAAGAGCGGTTTCAAGAAATGCCGCAGAGGGGGATTCATTCGGTCACAGTCCCGGGTGCGGTGCACGGTTGGTCGGCGCTTTTAGACGCTCTACGGAACCATGCCGCTGGGTGAGGTTTTGCGAGCGGCGATTCAATATTGCGAAGAAGGGTTTCCGGTGGCCGAGCTGGCGGCTGAGGCGTGGCGCGAATCGGAGGCTAGCCTAAAAGACGATGAGGGAGCCGCGATCAACTATCTTGCGAACGGGCGCGCGCCGCAAAGCCGGGGAGATTTTTAAGAATCCGCGTATGGCGAAAACCTTGCGGCGGATTGCCGACGAAGGCCCGGATGTTTTTTACAAGGGCGATATTGCCTGGAGAAGATCGTCCGCTGCTCGGAAAAGAAGGGCGGACTGTTCACGCTCAAAGACTTTGCCGATCATCGCTCGATTGGGTGGAGCCGGTTACAGCGAACTACCGGGGCTATGACATTTACGAGCTGCCGCCCGCCACGCATGGCTTTCGTCACACTCGAGATGCTGAAGATTGTGGAAGGCTTCGATGTGAAGGCGATGGGAGCACAAAGCGCCGACGCGTTGCATCTCACTGATCGAGGCGAAGAAGCTTGCTCTTCGCCGACCGCGATCGCTATCTGGCGGATCGGGATTACATGAAAGTGTCAGTAAGAGATTTGTTCTTGCCGGAGCGCGTGAAAACGTTACTCACGCAAATCCGAATGGACAGAGCCGCCGGACGAACTTGAGGCGTTGCCCATCGAGCACGACCCTCGCGTCTCCCCGCGACGGGGGAATTGAGACAGAGGGGGCACGGGTACTGATACGGAATAATGTTGCCGCCGCGGACAGTAAAGGCAACTCTCGTATCTTTCATTCAGAGCAACTTCATGGGCTTCGGCCCGGCGTCGTCAGAGCCGGAGACCGGAATTGTCTTGCAGAACCGCGGGCACCTGTTCTCGCTGGATGAAAGTCATCCCAACTGCATCGGTCCGCACAAACGCTGCGTACACACGCTGATGCCTGGGGTTGATCATGAAGGGTGGTAAGCCTTCGCTGCGCTGGGTCTCAAAGGCGGCCACGTCCAGCCCCAGGTTCAGGTGCAGATCATCGACGAACCTCATCGACTTCGGGGATGACGGTCCAAGCAGTCGATCGCCGCGGCGCGCTTCAATCATATAGAGGATCAAAGTGTGCTGGCTTTGGAACCGGGTATTCCCCGAAGCTCACAGTCCAGGAACCGAAGCGCAGAGGCCACCAGCGTTGTCTCCGGCAATCCCGAATCCCTTCGGCGGTCGCTCTACCACGCCATCAGCGATTCATCCAGAATCCGGCGCCTTCGTAGGGCGGTCTGACCCGCGCAAGGGCGGCGGCGCGCCATCGGCTTTCGACCAGCGTATCGCGTCCAGATGCGGTTTCAGGCTAAACTCGAAATCAGGAACCAGAAACTCGGAACTGCACAAAGCCTGCGCATCAAATTTGATTCACGGGGTAGCAAACCAGCGACACCCTACCACAATCTTCAACCTCAACTTCGGGTTCGAGCCCAAGACTTTTGTCATTACGCGCATCTTCTCAAAAGCCTGCGAACCTGTGAATCTGGCATCTCGCTTGCCATCATCTGTCGTCAACGGACGAATTGAAAAAATCTACCCTACCGTTCCCGGATGCGGGCGACAATTTGAACTGTTTAAACGGCTCGGCGCCCCTGTTAGGCTTGACAGGCGATGGCCGGTGGTGAAATAGCGCTGGGCTTCCTATCTCCCAGCCGAGCAGAGTTGGGACTAGCTCCGCTCTACATTTCCCGATCCCAACCCGTTCTTTGCTGTTGGTTTTTGATTTGGATTCCAGAAAAACCCTGTCTCTGCTGGGAGAGGGTGAGAGTAGGAAAAACGCACATGAATCACAGCGCATTCTTTTTCATCGCTTGCACTAGCTCTGATCTGTTCAAATCTATCCGAGGCGCAGCAGCCGAAGAAAGTCCCGCGGATAGGGTATCTATCGGCGTTCGATCCAGCTACGTGAGTCCACCCGTGCCGAGGCAATTCGGCTGGCTCTGCGCGAGCTTGGCTACATAGAAGGACAGAACATCGCCATCGAGTACCGATATGCGGAGGGAAGCGCGATCGGTTCCCTGAGCTTGCGGCCGAGCTGGTGCGTCTCAAGGTTGATATCATCGTGGTAGCAGGAGGGGACCGTGATGATCCAGGCGGCCAAGAATGCGACCAAGACGATTCCCATCGTTATGATGGGCGCTGGGGCCGATCCTGTCGAGGCAGGCCTAGTTGAAAGCCTTGCCCGTCCCGGCGGCAACGTCACCGGCATTACAAACCTTACCAGAGAACTAGGCGGTAAGCGGCTGGAGCTGCTCAAGAAGCCGTTCCCAAACTTGCCCGTGTCGCGGTTCTCTACGATCCGGCCAATCCGGGCCAGTGTACTCGAGGTGAAAGAGGTTCTCCCAGTCGCGGCGCGTGCGCTGGGGTTGACTATTCAGCCTTGGGAGGTACGAGCTGCGGACGGTTTCGAGAAGGTATTCGCTGCGCTGAGTAAGCAGCGCCCGGATGGACTCTACGTGCCCGGCGCGGCCCGCTAATGCGTGCTAACCGAAAACGGATCGCGGGCTTTGCGTTAAAGAGCCGGTTACCGTCGATGTACAGCAGCAGAGAAGCTGTAGATGCCGGCGGGCTCATGTCCTACGGGGCGGACCACGCGGACAGCTACCGGCGCGTCGCATATTACGTGGACAGAATCCTGAAGGGAGCCAAGCCTGCCGATCTGCCGGTGGAGCAGCCGACGAAGTTCGAGCTGGTGATCAATCTGAAGACGGCGAAGCAGATCGACGTGACGATCCCGCCGAAGTGTTGGCGCGGGCGACCAAAATCAATTGTTAGGCGTGAGCCGAGGCACGAGGCGTGAGCAAATCCCAGGAGCAAAATGATGAGCGGAAGAATTTTTAGTCTGGCTACTGGCAATTATCTTGTTAGCAACCGCCCCTGCCGCCCAGGCGCAGCAGGCAGGGAAAATCTTTCGGCATAGGTTTCCTTGATGGAAGCACTGCTTCTGGTATGCGCGGTCCTCGTGGAGGCGTTCCGGCAAGAGCTGAGCAAGCTTGGATGGATCGAGGGAAAGAATATCACCATCGAGTACCGATTTGCCGAGCAAAAGTCTGAGCGCCTGCCTGAGCTTGCGGCGGACTTGGTTCGTCTTAAGGTTGATCTGATCGTGGTCACAGCGGACACCATCGGCGTTGGCGGCGAAGAAAGCGACTACTACCATCCCCATCGTGATGGCGAGCGCTGGGGACCCCGTGGGTGCAGGTTTGGTTGCCAGTCTGGCGCGGCCGGGAGGCAATGTCACCGGGCTTTCGAGTTTATCACCTGAGCTAAACACCAAAAGGCTAGAGATACTCAAGGACGCGGTCCCCAAGCTCGCCCGAGTTGGACTTCTGCGGCCGCCGGAGGCAGCGTAGCAAAGAGCTCCAACTGAAAGAGCTCAGGCCTGCGGCTGTGGCACTGAAGCTAAAATTGGAGGAGATCGAGACTCAACCCGACGCCAAAGGTTTAGAGAGCGCCTTTCAAAACCGCAAAGCAGAAGCAGGTGGGCGCGATTATGACGATCGCCACTCGCCCTTTTTCGCCGAAAGAAAGCGGATCGTCGAGCTTGCCGGCAAATACCGGTTGCCGGCTATTTACTTCCAGAAGGAGTTTGTCGATGAGGGCGGTCTCATGTCCTACGGGGCGGACTACGATGACCTCTATCGGCGCGCGGCTGTTTACGTGGACAAGATCTTGAAAGGTGCCAAACCGGCTGATTTGCCGGTGCAGCAGGCAACGAAGTTTGAGTTCGTCATCAACCTTGAAGGCGGCGAAACAGATCGGTCTGACAATTCCGCCCGACGTGCTCGCGCGGGCGAATCAAGTGATCAAGAAAATAACAACCGTGGGCAGTCAGCGGCGTAGCAGTGACCAGCAAAACAGGAGCGAACCCAATGTTTAGAAGCATTGTTATTCTAGCTTACCGCTTACTGTCTTCCTGCTTACTGTTTCTTTCGCCGAGGCGCAGCAGCCGAAGAAAGTCCCTCGGATAGGGTATCTATCGCCGGGCGATGCAGCTACTGAGTCCGCCCGTGCCGAGGCAATTCGGCTGGCTCTGCGCGAGCTTGGCTACATAGAAGGACAGAACATCGCCATCGAGTACCGATATGCGGAGGGGAAGCGCGATCGGTACCCTGAGCTTGTGGCCGAGCTGGTGCGTCTCAAGGTTGATATCATCGTGGTAGCAGGAGCGGACCTGCTGATCCGGGCGGCCAAGAATGCGACCAAGACGATTCCCATCGTTATGACGGGCGGTGGGGCCGATCCTGTCGAGGCAGGCCTACGTTGAAAGCCTTGCCCGTCCCGGCGGCAACGTCACCGGCATTACAAACCTTGCCGGAGAACTAGGCGGTAAGCGGCTGGAGCTGCTCAAAGAAGCCGTTCCCAAACTTGCCCGTGTCGCGGTTCTCTACGATCCGGCCAATCCGGGCAGTGTACTCGAGGTGAAAGAGGTTCTCCCAGTCGCGGCGCGTGCGCTGAAGTTGACTATTCAGCCTTGGGAGGTACGAGCTGCGGACGATTTCGGATAGGTATTCGCTGCGCTAAACAAGCAGCGCCCGGATGGACTCTACGTGCTCGGCGGGCCCGCTAATGATTGCTAACCAAAAACGGATCGTGGGCTTTGCGTTAAAGAGCCGGTTACCGTCGATGTACAGCAGCAGAGAAGCTGTAGATGCCGGTGGGCTCATGTCCTACGGGGCGGACCTCGCGGACAGCTACCGGCGCGTCGCATATTTCGTGGACAGAATCCTGAAGGGAGCCAAGCCCGCCGATCTGCCGGTGGAGCAGCCGACGAAGTTCGAGCTGGTGATCAATCTCAAGACGGCGAAGCAGATCGGCCTGACGATTCCCCAGTCTGATGCTGTACCGGGCGGATAGTGGTGATCAAACAGGCGAGAGAGTCCTGAGGCAACAGGGAACAGAAGGAAATTCGGACTTGCGGAAAAATCACACGATCAAAGATGGTTGAATCAGTTTTTGATTTCTAAGAGGGCAAGAAATGAAGAAGATCTTTGTTACGTTGCTTGCACTTTTTCTTCTCCAGACCTCGGTTCATGCGGCGGACAAGATCAGGATCAGCACGCCAGCGGACGCGCGCGCACTTCACCATGCATTTGGCGCAGAAAAGAGGATTCCTAAAGGAGGAAGGCTTCGACGCGGAACTGATCGTAATCTCAGGTCCGGTGGCAAACGTCGCTCTCAGTAACGGCGACACCGACTACTTCAGCGGTTTTGGCTCTGCCCTGCGCGCGATCCTTCAGGGCTTGCCGCTTCGGATCGTTGCGTGCTACCGGCCAACGCCCCATTTCATGCTGCAGAGCCGGCCTGAGTTCAAAACCGTCAAAGATCTCAAGAGGCAAGACCATCGGGGTTCAGCGCATTTCGGCGGCGGCCCTGATCTGGTCGGGCGGCTCATCGTCAAGCACTTCGGCCTCGATCCGGACAAGGATGTGAAGTGGGCTGTCGCGGGTTCAGACGAAGGCCGCTACATCAGAATGCAGCAAGGGTTGCTCGATGCCACGATGGCCACTGTTCCCACCGATTACCTTGGCAGGAAGATGGGCTTTCCGGTCATCGTCCGATCGGAAGATCTCTTTACCTATCCCTTCAGCGGCATCACGGCCAGCATCAAGAAGATCAAAGAGAAACCGGACGAGGTCAAGCGAGTTATTCGGGCGGGTATCAAGGCCAACCGCTACATGCGCGAGAATCGCGATGGAACCATCCCGATACTGATGAGCACTTATAGAATCGACAAAGAGGTCGCCAGCTGCAGCCTACGATTCTTTTATCAAGGGCTTTAATCAACGACGGCAGCATGCCGGAGGACGGTTTCCGCCGACTCCTCGACGACACCAAGCGGCTTATGAAAATCGATCGTGAGGTCGCGTTTGGTGAAGTCAGTGATCTGTCAATTCTTCGGAGAGGCGCAACGGGAGCTGGGAAACAAATAAGCTGGGAACATGGAGCAAAAGGCTAAGAGCAAGGGTAGATACGGGAGAAAGCTTATGAGAAAGAACGTCATCCGTATTGCGCTTTACGCCTGCTCACTGCGCTACGCGCCAGCCGCCGGCGCAGCAGCCGGCGAAGGTAGCTAAGATTGGCTATCTCAGCCCCGGTTCCGCATCCGGGCCAGGCTGCGGGGGCAGGTATTACGGTTAGAGTTACGTACACTCGGCTATGTTCCAGGGGCAAGAACATTACTTTCCGGTATCGATACGCGGGGATGTAGATTCGATCGGCTCCCGGCGCTGGCTGATGAATTGGTCCGTCTGAAGGTTGATGTGCTCGTTGTTTCTTCGACGCCCGCTGCATAGTCGCGAACGCGACCAGGACGATTCCCATCGTTTTTATAACGTGTCTGATCCTGTTGTAGCGGGATTGGTTGACTGCAGCCTGCCCAGGCCCGGGGGAAGCATCGCGGGGTTCACCACCATTATGGCGGTGTTGGCGGGCAAACAGCTGGGATTACTCAGGCGTTCCCAAAGCTATCTCGTGTTGCTCTGCTGTGGGATTCACAGGCTCAAGGCTCTTCACAGCAATGGAAAGCCAGCTCGCGGCTTTGGGAACTCGGTTTGCAACTTCATTCCATGGAGGTAAGCAGCGCGGACAAATGCGATAATGCATTCAAGAGGCAATTAAGGCACGTAGCGCCGCTCTCGCAGTCACACCCGGATCGGTGGCCGGTTCCAATCAAACTTAATCGCGGACCTGGCTGCCAAACATCGGCTGCCAGCGATATATCCTCGGGAGATTTTGTCGCCAGCGGTGGCTTGTCCTACCACGGACCGACGGGCCGAAACCTTCAGGCGCGTCGTGGCGATGGTCGACAAGATTCTCAAAGAAACGAGGCCCGCCGACATTCCAGTCGAGCAACCGACCAAGTTTGAGCTGGCTATCAATTTAAGAACCACCAAAGACGCTTGGCTTGACGATTCCGTCGATGATACTGATGCGGGCGAGGAGAAGGTCATCAAGTGAGGGAGGGTGTTATGGTCGATGCCAAAGCTCTGTTGAATGAGATCGGCAAAGTTGCAGCCCGTCACCGAACAGCTTCTTCGCCACCCGTACGTGCAGGCTCTGGAGGAACGGAAGATTGAGCGGGAGAATCTCCGTCTTTTCGCAGGCGAGCAGTACAATACTATAGCGAGCGATCTCAAAAGCGTCGCTTATCTGGTTAGCCGCTTCGGTAGCGCGCCGAGCCGCGATTTTTTCTTGGCATCCTGCAGGGTGAAAGAGCTGCCTGGGATGCCCTGCTAGCATTCGCCCATGCTCTCGGCCTAAGCGAGACTCAACTGCGCGAGCACGAGCCCCTGCCCGGCGCTCATGCCTACACCTGCTACATGGCATGGCTTGCGCTCTATGCCTCTGACGCCGAGATTGCTGCTGCCTACCTGGTCAATTTCCCAGCCTGGGGTCAGAACTGTGGCCGGCTAATAAGCCGTATCTTGACAGAGCGCTTCGGCTTAGGGGAGAAGGAGGTCGCTTTTTTCGATCTCTTCGCCTCCCTCCAGCTTACGTTTAGAAGCCAACGCCCTGAGCGTTATTCAGCAAGGGCTCGATCGCGGCACCGAACCGCGCCTGATCCAACGCGCCGGCCCGGTTACTCCAGGCCTACGAGCTCATGTACTGGGATACACTCTACAGGGCTTCTAGACCTAAGGTGGGACCGCGTGAAAGTATGGGTCCTTTGACCATATGAAATGAACAAAATGCTAAAAGTCAAACAAGCCAGCCGATCTGGCGGTGGAGCAGCCGACTAAGTTGGAGTTGGCTATCAATCTTAAAACAGCGAAGCAGATCGGCGTGACGATTTCTCCGAACACATGCTTTGCGAGAGCGGATAGAGCATAGTCGGATGGCCGAACAATCTAGAACCTGTCCCGACCTGTGCCGAACGATCCAAAATCAAATCAGAACGCGGCGGACAAAGTGATCAAATAGGAAGGAGGCTTTTATGAGACCTGCGCATCTACGGTTCACCATTATCGCGATAGTCTTTGGCATCGTCGTAGGGTCGACGCGGGGGTAGAGGCAAAGGTCTATACCGCCTATATCTCCGATGGCCCTGACACTTCCATAGCTTATTGGCTGGCGAAAGAGGTCGGGTTGTTTAAGAAACACGGCTTGGACATGGAGCTAATCTTCATTGACGGCAGCAGTCGCGGTGTCCAGAGCCTCATAGCAGGAGATTTGAGCTTTACGGATGCGGTGGGAACCTCTGCGATCAATGGCCGGCTGGCCGGCGGGGATATCGCGATTGTAAGCAGCCTGGTCAATACGCTGCCTTACTACATCATCGGTAAGTCCGCCATCAAATCTCCGGAGGATCTTAAAGGGAAGTCCGCTGCCGTACACATTCCCGGCACATCGGCAGACTTTGCCATGCGCCTTGCCCTGAAAGGCGTTGGTCTTTCTTATAAGGACATTCAGGCCGTCACCGTCGGGGCGCCCCGGCGCGCAATGCGGCCGTGATAACTGGCAGGGTGGACTTCACGGTGGCGACCGACTCGGGAAAACTAGAAGGAGAGAAGGCAGGCCTTAAGGTCATTATCGACATGGCCAAGCTCAAAATCCCTTTTCAGTTTTCTTGCACGGTGACTACGGGAAGGATGATCCGGCAAAATCCTGATGTGGTCCGGAGCATGGTGAAGGCCATGGCGGAGGCGGTGCATTACTACAAAACCCAGAAAGAAGATGCGATCAGGATCATGCAGAAATATACCCGCGGACAGAATCGGGCTGCCCTGGAGGGAACCTACGCTGCCTACAGGGAGCTTCTGGTCGAGGATGTCTATCCCACATTGGAAGGACTTAAGAATACCTTGGAGATCCAAGCGTCGTTTGATCCCAAGGCTACCAAGGCCAAGGTAGAGGATTTTGTCGATGTCCGTTTTGTCGACGAACTGAGAAAAACGGGGTTCATTGATTCGCTCTACAACCGGGAGCGGACAAGGTGATCAGGTATACCAATTTTGATTTGCGATTGCCGATTTTCGACTTCGATCGAGGAAACATCTTCGATAGTGCACTGGTATACAGATCTTCCCATGGCTAGCCTCGTGAGCCATAGACCTTCACACCTATTTATCTGTAGTCTCTCCGAAAGGAAAAATCGCTGACGAAAGCGAGTTCAGCGTTCAATTTTCCAAAAGTCTGAGGAGACAATCATGGGTTACTTCAAGGATCTCAGAGAACATATCGCGGCGTTGGACGAAGCGGGCTTGCTGGTGAAGATCGACGAGCAGATCAACAAAGACACGGAGCTGATGCCGTTGGTGCGGTGGCAGTTTCGTGGCTTGTCGGAGGAAGAGCGGCGGGCGTTTATGTTTACCAATGTGACGGACGCGAAGGGAGAAAGTACGATATCCCTGTCGTAGTCGGTACCCTGGCTGCGTCGCGGCAAATCTACGGCTTCGGGCTGCAATGTAAACCCGAGGAGATCGTCGATCGTTGGAACAAGGCGCAGAGCAATCCGATCCCACCGAAGATCGTCGAAAAGGCTGTCGTTGCATGAAGAAGTTCACAGCGGATCGTCGCTCATGGATAAAGGCGGCTTGGGCGAATTCCCGATTCCCATCTCGACGCCGGATACGATTGCGCGCCGTTCACCACGGCGTCGCATTGGTTCACCCAAGATCCGGAGACCGGCCTGATCAACATCGGCAACTACCGCGGCCACATCAAAAGCCCGACGAGAACCGGTGTTTTCTCAGTTCGAGCAATCATGGCGGCTATCATTGGCGCAAGTGCCAGGAGCGCGGGATCCCGCTGCAAGCGGCGCTGGTGATCGGCGCGCCGCCGCCGCGTGTCTTACACGGCGCCGGCGCGCATACCGTTTAGCGTGAGCGAACTCGACGTCGCCGGCGGGCTCGCCGGTGCGCCGATCGAAGTCGTGAAGTGCAGTACCAACGACGTGCTGGTGCCCGCCAATGCCGAGATCGTCATCGAAGGAGAAATCTCAACGGAGTTTCTAGAACCTGAAGCGCCCTTCGGCGAGTCTACCGGTTACATCGCCGAGCGGTTGCTCAATCCCTACTTCGAAGTGAAGTGCATCACGCATCGAAAGAATCCGATCCTCGCCACCATCATCAGCCAGATGCCGCCGAGCGAGTCGAGCGTGATGCGCCAGGTGTCGGCCGAAGGAAACTATCTGCGCTTCCTGCGCGACCAGTGCAACATTCCAGGCATCGTCGAGGTGGCTTTTCACAGCATCGCCGTGCGCCAGATCTGCGTGATCAAGATGAAAAAGCTCAATCAGGCCCATGTCTGGCAGGCGCTGCACAGCATGGTCGGCTACAATCCCGCCACCGGCAAGATGGTCATTGCCGTCGACGAAGACATCGACCCGCGGAATTTGGACTCGCTTATTTTGGGCGCATGGCGTTTCGCATGCAGCCGCATCGCGACGTGCTTGATTATTCGCAACCGCACGCCGCAGATGGACCCGTCGGCTATTTCCGCCGGGCAGGGAACTGGGAAATTCGCTGGACGAAATTGCCGGTTGCTCGGCGATGCTGATCGACGCCACGCGCAAGTGGGATTATCCGCCGGTGTCGCTGCCGAAGAAAGAATACATGGAGCGCGCTAAACAGCTTTGGGAGCGCTTGGAACTGCCGAAACTGAAGCCGCAGGACCCGTGGTTTGGCTACAATCTCGGCTTGTGGTCCGGATGAAGACGAGGAAGAAGCGCAGCTGGCAGTGAAAGGCGAGCACTATCAGACCGGCGAGAAGCGGGCGCAGCAGCGGGTACCGGCGAAGAGGAAAGTAGTGTCAACGAGCTCAGACCATCTATCGTCGATATGGATGCGACGTGCTATGCGAAACAGCGCGCGGTTGCCCTCGAAATCGTCGAACGGAGGTATTCGGCAAACGGGTAGCCTACGAGCAGCTAACGGATTTCGATCTCGGAAATGCCTGCGCTCTGGTCCCGACGAAACTGCCGAGCTATACCATATCGATCCATCATCCTGATGAGCTTGCTGAGCTAAAACCAGTAAGCGCGGAGCGATACCGAGTATTGAGTACAGATGGATTGCGGCCGGAATTGAGATTGCGGATCGTGACCGGACGACCGCCGGCGACGTATGGAACCGTCGACTCTCGATTGGTTGGTACGCGAGCAAGTGCCGTATCATTCATTTACTGTGGTTGATAAATACGGACGGTTTGGAACCGGAGAGACGGCGTTGCCGCCTCTCTGCCAGGATTGGCTGCGGGGTTCGTGTTCGCCGCTGAAGAAGACTCGGCGAATTGTCCAGGCACCGAGCTGAGTAAATCAAAGTTCGTGGATTGTTCTGATCAGTCCAGTGGAGAACCGGGCGATTGTCGAGCATCCTAAAATTCACTCGTCACAGTCATTGGTTCGAGATCGCCGAAGCGTTTCCGGGTTGAACGCGCGTTCAAACAACTGCCTTGCTTCGGACGCGACGGCGGATATGATCGGTCACGCATAGGGGTTGAGTTACATGCGGCCTCCATTCGCCGGGCGTCACGCAGGATATCGATGTCCGTGGCGTGAAACTCGTGGGAGGCGGCTCGTTGGTTGGATAGCGGGAATGCCGATGTGGCAGCCAAAGACGAATTGCAGCCAAACGTCGCATTGTTGCGGCGGATGTTGATTCGGGCCAGTTCTTCCTGGCTGAGTGTGATTGGTGTTCACGTTTGCCGCGGGTGCTGTAATCAGATTCCAGCTTGAAGACCAGTCTGTTCTGGCCTGATGTCCCGCGGCTTACGACTCGGCGTTCATTCATAGACTCGCTGTGGCGAAGAGCGTTTTGCCGGAGGAGGAAGTTTCTTCGGCTCTCCTTCGCGCCTGGGCCATTGCTCGTACACACACACTCGGCCTGCGGCTATCTCCGTTTGGATTGGCGGCCAGGAGGGCCATACAGCTTTGCCGCCGCGCCATGCGAGCCCTACTGCGGGCGATATCGGATTTCGGTTTCGCGCAGCAACAAGCCAGCCGGGCCTTTACTTTGGCGTGACGAGATATGAGTGGGACGTACGGGAGATTTCGCCCGGAACCGCAAGAACCAGAAATAGGGCGGCTGCTGTGGTGAGCGCGGCGAAATACGTCGCCAAGCGCCGCTGGCCGTAACTACGCAAAAGCAAGTTTGGCTGGCCACCTAAAGAACGCAAAGAGACATACAAAATAGACGATCGCGGGATGCTCTGGAATTCTTTCAAAGAGAACTACCGCCCTGGATTTATACAGCCTCCCAGCACGCAGCTCTTCCCGACCGAGAGTGGTCCACGGACCATCTCCGCAGAGTGAAATATTTTGGTGGAATTTGATTGGCAGCCTTCTCAGCTCGAGAGCAGTAATCTCGACGCCTTCACAGCGGTGCCATCTTCTCGGCGTCTGCAGCGGCTGAAGGACGTCGGTGAAACCGCACGACAACGCGATCGTAGGATTCACGCGCTCATCTTCTCATCTTCCATATTAAAGCGCTTGCGAATGACACCTGTATTGGCAGGCGGCGGTTACCTTTAATGCGCCTCAAGGCTTCGATCTCGGCCTTGAGCGGCTTCTTCTACCTGTGCACGTTTACCGGCCGATTCGGGATCTAGCGTCGTCCCGAGCCCCGAAAACGGGATCGTCATGACTTCAGACCAGGTGTTGGCAAGGAGAATGAAGCAACCGTCTCGTTTGGGCAGCACCGAGAAGGGGGCGCGACACGACGAGCATCGGGAGGCGACCTATCTTCAGTGCATCGACATCAATCAGTCTCTCTCGTCGCCGATCGCAATGAGCTTTACTTCCTTGGCCGGGTCGATGCCAAAGTGCTTCAGACGTCATTTGGGTACTAATATAGTTGGTGCCGCCGGATGGCCGTGACGCCGATGGTAGCGTTTCTTAGGTCTCTGATGCTCTTGGAACCGATTCTGGGCGAGAAGAGCTAAAGAAGGGCGCCTTGATGCTAGGTGGAAACCGCGCGTGCCGGTAAGCCTTTCGCCGCGGAACGGATAACGGACCCAATCAGCTCGGCGTAGTCGACAGTCCCCATTCGATGAGAGCGCCCATGGCGACCCCGGGCTTGATTTGTATGAGTTCGGCGTCGACTCCTGCTTTAGGTGTAGAACCCTCGATCCTGTTGGCGACAAAGGGAACGAGGAACGCCAGAGAATTCGACGCGTAGACGATGCGAACTTTTTCGGCTGTCTGGGCTTGAGAGTTACCCGGAACCATGGAGTAGAGCCGCGATGAGAACGGCCAAAAGGTGCAACCGACAGATTTTGCTTTTCATAAGTCTCAAGTTTTTCGGCGGCCGGCCGTAGAGCTTTGTCGATGAAACCGGACTTCTTGATTTCCTCCATGATGCTTGTGTCCATCAAACTCGCGGGGTTTGGCGGTTCTTGCGCCCGGATGGGTCAATGAGTCGAGGGCGCTTTTGAACGCCGTTAGGCTCTGGGACCGGATACTCCCGCAGGCTCTTGGCAACTCGATCGTAGAGGTCCTTTTGAACCGCTGGATCTTTAATACCGCTCTCTTCCATAACCGGAATACGCGGCTGCTGGTCGAGTCTTGTAAGCGTGGATTCCGTCGACATACGCTATCAGCATTCTACGCACGGTGTCGCGCTGAGTTCGGATCAGTGATGTCAGCACGGTTACGCCGAAGCGAGCGTAATCGAGCGGCAACTCGGAAAGGTCTGCCAACACGCGGCAGCAGCCCGTGGCGATGATCTTGTGGACGCCCTCGGGGCTGATGAGAGCCGCATCGACATGTCCCACGGTCAATGCGGTCACCCGCGTCGGGGTATTCCCGGCCTGCAAGTAAGTCACTTCCTTTTCTGGATCGATCTTCCAAGCGCGCAGGACCATGCGGATCGTGATGTCGGAGGCTGATCCGATCCTGCTTACGGCGATCCTTTTCCCCTTGAGATCTTCCGGCTTCGTGATATTTTTCCGCACAACAACGACGTGCTCCGAGGCGGTTAATGGTCACGGCCACGAGTTTGACATCGGCCACGCCCGAGATCGAGAGATTCAACATCGCCGGGACGTCGGAATCGGAAACAACGATATTTCCGCCGGCCATCGCCTGCGTCAAGACACTGCCACTATTGAAGTACACGGCCTTTACGTTGAGTCCGTACTTCGTCCCATATTTTGTCCCGCTCAATGACCCGGCGCAGATCCGAAACCAAGCCCGCCCCGCCGCTGTAGCCTAAAATAATATTGGTTGACTGTGACTGAGCGACTGACAATGCGGGGCACAACAAACGACAGCAGTAGTCCGAAAAAAAGAGCCAGTATTTTTTTCATTTCTGACTTCCTGTGCGGTGCGACATAGTTCTCTTGAACTGCACGGTAGGCCGCCTGGGTGTTTTTGCGCGGGGCAAACTAGGTCTAGACCAGTATCATCTCAACTAAACCGCCCATGTCTTTGTCCCAAGGAACTCCTTGGATACGGTGCAGTTGTTTGATGGACTCCACCTCGTGCATCCAGGCTGCGTAGATCGTGATTAGCGGGACTCATTCTGTGCCTCTTCAGACCGTAAAGGTTCTCTGCTCTCTGTTCGCATGCCCGCCTTCTACGACGTACCACGCGAACCCGCAACTGCTTCGGCTTTAGCTTCCCACCTCCACTGCGCTGCGCGGATGGCATGACGCCGTAGAGATCCACGGCGGCCGTCGCACAGTATTCCAAATTATAGCCTTCCCGGGTGTCGGCGTAGCCGTCTTCCAAGATGCGTTGCATCACTATACGGTTAAAACTACCGTGACCCATGACACCGTCGTCGTGTTCTTTTAGGTCTGCCTCTTCATGCGTAGAAAAATAGATCGCTTGCTGCGGATTGAATCCGTATTTGGTGGTCAATGTTTTGAACCAAGTCGCTGCCCAGTGGCCGATGGGCTCCTCCGTGAGCATGGAAAACCACCACTCGGCGACCGTGCCTTCCCAAAGCAAACCACGCTTGAAGTCAAGGATCGCGCGCGCCTCCGGCAGCATGGGTTCACGCAAGATTTGATCTTTCGCTGAGCCCCAATGCCTCCGCGGTCTGGAGCATGACCAGAACATGCCCGGGCGGCTTCGGATGGATGAATTCATCGGCGATCTTGGCGCCGAGCAGGCCCAATAGATCCGGGTGGCGTTTAAAAAGCCGATATGTTTGTGATAAGAGGCGGCGATGAGCGTGTTGATCTCTACGGTGAAATTGCCCCAGTTCTTGAAAAAGAGTCTGATTGCCGACAGAGGCAGTTTCCCCTCGACGAACCGGCCCATAAACTGCCCCTTGGTGACTCGTTCGTCCCAACGTTGAATGATCTTCTTGTTTAGTCCGTCAACGAAGGCCTTGGCTGCAGTCGGGCTCATCTTGACGCCGAGCTTCGGCGTATCGCTGCTCATCGCCTACTCCGTGTCTGTTTCTTTCTTTCACCCTCACGCTTTTTCTGAAGGTAGAGATCACCATTTCCCCTCTTTGAAAAAGAGGGTCAGGAGAAATTTGTGCAGGCAGTCTCATGTCTTTCGGAAAAATCCCCTTAGCCCCCCTTTGAAAAAGGGGGGACTTTTGCTTGCACCTCTACATCCCTAATTGTGAGACAATCTCCCGTCGGGGAGAGGGAAAAACAATGCCGCTCCGCTCAGGTTCGGTATAGATTATCGATGAAGCCGCTGTCGTCGATGCGCCGGAGGAAATGAAAATCCCACAATGCCATGGGATCGGTTTTCTCGGCCGCTTTGTCCTGCTCTATCGAGATTTCATAAACGTTGCTGATCGCCGGAAGACTCGCGTAGGGCTTGGCCTGCAAAATCATTTTAAGCTCATCATAAAGATGATTGGCCGATTCATCGTCCAGCTCGCCCTCCTTTTTGTATTTATCTTTTATGATCTTGATGGATTCGGCGCGATGGGTTTTGAAATAGGCGATGCCTTCGCAAAAGCCCTTTAGAAACTTGTCCACGATGTCCGGGTGTTTTTCAACAAAGCTAAGAGAGGTTGAGACGGTGGTGAACCAGACCATCGGGAGGAACGCCACATCGATGACCTTCAGTCCCGCTCTGCGGGCGAAGATATCGCCAGGGGGATTTACAAACGCCGCGTCGACTTTGCCGTCTCGGACATACTCCCATTGGGCTGTTTCGCCGCGGAAGCGCTCAATCTGGCATTCCCCGAGCAGGCCGTTCTGCTTTAGAAAAAGCCAAGTGTTGAGCCCGGGATGTTGGCCTTTGCTGGCAACTTTTTGCCTCTTAAATCCGAAACTCTTGAGATGCCCGAATCGGAGCGCACAACCATTCGGTGATTGAGCAGGCTGACACTTTGACCGAGGTAGACCCATCGGTCGCCTTTGGGTCGCCTGATGTATGGCGACAAATGATTACCGCCGACGAACTCCACGCTGCCATTGGCAACGTTGTTGTGGGCATCCTCCGAGCTGATGAAATAATCGTACTCCACTTGCAGTCCGTGTTTATCCCAGCTGCCGGATTCTCCGACAACGTGAAGAAACGGCAAATGGCTTTCCGAGCGATAAGGAAAATGTACTTTGTCCATGTTGAATTCCTCCTTGTTTCAGTTTAATCGATGAGCGTCTGTTACAGCGGCAATATCACCTTACTTCGAGCGAGACAACTGCGGTTAGCTCGTGGCCCCATTTATCTGCAATTTCTTTTCTTTTTTCGGCGCTGAACTTGTTGGACGTCGGAAAGCGATCGCGCCAGGCAAAGGGCTTGCAAGCGTCGATGAGCATTCGGCTCATGGTGAAATCGCCCCTGGTCGCGTTTGTCCGGCGGCAGGCGCGGGTCGAGGTCGGAAGTCCAGGATTTGAGAATTTGAATCGACTCCGCCGGATCCACTCGAGTGCACATCGCCCAGATCACCTGTTTCAAATCCACCGGATCGATGTCGTCGTCCACCGCCACATAGTAACGATACATGCTGGCACCGGTCTGCATGCCGGCCATAGCGGTGAGCGCGTGCAGGGCGTGACCGAGCGCCGTTGCTTGAGCGACACGACGACCATCAAGGTGTGACAGTGGCACCAGATGCCCTGAACATCGGAGATCCCCGACTGTTCCAGATGATCCCAGATGCGGGCCGCGAAAAGTGGGATACCGTAACGCTCTGTTATGGGAAGTAGGGAGGGTTGCCGAGCAGAATCGGGTCGTTCCGATGCAGGATGCGCTTTACCCGCACGACACACTCTTTGCCGCTGTGGGTGTAATAGCCCGGCCACTCGCCGAAAGGCCCCTCCATTTCCGACTCTTCTTCCGGCGGCGGCATTTCGCCTTCGACGACGATTTCAGAAGTTGCCGGAACAGGGAGGCCGGCGAATGGGGTTCGTATCACTTGCACCGGTTCGCCGCGCAGCGCCCCGGCATAGTCGTATTCGCTCACCCCGGCCTTGGCCGCCGACGGCGCCGCCGTCCAGGTCGCGGGCTCGCAGCCCAAGACGATGGCGACAGGACAGGCTCGCCTCGCTTGCCAATATTTTCGCGCGATCTGTTTGCCGTGTTTGTGGTCGATGATCCACAACGTGAGTCGATTCTTATCGACGACGCAGGCCCGGTAGGTGCCGACGTTGATCCAGCCGCTGTCCGGGTCTTTGGTGATGACCATATCGCCGGTGCCGATGTAGCGCCCGCCGTCGTGCTCGTGCCATTTCGGCGTGGGAAATATTCCCAGGTCGATGCGGTCACCTGCCAGAACATTTTCCATCACCGGACCGGAAGAAACCTCCCACGGGTGAAAACGGCTTTAGGTCGCGAGTCTTGTCGCGCCACGCTTTGAGAATTTCCAATTTTGGAAGTTCCGTGGGAAGACCCAGGGCCAAGGCAAAACGCCGGGCGGTGGCGAGCACATTGGTTGCGATGCGCAAGCCTTTTGGATAGCCGGGTATATTGTCAAACAGGAGCAGCGGACCTTCCTGTTCAGCCATCAGCTCTGTCAGACAGCCGATCTCCAGATTCCAGTGAGCGCCGTCCACGGTTTTGGCTTCGCCGATGCCAGCTGCGGCTTCGATGAAGGTTCGCAAATCAGAGAAGGCCATGAGGTTCCAGCGTCTCTCAATCCCGAGTTTCTTCCCGAAAAATCCCAACGCTTCGATGGCGGGGCGATCGTTGATGGAAAAAAGGATCGCGGGCTCGTGGGAGTTGTTTTCGTGTGCATGCCAACTCCAAAGCGGCAAGACGAACGAGTCGCCTTGTTCCCAATCGAACCGCTGGTCACCGATCCATGTGGTGCCGCCGCCTTTGAAGGCATGATACACGACGGTGTGGGTATGGCGGTGGGCGCGGCCTCTTTCCCCAGGTCTGATCATCTGGATCTCACACGCCATCGTCGGCAATGTCGGTCCGCCGGTTAATGGATCCACATAGCGCAGCAAAACGCTATCAAAAGGGTCGCCCGGGCTTTCGGCGAGGGCTTTGAATGCCCGTTGGGTTTCTTCCCATGAGTAGCGATAGGGTGGTCTGGAGGTAGTTCGTGGCTGACGACGGAGACGCGATGCGCGGCTGCAAGGTGCCATAGGTATTGCTGCGACCAGCCCACCGGTTTGGTCACTGTCTGTTGTGGTTGATGGTAGGGATTGGCGAAGCCAACTTGATAGTAGTGGATCATCGGTCCGTTGGCACCGTCGAGCCAAACTATAGGCTGATCGCCCGCATTAATATGGTCGTGCCAGCTCCAGTTGGGCGTCGTGATGAGGTCGCCTTCCTCCATCGGCAGCGGTTCGCCCTCGACGATAGTGGCCGCGCCATGGCCCTCCACCACGAAACGAATCGCTTCCATAATATGGCGATGAGCCGGAGCAAATTCTCCTGGACGAACCATCTGTGCGCCCATCAAGAGCGTATGGGCGGTTCCCAATTTTAGATCCGGGTGTTGGTATCCGATGAATCTCCTAAAGGCTTCCTCTGGACGAATATGCTGCGCCGCTTGGTCAAGGGCACCGCGAATGTTCTTCCACTTCCACAGGAACGGTCGGAAGCCGGGCTCCGGCTCGCGAAAACCAGTGCTCGTATTCGGGATGGTCCAATAACCAATGAGATGGTTCTCCTTCGAGTTCTTGATTGAGCTCTTCAAGAGACATTGCGTCCTCGCTTTCGCTCGGGATAGGGCTAGTGCGTCGCCTTGTAGCAGCCGTCCATCATCATTGCGTTGAGATCCGCCGGCGTGACGGCGCAATACTCCGCCGAATAACCGGGGCGTTCTATAATTCCTTGCTGAAGCAGGCGTACTAAGACGGTTTGTGTGACCGCACCGTGGGCTTTTCGGTCCAAGTGATCCATCGTGTCGGCTTCGTGATGCTTTGAGAAGTAGCTCGCTTGCTCCGTGGTTAGACCGTAATGAGTGGTCAGCGCGCGGAACCAATCCAAACAGGTTTCACCAAATGCGTGTTCCCAGAGGACGGAGAACCAATATTCTTGAATCTGGCCGTCCACCATCAATGTCCTTTGGAAATCGGGCAGCGCCCGTGCTTCGGGCAGCATCGGAGTCAGCAATACTTCCTCTGCGGTGAGTCCCAAGGCGCTTTCCTGTGCCGATGAGGATCTGGATATGACCCGGAGGGCAGGGATGGCCAAATTCATCGAGGACCTTTCTGCGTATAGACCTCCATGAGGTCGACATTCTTGACGAAGAACCACAGGTGTTTATAAAAGGCCGATGTGTAGATAGAGTTGATGACCGGCTACGAAGGCTCCCCAATTCTTATAATACAATCGAATGGTTTCCTTCTTGAGCTTACCTTCCCGCAGCTCATCCATGAAGCGAGTTCGGTCGACAGTTTGTTTCCAACGGCTGCTCCAACTTGGCTTTTTTCGGCGATCAATTCCTCGGCTTCTCGTTCCGTACACTTGAACATCTAGGTCTCCCTTTCTAGACGATGACCTGTAAATATGTGAGGAACGTCGTGGCTGTCAAGCAAAGCCAGGCCAGCTGCGCCTGGCAATGTTGAGCCAGAAAGACGGGCGGGTTGCGATTTGGCGAGCAATCGAGATAAGATTTACGACTATGGAGTTGCTCGGAAATTTGAACGCGGCCAATAATAGCGAGTACTGTGAGGTAGCTTTATGGATTTCGTGAATCTCAACGAAATGATGGCGACGAAGAAGCGGAATATTCATCTCTTTGGAACGGATAATTTCCGCTCTTGGATGCTCTACTTTGTTCCGGGTGACGGGACAGATATGCATTATCATGCCAGCCCGGAGACCTTTTTGGTTCTTTCGGGAAGCGGCGTGGTCAAGGGTATCAAAGGAGAGGAGAGAACCATTCAAAAAACGAGGTGGTCTTTTTCGCGGCCAAAGACTATTACCAGATCACTAATACGGGGACCGAACCTTTGGTGCTGTTCGGTAATCGCTCGGAACCCTTTGGTGGCCCGCACATCAAGGCGGATGGAACCGATCGCAACGCTAGGGTTTAGCCGGTTGGCCCGGATGCCATCAATTGACAACGCACTGGCGAGTGGTTAATTTCATCAAGTAAAACCTCAACTTGAGGGTCTTCCATGCCTATCTACGAGTATGACTGTCAAAAATGCGGCACATTTGAAACCACCCAAAAGATTACCGATAAGCCATTAGCTAAATGCCCTACCTGTAAGGGAAAGGTCAAAAAACTAATTTCAATACGTCCTTTCAGTTGAAGGGTACCGGCTGGTATGTCACTGATTACGCCCGCAAGGGAAAGTCGAACGGGGAAGGTAACGGGTCAAAATCCTCGTCGCCGGAGTCAAAAAGCGAATCAAAAGGCGAATCAAAGAGCGATACGAAGAGTGAATCGACGCCGAGCAAAAGTGAAAAATCATCCACTTCGCCTTCCAGTTCAACAAGCTCTACGTAACGATCACCCATCTGGCCCGAGGGGCCTTTTTTATCCTGCATGAAGAACGCACTAACCGGCGGATCCGTCCCGCGCTTGTGCATTGCATCACCCTTTAGGAGGCCATACCTCCTAAGAGGGGTGGATTTGAAATCTATTTTTCGCTATAGGTGGGCAGTCAATCAAAAAATTGTTGAAGGAGGATTATTTCAATGGCTCAGACCATAGAAAATATTGTCGATCCCAATGACCCGAGCCTGACGTCGGAGATGGTCCAGTTTCCGGGCACCGCCGAAACGTGAGTGCTTATGTCTCTCGGCCGAAGGATGGCAAAAATCTAGGGACCGTGATCGTGATTCATGAGAACCGGGGACTGGTGAATCACATCAAAGACGTCGCGCGCCATTTTGCCAAAGATGGATTCGCCGCCATTGCAGTGGACTGTATGGGGCGGATCGGTGGCAGCGATAAGTGGAACGGCAGCGACGAGGCAACCAAAGAGATTCAAAAGCTCACCGGGGATATGGTAGCGGAGGATTTGACCGCTGCGCTAAACTATATGAAGAAGCAGAATTACGTCAACGGCAAGGTCGGCGTCGTCGGATATTGCTGGGGCGGAGGCCAATCGCTTAACTTCGCGACCAAGTGCAAGGATCTGAACGCCGCCGTGGTCTACTACGGCCGAAATCCCAATCCCCTGGAATCCGTGGCGAACATTCCTTGCGCCGTCATGGGCAACTACGCTGAAGATGATCCTAACATTATGCCGGGCGTTGAGCCGCTCAAGGCCGCAATGGCAAAAGCCGGCAAGAGCTTTGATGTCAAAGCTTATCCGGGCGCGAAGCACGCGTTCAACAACAATACCAACGCCGACCGCTACCATCCGGAGGCAGCAAAGGATGCGTGGGCGAGGACGGTGAATTTCTTTCAAGAAGAACTTGGCGGCCTAAACGGGCGGTAAATGGATCATGGCATGTGGTCTTGCCTGACTAGGCAAGGCTACATGCCGAGGTTACTCGGTCTCTGAAAGGTTTGGTCGCCTTCCGATCGCGTTTCGAGCTACTTCCGGAGTTATCAGGTAAGGACCCTCGGTGGTGTCCCGCCAAGCTTGGTGCATTATCTCGGTATCGCCACCTGTCAGGACAAACGATAAAGTTCCAAAGAACAAACCCATCGAGGTACTAATCGCCTTGGCGGGGAGGAATATTACATTCCCTACGCTTACGCCGACGGCGACTCCGGCTTTTTCAATCGTCGTATCTTCGGCGTGTAACAAAGAAGGCGCTGTGCCGACTAGAACCAGAGCCAAGGTGAGTAAAGCGGATACCAGTCCCGATTCGTTTAGTCATTGAACTATCCTCTGAGAAAAAATTTCGACCGTACAGCATTGACACCGTGGGAAGGATTCCAATAACGCCGGACACCAAAATAGTAGCAGCAGCTCTCGTTGTCTAAGTCATTGTTGAAACAGCGGAGCTGCCCATCGCGAAAACGGACACGGGCGAGACATGTCCCGCCGGGCACCGACGAAGTCATAATTTCCATGACCACTCCCATTCCCCATTCCTCGTAGCGAAGGTGGGTCACCTCATCACCGACGCGGAGATAAAGTCGTTTTGGTTCGGTGAATGTTTGGTGCGGCTCCGGACGGTTGAATCGGTTATGGGAGTCGAGTTGGGCCGCCTGGCACGGGCGGGCTTGCACTCGCGGGTAGACTCTCGCTTTCCCTTGCCTCCTTCCGCAGTCGCGGCAGCCGTGAACTCCGACTTCACATTAGATCGCTTGCTACGTCTCACAAGAACCTGCTTTTTCTAGCTCCGTGTTTTCAGCAACGTTTCAACGTGCCGTATACCCATAATCACCGAATTTGGGTATGAGAGTCAAAGCTCTACCCCAATGTCCGGTGCTTCCTCATGTCGTCGCTGATTCTTGCCGCATCGTTCATAGCAGTCTTCCTGGATAGAGGAACTGCAAAACTTCATCGGCGAGGCCGGCTGGATTGTCGAGGTGAACCATGTGGCCGGCATGGTCGATTTCCGCGAAATATTTGTCTCGGACAACCGCCAACCGCTGCTGTTTGTCGGGGCGTTGCGAGTGGTGGCTGTGTTTGCCATCGACGACGAGAACGGGACATTCGATGCGGCGGAAAAACTCTGTGGCTTGCGCCGAGTAAAAGGGTTGAGGAGAAACAGTCCGATGCAACGGATCAAATTTCCAGATCCACTTGCCCTTGGCATTCTGCTTCATTCCTGAACGCGCCAGGGCCATTGCCAGTTCGCTGCTCAAACGTGGGTTGGTTTGTTGGAGCTGTTTGGCGCCCGCCTCGGCACTACTATACTGACGAAAATGATTGCGGCCGCGATCGTGAAGTTCTGTGATCCATTTTCCATACGCACCGGAGCGTCGGCGAAAGTTCATACCCATGGCACCGATGCCTTCGATCAACACGAGCTGCCGTACTTTTTTGGAAAGGTACCGGAATAGAGAAAGGAGATCGTGCCGCCCATCGAATGACCGATGAGCTTGAACCGCTCGACGCCAAGAGCGCGGATCACGGAATCCAGATCGAAAACGTAGTCAGGGAAATGATAATAACCCCCGCACCCACCCAGCCGCTGTCGCCATGTCCACGGCAGTCCGGCGCGACAACCCATAGAGGTTCGTCGATCTTATTTTGGAGCGATCGTACAAACGATTGCCAGCTAGCCGCCTGATCCAGGAAGCCGTGGACCAAAACTAACGGTTCTCCACCGGGTTCGCCCCATTCCAGACAATGGATGGCGAGTCCATGGACATCGATGAGCTTATCGCGGGGCTGGGTCACGGGAACTAAGTCTTGGTTAGAGGGACTTTGATGAAGTCCTTCTCCTGCTCGGACCAGGCGAAGGCGCACATTTCCTTGACGGTGCGATCGTAAATCGCGACGACAAGTTGCGCCGTTCAGGAAAGGTCGGCTCGCCGAATGGGCTGGCGAAGGCCTTGTCCTCGTCGGAAAAGTAAGCATCATGATTGGGATGCGAATGATGAGAAAGCTTTGAGCTTGGCGCCGTTCCTTTTGGCCTGGTCAAGCACCAGCTCCAGCTCCTTATAATCCATCGCGTAGGCGATGGTTGCCGTGCGCGGGTAGGCTTTGCGGGTCGAGGACGTGCAACTGATTTTGGATATTTTTCAAACGGTGGACTCGATCAATGGTGCCATGGGTTAAAATCACTCCGCAACACTCTTCCGGAAAAGTTTCCTGGGCATGTTGGGCAATCTCTTCGACGGCTCCTTCGGACAAGAGTAACTCCATCTTATTATTCATGGCCCACAATCGCCTGCTCGATGCATTTAACACCGGATAACAACGAATTACTATCACACTTGGCAAATTCAGTTGGCTTGTTTACACTTCCTTTCACGCTCCCAAATGAGTCGAGTCATGATCTCATTGCAGGGAGTTGAAATTCCCAGTTGCTGTCCATAGCGCCAGATCGCGCCGTTAATCGCGTCTATCTCGGTGCGCCGACCGCGTTGCAAATCTTGCAGCATCGAGCTCTGGTGATTGTAAGTGGAGAGGGACCAGGTGACCATAGAAGAGCGAGCGATAGTCCTCCACCGTGCTCCACAAGCATTCGACACCTGTTCTTTCGGCCACCAGGAAGGCTTCATCAATGATCCGGTCCATGATTTGCCGCAATTCGGCCATCTCGCCGAGAACACCATAATGGACTTGAAGCAGAGCTCCCAGTGGATTGAGAGCGGCATTGTAGAATATTTTGGCCCAAAGATAGGCAAGGATTCGCAAGGTGGCCTCGCACGGGATATCGGCGCGCTTGAAAGCCCTAATCCAGTAATGAATCCGTTCCAACATCACGCAATCAGAAATCTCAAGAGGACCGATAATAATGGGCGCAGCTTGAACGGTGACCGTAACCCTCCCGGCCTCTGGAATGATCGCGCCGACAAGAACATTTGCGCCCAAACTTCTCTCCGGGCCGAAGATTTCGGCCAGGGTTTCGATGTTGCCGAGACCGTTCTGTAGGGAAACCACGAGCCCGTCACGGTCGATGACCGTGTAGATCTCTCGAGCTATGGATTCGGTGTCATAAGCTTTGACCGAGATCAAAACGAGATCGTAGATACCGGATAAGTCGGTTGTTTTTGTGGCGAGTTCGAAGCCCTCCGCGTAGTGGTCGCCCCAGATACCGTCCAGCTTGAGACCGCCAGCGCGAATGGCCTTGAGGTGACTCTCACGTCCAAGCAGCGCGACCCTGTGTCCTGCTTCTCTAAGCAAGCAACCGAAAACTGATCCAACGGCACCGCACCCCGCAACAAGAATTCTTGAGTTGCTGTACATTGGGCAGCGGCCCTGGGGTTTATATCGACTTGTCAAAAAGTCGCCGGGTTTGTTTACCGCTCTTGTACTGCCGGTAAGCAGCTTGAGCACCAGCGTCGAATATTCTTCGGGGATCTCCATATCGTTTTCCAGGCGGTTCTTGGTTTCGGTGGGTCCCATGTTGTAGGCAGTCAGAGCATGAGTGAGGTTGCGAAAACTTTTTTCAGGTCATGGAGATAGTAAACGCCGAGCTTTATGTTGATAACGGGATCATCCAAGAACTCGGGTCTAAAGGATTTGGCATGAGCCAGTTGATGCAGGCCGATTTTCTGTACGAGGGATTGTGCCACATAGGGAAGGATCTGCATGATTCCCCTGGCGCCGGCCGGTGACACCGCCTCATACTGAAATTTACTTTCCACATCGATCACCGCTAATACAAGCATCGGGTCAAGCCCGTAGCCGGAACTCTCCTCCAGTATGACTTCTGAGAGTTCCCAGGCTTCTGCTTCCGTGATGTCGGGCCGATGTGACCTTACAATGGAATAGATCCTCATCAGTTCCTCGGTGGTGGCTTCTGCGCTACGGGAACCGGGACCATAATGGGCGACTCGGAGACGGTCTCCGGCTGCGACCGGTGCTCCACGGTCAGAGAAAAGGAATAAAGAGCGCTCCGACGAGAACCATTTTTGTGCAAGCAATCATCAACGTTAAAGTACGAGCGAGCGTTGTTTTATGACGTTTCTCCATACCCTGGACCTCAGCTATTCTATTAGTTGTGGTGGTGAGCGGTGGTAGCTACGAAAGTTTTGATTTAGCTATCAAAGAGCGGCAGTGATGTCAACGAAAAATCAGTAAATAAAAAAATCGGTAAAAATCTGCTGCCAGGCTGCGGAATGGCTATTCCCAGCAAAGGCTTAGTAGATAACCTCTGCTGCGACGAGTTGGTTATATTCTTGCTCGCTCAAACCTAATAGATCGCAGTAGAAGTATTGGTTGTTTTCTGCCAAAAGCGGGTCGCGCTTCGACGGACCAGGCGGTGTCTTTGTGAGTAAAAACGGGGGCCGTTGATAATGCATCATGCCGATCTCTGGATGCTCCAGTTCGACCCATTGCGGCCGTTGAGACAACTGAGGGTCGCTGTAGACGTCTTTCATAGTGTTGACGATGCCGGCCTCTGACGCCGGCTGATTGAAGTTTTTCCATCACTTCCTCAGCCGGCAGGCCGATGGTCCACTCGCCGATTTTTGCGATCGAGATCATCCTCGTTGGCCTTGCGTGATGCGTGGGAAGCGAATTTCACATCAGTGGTCCAGCCTCGGATTGTTCATTACGCTGCAAAGTGCCTTCCATTCGGATTCAGAGTGAACGCTCAAGACACACCAGTGATCATCACCTTTGCACGGATACGCGCCATGGGGTGATGCATAGGGATCGCGGTTGGCATTACGGCCGGCAACTTTACCGTTGACTTTGTAATCCAACAGAATCGGTGCCAGGTACTGAAGACCGGTCTCGTATTGGGCCGTGTCGATGTAGTTGCCTTTGCCGGTGCGCCGCTTGTAATCCAACGCGGCGAGGATTGCCACGGCACCGTACGCCACCGCGATGTAATCGATGTAGGGTCCGTAGAGAATCTGCGGCGCGCCGTCGGGGTATCCCGTTAGATGGGTGAAGCCGGCCAACGAAGAGAGCTGTGAACCAAATCCCGCGTGATGAGCGTGGGGCCCGGTCTGACCTAAATTCGAGCTGCTCAGCATGACGAGATCGGGGTTTATTTGCTTGAGACTTTCATAGTCGAGACCCAAGCGCGCCATAGTTCCCGGGCTAAAGTTTTCTATGACCACATCCGACCAGGTAACAATCTTCTTAGCCAGCTCTGTTGCTTGTGGCGCCTTCTTCAGATTCAGTGTGATATCCAATTTATCATTGTTGCAGAGAGCGAAGAGGCCGGAGCGGTTGAGGCCGTGAATGTTGTCTTTGTAGGGCGGATAATGGGCGCGGAAGCCATCCAGGCGGGCTCTGGATTCGATATGAACCACCGTCGCGCCGTGATCGGCCAGGTGCTTGCCGACAGCCGGCCCGGCGGCGAAAGCGGCGAATTCGACGACCTTGACACCTTTAGCGACTGCATGGGGATCAAATAACTCCCTGTTTTTGCAACTCAGCGATTTGCGCCGGCGACATTCCAAGCTCCTCGCCATAGATCTCGTGGTTGTGCTCGCCGATCAATGGAGCGCGCCGCCAGATCCGGCAGGCCCCATCGGAGAATCTTGCGAAGCCTCCAGGATAGTCGATTGAAGTTTGCAGTTCCGGATGCTCAATGGTCTGCCAGAAGTGCACGCGCCTCATGCTGCGGATCGGCAAAGATCTCTTTGACGCTGGCCACCGGGTAGCCGAGCATTTGTCGTTTAACGACTTCTTTAAAAACTCGGCTTTGGTGACGCCTTTGAAAAAGTCTCCGATGGGTTCTTCCATGCGATCGATCTCTTCCTGGCTGACCTGTGCGATATCAAAAGTTTTCCAATCTTTCTGTTTCAGAAAATCCGGCGCCATGCCCTTGCTGTCCATCCACTCGACCAGCGCTTGGTTGGTTCGCCGTCCGGCCTCGCCACCGTAGATGATGAAGTTGAGATAGCCGTCCTGGCAGGGCCAGAAAACTCTCATCTTCGCGCCCGGTAATACTCCGCCCGGTCATAAATGAGCCGGCGCGTTTTTCCACGTGGCGGTTGAGATCCCAAAATGTATGGGCATGGGAAAAGGCCCACAGCAAACAGGCCTGCGCCGAGACGTCGACTTGCTGTCCCTCGCCGGTCTGCTCGCGATGATGATGAGCGATCAGCGCTCCCATGGCGGCGTAGGAGCCGGTCCAGCCATAGGACTGGGGAAAAGTAACGCGCAGCGGCGGACGATCCGGATCGCCGGTCAACGACATACAGCCGCTCAGTGCCATGATTTCGATATCGGAGGCTTTAAACTTGCTGTAGGGTCCGGTTTGACCAAAGGGCGTGATTGAAGTGAGCACGAGGCGAGGATTGATCTTGGACAACGCTGTGTAGCCCAGATTTAGGCCGTCGAGATAGCCAGGTGTGAAAGTCTCCATCACGAAATCCGCTTTGGCAACAAGCTGAGAAAAGAGCTCGCGTCCTTTGGCGGATTCCAGATTGAGCGTGATGCCGCGCTTATTGTTGTTAAAGCCGAACCAGAAGAGGCTCTTTTCCGGGTCCGGCTGATCGCCGTAAAAGGGACCGAGTCTCGTGCCGGCTCACCTCCCGGCGGTTCGATCTTGATAACATCCGCGCCCAGATCTCCTAAAATCTTGCCACACAAAACCCCAGCTCGTTACTAAGATCGAGAACTCGGTAAGGAGAAAGGAGCCCCGCGTTTCTATCCGGAAAAGCCATAGCGGTTTAAAAAAGGGCAGGGACGCAAACCCTGCCCTTTCGTTCATTGGGGATGCAGGCGCGGTCCGGACTTCTATCTTCCGGTACGGGCCAAAGAATGGACCCAGCCCTGCATACGAGATTTGGCATTTTGAATATCTTTATCATTGAAGAACTTCTTCAGATCGATGCGCTCGACCGGATAGACCGGACGCATAAAGTCGCTCTCGTAACCGAACGGAACGGTGGCATCGATGCCCATGCCGCCCTCGAAACTGGTGTTAGAGGCGGTCCATTCTTTCTCGCCGGCGGTCATGCGTTCGGCAGGCATGAAGGTTTGTCCACGTCCGCCGGGCAACGGATTGATAATATCGGTCTTCGGATTGACCCGGGTGGTTAGACACCACATGACGTCGTCCATATCGTAGGGATCGCAATCTTCGCTGACGGCGATGCACAGTCGCGAACCTTGCGAGGTCGCGAGAATAGCCGCCATGAAATTGCGCTGCCAGCCTTCCTCGATTCGGTTGCGCTTCTTGACCTGAATGATTGCCCCTCCCCAATCGGTCATGCAGTAGGGGATGTTGACGTCCATGATGATGCCCGGCTGCATCCGCTCACAAAGCTCGAACATCGCGGCTTCGCGGACCGTGGTGTCGATGTTGTGGTCGTCGAGGGTGTGGACGCCCAGCGGTGAAGATGATTGGCTTCGAGTCGCGTCTTCGCGTGGTAACGGCGGTGACATGGAAGGTCGGGGCCTTGTAAGCTTTTCCCATGTAACCGGCCCATTCCGGATGAAAGTGGAAACGGCCCTGGATGCCGGCCTTCTCCGATTCCGCGGTTTCGAAGCGGCGGTCACGCGGATTGACGTAACCCTCGAGCACGACTTCGGCGTCGGCAAGGGCCATTGCGTCAACCGTGCGAGCTTTGACCAGACGCATCGGCGCGCCTTGGACTGCACCGGCGATGCCGACTTCATCGCAGCCCTGCGGCAGAATGACATAATCGAAGCCGGCGCCGGCCAGTAGCGAGCCGGCCGGCGGCAAACCAAAGTTCATGGTGATCGGGACAAGCTTGTTGTCTTTGTAGTATTTGCTGACCACCTGCCACATATGGGAGCCGGGAGAGATCTGAAAAGTTCCGACGTTGCCCCAGCGAAAGTTCATGCGGTTGTAGCCAAGGTCCGTACCGCCGCCGAAATATTCGCCAGAAATCAGACGGTTGCCGGAACCTACCGTCAACTCGGGCTCAACGTCCGTGTGACGAATCGGCACGACGAATTCGTTGGCTTCAGCCGGCTTCTCGTAAACCTCTTCCTGACCGCTGCGTCTTTTTGATCGACGACGACAGGCGGAATGGGGTGTGTAAGGGCATAGGCCAGCTTTCGCGTGCGGTCAGCGTGGTCTTTCCAACCGAACATTTTGTTGATCACGTTCATGTCACCAAACAGGTTGGTGATGCAGCGATTTTTCGGCTTCCCTTTGACATTATCGAATAGAATGGGACAACTACCGTCCAGTTGTTTCTGGATGCCGGTTATTTCCAGATTGGGGTCGACCTCTTTCTCGGTTATGATGATGTCGCCTTCTTTCTTCATCCATTCGATGGCTCCCCGTAAGTCCTTAATTTCCTCAGGCGCCGCGCCGTCTCTCTTTGCAGCTTTTGCCATTTCTTTCCTCCAAAAATCTGGGTTTTTAACTATCGTGGCTAAGTCGGAAATAGTCCAACTCTCTAATAAAGGTCGAAATCCTAGGCCCAATCGGATTACAAATATGGGAGAGAATTCGCAAATTCGGGATGCCCAAACGGAGTTTATGGCTTATCTGACATCATCGCAAAAGTCAATGAAGCTATGATGTAGAAACCCCGTCTAATAATCACTCTGGAGTAGCGAAAAGTCGGTCCTGGTGCCGGTTGTAACGCTAACTTCTCGATCCTAGCGCTTATCGACGGCTCTTTACAGTTGTGATGCGGCTTGCTATCTGTGCTTGAATTGTCTTGCGGAGGTCGTTTCGCGTGAATTATGTGACGGAAACTTTTCAGCGCTCCAAGCAGGATTGGCTCCTTGGGGTTGGTCTCCTTTGTTTCTTTTTTCCGGTGCAGCGGGTCTGATCTACCAAGTCGTATGGACCCGGATGCTTACCCAAATATTCGGCAATACGACCTATGCCATCGCCACGGTCTTGTCCGCGTTTATGGCCGGATTGGCGATCGGTAGCTATCTCTTCGGAAAAATCGCCGATCGCGGCAAAAACGATTTCCTCCTGTACGGTATTCTTGAGGCGGGAGTCGGAATTTATGGATTTGCTCGTACCCTGGCTCTTCCACATGGCTCAAAAGATCTACGGACCGATTTTCGGTCTCAATGAGTCGTATCCTTTTCTCTTCAATATGGTGCTTTTCCTCCTCTCCTTTAGCTTGCTCGTGTTTCCGACTATGCTCATGGGCGCGACTTTGCCGGTCCTGAGCCGCTTCTTCGTGCGCAGCTTTGCCCAGTTTGGTCGGCGCGTGGGAGACCTGTATGCGACAAACACGCTGGGCGCAGTCATCGGCTGCGCGGCGGGCGGGTTTCTACTGATTCCTACCCTCGGTATGCGGGCCACCGTGTTTGTGGCGGCGACGGTTAATCTCGTTATCGCCGCGCTTATTTTAGTTGTCGATCGTATACGGGACAAAGAGCCATTGGAGTTCACCGCCGAAACGGCGGCGGAAGAAGCTAGGACAGCCGAGGCAGAAGCCGCGCCATCGTGGCTGCTTTGGGTCTTGTTGGTTTCCTTCGGATTTTCGGGGTTCGCCTCGTTAGTCTATGAGAATGCTTGGACTCGCGCCTTGACCCTGGTGATCGGCAGCTCCATCTATTCGTTCACGACGATGCTGGTGACTTTCCTGATCGGATTGTCTCTGGGCGGGTTTATCTACGCGCGTTTTCTCGGGGGACGGGAAGCCCGCCTGAGCACGTTTGGATTGATCGAGATCTGGGTAGGCTTGGCCGCGCTGGCGACCATCCCTCTTTTCGAGCGGCTACCCCTGATTTTTGTTCGATTGCTGCAAGGGTTTGGCGATACTTTTACCGTGTTTCTTTACCTCCAAATATTTCTGTCGGCGCTGGTGATGTTCGTTCCTACAGTACTCTTGGGAATGACCTTCCCATTGGTGGCGCGATTGTTTACTCAAAGTCTCTATCGGGTCGGCAGCGGCGTTGGTAGCTCCTACGCCGCCAATACCGTAGGCGCGGTTCTGGGTGCGTTTGCCGGAGGGTTTATTCTGATCCCGAATATTGGGGTGCAAAATACCATCATATTTGCCGTGGTCATGAATCTCTTGATCGGCTGCTTGCTCGTGTGCGCGGACCTGCGCATGTCCATGGTGCCGCGATTTGCATTAGGATTAGTTGTGTTGGTCCTGGCGGTTTTCATCCCGTTCCGGTTGCCGCGCTGGGATCAGCACGTTCTCACCAGCGGCGTCACCATTTATCACGACCGCTATGAAGGCCTGCCGACCAATTCCCTGCGGCTGGAAGAAATGAAGCGTGACGATGTCCTCTTTTACCGCGAAGGACTGACGACTACCGTGAGTGTCCATCGCATTCCGGGGAGCGAATACATCTACTTCAAGTCAAACGGTAAAATCGACGGTTCTTACGGCGACGCCCTCAGCCAGCTTATGACCAGTTACATTCCCATGTTGCTCCATCCCAAGGCTGAGCACGCGCTTACCATTGGGCTCGGCAGCGGCATGTCAGCGAAGGCATTGGCGACCTTCGATAGCTTGAAGGAAATTGAGGTGATCGAGATCGAGCCGGCGATGATCGAAGCCAGTAAATTCTTCGACCGAGCTTTTGTGAAGATGGACACACTACCCGCGGGAGTCAGTTTCCCCACGGACGGTGGGAAAAGCAGGGTCTGGTACGACACGGGCAAGAAACTGCTCTTCTACAAGGGCGTCATGAAGGACGAAGAACGGTCCGAACTGATGAAACTTTCGGAGGACCGTGATTATCGAGGGGCCATCGATACGCTTTATCGGCGGGCGCGTAATTCCCGTCACAGCAGCGTGCTTGAAGACAAGCGAGTGCGCGTGATTCCGACGGACGGCCGCAACTATATTCTCGCGACGCCAGAAGTACTACGACGTGATCACCGCCGAGCCGTCGAATCCCTGGATCGCGGGCATCGCCAATCTGTACACCAGGGAGTTCTACCAGGTGATCAAGTCGAAGATTAAGGACGACGGGATCTTTGCGCAGTGGTTTCACAATTACTCCATGTCACCGGACGATTTCCGCATGGTGTTCCGGACTTTCGTCGAGGCCTTCCCGTACGTATCGCTCTGGAGCATGAAGGAAAGCGACTTCCTGCTGATCGGCAGCAAGCAGGAACATCCTTTTGATTACGCCGCGGTGAAAAAATCTATGACAGCAATTGGATGTTGAGGTCGGATCTCGACTATCTGGGATTATCGGACGTTTACGCGGTGCAAGGGTTCTATCGTATGGGAAAAGAGAACCTGCTGAACTTTTCCAAGGGCGCCGACATTAACACGGATGACGGGGCCCAGCTGGAGTTCTCCGCACCCAAAAGCCTGCGCCGTGCAACCACGGAACTCAATCGGAAGATCATGGTGCCTTATATCGTTGATTCGCCGCCTTGGTTGAAAAACAAATCGCTGCCGGTCCCGGAAGCGATGCACCATTATTATATGGCGCAGTCCTACGTGGCGAGCGTTGCCAACAATCGGGCTTTGAATGAGTTGGAGCAAGCCATCCGTTTGGATCCGACGAATCCAAAGTTCTACGTCTTGCAAACCAAAATTCTGTTGGATCAAGACAAGAGCGTTGAGGCGTCTAAAGCCGCCCTCGCGGCCATGGAACGGTCGCGGGACACGGCTTCCGATATTTTGGCGTTGAGCGACGAGTTCTATTTGCCGGAAGCCAAAATCGTCTATTCCAAAGCCATCGCGATGGGCAGCCGTGAGGTTCTTCCCTACCTGGGCTTGGGAAATATCGCGCTCCACTCGGGGGACACCGTAGAAGCGGAAAAATGGTTTGTACCTGCGCGCGAGATTCAAGCCGACCATCCGGCGGTATTGCTGGCGTTCGGTCGCCTCGCCTCAGCAAAAGGCAATCGGGAAAAAGATAAACAGGCGGCGACCAGTCTTTTTCAGGAGGCCAGGGGATTTTGGAGAAGTCCAAAAGCAAAGGGGAGGACTCGGCTACGCTCTATTCGGAATTGGGAGAGGTCTATACGAAACTGAACATGTGGGACAAAGCCGCCGAATCCTACCAAGAAGCCTTGCGCATGCGGCGGAGAAGAAACGATTGGCGCCGCTCTCTGGGCGAAGCCTATGCGAAACTCGGCAAAATGCGGGAGGCCGAACAGAAATACCGCGAGGTTTTGGCTTTGAGCCCTGACGACGACCAGGCCTTGCACGGTCTTCAAGCCCTGGGCAAGAGATACTAAAAGCTAAACCTTTTGACCATGTTGTCGAAGAGGGCCTTCGGTGGTGTACCGAAGGCCTTTTTGTTTTATGACACGGCGCGCTTTGCAGTTCCGCTTTCAAGTCTTTATTCTGGGACGAGCTTATCCTTAATAAAAACGGGCGAGGGAGGTACTGTGATGTTGCAGGAAAAAATCGGAATTATCGGCGCGGGGAAGATCGGCTCGGCGATCGTGCGCGGAGTTATTAGCGCCGGTCTGGTGACCAAAGATCAAGTCATGGCGAGCGATGTAAGCGATGCGTTGCGGCAGTCCATTGCTAAGGATCTCGGCATCGAAGTCACGCCGGACAACGGTAAGGTCTGCGATTTCGCCGATACCGTGATTCTTGCGGTCAAACCTCAGATCGTGGATGCGGTGCTCAAGGAAGTCGCGCAGAGACTGGGCAAAAGCCAAACTTTTGATCTCGGTTGCCGCGGGTGTTCCTCTTTCCCGACTCGAAGCCAATTTGGCTCAAGAGGCTCGCGTTGTGCGGGTGATGCCCAATATTCCCTGCGTGGTGGGAGCGGGCGCATCCGGCTATGCCGGCGGGGCACACGCGACGGCCAAGGATATGGAGACGGTGGGATTGGTTCTCAACAGTTTTGGGATTGCCTTACCTGTGGAAGAAAAGTATTTGGACGCGGTGACCGGGCTTAGCGGTAGCGGACCGGCCTACGTTTTTCTCTTTATTGAGTCATTGGCCGATGGCGGCGTTCAAATGGGTCTATCCCGAGATGTGGCCCTCAAACTGGCGCTGCAGACGGTATACGGTTCCGCGCGGATGGCACTCGAAAGCGGAAAGCACCTCGGCGAGCTGAGAGACGAGGTCACCTCTCCGGGCGGGACGACGATCGCGGGACTTTACGCGCTGGAGCAAAAGGATTTCGCGGCACTGTCATGGATGCCGTCGTCAACGCCACACGGCGGTCCCAAGAGCTGGGAAAGGGACAATAGGCAAGTCATCGTTGCGCCGCATTATTTCTTCTTGCCAATTTCCTTGAGCGTCTTGGATCCACCAACCGGCTTGCGCCTGTTCAACCCAGCTCCGGGCGAAGATGCTTCTGATTTTTGCCACGGACTCCAGCGGAAAATTATTAGCCTTCGCTATTTCAAGGTAGAGTGATTCACGGTCGCGATTCTCCGCGTCCACGAGTTGTTGCACCTCCGCCCGTTCTTTAAGGCTAAGGCCGTCTGTGGTTCGGACCGCCAGCAGGCCTTCTTTTGTCAGACCCACATTACCGCGATCCATAAACGGCTTGATAGATCCACTTCGGTTCTTGATCGAATCTTTCAAAGCGCGAATGGCGGGGTTGGAAATATTGATGTCGGCTTCTTGGGCGAAAGCTTCGTCGATAAACGTGACGGATACGATCTCCCATGCTGTCGGAAGCAGGCTCCGCGGTTGCTCTTTGGGAGCCGACTCCGTCCGGCTTCCCCAGGTTTCTTTGACGATCTCATCGGCCGCACGCTCCACCGCTGCGGCCGGAAAATAAATATTCACCGTTACGCAGGCGTTGGCTAAGAACGCTATGAGAACGGCAGCACGTTTCAACATGATTCCTCCATATTCACTTGATTTGCGGCTTGTCTGATTTCTGGATTTGTTCCAATCGCTTTATGAGATCGCTGAAACCGATCTCTCGCGTGTGGCTAATGATATTGACGGTGGGAGGAAGAAAGCTACCGACGACGAGAAATTCTTTTCCGTCTTTGCTCTCGACGCCTCGGAGGGTCAGTTTGTCGTTTTTCAAGCTGGCTTTGAACCCCATCTTGCTGTAACGAAACTCGTCAAACAAACCGGCGATTCCTCCATAAACCAAACTCCCATCTTCGCCGGAGCTTAGTATCGTGATTTTGTTCAGAGCGTCTACGCTGATCCATTGACTGCTGTCTGTCCCCGTCACGGTATAGACGTCGGCTTGCATTTGGGAGGGTTGCCCGTCGGCGATGATGAGATCGCTGATGGCTCCCTCTAAAATGCCCGAGATGCGTCCGAATGCAAACGTCTCGGACGCTTGTTCAAGATGAATTTCCTGAAAACGAGCATCCAGTTTGATGGCCGGCAAGGAGGAGAACGGATTTTCGATTTCCGTCTTGCTCACCTGCACGTGCCCGCCAAAGACGCCGATCCGGATTTGGCCCTCGCTACGGACAACGTTCCCCGCCATCTCGACTTTTGGAATGGAACCGCTCAGGGTGCCGCCGAAACGATACCAACCCAAGCCCTCGGTCAGCCTTTGGAGTTGGAGATCTTTCGCCTCGATAGCAAACGAAAAGGACTGGGGATCGTTGATCAAATCGGTCCATACGAGGTTGCGGATTTCAATCGTGCCGCCATAGACGGGAAGGCGGATAGGTTCACTAAATCTCAGCGTATTGTTCCACAAGGAGATCGGTGTCTTAATCTCCGGAATCGACTCAGTGCCGAAACGAAGCGCTTCGATCGCCAATGCTCCGGCCGGAATACTGGCAGAGATCCCTTCGCGTGTTGCTGACAGGCCAGTGGACGCGGAAGGGCAGAGCAAGATTCACGGGACCGACCTGCCATCGGTCGGATTTAACGCGCAGGCTGCCGCGTTGCACCCGCAGACTCCCGTCGATGGAAAGATCATCCAGAGTCCCGGACACTTGCGCTGCCAAATCGACGCGGCCGCCGATGGTTAGCTGATCCAAGATCGGATAGTTCCGGCTGAACGTTTCACGGATGAAGAAGTCAAAAACGTTTGAAGGCTGGAGGTCTTCGCCAGTGACTTGAACGCGGGCGATTGGCTTTGGGCAATTTGTTGGACGGTTCCGACAAGGCCCACTTTACCAACGGTAGCGAGTGAAAGGTCGAGCCTGCGAAGTTGAAGTTCGTCTTGGTTGGCAACGTAATCGCCATCAAAGTCAATTGAAGGCTTCTGGGACTTAAGATCCCCGAAAAACTTTCCCAGAGGATCTCGCCCTCTTCGACATTTAGGCTGCCGGTCAGCGAAAGAATATTTTTCTCTCCATGTGTAATATTCAAATGACCGGCCAAGGCGAAGTTTTCTCCCATCTTGGAACCGTCTGAACTAGCGTAGCGACCCGCGCAGCAGCCGGACCTTCCCCGTGGTCTTCATCGGTTCGTTGGATTTCAATTCCAGCGCGCCAGCAAACTCCAGCTCTTCGGCTGCCAGCTTGAAGTTGCTCCCCATCCATACCAACGTTTTGCCCTGGATCCGGACCTCGTTGGCCCGTAACGTGGAATTGGCCCAGGCAAACGGAGCTGATCAGGTTGAGTTGCTGCAACGATAACGCATCGCTCTTTAGCTCTGCTCCACTCGTTCGGGCGACTCCTTTGATCGAGATGGCGTTCCAAGGCCCATCGAGTTCCAAATCAGCGTCCGCAGTACCACAGGATAGTCCACGCCCTTATCGGTTCAGGCAGGAATGGCTTGATAGTTGCCAGGGAACTTTGCTTAGGTTCAGGCGTGTGTTCGTCAAGGTCGGCTCAGGACCAAAAGACACTACGCCCTTGCCGTCCGCCGTTCCTGAAGCGGAAGTGAAATGAAGTGCCTTAAAGGTCATAGTTTTTCTGGGAAAGCATAAAGTGCCTTCAAGATTGCCGACGGCGCCTCCGGAAATGGCGGGGAGCTTAACGGAACCGATCCGAGAGGAAGTTCGGTTGCCTCAATCTTTGCCGAGACCACTGCGTTCTTAAAGCCGGGATCAATGTCGGCGCGCGACTCGAAAGCGACCATTCATTTTTCAGTACTGATGGCCAATCCGTCAACCTGTCCCAACGCCGAAACTGCCAATGCCTCACCATCAGCTTTGCGCATCTTGATTTTGATGTTTAGAGCATCACGCGGCGGAGGTTTCTTTGACAACAGGCGCGCGAAATCCCTGGATGGTCCTTGACGGACCTTGATCTCGGCCTCCTGCTCTTCCTTCTCGCTGTGAATCGAGATTTCCGCCGAAGCTGTGAGCCAGGGAAGATCCATCTGCAGTACAATGCCACTGGCTTGGCCCATATTGATGTTCTGCGCGTTCAGATTGACGGCGCGAAACTCAAGCTTTGCCCGCCGGTTTTTACGACGATCGTTCCGTCCTCGATATTCAAATGGCGAATGGCGATATCGATTGAAGTTCCAGCTGACGAGTCGAAAAGTTTTTGAAGGTCAACGTGAAAGATGGGTTTTGGAGTTTGATTCGATAGATGCTTCTGGAGAAGAGATCAATAATACCGAAGGTCACGGTAATGCGTTGTCCTTGGAGAAGGGTTCCCGATTCATTGGAAACTTCCACGGTAGAGGCAGTTAGGCTGAAAGGGAATATTAATCGAAGATCGCTCAGGTTGATTTTGTGACCGGTATTCCGGATGGCTTCGGCTTTGAGCCACTGCTGAAAACGAACCGAGCGAATGAAAAAGAAAAGTGAAATATAGCCCACAGCGAGAATAACTGTGGCGACGAGTGCTGCTTTGAACGCGAATCTCTTCAAACGGTCACTTTATAACGATACACTCTGATGGTTTGACGAGCAACCAAGCGTAAAATTAAACGCCTAACCCCCGGTTTTGCTTTGGACATGGACCGCTCGTTTGACTTGATACTTTGGCTTGCCATATGGCTCTTGCCGTAACGCGATCCAAGGGTCTATGCCGCCCCCACTAAAGAGTGCCCGCATTGCCTGTCCGCTATTTCCAATAAAGGCGACCCGCTGTGCGCACTGCACCGCGGAACTAAGATAATCGTTGGAATCTTCGGAGGTCATGCGCAGACCGTCCCGAAGTTTCACCATGGGGAGTTAGTGAGGTCGTACCGCTGTGAGTTAGAATTGGTTTTTGGGGAGGGGTGTCCCTGAGGGAGGGGACACCCTGGGGTTAGTAGCCGCAAACCCGAACCGTAACGCCTAGATGTTCGAGCTTGCGCTCGTGAAACACCGGTTAGCCGGGAACATCAAACTTATCGCATTCTGGCCATGGCGAACTGTAGCTTCTTCAATTCCCCTTCCAGGTAGAGATCTTTCAACTGATGGCGATCCAAGTGTGCTTCGAGGTGCTCCGCCGGATAAATCTTGGTGCCACAGCGGTGACATACCGCCGCATGATAAGTTGCGTCCTCGTACTGAATTTCAATAAGCTCTAATGGAATTGTTGTTTCCATATGTCCCTCTCTGTCTTTGTTTTGCAGCGCGAGTCAACGTGCTTAAGCAATTGACATGCCAAAATCTTTACTTCTCCACGACATTATTGGAAATGCTGATATTTTTCATGGGTTTATTCGAGGATTCCAGAAGTAAATCCGAGTGGTTCCGGATCAATAGGAGTAATACGTTTGCTAACGAAAGTACAGTTTTGTACAACGTAAAGCGTATTTTCTTGTACAAAACGGTCGGTCAATTCCTATTTTTTTCTAGGTGCGTGAGTTCTCCGTTAGTTGGGGTAATCGGAATCGCAAGCCGACAGCCATCGGGGAAGAGTCGGAAAGTTGACGACGCCATAGCTGTCGAGGTAACAATCTTAAATTGGCCGACGTGCAGCGACGTAGCGCCGCGCTGCTTTGCACCCCGGGAATCTTGAGATGGTCACAGCGATCGATAAAACACTCCCCACCGTTGTCTTTTCGGAAGAAAACTCCGGCCGATTCAAGGTCGGCTATGTCGCGCTTAATAATCCCCGAGCCCTCAATGCTCTGGATCTAGGGATGCTACGCTCGATGGAGGATAAGCTTCTTGAGTGGCGGCAGGACGAAGACCTGGCCTGCGTGGTTCTCTACGCGGAATCGGAGAAGGCCTTTTGTGCTGGCGGCGATGTAAAGTCACTCGTCATGGCGCTGCAGCGAGACGGAACCATTGCGGCGGCCCAGGGATTACTTCACCACGGAGTATTTTGTCGATTATCTCATCCACGCCTATCCCAAACCTATCCTTTGTTGGGCGGACGGCATTACCATGGGCGGCGGTATAGGCATCATGAACGGCGCGGCGTATCGCGCCGTGACTGAACGTGCACCGTCATGGCGATGCCCGAGATCGCCATCGGTTTATTTCCTGATGTCGGCGGCACCTATTTTCTCAACCGGCTACCTGCCGGCCTAGGGTTGTTCCTCGGTTTAACCAGCGCGCGCATCAGTGGCCACGACGCGGTCACTCTCGGGATGGCGGACGGCGTCGTGCGCTCAGAAAGAGGGTGGAGGTTTTCGGCGGACTTTCCCGCCTAAGCTGGAGTCCGGATCCTCAAAGAAACAAGCAAACACTGCGCGAATATCTCACTTCAGCCGCCGAAGCCGATTCATCAATTGGATCTGATGTCGTCAAATCACTCGACGTCATCAAGAAACTGACGATCAAAACAACGGTCGAAGAGATCGACGGGGCATTTCGAAGCTGGAACGGAAACGAGGAATGGATCAGGAGCGGCATTCACGGTTACCTGAGCGGTTCGCCGACTTCCGCGAAGGCGATCTTTCAGCAACTGACGAGCGGAGGGAACTTCCGTTGAAAGACATTTTCCTCCGTGAATGGGACATGGCGCTCAATTTCTGCGCGCGGTCCGACTTCTGCGAAGGCGTGAGATCCCGCTTGATCGACAAAGACCAAAACCTCGGTGGAACCCGCCAACGCTTGCGGCGGTCAGAAACGAGGACATCGAACGATTTTTCTCCAAGCAGCACGGCCAGCCCGATCTCTTGGCGCAAAAATTGTCCGAGCTAGCACTTGGCTGAGCAGCTCACTTTACCCGATTCGTACTCTTGACAGCGAAGGACCGTCGCGCAATGGTAATTGCGCCAGATTGAAGCTGGAAGGCTGCCGTGATTACAACCCAATTATTAGAGATTGAATTCCCCGTGATGCGCTATGATATCACGATGCCGATTCTTGAAGGGCGAGTCGCCATTGACGGTGTCCAGCTCAGGCCGGTTAAGTCCTCGTCGATGATCAATAAGGAAGACCCTAAGATGAAAGCCGGCGAGTTCGGGCTATGCGACCTCAATATCGGGTATTGGCTACCGGCCATCGAAGCCGGGTGGGAGATCATCGGTTTACCGGTCTTCTCTAGCGCAAACCCGTCTATCAGCTGATCTTCACTCATGCCGATGCCGGTATTCGCTCTCCGAAAGATTTAGAGGGCAAGAAAGTAGGCTCGCGTAGTTACCGAACAGCCCTAACCGTCTGGGCGCGAGGACTCTTGCATGACCGGTACGGTGTGGATTTTTCAAAGGTCAATGGATTGTTCAAGCCAAAGAAGTCTTTCCCATCCACGACCCAACTGCGAAAATTGAATACGTCGATGACCAAAAAATATGGTGGAACGAGATACTCGCTGGCGAGCTGGATGCGATCATCACCGACATCTCTGACACCAAGCTCTTCGAGACTCTGGAGACTCACCCTAAAGTGAAGCGGCTGTTTCCCGATTATCTCGGCGAAGACCAAAAACTCTACCGGGAAACCGGCATCTATACTCCTGTACACATGATCGTCATGAGGCCGAACGCTCGACCGAAAGCGTCCTGATCTTGCGGCCAAATTTTACAGCGCCTTCGAGCAGGCGAAGCAAATCGCCAGTGACGATATTCTCAGCGACCGAGGGGCTTTTCAGTTGTTTACCTAAGAGAGAGAATGAAAGAGCAGAACGCAGTACTGGGGCGACCCGTGGAAATACGGCCTCAAAGCGAATAAGTCAACCATCGACGCTTTTATCGAAGTACAATCTAGAGCAAGGCATGGTCCGCTCTCAATTTTTCTACGGTGACCTTTTCGCGGCCGGAACCCTCGACACCTGATCATTCACTCAGAGGATGATTTTATGCTTTCTAAAAGAAGACAACGAACTGTTAACCCAGATCAACCCAGGGACACCCATGGGTAATTTGATTCGGCGTTATTGGGTTCCCGCACTTTTGTCCGAGGAGATTCCCCAACCGGACTGTCCTCCGGTTCGCGTGCGGATGCTGGGCGAAGAGCTGGTTGCCTTTCGCGATAGCGGGGACGCATTGGCTTGCTCGGCGAGCGTTGTGCGCATCGCGGAACCTCGCTTTTCTACGGCCGCAACGAAGAGTGCGGCTTGCGCTGCATCTACCACGGCTGGAAATACGACGTGGACGGCCACGTACTTGATACGCCAGCAGAGCCCGGCGACAGCGACTTCAGGAAAAAACTGCGTCACACTGCTTACCCCACGCATGAAGCCGGCGGCGTCATCTATGCCTATCTCGGGCCGCGGGACAAGATGCCTCTGTTTCCCAACTATGAATGGACCCAGGTGCCGTTGGATCAAACTTATGTCACCAAGTGTCTCCTGGAGTGCAATTATCTCCAGGGACTCGAAGGCGAGTGTGATTCCTCGCACCTTTCTTTTCTCCATCGCGCATTTACCAACGAACGGAACCAGCCGCTTTACAAAAGCGACACATCGCCCGTCTATGAAACAGAAGAAACGGACTTCGGCGTGCGGTTGATCGCGACGCGAAATGCCGCCGACAACCAACACTACGTTCGATTCTCCGCCTTCGTCATCACCAGTTTACGGCTGCGTCCCCGCCGGGAGACCGACGAACGAGCTCGATGGTTATGAAATACATACCTACGTGCCGGCCGACGATACCCATTGCTGGCGCTACGACATCGGTTTTCGCCGCACTCGTCCGGTACAGAAAGATGAAGTTCATCGGCGCCAACAGATCGGCCCGGATTATCTCCGTATTCGTAATGCGCGCAATGATTACCTGCAGGATCGACAGATGCAGAAAACGGTCAACTTCACGGGGATCGAAGACTTTCTCAACCATGATGCCTGCGCCACGGAGAGTATGGGTTCGATCTTCGATCGTAGCAAGGAACATCTCGGGGTCAGCGACAAAGCGGTCATCGCCGTACGGAAATTTCTTTTGAACAGTGTAAAAGTAGTCAAAGAGGACAAGGAACCACCCCACATTGTGCGCGAAGCACAACGCAATTGGTTTCCCGCATATTGACTGTTTCGCTTACCTGTTGCCCCGGTCCATTCCTTGGTCCCAGCGCTTCGACTATCTGACGCCTTCAGCGCAAAAGGAAAACCCCGCTGGTTTCGGGACCACACGGAAAAGCGCATCGTCGAGCGCTGGCCAAGTTCATCGAAGTGATCCGCGACAACCGGAAAGACATGAAACGCGATAAAGCTTCGGGTAACAAGAAACTGCGCGCCGCCATCAAGCTCGCCGAGGAAGAGCTTAGAATCGGCGCCAAGATCTTAGAGTGGGAGATCGGAGACATTTGGGGCCACGTCGGCGCGCGGCTGCCGGGAGACAACGGCATTGCGGTGCAAATGTTCCGCCCGCCGGAACAGGGAAACAAAAATTGGCTCGTACACTTCGACTATTCCCTCAACAAGCTCTCGGGCGTCGGTACGATTCCCCGCGAGGGAGTGATCTATCCCGCGATTTTTAAACTGCGTCCGGATGTGAACGCAGTCGTGCATTGCCACGCGTCCATGTGCGTCGCCCTCAGCCTGGCGGATAAGCCCATCGATTGGATACACATGCAATCCTCCCGTTTCAAAGGCGGCACGCCGATCTTTCCGCGACCGATCTATATCTTGGATCAAGCCGAAGGCATGGCGCTGGCCGAAACTTTGGGGAGCGCGTCGGCGGTGATGATCAAGGGCCACGGCATCGTGACGGTCGGCGCGACCATCGATGAGGCCTGCATCAATGCGCTTTATATGGAGCGCACGGCGAAAATCATGGCGATCGCGCGCCTGCACGGCTACCAGGGACCGACGGAAGAATCCATTCAAATTTTGAGCGCCAGCAAAAGAAACTTTTCACTCGGCCCAGAGCCAGTATGCCCTACTCCGCCGAATGGCATTACTACGCCGACAAGATCAAGAAAGGCGAGCGCTGGACGAGAGGCTCGACCTAACCCGGTGCGCCCAGTCTCGAGTTGCGGGTTTCGAGTCTCGTGTTAATGCAAAACCAGTACAAAGGCAGTCATATCATGTTAAACAAATGTTTGTTTGCCGTCCTTCTTCTCGTGGCCTTGCCGGTCAACCTTGTCGCCCAGGAGCCGTACCTTGTCGCCTATGCCGGCTTTGCGGGCTTTCAAGCGCCGGTTTGGGCACCGAAAGATCTGGGACTGATGGCGAAATATGGTTTCAACGGTGATGTGATTTTGGTGCCCGGCTCCGTCCGTCAAATTCAAGCCCTCCAGGGTGGTAGTATTCACTTCGCCCAGGTCGATGCCGCCACCGCTATCAATGCGATCAATCAGGGGCGGATCTCGTAATGATATCCGGTTCGCTCAATGCGTTTCCCTATAGCTTTATGGCTCAAAAGGAGATTCGCAAGCCCGAAGATTTGGTTGGAAAGAAGATCGGTATCCTCGCCGTGGGCGGGGCCACCGAGACGGCGACGATTCTCGCGCTGAAGGCGTGGAACGTGCCGCGCCAATCGGTCACGATCTTCCCCGCCGGCGACCCGGTAGGAAGAATCGTGGCTCTTTCAACCCGGGCTATCGATGCCACCGTGCTCTCCTACCCCGACATCAATGAGGCGATCCGCGTGGGCATGCATGCGCTTGCGGACATGAGCGAAATGAAAGAAGCGTCGTTTCCCATGAATGTAATGGCCGCGCGTCGCTCGTTCGTGGAAAAAACCGCGATACGGTGAAACGCTTGCAGCAAGCCTACGCTGAGGGAACCTATGAGTTCATCAACAACAAGGAGAAGGGGCTGGCGGTGCTTGCTAAACGGCTTAGGCTCAAAAACCCCAAGGGCATCGAAGAGACGTATCAGTATTTTGCCAAAAGTTTTCGTTCCCCCACGCGCGTATCCCAAGTCGGTCTGCGCAACACCTTGGAACTGCTCTCCCAGCGAACGCCGGGAGCCAAGATCGATATGAACATGAACAAGTACCTCGACGAAAGCACCTTGGACGAACTGGAGCGGGAAGGGTTCTTTAAGCGATTGGCGGGAAAAAGCTGACGACTCGCTGGGTTAGTCATACGCTTCAAGTCTGTAATTGCGTGTTGCTTGAAACTCGAACTCAAAACTGCGAGAGCAAACTTGACGGGGCCGGAATCGCTGCAATATAAATCCAGCCAGGATGGCTTAGACTCATCAAACTACGAAAAGGAGTTTTCCAATGCGTAGGCTTTCGACTCTGTTTTTGGGATGGTTGCTAATCTTTGGTGACGCCGTCCGCCTTCGGACAAACTGCGACACTCATCGAAGCCGCCAAGAAAGAAGGCGGGAAGGTAATCGTCTACACCTCCATGGAGACCTTTACCGCCGACGCGCTCCAAAGGCCTTTCAATCGAAAACGGGCCTACAGATGGAATACTGGCGCGGAGGATCTACCGAGGTCATCGATCGGGTTCTGAGCGAGCACCGGGTCGGCAAACCGATCTTCGATGTGGTGGCGACCACCGGCGACCATATGCACTTGATGGCGAAGGAAGGTGCCTTCACCAAATACGAATCGCCCTCGTTGAAAGGGTTTGCCAAGGATGCCATCGATCCGGTCCTCGGCGCCCGCTACCGAAACGTTTTGTACGGTGTCATTTATAACAAGAATGGCATCAAAGCATCGGAAGCGCCGAAAACCCTGGAAGATGTGGTCAAACCGGAGTACCGCGGCAAGCTCGTCATGCCGCACCCGGTGAATCACACCCTGACAACCCAGTGGCTCGCGAGCCTCGACAAGATCATGCCGAAAGCGCGCGCGGAGAAATTTATCCGCGATCTCGCAGCCGCGAGACCCATATTCGTCGAGTCCATTGTACCCGCCGCTGACCGCGTCGGTACCGGCGAAACGCCGGTGGGAATCACTTTCGTGCGCTTCGTGCTAACGTACAATAAGCAAGGCGCCAATCTCGATTACGTCCGCGATTACACCATGCTCGGCGACGGCCAGTACATCGCCCTGGGAGCTAAGGCGCCCCGGGCCAACGCCGGCAAAGCTTTCATCGACTTTTTCTCGATGACGAGAGCATGAAGATTCAAGCGGATACCGGTGAGTTCGTCAATCGCAGAGGCATCTATCCGCCGCTCGCCGATGCGGACAAAATCAAATTTGTGCAGATGTATCAGTTTGGCAAAGAAGACTACGAGATTAAGAAGAAAGAATATCAGAAGATTTTTCTGCAATAGCTCTGGAGGCAATGAAAATGGCGGGACTAGTCATCGATGCAGACGGTCATGTGATGGAGCAGCATCAGGATCTCTTCTCTCACGTTAAAGGAAATTTTGGCGAGATGAACTGGCACTCCACCTGGCCAATGTTCGATGCCGATGGCTGGCAGCGGGGCCTGTCGCGCAAAGGGAAGCGTGAAGATCCGGACGCCGAAGCCTGGGTTCGTTTTCAGAACGAAAACGGCATCGACTGCGCCGTGCTTTATCCCACTTCGGCTTTGGCCTTGGGAATGATCCAGTTACCCGCGTGGGCGTCGGCTTTGGCTCAGGGATATAACGACTGGCTGTACCACCGATTTACCAGCCAGACACGGCGGCTCAAAGGGGTCGCTTTGCTCGCGCCGCAGGATCCAAAAGTGCCGCGGCGGAGCTTCGACGCTGCGTCAAGGAACTCGGTTTCTGTGGTGGATTGCTGCCGTCTGTAACTAACAATCGAATGCCGCTATACGGTTCGCCCGTCTTTCACGAAATTTATGATGAGGCTCAGCGAATTGGATGTGCCCCTCGCCATCCACGGGGAGTCAGCCAAAATCTCGGCCTCGACCGGGTCTGCAGTTTTCTGGAGGCACATATGCTGGAACACCCGGTAGGGCTGTTTCTGCAGATCACCAATATGATGTTTCAAGGTGATTTTCCAGGAGTTCCCCAAATTGCGCATTGCTTATTTAGAAGCCGGGGCCGGCTGGGTGCCGTTCATGATGGACCGCATGGAAGAAGACTACGAAAAATTCGCCGCGCGTCTGGCGCCGCATCTGAAGAACCCGCCGAGCCACTTCTTCAAAAGCGGCAACATCTTCGTCACTATGGAAGTCGAAGAGCGCACCGCTCCTTACGTAGTCGACTTGCTCCGCCCCGACGTGCTCATGTGGGCGTCCGATTTTCCCCACGAGCGCGAACGCGACCAGTTCGGTGGCGACCTGCCGCATCTGATGGCGCGGAAAGATCTATCCGAAGAGTTTAAGCAGAAAATGCTCTACGACAACCCCGTACGATTCTATCGTTTCAGCGAGGATGATATCGCGGCGGTGAGGAGGGCGAAGGGGAACTAGAAGGTCTATTCCGTTCAATTCTCCTATCGCCCCAATAGCTTCTGTCCGAACCCTTCTTCTTCGAGCTTCTTCAAGTAGCGGTCATTGATAAAGTTTCTGGCATCCATCTTGGCGAGCTTCGGATCGCCAGCGATCAGCGGATCCACGACTGCCTGCATCGCGATCAATGATGGGTAGGGAATGTCTGGAATCTTGTTTTTATTGTATTCATACGCTTCCTTGAGCAACTCCTGATCGTTCACGCGGGTGAACTGCGCCAGGGCTTTCAAAGTGTATTCCGGCTCGGTTTTAAAGATTTTGATCGATTCTACATAGGCGCGGAGAAAGTTCATAATTTTGGCTTCGTTTTTTGCAGGTATCTCGCGCTGCCGCAGATTCCAGTGTTGAAATAGGGGATGCCCAACGCGACCGCATCGGCAACGATGTTCAAGTTGAACTTCTTTGCCTCGGAACCAAAGGGCGCGTTGAATACCGATCCGTCGATATTGCCGGACTTGAGCGCCGCCAGTCGCTCAGCCTCGTTGCCGATCTGCAGAATCGACACGTCCTTAGGATCGACCCCGGCCTTTTTTAGCAGGACTCTCGCGCCGAACTCGGAAGACGAGCCGAAGCGGCTGATACCGATACGTTTGCCTTTCAAGTCGGCGGCGTTTTTGACCTCGCGGCGTGTGACAAGCTGGTAGCCCATCCGATCGTCGGACATCGCGATATAAACAATGTCCGCGCCGCGAAGATTCGCGGTCACGCCCGGTGCGCCCGGTCAATTGACCCAGATCAATGTCGCCGGAAACCATGGCCTGAATCGCGGTGCTCCCGCCCGACACATAAACGATGGTGGATGAGAGTCCATACTTGGCGTAGAGGCCGCGCTTCTCCGCCATCGAAACCAGCAGAGCGTGTGGGTTCACAGAGCTGTAGGCGATGCGAATAGTATCGAGAGCCAGCACGTGACCAGCGCTAAGAAACATGTAGCAGAGGAAAGTCAGCGAGAATAATCGTTTCATCGGTGTCTTCGTCTCCTATCAGAGCGATATGAAGTTTAACGTGTTCCCTGCGGGGGTTCTATCGCCCCGCCAATTTCTGGACGATACCTTCTTCCTCCAGCTTCTTTATATCCAACTGTGTCTCGAGGGCATGACATCAACGTCGATAGTTCCATTTTTTGCGCAATAGCATCCTCCTTGCTTGAGATGCCTAGTTTGGCTTCTACTCGTTTCAGCGGATAACTGTCAACGAGGAAGTGCAGTGATGGAATATTGGAGTACTGGAATACTGGGCTTCTATACTCAGAACAGAACACAAAGATCGAGACTTCAGTCACTATGTTCTCAAGTAGTCCGCCAGGGCTGCACGCCAGTCTCGCATCGGCGGCAGGCCAAGTTTTTCAGACAGTAGACAGCGCATCGGAGTGTAACGAGGGCGACGGGCAATTCGCTTCATGTCACCCTCATGGACCCGCTCAATCAGTCGATCCAGTTGCTCTCGATTCAGTTTAAGTAGATGTCCCGCTTCCAGGGCGAATTCATAGTAAGAGCAAACACCCTCGTTGACGACATGGTAAGTACCGTAGCGACGCGTAGCCAGAATTTGCAGCATGCGCTGGATCAAATCTTCCACGTACGTCGTGCTGGACCAGATATCGACGATGGCGCGAACGCCTTTGCCGGCGCGCAGGTCATTGTGTACGGTGCAGAGAAAACTATTCTTGCCGCTGCCATAGACCCACGAGGTGCGGATGATATAACTTCGAGCACACGCGTCACGCACGGTTTCCTCGCTCGCGACCTTTGTGCTGCCGTATACATTGACCGGTTGCGGCTCGTCGTCGATCGTGTACGGCAACCTGCCGACGGGCTCGCCGTCAAAAGCATACTGGGAGCTGAAGTGAACAATCTCCGTGTCCCACCGGCTGGCCGCAGCCGCGAGAAATCGCGGTCCCTCTACATTGACCGCCTGAGCTTTGGACGGATTTTGCTCGGACTCGTCGACCTGTATCACTGCACAATTAACGATCAACGAAGGTTTCACGGCCGACACATAACGATTAACCGCATCACGATCGCTGATATCGAGATCGCTACGCTTCAGCGCCAATACGTCGTGATCACGCGCCAATGTATGTGCCAGATGGCTGCCCACTAGCCCCGCCGCGCCTGTGACAAGAATCTTCACTGTGACAACGACTCTAAAACGAAACGGTTGCGGTCATCAAGAACGTGACAAACACCGGTTAACGATTCAGCAAGCGCGACTGCCATAAGTCCTACGACAAGTCCGAAGGTCTTCAAGCGAGACAGTCGTTCCTTGAACAGGATCATCGCGAGTAATGAGCTCACGCTAACGACGCCGACGCTGTAGATCGGGAACAATTGCGAGCTCTGCCAGCCTTCCAGACTCAAAACTTTGACGAGAAAATAAATCGCGCCGTAATTTATCAATCCCAAAACCCCGCCCGCGATCAGGTCGCCGGACCGAACTCCGACTCTAGTAGGAATCCTCGCGAGACCAATGGCAACGCTTGTTACAAAGGCAAAGAAAAAGGACGTTGTGACGTACACGTGATAGGACGAGCTGTCGAGATAGCGGGCCTGAGTAAATTTCAGCAAAGTGAAGTGACATCCGAACATGAAGAACACGAGAATCGGCAGAAGTCGACGCAACCACACACGGGTAACACCAAAATCCTGCGCGGTCGCCGTACACAGATAGAGCGACGACAGCGCGGCTGCCAACCCAAGCGGTCTTCACCGCATTAAACGAGTCGCCATAGAGGAGAAAGGCCAGGATTGCCGGGATCGCCACCGACAACCGACTCGCCAGAACCGCAACCGAAACACCGGCGCGCTGCGCGGTATAGGCCAACAAGTAGAAATTTACGGCGAGAATGAATCCTTGCAGCATCGCAAGCAAAAACCACGGCTGCGATAATAGCGCTGACACGTCAGGCGGCGCTGGGGCAATGATCGCTCCAACCACGATGCAGGCCAAATAGTTTACCGGAATTGCCCAGAAGAGATTGACCCGCCAATCATCGAATGCGCGAAATAAGAGCGGCAGCCCGGCCGAGCAAAGGATCGCTAACAGCAGGTAAGCCATCGAGAAGACTAGAAGGACAGCGCGTTTAGGCGAGCCATGAGATCCAGGTTTGCTTTTTTGGCTTCTTCCAGAGCATTTCTCTCTTCCACGAGTCGGAGCTGGCGATCTCTCATCAAGACCTGGCCATCGACGATGACCGTTTGAACGTCGCTCGCCTTGGCACAGTGGACGAGCTGGCTGAAGAGATCGTTGACAGGTTGGTTGTGGACGGTATCCAGCCGAATCAAGATTAGATCCGCCCGCTTCCCTACCTCGATGGTCCCGCAGGCGGACGAAAGTCCTAAAGCGCAGGCGCCGCCGGCGGTGGCCATGTGCAGGACGGCATAGGGATCGATAATCCCAGCGTTCTGGTGATGCACCTTTTGCAGCAGGGACGCAGTTTTCATGGTTTCGAAAAGATCCTGGGAATGATTGCTGGCCGCCCCATCGGTACCGAGGGCAACATTTACCCCGGAGCGCAGCATTGCGACCACGGGTGCAACACCGTCTCCCAACATCATGTTGCTCACCGGATTGTGGGAGACCGACGTGCCACGCTCCCTTAGAATTTGAATCTCGTGGTCTGAAATATGAACGCAGTGGGCAAATATGGAGGTCTTGGCGGGAATACCAAAGTCGTCGAGAAATGCCACGACACCGGATTTCCCGTGTTTCTCCTCCGTGAATTCCACCACGGATTTCGACTCCGCCACGTGGGCGCTGATGCCGATGGACCTTTCATCAGCGAACTGTCTGATGTCCTTCAGCAATTCAGATGTCGTGTTGAGCGGCGGCGTGTTAGGACCAGTCATAAACGAGAGCAGATCACTCTGTTTGTTCGCCGCAATAATCCCGTCGATATGGCGGAAGGCTTGATCCGATGTTTCTTTCACGCAGTCCGGAACCATTTCCCCGTGTCCATGATGGTTCTGGCAAATACGGCACGCAACCCGGAATCCCGTATCGCCCGAACGGTTTCGAACGCGCACTCAGGGTGAGGATTGAGAAAATTGTGCTCGCAAAGCGTCGTGACGCCGCTTTGAATGGCTTCGATGCAACCTAGCATCGTCCCGGCATAGAAGTGCTCCGGGCGAAGGACCTGCGCCGCGCCGTAGATCCGTTTGAGCCAGTGCAAAAGCGGGAGATCTTCCCATACGGCGCGCAGCAAGACCTGATAAAGATGGGTGTGTGCATTGATGAGACCCGGCATCAAAACGCGGCCGGTGCCGTCCATGATTTCTTCGTCATTGGCGATGGTTGCAGGGGAGCCTTCGTTGACTTCCGCGATGACCCCCTGTTTGACACGCACATAACCACGGAAGGACTTCCGTCTTTCCGTCATTGGCACCACAAGGGCGTTCGTGAGGATCATTGGACTCAAAGGTTAGCTCGCTTTAGCGTAAAGCCGGTCGATAAAGCCGCTCTTCTTTATTTCCTCCATCAAACTCGTGTCCATGAAACCTTCCGCGCGGGCGCCGCGGGCTTTGGGGTCAAGAGCGCATCGAGGGCTGTCTGAATGCCCTTGGCCTCGGGAAGGGGATAGGGATTCATGCTCTTTACGAGCCGCTCATAGACCGGTCCCACGTCGGCTTCGTCGAGGCTTTTGCCGCAGCACGGCTTTGGCGATTTCCGGTTTGGTCTTGTACACGAAGATCCCTTCCGTCAAGGCCTCCAGGAAGCGGCGGACGTTGGGCCGTTGGGTCTTGAGCAACGAACCGTCGACAATGACTCCGTAGTTCGCATAGTCGAGCGGCAGTTCAGCAAGGTCGGCAAAAACCCGACAACATCCGCTGGCTAGAATTTTTTGTACCTGGGTGGAGCTGACTATCGCCGCGTCCATATGTCCTCCCATCAATGCAGCGATTCGACTGGGTGTATTGCCCGATTGCAGTATGCGAACGTCCTTATCGGGATCGAGTTTCCAGTAACGGAGGATCACGCGGGTGATAATGTCCGAGCCCGAACCGTAGCGGCTTATGGCGACTGCTTTTTCCTCTGAGGTCGGCGGGAGTATTGATTGTTTTTCTCACGACGAAGAAGGGCTCCAAACGGTTGATCATGACCGATATGACTTTAATGTCGGCGGCGCCGGAAACACCCAGGTTTAGCATGGCTGTGACATCGAAGCCGGCCAAACCGATATCCCCGGCCGACAGTGTCTGAGCCATTAATGTCCCGCTGGTCAGGTAGATCGGCCTCACATCGACGCCGTGTTTGCGCCAAAGGTTAGCCCGCTCGGTTACCTTGAGGAGATCGGCGCCAACCCCACTGCCGCTGAAACCCAAATTCAAGACCGGGATATTCTGCGCGCTTGTCTTAACGGAGCAGGTCAGAACTAGCGCAATGACAACCTGGGCAGTGAATCGCTTAACCATAAACTTCTCCTTGCCGCTATTTTACTGGGCCCGCGACTAAGTAATACAGCGACAAGGGTGGAGTTAACAAGTCGTTGTTGCCCCAGGAGCCGACTTGGCCTTGACGATCCATCCCCGACAGGACTAAAGTAAAAGGCTTGGTGACGCAAGCAAATTTTAATTGAAAAGAGGTGGCCCTTATGGCGCAGGAAGCGAAAATCTTCAAATATCAAACTCCCGAATTCGAGGGCGTCAAGAAGTCGATGATTGTATGCAACAGCGATCTCATGAAAGTTATGGTCCAGGTCGTGAAGGACGGAGGCGAAAACAACCTCCATACCCACACCGGCGACGATGCCTTCTGGTATGTGATGAACGGCGCCGTAAAATTCTATGGTGAGGGTGACATGCTGATCGGCGAGTTCAAGAAAGGCGAGGGAATCTTGATCCCGCGCGGATTCAAATATTGGTTTGAAAGTTCTTCTAGCGAGCCGCTTGAAATCCTTCGCGTCACCGCGAAGGACCAGACCGTCGAAAACAAGCGGGTCAATCTTACAGCCCCGAAGCAGTGGATGATTGACCAGGGAACCCCGGGCGTTCAGAGCGTAATCTTACCTTCCAGTTAGTTATTGATCAGGTTGGACTTCGTGATGACAGTCGCGAAGTCCGGCTTCTCTCCGTTTCTAGCCCTGCCCAGAAGGCCACCTTCCCGCCGGGCAAGCAGAATGCGTTCACTTCTTTACCCTGGAGCACTTTAAATTCCCATTGATATCTCCGGTTTATCCGCAGCCGCGTACTTACAGTTTCCACAGGGCTGAAAGACCCAGAACAAATACAAGGAAGCTACCGGACTAAGCCATTTTGTGTAGACCATGTTTTTCCTAACGACCAAAAGGTTGTGTCGAAATCTGACCTCCACCCAGCATTAGCCTACTAGATGTTGTGGCCGGTTCTTATGATGATTACTCGTCAAAGCACGGATTAGAGGCTAGCAAGGGTATGCCCAAATTTACTCATTTTTCCTTGACAAGCAAAATGGCTTGTACTAATTTGAGCGAAAATTTGTCAATTTTTCTGGGAGGGAGCGATGGAGACAAACAAATACCTGGCAATCAGCGCGCTTGGGTTTTTCCTAACGGGCTGTGCGGGGATGTCCAAGAATCAAGCAGCACTGGTCGGTGCTGCTACCTGCGGAGCGGGTGGAGCAGCAGGCGGAGCATTGGCCGCAAACAATATGAGCACGCAAGTATGGAAGGGAGCGGTACCAGGTTGATTGGCGGCGCTCTGCTTTGCGGCGGTCTTGCGTATTTAATTGCGCAGGAGCCGAAACCACCACCGCCACCTCCGCCACCACCACCTCCGCCACCACCACCGCCTCCGCCACCACCGCCACCGAAACCGGCGCCTCCACCGCCTCCACCACCGCCACCGGCGCCCAAGGTAGAGCGGACGATCATCCTGGATGACGTTTTGTTCGACTTTGACAAGAGCACGATCAAGCCCGAGGCGGCGCAAATACTTGACCGGCTGGTTGCGTTCATGAACGAGAACAAAGATAAGAAGGTCGCCCTAGCGGGTTTCACGGACAGTATCGGGACGGAGGCCTACAATCTGAAGCTGTCGGATCGGCGTTGGATGTCGGTTAGGGATTACGTAGTAAAGAAGGGTGTGGAAGGCGGCCGAGTCTCCGGTCAGGGATTTGGCGAATCCAAACCGATCGCTGACAATAAGACTGCGGAAGGTCGAGCGAAGAACCGACGCGTCGAACTAAAAGTGAACTAGATTGATGTACTCAAGGGGAACAGCAATGCGGAGCAGACAAATAGCAGCAGCCATTGTCGCGGTATTTGCGTTGCTGTTCCCTGTACTATCCTTAGCTCAAAGTCTGAGTTTTAAGGAGATTCAGGCACGTGTATCTGAGTACAAAGTCTGGCTGGATAAGCTCGGTTCCAACGGTTTGCATTACTGGCTTAGACTCGATGGTACGAAAAGACCTCACCGGCTTTACGTGGGAGAAGGGTTCCTGCAGGCTACGACAGGTGAGAAAGAAGAATTTATAGAAATCTTCTCCCGCTACCTCGCCGGCCATCCGGAGAAAAACATGCTCATCGATATCTATGACGAATCTACCGGCAAGGTCATTGGTGAATATGGTTTCGGCGGGTTTAGGCTCTACACTGTCACAGTTCCCACTCGATAGTTTCCTTTCTCGAAAGCAATTGTCTTTCTCGACCAGGAAGTCCGATTTTCGGACTTCCTGGTTTTTGTTTTTTGGCCTGTCTCAATTCAAGGGAGGGATGCTTCCTCAACGCTAAAGAACTGATGCGCTCTTTGAAGCAGCAACGGCGAGATGCACGAACCATATTCGCGGCTGGTCTCGCTGCTGCTGATCCGGCGCTGCTGATCCAACGATCGCCTGCAAGTCGACGGGCAGCTTCTTCGCGCCGGGGAACGTCTTTACGATTTAACGAAGCACAGCGATCTCTACGTGGTCGGCGCGGGCAAGGCGACAGCGCGGATGGCTCTCGCAGTCGAAGCGTTATTGGGCGAAAGGATTGCGGGCGGTATCATAATTGTCAAACGGGGCATCGGGTTCCACTGAGGAAAATAGAAGTTGTCGAAGCCGGCCATCCGATCCCGGATCAGGCAGGCATCAATGCCACGAAGCCATCATCCAGTTGCTGCGGCGGACTCAAAAAAGCGACTTGATTCTTTGTCTTGTTTCCGGGGTGCTTCTGCGCTGTTGTCGTGTCCCATCGAGGGTTTGAGCCTGCAGGATAAGCAACAAACTACCCAGACGCTTCTGAATTGTGGTGCGAGAATTCAAGAAGTCAATGCGATCCGTAAGCACATATCCAGAGTCAAAGGAGGTCGACTTGCCGAGCTGGCCTATCCTTCGACTGTTCTATCGCTGATTCTATCGGATGTGATCGACGACTCCATGGACAACATTGGTTCAGGACCGACGGTTCCTGACTCGAGCACTTTGCCGATTGTTTGTCGATTATTGATCGCTATGGTGTTGGAGCAATGATTCCCGTCGCGGTGACGAGCTTTTTGAAAAAGGGAGCAGCAGGAGAAATCGCGGACACTCCCAAAGCAGGCGATCCAATTTTCCAGAAGGTCCAAAATCTCCTTATCGGCAACAACCAGCTGGCCCTGGCGGCGGCCAAGGAGAAAGCCGAGGCGTTGGGATATCACACCCTAGTTCTTTCGAGCTCCATTGAAGGCGAAGCTAGGAAAGTGGCGATTGATCATATGGTTATGGCAAGAGATGTCCTATCGGGTTCCAGCCCCATTTGCCCTCCAGCCTGTATTATTTCCGGCGGAGAGACGACGGTAACAATCCGAGGTGATGGCTTGGGCGGTCGGAACCAAGAGTTCGCTCTGGCAGCGGCCATCGCAATTGACGGTCTAGAGGAGTTGTGGTGCTCAGTGGAGGCACGGACGGCACCGATGGTCCGACGGATGCGGCGGGAGGGATCGTTGACGGGACAACGGTTCAACGCGCGAGAGACAAGGGACGTGATGCACGAAGCTACCTCGAAAGAAACGATTCGTATCCCTTTCTCAAAACTGTCGGCGATTTGCTAATCACCGGACCGACACTGACAAATGTTATGGACCTTCGGTTGGTCCTCATTGGCTAAGGACGACGTGGCAGTTTTTGTGCCGGGCGGCTCTTTCCCTCAGCGCTCGTTGATTCCAAAATAAGCCGAGCTTCGTGAGGTGGTTGATTTCATAAACCATCCGTGATTAAAGTTCGGCCTTCCGGAAGAAATCTATTTTGAATGAACAACCGATGCGTTGACGCCGGTGGAGTGAGGAAATGATTGACGTCAGCTTGCGAGGAGTCCGCTGTCAGGCGGCCCAGGAGATTCTCGATCTCGATGGAACCATTGGAGCTGCCACCGAGGGCACGATCGTCTATGAACTCGAGGGAGAAGGGGGACAACTGGTACACGTCCAGTGGGACAACGGGACAAGCTCCCTCGTCTCTTCGGAGGAGATTGAGATCACCGACCGCGCCGTGGTCTGGCAATAACAGAGCTGCAGGCGCGACATCCGCGCTACACCGGGGGTTTAACTCACCTTGACTGCAAGCTTCCGGCCTAACGCCTTGAAGGCGCTTAGCCAGGATTGCGCTGCTCGATCACCCTGCTCCTTTTGCCGCTGCATGTTTGGATAGATGTTTTCGAGAAGTCGGTAGTAGCTGTTTTGGATTTTCCACAAATCGACGCGAAAGGGAAGGGCGCGAATCAAACTCGCCGCGCTGTCCAATTGTTGCAGCAAATCAACTGTGGGGTTGACGATCAGCCGTTCCGTCAGCCGCTCGAGGCTTGTGCCGATAGGCGAATTCTAACGTCGCGGTGTCCAGCGGTACGCCTTCGAGTTTTGCGGCTTCCAGCAGCGCGTTGACGCGCTCGGCATCGACCTCTTCCTGTTCCAAAGCCTGGCGCAAGTAGCCGTTGAGCACCAGCTCTGCCGCTGCAGAAAACCTTGGGCAGCGGGATGTGCAGGTTGGTAAGGAAGCGCATCATCGGAGCACGGCGCTCATAGATTTGGCGATACAGTGCCTCCGCCTCTCCAAGGCTGGCGGTCAAGCTTTGCTCGAGAACTTTCCTTTGCTCGTCCCGGAAGAGCGACCAAAGGGAATAATTGGACTCGCCGAAGCGCCGGTCCATGAAACGAATCACCTCAGCGAAGTCAGCCCGCCGAAAAGCTTCCACTGCCTCGCGGGCAAGACTTGAGTCGGGTTCGGCGCCGAGAGACTCTCTGCACTCCGCAGTTGACGTGGTGATCGCCCATGTGCAGCACGCCGAAGTCGAGCACTACGGATTCCCAGGTGATTTCTGAGGTCAGCTTCACCTGGCCCATGGCCAGTTGGGCCAGACCCGCCTCGAAGATCTGATAGTCTCTTCCCTCGGTCCGGTAGCAGTAAATCTTGGCCCGCTCGGTGTAGCGTTCAAAAAGAGAGCTGACTGCGTAGTGGGCTCCGATCTGCTCCCAATCCACCATGGCGGGCCGCACGAACTTGTCGTAGATGCGCCGTCCATCTCCGTATTCGGGCAGGTTGCTCTTTGCCGAAGCGAGCCGCTCCGTAAACTGTGACTCGAGAGAATCACCGAAGAGGTCTTGGCTCAGCTGCACGGCACGCCCGGCAAACAGCATCGCCTGCACGGTTTCGATGCCGGACAGCTCATCGAAGAACCAGCCGCAGCTCGTATACATCAGCATCGCATGGCGCTGAAGCTCCAGCAGTTTCAGGGCGGTGGTCATCTCGGCAGCGCTCAAGGGGCGAAGCGCGTGACGGGCGAAAAATCTTCTCCATTCTCCGTCGAACGATCGTGAATGACGCTGAGGTAATCGTTGCGCGCGGCCCAGGGATCTTTTAAAAGCTCCCGGCCCTGTTTGTCGAAGGGCGAAGCGAGGGAGTCACGCAATTTATCCAGCGCATCGCGTAATGGGGTGCGCCACTCCTGGTTCCAGCCGGGATGGCCGCCGGAGTTACAGCCGCAATTGCTCCACCAGCGATCGATGCCGTGAAAACAACTCCAGGAAGTTTTTCGATGATCTCGACCTGGTGGGTCGGGGGATGCCGTTCGAGATATTCGCCATAGTTCGTAAGCTGCGCCAATTGATTGGACTCGATGGTGTTCAAGGCGTAGGCGAGCGCCATGTCGCCGAAGCGGTGGTGATGGCCGTAACTTTCACCGTCCGTAGCGATGTGGACGAGTTGGGGCCGGTTGCGCTCCTCGGAGAACGCGCCGTTGAGCCGGTTGGCCAGATCCTCACCGCTGGAGAGCAGTCCTTCAAAGGCGACGGCGCGAGCGATCGGTCCGTCATAAAAAAACAGGGCAATCTTTCGCCCCGAAGGCAGCCGTTGTTCATAGGCCTGCGTCGGATCTATGCGAGAGCCGCTGACGTCGCGCCAAACCCGTCCTCCGATGGTGCGGACTCGGTTCGCTTGATGCGGGGCAAGAATGGTAAAACGAATCCCTAATTCCGCCAGGATCTCGAGACTCTCAGGTCCACAGCCGTTTCCGGCAGCCACATGCCCTCCGGCATGCGCTTAAAGCGTCGTTCAAAGTCACGGATGCCCCATAGAATCTGCGTACGCCGATCGCGCGCGTTAGCCAGCGGCAGAATCATGTGATTGTAAACCTGGGCCAAAGCGGAGCCGTGGCCGGAAAATTTTTCTGACTTTCGCGGTCGGCTTCGAGAATCGCGTCATAAACATCCGGCGCTTTCGCTTCAAGCCAAGAGAGCAAGGTAGGGCCGAAGTTGAAACTGATCTTGGAGTAATTGTTGACGAGCTGGATGATTTGGTTGTCGCCGTCGAGAATCCGCGAGACGGAATTCGGCGCATAGCACTCCGCCGTAATGCGTTCGTTCCAATCATGATAAGGGTATGCCGAATCCTGCAGTTCGACGGTTTCGAGCCAGGGGTTCTCGCGAGGGGTTGGTAGAAATGGCCGTGAATGCAAATATAGCGCTTCATGGGAAGCTAAATCACGGCCCGACTCTGATGGTAAATTGTTTCAACAGATCTTCGGTGTCGTCCGACGTGCTAACCGAGTTAGAATCCGCGCGGTTACTATTGACCGGTCATCACCCAGCTGGTTCTGCGCTCGCCGCGTCCGATCACCACAATCCCGCTTTCGGAAACGAAGTAGCGCTGGCGATCTTGTTCGAGATTGTATCCAATTTCGGTTCCCGGGGGATAACGTTCGATTTGTCGATAATCGCTCGGCGAATCTTGCAACCTCGGCCGATTTCCGCCCAGTCCATGATCACGGAGCCTTCGATTTGGCTGTAACTATGAATTCTGACATTGCGGCCGACAACGCAGTTCTTGACCACGCTGCCGCTAATAATGGTTCCCTGAGAGACAATGGAGTCCAAGGCCATGCCCTTGCGATCGAACCAATCAAAGACGAACTTGGCCGGCGGATCGCCAAAGTCCGTGGTTCGAAGCGGCCAGCCGCGGTTATATAAATTGAACGAAGGATCCAAAGAACAGAGATCGATGTTAGCCTCGTAGTAAGCTTCGATGGTTCCGATATCGCGCCAGTAACTGGGCTCTCTCGCCTTTTTGCGTAGACGGAACGCGGTTTTTGCGAAAGTCGTAGGCGTAGACTCCCTTTTCACTGATCAGCGATGGCAGGATATCGCGGCCAAAGTCATGGTTACTCGATTCTAATCTGGCGTCTTCCGTTAGAGCCTCAATCACCGTGTCGGTATTAAACAGATAGTTGCCCATGGAGACCAGTGCCGAGTCGGGTTCACCGGGGATCGATTTCGGTTGGCTCGGTTTCTCGTCGAAGCCGACGATACGCCAATCAGAGTCGACTTCGATTACCCCAAACTGGCTCGCCTCTTCGATTCTTACCGGCAACGCCGCGACGGTGACATCGGCGCCTTTTTTGGTGCTCGTCGATCATCTGGCGGATGTTCATCCGATAGATATGGTCTGCGCCGAAGACAGCCACAAGCCGGGGTCTGTGTCGCTCAATCAAGTACAAGTTCTGATAAACCGAGTCAGCGGTGCCTTGGTACCAATCCTCGCCCATACGCATCTGGGCAGGAACCGACGTAATAAAGTGATCTCCTAAGAAATCGGTGGTTCGCCAGCCCTTGTCCAGATGCTCCAGCAAAGACTGCGCTTTGAATTGGGTCAAAACGTAGATCGAAAGGATGCCGGAGTTCACGAAGTTGGAGAGGACAAAATCGACAATTCTATACCGGCCTCCGAACGGCACTGCGGGCTTCGCTCGGTGTGCCGTCAAGGGGTAGAGACGCTCGCCCCTGCCGCCGGCGAGGACAATTCCCAAGACATACATCATTGCACCTCTATTTTGCTACCTCCTCAACGCAAAAGCTGTTCGTATAGGTTGCTGTATGCTTGAGCTGAGCGATCCCATGAAAAATCCATGCGCATCGCTCGATGGATCAGCGCGGTCCACGATCGGTTCTCGGTAAAAACCCGTAATGCTCTTTCGATGCTCTCCCATAGCGCATTGGACTCTGTATCTGTCAAAGACAAATCCGGTACCCTTGCCGGGCTCGGCGTCATAGTCGATCACCGTATCTTTTAGCCCGCCGATTGCCCGGACGATCGGAATTGTACCATATTTCAAACTGAACATCTGATTGAGGCCGCAGGGTTCGTAAAGCGACGGCATCAAGAAAATGTCCGCACCCGCTTCGATCCGATGCGCTAAGGCCTCGTCGAAACCCATGCGCACGGCGAATTTTTCGGGAAAACGGGCGGCGGCGGTCGCGAAAAAATCCTCATAGCGCAATTCGCCGCTGCCCAAAAGGACCAGGTGAAGCTCCGCTCCATTATCTGATCAAAAATCTTCTGGACGAGGTCGAAACCTTTCTGGGATGTTAAACGAGAAACCATGCCGAACAGCGGCACCGCGGACTTGACCGGGAGACCCAGGCTCCCTGCAGTTTGTCCTTACAGATACGCTTCCCGGTGAGGTCATTCTCACTGTATCGTCTAGCGATAAAGGGATCGGTTTCCGGGTTCCATTCGCTGTAATCTACGCCGTTGAGAATTCCCGTCACATCGGCGGCTCGCTGCCGCAATGTCCCCTGCAAGCCGAAGCCCTGTTCTGCGCTCATGATCTCCTGCGCGTAAGTCGGACTCACGGTAGTAATCTTATCGGCAAAGATCAGGCCGCCCTTAAGAAAATTGATGTTACCATAAAACTCCAAGTGCTGCGGGCTGAAATAGCTGCGATCAAGGTTCAGTAAGGGCCAGTTTGACTCCCGAAAAATTCCCTGGAAGCCAAGGTTGTGTGCGGTCAGAACGGTTTTGACCGATGCAACTTCAGGGTAGCGAGAGCCTTGGGCCTTCAAAAAGACAATCCCCAGCGCCGTCTGCCAGTCGTGGCAATGGACGATTTCGACGGGATGCCGGCGGAGAATTTCTAACGCGGCGCGGGAAAAACGCGAACCGTTCCGCGTTATCGGGATAATCGCCATAAGGTGTCCCGTATAGAAAGTCGCGGTCGAAGTAACGGTCGGCGCGCACTAGATACACGGACACGTTTTGCCCCAGCCGGGCCTCGAGAACAGAAGCCTCTTCTGCTGATGCTCCCAGCGGAACCGCCAATTGCATCCCGGTGTCGTCGAGTGCGAAAGGCCCGTTGAGTACGCAGCGATAGGCGGGCATGATTAAGGAAATCTCATGCCCGCGCTTTTCAAGCGCTACGGAAAGCGTTCCGAGAACATCAGCCAAGCCGCCGGTTTTGGCGAAGGGGGCGATCTCGGATGACAGCATCGCAATCTTTCATGGGCAGGTTAACGTCAAGCGCTTAGACTTCCGACCTCCTCCGGGTTTTTCTTTATCCTTGGTTCTTAAAAAGAAACCGACAGCGGCGGCAATGTGATTGTGAGAGAATAGGGTCGGCCATGGAGCGGCACGGGAACCGTCTCTACTCCGCCGAGATTTCCCATGTTACTGCCACCGTATTCGCCTGCGTCGCTGTTCAATATCTCCTGCCAGGATCCGCTCCGCGGTGACCCGAGCCGGTAACTGTAGCGCGGTACGGGCGTAAAGTTGCAGACCACGAGAATAATCGTCGAGCTCGATTTCCTTTGCGGATCAACGTTACCGTGCTGCTATCGGCGTCGTCACAGTCGATCCATTCAAAACCCGCGCGGGTCGCAGTCCATTTCGTGTAACGCGGGCTCGCTACGATAAAGGCGATTGAGGTCTTGTACCCACCTTTGCAGTCCGGCATGGAGCGGATAGCCCAATAGATCCCAGTCCAAGGTGCCGTCATGCACCCACTCCGCCACTGGCCGAATTCGCCGCCCATGAACAACAGCTTCTTTCCTGGTTGCGCATACATATAGCCGAATAGCGCCCGGAGATTGGCAAACTTCTGCCAGTCGTCACCGGGCATCTTTCCTATCAGTGAACGTTTGCCGTAGACAACCTCGTCGTGGGACAGCGGCAAGACGAAGTTTTCATGAAACGCATAAATCATCCGAAACGTCAGCCTATTGTGGTGATAGCGCCGGTAGATAGGATCCTGGCTCATGTATTCCAGCGTGTCATGCATCCAGCCCATGTCCCACTTGAGACCGAATCCCAAACCGCCTACATAGTTGGGCCTTGACACCATCGGCCACGAAGTCGATTCCTCAGCGATGGTTTGAACGTCTGAATGGTTTTTATACACCTCTTCGTTCAGTCGCCGCAGAAATCTAATGGCCTCGATATTTTCCCGCCCGCCATATTGGTTGGGAATCCACTCGCCTGGTTTGCGGGCGTAGTCCAGATAGAGCATTGAGGCAACCGCGTCGACGCGCAATCCGTCTATATGGTAGGTGCGGAGCCAGAAGAGGGCGTTGCTGATGAGAAAACTTTGGATCTCTTTACGGCCATAGTTGAAGATGTAACTCTTCCACTCGGGGTGATAGCCTTGGCGCGGGTCGGCATGCTCGTACAGATGCGTTCCGTCGAAGAAAGCCAAGCCATGCTCATCGGTGGGGAAGTGTGACGGCACCCAGTCGAGAATCACGCCGATGCCGCGTTGGTGCAGAGTATCGACGAGGTACATCAAATCCTGAGGTGTACCATAGTTCCCGGAAGGCGCGAAGTAGCCGGTGATCTGATAGCCCCAGGAGCCGAAGAACGGATGATCCATGACGGGCAGAAACTCCACGTGGGTGTATCCCAGCCGTTCCAGGTAGTCCGCCAGTTGCGGCGCCAGCTCGCGATAGGACAGCGAGCGATTACTCTGTTCGGCCACCCGCCGCCAGGAGCCAACGTGCATTTCGTAAATCGCCATGGGCTTATCGAGAGCGTTGCGCTGACGGCGCGATGTCATCCATCCTTGGTCGCCCCACTGATAATCGAGATTCCACACGATGGACGCCGTCTTTGGCGGTATCTCGTTGAAAATCGAAAACGGATCCGTTTTATCTACTCGATAGTCGTTAAAGCGAGAAACAATGTGATACTTGTAAAGTGTCCCGTTACCGATCCGGGGAAAAACCCTTCCCAGATGCCCGACTGCCCGCTGGGGTGGAGAGGGTCGCTGTTCTTATTCCAGCCGTTGAAATCGCCCATGACAGAAACCTGCGCGGCATTGGGCGCCCAGACAGCGAATTGAGTGCCGCTGACACCCTTCGTGGTCGACGACATGGGCGCCCAGTTTGTCGTAGAGTTGAAAATGGCTGCCCTCGTTAAAGAGGTAGAGATCGTTATCGGTTATGAGACTTGCGGTTTCATGGCTCCCCATCGATCAATTACCTTTCTTCTTTAGTTTTCCGGATGTGGCGGAGCGCGTTTAAATCCGCCTAGAAAAGCTCTTTGATGAAACTCTTAAGGCAAAAATTGCGCTTGGTGCGATCGCTCTTGAATCGCAGCGTCTACAAAAATTCTGACAGATGAATATGGGTTTGTCTATCGGGGAACTTTGAACAGAGAGCCAAAATTCTCCGACGGAAGCTCAATCGGTTTTTAGGACGGCGTTCTTGCCGTAGAAATTGGTGATGAGATTTCAGGTATGCTCGCCGGCTCCTGCGACTCCGTCGTCGTCCTCTGCTCGGAAGGCAAATGAATCCTAAAGATTGTCCCTGTGCCCGGCTCACTATCGACTTCGATCCGCCCGCCGTGATTCTTGACGATCCGTTGACAGATGGGAGTCCTAAACCCATTCCTCTTCTTTCTTTGCGGTGAAAAACGGTTGAAAAATCTTGGGCAAATCCGTCTCCGCAATGCCAAACCCGGTATCCGCCACGGTTATCACCGCCACCGGGGCTATGCCATCCGATTGCGCTATTTTTGCTTCCACAATTAGCTTGCCGCCTTCCGGCATGGCGTCAATGGCGTTTAAATAAAGGTTCACCATGACCTGCTCCAGCTGCTGCGAATCGGCTTGAATACGCGGTAGATCGGGGTCTAGCTTTTTCTCCACAGCGACTTTCTGCTTGTAGAGACGGTTCTCCACCAACTGAAGCGTTTTTCAATTGCATCTGCTATCGAGGTCGAGCAAAAATCTGTACTTCTCGGGCGGGCATACTCCATGAGGTCTCTTACGATCTGCCGGCACCGCTTCGACTCCTCGTCGATGATTTGCAAAGCGCGATAGTTGGGATCGGCCGGGGCCATGCCGCTCAACATATCTTCCACGAAACCCATGATGATGCCGAGAGGATTGTTGAACTCGTGGGCCATAGAAGCCGTCACTTCCCAGGGAAACCAATCGCCCCGACATGATCAGTTGTTGCTCCAGTTCCTGAGCCTGCTGGCGTAGCTTTTCTTCACTTTGGCGCAGCGCTTCCTCCGTGCGCTTGCGCTCGCTGATATCCATAGTGGCACCAAGCATCCAGAACCGGCCGCCCGCCGTCGCGCAGGACCGTGGCATTGGTGAAAAGCCAGACGACCACGCCATCGGGGTGGACTGCGCGGAACTCGATCTCGTAGGGTACATCTTTGTCCAGCGTGCGCTGAATCGCCGCTGACACTAACCCCTGATCCTCAGGGTGAATGAGCGCGGCAAACCCTTCCACCGTACCGTCGAACTGATCCGGCCTCACACCGTGAATGGCGTACAGCGAATCACTCCATGAGATCCGGTTAGTGACTACGTCCCAATCCCAGACGCCTAGCTTACCGGTTTGCGTGGCTAGGCGCAGCCGCTGCTCGTTCTCACGCAGCGCGACTTCCACGCGCTTGCGCCGGGTGATGTCCCGGGCGATCTTGGACGCGCCGACGATGTTTCCTTTGGCATCTCTGATAGGTGACACGGTTAAGGAAATGTCCAGTAGACTTCCGTCCTTGCGCCGCCGAACCGTCTCGTAGTGTTCGATCGGCTCGCCGCGCCTAATGTGCTGAAGAATACCTTGCTCCTCATCGCGGCGCTCCGGCGGAATTAGAAGGGTGATGGGTTTACCGATCGCCTCTTCAGCCCTGTAGCCAAAGAGCCGCTGCGCGCGCCTGGTTCCAACTGGTAATGATTCCGTTTGAGGTCTTTGCTAATGATCGCGTCTTCCGAAGATTCGACGATGGCGGCCAGCCGCCGGCTGGCTTGTTCAGCCTGTCTTTAAATCCGTGACGTCTTCAAAGACATTAATCGCGCCGCGAGGCGGCCGTTAATATCATACAACGGGTCGATGTTTACTCTGAGAATGGCCCTGGAGCCGTCGGGCCGTTCGATCATAGCCTCTTCATTGCGAGCCGGCTTGCCCGTTTTCACGGCTATTGCCATCGGTCCCTGGCTGTGAGGAATCGGCGAACCGTCCGGGCCTAGCACGCGGAATGATCCGCAATACTTTTCTTCACTATCGTTCAGTTTCGGTTCGCGTCCCCAAAGCTCGGCTGCGCGCCGGTTAAAGAACGTGATTCGCCCTTCTTGATCACAACTGTAGACGGCCGCCGGCATGAGGAAGTGAGCTGGCGCATGCGCTGCTCACTTTCGCGCAGCACGCCGGCGGCCTCGCCGCGGACCTTGGCAAGAGCCAGCGCGCCGCCGACCCGCGCCAGCAGCTCGCGAGCGCTAAAGGGCTTAATCAGATAGTCATCGGCGCCGGCTTTTAAGCCCTCCACGCGGGACTCCTCGCCGGCGCGAGCGGAAAGCATGATGACTGGAATAAAGGCCATTTCGGGATCTTCCCGGATAGCTTTTAATAGGCCGAAGCCGTCCACGTTGGGCATCATCACATCCGTGAGCACCAAGTCTGGTTTATCTTCGACCATGGCCTGGAGCGCTTGTTGTCCGTCAGCTACGGCGAAGACCTCATATTTGGACGTAAGGAGGCGGCGCACGTAATCTCGCATGTCGGCGTTGTCGTCGGCCAAGACAATCTTGGCCCTGGTTTTGTCGTCGATGGGGAACGCGGCAAAATACCCGATTCGTCTTCTAACGCAATGAATTCTTCGCTGTCTTTGGGCAGTGCATCCGGCAGCCATCGGAGCGCCTCCTCCAAGAATGGGCTGGCTCCAAGGGCTGTGGATTCTATTGTTGGGCGCGCGCCGATGCGTTCGGGCGGAAGGTGCGCCTTACCGAGCGGGATGGTGACTGTAAAAGTACTACCTATTCCGTGAACGCTTTCGACTCCTGCGGTTCCGCCGTGTAGCTTGGCCAGCTCCTGGACGAGCGCAAGACCGATGCCGCTGCCTTCTTGAGTTCGACCCCGCGCTCCCTCGACGCGATGAAAACGATTGAAGAGATTCGGCAGTTCCGCTTCCGGTATACCCGTGCCAGAGTCCCGGACGGACAATACAGCAGAGCCGCTGCTGGTCCGCAGCGAAACAGAGATTTCGCCCTCGAGGGTGTATTTGAAGGCGTTGGAAATAAGATTGAGAACAATCTTTTCCCACATGTCGCGATCCACAAAAGACTGGCTCGGAAAAAGGCGCGCAGTCAATGACGAGCCGGATTCCGGTCTTTTGGATTGCCGAACGAAATACACTCGCCAACTCGGTGGTGTAGGCGGCCAAATCCAGCGGCTCATACACCGCCTGGACGCGGCCGGCCTCGATGCGGGAAAAATCGAGCAAGGTATTCACCAGCTTCAAAAGCCGTTGGCCGTTGCGGCGCATGATGGTTAGAAGTTCGCGGTTCTCGCCCGAGACTTGCCCCTCAGGCTTTGCCAGAACCTCATCGAGGGGCCCCAGCATGAGCGTAAGCGGCGTGCGAAACTCGTGGCTCACGTTGGAGAAAACGCCGTCTTGGCGCGGTCGAGCTCGGCAAGCGCTTCCGCACGTTTGCGTTCTTCCTCGTGGGCGCGTGCACTGGCAAGAGCGGCGGCAACCTGACCCGCCAGCAGATTAACGAATCCGCTGTAGGCTGCATCAAAGAATCGATACGGGTTGACTCCCGCGATCAAAAGCCCGCTGGGCGATCCTGACCTTGCTGAGCGATTGGAAAAATGACCGCCTGCCTAGCGGGTTTGTCCCAGGGCCCGGTAGGGATGGCAGCGAAGCGCGCGGCGAGATCGTCGACGGTTACGGGTGCAGCAGTCGCGAGAAGCTGTGGCACCGGCCATATCTCATTTTCCGAGCCGAGATCGATGACTATGGGCGCAATAGCATCGCCGGCAGTTGCGCCATGAGCACACGCGAGCCGCGCCTGCTTTCCGTCGGCCTCGCATAAATAGACCAATGCAAAGGGGAGATCTTTGGCATGAGCATCCAGACGGCACCGAATAGTGGAGAACAGGTCATCTTCTGTATTTATCGCCGCGAGGTCGGCTCCCAATTCCCGCAACATCCCCAACCGCCGTTCACTCAACACACGTCCGGTCGTTTCGCTGACGATGCAGAAGATGCCGCCGACCTGACCGCTCTCATCCCTGATGGGATCGTATGAGACGTCGAAATACGTCTCTTCGATGTAGCCGTGCCTTTCGAGGAGGAATTGATGGTCCTTGGCCCAAAATGATTCGCCCGTTGCTATGACATTCTTGAATAGCGGCCCGAGTAAGTCATCCCAGATCTCACTCCAGCATTCCCGCGCAGGTCTGCCAAGTGCCCAGGGATGCTTTATGCCTAAGACAGGACTGTATGCATCGTTGTAGAGTGCAATCAGATCCGGCCCCCAGAAGAGGACGATCTGGGCCTTTGATGGCAGCAAAATGCTCACTGCAGCTGCGCAGGCTCTGGGGCCAGGACTCCATCGGTCCGAGCTGAGTCTTGGACCAATCCATCACGAACGAATCAACTCGCCCATCTCGCCACCGCCGACTAACCAATCTTGGGCTGAAGCTTGTGGGATCTGCGTCGTTTGGTCCTCTTGGTTCTTCATGATTCGCTCAGATATCTTACACGGATATCTAGGAAGACCTGTTGCCCGGCCTCGTTTCTATTGGCTAAACCGCTTCGGCGTCTGCGCGTTTACCGTGCTTCAACGGCAAATAGATTTTGAAAGTGGTTCCTTTGTCTAGCTGGCTTTCTACGTCAATCTTCCCGCCATGATTTTTGACGATCCGTTCGCACATACGTTTAGGCCCAGCCCAAGACCTTTTTCTTCTTTGCAGTTGAGAAATGCTGTGAACATTCTCCAATTCGACGCCAAAACCGGTATCCGTCACAGAAATGATCACCCCATCTGGTTTGCCATCGATAGGTTCCGACGTTGCCCTGTAGACGGCGCCTATATCTTTAATCGCTCATCCTCTTCGTTGGTCCTGAGTGCGAAGTCCTCTGAGCTCTCTTTCCGGTTCAAAGGCAGATGAATCCTAAAAGTAGTTCCCGTTCCTGGCTGGCTTTCTACCTCGATTCTTCCGCCGTGGTTTTTGACGATACGTTCAGTTATGGAAAGGCCCAGTCCCATTCCTCTTCCTTTCTTCGCCGAAAAGAAGGGGTGAAAGATTTTGGACAAATCCGTCGCCTCGATGCCGAAACCGGTATCCGCTACGGTTATCAGAACCATCAGTGGGCTCCCGTCCACCGGCTCTATCCTTGCCCCTATAATTAACTTACCGCCCTCCGGCATGGCGTCAATGGCATTTAAATAGAGATTGACCAAGACCTGCTCCAATTGCTGCGGATCGGCATAAATTTTCGGCAGGTTCTCCTCCATGACGGTGCCGGCCTCGATTTTCTGTTTATATAAGTGATTGGTTACCAGGTTTAGGGTCTTTTCGACTATCTGCATAATATCCGTCAAAGAAAAATCGGCGTTCTTCGGCCGTGAGAACTCCAGAAGTTCTTGGATAATTTTTGGCAGCGCCTGGCTTCTTCATTGATAATTTGTAACGACCGATGTTGGGGGCTCGAAGGATCGGTCTCACTAAGGAGATCTTCGGCGAATCCCATAACGATGCCGAGGGGATTGTTAAATTCATGGGCCATGGACGCAGTGATCTCGCCGAGCGAAACCAACCGGCCGGAGGCGATCAGCTGCTGCTCCAATTCCTGTGCCTGCTGGCGTAGCTTTTCTTCGCTTTCCCGCAGCGCGTTTTCCGCCCGCCGCCGCTCCGCTGACGTCTCGGAACACCATAACGACCCTGATGGTTTTTCCATTCCGATCTCTGATCGGGGCGGCACTGTCGTCAATGGGCCGCTCGGTTCCGTCTTTCGAGATGAGGACCGTGTGGTTCCCCAGGCCGACGATGACGCCTTTGCCGTAAGACTCTCGTTACCGGCTTTTCGACCGATGCGTTCGTCTGCTCGTTGACGATGTGAAAGACGGTCTCTAGCGGCTGGCCCGTTGCTGCTTCCTTGCGTCCAGCCGGTCAGTGATTCCGCCACCGAGTTCAGATACGTGACGTTCCCGCGTATCCGTGGTCATCACGGCATCGCCGATACTGGCAAGGGTGGTTCGGAACATCTCCCGTTGTTCATGGATCGCGGCTGCGGCTGTGTCTCGGGAAAGCAAGTAACGACGAAACAGGAAAATAAATGCTACAACCATGGCCAGGGCAAAAAGATCGGCAATTAGGCTGCTTGAGACCGCGACATTGTATGCATGGGCCGAGCGTTGCAAGGCCGCCTCGCGCAGTTGCTTCTGAAGATTGGACCATCTCGTCAATCTGCCGGCGCAGTTCGTCCATCTCGTCTTTGCCGCGACCAGTCAAAATCATCTCTCGCGCGGCCTCAAATCCGTTTTCCTTGCGAAGGGCCAGCCCTTCCTGCAAGATTTTTAACCTATCCGCAATCCGGTTTTTTAAGGCAGGAATGCGCGCTTGCTGCGCAGGGTTATCGGCGGTCAACTGTTCCAAAGTCTTGACCTGTTTATCAATGTTAGCGAGAGCGATGTTGTAAGGTTCGAGATAGGATGTTTCTCCTGTGATTAGATAGCCGCGTTGCCCTGTCTCGGCGTCCTTCGCGAGTGACATAATGGTCTCGATAGCTATTAGCACGTCACGAGTGCGCGACGCTAAGAGTGCTCTCAGAGCGTATCTGCCGTATGTTGTGGTGTGCAAGCCAGGCATTCACGACCAGCAGGCCCGCCACCATCACGATCACAAACATTAGTATTCGAGCAAACATCTTATTCATATGTGCTAGCTCTATATTGCCCGAGCTCCGCTGATATTTATCTAAGCAATAACCTTAAGTAAAGAAATAACATAGGTAGGATCTGGCAGGTGGCTGACAATAGAATGCGATGGTGAGGATAACAGGGGTAGAACGGAATTAACAGAGCGGAAAGTTGTACTTTTCAATGGAGCAATAAGCTCTCAACGGTACTCTTCAGTTCCTGAATATCCACGGGCTTGGTCAGATAAGTAGATGCACCTTTGTTCATGACATTCGTTGCGCGTGTCAATGGTCGGATAGGCCGTGATCATTATCACTTCGATTGCGGGACGACGGCTTTTGATTTCAGCCTAGAAGCACTACTCCATCCATCGGAAACATCTTGATATCAAGAATAGCGAGCTGGAAAACCCGGGTTTCCAGTAAGACGAGTGCATCGTAGCTGTTTTTCGCCGTCACTACTTGGTAGCCCTGTTTGCTGAGAATTCTTTCGAGGAGCAACAAAAGGTTCTCTTCGTCGTCAACGATCAATATGTTTTTCTGCAAGACATCCTGCTCTTTTGCTGTTGATTCTATGCCTTCTAAATCATTTCTCATGTCGCGATCATGGGTTCCAGCGGCCATTGGTGCTTACTGTCTGATACCGGTTTGATTCAGTAATCAGGAAAGCAATCTAAGTGCCAGGTAAAAAGAGGATTTCGGATAGGAGATCGTCCTCTTAGCGGGCCTAAATTGGGTCTGTCGAGAGGTAAAGCGGGCGTGTCGACGTGGTTTTGATGATTAATTTAGCAAACTCGCTAATGAACGGGACAAGCCTTGTGCGTAAAACGCATAATGCTCTGAGAAAAAACCTACAACTCGAGGAAGTTTTTTGCTGATAACATTTTATTGGCGTAAGGCTGCAATTCTATCTTGGGTTGCCGGATGAGTTGACAGGAATCCGCCACCGTCTGGTGGAGACGATTGCATAACCCAGGCAAGCGCGTCGATCATCACGTCTTTAGAGTAGCCGGCACGTTGCAAAATTTCCACGGCATGCCGATCCGCTTCCAACTCTTCTGAGCGGCTGTAAGCGCGTGCAACCAGTGTGCCCGGCGATGGGGGTGATGGCGCTGCTACCGGGAATGATTTGCTCGAGTAAAATAATACCCAGATTCAATCCAGTTCCTAGCACTTGGGCTTTGGCGACATGTCCAAGATCGTCATGGGCTATTTCGTGGGCCAATATTCCTCTCAGTTGCTCGTCGTTTGCCTTCTGAAGCAGCCCCGTTGTGACGTAAAACTCGCCGCCGCCCGCATTGGCGGCGTTAATATTCTGATCCTCCACCACACCAAGGCGTATTTCTTTTAGCGACCGAGTTCTATCACCTGCGCGCAACAACGGTACCATGATCCGCTGAAGCCTTGCCGCCTGACTGGGATCGAGCGGTTTGACGTTCGGCGTGCGAGCTTCCTGTGACGGCGAGCGCGGCGGCGCGGACGTAGTTTGCACTGCGCAACCGCCCGCCAACGCAAGAAACAAGACCGACACGGCGGCCGATAGAATCTTTTCTTTCGTGCCATTGTCTCTGGTCAAACTGCTCGGGCACGTTGAGACTTCTGTGCTGGTGCTTGCAAGCGCTGTTCAACAGCACTCCAATCGATATTGGAAAAGAACGCTTCTATGTATTTTGGCCGTTCGGCCGGTTTGTAGTCTAAAATAAACGCGTGCTCCCATACGTCCATAACCAACACCGGGGTGTAGCCTGCAACATTACCGATCTCATGCAAGGTGATCCAATGATTGGATAGACGGCCGGTGGTCGGATCCTGATAACAGATCGCCCAGCCGACGCCGCGCATCTTGCCGATGCCGACAAAGTCGGTCTTCCAAATGTCATAACTACCAAAGCTCTCCTCTGTCGCTTTAACGAAGACAGAGCCTCGCTTGGGATCGCCACCGCCATCTTTTGTGAGATTGCCAAAATAATATTCATGCAGCACCATGCCGTTGTATTCGAAACCTAGGCGACGCTTTAATTCCGAATAAGCCGGCATCTCCTCTTGATCGACCTTGCCATCTTCTAAGATTGCAGCAATTTTGTCTTGAAGAACGTTAGTCTCTTTGACATAGCCTTCGTAGAGCTTAAAATGCATCTCCAAAGTTTGGTCCGAAATGCCATTTAGCCCGCTTAACTTAAACTTTTGGCTTGATAAGAGTTCATGCTGAAAGTCCTTTCCTTGTAAAATTCTTCCTCTCAACTGAAAAGCAACCCAAACGAAGTTTAGACCTTTCGTTTGGGTTTAGCTCAGGCTGAAAGGCCACGCTTAAATTTGCTCATGGGAAGGTTTCCTGGTCGCGATGGCAGACTGGTTGCTCTCGCTTTGTCTGCCGATCCATTCCTTACCTTTGCTCACAACCTTTTCGGCGCCGTCGCGCAGTTTGTCCGCCTGCTGATTCAGATAATCCACTCCTTCATTGGTGCGGCGGCGAATGTCCTCTCGCATCTCTTCCCCGGAGCGCGGCGCCAGCAATAAACCGGCTGCCACACCGATTCCTATGCCGATCAAAAGATAGGCAACCCCGCTCAATTCATCGTTCCTAAACATCTTTAGTCCTTTCTCTAATGTTCTTCGATGTTACGATTGTTTCTGCACTTGAAGATTATTCTTGACGCTTTTCACTCCACCAACCTGATGAGCGAGTTGTTCCGCTTTAGCCTTTTGATCCGCTGATTCGACGATGCCGTTGAGCGTAACCACTTGGTTGGTGGTATCGACCTCAATGCGCGTTAGGTTCGCGGTCTTATCCCCCACGAGTTTCGCTTTTACCGATGCGGTGATAGTCGTATCGTCGACATACTGACCTGCTGTCTGGCCGGTCATCGACGTGCAACCACTGATCACGAGTAGGGTCGCCAATACAACCGACGATAGTGATAGTCCTCTGTTCATTTCTAATTCCTCCCTGTTATTGCCTTAGTTTTTAATAGATGAACTCACGTCTTTATCTGACGCAGGAAAATCGCGTCAGGAATCATTCGCAAAGCATGATCTTCATATCCGTCCCATAACCAGCAATATGATCAGTATTAGTAAAACAAGCCCTAGACCACCGCTCGGATAGTAACCCCACCCGGAGCTATAAGGCCATGTCGGCAATGCTCCGATAAGCACCAAAATGAGGATGATTAATAGGATTGTTCCCATAAGACCTCCTTTCTATATTTCGATGAAAAACACATGATTTACTTGTAAGCTTCTCTTGGGTGAATACTCACTTTTGCACTGCAACTGCTTGGATTCGAAAATCTCCTAAAGGAACTTTTTCAACAAACGACGGGTACTCGCTCGCGATTTTCTCACCCGCAAGTCTTCGGGATCCCTCCGGGCGCGGAACTTTGCCGATCTTGGCCAGAACATCCATGATGCGGTTTGCGGTCCCCCAGTCGCTCCACAAGAGATCTCGAACTGGAGAACGACTAAACTCGAAGGATAATTTCTTACCATCGGCTCGAGAAACTCTTTCGACAAATTCATTGGCTTTAATCGCTGGTAAATGTTTCGAACCACCTCTGACTCGCCGGGTGTACCGATCGCTTCATAAACTTGCTGAAACTGCTGGTAAAGCCTCGGAGCAAGCCTGCTCACCCAATGCAGCATCGTTTTGGTTTTAAAGACCATGATCATGGTATTCCACAGCCCACCGGCCCGAGTCAGGCGACGGGCACTCTTTGGATCCGGCTTCTCGATAAACCAGGATATCTCGGACATGTCCGGTCCGATAGCCAGTCGCTTTTTATTGGGCAGAAGATAGCCGTACTCGGGTTCGTCTCGTCCGGTTTGACGCCTAGTAAAATCAGTCGGGAGGGGTCCCGCTTGACGGCCAGGCAGGCCATACGTGCGTGGACCATGAGCTGATCTTCCTCCCCGATGAAATGGTCCGACGGCAGAACCAACACCAAAGACTCCGGATATCGCTTGTATAAATGAATCAGAGGCAAAATGAGGCCTGGACCGGTTTCTTTGTTTTCCGGTTGGACAATTACAGTGTCTTTAGGCCTGCCGGAGCATTGTTGTCTGACCTCGGGATATCTCAAATGAGACTCAGTGATAACGGTGAGCACGAGCTCGGGGCTATCAGTCTTTCGGCGCGCTGTACGGTATGCTCCAACATCGAACGGCGACCGATAAAGTTGACATACTGTTTGGGCAACGTCCCTTTTCCCAAGGATTTAATGAACGGCTGGAGACGTTTGCCCTCGCCGCCAGCCAATACCAGTCCGCAAATCACTTCGTCTTGATTACCGTTGGTACCGTCTTGACGGGTCGCGTCCGCCACCGAACAATGAAAAGTATTTTCCGTCTCCACGAAACCCCTCCTTCCGCATCCTCCCCAAAGTGGGAGCAGCCCATTAGATTACTTTTCGTTTCCGCGCGGCTTCCGCTTCGGCCTCCTGGCGTTCGAACCATTGGTCAGCCCAGCGGCCTACTTCCTCTTCTGATCGCCGTGATTTGACTTGCAAAGTTCCCTGGAACTTTTGATAGTCACCTTCAATTTGCAGCAAATCATCATCCGTAAATTTACCCCCATTGCTTCTTTAGCTCTCCTTTGAATTGAGTCCACCGGCCCTTAAACTGATCTTTGTTCATAACTCTTCCTTTCTGTTTTTGACGCGTTTTTGTTTTCTACGCAGCCGGTTTGACATCGATTTTGTCGTTGATAGTAAGTCCCGACTGCACGCTTTTGGTCAGCTCAACCGCTTTGGTCCGCGCGTCCTGGGAGAGCACGGTGCCTGATATTGTGACCTCATTCTTGTCGGCATTCGCATCCACGTCCAACTTGGCATCCTTCAGCTGCGCATCGCTCTCAAACTTTGCCCGAATCGCTTGCTCCAAATCAGAGTCGCTCATCTTGGACGAGCTTGAGGTTGTCTGGCTGGTTGGTTGTTGGTTAGGTTCATCGCATCCGATAAAAACACGTTGAGCCCGAACAGTAACAAGATTAACCCAATAGATTTTTTCATAGTGCCTCCGTCATGACTCACATGACTCATCGGCTGGTTACACAAAGCATGTGCCAAGTACGCGAATGACGTTATCGCTGTTGTTTTCTCAAGATTTATTTCGCGATTGATTTGTTAGTGCTTAATTTTGTCAGAGCTTTGCGGACACGGTGAAAGAAAAAACGTACGGCAAGGGCGCTAGCGTTGGATGCTGCAGATTTGGATGCTGCCAGATACAAAAGGATCGCGAGGGGATGTCTGACGGTTATAGAGTTGTCAGAAACCAGACGGAAGTTTTGCTCGGCCGCATGCTTATTTAAATTTAAGAAGCAACACGAACAGAAAGCGTCTCAACGGATTTCAGGGCCGCTCGGACATCAAAAAGCAAGGCGAACGGAAATCTCAATTGAGAGAGTTCTTGATGCGAAATAGTCGGAGCTATGTAATTGTCAGCTGGAGTCGTCGTTCGTTTGAAACGAGATTTTATTAAGGAATTTGTAAGTTGCATTGGCAACCCAAAACTAGACCTTGCATTCCACGAAACTAACACACCCGTGTTTTGCATGGTTTTTGCTCTTGTCAGGATCGCCTCTTCTGAAAATCATTGTCGACGAGGATTGCGATTTGTTTCTGGAGGTTTTTCCTAAGATCGATCAGTGTCATTGGTTTTTGTAAGTATTTTTGCTACAAAAGAGTAGGATATCTCCGACAGCCATGGCTTTTACGGCGAATGTAACCCGAGTATCAATGCGTCGTGGCTGAAATTCGCCAAGATTGAAAGACGAGGCCAATTCCCCTAAAGCTTATTTAAACGCAGCGGCGAATGTGGTTGACGTAGAAGTAGATAGTCTCCCTGACAAGCGGCCAACAATCTAGACGGCCGGTAAGAGAGTAAGCAATGAGTAAAGAAAACGGACAGAATCTGTCAGCGGGAAAACTGTTAGTCGTCGACGACGACAGCAATCTCATAGAACTTGTCGCCATGAAACTGAAGGGCGCGAACTATGAGGTAGCCACGGCTCTTAAAGAGGAAGATGCCCTCAAAGCGGCCACGGACGACGTATTTGACCTTTGTATTGTCGACCTTAAGCTCGCCGGCCGAAACGGCATTTCTCTAATGACGGAATTACACTCGGTCAATCCGGAGATGCCGGTCATTATACTGACCGGGCATGCAAGCGTGGAAAGCGCTGTGGAGGCAATGAAGAAGGGTGCTTACAGCTACCTGACAAAACCATTTAATACCCCGGAACTATTGTTGCAGATCGAAAGGGCCTTGGAAAACCGTAGACTCAACTCCGAGATCCAGAGACTCAAGGAGCTTTTACAGGAAAGATACGATTTTACGAATATCATCGCGAAAAGTGAAGGAATGCGAAAGGTGCTGGATGTGGTCTCCCGTATCGCCTGCACCGAATCGACTGTGTTCCTGCAAGGCGAGAGCGGCACGGGCAAGGAAATAGTCGCCAAAGCAATCCATCTCGCGAGCACGCGACGAAACAAACCCTTTGTGGCCATCAATTGTGCGGCCCTGCCGGCGACCTTGCTCGAAAGCGAGCTGTTCGGTCATGAAAAAGGTTCGTTCACCGGCGCCAACAGAAGCACGAAAGGACTGCTCAGCCAGGCTCATGAAGGAACGATTTTCTTGGATGAAATCGGCGACATGCCGCCTTCCCTTCAGGCTAAACTTTTGCGCGTGTTGCAGGAGCGCGAATTTTATCCCGTGGGGAGCGAGAAGCCGGTTCAAGTCGATGTCAGAATCATCACCGCAACCAATAAGGATCTGCAGGCAGAGGTAAAAGAAGGCAATTTTCGCGAGGACTTATTTTACCGGCTTCATGTGATTCCGATTCATCTGCCGCCGCTACGCGAGCGCAAAGAAGATATCCCGCATTTGGCCAACCATTTCTTAAAAATAGTTTCGCAGCAGATGAAAAAAGAAGTCAAAGGTATTACGCCGCAAGCCATGCAGAAGCTCATGCTTCACGATTGGCCGGGGAATGTGCGGGAACTGGAAAACACCTTGGAGTTTGCTGTGGCGATGACGCCGCTGGACATGATCACAGAAGAGTTTGTCCTGCAGACCAAAAATTCTGTGCCCCAGACAGCTCCTCAACAAGAAACCGGTCTCCAGATGAACATCGCGCTTAACGGGCCCGTCAAATCTTACAAGGACGCCCGCTATCTATTTGAAAAGGATTATCTTGTAAGGCTGCTGGAACTTTGCGGCGGAAAAGCAAGCGAGGCGGCAAAACTTGCGGGAAAGTGCCGGACAGATTTCTATGAGCTATTGAGAAAACATGAGATCAAGATCGAAAATTTCAAAGCAGCCGGCAACGTAGCGCAACCGCAGTAGTAGTTCTCACAGAACAGGGCCGTTAAACGGAATTCGTTTCCAGATCTTTTGATTCCCCGGTCTCATGGCGAGGCAGCCGTAGCAATACCAGTGAGCGGGCTTCCAGCGGATATTCGGTGCCGCCGCGTATCAGCCGCGGTCGGCGTTTGATTTTTCCTCTTTGGTGTCGAAGACAACCTCCCAGCGCACCTACGACGGTGCGCCGGGAGAACAAAGTTAACCGGCTCATGGTGCGCGTTCAGTAGGATCAAGAGAGTGTCATCCAAAATCCGGTTGCCGCGGGCGTCAACTTCTTCGATGGCGTCGCCGGCGAGCCGCAATCCGAGGCAGCGGGCGAATGCGTTGTTCCAGTCATCGTCAGTCATTTCTTTCCCATCCGGCTTGAACCAGGCCAGGTCTTTGACCTCCGAGCCGCGGATCCTGCGCCCTTGAAAAAATACCCGGCGTCGGAGAACCGGATGTTGATGAAACAGTCGGATCAACAACTGGGTGAATTCCAGCAGCTCCCGTTTCCAGCGATCGAGCTTCCAGTCCATCCAGGAGATTTCGTTGTCCTGGCAGTAAGCATTATTGTTGCCCCGTTGCGTGCGTCCGATCTCATCGCCCGCTAACAGCATCGGAACCCCTTGAGACAGAATCAAGGTTGCCAAGAAATTGCGCTGCTGCCGGGCCCGGAGAGCGCTTATTTCTTTATCGTCCGTGGGGCCTTCCGCGCCGCAATTCCAGCTTAAATTCTCATTGTGACCGTCACGGTTCTCTTCGCCGTTGGCTTCGTTGTGTTTTTCGTTGTAGCTGACGACATCGGCCAAAGTGAACCCGTCATGGGCGGTCACAAAATTTATACTCGCGTAGGGACGACGTCCGCCTCTGCCATAGAGATCACTGCTTCCGGTCAGACGCATAGCCAGACCTCCGACCAACCCACCGTCCCCTTTCCAAAAACGTCGTACGGTGTCGCGATATTCCGCGTTCCATTCGGCCCACAGAATGGGAAAGTTTCCAACTTGATACCCACCTTCGCCTAAGTCCCAGGGTTCCGCGATCAGCTTCACCTGCGACAGCACGGGGTCTTGATGAATAATGTCAAAGAACGCGCCCAGGCGATCCACCGAATGCAGCTCTCGCGCCAAGGTGGATGCTAAATCGAAGCGAAATCCATCCACGTGCATCTCGAGCGCCCAGTAGCGCAGGCTGTCCATAATCAGCTGCAGCGTATGCGGATGAGTCATGTTCAAGGTATTGCCACAGCCGGTGTAATCCATGTAGTAGCGACGATCCTCCACCAGACGGTAGTACGAGGCGTTGTCAATTCCTCGAAAGCACAGCGTGGGTCCCAGGTGGTTTCCTCTCCGGTGTGGTTGTAGACAACATCGATTATGACCTCGATCCCTTCACGATGAAGGGTCTTCACCATGGTTTTAAATTCCGCCACTTGCTCGCCAAGCACCCCGTCGACGCATAGCGGGACTCCGGCGCAAAAAACCGATTGAGTTATATCCCCAGTAATTGGTCAGGTCGCGATCCACGAGGGATTTGTCGGCGACGAATTGATGAACCGGCATCAGTTCGACAGCCGTAATTGCCAACGATTTGAGATAATCGACGACCGCCGGATGGGTCAGACCGGCATAAGTACCTCTCAGCTCTTTGGGCACTTTAGGGTGGCGCGCCGTGAATCCCTTCACGTGCATTTCGTAGATCAGCGTCTTGTGCCAGGGAATCCGAAGCGGAGCATCGTGTCCCCAACTGAAGGCTGGATCGACGACCACGCACTTCGGCAGCCCCTCTGCACTATCACGTTCATCTAGTGATAAGTCGGCGTCCGGGTGTCCGATGGTATAGCCGAAGAGTGCATCGCTCCATCGTATGGGTCCGGCAATGGACTTGGCGTAGGGATCCAAAAGAAGTTTGGTTGGGTTAAACCGGTGGCCTTCGGCGGGGCTGTAAGGTCCATGCACGCGATAGCCATAGAGCTGTCCTGGTCGAGCTTCCGGCAAATAAACGTGCCATACCTGGTCGGTCTGTTCGCTCATCCGGATTCGCTTCGTCTCGCGGGTTCGGTTTTCGCCGTCGAATAAGCAAAGCTCTACTCCTGTAGCATTTTCAGAGAACAGTGCAAAGTTCACACCGGATCCGTCCCAAGTGGCTCCCAGGGGATAAGGATTGCCAGGCCATACTTTCATCAAAAACCTCCCCTAGTAGGACGCCCTCAAGTCTTCTATTGTTCAAGGTTCAAAGTTCAATGTTCAAGGTCTAAGACTAGTTAAAGCATGAAGCAAGAACTTTGAAGCTCGATCAGCCTTGTTGCCCAAACGTTTTAATGCGGCTGCCCGTTGTCGCAATTTTCCGGACAATTAAACGATGACGCGGGTTGAGTGCAAATCAAAGACCACGAACGATAATCTGTGAAATCTTGTGGCAGAATTAGTTGATCGCGGAGCCACTGCCCCTCTTTGAAAAAGAGGGACCAGGAGGAGATTTACATTGCGACGCCGTCGCTTGGGAAATCACTAAGGTGAGGGAAGGCGGCTGCGAATTTCGTCGATCGCTTTCAAAATCTCCGTAACGGAATCCATTTTGCGAATCTCATCTAACGAAAAGCGCGCTTTGCGTTTCCAGTTGGGCCGTTCTTCCCAGGTGCCGGGGACATTCTGTGGAAGCGGCTCAAGCCAGAGATCTTCCAGATTCAACAGCAGCAGATAGGCATCCCCACTCGCCAACTGAGAGAGCCATGCGCGCAGAATCGCCAGAGGGTCCGGAGATTCTCCTGCTGATCCAGCCGCGCGATTTTAAGTAGGTGATGAGCGCTTCACGGATGGATGCGCGGTGCTGCTGCGCAATTTGCGCCTCCGGTGGGGATAGAAGTCCGAGCGCAAGCCGATCCTCAATGTCTTTTCCCTGCCAGAAGCCGGCGAAAGTCGGCGTATCATGAGTGTTCAGGCTGGTCACGTCGTCGTGAGCGGGCTCTTGAAGCGCGCGCTGCGGATCGGCGGTTACGCAGAATTGGCTGACGTGCATGCCGTGGATTCGATGGTTTGCCAGGGCTGTGTTCACGTAGGGCGGTACGGTGCCGAGGTTCTCACCGACTATTTGGACCTGATGCCGGTGCGATTCCAAACTCAAGATCGCATAGAATTCATCAGCCGGATAGTGGACGTAAACTGCTTCGCTGGGTCCAAAGCCGCGAGGGATCCAAAATAGACGGTGGAGTCCCATGACATGATCGATGCGGAGCATTCCCGCATGCTGGAGATGATGACGCAGACAATCGATATAGTAACGATAGCCTTGCTGTCGAAGCCCTTCGGGCTGCAGCGGCGGGAAGCCCCAGTTCTGACCCTTGGTGAAAAAGCTGTCCGGCGGCGCGCCTCCGCTGGCGTCTAAAGCAAACACCTGGCGCTCGCGCCAGACATCGTAGCCGTCGCGGTTTACTCCCAGTGGGAAGTCGAGGTAAAGCGCCGGCCCGCCAGTTCTGGTCTTTTCTGCCAGCGCGCGCATCTGTTCTTCGGCCTGCCATTGCACGTAGAGATGATACCGCCTGACTGTTTCATCGTAGTCGCCGGCTCCCAACCTGCCATCGCGATGGACCGCCGGCCAAAGCTCCCATGGCGCACCTTCGCGCTCGACTTTAGCGCGAAACGCGGCGTAATCCTGCGCTTGCGGATGAGTCTCAATGAAACGTTCGAAAGCCGCTCTCCGCTTAGCAGACCGGTTTGTAAGCGTATGAAGCAGTTCCTCAAGAATCCTGCGCTTAAGCGCCATCAACCGCCGGTATTCAATCAAAGGCGTGGCGCGTAAATCTCGAGATCGGTTTGGAAGCCGGAGGAATGGATCATCAAGCGAGCCACTGGACTACGTTGGAGTTCCGGTATGCGCGTGACATCGAGATAGAATTCGTTCCAAAAAGACGGCTTACGGGCGCGTAGGGACTCGGATTAAAAGGCTCATCAAGAAATGTCGAAAGTAAAGGCAAAGTGCCCACGAAATCTCCGCCCATTTGACCGGTGAAATCGATCAATGTCTCCAGGTCGGAAAAATTACCGGCACCCCAGTTTTCTCAGAGGCGAGGGCGTATACGGGGCAGAAAAGACCCCAGAGTCGAGGGTTGACAGTTGCTGCTCCGTAGCTTTGCAATGGCGATGACAAAACGTAGGAGTCGAACGTAAGCGCGCCAACCTGCAAATGCAGGTGGTGGTAACCGAGGGGTAATTTTTCGGGAATGATAATCCATTGCGCCACATAGCGCCCACCTTCGACGCAGCGCTCCACTGGCTTAAACCTGAAGTCGCGCTGGCATTTGCCTTCAAAGAACTCACCGCTTTCCAGGTCGATTCGATACCGAGGTTCCGCGGCGGCAAGTGGTCCCGGCAGTCGAAGCTTGAGCCGTAAGGGACCGCCGTCCACAGGCGACGACGACCGGATCAATGGCGCGCCGCATCAGAAACTGCCGGCGCTGGCGCAGCGCGCCGGCGAGATCATCCATACGTTCCACCGGCGCACCCAAAATGTTGAGGACGCGAAGAATGGCTTCGGGAGGCGGCTGCATCAAACGTCCCAAGCCGTCGTAAAGATTAATTTGAATGTTGAAGAGACGAGCGACGTTGTGCAGCAGGTTGCGTTTCAGTCATTTGGCTCGGTTGGATTCTTCCGGCTTGACCATTTGCAAGATCCCCGCAATGGGGACATCAACCCAGCTGGGACGGTTGTTCAGCTCGTAACCCAGTTCATAGATGGCTTTCTCAAGCGTATGAACGCTCAGCATGAGATTAAACTCTTCGGCGGATTTGGGCGTGAAGGAGGCGTTGGTGGTCGCTTCCAAGTAGCCCTTCAAGAAGGTCACCGATACCCAAAAATCCCAAAATCGCGCCCAGGGTTTTAGCTGAACGGCATCCTCCGGCCGTACGCTGTTGTTTCTTAGCTTTGAAAGCGCCGCGTAGTTAAAGGAGCGGAGCATGCCGGCGACGTCGCGCAAGGGCGACCGCTTCAATCTTCGCTCAGTGATCGGTCTGGCAGGCTCCCCTTCGAAATCGATAATGACAAAGTCCTTGCCGGTGAAAAGCACCTGGCCAAGGTGAAAGTCGCCATGGCAACGAATCCGCATGCCGGTCATTTTCTTGTCCACGATCTGCCTAAGACGATCGAAAATCACACCTTCAAGCTGGAGAATTTTTGCGGCATCCGGCCGAATATCTTCCGCCAATCCCGGCAGCCGTTTTGCCAGTAGGGAAAGCGACTGATCGGCGAGGGTGCGGAAGCTTTGATAAAGCGAGCGCCGATAAAGCGCCGTGAACGGTTCCGGAGCAAAGGCGGGATCTTTCACATCCGAGGCCAGGGCCTTGTGAAGTTCGCCAGTGCGTTGACCCAGCAGGAGGGCGGATGACAAATAAGAGCCCATCAGCTCCCGCACCAACGGGGAGTCTCCTGGTTTGCAAGCTCCCCCAACGGTTGTTCGGGGATCACGCTCGCCTCGGACGCGGGGTGGCGGCTCAAGACTTCTTCGAAATAACGTCCGAGGCTGTCCAGGGTATAGTGCCAGGCATCTCCCTGGTTTACGACCAGTCCCTGGAGAATTCCGAGTGTGCCAGGCTCGATCTGCTCCTTGCGGATTTCGATAAAACCCGCCAGGGGCGGCACGTTGGCAAAGGAAGTCTTGTCCGTGATGAACCGGCCGACTTCCACATCGGGATTGAGGCCTTCGCCGACGCGACGAAAGAACTTTAAGATGAGCCGGTCGCCGTAAACGATGGAAGTATTGCTTTGCTCTCCTCTCAACATGGAAGGCTCCAGCGAAGCCTCTGTGTCGCCCGCCACCGCGCTAAACATCTTGGACGGCTGCGCGTGTATTTCGGCGTTGTCGCCCTTCAAAGCGCCGGCCGCGCCCGATGCTCGCAAGCAGCGCTTTGCAAAAGCCCGGATCGTACAGCGCGTCGTAAAGCACACCCTCCGTCTCAAGCTCTTTCCCCTTTATTTTCAGTTGTGCGACTATGGATTGCGCGTTGGCCTGACGCAATTCGAAAGCCCGATCCCCGCAGCAAAGGCTAGAGGGAGCAGATAGGTCTCGGGCGTGCCGCCCGTATATTGTACTTCCCACGTGGTGAAAAAACCGTCGCCGAATCAAAAGTAAACGGAACGATATCGATATTTCTCACGGAGCGAATCGGTTGCCCTTTGCCGCCGAACCAGCGGCAGGTGAGAAGATAGGCCGGAAAAATTCGCTCCAGGCTGGTACGGGCCCTGCCGTACAGAATGTTTTCCCAAGAGTCGGCGACCTCAGGCGCGCGGGCTCGAATCCTTCCGCGGCGGCGCGGGCCTCAGAGATGCGCGCTTGCTCCAGCTTGAACCAATAGAAGGAGTGGGGGCCGAGAGTCAGGAAGTAGGGCAGTTCGCCGATGGCGGGAAATCGCGTGTGGCCGAACAACTCCACCGGCACCATTCCCTTGTAGGCAGCTGAGGTCGAGCTCGACATAGTTGACGAAGCGCGAAAGGTTGGCGACGACCAGGATAATCTCATCCTGAAATCGCCGGGTGAAGACCAGCACCTTGTGGTTATCAGGGTAAAGGAATTCAAGACTTCCCCGGCCGAAGGATTGATAATTCTTGCGCAGGAGGACGAGCCGCTTCATCCACCATAGAAAGGAGCTGGGATTTTGCTGCTGCGCTTCTACGTTGACGGTCTCGTAATGATGTTCCGGATCGATAATGACCGGGAGATAAAGCCGCTGTGGGTTGGCCCGGGAAAAGCCCGCGTTGCGGTCGGCGCTCCACTGCATGGGCGTGCGCACGCCATTGCGGTCGCCGAGATAAATATTATCGCCCATGCCGATTTCGTCGCCGTAATAGATCACCGGCGTTCCCGGAAGCGAAAAGAGCAAGCTGTTGAGCAACTCCATCTTGCGCCGGTTGTTTCCCAACAGCGGCGCGAGCCGCCGGCGGATGCCCAGGTTGATGCCGCGCCCGCGGGTCAGTGGCATAGACCTTATACATGTAATCCCGGTCCTCATCGGTGACCATCTCGAGGGTTAACTCGTCGTGGTTACGCAGGAACAGCGCCCACTGGCAGGCGTCGGGAATGAGCCGGCGTTTGATCGAGAATGTCGATGATCGGAAAGCGGTCCTCCATGTGGACGGCCATGAATAGACGCGGCATGACCGGGAAATGAAAAGCCATATGGCACTCGTCACCGGAGCCGAAATAAGTGACGGCATCTTCCGGCCATTGGTTCGCTTCGGCCAGCAGCATACGGTTCGTGGTATTTCTTATCGATATGCTGCCGGAGCTCTTTCAAAAAGACGTGGGTCTCGGGAAGATTTTCACAGTTGGTGCCCTCGCGCTCGTAGAGATAAGGCACCGCATCCAAGCGCATCCCATCACACCCCATCTCCAACCAGAAATCCAAAACCGCTGTGAGCGTCTTCCGGACCTCCGGGTTGTCGAAGTTCAAGTCGGGCTGGTGCGAATAGAAGCGATGCCAAAAATAGGCCTTGGCGACGGGGTCCCAGGACCAATTCGAAGGTTCGAAGTCCTTAAAGATGACGCGCGCGTCTTGGTATTTGTCCTGGTTATCGTTCCAGACGTAGAAGTTGCGCGCGCTGCTGCCGGGTTTGGCGACCCGCGCCCGCTGAAACCACGGGTGTTGATCGGAGGTATGATTGATAACCAGCTCGGTGATGACCCGGATGCCGCGCTCGTGGGCCTCGTGGAGAAAGTGCTTGAAATCATGGAGCGCGCCGTAGTCCGGATGGATGCTGTGATAATCGGCGATGTCATAGCCGTCGTCTTTCAAAGGCGACGGATAGAAGGGCAGCAGCCAGAGCGCCGTGACGCCGAGGTCCTGGAGAAATCGAGTTTTTCGGTAAGCCCCTGAAAGTCGCCGATGCCGTCGCCGTTGCCGTCGCAGAAGGCGCGGACGTGAACTTCGTAGATCACCGCGTCTTTGTACCACTGGGGTTGTCCTCCAAGAGCAGGGACTCACTGCTCTTCACTCTTCGATTTACTGCCATACAGGTCGCTTTACATGAAGTAATCGAAGTCTTGCTCGCGCCGGATCCGCGGGCGCACGCGAAAGATCTGGGCCGGCGACGCTGTCGGGATCCAACTGAACGTAGTTGCGCCTTCCTTGCCAGAGATAGCGAGCGTCGGTCAGGAGATCGTGCATTTGAAAGGGCTGATCTGGATCGAGCCCGAGCTCTTCCGCTGGCAACTCCACCCATCCGGACTGCGATGTGATGCGGATCCAGATTGACCGCAACCACGATGACGTTGCTCAGGTCGTCGGTGCATTTGCCGAAGGCAGATGATCTCGGGATTATCCGACGGGATAAAAGCGCGAGACTTCGATCGCTCTGCAGGGCGCGATTTTCGCGCCGGATGCGGTTCACGCGCGCAATCAGTTCTCTCAGGCTGCCTGGGTTGTTCCAGATTCCAGTGCTTGATCTCATACTTCTCAGAATTGAGATACTCTTCGCTGCCTGGTTCTCGCGCGGTACGTTTTCACAAAGCTCAAACGCAGGACCATAAATGCCGTAGTTGGCTCCCAGCATTGCGGCCAGCACCAGTCGGGTCATAAAAGCCGGCCGTCCGCCAAACTGGAGATACTCGGTCAAGATATCCGGGGTGTTCGGCCACAGGTTGGCGCGGAAAAATCGCTGACCTCCGTCTGGGTGAGCTCAGTAAAATACTGGGTCAGCTCCGGCTTCGTGTTGCGCCAGGTAAAATAAGTGTAGGACTGGCTAAATCCCAGCTTGGCTAACCGGTACATGACCTTGGGGCGAGTGAAGGCCTCCGCCAGGAAAAGCGCATCCGGGTAATCTTTTTTCACCTCGCCAATGACCCACTCCCAAAAGGAAACGCTTTAGTATGAGGGTTATCGGCACGGAAAATCCGCACACCCTGCTTGCACCAGAACAAGATGACGCTCTTCAACTCTTTCCAAAGCTCCTCCCAGTTTTCGGCCTCGAAGTCCAGAGGATAGATGTCCTGATACTTCTTCGGGGGATTTTCCGCGTATTGGATCGATCCGTCAGGGCGTTTGCGGAACCACTCCGGATGTTCCGTAACATAGGGATGGTCCGGCGTGCACTGAAAAGCGATGTCCAGGGCGATTTCGATGTCAGATTTTTGGCTTCCGTGACGAGGCGCTTGAAATCCGCCAGCGATCCCAACTGGGGTGAATGGCCTTGTGGCCGCCTTCTTTGGCGCCGATGGCCCAGGGGCTGCCCAACGTCGTCGGCGCTGAGCCGTCGAGGACGTTGTTCTTGCCCTTACGGAACGAGTAACCGATGGGGTGAATGGGTGGGAGATAAAGGACATCGAAGCCCATTCCTGCGATGTAGGGCAAATGCTCGGTACAGTCGCGCAACGTGCCGTGGGCGCGCGGCGTGCCGGCGAAGGAGCGGGGAAACAGCTCATACCACAGTGCTGAAGCGCGCTTTGGCGGCTCGACGTTGACTCGAAGCTCCTTGTCGTAGGTGACCGCCCAGCGGCGGTCCGAATATTTGTCCATCAACGCTGCCAGTGCATCGTCCAGCCCGGTCTGAATGGCCGCAGCTTTGTCGCCTCTAAGAATCGCGGCAAAACGTGTCAATAGTCTATGATCGTCGCCCGCTGCAGACTTTGCTGCCTGCTCAATGAGCTTTGCGCCCGCCAGTAGATCGAGAGCGACATCTTGTCCGGCCTCCACCTTCTTGGCGAATCCTTGGCGCCAGGATTTGAAGCGGTCCACCCATGCTTGCAGAGTATAATAGTAGTAGCCGATCTCGTTAACTTCGAACGCGCCGCGCCATCGGTCGTTGACCAGCGGCTGCATGGGAGTCTCGATCCAGGCCGAAGCTCCTTCTTTACGGTATAGCAGCAGCGCCGAAAGCACGTCGTGACCGTCGACGAAAATATCCGCCTCCACGGTCATGCGCTCCCCAACGGTCCTTTTCGCGGGAAACCGACCGCAATCAATCTCCGGTTTGACGTTTTCAATGACAACCCGCGAGCGGCCTTTGGTCTAATCCGATCGTCGACTGCTCGCTTCGTGGATTGCAACTTCGGCTGTTTTCATTGAAGCGTGCTTTTAGGTTAACATCCTCTCTTGTTAAGGCAACCCGCATGGATATTTGCCTGGTCAAATTCGTGCGGCGGATGAGGCATGGAGTCAAGGTTCAAAGCTTGTTCCGAACTCCACGAGGGATCTAGATCCTTCGCATTCGCTCGAGAACCCGTTCCACAATTCTCAAGGCGGGCTTTGAATGTTGAACCGCCCGTGGGTTAGCCTCGATTGGTGTCGGTCGGGGCGGGAATTTTCTTGACGGAGAGTTTAAGAGTAGAGGGATTGAGCTCCTGCAACGTCAATTCTTTGGGGTAGCGAATGTTCTGCTCTGAGATGTTGAAAGTTCGGCGACCCAGGTCCGCCATCGAAACGTCGATTGCAACTCTTATTTTTCTTGCGTCAAAGAGATAGAAAGCTCTGCGAGGGCCGCTAAAGGTTGCATTCACCATCGGCGGCTCGATGTCTTCGACCCGTAGATCCGCCGGTAGATTTTCCACGCTCACCGGGATCCGATAACTGACTTGGACAGTTTTTGAACCGGGCACGAAGATGTACCAAAAGCCGATGGCCAAGGAGAGCGAGATGGCCTTGGCGATCCAGTTCTCTCTGAAAAACTGCAGCGAGAGATTGCTTTGCCGGGTCGACGGAAATTTTGTCCGCAAAAAACTATCGATCACGGCGCCGAGTTGCTGCAGATTCTCGACCTCTCGAAGTTTGCCGTCTCGGGCGAAGGAGATGGTGCCGCGCTCCTCGGAAACCACGATGCACAAGGCATCCGTCAACTCCGCCAAACCCAAGGCCGCGGAGTGTCGCGTACCGACATTGCTGAGTTGCATAAGATTCTTCGATAGCGGCAGATGGGCAGCGAAGCGGGTGATAGAGTCTTGTTCCACCAGGACGGCGCCATCGTGTCCCGGAGAATGGGGATCGAAGATACTCTTCAGTAGCGGTCCGCTGAGTTTTCCATCGAGGGAATCCCACCGGTGATGTGTCGCTCCAGCGGGTCGTTGCCGCGGATCACCATCAAAGCACCGATGTGTTCCTTAGCCAGATCCGACAAGGTGCGCACAAGGATATCTGAGGTGTAGGAGCCGAGGGCCGGAACTCGTTTTCGGGCGAGACTCCAAACGGCGATTCTTTCGAAGAACTGGCGCAGCTCTTCCTGAAAGATCACGACGATCATGATCAAGAAAATGGCGAAGAACCCCTGAAACACCCACGCCGTCATTTGCAGGTCGAGGTAGCGGGCAATAATGTAGATGCCGCCAAGAATAAGGATACCGCGAACGACGAAGGCGGCCCGCGTTTGGCGCGCCCAAACGATGGCCGTGTAGAGCAGAACCGCCACGAAAATGATATCAACGATCTCCGCGAAGGTGATGGTTGGAAATGGATTTATGATGGTGCTGTCGCCCATACGCAAAGAGTAAAGTACCACGTTTTACGGCTTGAAGAAATTACCCTCTCAGTAATCGTAGTCGGCTGCCGTTCCGCTGACGCGGGTGCATGCTAGCGACCTCTAGGGCCGGTTTCGATCTTCCATGTCGGAAGGCCGCGGTTGCTCCAGGGGAAGCGGTGTATTTTTGGTTGAGGCAGGTTCGACTTGGGATTTCGTAGTTGACGTAAAACTCATCCCTGGATGGAAAGGATTTGCCTGCATAGGGGCCTTGATGGCAGTGATAGTTGCCTTTCTTCGGATCACGGTGGCAGCCGTAACCGTCGACAAGACCGTTGTGTGAATCAGCGATACCCGAAGTCAAAAACACAAGTCCAAAAACCACAAGAGTGCACGAAGAGACCGCATCGGAAAAACCTCCGCAAAGCTAAGGGCTGTGTTCCGGTGACAGCGCGACGTGAAGATATCTGAGTTTTCGTACTCCGGCAACGGACCCCTCACTAGGCCACACTTTTGCTTTTGTTTCGAGAAACCGTTATAGGCCTACTAGCTCAGATGGATTTTTTCACCAAGCCCGAGCCTATCCTTTATGAAAGCCCGTGAAGACCGTTGCCTTGAGTGCGCTCCGTTAGCACTGTCCTGGCTGATCTTTGCGGCGATCTGGTTTCCCTTCGCGAGTGCTAACGGGCAAAGCTATAGCGTGGAACAAGCCCGCAAGGAGGGAGAAGTCGTTCTTTACTCTACGATCACCGTCGGTGCCTTCAATGAGTTGAACAAGGCGATCAAGGAAAAATACTCCTTCTTAGATGTCCGCCACATCCGACTCGGACCCGCGCAACAGCTGGCGAGAATCATGCAGGAACAGCGCGCGGGTCATTTCCTGGCGGATGTGGTCTACAATAATTTACTTCATCTAACTTATTTGAAAGAGAACGGCGTCCTCGGGAAATACGAGTCGCCGGAGAATAGATTTCTGATAAAAGAAGCGATCGATTCAGATGGATATTGGGTGGGTGGCGATATCGATGTCTTGGTGACTGGATTCAACACCAAGCATGATTTCCCGCAAGGACGTTCCGACAACCTATGACGGATTTTTGGACGGCAAGCTGAAGGGGCAAATGGCTATCAACAGCAACAACCCGTACGCGCTCGTCGGGATGGCGAGTTTAAGAGGGGAGGATCAGGGGATCACGTATATGAAGAAACTGGCCCAACAGAATCTTCGGCCGGTGCAAGGGTTTACCCACATGGCGAATCTGTTGGCGGCGGGAGAATACCCCATCGCGTTGTTTAGCCAGGTCACGAAAATCGAAGAGATGAAAGAAAAGAAAGCTCCCGTCGACTGGGTCTCGAATTCGCCCAACTTCAGCACGGTGGGCGCCTATGGTATCAGCCGAAACTCGCCGCATCCGGCCGGAGCGCGTTTGCTGGTCGACTTCGTGCTCTCCGACCAAGGGCAGAGAATCCTGGGACGCACCGGCAAGCTGCCCATGCGCCGGGGCGTGCCGACTCAGTCCAAGAGCATCGATAAACTGTTGGAGAGCGGTAACCTGCACCCGATTAAGGATGCAAAGGGATTCGAGAAGTACGCGAAGGTTTATCGCGAGCTGATCGAGCAGCGATAGCCGCGGGTTACTCTTCCGCGAGATCCAATAGAATGCCGTCCGGATCGGATGTTTGGTGCGTGCCGATTCGACATGCTTGCAGATTCTTCAGACGGATCGGCCCATCGCGGCCCACGTCGATTTTTCTCGGTGCCGCAGCCGGAGAATGGGATCCGATTTGGTCGAGGTCCTGCTTGGCGCTCGCCAAACTTTCCACGTGGAAGCCAAGGTGATGGAGTCCCTCTTTCATGCCGCGGTAGGAATCATTGTCACAAGGCATGATCGCCAAATAGGCCACCCCATCGGTCAAGTAGAAGTTTTCCGCTGTCGGATAGCTTACTGTCCTTTTCCAGGCCAAATACGTCCTGATAAAACTTTGCCAGCCGCGCCGGCTTGATCGCCCGCATGGCGATATGGCTCAGCCTGCGCGGTTGTTGCCACCCGCTCTCTTTGTAGCCCTCACGGATGTTGGCCATTTCCTTTTGCGAGATATCGAATTGATTCCCGGTGGGATCGTGCGCTCTGATGCCAGCAAAAGGAACGTAATCTAGAGTTTTCGAAACCAACACGTCCGGATACTTTTCCGCCAGCCGTTCGAGCACGGCTGGCACGTCGTCCACTTCGAAGCCAAAGTGGTCGAGCCCGGCGCCGATCCCCGGCTGCCTTTGAAGAAGAGCGTAACCGATGAGACCGTCGCTGATATGGCCGCGCTCGGGATTATAATTCCCCGTCGCATCGGTCATGCCGTTGGTGATTTTTTCATGCCAAAGATGGTTTTGTAAAACTCAGCCATCCGATCGTAGTTTTCAGTACAGATGGCGACGTGTTTGATGCGTGTTCCCATGACGTATCCTTTCAGACCAAATCCAAAATTCGAATACCATTCGATCTAGAGTTTTACAAACCACGTGACTCAGTCCCCAAACTTTGAATCCTCTAAATTGTTCTTAGTTCTTTGACGATTTCCTATAGTCAAAAAGTCCGCCACGATCCAGTTCAACCATAAGTAGCCCCCAAATTTGTTGTACTATGGATCGCCGCTGCGGCCGACTTCACGAGTTTATGAACTAATGAGCGTCAAAACTGCGCCTCCTACACAGCTATAGCGCCGGGTTTAGGGGAGCGTCAAGGTCGTTTGTCAAACCAGTCTTTGCACAGCTCAAGACCGTCGCGGGCTGTACGGGAGATCGTGCCTTGCGAGTACCAGTCCAATCCATTTTGTAAAGTTGGGCACTGCTGAACCACCCGAACCCCACTGTTTCAGCCACCAAAGCCAAAGGACACGGCTGAAAATTTTGTGGCCAATCTTAAGTATTTTTCTTTACATTAATAAATCCGTCTGATATTAGATGCTCTTTTTTCTCAAGGAGACTTATGAACCGTGTTTGTCAACATTGCGGGCAGTTGATTGTAGGTAACGCCTATCGGGTTACGAGCGAAGAAGACGGTATCGCCTTGCTTAATATGGTTGTTTGCTCCCTCTGTTCTATGGAGGCGAAAAGACTTCGGCTCCATACGGAGGAAATCAACGTTAGAAGCAAACACCTTTCAGCTCGGAACCGAGGGAGTCACCGTTCGCGACTCGGAATTTAATTGCGGCCCTGTAGGGCTCAATTTCAGGGAAGCATAACGATGAAAAACGTCTTAGTAATCAGAAATCTACCTCCTGGAGCATTTGAACCGGCCTGATTATGAGTAGACAGCCCCGATGGGTGTATGCCTTTCAGCAGAGCATTTTCAGAATGTTTGCCTGACTCGAAGCCGAGCCCACCGACGACGCGCATGCTAATTCGGACGGTACGAGATCGCAGTTCAGTCTGGCATGAAACCAAGCGTCACGGATGGTTGCGTTGACGTTGGAATAGAATGTCAGCGCAGGTGTGAATAAGACGCGATTCTATTTTTGAGGCTACCTGCGATTCCCGTTGCAAAGGAATGACACGACCATACTGTCCATAGCTTTGGCGGAGAGATAACATCCATCCTGCTCGCGTCTCGCTGCACGACTGATGTAGAAAATCTGGAACGACCACTCGGGCTCGCCAGAATTCAGGGAGAATTATTCACATCCTCAACGACTGGTCTCCACCCTCGTCCGTGACCAGGCTACTACGTTCCTTCACCAGAAATCCGATCTTTCGTTTCTTTGCCTCCGGCAATGACGCACTGGTCAGCATCGATAAATGATGCCAGCCTCGTCAAATCCCGCAAAGCCAATGCCGGCGCCACGCTCTTACGGACGAGCAAATAAACAAGAACGAACTTGGTCTTGACAACGGGGTTACCTTAAATATACGAGTGCTGACAAGCCCCACCCAATTTCCAATTTCATAATTTCGGCTGCGACAAGGGAGGTGGCCATGAGAGGCGGGCTAAAATTGTTTCACGGCATCCGCGGATTCGGCGCCGCTCTGCTATGTCTGTCAGCTAGCGCAGGGATAGGGCTGGCCGCCGAAACGCAAGTCTCGTTCGCGGGTAAGACTATCCGAGTCGTTGTTCCTGTCGCCGCTGGAGGGGGTTGGATCTGCAAAGTCGAGCCTTGGCTCCCTTGTTACAAGCCTATATACCCGGGAACCCGTCGGTGATTGTGCAGAACGTGGCTGGTGCGGGGGCATTGTGGCAGGTAATTTATTTATGCGTGAACAAGGGCCGGAGCTGACGATACTTCAATGTCATATTGGCCATCCTCTTTATCAGCTTCTGGGCCACGACATAAAATATGATGTGCGACGTTGGCATTTTCTTGGTGGCGCCAAGCGAGATTTTATGCCGATATTGCAGCGTGCTGAACTTCCTTACACGAATATCAGCGAGTGGCCTCAAGCCACCAGGCCAATAGTTTGGTCGGCAGATACTCTCGGAAGTACTGTGGAAAACCCCGCACGAATAATGCGCTTGGCTGGGTTGAAGATCAGGATTGTGAGCGGATATCCAGGAGGGACCGCTCGTCTTTTAGCGGTTCTCCGTGGTGAAGCTGACGCGACTCCGGAGGTCTTGACTACCGCGAAGCCTCATCTGGAAGCGGGTAAATTGAAGGTAGTTGGGCGATTAATACCTCCGCAAATACCTGGCTATCCCGACGCTCCTTATGTATTGAGGACTTTTCCTTTCACCGAAGAGCAAAAATCCTATACGGGGTTGCAGAAGCGCCTTGGCATTTGCAGACCTGCTGGCTCGTCAGAGAAGAAACCCCGAAAGGAATAATTCAGGTGCTGCGAGACGCGGTGAAACGCGCCATTATGTCTGTAGAATACGAATCGGCAATGGACCGGATGCAGCTGGGAGGCGATTATATGAGTCCCGAAGAAATTCAGGAAAAGTTTATAAAGCCGCAGCTTGGCATCGCGACCGATTTGCAAGATAAATTCAGAAAAATGGCGTTAACTGAAGACCGGTAACCCGGCCGGCGCCGGGACAGTTTGTCCACAATGACGAGATCAAAAACCGTCAGGCGGTTAATCTAACAAGGTATGGAAAAAGCCAAAGGAGGATAACATGAGCTCACTAGCTGGCGACGCGAAAGTCACGAGGACCTATTTCCTCTACCCGCTCGAGCGGTCTCCTGACGCGCTATCCCCTGAGGAGTACGAACAGAAATTCCTCGAGGCCATTGCGGAATCGTTCAGGGCATTTCGTAGCGACCATGTCCCGCTACCCGAGGTGGTGCTCAAGGACACAAAGGTCGCACGACGGTTTTTCGGGATCGAGAGGATGCTCCACTCCGTTTTTGCGAAGCTGTTCCCCAGCTATCTGATGAACGTGGCCGCAAGCTGTCCTTATCAGGATGTGCGTCAAGAGATCTTAAAAGATTGCTGGGATGAAGAGGTAGCCGATCCGGACGCCCAAGGCAAGTCCCATATTGAAGTGTTGTATGGGGACGTGGCGGTCATGGGGATATCGCAGGAGGAAGTGGAGAATTTTGAGCCTACGCCTGTTCTCATGGCCTGCATGCATGCCCTCGATAACATGACCCGGACACTTCCGTGGCAAGGCGGGTATGCTGCGATGGGTGGCCTGGAGGCCGCACGGGTTGCCGTCGCACGGGGGTACATGAGGCGGGATGAAGATGCAATAACGGCTTCACATAGAGGGCGAACTGTGGAAGAGCTGTGCGGAGTTCCGGAGGGCTCAATTAAGCTCTGGCGACTTCACGCGAGCAAAGATCTCACCCACGGGGAAGATTGTCTCAAGGTCCTCAAGAAATACTGCACCACGCGCGAGATTCAGCAACTTACCTTTTGGGCCGTCAAAACAGCACGCTCTATCAGGGTGATTACCAACAGAGAACAGAGGAGAATCGCGATGGCCGCCATCGGACTCCCGGCAGATTCCCTTGTCGTGACCTGAACATGAGGGACCCGTGGGAACCTCGAGCCGGATCGACCTAACCGGCAAGGTAGCCGTTGTTACCGGCGCTGGCCGCGGCATAGGAGCTGCGATTGCTCGCGCCTTTGCCGAGGCGGGAGCGGACATTGTCCTCGCCGATCTTAACAACGAAAGCGCACAACAAACGGCCCACCGCCTGACGAGCCTTGGTCGAAGGGCACTGGCTGTCAGGACGGATGTGGGCGTTCCTCCGCAGGTCAGTCAGCTATTCAATATTGTTCAATCTGAGTTCGGCCGGCTCGATATCCTGGTCAACAACGCCGGGGTTTGGTTTAGGAAACCATTTCTGGAGATCTCCGATTCCGAGTGGGATTTAGTACTCACAACCAATCTCAAAGGGACCTTTCTGTGCACTCAACAAGCGGCCCGCATCATGATGCCTCAGAAGAGCGGTTGCATCATCAACATCGCTTCGCACGCCGGGCTCTTTTACAGCCGCGGCCAAGGTGCTCACTACGCCGCCTCTAAAGCCGGTATTATACAGCTAACGCGGGTCTTAGCTTTCGAGCTGGGGCCTTTTCAGATTAGAACTAACGCCATAGCGCCGGGCGGAATCAATACCGCCGCGTCCCCGTCAAGCCGGAAGCTCCGCTTTATCGCGGAGACCCTGATGAAAGTCGAGGCTCGGGGTCCAACCCTCTCGGCCGGAGGGAGAACCTGAGGATATTGCCGACGCGGCTCTTTTCTGGCATCGCCAATGGCAGCTTTCATGACTGGCCAGACGCTGGTAGTAAATGGCGGAAGCATAGGCAGTTTGTAGGTTGTTGGACCGCGTTCTTGCGTCGTTTCGGGCACTCATTGGCCGTGGTCCCCGACGTCAGATCTTGAACTTTAAATCCCGCTATCAGCATTTTTCACCACAGGCTTGCGAGCTGTTGCGGCCGGAGAGCATTTTTCTTTCATGGCGCGGACGAGCTCTTCGTAGGATGACTTGCTGATAACTCGGTTAAACTGGGAACGGTAGTTGTTCACGACGCTGATGTTTTCAATGACGACGTCGTAGACTTTCCAATCCTTATCCACAAGACGGAGCCGGTAGTTTATCGAATAGGCGGCTTCGCCTTTAGTCGTTAGTGTGGTTTGTACCTCAGCGTTGTCTTTCTCTTGGAGTCTCGCGGTTATAGCCGACTTTATCACCGCTGTAGGACTCTATGGTGCCGATATAATTGTCCTGCAACAAGTCAGTAAAGATATTGATGAACTCCTGCTGTTCTGCGGGCGTCCGGCGGCGCCATTCGGCACCGAGGAGCGCCGCGCCATCTCCGCAAAGTCAAACCGCGCAAAGATAACCCGCCGTAGTTGCTCGCGGCGTTCTTTCTGTTTGCTTTCCGTCTTCAAAGACGGATCCGCCAGAATGGCGATAACCTGGTCAACCGTGACCGCGAATCTGCTCCGTTGGCACGCCGGCATTGGCGGCGGTCGCATAAAAATTGCCGCAAGGCCAATAACTATCAAGATTGTCTTGAAAAGATTCTTGGCCGTTGGCGCTGCCTCTTGGCTGTCAGTTAATAAGCGGTTTCCTCGAGGACCGCTTGCAACCGCATTCCGCCCGCCAGGTGAGTCTGTCGTTTCGAACGATCGTATCCATCAAACCGAAAATCATCTTCCTTCTCCACTTCCATAAATTCCAGGTGAGTTAGTATGTCGAGGCGTTTCGCGAAAGACAAGAGGATTCGGAAAATTCTTGTGCCGAAATGACAACACTAAAACAGTGGAATAATGGAATGTTGAAACATAAAGTAATAGGAATTGGAGTTCAAAATGTTCCAGCCGTTCAACCGCTGTGCTCCGTTCAAATCGTTTTGCGCAGACGCGAGGCGAGTGGGAGCCTCACAATAACAGTAGGATTAAGCCGAAAATGAACATCACGGGCCTCCGCGCGAGCCGTAAGATAAAAACTTCACCGTTGTTTGCGCCTCCTGGGCTATAGCTGTGCCGCTTCCGGCAGATGGGAATAGGAGATCAGCTGAGCCAGCCGGTCCGAACGGTGCCAGGCTGTGAGCGGGGTACCGTCGGCCAGCGCTTGCAGCTCGCGAACCCAGATCTTTCGTTGCAGGATGAGCGCTGTGTCGGAGCGGCCGAGGTTCTCTTTTTCGCAGCTCGATGGGACCCTGACCCACTTGCACGGCGTAATCTTGGACCCAAACAATATTGGCTCGGTCATCGCCTTCTAGATCTTGAATGCGGATTTCACCTCTGAGCACAGCCGCTCCCAGTTCGTTGGGTGAGCGGCCCAATTTTCCTGTACGGGCGGCGTGACGCGCCGCATGACTGCCTCGCCCTCAATGCCGTCTTTCACGTGCTGAATGTCGAGTTGGAAGCTCGCGTGGCTTTCGTCGTCGACGGGGACGCGCCAGGCAAAATGGTCCCGGTCGGATTCGCTTGAAGCCGAGAATGTTGGGCATACCGTAATGCAAATACTGAACTCGCCCGGTGGTAGTGGATGTCGTTAGCATGAGCCCCCATTCGGTTTCTTCCTGGACAACCGAGGGAATCTCCCGCGGCCGCCTGAGGAAAAATTCCGATTCCCTGTGGGTGAAAGGAATATGCACCGGATCGTTTTCGATGTTGTTAAGAAAATTGCACGGGCGAACGTAGGTCTCCACCCACAAGCCCTCTTTCTCGAAATCCGGATAACGGGGCAGGGGAGGAGCATCGCCCTCGCCGAAATAAACGAATATGAGTCCGAGATACTCTTCCGTGGGACAACTGCGGATCCGAACCTTCTCGGTAAAGGCTTCTTTCTCCGCCGGTTGCCTCGACACACTGCCCGGAGGCTGTCGAATTTCCAGCCGTGAAAACGGCAGCGGATGCAATCGCCCTCGACCCAGCCGACGGAAAGCGTCGATTGGCGGTGGGGACAGCGAAAGTCGACGACCTGCGGTCTGCCGCTTTCGCCGCGATACAGGGTAAAATCTTCGCCCATGATCCGGATCGGCTTGGCCCAGCCCGGTTTCAAATCTTCGGCGCGAAGAACCGGATGCCAAAATTTGCGCATGTATTTGCCGGCAATGGTGTCAGGGCCTGTACGAAAGCAGTCCATATAATCAATTGTCGACATGGTGGATCTCCTTATTTATGCGGCGCTACGACGGTGTGTCGAACGAGGGCGAGCCCGGAGGAGTGAGGGCATAAAGACAAACAGCTTCAAAGGCGTCTCTGGTTCTTGGCTCTCTACTCGCGTTTTTCGCAGAAGTTCGCTTGACAAACTCAGTCTGCAGGTTGTTCCGAGGCACAGGCCCGTTGCCTTCACTCCGAAGGGGTTCGCCCCCTCCGTTCGCTGTCTCCAACGCATATCGGGCTAGCGCCTTTTAGTCCGCCGGAACATCGCGCATGTTCGCTTGAACGCCGTTGCGCGCGCACTCGCGCTCGTACTGCGCCCGAATCTCCGGATTTTCATCTTGGTACTCGATCATTGTGCCCCCCAGCTTGCGGCTCACATTGTTCATGAAACTTTCCCGTTGGTGCGGAATTTCCGGCTGCGCGGCTTGGCGGAATCAACTTTCATAAAGGGAAAGTCTAATAGCGCCGCGTTAACTGATATCGTAATAGGTCTTACTCATGTCCTCATAATTCTTGCCGATATCGGGCTTGACCGGATAGAGCTTGACGCCTTCAACCAGTTGCGGATATTTGTTTTTGATCCCCGGCCTTGCACCACTGTTCTCCCAAGTCCCGCTAGGAAACGCTGTCCCTCCGAAAGGACAAAGTGGACGAAAAGTTTCGCCACGTTAGGATGGCGCAGGTTTTGGCCGGGAGCAACCGAAAGGGCCATGCGCCCACCGGGCCGGCTTGGTCGAAAAACGGTATTGCTCTACCGTTTGGCAAGTCAAACTTTGTGAGTTAGTCCAGCCGCTTTGATTCCTTCAATGGCGCAAAGCTCATCCTCATCGGAAGTGCCGCCGGTGACTCCCACCGCGCCGATTATTTCACTTCCATCTATGATTAATACGCCGCCGGCAACCGGAACCACTTTGCCGCCGGACATGTCCGACAGGGCGCCCAAAAAAGCCGGCCGCTCTTTCAAGCGTTCGCCCAATTGCCGGCTGGATTCGCCCATACCCACTGCTCCCCAGGCTTTGCCGATGGCGATGTTCGGTCGCAAAATGCTGGCGCCGTCTTCGCGCTTCAACACCTTCACGTGACCGCCGTCGTCCAGCACGGCGACGCACATGGGCCTGAACTTGGCTTCTCTTGCCTTGGCAAGGGCCTTATCGACAATCAACGATGCACTTTCAAGTGTTAGTTTCATTTTTCTATTCCTCCGTTTTCTTTTTTGGTTCTTCAGCACCGAGTTGCAACCTTAAACCTTGAACCCGTTCGACAAGCTCACGGCGGGCGTTGAACCTTGAACATCCCGTGCCTTCACTCCATCGCGGCGAATAAATCGTCCAATGCCGGCTCAGACAATATATATCCCTGCTCATGGGCGTACTGAACAAACTTTTTCAGGACGGATCGGTTGGGTTCCAATCCGTGAGTCCAAGGATTTTGCCGAATTGTTGCTCTTCTTCCTCGAGGAATAGCACCGCCGTGGGAAACGAAAAGCGCTTCGGATATTCATAGTCCAATCGACAGCGACGGTCGGCTTCGTTAAAGGCCGTCACTAGTTCTTGGCATAGCCACGGGTGTTGGGAAATCACACGCTCATGGGTAACCAAGGTGTGGGTGATGGGGAAAATGCCGGTATCTTGAAAATAATGCCGTACACTCTCACGGCAATCGGCGAACACTCGATGTATTCGCGGATCGCCGGAACGAAACGATCGCGCTATGTTTGGCAGGATGACCGCATCCAGCTCGCCGTTCAACAAAAGTGTTTCGACATCTTCGTTTTGCAGCTCGAGTTTGACATTTGCCGGCGTGCGATAACCGGCGCCTTCCGGCTCGGACGTGACCCATTGCACCTCGGCATGATGAACGCCGTGCCGCTCATGGAGGATTCCCCGCGCCCATAAACCGACGGTGATGCGGTACTGTTGAATGCCGATGGTTTTGCCCTTGAGCTTTTCGGGGCCGGAAATCTCCGCGGGATTCCGGCAAAACAAATAAGGATGAATAAACATACGCAACGGGAAGACCGGGAGGGCGATGAGGGGCTCGCCGCGACAGCGCGCCATGACGTACCAGGAGAGCGACATTTCGGCGACGTCGAACTGCTCATAAACCGGTTTGTAGCAGGCGTCGCCTTGCACCGGCGGAGGACAGACGTTGAGCTTCGCGCCGTCAATGGATACAGCGCCGGAAAACAGCGGATGGGTCCTATGATAGTCCGTCGTCATCAGACTCAGCTCGAGGTTTTTCATGGTGACCGTCTCGAATGTTGTTGAAGATAGTTCAGTTACTTGGAACTCAGCACTTTGTTCATGAAGTCCTCAAGAAAGAATTTTTCCGCGGCACCTGGAGCGTCCAGATTCACTCCCAACTTGGCCGCATTGACCAGCGCTTGGATGTTTTTTGGCCAAATTAATAGAAAAACTATCCACCGTATAGTCCAAAGATTTCCGCAACACCGAGACGTTGGCGTTGGGATCTTTCTTCAGCGCCGCCGTGATAACTTTTTCCTTGCTGGTCTGAATCAGATTCATGCTATTTCGCACGGCTCGCAAAAAAGCCATAACTTCCGAAGGATGCGCTTTGATTTGTTGCCGGCTGGTGACGATCACCATGAAGGGAAACTCGGGAATGGTTTTGCCGGTTTCCAGCAGCAGGGGATAACCCTTTTGTTCCATGACGACTTTCTCGATGGCGGAAAAGGCGCCTGCCTGAATCAAACCGTTCTCCAGCGCGTTGACCCGCGCCGGGCTATTGCCCGAGTATAGGATGGTGTAGTCCTTGTCGCGAAGCAAACCTTTGCGCGCCAAAGCCTCCACGGTCGCAAACTCAGTGACCCCGCCCGAGCCGGTTACCCCGACCACCTTACCCTTCAGCTCGCTGAGTCGGGTAACACCCTTGGCGCCGATGAGAACTTGATCGATATAGGCCGTGTGGCCGCCGACAATAACGATATCGGCTCCTCTTTGAATGCTTGTAACCGCCGTGACTCCTGCGATCACGGCGAAATCGGCGTCGCCGCCAAGTAGAGCAGCCATAACGACGGGGCCGCCCCTGACGTATACCGGTTGCACCTCAAGGCCCTCGGCTGTAAACAAGCCGAATTCTTTGGCCATGCTGACGGGCAATGAGGTATTCCAGGAGGGCGACGGATAAGCGACGTTGATGGTTTTCGCAACAGCGGCGCCGACAACGAACCACTGCAACGTCAACATTAATGAAACGAGAGATAGAAAAAGTCTTTTCATCATGATTCTAAATTGAACACGTATTCCGCGCAGATTGCGAAAATTCTGTTTGCAGGCTGCTCAAAAGACTCAGAGGCGAGGCGCGCGAGATCGATGAGCGGAGGCGTACTCTTGTACGTTGACGCGAAATCGGTCGAGCGCAACGAAGCATATGAGTCTTTTCAGCAGTCTGCTAATCTAGTCGTTCGCGCTGGAGTTCAACGCGGCAAGCTGCTCCGAGCGCACCCATTGCTTCAGAGGCTTGCCATCCTCCAGGGCCTGAAGCTCGCGCTCCCAGATTTTTCGGATCAGGATTAAAGCGCGATCCGAACGCCCCAGCCACTCTTTTTTCTCAATTCCAAAGGGCCCTGGCCTACCTGCGTCGCATAGTCTTGGATCCAAACGATATTCGAACGCTCGGGTCCCTCGATGTCCTGAATGCGGATGTCACCGCGTAGAACCGCTTCACCGATTTCAGTCGGCGAGCGGCCGAGTTTGCCGGTCCTCGCTTTGTGGCGGTTCTTGTAGGCTTCGCCTTCTTCGCCTTCCAAGAATATGCGTCACGTCGAGCTGAAAACTTGCATGGTTGTCGTCGTCCACCGGCACTCGCCAAGCGAGATGATCGCGATCGCGTTCCCGGAAACACAGGATGTTGGGTAATCCATGTTGGGTGATATACAGACGGCCGCTGGGAAAGCGCGAGGTAAGCAGCACGCCCCATTCGCTCTCCTCCACCGTTATATCCGGGATTTCCGGCGGGCGATTCATGTAGAACTCCGACTCCCGGTGGGTGAACGGAATGTGAATCGGATCGTTTTCCAGATTGTTGACGTAGTTGCAGGGCCGGATATAAGTCTCCGCCCAGAGCGTGTCTTTCTCGAAATCCGGATAACGGGGCAGGGGAGGTGGCTCGCCTTCGCCGAAGTAGACGAAAGATCAACTTGAGATATTCTTGGGTGGGACAGCTCCGAATGCGAATTTTTCGGCGAAGGATTCTTTCTCCGCCGGCTGTTCGATGCACTGTCCTGAGCTATCGAACTTCCAACCGTGAAATCTGCAGCGAATACAATCGCCCTCGACCCAACCCACGGAAAGCTGCGTTTGGCGGTGCGGGCAGCGAAAATCGACGACGTGCGGCGTGCCATCATCGCCGCGATAAAGCGTGAATTGTTCGCCCATGATCTTGATCGGCTTGGCCCAACCGGGCTTGAGATCTTCGGCGCGATAAACGGGATGCCAAAATTTTCGCATGTACTGCCCCGCCAACGTGCCGGGCGCCGTGTAATAAAAATCCATGAAATTGACCATGAAAGGCTTACTCCTTGCCACGTCGAACAGATGATTATTTTGACTTGATCCCCAGCGTCCGCTGCGCCTCACGCAGCGGACCGGCATCCGCGACTTCGTTGATGGCAAACGTTCGAGTCGCTTTCAGCGCTTTCTGTGCATCGTCGATCACCAAGCGCATGCCGTCGTCGGGCATCGTTCCGTCGGGGCTAAAAACCTGCCATGTGGAATCATAGGACGCGATGGCGTCTTCCCTTTGCGTTCGTCCCCAACTCACCAGGATATTGATCGTCTCTTGCCGGTTGTCGCGGACAAAACGGTTGGCTTTGATAAAGGCCCTGATCACGCGCGAGACTTCCTGGGGATTTTCTTTGAGCTTTTTGTTCGTCGTGCCGAGCCCGATATGAGGAAACTTGAAGAGATCATTGGCGCGGGCAAGAATGCTGAGACCAAGCTTGCGTGCCTGAGCATCGGCGGGAGGGGCAATGATCGCCGCCTCGACAAGTCCTTCCTTTAATGCGGCGAAGCGCGCGCCGTCGGACCCGAAGGCGACCAACTTGGTTTCTTTGTCGGGATCGATGCCGGAGCGCTCCAGCATCATGCGCGCAATAATATCGTTGGAGCTGCCGTAAACGCCGATGCCGACGGTCTTGCCTTTGAGCGCTTTCATCGCGGCGATCTCGGGGCGGGCGATGAAGGCGTAGGGCGGGCTGTCGATCAGGACTGCGATGACCTTGAGCGGAATACCGCGCATGGCGGCGCGGATGACCGAAGCGAAGATCATCGTGTAGTCGACGTCCCCACTGATCAGCGACGACATCGCCACGTTGGCGTTCATCCGGACGATCTCGACATCGAGGCCTTCTTCTTTGAAAAAGCCGCTCTCGGCCGCGACACCGGCGGCCAGATAGCTCATGTTGTAGTTGGTCACCGATACTCGGATTTTGTCGGCGGCCCTTGCGCTGAGCGCAAAAAGCGAAATCGTAATCAGGGCAAAAATGAATTTTATCATCGTCAGCGGTTACTTAGAAAAACCGTATTCCTTCCATTTCTTCTGCGCGGCTTGGATATATTCCGCGGGCACCCGCGCCGCCGGTGGATAGGCGTGCTTGCGCGTTGCATCGATCAGCATCTTGCTACCAGCTCGCCGTCTGGGATCATGCTGCGGAATGTCCGACGGCGCCGTCGATGGATCGACGCCGGAGGGTACGACGCCGCTCACGATGAACGTGTCGCGGGCGGGTTGCGCATGAAAGCTCATCGCCCATTCAACCTGGAACGGATTGCGCACGTCGATATCGTCGTCAACGACGATGGTGAACTTGCATTCCTTGTTCATCAGCGACCAGGCGCCCCAGGCGACCTCTTTTACTTGCTCGGGGTACTCCTTTTTCATCGCGACCACCAACATGCCGCTGGCGCCGCCGCTCTCGGTGAAATGGACGTCCCGTACAGGTAAGCCGATGACATAGCGCAGATGGTGAAATAGCGCGGCGGAGCGGCTCAGGCTTCGGATGCAGCTCGATTCGCTCGGCGGCATCTGGCTCAAGAAAGGAGTGATAGACGGGTGCGCGCCGTCGCGTCATGCAGGTAACTTCAATCACCGGTTGTTGGCCGCCGGGACTCATGTATCCAGAGAATTCTCCGAAAGGTCCCTCTTGTTCACGGTAGCCGCATCGCAAGAATCCCTCGATTACGATCTCGGCATTGGCAGGAACGTCAAGGTCCACCGTCTCACATGGAACCAAAGGCACGGGCTCGCCGCGAAGTCCGCCAGCTACCGAAAGCTCATCGGTGCCGTAGGGGAATTTGCTGATGGACGCCAACACAATGGTAGGGTCTACGCCAATCGCGATGGCCAGTGGCATATCTTGCTTCTGTGCTTCGTACTGCCGGATATGTTTGGCCGCGTGCTGAGCGGCGCCGACGTATAAACCGAGCTGACCCGGGCCTTTGATTTGTAGTCTGTAGGTGCCGACGTTGCGCCGGCCGGTCTCAACATCTTTCGTGATAATCACCGGCGCGGTTATGTAGGGGCCGGGATCTTGGCCCGGAGTCCAGACCACCTGCGGTAGAGTGCCGAGGTCGACTTCGGCGCCCCGCGCAATGATCTCCTTGCAAAGCCCAGATTTTACGGTGGTTGGATCGATGGGATGACGCTGCCCTTTTTCCCAAACTTCGGGAATTTTATCTGGGGTGGTCGACAGGGCGAGAGCGTAAATCTGCGGCGAACCGCCGATCACGCCGATCACCAACGGAAATGGACTGTCCCCTACGTGGCGAAATCCCAACGCAGGTCGATCATTCCAACCATACCCGTCAAACAGATGCCTGGTGACCGCGGATACTTCCCACGATGGATCCACAGGCTTGTCCACCCAGTGGAGTTTTCCGTCGGTTTCTAAACACCGCAAGTAATCCTGTAAATCGGAATAGGCCATAGTTAGCTTGTGCCCCATGATCAAGGCAGCCAACGCAAAGAAATCTCAGAACACATCCATCTCCGACAACGGCCAATCCCCTTGGGACTTTTCATTCGTGAACTGATCTAGTATAGGGAAAACCTTGTCAATGGCGTCCAAGAGTAATGGTTGCAATACAATATGGTTTTATATTGTGTCAAGGACCTGATAAAGGGGGCAGCGGAATGAGTGCTATGACACTGCTCTTGTTGCTTGTGACGTTTCTCGCAGTCTGGGGATTTCCTCCTGCCCGGGCGTTGGCTCAGTCTGCACATCACGCCCTGCTGATTGAAGGGGCGAAGAAGAGGGGCAGCTCAACTGGTACACCAGCATGAGCGTCGTAGATCACACGAAATATTTGGAGTTGTTCAATAAGAAATACCCGTTCATCAAAGTGAACGTACGACGGGTGGGCGGCGAAAGGTTAATCACGGTCATTACGACGGAATATCGCGCTGGGAAAACATTGTTCGACGTCGTGATCAGCAGTGGCGTGGCGCCCTCTTTGATCAAGTCCGGGATCTTTGCCAAATACGTTTCTCCGGAATACAAGTATTTTTCAGCGGGTACGAAGGATCCAGAGGGTCACTGGGCTGATACCTATACCAACAGTCTTGCGTTGTCTTACCACACCCGAATGGTGTCCAAAGACAGGGTCCCTCAACGTTGGGAGGATCTCCCTTGCCCCTCAGTGGAAAGGCAAAAAGATCGCAATTGACACCGAACCCTATGAATGGTTCGGCGCCGTGTTGCGCGTGATGGGGAAAGAAAAGGGGTTGGAGTTTCTCAAGCAGTTCGGCGAGCAAGAGCTGGTCGTGGTTCGCGGCAACAATCTCAGAGCCCAGCAACTGGCCGCGGGGAGTTTCCTTTGGATTCTCCTATGCGCACCAGATCGATCGGATGAAAAAGACAATGCTCCTGTGGACTGGGTCAAGAGCGAGAACATCTTCGTTGTGAACCTGCTGCATCCCGTTTTCATTTCCGCCAAAGCCGAGCACCCCAATGCGGCCCGACTTTTCGTGGAGTTTTGCCTTTCAAAAGAGGCCCAGCAATTGGTGGTGCAGTTGGGACGCAAGGCCTCGTCGCGAACCGATGTTGAAACCGACGTGCCCCAAACCGTTAGATTTGTGCCGGAAGATCTGAGTATCTACGATCGGATCAGTGAAGCGCGAGCGGATATCGAGAAGCTGCTTTTCCGGTGATCGGCTCATTACTGTGAATAAGGTTGAAAGGAGGAATTTTTTATGGCGCGGATTCGTCACTTGGCCATTGTCTCGGAGAATCGAGAGAGACTTGTAGAATTCTATACCAAGGCCTTCGGCATGAAACAGATTGAAAGTAAGGGCCCGGCAATCTACTTGACGGACGGGTACATCAATTTGGCGCTTATCCAGAAGAGAGACCACAACAAGGAGGGACTCTACCACTTCGGGTTCGTGGTTGATGATATAGAAGCCCTGAAACCTCTTTGTAAGGAATTGGGCGCCGCTTCTGACGTGGAGAACCGACCTTTCCAAGCGGAGACCCGGGTGCACGACCCCGATGGCAACGGTGTCGACGTGTCACTGAGGGGATGGCCGGTGGAATAACAGCGACAGACTGGAGATATTTGATGTTCCTATGGCTGCTTGCCGTCGTGCTGGCAACCGGTGCAGTTGTCAGCAATGCTCACAGTATCGACCGCGTGAGAATCGGGGTGTCCAACTATAATCTCTCGAACCTCACCGTCGGTGTTGCTCAGACAAGAGATTTCTTCAAACAAGAAGGCATTGACGTCGAGATCATTCGCATGAATCCCAATGTAGCGACGATGGCTTTGGTTAGCGGCGACGTGGGCTACACAACCCTCATCGGGTCCGTCATCGGGGCTAACCTCAAGGGCGCTAAACTGAAAATGATCGCCTGTTCGCAAGATCGGACTCCCTTGGCATTGGTTGGCAAGCCGGAATTCAAGTCCGTGAAAGACCTCAAAGGCAGAACCATCGGCGTAGGTTCTTATGGCTCAACGCCCGACATCGTCGCGCGCATGATCGTCAAGCATTTTGGCCTTGACCCGGACACCGAGGTCAAAGTGCTCGCCCTCGGTTCAGACGGCGCCAGACTAGCCGCGCTCAAAGAAGGCGTGGTCGACGTGATCATCGTGGCGCCGCCGGTCGATTTCGAAGGCCAGAAAATGGGCTTTAACATTCTCAGCCGGGCCGGAGATGTTTTCCGATTTCCCTACAACGGTCTTGGAACCAGCGTAAGAAAGATCAACGAGAATCCGGATGAGGTCAAAAGAGTTCTCCGTGCCTTGATCAAGGCCAACGGCTATATTCGTAGAAACAAAGAAGGGACGGTCCAGGTCTTGGTTGATTGGGGGAAGACAAAACCTGAATTTGCCACAGCCGCTTACGATTCCTCAGTGGGCGTCTTCAGCTCGGACGGCAGCATTCCGGAAGACGGCCTACGAATCGTCATCGAGAACTTTAGAAAATCCATGAATATCACCCGCCAGGTTTCGTTGAACGAAGTTGCCGACACTACCCCGCTGCGTCAAGCACAACGGGAGCTTGGCTTGAGAAAATAGTTAAAACTGAATCGCGCAAATGCTGAGGCTCGCGGAACCCCGTCGATTGAAAGAGATCAAGTAGAGGCATTTCTTGAAGCCTGCGGACTTCAAATATCACCGGCCGCGCAATATCAACGAGGCGCTTATCCTACTCCAGGAGTTCGGCGACGAGGGCAAAATTCTGGCCGGTGGCCAGAGCTTGATGCCGCTAATGAATTTTCGGCTAGCTCAGCCCGCCCATATCATTGATATCAATTTCATTGGCGGGATGGACTACACAAGGAGCGACAAGGGCGCCCTTAAGATCGGCTGCCTGGCGCGGCAATCCCGTCTGCTGGATAATCCGATAGTCAGAGAACGCTGTCCACTGCTTGCTGAGGCGCTGACGTATGTCGGCTATGAGCAGATCCGCAATCGCGGCACGTTGTGCGGCAGCCTGGCTCACGCCGATCCAGCGGCGGAGTTGCCCGCCGTGCTCCTAGCCCTGGACGGCTTTGTCACAGTTGGAAGCCTGACAACCAAACGTGAGGTTGCGGCTCGCGATTTTTTCAAATCCTACCTGACGACGGCACTTTCCAGCGATGAAATGGTGTTGGAAGCGTCAATCCCGGAAATTCCACCTGGCGCCGGGTTGTTCATTTACGGAGTTCGCTCGAAGGTTCGGCGATTTCGCCATAGTCGGCGTCGCGGTCTTGTTGGTGCGTGACCAGGACAAGATTGCCGATGCGCGGATCGCTTTGACGGGAGTCGGCGATAAACCATGGCGCGAGCCTGGAGTTGAACAAATGCTCGTCGGCGAAAAGGCCTCCACGGATTTGTTCGGGAAAATTGGCGCGGAAATCGCCGCGAGAATAAATCCGGGCTCCGACATACATGCCAGCGAATCCTACCGGCGATCTTTGGCGACTGTTTTGACGAGACGCGCGCTGAATGATGCGTGGCAGAAGGCGCGGAACGGAAGCTGAGATGGCGTTACAAAGAATTCAGCTCAAGATCAACGGCAGGCCACTGGAGAAAGAAGTCGAGACGAGGAAAAACCTGGCCGACTTTCTGCGTCACGATTTATCTTTAACCGGAACCCACGTTGGCTGCGAGCACGGCGTGTGTGGTAGCTGCACTGTGCTCTATAACGGCGAGCCGGTCCGGTCCTGTTTGATGCTCGCAGTCCAGGCCGATCAGGCCGAAATCACAACCGTGGAAGGTCTTGCTGAGAACGGCTCCCTCAACTCTTTGCAGCAAGCTTTCAAGAGGCATCATGCTCTGCAGTGCGGCTTTTGCACTCCCGGTTTTCTAATGACGGCCACCGCGTTGCTCCGCAAGACTGGCCCTTTCGATGAAGCTCAGGTGCGAAAGGCAGTAGCAGGGAATTTGTGTCGCTGTACCGGTTATCAGAATATCGTCAACGCCATCGTTGAGGCTTCAGGCGGTGAGGTTCTTGACCGAGCTTCGCATCAGCAGTCGCCTAGCGCGCCTGTGCGGTTCATTGGCGCGCCGGTGGAGCGGGCGGAAGACAACGAACTGTTGACCGGGAAAGGGAGTGTTCGTCGATGACATCGATTTTCCTGGCATGCTGCACGCCTACGTTGTCAGAAGCACCCACGCGCACGCGAAGATCCTCAACATTGATACCGGAGCGGCGAAACATTCGCCGGGGGTCGTCGATGTCGTTACCTTCAAGATCTCGGCAGCGTGCGAGAAGTTTCCTCTGACCATTCCGCATCCCAATCTGAAACCGCTCACGGAATTTCCGCTCGCCAAGGACAAGGTGCGCTACGTCGGCGAGCCGGTGGCGGTCATCGTCGCTACCAGCCGGCAGCTCGCCGAGGACGCGGCGCCACTGGTGCAAGTCGATTACGAACCCATGGCGATCCTTGCGTGGACATCGAGAAAGCGTTGTCGCCTGGCGCGCCGCTGGTTCACGAAGGTGAACCGGATAACGTCGGCGGATTCATGAAACAATCGACGGGCAACGTCGATAAGGCATTTGCCGAAGCGGATCACGTGATCAAAGAAACTTTGAGGGTTCATCGCGGCGGTTGCCACGCCATCGAGCCCCGGGGCATCGTCGCGCAATACGAGCCCAAAGAAGGCTTTCTGACGATCTGGGCTTCGTGCCAAGGGCCGCACCGGATTCGCCGCACGCTTTTGCAGCTCATGGACATACCTGAATACAAAGTCCGGGTGATTGCGCCCCGCGTCGGCGGCGGTTTCGGCCCCAAGGGCGGCTTTTATCCGGAAAATTTTCTCGTGCCCTGGCTGGCTGTGCGCCTGGGCAATGCGGTCAAGTGGATTGAAGACCGCCACGAACATTTCATCGCCAGCCGCCAGGAGCGGGATCAGACCCACTGGGTCGAGGCGGCATTCAACAACGATGGAAAAATCGTCGGGCTGAAAAATTTCTTTCTCTACGACACCGGCGCCTACAGTACGAGCTTAGTCGTGCCGTGGATTACGCTGGCGACGATTCCCGGTCCTTACAAGATTCCCAATCTGCAACTCGAGTTCAAAGCGGTCTACACCAACAAAGTCACGGCGATGGTCGTGCGCGGCGCGGGAAGACCGCAGGCGGCTTATGTGATGGAAAAAGTCATGGACCGGATCGCACGGGAGATCGATATGGACCCCGCCGAAGTGCGTCGGCGAAACTTTATTCAGAAAGATGAATATCCGTATAGCGTTGGGATTCTTTATCGCGACAACAATCCCCTGGAATACGACAGCGGCAATTATCCGGCCTGTTTGGAGAAGGCGCTGGAAATGATCGGTTACGAAGATTTCCGAAAATCACAAATGGAGTCGCGCAAGCAGGGTGTTCGACTTGGTGTCGGCATCGCAGCCTATGTCGAAGGAACCGGGTTCGGTCCCTATGAAGGCGGCAGCGTCAAAGTCGGGACCGACGGCAAGATCTACGTCTTCACGGGCGCGGCATCGCAAGGGCAGGGACAGGAGACGGCGCTCGGACAGATCTGCGCTGATTATCTTGGCGTCGACTTCAATAATGTGCACGTGGTCACCGGCGACAGCGCGGCGATTCCGTACGGTGTCGGCACCTTCGCCAGCCGGGTAATGGTCACGGCAGGAAATGCCATCGCGCAGGCATCCGCGCAATTACGGAACAAGGCGCTGGAATTGGCGGCACACAAATTGGAATGCCGCAGCGAAGATTTAGACTTGGTCAACGGTGAGATCTTTGTCAGGGGAACACCGGAAAAGAAAATTTCGTTGCGAATGCTGGCCCATGAAGCGGCGAACCGCGTGTCGGGCTTCATGGTGGACCGCAGTGTAGAGCCTGGGCTGGAGGCGACGGTTTACTATTCGCCGCGCCGATCGACCCATTCGAACGGCGTTCACGTTGCCGTGGTGAAGGTGGACGAAGAAACCGGCCATGTGGAAGTGCAGCGCTATGCCGTGGCGCATGATTGCGGCACGATCATCAATCCCATGCTGGTGGACGGGCAGATTCACGGTGGCGTGGCGCATGGCATCGGCAATGCCCTTTACGAAGAAGTGATTCACGACGAAACTGGACAGATACTCAATGCTAGTTATATGGACTATTATCTGCCGGGCGCCCTGGAAGTGCCACGAATGGAGGTTGCCCACATCGAAACGCCGACGCCGCTAAATCCGCTGGGGTGTAAAGGGGCCGGCGAAGGCGGGACCATTCCATCCCCGACGGCCGTTGCGCTGGCCATCGAAGATGCGCTGTCTGATTTAAAAGTGAAGGTGGATCGGTTACCTGTGAGTCCAGAGACTTTGTTGAACTCGATCGAACGTGCAAAAGCCAGGGTGACTGAGCATGCGATGGATAGAAATGAAGTTTTCTTGGCGTCTTGGCGCGATGATGAGCTTCTGAGTCGTGTAGTGTCCAAAAGAGGGTAGGAAAAATGTCATTCACACAGAGTACGCCACGGCAGTGTCGGCCGTTTCATGATTTGCGGGAATATCTGTCCGCCGTGAAAGCGATGGGCCATCTCAAGGTGGTGGAAGGCGCGGATACGGAGCTGGAGATCGGCACGCTGACGGGGATGATCGGGACGCGCAAAGAATTGTCCGGTCTTGTTGTTCGACGCGATCAAAGGTTATCCGCGCGGTGTGCGCTGTGATGACCAACATGCTCAACAACGCCGAGCGGCAGAAAGCTAATTCATGGCTGCCCGCCCGAGATCAGTGAAACCGAAGCCATGCGCTGGTGGAATGCGCGAGGTGAAGAACTTTCAGCCCGTTGCCACCGGTGTTCGTGAACGACGCGCCCGTCAAAGAAAACGTCAAGCAAGGCCAAGGACGTCAATCTCAAAATATTTCCCTTGGGCGCGCTGGCACGAGAAGGACGGCGGCGCTTATATGTGTGCCACTTCGACGGTGACGCGCGATTTGGAAAGCGGCTATGTCAATGTCGGGTCGTATCGATTCAAACTGATCGACGAAACGACCTGTGTCGGCCATCTAGCTTCAGGACATCACGGCGACATCATCAGCAAAAATACTGGACCCAAGGGAAAAGCTGTCCCGTGGCCATTTCATTGGGACAGGAGCCATCGATTCTCATTGCCGCCGGCGACAATGCCGCTTAGGGCCACTCTGAATATGATTACGCCGGCTGGCTCCGCGGCGCGCCCGTAGAAGTAACCAAAGGTGTTTACACAGACCTGCCGATTCCCGCGACTGCGGAGGCGGTGCTCGAAGGTGAGATTCTGCCGCCGAAGGCGGGCGTCGCCATCGAAGGGCCCTTCGGTGAAATGGGCGGGTATTATGGTGATGCCAGTCCAGCATCACTGATAAAAATCCACGCGGTGCTTTTTCGCGATAATCCCATCATCATGGGTTCGCCGCCCTTTCCAAATACAGCGCGGAACTTATTCGGAGCTCGGGGTTTACGTGTGCGCTCGGAGCTCGAAGCTTTGGGAATTCCTGGTATCAAGGGCGTCCGCTACGGCGGCGGAATTGTGGTTCTCTCAATCGAACAGTCTTTTCCCGGGCATGCGATGCGGGCCGCGCTCGGTGCCCTCGGCGGCACGGGCGGATACCACACGCGCTTTGTTATTCTCGTAGACGAGGACGTCGATCCCCATAACCTCGGTGAAGTGTTTGAGGCAATGGGCAGCCGCTGTGATCCCGGGACATCGATCGATATTAATCGAAGAATCTGGAGCTCGCGCGTCGATCCACGGCTGGAGCCGGAGAAGAGTGGCAAAGGGCGACTATACCGCATCGGTGGCGATCATCGACGCGACGCGTCCTTACCATTGGAAGGAGCACTTCCCGGAAAAGGTCGGCATTTCCTCGGAGTTGCGCAAAGACGATGGAAGAAAAGTGGAGTGAGTTATTGGGTGGCTGAGAAGAAATCCAAAACGGGCAAACACCAAAATGTTATCTGGACAGTGGTGTCGATGAAAAGTCTTCGCCGAGAGTTTGACGAAACTTCAGTTAAAGGGAAGCTAAACTCAGCAATGTGGCCTGTGAGCGATGTCCGTAGTTCCTTCCACCTTGACGGGGAAGGCCAGGATGGGGGTGCGAGAGAGACTTTCAGATCACCCCTACCTTTGTCCTCCCCGTCAAGGGGAGGGAAGTGGAACAGTCGGACTAGCGTCAACCGCACAAGAACCCACCGTCGCACTAACTCAATCATCTTATTTTCGTGATCGGTCTTTTATTTGTTTCCACCGACGCCTCGGCCCAACTAAAAAAGTCAGATTGTGCGCGCCCGGGTTGGGATCGGGGATCATGCACGCCTATGTCGCAAAGAGCGCGGCTATTTCGCTCAGGAAGGATTGGACCTCGACGTTCTCGTGGCGCGGGGCCAGATCTGCACGATGGCCCTGCTCAACGGGCAGATGGAACTTTCCAGCAACCCGAATATTTTCGATGCCATGGTTGCCGGAAGATTTAAGGGTAAAGTGATTTATGTCTCTGCCAAGACTCTCGGACATCGCTTCATTGTTGCTCCCGAGATCAAAAGCTTTGATGGATTGAAGCAGAAGAGCATCGCCGTCAGCACTTTCGGAGGCCTAACGGACATGTTGACACGAGAGATTCTCGAACAACACGGCATCAACCCTGCTAGAGACGTCGTTCTGCTCCAAATCGGGACACCGGATGTTCGCTATGCATCCTTGAAAGCTGGAACCGTCAGAGCTGCGCTACTTGCGTCAACGCAAGGCTTGCAGGCCGTCAAAGAAGGGTTTCGGGAGTTACCCTATCAACAACCGCCGTGGCTTTCCTCGCCCATTGTAGCCGGCGACGAGCTCTTGGCCCGCGACCGCTCGATGCTGCATTCTCTGTTGCGGGCAATCGAGAAAGGGCACCTTTATTACGGTCAAAATGGCACCGCGGCGGTCGCTCTCATTCAGAAGTTCCAGCGCATCGAAAACCGCGAGACCGCCAAGCAAATCTATGACGACGATATGCTCCGGCACAATCCGGGCGGTGGACTGGAAGACGCAGCCATGCGGAAAGTCGTGGAACGCTCTCGGGAAATGTTGAAAGTTCAAAGGAAGGTCGAGCTTAGCGAAATCTTTGATTTGAGCATGGCAAAAGAGGCGGAAGCAGAGTTAAAGAAATCCAAATGGGAGCCCTGAGAAGGCCGAAAGCGCATATCACGGAGGCTTTTATGATGCGTCCCTGGCGTTGTGCCATCTTCGCGCTGGGTTTGTCTTAGTATAGTTTCACTCGGGGACTTCGGCCGGCGCGCAAACACGCCAGTTGAAAATTTGCGTGCCGGATTATTCGGTGGGAGTGATGCCGTTTTTCATCGCCAAGCAAAACGGCTACTTTGCCCAGGAGCAAATGGACGTCGAAGTGATCGCCGGGAGAGGTAACCTCTGCACCATGGGACTCATCGCGGGCTCTTTTCAGTTCACTTACTCCCCCAGCACGTTTGATGCGGTGGTTGCCGGCGACGTCAAAGGAAGGTAATTTACGTGGCGGAGAAATTCCTGCTGCATCGCTTCATCGTGGCGCCGCAGATCAAGAGATTTGAGGATCTAAAGGGAAAAGGGTCGCGATCAGCGGCTTCGGAACCCTCACCGATATGCTGACCAGGGAAATACTCATCGATCGTGGACTAAAGCCGATGCAGGACGTCATGCTCCTTCAAACAGGAGGCGTCGCAGTGAGACTGGCTGCCTTGCTTTCGAATAACGTGCAGGGAGCTCTCTTGTCCTCCCAGCAAGCCTTGGCGGCGATGCAAGCAGGGTTATGGCAATCTCGATTACGATCCGCCTCCCTACTTGTCGCACCCGTTGATCGCCAAAAATGAGCTTTTGGGCAGCGAGAAAACGATCGCGCGCTCGCTGCTTCGAGCGACGCTCAAGGGGCATTTATTTTTCGGCCAGAAGCCGGAGGAAACGCTCAACGTCATCCAGAAGGTATTGCGTATCGACGATCGCAAAGTGGCGCGAGAAACCTATGAAGATGAGATGCGCCGGTACAATCCCGGCGGGGATTCGAGCAGAGCAACATGAAAAAGGTGATCGATCGGGCGCGGGATACCAGAAAGACGGAACGTAAAGTAGAGATTCAAGACGTCTTCGATTTGAGCATGGCTGCGGAACTGGATGCCGCACTAAAAAAACGGGATGGAAACCGTAGCTGGACGTTAATTGGCATATGGCTGATAAGCTTATGGCGTATAGATAAAACCAAGGAACCACAGCTATAGACCATACGCCCTACGCCGGTGCAGCCTATGGACAAGTTTTTAGGACGCTGCTAGGACTATTATGCAAGTTTATTGCTTTCATTTAATGCCCTGGGCCTATCTGCCGGAGGATTTTGCCGAATCACATAAGAGCGCCTGGGTGGTTTGTCCCAACACGCTCTATGATCCCGAGTTGGGCCATCCGCTCTACAACCGTTACTTGGATGAGTTGGAGTTGGCTGATCAACTCGGTTTCGACGGGGTTTGCGTCAACGAACACCATCAAACTGCCTACGGTGGCATGCCGTCGCCGAACATCATGGCGGCCTGTCTGGCGCGGCGAACAAAGCAGGCGAAGTTGGTGATTCTCGGCAACGTTTTGCCGCTTTACGATCATCCGCAGCGGGTGGCGGAAGAAATCGCTATGCTCGATGTGATTACCAAGGGCAGAGTTGATTTCGGGCATGGTCGTCGGCACCGGCATGGAATATTTCTCCTACAAGATAAATCCGACCTACGCGCGGGAGCGCTTTCATGAAGCCCACGATCTGATTATCAAGAGCTGGACCACCGACGGTCCGTTTAGCTGGGAGGGGAAGCACTACCGCTTTCGCTACATCAACGTTTGGCCGAGAACCTATCAAAAGCCCCATCCGCCGATTTGGATTCCCGGATCGGGCAGCTCTGAAACCATGGAGTGGGTGGCCCAGAAGAAATACACCTATATGGTGCTGCCGACCCTGGCGCCGTTTGAGTTGCGCCGCCAGGCCGCCGAATATTTTTCCGCGTGCTGTGAAAAAGCCGGCTACACGGTGCGCCACTCGCAGATCGGTTGGGGCATCGGGATCTATGTCGGCGAGACCGATGAGGAGGCACGGCGCGAGTACGAACCGCACTACTGGTACTACGCGCGTAACCTCTTGAAGACGACACCGCAGCAGGCCTTGCCTCCCGGACACACGTCTCTTTCGAGCGTCATGGGAATGATGCAGCGCCGGCTTCAGTCCCGCCCGGGCAACCTCTCTACCTGGGAAGAGGTGGATAAAGCCGGCTACGTCGTAGTGGGAAGCCCGGAAACCGTCCGACAGCGGCTCGAGGATTACGCCAAGAAAGTAGGTTTCGGCTTGATGATCGCAAACTTCTCAGTCGGTAATGCGCCTCGCGAGTACACGGAGAAGAGCATGAGACTGTTTGCTGAAAGGTCATGCCCAAACTCAGGAACATCAACGTTGACACGGCGTCTGGCGAATGCATGATGAACAAGCTCAGGGGTTTAACAATGACATCTGGAAAAGTCAGCCATGGCGAGCTGTAAGGAAGAGACGATAAAGGTTCGGGGATAGAAATGTACGCCTCTTTCGCGGGGGTGTGGGGCCGCCGCTCCTCTTTCTTCATGATACGTTTTGTCCTTCGTGGTTGCCGATACATCAAATCCTTGCCGAGCACTATGAGGTCTTTGTGCCGCTACATCCAGGTTGCGCCGGATCGGAGGATGGCTTTGCCCAGTTTGAAGAAATGGAGGACGTCGTATTTCATTATCTTGATGTCTGCGCAACCCTTCAGCTCGATCGTCCGGTGGTGGCGGGTGCGTCTTTTGGCGGTTGGATCGCTGCGGAATGGGCGATGCGCTACAGCAAAACTTTGCGGGCGTTGATTCTTATCGATGCGTTGGGATTGCGCGTTCCCGACGCGCCGGCCCCGGACATTCTCAGCCTCGATCCTGCAGCCAGCCGCCAAGTGATCTTTGCTGATCCGTCTTCGGCTTTGGCATTGGAAGTCATTCCGGACACGCCGAAGCCAGAAGAGATCGTGAGTGTTCTCCTGGCCCGGCAGACCTTGGCGCGCTTCGCCTGGCAGTTTCCCGACAACCCGAGGTTACTGCGGTATCTTTATCGAATAGCGGCGCCGACCTTGATCATCTGGGGTGAGCGCGATGGCTTTGTATCCACTGCGCATGGACAAGCCTACCACGAAGGAATTGGCGGATCGAAATTCAAGATGATTCCAAATGCCGGCCATCTGCCGCATATCGAAGCGCCTGAGGCTTGCGCCGACGGCATGTCAGAGCTTCCTGATCAAGACGTAGGTTTGTGTTTTCCCAGCGTGATTATAGGTATGAAAACAATTAGCTCACGGCGGTATTTCTGCGGCCAACGGAATCGGAGGTAGCAATGTTCAAAGTCGAACCGAATCTCAAAGAGATAGCCAGCCGGCAGCTCACCCAGCGCCGGGCGCGGAAGGAAGGGGAGCCGAGGCGGCCCGTCACGACGGTCAATTGCAAAGCGCTGCACGGACTTCAGTTCCGGGCCACGGTGGAGGGGCATAGTTTTATTTCCGACGAGGGAGACGAAGCCGGTGGACATGACGCCGGGCCGGCGCCGCTGAGATATTTTCTCGCCGGCATCATGATGTGTCACCAGGTGTGGTGCGTGAAAAGCTCGGCGGTGTCAGGCGTGCAGCTCGATCGGCTCGAAGGCGAAATCTCTGGCTTTGTTGAGGCGGGAGGTGGGGATGCGGGCAAGGAAGTCGAACGCGGATTCGATCTAATCAAGTACACAGTGACCGTCGAAAGTCCCAATTCGGCGGATGCGATCCAATCGATTGTCGAAGCGGCGACCCGTCGCTGTCCGGCTTTTGTCTCGGCGGCGCGGAGCATACCCATCGAGGTCACGATCCTGCATAACGATAAAAATCTCGGAGCAAAAACGCACGACAGGAGAAGTAAGTGATTTTTACCGATCTAAGAGACTACATTTCTACCTTGGAAAAACTCGGTCAGCTCAAAGTGATCGAGGGCGCGAGTTGTGATTTGGAAATCGGTGCGATTACTGAAATGGCAAACTCGCAAGCCAATTCCCCTGCGGTGCTTTTCGATTCTATCAAGGGCCACACGAAGGGATTTCGCATTCTGACCAACTTCCTCACCCATAAGACTCGCGAGCGAATGGTCTACGGCGTTTCGGAGGATCTCACCGATTCGGAAGCCGTTCGTTTTGGAAGGACAAGCTCAAAGAGGTGAAACCCGTCGAACCGCTTTACGTCGAGAACGGTCCCGTCAAACAGAACGTGATGATGGGCGATGACGTGGATCTCACGAAGTTTCCCTGGCCGCGATGGCATCAGCGGGATGGCGGTCCCTATATCTGCGCGACCGCCGCGGTGACGCGAGATCCGGAATCAGGCTACATCAACGTTGGTTCCTACCGCTACATGTTGCTGAGCAAGAATACGGTGGTTGCCGCATATTGGCTCGGGCCATCATGGCGATGTCATCCGGAAAAAATATTGGGCCAAAGGAAAATCGTGTCCCGTTGCCATCTCTCTCGGCCAGGAGCCGGCGCTTTTCGAGGCTGCCGGCACCAACCTGAGTTGGGGGTGTCGGAGTACGGCTTCACTGGATGGATGCGTGGCGCTGCCGTGGAAGTGACCAAGGGACTGACAACGGATCTGCCGATTCCGGCGACCGCTGAAGTCGTGCTGGAAGGCGAGATGCTGCCGCCCGAAGGAGGCACACAGATCGAAGGGCCGTTCGGAGAAATGTCCGGCTATTACGGCGGCGGTGCGCGGCCCGCACCGGTAACCGTGATCAAGAGTGTGCTGTATCGCAACGATCCGATTATCCTGGGGTCGCCGCCGTTCCTCGGCGCGAGCCGCGGGATTCTGTCGTCACGGGGCATTTTGATTTGGAACGAGCTCGAAGGGTTGGGGATTCCCAACATCATTGGTGTCAACTACTCCTGGGGGATGACTATCATTGCGATCAAACAGGCCTATCCCGGCCACGCGATGAGAGCAGCGCACGGCGCCCTGGGGGAACGGCCGGTTATCACGGCCGCTTCGTCATCGTGGTGGATGACGACATCGATCCTTTCGACCTCCACGATGTGATGTGGGCGTTGGCGACGCGATGCGATCCGGAAACTTCACTGGACGTGTGCCGGAGAATCTGGAGCTATAAAATCGATCCGCGCTTGCCGAAACACAAGAAGGAAGCCGCCGATTATACCGGGGCGGTGGCGATTATCGACGCCTGCAAGCCTTACCATTGGATCGACGAATTTCCGCGCACGACGAAGATTAGCGACGAACTGGCAAAAGCAACTGAGGAGAAGTGGGGCAAGTTTTTCAAAGATTGACCCCCTAACAGCCTATGGATTTTCCAATCAATCCTCCCATCGGAGAGCGAGTCAGAAGAAAAGAGACCCAGCGCTTCATTACCGGCACCGGCCGCTACGTTGATGACTTGCTGCCGCCGGGAACCCTGCACGTGTCGTTCGTGCGCAGCTCTTGCGCGCATGCGAAGATCAAATCCATCGATGTCGAAGCAGCTCGCTCGATGCCCGGCGTGCGCGCCGTGTATACCGGCAAAGACATCGCGCAACATGTTAAGCCGTTGCGGGTCGGCGGCAGTTCGGTGCTGCGGCCCGTCAAGCTCTATCCTCTGGCGGTCGACAAGGTTCGGTATTTCGGCGAGCCTTTGGCGGTCGTGGTGGCGGACAATCGTTATCTGGCGGAAGACGCCGCCGAAATGGTGTCGGTGGACTACGATCTATTGCCGGCGGTCATCGATCCGGAAGCCGCGATGGAGCCAGGCGCGCCTCTCGTCCATGAAGATGCCGGCAGCAATATTGTTTACAAGTATCATTTCGCCACGGACGGGATCGACAAAGTATTCGAAGACGCCGATGTCGTGGTCAAAGAGAGAATTCGCAGTCACCGCATCACGGCTTGCCCGATCGAGCCCCGCGCTTATCTCGCATCCTATAATAAAGAAGAAGACAGCCTGACCATGTGGTCGGCCACGGCCAACCCGCACTCGCTCAGAGGGCGCATCGCCGACATTTTGAGCTTTCCCGAAGGGAAGATCCGTGTGATTGCACCGGACGTCGGTGGTTCGTTCGGAGTCAAGATTCAAACCTATCAGGAAGAGCTGCTCTTGCCCTACTTGTCGCGCCAATTCGGCCGGCCGATCAAGTGGTGCGAGACACGGGTCGAGCATATGCGCAATGGGCGCCATGGGCGGGATCAGATTCACTACATCGAAATGGCGCTCAAGAAAGATGGCACGATCTTGGGTATCAAAGACAAGATCATCGCCGATATGGGCTCGACTTACACCGTGGATCATTCGATTCAGGCCGCCGCTCTCTACATGACCGGCGTCTATCAGATCCAGAATTACGCCGTCGATGCCTTTGGTATTGCCACCAACAAGACGACTCATGGCTCCCTGCGCGGCATCGGCAAAGCCGACGCATCTTACATTCTCGAACGGCTCGTCGACATCGTTGCGCGCCAGTTGAAGCTCGATCCGATCGACATTCGGATGAAAAATTTCATTCCCGCCGACGCGTTTCCTTATCGCAACGCCACCGGGGCGCTCTACGACAGCGGCCAGTATCATCTCTGCAATGAAACGCACCGCGGAAATCGCCGGTTACGAGCAACTGCGCAAAGAGCAAGTCGAATTGCGCAAAAAGGAATCTACCGCGGCATCGGCGTGGCGCTGGTGATGGAGCCCACGAGCTCGAGCCGCATTCATGCCACCGGCGGGTATGCATCCTGCCGGCTGCGCATCGATCCTTCGGGATCGGCGACGGTTTTTCCAGTATGGGTGAGCAGGGACAAGGGCACGAGACCACTCTCGCGCAGATCGTTGCCAGCCAAACCGGCATTCCGTTCGATAAGATCACCGTGATTCACGGTGATACCCTGCCGACGCCTTACGGTTTTGGCACCGGCAGCAGCCGCTCTTCGGTCGTCCTGATGCCGTCGGCTTGGGTGGCGGGAAAATTGATGCGCGACAAGATTCTCGGCATTGCCGCGCGCGCAGTTGGGCGTGGTGCCGGAAAAGCTCGAGATCGGCGACGGCAAAGTGTTCGCCAAGGAGAGCAAGGAGCAGTCCATTGCGCTGATGGAAATCGTCCGCACGGCCTACGGCGCGATTCACTTGCTGCCGGAAAACATGGAGCCCGGCTTGGAAGTCACGGGTTATTTCATCAATCCCAATATCGATTACACGCCGGACGATAAAGGGCGCATGAATACGTTTTCAAGTTATCCTTATGCCGCCGTGATCGCCGTAGTGGACGTCGATGTCGAAACCGGCATGATCACAATCGTCAGATACTGCACGGTGCATGATTGCGGCAACATGATCAATCCGCAGATCGTCGACACCCAACAGCAGGGTTCGATCATGCAGGGCATCGGCGCGGCGCTTTACGAAGAATTGCGCTACGGCGAAGACGGCCAGCTCCTATCGTCGACATTTATGGACTACCGGCTGCCTTCCGTGGAGGAAGTGCCGGAGCTGGAGTTGGAGCACATCATCACGCCCAATCCTTTCACGCCGTTGGGCGCCAAAGGCGCCGGCGAAACAGGGATGTTGGGGCCACCGCCGGCGCTTTGCAATGCGGTGGAAGACGCGTTGAGCCCCCTCGGCGTAAAGATTCGCGAGACGCCGCTCACGCCGGACAGAATTTTGGATCTAATCGAGAAAGCGCAGGCAAAGTCGGCACATGGCTAAGGCAATTTCTTTAACGGTAAATGGCAAAGCGTATTCGGGTGAGGCGGAGCCGAGAACTCTCTTGGTCCACTTTCTGCGCGATGCCTTGAGACTGACCGGCACGCATGTAGGCTGCGTTGTCGGGCGGTGCGGCGCATGCACCGTGCTATGGAACGGCATTGCGGTAAAATCTTGCATGATTTTCGCCGTACAGGCGGAGGGAGATGAGATCGTTACGGTCGAAGGTCTGGCGCAGGACCAACGATTGCATCCGCTGCAGGAAGCGTTCTGGAAAAACGACGCGGTGGAATGCGGCTACTGCACGCCGGGTATGCTGATGTCGGCTTACGGCTTACTCAGCAAGGGAAGCAAGCCGACGGACGAGCAAATCAAGAAGGCGATTTCCGGCAATCTCTGCCGCTGTACCGGTTACGGTAATATTGTCGCCGCGATCAAAGAAGCGGCAGCGAATTTTACGTAACGAGGAGCAACCATGGTCAGTATTCTCAAAGACATCCCGATCGACGGCGTGAAAATCGTTCCGTGCAGAATTGCGGTCGGTAATCGAGGAATCGTCAAATCTTTTCTCGTCGCCGGAGAAGACCGAGTGATCCTAGTTGATACCGGGGCGTCAGACGCCGATGCGGATATTATTATGGATGCGCTTAGAGACATGGATCACAAGCATTCGGACTTGAAACTTTGTGTCCTGACCCATCGCCACGGCGATCATACCGGCGGATTAAAGAAGCTCAAGAAAACACTCAAGTTCGAGGTGATGGCGCATGAGCTCGACATGCCTGCGATACAGAAGGCGACCGGTTATGACGTCGAACATGTCGTCAAAGGGGGAGAGAGTCTGCCGGACTGCGGCGGCATCCACGTCATCCATACGCCGGGACACACGGCGGGACATATCAGCCTGCATCTGCCGCGGCTCAAGACGATGATCGCTGGTGATGCCATCGTCAGCGCGGGCGAGCATCTGATGGTTTCACCGACCTATCTGTCCTCCGATCCCGAGGCGGCGCATGAAAGCGTCAAGCGCTTGATTGCACCTGAATCTGGACCTGGAGCGTCTGCTGGTCGGCCACGGCGACGACATCTATTTCGGCGCCAAGGAGAACATGGCGCGTATTTTCGCCGGACCGCGTCCGTAAGTGAGAACGTTATGAGGAGAATCGAAGTGTCGAGAGCCATCGTTGCCGTCCTGCTGTTTTCATTCCTGGCCCTGCCCCAAGCGCGCGGAGCGGAGGCGCTCAAAAAAATTCGTATCGCGTCCAAGGCGCCCGGCGAATCGCTGGTGCCCTACATGATTTCCCAGAGGCTCGGTTTTTATCGCGAAGAGGGTTTCGATGTCGACGTGATCGTCACCCGCGGCACGGTAACGACGCAAGTCGTCGTCAGCGGCGCAGTGGACTATGGCAACGGCGGCTCGATCCCGGCGATCCTCGGCGGCGCGCGCGTGAAAATCATTCAAGTCAGCACCGACAAACCGTCGCAGTATCTGGTCGTCTCGCCCAAAATCACCAACATCAAGCAGCTCAACGGCAAAACCGTTGCGATCTCCGACGCGTCGGGCAACTCAACCTTGCTGTTTCGCGAACTGCTGGCCAAAAACGGCGTGGCTGTCGAAACCGTGCAAATGCGCGCGCTGGGCGAGCCGTCGGTTCGCTTCGGCGCGCTTCTCGCCGGCACGGTGGACGCGACCATGATCACCATCGGCAACGCGCGTATCGCGCAGGCCAAGGGATTTCGCATTCTGGCCTACAGCGGCGACTACGTTTCGTCGCTCAGCGCCAATCTCGAAACCAGCGACGACAAAATCAAAAGCGCGCCCGACGAAGTGTACCGGGTGGTCAGAGCGACGCTGAAGGGGCAGATCTTTTATCATCGCAACATGAGCGAGGCGGCGAAGTTCATTATGGAGGCGCTCCGCATCAACGACTTGAACGAAGCCAAGGAGATCTGGCGCGAGCGCGACAAGCAGGCTTCCGAGCTGGCGCAAATCGGCCGCGCCAGCGAAGAGGTAATGACGGTCAACATTGAGCGGGTGCGGGACCAGATGCGCGCGGTGGGTGCGACCAGCCGGATCAAGGGGCCGGTGACGCTCGATCAGGTTTACGATTTCTCGTTCGTCAAAAAGCGTATGACGAAATTCGCGGCAGCAAGTGGGACCCGATGCGCTACGAATACAGCAAGAAAGCGATGTAACCATGTATCCGGCAAGTTTCGAATATCTGAGAGCCAAGGGAATCGAGGAGGCGATCGAGTGGCTTGCGCCGCTACGGCGACGACGCCAAAGCTTCTGGCCGGCGGCCAGAGCTTGGTGCCGATGATGAAGCTCCGAGTCGCCCGGCCCAAATATCTGATCGATATCCATCGCATCGCTGATCTGAACTACATCCGTGAAGAAGCTGGACGGATTCGTATCGGCGCGATGACGCGTCATGTGCAGATAGAAGATTCTCAGATCATCGGCGAAAAGCTCCCGATATTGCGCGAGGCGGCGAGTGAGATCGGCGATGCCCAGGTTCGTAACCGCGGCACGATCGGCGGCGGTTTGGTCGAGGCCGATCCATCCGGCGATTACGGGGCGGTGGTTTTGGCGCTCAACGCCGAGATGAAGTGCATCGGTCCAGGAGGCGAGCGAGTAATCCCGGCGGCTGATTTCTTTACGTTCGCCTATACGACTGCGTTGCAGAGCGACGAAATCCTGACCGAGGTGATTTTACCCATTCCTCAAAGCAGCAGCGCCGGAGTTTATCTCAAACTGGAGCGCGTGGCCGGTGATTTTGCGATTGCCAGCGCCGCTGTCCAATTAAGTGTCGACCCGAATGACGCTTGCAACCAGATTGGTATCAGAGTCACGGGAGCGGGAACCGTTCCGCAAAGGCCCTGTCCGTCGAAATCCTTCTGCGGGGCAAGAAGATCACGCCGGAACTGATCGATGAAGCCGGCCGGCTCATTCAGGAGGGAGCTGAGCCGATTGAAGACCTGCGCGGTTCGGCCGCCTATAAGAAGAAAGCGCTCGCCGCAATTTTGCGAAGGGCGATTGAGAACAGCTTGCGCCGGGCGGATGCCAGAAAGCCTTCGTAATCTTGGTTCGGGGCGGAAAAAAAGGTTCACTGTGTTGTACTGGCTTGCTCTTAGTTTAGTTTTTGGCCGTGCCGCCGCCGCGGCAAACGCCCCGGACAAGCTCACCACGATCAGCATCGCGTACACGTCTATCTCGCCTCAGTACAGCCCCGATATGGATTGCCAAAGATGCGGGGATTTTCAGAAAGAACGGAATTAACGCCGAGTTGGTTTATATGCGCGGCGGGGTGCTGGCGACACAAGCTCTCGTCAGCGGCGATGTTCAGTTTATCAATGCGGGTGGTGGTGGAGTGGTGGATGCTGTCCTCGGTGGGGCGGATATTTTCATTATCGCGAGCCCGATCAATCAGGAACCGCAGGTTCTGGTGACGCGCAGGGATATTAAGGAAGCCGCACAGCTCAAAGGGAAAAAGATTGCAGTCAATAGTCTGGCGGGGCCGTCCATCCTGTCGTTGAAAATGATTCTGGCTGCGCTGGGCCTCGATCCCGACAAGGATGTCGGTTTTCTTGCGACCGGACCGTCGGCCAGCCGGTTTGCGGCGCTCACTTCAGCAATGGTCGATGCGACGACTTCAGCTCGCCCCGTTCACTTTGGCGGCGAGAAAAGCCGGGTACAATTTTTTCGATAACGTTCCGGGGTTGAAGGAGGCGGAGCTGCCGAACGCCGCGATGGTGACCAGCAGAAAGGTTTTCGATGGGCAACCGGTTGTCGACTGAATTGGTCGTGAAATCAGTGATCGAAGGCATACATTTTTACAAAACGGAGAAGAGCGAAAGACGACCGCCATCCTGAAAAAGTACATGAAGCTTGGAAAACGCCGATGAGATGGAAGAGACCTACAATTACTACGTTAAGCTGATAGCTGAAAAGCCGTATCCTACGGCGAAGGGAATCCAGACGATCCTTGATTGGTCGAAACGGACGGATGCGCGAAAGGCGAATCCGGCGCAGTTCATCCAGGCGAGCATCGTTGAGAAATTAGACAAGCAGGGATTTATCGACGGTTTGTATAAGAAATAGCGAGCGAAATGTTTGGACCACAGAAGTGCATTTGCATTCTCTTCAGCATGTTTGGACTGTCACTTTGGGAATGCAGGATGAAAACTGTCGCTCGGCGGATGTCCTAGGCGATACGACAGTAGAAACGAGGTTTAACAATGGAGGAACGGTGGCCCTGGGAAGCGGAGGGGAGTCTTGAAGCCAGCGATCCGTTGGCACATCAACGTCACGAAGAGGCTTTGAAGGAAACATTACCACGGGTGGTCAAACTGCTTGCCCGTGCAAGGTACAGTGATGGGAAGCAGCAGCCCGCATCAGACCGGGGATATCGTTTGCTACGACATCTTGAAACGAGCGCCGCTCTATGATCTCACGTCCCATTTTTCTGATATTCACCCCCACGCACCGGTCCGAGGAGCGCACCGGCATATCAGCGCGCCGACCTTGTTTTGCTTGAGCGGCCGAGGTTGGGAAGTCAACGACGGCAAGACCTATTGGTTCAGCACCTATGACATGCTGGTGGTGCCGCCCTTCACCATTCATCAACACGGTGGGGATGACGAGGTTGGCTGTGAGATCTTCGTGCCGCAAAGCCGGATGTTCAGTATTCTCGGTTTAACCAAACGGGAGCAAATCAAGTTCGGAGAGAAACCGACTTTTCCGCAGGGAACAGAGCCGCTTCAAGATGAGCAAGGCAAGCTCATCGGTTATCGGATAAAAAAGGGGTCCTTGGAATTAAGGAAGATATCGATGTCATGCTGGGCGCCGATCAAAAGACCGAGGCGGTGTTCCGGGCGCGAAAGGAAGTGGACCCGTGGGCAGGCGCCGTCGAAAATACCTATGATCGATACTTGAAAATGTTTCACGACGAAGGTTCTTTCTGCAATGCGGTGACGCATGTGGTTGCCTTCGAAGAACAGCCCTGGGAATGGTGCCGGCAGGGTCGTTTGAAGTGGTTTACGCATCCGGAAATGGAGAGCGCGGCTAGAAGAGTCTGGCTGTACATGCAGGAAATCAGTCCGGGAAGTCGCTCCGGCAAGCATCGGCATATAGCGGAGGAACAGATTCTTGTCATCAGCGGGCGGGGCTACGACATCCACGACGGCAAACGTTGGGACTGGGAACAGGGAGATCTGATTAGCATCCCTTCAATGACGGAGCATCAGCACTTCAATACGGACACTGAACAGCCCGTCTTGCTGTTATCGTCCATGCCAAGCGTTTGTACCGACTTAGGTCTCGGCGGGATCGAGCAGCTTGAGGATGCACCGGAATATATGGATGCGGAACGGCAGGCCGGCTAGAGGAAAAGTATGGCCGAGATGAAACGAGAGCGGGAGCATCCGAAGAAACAGGAAACGTCGGCGGAAAATTACTACGACTATGAGGCGCGCTTCGTTAAACAGAAACGAGAGCAAGAGCGGATCAATGTCCTGCCGCGCGTCATTAAGCCCGCCATGTTTGCGAAGGGTGAGTTTGCGCTGGGGGATATGCGCGTCTTTAGTCGCTATACGGTAGCGCCGCTTAGCTCCCTGACCTGCGGATTTGTCGAGCTGAAGCCCGGCGCGCAGTCGGATCTCAAGCGCATGATCCCTTCAGCTATTGTCTATATTCTGGACGGAAGCGGAGAGTCTATCCAGGAGAACGCTCGATTTTCATTTAAGACCGGCGACGTGGTTATCATTCCGCCGTACACGACGTATCAATTTGTCGCGAACTCCGACGAAGGGTTTCGCGCCTGGCTGCCGCAAGTGAGAATTTGGCATGGCCAAGGGCTTTTATGGCGGGAACAGTTAGAAGCGGATCGAGAGCGTGAAGCCATCTTTCAGGCGCGGCGACGGGTTACGATTACTCCGGCCACCCGAACTCGCTACGATTGGTTTTTGGCCAGACTTGCGGAAGAAAATCGGATAGAGAGAGAAGCTCCTCGAGTGATCCGCGGGACGGACTGCTCTTGGGAATCGACGCGGCAAGGGAAATTGAAGTTTTATATCAGTCGATGGACAGAAGTGGCAGCCGCTGCCTTGGATCTGATGATGCAGGAGATCCGTCCGGGAGAGCATAGCGGTGAACACCGTCACATTTTCGAGGAGCTTTTGTTGGTGGTGAAGGGCCGGGGTTATGACCTTCACGAGGGCACGCGACATCCCTGGGAGGCGGGTGATCTGATTTGTATCCCGCCGATGATCAGCCACCAGCATGTCAACGATGGGACCGATACCGCTCAACTCATCTCCGTTTGGTCTCGTCAACCGGGCCATGAGTACCTCGGTGGTATAGAGCAGATCAGTGACGCCTCAGACTGGATACGGTGAAGAAAACATGCGCGGAATTGTCTTTGTAGTTCTTGTTTCTCTCGTCACCTCTGCAGCCCTAGGCAACGCTCAACTGGTGCCGATCAGAATCTCTTACGCCACGACTTCCGGGATTCGTTCGCCCTTGTGGATCGCTGAAGACGCGCGACTCTTCGAGAAGTACGGCTTGGACGCCAAGCTCATCAACATTCCTTCCGGCAACACAGCTATCAGCGCGTTGGTGAGTGGAGAAGTTGACGTCGTGAGTGGCTCGGGTTCGGCATCCATCGTCGCCGCGGGCCGCGGACTGCCGGTGATCATCGTCGGCAGCTTCGGCAGCACGACGTACAAGCTGGTCGCGAATCCCGGGGTCACGGACCTGCGTGGCAAAATCGTTGGCACGAGCCGGATAGGCAGCACAACGGATTTTGCGTTGCGGCGGACGTTATCCATGCTTGGGCTCACTCCCGATAAAGACGTGAAGATCTTGGCGACGGGCATCGGCGAGGCGGATAAGAGAATCATGCTCATGCTGCAAGGACGGATGGATGGTACCCTTGGTAGCCCGGAGAGCATTTTCGCCGCTGAGACTCAGACGAAAGTGAAAATCGAGATTTTGGCCGACCTCGAAGAGATGAAAATTTACAACACCGTGGGCGATATCTCGACAAGAACCGATGTGCTGAAAAACCGCCGTGATCTCCTGCGGTCGTTTTTCATGGCGTGCAGCGAGGCGATCGCTTTGGGAAAGAAGAACAAAGCGACCGCGCAGCGGGTATTGGCCAAGCATATGAAGATAACAGATCGCAAGCGGCTCGACATCGTATACGAGGCCTCGTTGGGCCGAATGCCGTCCAAACCCTATCCGCGCGAGGAGGCGGTGCAGTTGGAGCTGGAAAGCGTAGCTTTTACCGATCCTCTATTCAAAACTAAGCGCGTGTCCGAGTTCATGGATAATAGCATCATTGCGGAACTTGATCGCCAAGGCTTTTTCACCCAATTGAAATAGCTGAGACAACGGAGAGCGAGGCGTGATGACGATACCCTATGCGGCGAGTTTAGCGATTCTCGTTTTCTGTCTCCTGCTTGTTTCCGGGACGCCGCTGTGCGCGGCGGCCGTGGAAGAGCGCTTGGATCAACTCAATCGTCAGCCGGCCAAGCAGCGTACCGAAACGCTTGAAAGAGAAGCACGCAAAGAGGGCGAAGTCGTTTGGTACGCAGCGATGGCGAGCGACCGCGCTGCGGAACTCATTAAAGCATTTGAAAGCAACTACACCTTCTTGAAAGTCAGGTTTCAACCTGGGGGAGCGAGCCGGCAACTCGATCAGTTGCTGGTGGAACATCGCAGCAAAAAACATCGAGCCGACATTATCAATACGCGGCGTTCCTTCGTCGGTGTGATGGCAAAGACCGGCGCCATCGCGCGCTACCGCACGCCCTTGAGAGCGTCCTTGCGGGATGGCTTCACCGATAAAGAAGGTTATGTGAACGGAATCTATGCGCAGCCAAGAGTTTTTTATTCAATAGCCGCATGGTCCCGCGCGATAAGGCGCCCAAGTCCTTCGAGGATCTGCTCGATCCCCAATGGAAAGACAAGTTGGGTATGGATACGACGGACTACGATTGGATTGCGGCGCTCATCGACTACTATGGCCGAAGCAAAGCCGTGGAGTTTGCCGGCAAGCTGGCGAAGCAGCAACTCAACTTTCGACGCGGTCCGACGCTTGCTCGCGCAGCTGGCGGTGGCGGGAGAATTCCCCATCGTGATCGACGCCTTTCCGGAGGAAATCATGCAGATGAAAAACGCCAAGGCGCCGGCGGATTTTGCTTTCTCTGAGCCGTTTGTGCCGGTGAAAACGCCGACCACAGTGTCAATTTCTTCCGGCGCGCCACATTTCCATGCCGCGGCGCTGTTCGTCGACTTTCTGCTTTCCAAACCGGGCCAAGACATCATGGTCGCGCAGGGACGTTGGGCAAGCCGAAAGGACGCTGGTTATTTTGCCGACTTAAAAGATAAGAGGATGCAAATCGCATCGCCCGAATGGGACGACAAGCAGGTGGAGCTGATCAGAGCTCTACAACAGTCTCTTTCGCTTCGTTAATCTTTAGGAATCAAAAAGCTATTGGAACAGTCCTGCCTAGGCCTGAGTTGTTGATCTCTTTGGCTTTGGGGAGAGGGAGGGAGCCTAACGAGAGTAGACAGTGTGTATAGCTTCGCCGGTTGTGAAAGGCACGTACGCATTGAATTGATTCAGAGTTGATCCATTCCTCTCTTGGCGTCCGATACGAAAAAGAAAGATCTCAATGCGGGCCTTACGCTAAACTGTCTTTCTGTTTAAGTAATTCGTCGATGCCTTCGGTGGTGATCGCCAATCCCTCCTGGCGGGCCCGCGCTATCCCCTCAGATTCCGGAATGATGCCGGCCATGATCACTGGGCGGAGAGACGTGCTCCTCTTGAGCTTGTACATGAGATCCGTGCCGATGTTGCCGGGAACCCAAAATTGCCACGCAGATTTGTTCCATGAATTTCCCTACGCGAACCGAACCGAGACCGTGCCTAGGCCGTCGAACGATGCTTGCAGCAGATCGCCCGCGCCGACGTCTACAGCACCGCAAAGCGCTCCGGGCATGATGATGTCGCCCGCGCGCTGAGACTCACGCCGAACTGACCCCACCGGCGTTGGCCAGCCAAGCTACAGCAACCGCTGGGTGATCCTAACACGGCGCCACCGGCGCCGGTCTGAACGATGTCGCCGTTCTTTTCCAAAATCATCCCCACGAGCTTTAGATCCCGCTCATCGACCCGTTTGGGTGAACTGCCAAGCACAACCCGCGCCGAGGAGGCGTTGTCTGCGATGGTGTCGCAAAAGCTTAATTTTCCATCCTTCGATGCGGCTATCGATGATTTCCAACGCCGGGCACGACGAAGCGCGTCGCCGCCAAGACCTGAATGGGCGTGGCTCCCGGTCCTTGATCTCGCGGTCGAGAATGAAGGCGATCTCCGGTTCGATCTTCGGTTGAATCAGCTCGCCGATACGGGAAAACCACGCCGTCCTGCAGCACCATGCCGTCGAGGATATGACCGTAATCCGGCTGGATCGACGTTGAGCATTTTCTCAGCATCGCCTTGCTGGTCAGGCCGATTTTCTTGCCGACCACTTTGGCGCCGTCAGCCTTTTTCATCTCGATCAACGCAAGTTGGATCCGGTAATGACTCCGCTGGCTCGATTTTTGGGTATTTTTCTGTGAACGGCCGGAGCACGGTTTTTTCACGTTCGGTCCCGATAAAGCTCTGCGCTTCCTTCCTGATTTGTTTCTGGGTTAATCCTTCCATAGTTCCCGCGGGTTATAATTTTATTTCGTCCGGCCAAATTTGCTTCAACATCGAGCGGGTAAGTTTCCGCGCATCCTTTTTCGATTTGATGCCGTGTTGATATAAAAGGTAGGGCCATATCCGGTAGGGATGATCCATGCGAGATCTGAGTCTGCCTCTTCGCGCCGTCCGACAGAGGTTGGGGCTGGCTGAACGATGAGAGCAAGATTTGATCGCGCGCCGCTCTCTCCAGCCGGATCGCCGATACGGCGTTGCCCTCGATGGTCTGCTCTGACACGACGATGCCGTGGCCTTTGAGAAACACCGCGTAGTGGTCGCCCATCGCTTCCAACATCTGCGCAGCAAGCTGTTCGGAATTGATGCCGGCGCTGTTAGGAAACACCGGCACGCCGTCGGCAAACATCCTGGCGTCGCGATTGAATGGAATAAGGCTGGATTCCTGCAAGACCCACGAGATATGCTAAAACGAGGGTGGCAGTGGAGAACACTGCCGATGTCGGCACGGGATTTGTAAATGACGCTGTGAATCACGGTCTCTAATGGAATCGGCTCCGTTCCAGCGACGCGCTTCGCGGAAAAATCGACGACGCACAGATCCGCCGGATCGGCGAGCACACCCGCGTAGCGCGGATTGATGATAAAGGTTTCCGTTCCGGGAATCTTTGCGCTCAAGTGGCCGGAGCCGTCGAGCACGCCTTCTGCGCTCAGAATCCTGATCGCTTCCAACAGGCGCCGCTTCAGATCTTGAATCGTTTTGTTGTCTTTCTTCGCCATAGTACCCTCTCTAGGCTTTGAACGTCTCAGATCCCGCCGGACCGACAATTAGAACTCTTTGAACGGCTATTATGTCGAGAAATCCGGGTAACCGAATGGCGCGATATTTTTTCTGTACTCGGCGTTCAAGGCCGCCTTGTCGCCCTTCCACACCAATCGAGTGAACCCGTTGAGAAGAAACGGGTGCGCCCCGAGTCGATAGAGCGTGGCGTAATCGACATCGATCAAAGCTTTCTTTCTTCCTGCGTCAGGTCGCGGCCTTCGAGAAGCTTCTCGGTGTCCGCTTTAAACGCGCTTGCGACTTTGCAGTCCAAAATCACTTCGCGCATCACTTTGTCCACCTGATATTTGCTCATGGCAGCACTCCCGGCTGGCTGTCCCAAGCCATGTACGGGACCGAGCCCTTGGATTTGGGAAAGCGAACTCCCGAGACGCTGGGCGCTTTCCCATCGGCCAATCCCATCAGCAATACGAAATTCAAAAACCCTGGAGTCACATTTCCCGACGCCATCATCCGATCCCAGGTCGCTTCCTCGATCACGGTTGATCCACGTCACCGCGGCCAACCAGGATTCATCATTCTTCGGTCGAACTCCGGGTCTGAAGAAGAGCGTCCTTCCTTCGGTCCGCCGATTTCGATTGGCGAGATGGCCGCTGGACAACACGCCCACGCGCTTGTTCGAGGGCAGCTCATCGATAATTCGTCGTACAGCCTTGCCGACTTCGAAGAAGCGCTGCGCCGGCGGAACGGGCGGAGCCATCACGTTGGTAAAAATCGGGACGATGGGCAGATCCATTTCCGGGCGTATGAAGTTCAGCGGCACGGTAAATGCGTGGTCGATGCGAAATTCGTCCGAGAACGAAAAGTCGACGCCCATTTTCGGCGCCAACTGAAGCATCTTCTTCGCCACGTCCACTTCGACCTCCGCGCGATATGGCGCAATGCCGAAGGTGCGCATTTCATGAGGAAACGGTCCTTCCGCTCTTGACGCCTTGCCGATCAGAAACGCCGGCATGTTGTCCATGAAAAACTGATTGAGGTGGTCGCTGGCGATCACAATCAAAACATCCGGTCTAGTGCCGGCCATTCGCTGTCTCATTAACGTCGTAGTCCCGCGCCGCCTCGACGATTGCCGGCTCCGGGTTCGGCTCGGCTATCTGTCCCGGGAAATTCGGACTGTGGCTAATGCCCATGATCTCTACAAGCTCTGCCATTTCTCCTCCGCGTTATTTGCTTTCTTTGACGCTCTGGTCTTGGCGCGAGCGCACCGGCTTGCCGGCACGCACGTCGGCGCTGAAGCGCTCGGCAGCTTCATAATAAAGATACCGCAACCGGACCATAGGCAGCGCGCGGCCGCTCGAGCTCTTCCAAGGTAAACCCAACGACTCCGTGAGTGACGCCGATCTGGCCGTCGCAGCGGTCGCCGGCGCCGAAGCCGGCGATCGTCGGAATCTTCGCCTTCTCAGTAATTTTCTCGGCAAGCTCCGCCGAAATCGCCGGTGAGCAGCAACGAGAATGCGCCGGCGGCTTCGAGCGCCTGAGCGTCGCGCATGACCTGCGTCTCGTCGGCCGATCCGGAACGGTAGTCGCTTCCGATCGTCGTCATCGGCGTGCGTCCCATATGCGCCATGACCGGTATGCCAGCTTTGACCACGGCCTCGACGGTCGGCGCATAGTGGGCGCCCACTTCGAGCTTAACCGCCTGAGCGCCGGCTTCCTGAATCAGCCTGCCGGCATTGCGCAGAGCGTCTTCGCGGCTGACTTGATAGGACATGAACGGCATGTCCGCGACCACGAGCGCTTGTTTGGCACCACGGCTGACGCAGCGCGCCATCAGCACCATCTCGTCCATTGTCACCGAGTTGTTATCCTCGTGCCCTAGCAAATAACGTCCGCCGCTGTCGCCGATGAGAATAATGTCGACGCCGGCCTTGTCGATGATGCGCGCCATCTGAAAATCGTAGGCTGTCATCGTGACAATTTTCTTTTTTCTTGCTTCATGCGTTGAATGTCCACGACGGTGACTTTCTTCATACAATACTCCCTGAAGATTTGAATTCGCGCCGATTCATGATTGAAGCGCGGGTGGAAACAAAACCAGCGCCTTATCCGAATTGAAAATATAAGACTCGACGAAGAGCTCGAGCGAAGCTTTGCGACCTTCCATGGCGCCCGCCAGGCAGAGCCAATTCAACATCTCATGTTGGCCGGAGGAACGCATCTGATCAGGATCCAGGTCACGCCACCGGTGCAACTGCCCGGCTTTTAATTCCGCGAAACGCTGTCGATCCACTTCCACGTCGGGATATAAGAAATGATGCTTGGCGGTGAGCGTGCCGTGGGACCAACTCGATGACCCGATCAGCGCCACCCGCCATGGGCTTTCCTCGATAATGCGCCCGATTTGTTTTCCCAGATCGTAGCAACGCCAAGGGCTTGGCGAAGGCGGCGGCCGGCCCTCGATGGGGTTCCCTTTTATGCGCAGATTGGTTCCGTAACAGTTCACGTGGAAAGGGATAATCCGATAGGGAAAACCTTTGCGATCGTAGTCGAGATAAAGAATCGTGCGCGCGAAGGCGTGGCTGAGCACTTGAGCGTGATGCAGTCGATAGGACCAAGTGACGTCAAAGCCATTTTCGAGGAGCCGCTGAGCGAGTAAATTGGCCGCTTCCCGATGGCCCTTGATTTTTACGACTGTGTTCTTGGGCTCATTCCACACGTTGGTATCGGCGCCGAGGCCGTCGCTGGCTTTAAAGGGCGCGCAGTCGACTTCATCGAAAGCGTAGATGCAGAAGGGCGGGATCACGTCCTCGCGAAAGTTTTCGTACTGGTCGTCGCCCCATATTAAAACGCAATCCGGCTTGAAGGCATCCAGCGCGGCGCGCGCGGCGCGCACGCCCTCAAGGAGCGCGGCGCGATGCTTGCGCGCGGCGGTCAGTCCCTCGTCGTTGCCCCATTCCGCGCGCATACCCGCCGGCCAGTTCTGCGGATCTTTCATCGCCGCGGGCGTGCGCTCGCTCTTCAGCAAGCCGGCGCAGCACGTTGGCCATGTTCTCATCGGTAAATTGAAGGTGCGGCGCGTGGGTCATGCCGATGCCAAGAATCTCTCCCATAAATTCTAACCCTTCTTTTCAATTTCCGGTCACATTCATCAGCGCTCCAGCCGCGCGAAAAAATTTTCATTTTCGATCTCTTTGATGACGCTAGCATCGATGTAATCCGACGCATGTTTGCCCTTCAGTTCAGGCACCAGGCTTTGACTCAAATATTCGATGTCGGCTTCCAACGCGTCATCCAGCGGGTAAGGTTTTAATGGAATTGTCGGCCCCAGGTAGTTCTTATGCATGGATTCCAGCAACCGTGGATCCTCCACTCTTAGATACTTGCGAAAAATGCGAAACGCCAGCTCTTTGTCTTTTCTGCCCAGCCAACTCGCTTCGACAAAAGGCGCGGAAAAACGCTTTCATCGCCGCGCGGCGCTCTCTGACGATTTGCCGGGTCGAGGTTAGATCGCTGACCGAGGTGCGAACTCCAAATTCATTTGGATCGGCAAGCACGTTGATCTTCTGCCCCATGATTTCCAGTTGGGCGATATTATCCCAGCTCGCCAGCGTGGCGTCGAAGTTGCCTTGGAGCATGCCGATAATTCTCTTGTTGGATTCCGCGATGCCGGTGGGAAGTATCGTCACGTCACGGCCGGGAACCAAGCCGAGTTTCGGCAGAAATCGATGGAGCAGCGCATCAGGACCGCTGCCGGGACGAACGCTGCCGACGCTCTTGCCCTTGAGATGTTCGGATCGACGCGATGGCGGGATGCGCCACGAGCCGGTAGCTGGCCAAACCATAAGTGCCGACGACAACGATGGGCGCGCCCCGGGCGGCGGCGATGGCCGCGGCCGCAGCTGGATCCGGAGCTGACGTGCATGTCGCCCGAAACCAGAGCGCTGATCGACGGGCTGCCGGCGCGGATGTAGATAAGTTTGGCGTCAAGCCCATATTTTTCAAAAAGACCGACTTCCTTGGCGATCCAGAGCGGCGCCCGTGTGGGAGTGGCCGAGGTGTAAGCAACGTTGAAGGATTCGAGCTTCCTCTCCTCGCGCGGTACGCAGAACCAAAAGATGACACGACGAAAAAGCGCGACGTCATTCTTGTTGTCTTGAATTTGATTATCGCGGTCGTGCTCACTCGATCACCGTTTCTCGCGCGATCAAATTATCGATGAAACCGGCATCGTCAAGCTCTTTGATGCAAGAAGATGACGGGAGTTCGGTCCTCATCTCTGTACGCGAGCCTTACGGTTGGCATGGTCGAGCCTCGGGCGAAAAGTGGATCAAAGTCCTGACTGGAGAACCATGAGCCTTCCTTGCCGATGAATTATCGCGTCTTTTGTGCATGGAGTCGGGCGAAAAATCCCTCGCTTTCCAATTCATTCAAAAGCGACCTATCCATGAAATCAGCAGCCTTCTTGCCCTTCAGTTCGGTGATGCTCGAACTCAAGTCTTCGATATCTGCCTGGATGGCGTCCTCTATGGGATAGGGTTTAGGAGGGATGGAGGTCAATAGGTAGTTTCGATGCATCGATTCCAATAGCTTGGGCTCGTCGAGCCTCATATACTTACGGTAAACGCGAAAAGCCACTTCTTTATCATTTCTTCCCGACCCAGATCGCTTCGCAGAAAGCTCTAAGAAAGGCCTTCGCCCGATTGCGATGGCTGACCAAAACTGGCGTGTCGTGGAGATGTCACTAGCGGGAGTCGGGATTCCCAAGTCAACGCGGGTCCGCCAGCACGTTCACCTTCAAGCCTCTCAATTCTAGCTGCGCAGACGTTGTCCACGGTGCCGATAGTCGCGTGGATCTTGCCCTGAAACATCAGTAGAAGCCTTTCGTCGGATCTGCTCAGTCCCGTGGGAAGGATCGTGACATCCTTGCCCGGCACGAGGCCGACCTTCTGGAGAATCCGCAGAAGCACAAAATCCGTCGTCGTACCGGGTCGAAGCCCACCGATCACTTTGCCTTTGAGTTCCTTGACAGAAGAGATTGAAGGATGAGCCATGAGCTTGTACGCAATCGATCCAAGGGTCGCCACCATGACTACGGGCGCGCCCTGCGCGGATGCCGCCGCAACCACCGATCCACCGGTGGCGATGAAGTGAACATCACCGCTAATCAACGCGCTCACGGAAGGGTAACCTGCGGGAACAAAGATCGGATCTGCCATCCAAGCCATACTTTTCAAAAATGCCCATCTCTTTGGCGATCCACAGACGGCGCCCGGCTGCCGGACACCAGAGGCGTAGGAGACGACCACGAGGTTCTAGTCTTTTATCTTGCGCGTGCGACCGCCGGTACGCGAGAACGAACAGTAAAACTACCGATAAAGCAAGATGCTTTGCATCAGCTTCACACGTGCGCCGATCTACCGAACGTCATCCCGAGAACGTTGTTCCCCGCCAGCTCGGCGGCTTCGTAGTATGCGTCGTAGTTAATCCATTGCTTTGCCTGGCCCTTTTTCAGTCTCATCCAGATGTCGGTTTGAGCTTCCCTGGTCGTGGCCCGGCTCGATGATTACGCGCTCACCGACTTTGCCATGTTCCTCATCGACCGCGTGAGCGTGAAAGAAATCCAGGGCTTTCTCGGGAACATGATATTTGTCACGCAAAACCTCGGCCCAAATCGCGAAAACGCAGGGCGTTGATCCTTTCGCCGAGGCGTAGATTGGATGGCAAGCCGCCGATCGTCAGGCGCAGCCCTCGATAGCGCTCCTCATCAATGATCAATTGCATCAGCGCCGAAGGCTCAGAGTTGATAATCTCCTCTCGCTTCAAACCGAGTCCCTCGCCCAGTCTAACGAAAAGCTCCGGGTGAGCCGGGTATTTGCCGCCGCAGATGTCTTCTCCCGCTTCTTCGATCAGCACGCCCAGTTGCTCGCGAATCTCGGCCAGCGTTCCCGCGTTGGCGACAATGTTCGCGTCGTTTCTCAGCGTCTGCATGACCGCGTGATATTCCTGCTTGATCCAGCCGTGCAGCTGCTTCACCGTCCACTCGCCGCGAAATAATTTTACGCAGAAGGGGTGATTGATCTTCGTGTGATGTACCAAAACAGCTTCTTTAGCGAGCTCGAGGAATTTTTCCGGCGGCAGGAATTCAGATGGCGGATCGGGGAAACGGGGCCGCTTCCAAGGAGTCGTGATGGATCGGTATAAACCCCGCGCTCTCTCAATGTCTTCGGCAAGTGTTCCCATAAGTGGAATTCTCCCCAATACGATTGTTACGACGGCTCTAACACAGTGTTGAACGACGCGTCAAGAAAGTGTGGTTGACACCGAGCAATGGAGTTGGGTAGCTAGGGCGACGGAAAGGAGTTAGCCCTGTCGCGTCAAGTTCGCGTGCGCGACATTGCGATGCTGCCGATCTAGTGAGCCAAGGCGCAGCAACGTAGGCTTAAATGAAAGGAATAAGCGCATCGCGGCCGCGGCGGTATCGGCGTGCCGATTCGCTGGGATTACGATTGACCATCAAGCGATTGAACATCGGGTGATGCAAGCTGCGAGGCTTCGTGAATTCAAGGGAGAAAAGTAACCGATTGGTATCGGGGTCGATGATTTCTTTGAAGCGAAATTGATGATTTTCGAACTTCTTCTGAAATTAATCCGTGCTGCTTGAAGGAAAAGCGTAAGGACGGGAAAAATTGGAAACAGCTTGATCTATCGGTGGTGTTTTCTTGGCGGGAGAAGGGAGGAGTCGAACCCTCCGGGGACCTTACGACCCCCAGACTGGTTTTGAAGACCAGCGGCACCACCGGGCACCTTCTTCCACCCAACCATTTACGAAATCAGATACTTGCAGCTCCTTTGACCTCACCTCTCCCGTGTTGCCATCCCCTGTGGCTCAATCCAGAAGCCTTCGCAATGTCTTCCCTTTGCAGATCCAGGTATCTCTTGTGCATCTGCACCGAAAGTGTCCCAGAAGCCTTCACGGTGTCCTGTCCCACCAGATTCCAGGAACAACTTTTTTGCGGCCCCTGATAAGTCAGAGTTTTTAGACCGTCCTTTGTTCAGCTGCACCGTAGCCGGTGTGCCTGGTACCCCCGCTCATGTGCAGCGCTCTCTCGCGGTTGTGCAAAAACCGTCGGTAGCTCGATACCGCGCTCGACGGGGATTCCCATGCCGGTTGTTAGAGCAACACGATGCGATTACAGCTGCTCAAAGCTTCCAACGACCCGTGATTAGCGCTCTTCTGCTCGTCCGATATGGCGGCGGGTGATGGCCTGTGCGAGCGGGCTGTGAACCAACGACTCAGTCTTTTCTGGGTTCACTGAACCGCCTCCAGGCTTCATCGCCGGCCCGTTGTTGCGGTCACCGGGATCACCTGCTGACTTAAGCTCAGCGGCCCGATCCTACGGGATCTGTTTAGCGCCAGATTCAGTCACCGCCATCAAATCCAATACCGTCTCAATGCCGCCACCTCAGAACCAGCTTGAATCGCTCCAGATGCCCGTCCACACAACGATGCGGTATTTTCTCTCCATCCTCGGTTTTGTAGTAATCCCGGGCGGTAAAATCTCCCTGCAACGCACTTCGTTGAGGGTTCTCGGGAGCTTTTTTAACATCTGGACAGCCGACCAGCTTGGCCGCTTCCCGTAGATCGTGGGCAATACAAACTTCAGATTGGATCAATCCCTCCTGCTTCCAGCGCGGCGGCAGCTCATCCACGGCTGCTCGCGGGACTGTCCTGATTGAGTCTCCCCCGCGCCATAGCATCGCGCCTTACTCGCTGGTGGCCCGCTGCCGCCCGCGCTCAACGCCGCTTCCGTAACACCTCGGCGTGCTGGACCGATTAGAACTTTGCGTGCCACCCTGGCCCTGGCGATCTTCGTCGACGCCGGATCTGCCATGTGGTGGTAAACTTCGGTCCGTGACAATCCCAAAATCTTCATCGCCCCTTTGTCACACCGTCGAGCCCTTCTGACCCACGGGCCCCTTCCTTACCTCTTCCCAGCTCTATGAGCCTTAATTCCTCGCAAGCCGTTTTTAAAAAACGAATCTCTGCCGCCTGCTCCCCCGATCGAAGACTGCTGCGGGTTCTTTCTGAGTCTGGCGCTCCAGTAAAAGCCTTCTCTCCCCGCCGGATCCCGTTGTGCCCCTCAGAAGGCTAACGCCGCTTTACCGCCTTCGGCGGGCAATTCTCCCGCCATCGATAAATCGAATGCTCTCTGGAAGCTTCATGCCGCCTGGCGATCTGTCCAAATCGGCTCTGCGCCTGGCTCAACGCGCTTCCTTTCACGATTTGGTAGCGCTTCTCACGCTGTCCCACCGACTCGGTTTGGCCATCTTCTTGTCCTCCCTGGTTTCCCGGCTGGTTCGGCTCATTATCGATGAAACAGCTCTGCACTCATCCAGTGTTCCGAATCTCGTGGGACACGTCACTGTTTGGCCTATGTCGATCGACATGGCAGCACCTTGGCGCGCTTTTGACCATTTCGGTACAGTTATCTCTTTGCGTCGGCGTTTTCTTGGCGGGAAGGATACTGGGTAGTAACCTGAACGGCCTCTATCGCTTCTCTGCTTTGATTTTCCTCCTCTGCGCTGGACACAGAATCGCCGTTAAATTCCCGGCGATGTAAACTTTCCAGTCGCTGCCTTCGCCGATCCGGAGGAAATCGCCAGCGCTCATCGTAGCTGCTGATTCTCTCGACCCAACTTTCGATCGCGAATATAAATACTGGAGGGTTGCATAAATAACACGACATCATGTAGCATGTCACTGATAAACAGGAGGTGGCATGCGAGCGGTACAAATCCGTGGAACTGCCAAGAAAATTCAGCAGTTGGTTCAACTCGGCAAGCAAGCCCTGCGCGATGGTGCCTATCGGGTGGCTAACCGGCTTCACGCCGTGGCTCTCAATATGGAGGGCCGAACCGCTCCCGAAATTGCTGATGTCCTTAAAGTTCATCGCTCTAATGTTTGCCTGTGGTTGGAGCGCTGGCAAGTTGATGGGATGGAGGGAATTTTGGAAGGACACCGCGCCGGCCGTCCGCCCGCTATCTCTGAGCGCCAACGCCAGCAGTTGGCCGACATCCTGGAGTCCGGCCCGGTGGCTTATGGCTTTAGCTCCGGCGTCTGGACTTGCCCGATGATAGCCCGAGTTATAGAAGATGAATTCTCGCTGTCTTACCATCCAGCCCATGTTTCACGTATCCTGCACAACCTTGAGTTCTCTGTCCAACGGCCTCAAAAATGCTGGCCCGGGCCGACAAGGCACTTCAGTCCAAATGGATCCGTTACCGCTATCCCAACCTTAAAAAAGCCCAAAGCGAAAAGGCGGCCATTCTCTTCGAAGACGAAGCCAGCTTCCGCCAAGACCCCACGCTCTACCAGACCTGGGCGCGCCGGGGCTCGCAGCCACAAATCCCCACCACAGGACAGAGAAACACCTTGAAGATATTTGGCACCATCGAACTGTACGGCGCTCGCTTCCTTTATCACTTCCAGACCGTTTTCAACGCCGAGACCTACATCGACTATCTCGAAAGGACGCTGCGCAGTTATTGTCCCCGCAAAATCTATCTGATCCAAGACAATGCGTCTTACCACAAGGACCGCACGGTGTGGACCTGGTTTTCAAATCATCGCAAACATATGGAAGTCTTCAACCTCCCCGCCTATTCTCCACAGCTCAATGCGCTGGAGCGAATCTGGCACCATGCTCGTTTACATGGCACCCACAATCGCTATTTTGCAACCCAAGACGAGCTGCGCTCGGCATTGACTTCAACGTTTCGCAGCATCCAGCAAAATTCCAAACAGGTGCAAGGTTATTTGCGACCTTATAAATGACATATATGTCGCGTTATTTATGCAACGGTATATGGTAGCCGATGCTGCTCAGCATCGCGACGAGCAACAACGACAGAATCAAGGAAAACCTGGCTTGTTATCCCGCCACAGGTTTGCGACAAACCCACTTTCTGTTTTTTTCAACGGCGTGCCGCGCGGGGCGAAGTTTGAATCATTAGCGACGTTAGCCTGACATTTCGGACGAGACCATACCCAGGCTAATTTATGGATCGCTTGTCTGGTCAAGTCCAGTAGTCTTTTCAACGCAAACAGACTAGCCGAAATTGATCATTGTGGGGGAATTTTGGAACCTTTTGGGAGACTTTAAAGGTTCTTTTACTGGCAAATCCATCACTGCACATTCCGAAACAAGGAGGTGAATGCCAGATGAAGAGTTCAAATTGATCGCGCTTCTTTCCGTGCTGTTCTCACCCTTATTGATCGATGCTCATAAGTTATCTACGTTCAGCTGCGTAACGAAGAACAGCAGGCGATTTCACCATCAGCGCAGGCTGAATACTACGCGAGGATGGCGCTGAGATCCCCTCGATAGCCCCGGGAAAATTGGCAAGGGCACCATACTTCAATTACCAAAACGCTAAAGAGGACATCGAGAAGGTCTTGACCGAGTTGAATACTTATCTCAAAGGGACGAATCCGCGGATCTTGCCGCCAGCGGTGCTTTTAATGAGGTCGATAGAGATATTTCGCGGCCTCGATTAGAAACTTTCGCGGCTCAGAAGACGGAAAGAGGGACACGCTGCGAGCAATACCGCCGAAGAAGAGCAACGACTCGGGTTCGGCGGTGCCACAAAGCCCGGCTGAAACTTCTGCGCCGATGAAGAAGAAAGCGTTTGCAGATAAAGAACCGAAGGTCAATCCGGCGGAATTGCGACGCCCAGTTCTTCCGTCCCCGAGACGCTCGCGCCTCAAGACAGCAACGGACGAAGAGACTGACAAGATTGAAGAGATTCACGAAGAAAGGCGCTTCAGCAGGCTGCTGAAAAGCTGACTCATATGCTTCGTTGCGTACTCCAATCACCGCGCATCCACTTGCGCGACATTCAGCCGGTTCGATTATCATCGTGCTCGTGATGTCGTGAGTTTAAAGCTTCGAGGGAGGAGATTGAGCCGATACGCAAGCTCCGAGAACTAAATTTCCGTCCGGACAAAGATCGAAAGGTGAAGCCGTCATTTTTATCGTTGGACTAACGACCGCTTCGTGGTGGGTGAGAGATGGCCGCTCTCATCGATGCGCTTTCGGTAATCTTCCCGCTGTTAGTTTCGCATCGATCTTTCCTTTGACTCTCTGCCTGAGCGCAGTGATAGCCTCCGTGAATCAAATTCACTCAAGGAGGCATTTATGGGAATCTTACGTGACCGAATGATTGAGGAGATGAAGCTACGGAACTTCTCTCCAGCAACGCAGGAGTCTTACGTCTACGCGGTAAGCAGACTGGCCAAGATATCACAAAAAATCACCGGATCAGCTCAGACAAGGAGGACATCCGGGCTTTTCTTGTGCATCTCACGGTGGAACGGAAGTTATCGCCCAATAGTCTGACGGGATACTGTTCCGGGGTTGCGGTTTTTCTACAATGAAACTCTGGGGTGGGATGAGACCAAGCTGTTTTACATTCCCACTGCCGTGCTGCGCACCTGGGATCGAAATGATCAGAGACCATTTCATCTCCATTGTCTCATCCCTGGCGGTGCCTTCCTGTCTTTCGAATCAAGAGTCGCTGGATTGGGGGCGCGACGAAACTTTCTGTTCCGGTAAAGGCCCTGAGCCGGGTGTTTCGTGGAGAGTTTCTCCGATCGGTTTACTGCGGGCCGGTGATCGAGGAAAGTCGAAGGGATCAACGTCGTCGTGAAGCCTCGCGCCCAAACCATTGGAACGTCTGGAGGCGAAAAAGCCCTTCGGCAACCCACACCGTTCTCGATTGCCTCGGCCGCTTCACTCACCCACGCGTCGCTCTCTCCAACGACCGTATCCTCAACTCGCATAAATGGCCAGGTCACGCTTGAGCTACGGCAGAGATCGAAAAGATGGGAATAAAAAAGCAATACGTAAC